>Ga0209164_1000180_pt1 | contig 199936 bp, 176 predicted proteins | sample MTBNYHSulfiMetaG_FD_187458 | JGI IMG/M metagenome (GOLD analysis project Ga0209164, IMG submission 187458) | Enrichment culture microbial communities from rom New York Harbor, USA that are MTBE-degrading - MTBE-NYH (New York Harbor Sulfidogenic)... | ecosystem: Environmental > Aquatic > Marine...
CCACGATATTTCATATATAGCAGGAGAAAGCGGGAAAATCAGCAGGGGAAGGCCGGAAAAAGGCCAACCCGGATTCTTTCCGGAGGTAAAAAAAGAGGCTGTGTCCAGGACACAGCCTCTAAAAGCAAATGGCGGGGTCGACGGGACTCGAACCCGCGGCCTCCGGCGTGACAGGCCGGCGTTATAACCGACTTAACTACGACCCCTTCTGATTTTCGCTTTTTCAGAGACCTGGTGGGCGGTACAAGGCTTGAACTTGTGACCCCCGGCTTGTAAGGCCGATGCTCTCCCAACTGAGCTAACCGCCCAACGAGCGAATACTTATAGAACGCCTGCCAAACGCTGTCAACTCTCGAATGCGGACCGCTCCGGGAAAACCAGGAATGGGCGCCTTGCCCAGCCTGTCCGCAAAAAGCTCCGGCGGCCCGGCACTGTCAGTGGGCGTGGACCTGGCCGGTTTCCTCGGAGATCCCGCCTCCGGCTCCGCCGGGGTTGGGCCGCAGGGGAGGAATCGGCTCTTTTTCCTTTGCCTCCCCTAAAGCCATATCCAGAACCTCGTCCATGTTTTCCACCGGAATCACCGTAAGACCTTTAAGAATCTCCTTCGGGACCTCGGTCAGGTCGATCTCGTTCTCCCTGGGAATGATCACGTTTGAGACCCCTCCCCGGTTGGCGGCCAGAAGCTTCTCTTTCAATCCGCCGATCTTCAGGACCCGTCCTCTGAGGGTTATCTCTCCCGTCATGGCGATGTCGTGCCTGACGGGCCTTCCGGTGAGGGCAGAGGCAAGGGAGGTAGCCAGGGTGATCCCCGCTGACGGCCCGTCCTTCGGAATCGCCCCTTCCGGGACGTGGACGTGGATGTCGACCTTCTGGTAGAAATCCCTGGGAAGGCCCAGCTCCGCCGCGCGGGACCGGACATAGCTCAGCGCAGCCCTCGCGGATTCCTGCATGACATCCCCGAGTTTCCCGGTCAGGATAAGGTTGCCCTTCCCCTCAAGGATGGTCACTTCGGTCTGGAGGATCTCTCCGCCCACCTCGGTCCAGGCCAGCCCCGTAGTGAGGCCGATCCTGTCTTTCTCCTCGATGGCCCCGTATTTGAATCTGGGGACGCCGAGGAAATCCCGGACCACCTTCGGAGTCACCTGGATCCGCTTTCGCCCTTCCTTGACCTTGATGACCTCGCGGGCCACCTTCCGGCAGACGGAAGCGATCTCTCGTTCCAGGTTCCGGACGCCGCTTTCCCGGGTGTAGCCGCGGATGATCTCAAGAAGCCCTTTTTCCGTAAAATTCACGTTTTCCTCTTTAAGGCCGTTGGCTTCCATCTGCTTTTTGACAAGAAACTTCCTGGCAATGTTCAGCTTCTCCGGCTCGGTGTAGCCGGCTATCCGGATCACTTCCATCCTGTCCCGGAGGGCGGCTGGAATGGGATCCAGTGAGTTGGCGGTTGTGATGAACATGACCTTGGAAAGATCATAGTCGACCTCAAGGTAGTGGTCCGAAAAGGCGTTGTTCTGCTCCGGGTCAAGGACTTCGAGGAGAGCCGAAGAAGGATCCCCCCTGAAATCCATGCTCATCTTGTCCACCTCGTCGAGGAGGAATACAGGGTTGATGCTCTCGGCCCGCTTCATGGACTGGATGATGCGGCCCGGCAGAGCCCCGATATAGGTTCTCCGGTGCCCGCGGATCTCGGCCTCGTCCCGAACCCCCCCGAGGGACAGCCGGACAAAATTGCGCCCGATGGCCCTGGCGATGGATTTGGCCAGGGAGGTCTTGCCGACCCCGGGAGGTCCGACGAAGCAGAGGATCGGCCCCTTGAGGCTCCCCATGAGCTGATGGACAGCCAGATACTCGAGGATTCTCTCCTTGACCTTTTTCAGCCCGTAGTGATCCTCTTCAAGTATCTTTTCCGCTTCAATGATATCGAGTTTGTCTTCGGTCTTCAGGCTCCACGGGACCGAGATCAGCCAGTCGATATAGTTGCGGACAACTGTGGCCTCGGCAGCCATGGGGGCCATCATCTTGAGCCTTCGAAGCTCTTTCACGGCCTTCTCGTGGACATCCTTGGGCATACCGGCCTTCTTGATCTTGTCCTCGAGTTCCTGCACCTCGGCCTTGGTTTCGTCCTTCTCTCCGAGTTCCTTCTGGATGGCCCGCATTTGCTCGTTCAGATAATATTCCTTCTGGGTCCGCTCCATCTGGCGCTTAACGCGGCTGCGGATCTTCCTCTCTATCTGGAGGATCTCGATCTCGGATTCCAGGATCTGCATGAGGGAATCCATCCTTCGGGTGACGTCCACCATCTCCAGAAGATCCTGTTTATCCTCGATCTTGATCATCAGCTGAGCGATGACCGTATCAGCAAATTTGCCGGGATCGTTGATCGTCGCGACGGTGGCCAGGATCTCCTGGGGGATTTTCTTGTTGAGCTTTGAATACCGCTCAAACCTCTCCACGACGCTGCGCATCATGGCTTCCAGCTTCGGGGCTAGCGGGGTGGGTATCTCCAGATCCTCGAAGGTGGCGCAAAAATAGTCATCGGTCTGGATATACTCCCTGATCCTGATCCGACCCTGCCCCTCGACCAGAACCTTGACCGTCCCGTCCGGGAGGCGCAGCATCTGAAGGATCGAAGAAAGGGTCCCGATGCTGTTGATATCCTCGGGCAGGGGATCATCGATCTTGGCATCCTTCTGGGCAGCCAGAAGGATATTTTTCCCGGTTCCCATGGCTTTTTCCAGGGCTTTTATGGACTTTTCCCTTCCCACGAAAAGTGGAACGATCATGTGAGGAAAAACCACGATATCCCGCAGGGGAAGAACCGGCAGGTTTTCATCTATAACAACAGGGTCACGTTTTTCTTTCATAGGGTATCACTCTCCAATCGCCGCACCGGCCACTGGACCGGCGGGCAGTTATTTGTTCATGGAAACAGACCGGTTGAGGGATCAGGAGACTTTCTTTTCCCCTTCTCCTCCCTCGCCGGACTGGTAAAGAAGGATGGGATCCGCTTTGCGGGAGACAACTTCCTCGTTGATGACGCATTCCCTGACGTTGGGCTGAGAGGGAAGATCGTACATGATGTCCAGCATGACCTCTTCCAGAATAGCGCGCAATCCCCTGGCGCCGGACTTGCGTTTGACCGCTTCCACCGCAACCGAGGCAAGGGCCTTTTCGGTGAATTTCAGCGCGGTGTCCTCGAATTCAAAGATCTTCTGGTACTGCTTGACCAGGGCGTTCTTCGGTTCGGTGAGGATCTGGACCAGAGCCTTTTCATCAAGGTCGTGGAGGGTCGCCACCACGGGAATGCGTCCCACAAACTCGGGGATCATCCCGTAACGGATGAGGTCCTCCGGCTGCATCTGGGAGAGGATCCTCCCGATATCCTTTTCAGCGGCCGCCTTGACGTCGGCCCCGAATCCCAGGGCTTTGGCTCCAACGCGCTGTTCGATGACGGCGTCCAGCCCGACAAAAGCCCCTCCACAGATAAAAAGGATATTTTCGGTGTTGACGGGGATGAACTCCTGCTGGGGGTGTTTGCGCCCCCCCTGGGGCGGGACATTGGCAATCGTCCCCTCTATGATCTTCAGAAGGGCCTGCTGGACCCCCTCGCCCGAAACATCCCGGGTTATGGATGGATTATCGCTCTTGCGGGCCACCTTATCGATCTCATCGATGTAGACGATGCCCTTTTCGGCCCGGTTGACATCATAGTCGGCGTTCTGAAGAAGCCTGAGAATAATGTTTTCCACGTCCTCCCCGACATAGCCCGCCTCGGTAAGGGTTGTGGCGTCGACGATGGCAAAGGGCACATTCAGGATTCTGGCCAGAGTCTGGGCCAGGAGGGTTTTCCCGGAACCGGTGGGGCCGATGAGGAAAATATTGCTTTTTTGCAGCTCAACATCGTCGCTGGTGGCCTCGACGCGCTTGTAATGGTTGTAGACGGCCACAGAGAGGATCTTTTTGGCCCTCTCCTGACCGACCACGTATTCATCCAGTGTGGCCTTTATCTGCTCCGGCTTGAGGAGACCCTTGGTGATGCGCTCGCTCTCCTCCCGCTCCCATTCTTCGGCGATGATGTCCGTGCAGAGGTCGACACACTCGTTGCAGATATACACAGTCGGGCCGGCGATCAGTTTGCGGACTTCGTCCTGGGTCTTCCCGCAAAAGGAGCACCTTAAAATGTTCCCGTCTTTATTCCTGGTATCTGTCATAATAGTCTCCCCGCCATGATCGTTATTCTGATGCGGACCTGCTCAGGATCACGCGGTCGACCAGTCCGTATTCAACGGCCTGATCCCCGGACATGAAGAAATCCCTGTCCGTGTCTGTTTCGATCCTCTCTAGCGGCTGCCCTGTTGCCTTGGCGAGGATCTGGTTCAATTCGGCTTTCATCCTAAGGATTTCCCTGGCATGGATATCGATGTCCGATGCCTGGCCTGAAAATCCTCCCATCGGCTGATGGATCATTATCCTCGAATGGGGCAGCGCCAGCCTTTTGTTTTTCGAACCCGCCGCGAGGATGAGGGCAGCCATACTGGCGGCCTGTCCAATGCAGATAGTCTCAATGTCCGGCTTAATGTAACGCAGGGTATCGTATATCGCAAGGCCGGCCGAAACCGAGCCGCCCGGGCTGTTGATATAGACATGGATATCCTTATCGGGGGCTTCCGCCTCAAGATAAAGGAGCTGGGCAATGAGCAGATTCGAAACCTGATCGTCGATGGCGGTCCCCAGGAAGATAATCCTGTCCTTTAAAAGGCGGGAGTAGATATCATAGGCCCGTTCCCCCCGGCCTGTCTGTTCGATGACCATTGGAATTAGATTCATTACATCCTCCACAACGACGGATTCATTTCTATTCTACCACCCCGCAGCAAAATCCGGGAATCCCCGCGGGTTCGTTTAAGGAGTCTCTTTCTTATTCCCGGTCTTTCCGCCTTTTTTCTCCTTTTTTTCGGCCTGGACCTTGATTTCCTTCACTTTCGCTTCCTCAAGGAGCTTTTGGAACACCTTGTCCCGGGCAATGGTGAACCCGATGTCGGCAAGGGTCCCATCCCTGGCGTATTCCTCTTTCAGTTCTTCCACGTCGCGGCCGGTTGATCCGGCTCTCTTCGCGATCACGCTCTGGATCTCCTCGGCCGTCGCCTTGATGTCCTCTTTTTCGGCAATTTCACCAACGATGTAAAGGAGACGGATGTGTTCTTCAGCGGTTTTCTTGAGTCGCCCCTCGTTCTGCAGGATCATTTCCCGAATTCTCGGGCTGGAAACGCCGGCATTGCGGAGGTTTTCACCGTACTCCTGGACGACGTTGCGAAGCTCCCTGTCGACCAGGGAAGGGGGAACATCGAAGATGTTGTCCTCAACCAGGCGTCTGGCCAGATTGCCCCTCAGTTCCTTGGAGGACTCCTCCTCCTTGTTTTTGACGATATCCTTCCTGATGCCCTCCATCAGGTCAGCCACATTCTCGAATTTGCCGAAGCTTTTGGCAAAATCTTCGTCTACCTCGGGGAGCTGCAAGGCGCGGATCTCCTTTAAATGTACGGAAAAATGGATAGGCTGCCCAGCAAACTCCGCCTGGGCAAAATCCTCGGGGAAGGTCAGATCGAACTCCCTCGTCTCCCCCTTTTTCATACCAAGGAGCTGTTCCTCGAAACCAGGGATGAGCTCCGCCAACCCCACCCGCACCAGAAAATCCTTCCCTTTGATCTCTTCCAGGGGGACCCCCTGTTTTGATCCGGCGTAGTTGATGATGGCGATGTCATCCTTGCGCAGCCCCCGGTCCTCCGTCATTTCAGCGGTTTCGCCGCGGTTCTCGCGAAGCCTTTCCAGGAGCTGGTTGATCTCCTCATCCGAGGCCTCGGCAGCCGGTTTCTCGAGCTCCAGGTTCGAATAATCCGCGAGTTCGAAAACCGGTTCCAATTCCACCATGGCTTCCATGACCACAGCCTTGTCCTTCTCGGTTTTAACATCGGTGAGATAGGGATTTCCAAAGGGCTTTAAATCGTGTTTGTCCACGGCGTCCTTCACCGCTTCAGCGGCAAGGGCGTTGACCGCTTCCTGGTGAGCGTCCTCGGCGTAGATCCTTCGAACCATCTCGATGGGCGCTTTTCCTTTCCTGAACCCCTTGAGGACGGCCCTTTTCTGTATCCGGGAGACCTGCACCCGGATCTCATCCTGGTAGCGGTCCCAGGGGATCTCGATGGAGAGTTTGCGTTCAACTTCACTGGTCTTTTCAATATCGATCTTCATGAATCCAACCAATTTCCTTTCTTTTCAAAGATTTCCAATTCCGGTTCCGGTTTTTTAACGTTCGGGTTGCCGATGCTACCGGAAAAGAGAGAAATGGGCAACAATTTCAAAGCCGGCTTTAATAGGGTCGCGAAAAGTTCAATGCGGAACTTTTCGCTCCACGGAAAGGGAAAAACGTCGTTTTCCCTTTCCTCACGGATCCATGACGTGACACCCAATCGTGGATCCGGACGGCCCGCACCCGGGCCGCGTTAACAGGGTCGCGAAAAGTCCAATGCGGGACTTTTCGCTCCACGGAAAAAGAAAAGCGGAGTTTTCCCTTTCCTCACAGATCCATGAATTGCCACGCAAGTCATGGATCCGGTGGAAAAATTAAAAAGGTGATTCCCCTGAACAAATTCTGCTCGTGACGGCCCGGACATCGGCTACCTTCGACGGGATCGGGGGACAGGCGAAATGTAGCCCGTTTCCCTTCCGTGTCAATCCCGGAACGGCAAGGGGATGGTGCGAGAAGGGGGACTCGAACCCCCACACCTTTCGGTACTGGATCCTAAATCCAGCGCGTCTGCCAGTTCCGCCATTCTCGCGGATTGTGATTATACAACGGCCGCCGGGGATAGGTAAGAGGTTAGGGTCATTTGGGATTAGTGATTGGTGATGGTCAATTGGTTTTTTGCCGTCGCCAGTCACAAAAGCCTCGTGACTGGTTTTCCGGAAGAATTTCCACTGTGCCTCCTCCTCGCCGGTTCCCCATATCCCCGTTTCAGCCTTCTCCAGTCACTGTTCAAAAGTCGCCTGGGATTCCTCCCTTTAAACCTTTTTTCCTGCCAGGTGTCAAAAGGGTACACAAGAGAACGGGGAATAAACTTCCCTTCGGGAGAGTCCGGTAAGCGGGCCGTCCCCGGAGCGGACCAGATTGCGAGGCTTGGCCTCTGAAGGAGGGAATGATGAAAAGCTGGACGAAAGTATGGCCGGTGGTTCTGGCAGCGGCGGCCCTGTTGCTGGCCATGCCTTTTGCGGCGTCGGCCGCGGACCAGGCAAAGACGCAAACCATGGCAAAGGATCAGATACACAGTGTTTACGGCACAACCAGGGCCGCCGACCAGACCAGGACGCAAACCATGGCGCAGGACCAGATGCACAGCGTTAATGGCACCGCTTCGGCCAATGCAGGGCAATACCAGGAATCCCACATGTGGGCGGAGCAGACGGCCAACATGGGGGACACAACCCAGGTGAAGGCGGGAGAGGCCAAAAAGGAAGCGGAAAAGAGGGGTGAGGGACTCGGTTCCGATGGATCTGATAAAAGCGAGCCTTCCGCGACAAGAACCGGCGCCGATGGTTCCGGCGGGAACAACAGTGGTTCGAAAAAATAGGGCAACAGCCGGAAAAGACCAGCCGAAAAGGGGTCCGGACAAGTTCCGGGCCCCTTTTTACCGTTGACCCTCCTACTTTCCCTTCCCCACGCTGCGTGAAAAAAACAGGTTCCTTCGGGATACTGGATCGGGCACCCTCTGACTGACGTACCTCAGATCCTCCACGGTATAGTAGGCCAGGGGGTGGAATTTCCGGATCACCCTCAGGACCTCCCCCAGGGCCTTTCTCTTTATCACCATGAAAAGGACCTTGACCGGACCCGTGTCCCCCCTCGCATCCAGGACCGTCATCATGAAATCATGGTTTCGGAGATATCGTTCCAATCCGGGGGCCTCTTTCTGGGTTATCACCCGGACGATGATGTGCCCGATGGCCAGCTGCCGCTCGATCGTGATCCCGATGAAATTTCCCGCGGAAAAACCCGCCGCGTAGGCGATGAAATAGGTCCAGTGGTCCAGATGTCCCATGATCTGGCGCAGGACCAGCAGCCAGACCAGGATCTCGACAAACCCCGCTGCTACGGAAAGCATCCGCAGGCCCCGCGAAACGAAGATTATCCGCATGGTCCCGACTGTGACATCCATGATCCTTCCAAAAAAGATCAGGATCGGGACCACTATCAGATTGAATGCAGGGGACTGAAAAAAAGAAGGGTCCATCCGGGTGCTTTCCTCAGATCCCTTTTCGGGATGAGGCAGCGACTTTCCTTATTTTGGTAGGCCTTGCCCGCCCGGAGGGTTTTTCCCTGACCTTGGGCACTCCCGTGAGGGTCCTGGAAAAAATCACCTTGTCATCCCCCCAGTTGTAGAAATCCTTCAGTTGGGCATCGACCACGTATCCGCGTGCCAGGTAGAACTGCCTCGTCGGGAGATATTGGGGGCGTGAGGACGTCTCAATATAAACCTTCTGCCCGCCGAGATTTTTCATTTCGGATTCCGCTTCCTCCAGGATCTTTCGGCCAAGCCCTCTCCCCTGTTCCTTCGGGTCCACGGCGATCCAGTAAAGGTCGAAACGGTGGTTGGTGCACGAGATCTCCCCGAAGCAGGCGTAGCCAGTGACCTTGCCCCCCTCCTCCAGGAAAAGGAATTTGTATCCACTTTTTTCACCCTGGTGGAGGTAGGTTTCGACCAGCTCCCCGGCCATCTGGATTTCCTCTTCGTTAAAAAACCCGGTAGCCCGCACGATGCTCCTGACGCTCGCCACGTCTGACAGCAAAACCTCTTTCCTCATCGGATTTCTCCTTATCCCTTTCCGGAACAGCCTGACCATTTTCCGGCCATCCCGTAAAATAACCCTGTGAAAGATCCCCAAATCCCCGCCTCTACACCGCCGGACCACCCCTTTCCTCAAGGGAGGTCATCGGATTCCGAGGGCATCCCCGAGGCCTTCGAAAAACCCCGCCGCGTTCGCTCCGAGGGTTCTGGTCCTGTAACCACCCTCCTGGATCACCAGGGTGGGAAGCCCAAGCCCGCCGACAAGTCTGCCGTTCTCCATGAAATCCTTTTCTGTCAGGGTGAACGACCCGGTGGGATCCCCCTTGGCCGTGTCCAGACCGAGGGCAATAACGAGAAATCGGGGAGAAAACCGGGTGATCATTTTCAGTGCTTTCGCGAGGACCTCGCGATATTTTTCTCCATTCGACCCTTCAGGAATCGGAAAATTCCGGTTCGCCCCGTATCCCGCACCTGCCCCCCGTTCATCCACGAACCCCGAAAAATAGGGATAGGTGAGCCTGGGGGGACCGTGGAGGGAAATGGTGAGGACATCCCCCCTTTCCAGGAAAATCTGCTGGGTGCCGTTGCCGTGATGGTAGTCCAGATCCAGGACCGCAACCCGGCCGGATTTGCTGAGCTCGTTTGCGGCGATGGCCGTATTGTTGAAATAGCAAAACCCCCCGAAAGCCCTTCTTTCCGCATGGTGGCCGGGAGGGCGAACCAGGGCGTAGGCGCAGCGGTAGCCCTCCTCGATCAGGGCCGCCCCGGTCAGAGCGCACCCGACGGCACCCAGGGCAGCCGCAATAGCGCTCGGGTTCAGGGGGGTGAAGGTGTCGATGCAGTAATACCCGGCCCGCAGGGGCAATTCCTTCGGGGGGCGCGCGGCGTTGCGCAAGGGAAACACATAGGGGTAAATGGAGCGGCCCGGAGGGACCAGGGCGCAGGCTCTCTTCAGGAAGTCGACGAATTGCGGATCATGGATCTTCCTGATGTGGTGCTCGGGGAAACGAAGGGGTTTTACCTCCTCGAAGATCCCCATGGGTTCAAGGGCTTTCATGATGGAAGCGATCCGGACGGGAGACTGGACGTACCCCCTCTCCCGGACGTAGTGCAGATCATGGTTGTCGTTCTTTACAAGGGCGATGCGTCTTCTCCGGATAAACCAGAGGCGATGCTTCTTCTTCCTCCTGGGCTTTTCATAACGCGGCGGCCGGAGGAGGACAGGATCATCGGTGAAAGAATCGACCACCATGTCGATATAGCCAGGGGGGCATCGATCCCCGTATTTCCGCTCCAGGATGGCCCTGACGATCTTCCTGGCCTGCTGCGCGGGGAGAAAGTCCTCACTGCCGAGATTGTCGAAAACCAGGTATGGGGGATTGTCTTGTCCTTCCTTGAAGGGGGTTTCATAGGCGGTGCCCGCAATGGGTCTGGCACCGAACCGTTCATAAAATCTCAGTCTGGCCTCATTCTGTCGCCTCACATCAGGATCGGGAGATATAGCCGGATCATCGGGGAGACATTCCATGAAAATCCCTATGGTCCCCAGATCGCGCGCTTCCTGCCTGACTCTTTCGTACAGGATGCCGCCGACGCCGCCCCCCGTCTTTCCTGGAGCCGCGGAAAGATATTCGAGATAGACAAAATTCAGATCCGGGACGTGGAGGAAGAGAGCGAACCCTTCGACCTTCTCGCGGGAGTCCTCCGCCACGAAGAGGATGGCGCGGAACCGATGCCGAAGGAGGGGATCAAGGAGCTGCTCCTCTATTTTACGGATATCGGACGGATCCAGGCCGGGGAACTGGCTTTCCAGAATAACGAGGACCTGATTGAAAGCCGCCCTGTTCGAGGAGGTTGTCATATCGTAGATTCTGCGGATCCGGAACATGGGTTGTTACCCTGCCTTGGGGATCTGCCCGCTCCTGGTCTTAAACGCGGCAGCATCCAGGATAAAGAGGACTAGGTCGTCCATGGAAAGGCCCGCCAGGCCCGCCGAAAAGGCGAAACCCGCCTCGGGGGAAAGGCATGGATTGGCATTTATCTCCAGGACGAAGACCCGCCCCCTGCTGTCCACCCTCAGATCCACCCGGGCATATCCCGACAGTCCGAAAACCTTCCAGCAGTTTACCGCGATCTGCCGAATCCTTTCCAGAAGCGCCCCGTCGGCGGCATCGAAAGCGTAGCGCCTCGGGATGCTGGAATATTCCATGGAATCCTCCACCCATTTGGCCCGATAACCCACCACTCGGGGGGAGGAAGGCGGAAGAAGGGAGAAATCCTGTTCGACGGGGGGCAGGACCGCGGGGGATCCGGCCGATTCTATCAGGGAGATGTTGAATTCACGCCCCTCAATGAACTCCTCCGCCATATAGGACATCCCTGTTTCCCCTTCCAGGCGGGAGAGGATTTCCAGGGCCTCCCTTTCCCGGTACGGCCCGATCAGTTCCTCAAGGATCCCGACCGAGGCATCCTCTAGCACCGGTTTGAAGATCCACTGCTTCAGGGGGCTTTTTTGGTGAGTCCTTGCCACCCGGGATCTCATCGCGGCAGACAGATACCGGGGGGTGGGAATTCCCGCCAGATTCATGATCCTTTTGGCGAGGATCTTGTCCGTCGTCCTTCTGAGGGCCTTCGCGCTGTTCCCGGTAAAGGAGACCCCAATTTCCTCAAGGAAATGGGGAGCCAGATACTGCAAGGCACTCTCACCCCGGACCGATTCCACCAGGTTGAAAACGGCCCTTGGGCCGGGACCCGTCAGATTTTTTTTTAGGCCGTCTAATTTTTCCGTAAAGGGGATGGTGACGGTCTCGTGCCCCAGGTGCTCGAGGGACCTCCTGACGGCCTCTGCCTGAACGAGGACGTCGGCTTCGTCCTTTCTGGCCTCTCCGGATACCTCATTTATAAGGATTGGAACCTTTTTCTTCACCGGTTTTCCGACATCCTTGAAAGACAGGAAGAGACAATCCTCCGGATCAACTCCGGATAGGCAAGCCCTTCCTGGGCCCACATGATGGGCAGATCCGAGTGTTCCGGATGGAGCCCCGGGAGGGGGTTTACCTCCATCACCGAAGGTTCCCCGTCCGCGTCCAGCCTCAGGTCAACCCGCGCGGCATCCCGAAGGCCAAACCCGGTCCAGGTTTTTCTGGAAAGGTCAACGCAAAGATCCGCCATGGCCCCTTCCGCAGGCGCATAATCGATGAGCTGTTCGCAATTTTCCTTGGTCTGGAAACAGTAGATCTTCTCCCGCCCGGGATCGCGGTAATGAATCTCCATAATGAAGGCATCCGGTGCGGCTTCCCCGTTCTGGACGAGCCCGACGGTGAATTCCCTTCCCGGGAGATAGGTCTCCACCAGGACGGGCTGCCGATAGCGGGACCAAAGATCAAGGCATCGACTGCGGAGTGCGGCCATATCCTCTATCCTGGACTTGCCGTCTATCCCCTTGCTGGTCCCCTCCGCGACCGGCTTGGCGAAAACCGGGAAAGGCAGAGTGAAACCCTCCAGATCTTTTTGTCCCTGCACCACGCAAAAATCAGGGGTAGGGATCTCCAGGCTGCGCATGACGTGCTTCGCCATCCCCTTGTGCAGCGTCAGCCCCATGGTCATGGGGTCCGAGAAGGTGTAGGGGATCCGCCAGCTGTCCAGAAGAGCTGGGACGGCTGCTTCCCTCCCGTATCCAAAAAGCCCTTCGGCGATATTGAACACGAAATCCCAGCGACGGCCTTCACTGAGATGCCCGACGAGGCTCCGGATATTGCCTATCCGTTCGGATTCAAAACCGATTTCGGCCAGGGCCCCTTCGAGGGAAAAGACCGTATCCTCCCGATCGAATTCGGCAAGCTCCTCTTCCGTCAGGTTTCCGTTGTTGTAATCGGACCTGAGGTCACAGGTGATTCCAACCCTCAATGATTCATCCCTCCTGGACCGGCTCCGGATAAGTGAAAACCTTTCCCTCATAATTACGGATCCGTACGGACCCGTTTGGGCGGTCCACGATGGAATCGGCCATGAGGGGCACTTTTCCCCCTCCTCCCGGGGCATCGATGACATAGGTTGGGACCGCGTATCCCGAAGTGTATCCCCGAAGGCCCCCTATGACCTCCAGCCCCCTGGCCACTGAGGTGCGGAAGTGGGCGGAACCGGGGATGGGATCGCACTGATAAAGATAATAGGGGCGAACCCTGGCCTGAAGGAGCCGGTGCATCAACTCCTTCATAACCAGCACATCATCGTTGATGCCCTTGAGCAGGACCGTCTGGCTTCCGAGGGGGATCCCTCCGTCGGCAAGCCTGGCGCAGGCTTGAACACAGTCCGGGGTCAACTCGTCCGGGTGGATGAAATGGATGCTCATATAGAGTGGATGGAAGCGCTTCAGGATGGAGACCAGCCTGGGCGTGATCCTCTGGGGGAGGACGGCAGGGACTTTCGTCCCGATCCTCAGAATTTCCACGTGCCGGATGCGCCGAAGGCGGGTCAAAAGCCATTCGAGCTTCTCGTCGGACAGGGTGAGGGGATCTCCTCCTGAAACCAGCACGTCGCGAACCTCCGGATGAGCGGCGATGTAGTCAATGGCGCCGTTCCAGGTCCTTTCGCCAATCGGGCAACGGCCGTCGGTCACCATCCTGGATCGGGTGCAGTACCGACAGTAGCTGGCACACATGCCCGTGGTGAGGAAGAGAACCCTGTCCGGGTATCGATGGACAATCCCCGGGACAGGGGAGCTCAGATCCTCGTGGAGGGGGTCGGCTTCCTCGCCCGCGCTCTCCGCGACCTCCATGATCGTGGGGACCACGCTGCGCCGGATACCCTGACCGGGATCGTCCGTGTCGATCAGGCTCGCGTAATAGGGGGTGACCGCCATAGGCAACCGAACGGATCCCTCCAGGGCATCCCTTTCTTCAGGAGCGAGGTTAAGCATTTGTCCTATTTTTTCCGGGGTGGTGATGCGGTTGGCCATCTGCCACTTCCAATCATTCCAGAGGGCCTGGCTGATCCCGGGATAGAAGCGGCTGAGGAAACTGTCCCTGTTGGGGACATATTCGGCGGAAGGAAAGAGGATTGTCCCGCCAGGTTCGGGGTCAGGTGGTAAGACAGTCGTCTCCATAGCTAGAAGAAGTCCCTGCGGCCTGAAGCCGGTATGACTTTTACTACGTCCTTTTCAGATTCAGAAATTTGTAAAGAAGTCCCGATCATCACGGTTTCTCCTTTCACCCCGGTGTGTAAATGACGTGTTCCGGGTGGAGGCAAGGAAAAACAATGCCCCTTCCTCCACCCGTGGCGTTCAGGTTATTAATGTGAGCAGAATCCTTCACCACATTCAGGGTTTCTTTTTTTCCGGCCTGGTCAGAAAAAAGTAAGCCACACCCAAACCGACGATCATCGCAACGAAGATCCCAACTGCCATTGCATTACCTCCCACTTCTCAAAGTCATAATTCTGTGCCCTCAAGATACGGGCGACTCCCGTCTGTACCCGGGCATCCTGGCTTCAGCGCCACTTCTCAAATTCCTCCTTATCAAAATCTGTGCCACTTTGTAACCATTTGATATTAATGGAATTTTTTACCACGCGTTTTTAAATACGAACCTAAAATTCTCATTTTATTTGAAAAAACGGTTATGATCCTGCTTTTTTTATTTCCCACCCTCATTTTCTACAGTTTTTTTCTATTGACATGGATTGTGTCTTGGAAATTTTCTATTAGAATTCAATATGTTGAAATGGAAAAGAAGCAGAATTTAAAAAATACGAACTAATACTTCACCTTTATTAAAAATACGAATTAAAATTTCGCTTCTTGTTTTTTTCAGGGAGAGGCGGGGGTGGCGCGGGAAAGCTTTGAGGATCGGTCTTCGAGAAAATGCAAGGGCAGACTATTTTCGAATGGCTTTGAAGTTTTCCTTCCTGATCGAGTGTTTTTTCATGAGCTTCTGGAGCTGCCTGGCTGTAACGCCGGCGGCTTCGGCGCTGCGCCCTATCCTTCCGTCGTTTTTCCGGAGCAGTTCCCTCAGGTAAAGGGCCTCGAAATTGTCTACGCAGCGAGCACGTGCCTCTCCGAGGGGGAGAAAGGCCTCAACCCGTTCCGGGGACATGGAAAAGGCCCCCGCAACAAGATCCGAAGGGAGCCCCTGAATGGTGAGCCGCTTTTCGGTCGCCAGGATGTAGGCCCTTTCGATAATGTTTTCCATTTCGCGCAGGTTCCCCGGCCAGGGATAGCCTTCAAAAACCTCGATCACCTCTGGATCGACCTCAAGGATCTCCTTGCTGTAAATGCGGTTCAGCTTTTTCAAAAAGTGCTCCACGAACAGGGGGATATCCTCCCTGCGATCGCTCAAGGGCGGCAGATCGATGGGAAAAACGTTGAGCCTGTAATAAAGGTCGGTCCGGAAAAGCCCCCGGTCGCAGAGTTCCCGAAGATTCTCGTTGCTCGCCGCGATGATCCTCACATCCGCCTCGATGGGCAATTCCCCTCCCACTCGCATGAACGTCTTCTCCTGGATGATCTGGAGGAGCTCCACCTGGACCTGGAGGGGGGTGGTACCGATCTCGTCAAGGAATATGGTCCCTCCCCTGGCAATCTCGAACCGCCCGAGCTTGCGCCTCACGGCTCCCGTAAAAGCCCCCTTTTCATGGCCGAAAAGCTCGCTCTCGATAAGAGTCGCCGGGATGGCCCCGCAATGAACGCTGATGAAGGGGCCATTCTTCCTCGGGCCGTGGCGGTGAATGAGCCGGGCAACGATATTTTTCCCCGTTCCCGTTTCCCCCTGAAGGAGGACTGTCGCGTTTGTCGAGGCCACCGACTTGATCTTGTCGTACACCTCCTTCATCCGGGGGTTTCGGGTCATCACCACTTCCCTGGCATCCCCCTCCCAGAAGGAATCACGGAGCAGGCTTAACTCCATTTCCATCAGGAGGGAACGGTTGATGCTCTCGAGGACGAACCTCAGTTCATCCGGATTAATCGGGTAGGTGATGTAATTGGAGGCCCCCGCTGTGACGAAGCTCACACCCTGCTGGATCTGGTCCGGCTGCACCAGGATGACGATCTGGGCGGATGAATAGACACCGAGGAATCGCTGGAGGATCGAGGCAGGTTCCTCCCCTTCATTCAGCATGGGTTCCAGGAGAGCCAGGTCAAGGAAGGTGAAATCATAACGCCGGTTGACGAAATGAACGTGCAGCGATTCGTAATCGGGCGCAAAATCCACGAACTGGCGGGGACTTGAAGTGGCCTTGCGGATCAGATCCGCCACATCCCCGTCCCTTGCCCCGACGAGATACGTGTTCACAGGGCCCTCCCAGGGCGGCCAGAGGCCAACAATGCCTGAAACATCCGGCTCGTCCCCGAAAATGCCTGTCTCAAGGCGGTTTTACCCCGAACCCAAAGGAGAAAGAGAAGTCGAGGATCACCCGGGAATTTCGCTATGGGAATTATTCCCGTCTTTAAATCAGTTATTTCCGCCAAGATGTTCTCCCTTCACCCTCTTCCCTCTTCCCTCTTCCCTCTTCCCTCTTCCCTCTTCCCTGTCCTCTTCCGCCTTCCTGATCCGGCACCTCATATACTGCCCTTTGAAGGGCCACCCTCCGCTGACGGGATCACATTTTTCCGGATCATCGTCAGTAGTGAGGTTGATATTGGATTCCCACAGACCATAAAGGGATGGGCTGGCGGCCGGCTTTTCCGGGAACCACCATCCGTGCTGGGTGGTAATGCATTCCGGAGGCAGGGTCGTGACCAGGCGGGCCCTCTGACGGCACCGGCCCACGGGCGTCTCGATCCAGACCCAATCTCCGTCAACAATACCCTTCTTTCTGGCCGTGTCCACGGGGATCTCCACGATGGGATCCGGATGCATCCGGCGGAATTCCTCGACATGCCGGTATTCGCTGTGATGGTAGGGCATGATACGGACGCCGGAAAGGTTCACAAGGGGGTATTTTTTCCATTCCCCCTCGGGCTCTTGCGGTTCGGTGTATGACGGAAGGGGATCATACCCCAGGGTTTCCAGGACCGAGGATCTTATTTCCACTTTTCCGGAAGCCGTCGCAAGGCCTCGGGCGCAAAGCCCGGCCTCGACCGGGCCCTTTTCCCACCGCTGCTGCCTGACGAACTGGGCAACGCTCTCGACCCTCCGTTCCCTGAAGATCTTCTCCATGCGGTATTCCCACACATCCTCGAAGGTCTCCTGAGGCCAGTGGTCCTCCTGGCCGAGGCGGCAGCCCAGCTCCCTCCAGAACCTGTAGTCGTCGTACCGGTCGTAGCGTCCATCGACAAAAACCGGGAGGGCCGCCTCCCCAAGCTGCACGAGAGGGTAGGCCCCGATGGAGGAAAAATTCCCCATATCAGGGCGCTCCAGCCAGCAGGCGGCCGGGAACACATAATCGGATATCCCCGCGGTCGGCGTCCACGTGAGGTCCAGGGTGACCAAAAGATCCAGGGACATCAGGGCTTCGTACACCAGCTTCGTGTTTGCGTAGGCTAGGAGAGGGTTGCTGCCGGAGACCAGGAGGCCCCGGACAGGATAGGGTTTCCCGGTGAGCATGGCCCGGAAGGTCGAAGGCGCGTGGGCCATGCAGGTCAGATATACGCCGGCCGGGTGGTTCTTCCCCCACCTCTTCCTTACCTCCCTTTCCACCAGCTCCCACCCGGGGTAGCTGAGGAAACGGAACCGGTCCGCCCCGATCTGTTTGGCCCTTTGCCCGGCTGGAAGGGTCTCGTTGAGTTCCATGGCCGCGTCGGTGATGAAGCCCTCGGAAGGGCTGGCGATAAGCATCCCTCCCGGGGTATCGACGCTGCCGCACACAGCCAGGAGGACGTTGATGGCCCGGACGGCCTGGATGCTGTTGGGAGGGCTGTGTTCGGAAGCGACGCCGATGGTGATATTTGAGGGCTGCCTGGCGGCAAAGAACCTCGCTGTGTCCACCAGTTCTTCCTGTGAAAGGCCGCAGATGGAAGACACGTGTTCGGGGGGGTAATCCCGGACCCTCTTTTCCAGATCCTCAAACCCCACAGTGAAATTTTCCACAAATCCGGCATCATGCCACCCCTCGCGAAGGATAATATGCATCATACCCAAGGCCAGGGCCGCGTCGGTGCCGGGGCGGATCGGGACCCAGCGGTCGGCCTGACGGGCTGGTTCCGTGAATCTGCTGTCGACCACCATCGTAGCGATGCCGGCTTTTTTCGCTTTGAGAAAGGAATGCCATGTGTGGGGACCGCCTTCGTGGGGGTTCCGGCCCCAAAGGGTGACGAGACGGGTTAACCCTTCCCGGCGGTCGGCGACCAGGGCCCCTCCGAAAGTGGCGAACCAGACCATGATCCGGGGCCCATAGCACACCGTCACGGCCCCGAACCTGTTGGGGCTGCCGAATAGGTTCATGAAACGGGTTTTGGCGAATTCCCATGCTCCCCTACCCGTCCCGCTGCTCGTCGCGATGGTTTCCGGACCGTAACGGGCCTTGAGATCGTCCAGTTTTCCGGCGATCTCCCCGAGGGCCTGATCCCAGGATATTTGCTCCCAGCGGTCCTCCCCTCGCGCGCCCTTTCTCTTCATGGGGAAATCGAGCCGGAAGGGGTGTTCCTGGTAAGCCTTCGCCAGGGCGGGCCTGACGCAATGCCCCCCCGGCACAACGGGAGCCTTTGTGTCCACGGTGACCCGCTTTATCCTCCCGTCCTCAAGGTAGACCTTGACCGCGCATCCGCGGCTGGAGCAGAAATAACAGGAGGAAAACTTAAGGTCCATATTCCCAGGCGCCGCGGTGGGGCTAGAGTCGCGCCATCAATTTCTCCAGCTTGGGGAGGCCGTCTTCGGGGTTTTCGTTCTGCCACATGACCCACTGGCGGAGTTTTTCCACGGGCTTGCCCTCCGAGATGGCCTGCCTCGCAAGGTCCAAACCCTCCCGGAGGTTCTTTGCCATCCCCATCAAGTAGAGGAGGGGCGCCGTGTTGAGGCAGACGATGTCGCTCCTGGGCCCGGAGTCCTTCCCCGCCAGCACCGCGAGGAGAGCCTCCGCATCGACCCGGACGTCCCGCGAGGAAGCCACATCCTTGAAGGTCGCCCTCCGGATGCCCAGGTCCTCGGGGGTGAGGACGTAGTTGTCGATGGACCCGTCCTCGGCAAGTTCCGCCACATGGGTGGGACCCAGGGTTGAGACTTCGTCCATCCCCTTCTCCGACTCCTCGTCGAACCCGTGCATGACGAAAGCCCGCTTGAACCCCAGTTCCCTCAGGGTCCGGACCTCGATTTCGATCATATCCCGGTTAGGGACGCCCATAACCTTGTACTGGGGCATGGTGGGGTTCAGCAGGGGACCGACAAGATTGATGGCCGAACCGAAGCGGATCTGGGAAAGGACCCGGGCCAGAGTCTTGGGATGAACGCTGGGAAGAAAGGCGTTCCAGATGCAGATCCCGGCGTTCTCGATGCTTTGTTTAGGGAGATCCGGGGCCTGCTCCACATTGACGCCGAAGGCTTCCACCACATCCACGGCGCCGCAGTTTGAGGAGATGGCCCGTGCGGCGTGCCTCACGACGTAGAGCCCGAGAGAGGAGGCGATGATCGCGGCCCCGGTGCTGATGTTGAAAGTCTTCAAAGTATCCGCCCCGGTCCCGCAATTGTCGATTAGGGGCTCTGGGGTCTCCACCTGGACCTTGATGGTATCGTACTCGTAAAGGGCCTCGAAGGTCCCGGCCACCTCTTCCGGCGTTTCGCCCTTGCTCTTGAGAGCCCCGATAAAACCTCCCTGCTGCAGATCGCTTTGGGCTTCCTCACAAACCTGTTTCCAGCACTCCCTGGCCTCTTCCCTGGTGATGTCCTCCCCCCGCGTGAGACGAACAACCACCGATCCGAACTCCCTCCAGCGTGACTCCCTGTCTCCCAGCATCGATCATTCTCCTTTTAGGGAAAAACCTTCCGAAACCTGTTTCCTCCCGTTGGTCTCGTAAACGAGATGGACATAGTCCCCGATGACCTGACTGTCTTTCAGATGAAAGCGGGGGACCCTGCTTCTTGGCCAGAAGGATGTCCTTCCTGTGGGAGTTATGGACCGCGACCCCCCGATGACGAAGGGACACAGAATAAGGTGGAGCTCATCATAGAACCCCCCGGCGATCATGGACCGGTGGACAGTACCGCCCCCTTCCACAACGAGACGCCGCACACCGTATTCGGAGTAAAGGGTTCCCATCATGGGGCCCAGGTCCACAAACCGGCCACGGCCGGAGGTGATTATGTGGGCCCCTCTCTCGCGAAGGGCCGCGACCCGCTCTTCAGGGGCGTCTTTGGTCACGGCGATCACTGTCGGGGCCTCCGGTCCCAGCACCCTTGCCGATGGCGGCGTCTCGGCAAGCCCGTCCAGGACAATGCGGACCGGGTTTTTCCCTTCTCCGCCCCTCAGGGTCAGACGGGAATCATCAAGGAGGATGCAGTTCAATCCCACCATGATCCCGTCCACGTCCGCCCGGATGGCATTGTGCCTGGCCATGATCTCCTCGCTGATGAGCTGGGGACCGACGGGATTGGGGGACCCGGGTCTGCGTCTCGGGGAGATCTTGCCGTCCAGACTGACGGCAACCAGCATGAATGTGAAGGGACGATCCATATTAAGAGTCCAGAGTTCAGAGTTCAGAGTCCAGAGTCCAGAGTCCAAGGTTCAGAGTCAGAAGAAAGCCCGCGTTACGCGTTAGAGCGTACGTGCGAAATGGCGTAGATGCAAACGGGGCCCTTTTGCCGATATGCTTTACGCTTAACGCCTTACCTCTCACGCATTACCCCTTACGCATCACTCTTTACGCCTTTCGTGTTCCTCCCTGTTCCTTTCGCCGCCCTGACAAAGGCCCTCATTTTCGCCTCGTCCTTGATTCCCGGGCCGGACTCCACCCCCGTGATCACGTCCACGGCGTAGGGCCGGACCATTTCCACCGCCGCGGCCACATTCCCCGCCGAGAGCCCTCCGGCCAGGATGACGGGAAGATCAAGGCGCCGCACGATCGCCGCGGCCATGTCCCAATCCAGGGAGACACCCGTACCCGCCGGCATGGAGGAGGTTCTGGAGTCAACCACCAGGGCCCTGATCCCGGATCCGGCCAGAACCTCGCCGGCCTTGAGGGGGTCGGTTTCCTCGAAAGAGGCAAGGCCTGTATCGACGTTCACCCGCATGGCCTTGATGACCTGAATCCCCGTTCCTTCAAGCCCTTTGACAACCTCCCGGATCTCCTGGAGGGTCTCATCCCCGTGGAGCTGAATGACTCCGGGGCGGACTGCGCGCGCGATCTCGAGGATTCCCTCGGGAGAGCCGCCCACAACAGCCACTGTAGTCAGGAAGGGCGGCGCGGTCCGGACCAGATCCCGGGCCTTTTCCCGGGGCAGGTTCCAGGGGACCGGAACCGGGTATTCGGTGACAAAACCCACACCGTCAGCCCCGGCCGCTTGCGCCATGATCACATCCTCGCGGCTCATCATCCCGCATATCTTAACCCGGACCAAAAACTCAACCCTCCAGCACGGATCCGGCCAGATCCAGGGCCTGGCTGGCCGGATCCGGGGCCATCAGGATCGCCGTCCCGACCAGGACCGCGTCACTGCCAGCGGCGAAGGCCCGTCTGACATCCCCGGGACTTGATATGGAACTTTCAGAGAGGACAACGACCCCGTCCGGAACGAGGGGGGCGATTTCCTCCGTTACCCGGACATCGCCATCGTCCTTCTCCAAAGCCGTAATGTCCCTGTTGTTGATCCCGATGATCGTCGGCCCCGGTTCAAGGGAGAGGGCGAAGCGGAGCTGTTCGGGGGTGTGGATCTCAACGAGAGGCTCCAGACCGACCTCGACAGCCCTCCCGTAGAACTTAACGATCTCGCCTTCCGGTATGGTTGACAGGATCAAAAGTATGGCCGCGCCCCCCGCCTCGACAGTCTCATCTATCTGCGCCGCCGACTTGATAAAATCCTTCCTAAGGATCGGGAGGCCCACCGATCCGGCGACCCTGCGCAAAAGATCCAGGCTTCCTCCGAAGTGGGCCGATTCGGTCACCACGGAGAGGGCGCAGACGCCGGCCCCTTCCAAAGTCCTGGCGAGGCTCACCGGGTCCCTTTTCGCGAAGAGGTCCCCGTCCCGGGGAGAAACGGATTTTATGTCCGCCACGAGGGGCAGTTTTCTGTCACGGGCTGCGTGAAGGATGCTGCCGGAAAAAGCGGTGTTCATTCGCCCATCGTCTCGGCCCAGACCTTCTCCATGTCGTGTTTTGAGTAGGCACGAAAAGCCATGTGGGAGTTTGTCTTCGTAATGCCCGGGATCTTTCCGATCTCCTGGGTCACAAGCTGGGCCAGATCCTCGTACTGGCGGACCTTGCAGATGGCAAGGATATCGTATTCTCCGGATACGGAATAGACCTCCGCGATTCCATCGAGCATGGTGAGGGCTTCCGCCACCTCGTGGACCCTGCCCACTTCACAGTTCAGAAAAACCACGGCCGTGATCATCCTTCGCTCCTTTTCATCATTTTTTTCCATTCTCCCGGGAAGCCCGGGATGTATTTTCACTGTTTGTGGACCGCGGGCTCGCCCCAGTGGAGGGGGAATTCGGGCCCCCAAAATCCAATCCAGGCCTCATTTTTTATTCACCGACAGAAGCTCGACCTCGAAGACAAGGGTACTGTTGGGACCGATGCGGGAACCGGCCCCATGAGAACCATACGCAAGCTCGGAAGGAATGACAAGCTCCCACCTGGAGCCCTCCGACATAAGCTGCAAAGCTTCGCGCCAGCCGTTTATCACCCCGTTGACCTGAAAGGTCTCCGGCTCCTCGCGGCTGTAGGAACTGTCAAACTCGGTCCCGTCCAGAAGGGTCCCCCTGTAATGAACGGTCACCCAATCCAGAGGGCCCGGGGATGCGCCCCCGCCTTTCTGGATGACCCTGTACTGGAGTCCGCTGGGAAGGGTGACAACTCCCTCCTTTTTCCCGTTTTCCTCGAGAAAAGCCTGCCCTTCCCTCCGGTTTCCCGCAGCCTTCTCCATCCTTTCCCGCCCGTGGCTCGCGGTGATTTTTCCAACCTTCATCCCGATCCGCCCTTTCTTTTCGATGGATTGCCGCGCCGGGAGGGAGAAAAGACCCCGGGTTTCAGGCGACCACCCTTTCAGGCAGTATACCTCAATCCCCGATCCGCTCCCTCCCGGTGTAAACCACCATCGACCTCCCCCTCGCGTAACCTGCCAGGGTCAGGTCCTCCCTTTCGGCGAGATCGATGGCGAGGCCGGTCGGCGCGGACCTCGAAATCAGAACGGGGACGCCCATCCTGGAGGCTTTGACCACCATCTCCGAGGAAATCCTCCCCGTGGTGAGAAGCAGTTTTTCGGCCGTGGAAACACCGTTGAAAAAACAGGCCCCATGGACCTTGTCCACCGCATTGTGCCGGCCGATGTCCTCCCTGAAGAACAGGATGCCCTTGGTGTCGGCTAAAGCGCTGCTGTGGACCCCTCCGGTTTCCCGGTGCAGGCTGGACCGTCCATTGAGCTCTTCCATGAGGGCGTAAATCTGCTCCGGGGCCACCCTGAAATGCGGACGGACGGGGTCTTTTTCCAGAAAATCCCCGGAACGATGGAAGGTCGTGCCTCGTCCTCCCCCGCACGTTACCGTTTTCCTGCTATGGAGCCCTTCGAGCTCTTCCAGGGCCCGGGTGATCTGCAGGCGGGCTGTCGGGCCGGATTCCTCCACCTCGACGGACAAAAGATCTCCTCTGTCTCCCAGCAGCCCCTCGGAGAGGAGAAACCCTACCGCCAGCTCTTCGACGGAATCCCCGGTCGTAAGAAGAGTGACGAGATTCAGGCCGTTAACCAAAACTGTGAGGGATACTTCCTTTACCACCGACCGCGACACAATTTCGGACACCCCTTCCCGGATCTGAAGGACCTCCCTCTTTTCCGATCTTTCCATGACCATAGCGACTCCCGGAGGAAGGCAGCCCTGCAAAGGGGAGAAGAGATTCCCTTCAGCCTTCATTCTGCCTCTTCACCTGCTTCCGCCTTCCAGCATCTTCACAAACTCATCTTCTGCAAGGACCCTAACCCCCAGTTCCCTGGCCTTTTCAAGCTTGCTTCCGGGGTGCGTCCCCGCCACGACAAAATCGGTGCGGCCGCTCACCGATCCGGCGACCCGCCCGCCCATACCCTCGATCCTCTCCCTGGCCTCATCCCGGGTGAACCCCTTCAAGGTCCCTGTCAGGACGAAGGTTTTCCCTTCCAGATCCTGCCTCGCGGGACCCGCGACGGTTTCGGGAAAGACGCCGGCCCTTTCGAGACGGTCAATGATCCCGAGGTTTTTCCCCTCCTGGAAAAACGCCCTCACGGACTGGGCAATCCCCGGACCGATCCCTTCCGTCCCGGTCAGATCTTCCAGGGATGCCTTTTTCAGATCTTCCGGGGAGGGAAACCGTCTTGCCAGGATCCCCGCGACATGGGAGCCAACGAGGGGGATGCCCAGGGCATAGAGGAGGCGCGGCCAGGTGGCCTTCCTGGAATTTTCGATAGCCTTTAACAGGTTGTCCCCCGACTTGTCCGCGAAAAGATCCAGGTCGAGGATCCGCTCCTTCGTCAGGGAATAAAGATCCGCCGGGTTCTCAACCCATCCCCTTTCCACCAGCTGGGACACGGTTTTCCTTCCCAGGCCGTCAATGTCCATGGCCTTGCGCGAAGCGAAGTGGAAAATCCGCTCCCTCACCTGGGCGGGACACCCCATGTTGACGCATCGGTGGGCGGCCTCCCCTTCCACCCTGACAACCCGTGAACCGCACGCGGGGCAGACATCGGGCATCCTCCATGGGGCGGCGCCAGGGTTTCTGGAGTCCTTCCTGACCTCAACGATCTCAGGGATGACATCCCCTGCCCTCTGGACGATGACCGTGTCCCCTACGCGGATGTCCTTCCGGTCCACCTCGTCCTGGTTGTGGAGGGTCGCCCGGGATACAGTAACTCCGCCGACCCCTACCGGTTCGAGGATGGCCACCGGCGTGATCTTGCCGGTGCGGCCGACCTGGGCGGCGATGTCCAGGATCACCGTCGTTGCCCACTCAGCCTGGAATTTGTAGGCGATGGCCCACCTGGGGCTCCTGGAGGTGGCGCCCAGGATCTCCCTGAGATCAAAACGATCCACCTTGAGGACCATGCCGTCGATCTCGTAGGGCAGCTCCGCCCGAAGGGCGGCGAGGCGGCCAAAATATTCCAGGGCCTCTGAAAGGTCCGCGCACCGCCGCCGCTCTTCGTTGACCTTCAGGCCAAGGTCCTCCAGGAAAACCAGAAGGTCGCCCTGGGTCCCGGGTATGGATCCTTCCACCTCCCCGACCCCGTAAAAGTAGCCGTCCAGGGGGCGGGCGGCGGTGACATACGGGTCGAGCTGGCGCAGGCTTCCCGCGGCAGCGTTCCTGGGGTTCGCGAAGGGCTCTAATCCCTGCTCCTGCCGGCTGCGGTTAAGGTCCCCAAAATCCTTCCTGGCCATGAAAATCTCTCCCCGGACCTCGATCCGGACAGGGGGCCAGACGGCTTTTTTGGACTTCAGCTTCAAGGGGATGGATCTGACGGTCTTGAGGTTCGCGGTTACGTCCTCGCCGGTGATCCCGTCCCCCCGGGTGGACCCTCTGACGAACACGCCCTCTTCATAGACCAGTTCCACGCTCAGGCCGTCCAGCTTGGGTTCGGCCAGATATACAACGGCGGTCTCCTTCCCCAGGAGCCTCTTCACCCTGGCGTCGAACTGAACCATCTCCTCCCCGTCCATGGCGTTGGCCAGAGACAGCATGGGGATGGAATGGCGGACGGAGGTGAACTGCCCGGCCGGAGGTCCCCCTACACGAGCGGTTGGAGAATCGGGGGACCGCAGTTCGGGATATCTCTCCTCGAGATCCTGAAGGCGTCTGAAAAGACTGTCGTATTCTTCGTCCGTGATTTCGGGCTTGTCCAGGACATAATACAGGTGGTTGTGCCGCTCGATCTCACGGCGCAGGTCCTCGACCTCGGATATGATCTTCTCGGGAATCGTCATAAAAAACACCAACTCTGGACTTTAGAGAGAGCGGCAGCGCCTTTCCTGCACTGGCGGACCGGGCGGCCGGATCACCGGTCCCTCTATATCCCGATCTGCCTGTTGTATCCCTCCGCCCTGCAGCCAGGTATTTCAGGTTTTACCCTCCCGCCTCCGGGCTCTGACCCATGACCTTTGGCTCTGGACTCTGGACTTTAACCTTCGGACTTTCCGCTTTTGACTTTAGGCCTGGAACCCGGCACGGTCCCTTCCCCCGTGCAAGGCATCCTCGCTGTCGATCAGATAAACCTCGACCTCATCCCCCGCCTTCGCCCCTTCCGACTGCTCCGGCAGGATGATGATTCCGTTGGCCCGGGACATGGACATGAGAATCCCGGAACCCTGATCCCCCGTCGTGCGCACATGGAATTCGCCGTCTTCTTTTCGGCTGACGATGCCCCTTAGAAAATTCCGCCTCCCCGGTTTCTTTCGAATCCCCTCGTCAAGGACAGCCGGAACCAGGGGACGGAAGAGCCTCTCATGACCCATCATCCTTAAAAGGGCGGGACGGACATAAAGTTCGAAACCCAGGGTCGCGGAAACGGGGTTTCCCGGAAGGCCGAAAACCGGTTTTCCGTCCTTTACCCCGAACACCATGGGTTTTCCGGGCTTCTGGGCAACCTCCTGGAACAGGATATTTACCCCCAGCTCACGGAAGACCCCCTTGAGATAATCAAAATCTCCCATGGAAACACCGCCCGAGGTGACCAGAACGTCTGAAAGCAGCCCCTCTTCGACCATTTCGGCCACGTCACGAGGGTTATCCCGGGCTATTCCGAGATGCCTGGGGACCCCGCCGCACTCCCGCACGAGGGAGAAGAGGGCGTGGCTGTTGCTGCCGTAGATCTGACCTTCCCCGGGAGTCTCCCCAAGACTGACAACCTCGTCGCCGGTCCCCAGGATGGCTACCTTCGCCCGCATGCGGACCCTTACCTGGCTGATGCCCTGGGAGGCAACAAGTCCCACATCAGCGGCCCGCAGAACCCTGCCTGCCGGCAGGATCTCTTCACCGGAGCGGATGTCCTCTCCCGCAAGCCTGATGTGGTTCCCTTTCCGGACGCTCCCGCAGATGAGGACTCCTCCCTCGACGACCGCATCCTCGACCGGGAGCACCGTGTCGGCTCCCTTCGGGACCGGAGCCCCCGTCATAATGCGGACCGTCTCCCGGTTTCCAAGAGGTTGGCCGGCTTTGTCCCCGGCGCCTATGGTCCTCCCGATCCTGAGGGCCGCCGGACTTTTTTCGGATGCGCCGGTGGTGTCCCTCGAGTTCAGGGCAAATCCGTCCATGGCTGAATTATCCAGGGGTGGGACATCTCTCCGGGCGAAAAAAGGCTCCGAAAGGACCCGCCCCGAGGCCTCGCTCAGAAAAACCCTTTCCGTGCCGAGAAGGCGGACATTTTCCAGTATGATTTCCCGCGCCTTTAAAGCCGTTATCATCGCCTAAGTCCCCGCCGGACCCTGTCCTCTCCGGATGCGGACGTCCCCCTTTCTCATGGTGACCTGCTTCCGGTCGAGGTATTCCAGAAGGGGGATCATCCATTTCCGGGTGGTCCCGGTTATCTCCCTGAAATCCGGAAGCCCCATTTCCTTTCGGGATTCGAAGAACCCCCCGACCGCGTCCAGAAGGGATCTGCAGGAGGTCTGACTGATGAAAAAGTCATCCTTGATCCTGACAAGATCCCCCCTTTCGGCCATGAGGGACAAAACCGATTTCAGCTCCGCCGGGGATGCCTTCAGTTCCTCGGCAAGCTCGGGAAGGAAGGGGGCGGAAAGCCCCTTGGGCCGGAGGATGTTCATGACCCTTTCCCCCAGGCGCTGCTGCTGCGGGGTCAGGGTGGCCTCGTGTCCTCCCAGGGAAACCGTGTCCCCTTCGATCAGGATGTCCCCCTGTTCGACCAGGGTGCTCAGGAGGTTCCGGTAGGGCCGATCTGGCATCTGCCGGGCCACGCGCATCCTCAGTTCCTCGCGGCCGATGCCCGATCTGGTCGGGTTGGCGCTGTGATACTTTTCAAGGGCACGGACGAGCCTTGTCTTGATATCGTCAAAGGATGCCCTGGAATAGGCAAGCAGGCTGTCCCCGGCCCTTGAAACAACCGCTTTTCCCTTTCGGGCCATTTCATCGAGGAGCTTCTGGGCTTCCTGGGACATCAGCCCAGTCCTCACTCCGAGATCTCCTGCGGCGAGGCCGAGGTCCCCCGCTTCCTCGAGGAGCGCCAAGGCTTTTTCTTCCGGATCGCCGGCCTCCAACCGGGTCAGATGCTTTATGATGGGCACCTTGAACCGGCGATGCTTCTGAGGAAGCGGATCGAGGATCTGCCCGCCGCCGATGGTGGTGACGGGGGAGTAGCTGCGGATCACGAAGCGGTCGCCGGGCAGCGCCACGGCCTTTCTTTCCAGCCGGAGCTGTACGAAGCCTTCACCGCCGGGTTCGATAGCTTCTCCCTCGAGGATGGTCACCCGGGTCATGATCTCATCGGTATAAAGGTTAAGCCGCACCCGGTCCCTGTTTCGAAGGGGCCGCCCGACGGAGGGGAGAAGCTTTATCCTGGCATCGAGCATTAGGGTGGGCTTGAGGGATTCCGGACGCGCAGCGGTTTGCCCCCTCTGGATCTCGTCCTTGTCTATCCCCTGAAGGTTAAGGGCCGTCCTCGTGCCGGCGCTGCCGGAAGAGACCAGCTCTCCATGGACCTGGAGCCCCCTGATTCTGGCGGTTTTACTGCCGGGCAGGAAGGAAATATTCTCCCCCGCTGCGATGGAACCCGAGACCATGGTCCCGGTGACGACCGTTCCGAAGCCTTTCATGGAAAAGACCCTGTCCACCGGAAGTCGGAAGATCCCGCTCCCTGACCGCCCGGGGACGTTTCCGGCTGCCGCATCCAGGGCCGTCAGGACCTCCTCCTTCCCTTGTCCCGTTGCGGAGGAAAAGGGGATGATGGCCGCGTCCTGAAGGAAGGTGCCGGCGAGGTAATCCCTTACCTCCTCGGTGACGAGATCCGCCCATTCCTTATCAACCATGTCCACCTTCGTCAGCACAATGAGGCCATCCTTGACCCCCAGAAGCTGGCAGATATCGAGGTGCTCGCGGGTCTGCGGCATGACCCCCTCATCGGCCGCGATGACGAGGAGGACCAGATCGATACCCGTAGCCCCCGCCACCATGTTCCTGACAAAACGTTCGTGGCCCGGGACATCCACCAGGCCGATCCTCAAGCCCGAGGGGAGGGTTATGGGGGCAAACCCCAGTTCAATGGTGATCCCCCGGAGCTTTTCCTCCTTGAGCCTGTCGGTGTCCACCCCGGTCAGGACTTTGACCATGGAGGTTTTCCCGTGGTCGATGTGGCCGGCGGTGCCTACTATGATGTGTCCCTGTTTCGTCATGTCAGGCGGATCTCCATGCCGCGTTCCTTCGGGCCGCCCTGGCGGACAGAGGTTCCCCTGTTCTTTCGCCAGGCCTTCAAATCGTCTTGCCGCCGGGTGGTTTGAGCGCCCCCGGGTCCTTAAGGGCGTGTCTTATCCCTTTTTCCAGATCCGGAAGTTCCCGGGAAGCCACGGTGCGCAGATCCAGGCACAACCGGTCTTCCAGGATTCGCGCGATCACCGGCGGGTCCTGGCGCCTGAGGGCCTGCTCCAGTTCCCTTGCGGAAACGCTCTCCGGTTGAATCGCGATGAGGACGGTCTCCAGATCCTCCATGGGCAAGGCCCCTCCCCCGACCCTGGAAACGGCCGAAACCAGTGAGATCCGCGCCGGCAGATCCTTCAGGCGCCGGGAAAACCTCCTGGCGCGGGCCGCCACGGAGGCCCGTGAAGCCCCGATCATCCCGAAGATCGGGATCCGGCTTGTGACCGTCCCGGGATCAAGGTAGGCCCGGAGGACCGCCTCCAGAGCGGCAAGGGTAAATTTCCCCACACGCAGGGCCCTTTTCATGGGGTTTTTTTTGATCTTTTCCAGAAAAATCTTTTTGCCGAGGATGATCCCGGCCTGGGGACCGCCCAGCAGTTTATCCCCGGAAAAGGTGACGATATCAGCCCCTTCCCGAAGGACTTCCCCGACCGTGGGTTCGTGATGCCTCAAACCGAGATCCCTGGTATCGATGAGAGAACCGCTCCCGAGGTCCACCCCGATAGGGATCCCTTTTTCCTTTCCCAAGGCCGCCAGGTCCGATACGGAAACCTCCTCCGTAAATCCAACGATCCGGTAGTTGCTCTGATGGACCTTGAGGAGAAGGGCGGACTCCCCTTCCAAACCTTTCCGGTAATCGGAGAGCCTCGTCCTGTTGGTGGTTCCCACCTCGATCAGGTGGGCTCCCGAAGCCTCCATGACATCCGGTATCCGGAAGCTGCCGCCGATCTCGACGAGCTCCCCGCGCGAGACGACGACCCCCTTCCCCGTGGCAAGGGCCCTTAAGACGAGCATCACGGCCGCGGCGTTGTTGTTGACCACGGTGGCCGCTTCCGCCCCCGTCAGGCGGCACAGTATTTCTTCCACCAGATCGTCCCTGGATCCCCGTTCCCCGGTCTCCAGGTCATATTCCAGATTCGTGTAGCCCCGCGCGGCCAGGCTCACCTGGCGGACGACTTCCTCTGAAAGGGGGCTTCTCCCCAGGTTGGTGTGGATGACAATGCCTGTCGCGTTGACGACCCTTCGAAATCTGGGGCGGTTTTCCCGCAGAATCCTTTCGCGGGCAGATTGGGTGACCGTCTCGAGATCCAGGCTTTCCCTGCTCTTGACCGCTCCGGACAGTACGGCATTTCTCAGATCTTCGATCTCGTCGCGGACCGCTTTTTTTACGATCAGCTTCGGGACCTTCCCGGCCAATGAGACGATGGGTTCCCGGGCCAGCACCGTATCCACCTTGGGAATGTATCGCAAAAGCTCTTTGTCCGGCGCCTTTGAGGTCATAATTGTTTGATTATAGAAAAAAATCCTTTTCATGAACAGGAAAAGGAGACTGAATTTCGACTCAAAAAAAACGGGGGCGCCGCACAAGCGGCGCCCCCTTGAACTGCATTTTATTCCTGTCGGGCCAGCCTAGACCTCCTCGGCATCCCACTTGGGGTGATGGGCCTTGGCCCAGGCTTTGGTGACTGTCCCTGAAACCATGATGCGCCAGGAACCGGGGTTCCCGAAGGTCCCCAGGTACAGGTGGACAAGGATGAAAAGCATCAGACCAACAAAGAACGCGTTATGCAGAAAATACATCCACTGCTGGAGGCCACGCCCAAGGACAAAGGGGAACCACATGGCAAAACCGGTGAGCCCCATGACCAGCCCCCCGAAGAAAGCGAACCATGCGAACAATTTCTGCCCGAAGTTAAGCTTTCCCGCCGGGGCGTGGAAATCATGGTCCAGATAGCTCCGGACCACATCAACGAGGGAATCCTCTCCCCTGGCCGTAATGGCATGGGCCCACTGGAAGAAGATGATGAAAGTGGTCGCAAAGAACACGATCCCCGTGTAGTGATGGATCGTGCGGGACATGTCGACGCCCCCGAAAAGCCCTGTCAGGCCGAAAAAGGACCTCGCATAGAGCCCCAGCCCGGAGAGGGCAAGGATAATAAAAGAAACCATGTGCATCCAGTGGCTCAGGCGCTGGATCGGGCTCGCCCGTTTTACAAGTATCTCAGCCATCAGTGCTTACCTCCTTCCCCGTCCCCTTCCTCGATATCCTTCGGCCCGACATAGGAGTAATGGGCGATGACGCCGAAGATCCCGGCGACCATGGCGGCGATGCCCAGGGGCTTCATGATCGTGCGCCAGAGGAACGTCGGAGTGGGTATCGCGGGTTTGGCGGGTAGGCCATATTCTTCCGGCTCCCCTCTCAGAAGGAATACCACGTTCGTTTTGAGGCTCCCGCCGTCATAGACTTTCAGGCCGCGCTGTGCGGCGGATGACGCGATCTCGGGGAGTTTTGCCTTCTCGGTGAAGAACAGGGCGCCCGTTGGGCAGGTCTTCGTGCATGCCGGCTGCTCTCCCATGGCGAGGCGGTCAAAGCACAGGGTGCACTTGAAAGCCTTGTCAACGCCATAGCCTTCCGCGTTCTTGTGATCGTATCGCGGGACGTTGAAGGGGCAGCCGAAGACGCAGTATTTGCATCCCGTGCACAGGTCCTGGTTGATCACCACGGCACCATTGGCGTCACGGGTAATGGCGCCCGGGACCGGACAGGCCTTCATGCAGCCCGCGTCCTCGCAGTGCATGCACCGATGCTGCCCGAAATACCACGCCAGCTCGCCGTTTTTTTCCACCTCGCTGAAAATGATCTTCGTGTAGGTGTTGTAGGCAAGATCCGGCGGGTTCTCATGGGTGCCCAGATTCCTGGTCGCGACAGCCGAAAGGCTGTTCCACTGCTTGCAGGCGACCTGACAGCCCCGGCATCCGGTACACTTCGTCGTATCGATCAGGATCATTTTCCCAGCCACTCAGATCACCCCCTTCCCTTCTTCTTTTCAACATTTACCATGAAAGCCTTCGACTCCGGTATCATCGTGTTGGCATCCCCGATGCTGGGCGTCAAAAGGTTGGCGGAGTCGCCATAGGTCGGATTGGAATACGGAATACCGTTGGCCTTGACATCGTACTCGGCCGTTGTCGTCCAGCCGAAATGCCAGGGGATGCCGACCTGGTGGACGGTGTTTCCCCCGACGGTAAAAGGCTTGAACCGCCGGGTGACGATGGCGATGGCGTCGACGCTCGCCCGGACCGTGGACACGACCACCTCTTCGCCGTTTTTGATCCCCTTCTCCTCAGCCAGCTCCACGCTCATCTCAACGAAATTGGAAGGCTCCAGCTCGGCAAGCCATGGGAGCCAACGGGTCAGGACGCCCGTCTGCCAGTGTTCGGAAACCCTGTAGGTCGTACCGACGAGGGGGTACCTGTCGTCGCAGTTGAGGAAAAGATCGAATTCCCCGGTGAAAAGCCTCGAGACCGGGTTGGTCCTCTGGGGGTTCATCAGGTTCCTCTCGACGGGGCACTCCAGAGGCTCATAGTGCTCGGGGAAAGGACCTTCCGCAAGACCCGGACCGAAGATCGAACTGACTCCGTGAGGCTTCATGATGAAAGGCAGTTTCGTAGCCTCGTTCCAGGTTCCATCGGCCTTGCGCAGGGGCGGCCAGCCGCCGTCGGGGACGTCGCCGGACCAGCTCATGCCGTTCCAGTAAATGACCGGTTTGTGAGCTGCCCAGGGCTTACCGTACTCATCCACCGAGGCGCGGTTGTAAATGATGCGGCGGTTGACCGGCCAGCACCAGCTCCACCCGCTGTAAAAACCCATGCCGGTCGGGTCGGATTTCCCCCGACGCGCCATGTTGTTCCCGTCGCCGTTATAGGACTGGCAATACAGCCAGTTGCCCGAGGATGTCGAGCCGTCATCCTGGAGAAACGCGAAGGACGGAACGAGGTCGCCCTTTTTAAAGGCCCTTCCGCTTACGACCTTATCCTCGAGGAAATACCCGTTGATCTCTTTGGCGATGGCGTGAGGATCGATTTGGCGGACCTTTCCATCGGGTCCCTTGGGGCCATAGTTCCAGGAGAGGTTGAGGATCGGCTCCGGGAAAACACCGCCTTGCTCCTGGTAGAGCTTCCTGACCCGCCACTGGAGCTCATTCATCATATCGCCGTCCGTCGGCGCGGGCGGCTCAACAGCGCCGTATCGCCACTGCGCCCATCTGCCCGAGTTGCTGATGGACCCTTCCTTTTCGAAGGACATGGCGCAGGGCAGGAAGAAAACCTCTGTCTTGATGGAGGCCGGATCCATGCCGGGACCGCGCCAGAAGGAACCCGTCTCATTGTCGAACAGGTTGACGTTCACCATCCAGTCGAGCTGGGCGAGGGCCTTTCGGGTCTTGCTGGAGTTGGCCCCGCTGCAGGCGGGGTTCTGACCCCAGGAGAAAAAGCCGGTGAAGCTGCCTTTGAGCATCTCGTCGAAGAGGACCAGCCACGATGCGTTCTGCCCCTCATCCAGCTTTGGCAGCCAGCTGTACTGTGTCTCGAGGTCGGCGCTGGTCCCGAAGAAGGCGCGAAGCAAGCTGGCGCTGTATTTCGGGAAGTTAGACCACCAGTTGGCGGAATAGGGCTCGGAGGTCTTCGGTGTCCTGGTCTCGTTGTACTGCGCGAAAGTCGAAAGGGAGGCCGATGGGGTCCCGAGGTACCCCGGCAGGATGTGGAAGAGCAGACAATGGTCCGTGGAACCCTGGACGTTGGACTCCCCGCGCAGGGCGTTGACTCCGCCGCCGGCCATCCCGATGTTGCCCAGAAGGAGCTGGATGATGGCCATTGCCCGGATATTCTGGACTCCGACGGTGTGCTGGGTCCAGCCCATCGCGTACATGATGGTGCCCGTGCGGTTCGGCTGGCCCGTGGAAGCGAAGGTCTTGTAGACCTCCAGGATCTTGTCTTTGGAAGTGCCGGTGATCTCAACCACCTTGTCGAGGGTGTATCGGGAATAGTGCTTTTTAAGGAGCTGAAGGACGCAGTCGGGATCCTTCATGGTCGGGTCCTTGCGGACGACCCCGTCGGCGTCGGTCTGGAAGGTCCACGTGGCTTTGTCATACCTGCGCAGCTTGGGGTCATACCCTGAAAAAAGGCCTTCCAGCTCCCCGGGCATTTTGAAGGCCGGGTTCACGAGATAGGATGCGTTGGTGTAAAGCCTGACGTAGTCCTTGTGGTAGAGCTCATTGTCCAGGATGTACTTGACCATCCCGCCGAGCCAGACGATATCGGACCCGGACCGGATGGCCGCATAGATATCGGCCTTGGATGAAGTCCTGGTGAACCTGGGGTCTACGCTGATCAGCTTGCCCCCGTTCTCCATGGCCTTTGTGATCCATTTGAAGCTGATGGGATGGTTTTCCGCTGCGTTGCTTCCGGCAATGAGGATCACATCCGAGTTTCTGAGATCCACCCAGTGATTCGTCATTGCGCCGCGTCCGAACGACTCTGCCAGAGCCGCTACAGTCGCGCTGTGTCATATCCGCGCCTGGTGTTCAATATACACCAGGCCGAGAGCCCTGAGCCACTTCTGATAGATGAAGCATTCCTCGTTATCCAGGGCAGCTGAACCAATGGATGCGATCCCGTCGGTCCGGTTCACGACCTGGCCGTTTTTGTTGACTTTGGTAAACCCCGCGTCGCGGCTTTTTTTGATCTTTTTGGCGATCTCGTTATAGGCCCAGTCCCAGGTCACCTCTTCCCACTGGGTGCCTCCCTTTTTCCGGTAAAGAGGTTTCGTGATGCGCCATGGATTCTCCGAGACCTGCCTGATCGCCTGGCCTTTGGAACAGAGGCTCCCTCCATTGATCGGATGATCGGGATCTCCCTCCAGGTTGACGATCTTGCCCGCATGGGCGCTGACGATCAGCCCGCAGCCTACGCCGCAATAAGGGCAGATGGTCGTGGACTCCCTGGCGTACTTGACGGCGACGTTGCCTTGTCGGGCTCCCGCCATGGAAGTCCCGCGCAAGCCGAGCCCGCCGATGGTGGCGCCAGACACGGTCACACCGGAGATCTTGAGAAAATCTCTCCTGGTTACTTTCATCCTTGTCCACACCTTCCTTTCTTACGGGTTTAAAGTAGATGGCTTCAAAAAACATCATCAACGCGCCCCGGGCGGGGCGCCCGGATCAATGACCGGCATCGCAAGTCATTGATCCGTGAGGAAAGGGAAAATAACACTTTTCCCTTTCCGGGAAGCGTTAAGTCCCGCTCCGATTTTTTGCGACCCTGTCAACGTTAAGTAAACTGAGGATTTTTCCAGGGACCCCCTCTGCCTCCTTTCCTTGTGGCTTTTCATTCCCTGATAATATCGTTCTCCAGGTTATCCTCCCGGGGCCGTCTCCCCTGAAAAAAGAAAAAGGAACCCATGAAGTTATCATGGCTTCCTTTGCGCAAGGGGCAGGCAACCGAATTACTTCGATCACCCTATCGTCCCACCCTTCCCGGAGGGATGAATGGGATCGGAAGACCTCTTAAGATTCAGTTTTTTGTTGAGTCATTTAAACCCGGTTTGAGTCAGCCCGGACTGTCTCGTTCCGGACGCCCCGTCAGGTTCACAGGGTTTCTAACTTTAGACCGGACTTTTTCACTTTTCAAGCCTTTTCAACACCCCGGGCAAAAAAACCGCCTCCCCGGACCCGGCTACTGGCCCTGCCGGATCCCGCGCCCAAGGCGCACCCCAAAAATATTCGGGGCCCCGCGGGAGAAGCCTTCCCCTTCGAGAACCGCGTCGAAAGCGGGTGTCTTTAGATCCTCCACTTCCGGGTGGAAACCCCCAAGATCCTCGTCCTCGACCCTCCAGGTCTTGATGAAACATTTGCACCCATCGCACACCTGCCCCCTCATCCCCTTGTACCGGGGGTCTTCAAGATACACATAGCGGGAATCCCCCGGGTTTTCCTTCCCGCAGTAAGGGCATGACAGCCTTCGAAACCTCCAATGGGCCTCGCAACGATGGCAGATAAGGTGCCTCTTGCCCCCTTCCCCCAGAAGGTAGCCCACGGCCGGTCCGCCGCCGCAGATCGGACAACATCCGCGATCCCATTTCTCCGTGTCCACGTGGGAGAACCGGAACGCGGCGTTCAGAAAAAGGTCCTTGGCCGCGTTGAAAATGATGAAATCAACGATCTCCCCCTCCTGGTCTGCAGAGGCATCTCCGGCAGCCCGGGAGGATTCCTCGGAGGGGATCAGAGCGGCACGGGCCAGATCTAGAAAAGCGGAAGGGTCGGAAAGGATCCGATCCATGGCCTGGGCGACGGAGTCGGGAGCCTCGGAATGCCTTGCGAGGATCCGCGAGACCTTTTCACTCCTGGCCGCCAGATTGCGGAGATCGGGGAGGAGATCAGCCGGATCCAGGATCGTGAACCCGCCTTCAAGCCTCATGGTAACTTCCCCCGCGTCGGGGGTTCGCATCCCCGCCTCCCCTCGGGGAGAGGTCCTGCCGGAATACAACTCCCGGTAAAGATCAAGGACCGTATCCATCCCCTCCATGTCCATGGTACCGTTAAAAAGGGCCTCTCTGAACGTTTTTTCTCTCATTCCGGATTCGGGCATGGTTTTCCTCTCGTTGGGGCGCCGATCAATGTCGAAGCCGGGAAAAAGGTCTGGGTACCAGCTGAAAAACCCCGCCGGGGGTAATCAGAACAACTTCCTGAATTCCTTGTGAGGGGGCAATATGGCAGAGAATATTCGCGGAATCAATGGCGACGGGCGTCATTCCGTCATCGCCGGGCCTTTTCGGAGGTGTCCGATAAGGACTCTTCCCCCTGTCATGACATTATCCCTGACCCTTTTCTCGACAAGGTTCTTTTCCCCTCTGGAAAAAGCCTCGATGATTCCCTCATGCTGTCTGATCGCATTCTCGTACTGGCCGGGAAGGGCCAGGGATACGGTTCCGAAGCGCATGAAGTGGTCGTTGAGGTTTGAGATCATCTGGATGAGCTTCCGGTTTCCGGAAAGGATGACGAATACCTCGTGGAACCGGGTGTGGGCCCGGTAGAATCCCTCCAGGTCTCCCTCTTCAGTGAGGGTTTTTAATTCCCTGTTGATCTTCTCCAGCCTCGCCACATCCTTTTTTTTGATCCGGGCACAGGAAAGGCGTGCCGCCAGGCCCTCGAGAGTGCTTTTGATCTCATAAAGATCCTCCACCTCTTTGGGGTCGATCCCCGCAACGACAGCCCCTTTGCGGGGGATGATTTCCACGAACCCCTCGCTCTCCAGTTTCCGGAAAGCTTCCCGGATCGGGGTCCTGCTGATCCCGAGGGAAGAAGCCAGGTCTCCCTCGGGAATCCTCTCCCCGGGCTTATATCTTCCTTTAATTATGGCCGACCGGATAACCTGGGCGATATCCTGGGAAAGGAGCCGCGGCTCTTCGATCCTTATCCTGAGTTCAGCCACAGGATGTCTCCCGGCAATGTTTGAAAACCAGGGATTCTGCGAGTTCGCCATCTCCTTGTTCCAGGGCATTGACGATCTCGTCGTGCCCTCTGACGGAAACCGCCAGGCGGCCCGGGGCGGCGAGGGACTCCATGCGGTAACGGATGAAAAGGCCTGTCAGGTTGTTCCAGATCTCAGGGATTCTCCTGTTGCCGCACAGGCTGATGAACCCGTAGTGAAATTCCCTGTTCTTCCTGAAAAAACTCTCCACATCCCCCTTTTGGGCCAGGATCCCAAGCTGGTCGTTGAGTTTGCGAAGCCTCTGGATATCCTTATCATTTATCCGCGGGGCAGCCTTTTTCGCAGCATACCCTTCCAGGAGGCTTTTGACCTCGTAAAAATCCTCTATCTCCTTTTTCGACATGGCTGAAACGGCGGCCCCGCGTCGGGGCATCACGGTCAGGAAGCCTTCGCTTTCCAGCTGGCGGAACGCCTCGCGGATCGGAGTCCGGCTGATGCCGAGTTTCCCGGCGAGCTCCGGCTCGGAAACCTTCTGGCCGGGCGTCAGTTCTCCCCGGATGATCGACTCCCTCAACGAAGAAACGATCTGTTCCCGAAGCGTCCTGTTCTTTCTCTGTTTCATCGTTCCCTGTGAAAATGGATATCGGCAGAGGTTTATGGAGGGTTCTTATTGTGTACAATATACTGTATTTTACCATCTGCCACAAGGATACGGGGGCGCCGTCCGGTCCTCCGTGGAGCCCCATGGATTGACCCCCCCTCGGGAGGCGGATTGCAGGGATGATCAGAAAAAATCGCGGACGATCAGGGCTTATCCCGGTGGAGGAAGTCCTGCGGGATGTTTTTTCCCGGATCGAGATGCCGGGGGACCTGGAACTGAAAAACCGGATTTTTTCCGCATGGGACGAGATCGTCCCTGAGGCCACCGCCCATGCGCGCCCCTTCCGGTTCCGGGACTCCACCCTTTTGGTGGAAGTGGCCTCTCCCGTCTGGCTCACCGAACTTTCCATGAGGAAAGAGGACCTCCTGGGCCGCCTGGAAAAAGTGTCCGGGAAAAAGGTGGTTCTAGACATCCGTTTCGAGATAAAGAAAAAAAGGCCGGAATAAGGGGGAGATGAATTGAGAATTGAGAATTGAGAATTGAGAATTGAGAATTGAGAATTGAGAATTGAGAATTGAGAATTGAGAATTGAGAATTACGGCGGCGCATCTGAACCTGAGCCGGTTCGAGGAGTTCAGAGTCCAGAGTCCAGAGTTCAGAGTTCTAAGATCAGAGGCGGTAAGCGTTTTTCGTTTAAAGAGCCCATTCATCCTCCATCCTTCCCCTTCCCCTTTCTCTTTTTCATTCTCCAAAAATGATCTTCCTGGCCTCTCCGGTGTAGTTCCGCCCTTTCCCGGGCTCGTAGAGGACGAGGGGCGCTTCCTCAAGGACAGGACCCTGACCCCTCCCCCTGACGGTCTCCAGGAGGACCAGGGAAGGGTTTTCCCCTTTTCTTGACAGGACGTGCCGGATGCGCGCGGGGAAAAGGCCTGCCGTCATGACAGCCCGCCGAAGATCCTCTTCCCTCTCGGCCACATAGACCCAGACTGCGCGGCTTCCTTCACCCATGAGGGAAGCCGCGGCGCGGGAAAAATCCCCGATATCCCCGAAAAGTTCGTGCCTGGCGCCGGCTCTAACGGGGTCGGGGCTGATCCGGCCCGTTCCGGCCTTTCTGTAGGGGGGGTTGGCGGTCACAAGGTCAAAGCAGCCTGCACCTTCCCTCCAGGGAGGGTGCCGCAGGTCGGCGCGCAGAAAATGGATATTGGTCAGATTGTTGAGCCTGGCGCTCCTTTCGGCCTGACTGACAAGCACCCCCTGGATCTCGATTCCGGTGACCCGGCACAGCGGTTGATCGGAAGCTGCCAGAAGTCCCACGAGGCCGTTTCCGCAGCCCAGATCGGCGACCCGCCAACCCGGCAGCGGTGTGAGAAAGCGCGCCAGAAGGAGCCCGTCCACGGAAGCCTTTACGCCCCTGCTGCTCTGGATGAGCCTGACAGCCCCTATGGAATCGAAATTTTCAGGCATGGCAGGACTATTCCGGATCCAGGATCTTTGCTTCCAGGTCGTAATCCCCGCTTCCGGTGATCCGGACACGGACAAACCTCCCGGGCCCGGCTTCCCTGCCCAGCCTGACCACCCCGTCTACCTCGGGGGCCTGTCCCTGGTGGCGCCCCCAGGGCCCATCCTCGTCCATGCCTTCCACGAGAATCTCCATTTCCCTCCCGCGAAGGTCGGCAAGGTTTTTCGATGAGATCAGGGCCTGCTCCTGCATCAGCAGATCCGCGCGCTCCCGGGCCACCTCCGGATCCACCTGGCCGTCCATGGCGGCCGCGGGGGTCCCCTCTTCCCTGCTGTAGCAAAACACCCCCAGATGATCGATGCGGGCCTCCCCAAGAAAATCCATGAGGTCCTCAAAGTCCCGGTCGGTCTCTCCCGGAAAACCTGTCATGAGGGTGCTCCGGAGAAAAACCCCCGGAAGCCGGTCGCGAATCCTTGCCACCATCTCCAACGGAGGGGGTGCGTCGGACCTGCCCATCCTTCCGAGGACCCCGGGGGAAACGTGCTGGAAGGGAATATCAAGATACCGGCAGACGCGGCTGTCGGATCCCATGACAGTCAAAAGTTCATCGGTCACCCTCCTGGGATGAACGTACAGGGTCCGGAGCCAGAAGTGATCCTCCCTGACCGAAAGCAGGGATTCTAAAAGGGCCGGCAGATTTTCCTCTCCCCCGTCCATTCCGTAGCTTCCCGAATCCTGTGCCACAAGGGTCACCTCACGAACCCCGATGCGTGCGAGGTGATCCATTTCCGCCATGAGGGATTCCCGGCTTCTGCTGGCAAATTCACCTCTCAGGGAGGGAATCAGGCAAAAAGCGCATCGGTTGGAACATCCTTCGCCGATCTTGAGATAAGCCCTGTGGGGAGGCCCGGAAAGATAACGGGGAGGAAAGGGAAAACAGAGTTCAGAGTCCAGAGGGGAGAGTTCAGAGTCCAGGGTTGAAAGTCCACGGGGCAGAATCGAAAGTCCAGAGTCCAGAGTTAAAAGTCCAGGATCCCGGGATGAGAGCCCGGTATCGGGTGCCGGTGGATTTTGCCCGCCGCCGTAAACCGCCGCGATGACGGCCGGAAGACCAGCGGGGGAAACGAGGGCGTCAACCTCCGGGATCTCCTTTAGAATTTCATCCCCGTAACGGCTCACGAGGCATCCGGCGACGACGAGGCGCTTTTTTTTCTCCTTCATCCGGGCCAGCTCCATGATCCGGTCCAGAGACTCTTCGACCGCGGTCAGGAGAAAACTGCAGGTGTTGACGAGTAAGCAATCGGCCTTGGCGGGATCCTCGACAACCATGCACCCGCGGCGGGCCAGGAGGCCGAGCATCACCTCCGTATCCACCAGATTCTTGCTGCAGCCCAGGGAAACAACGAAGATATTCATTGAAACAGGAGGATGAAGGACGGAGGATGAAGGATGAAGAAAAGTTGTTCCGTAAAACCTGCAAGATCGATCTTATTCTTCCTTCCTCCTTTTTCCTTCCTCCTTCTGCGGCCACTTGTCATGGCTCTATGATCTCCGTGCCCTCGGGAAAATCCATTTCAAAAAAATCGGCAGGGAGGGAAACCCCGGTCCTGATATCCTGGAAGGCGATGGTCGTGATATTGCCAAGCTTGTGGAAGATCGAGATCCTCTCGATGAGCCCGCTTTCCGGTTGGACAAGGACGGAAAGACGGTCGTAGGGAAAATCTTCTCCAACTGGAAACATCTCCAGAGGTATGGGCTCACCGGCCACGGTGGGGCGTGACTGGATCGTGAAATCCTCCTCGATTTCCTCGAGACCCCCCAGAAAAGTGGCCGCTCCGCGGCGCATCTCTTCGGAGGTGATATCCTGCACTACCGCCTGTTCACGGGAGGGGGTATAGATCCAGACTTTCGACCCGTTGAGGCCTACGGTGTGAGGCCGTTTCCCCCCGTATTCCCATTTCATCCGGTCCGGCGGGGTAAAAAACAGGACCCCCTCCTCCTGGACGGTCACTCCCATTTCCGGCCGCTCGTCCGTCTGGATGAAACGGGCCTCCAGACTTCCGAGGGATCGGTAGGCCCTTTTTACCATTTCCAGGGCCTTTGCAGCCTCGTCCGGCTGAGCCGGACCGAGGGCAGCGAAAAAGAGCAAAAAAGCCCAAAAAAGAACAAAAAACCTTTTTTTCATTCGAGGTCGTATCTCCTGAGGACCGGCCGTGGTTTGGCACCGTCGGGTGGGCCGACGATTCCATCGGTCTCCATCCGCTCGACCATCCGGGCGGCGCGATTGTAGCCAACCTTGAAGTTGCGCTGGATCATGGAGGCGGAAGCGTACCCCTTCCGGATGACGAAATCCAGGACCTCCTGGTACTTTTCGTCTTCCAGCCCTTCATCCTCCTCGATGCCCAAGGCCGCCGTCTGATATTCGAAAAGGTCTTCCCTGTATTCCGGCTGCGCCTGCTCCCTGAGAAACTTCACCACCCGGAGCACTTCCTCCTCGGCGACGAAACATCCATGAAGGCGCGTCAGGCCCGTACGCCCGGTCTTGATGAAAAGCATATCCCCCTTTCCAAGGAGCTGTTCCGCCCCGTTGCTGTCGAGGATAACCCGGGAATTGGCCTTGTCCGTGACCTTGAAGGCGATGCGGCCCGTAATGTTGGTTTTGATGCTCCCCGAGATGATGTCCACCGAGGGCCGCTGCGTGGCCAGGATCAGGTGGATCCCCGCCGCCCGGGCCATCTGCCCCAGCCGGGCGATGCATTCCTCCACATCCCGGGAGGCCGTCATCATCAGGTCGGCCAGCTCATCAATGACGACCACGATGTGCGGGAGGCGCTTGTCCTCGCCCTCAGGGAGCGGCTCCTTTATCTTCTCGGTCTTCCGGTTATAGCTGTCGATGTCGCGCGCCTTGCGGTTGGCAAGGAGGTGATACCGCCTCTGCATCTCCGCCACGAGCCAGCGCAGGGCCGAAGCCGCCTTCTTCGGTTCCATGACCACCGGAGCCAGAAGGTGGGGGATCCCCTCGTAAGGGGACAGCTCGAGCATCTTGGGATCGACCATGAGGAACCGGACCTCGTCCGGAGTCAGATTGAAAAGCAGGGAAAGGACCATGGAATTGATGGCGACACTCTTGCCGGTCCCCGTCGCCCCCGCTACCAGGAGATGGGGCATGGAGTCGAGGTCCGTGACAAAAGGACTCCCGGATGTGTCTTTACCCAGGGCCAGCCGGAGGATCCCCCTGGTGGCCTGGAATTCCGTGGAGTTGAGGATCCCCCTGAGCCGGACGGTCTCCGGTTCCATGTTGGGGACTTCGATCCCGATGGCGGATTTCCCCGGGATCCTCTCCACGATCCGGATCTCCACCCCGCCCATGGCCAGGGAAAGATCCCCGGCCCGGCTCACTATCTGGTTGACCTTCACCCCGGGTCCCGGTTCGTATTCGAACACGGTGATGACGGGACCGGGGTTCACCGAGGTGACGTTTCCACGAATCCCGAAATCCTGCAGTTTCTTCACCAGCATCCGGCTTCGGGCGATGTGTTCTTCCTCGCTGATGATCCTTTGGCCGGCTTCCGGGGGATCAAGAAGGTGAAGCGGCGGGAGGGCAAACTTTCCCTTCGGGCGGAGCAGCGCGTCGAATTCCTCCTGCCTCGGCACCGCGTCCGCTTTCCTCATGGACACATCCGGCTTGGGGGCGATTTTCGGGGGGACAATCTTCCTTTCCCGCTCCCTGGCCTGACTCACGACCTTCTGCCGGCGGTCCCTTTCGCGCCACTTGGCCAACAGGACGAAAAGGGAGTAAACGACCTTACCGAGGTATCGCCCGATCCTCCCCAGTGAAATATTGGTCATGATCAAAAGGGCGGCCAACAGCAATGCCAGAACGAGGATATGGGCTCCCGGGACGTTGAGAACCGAGATCAGGCCCTTGGCTGAAAGGTTTCCAATTATCCCGCCGGCCGGGACATTGGTCCCTGTAAAAGAGAGGGCAGGAAGCCTCAATTGTGTAAGGACGCTCAAGGCCACAAGGAAAAGCCCGGCCCCGAAACCTCTCAGGATCCAGCTGCCCCAGTCCCGGAGGAAAAACCGCGTCATGCCGAGGAAAAAAAAGAACAGGGGGATCAGGAACGCCGCCCAGCCGAAGCCCTGAAGGCAAAGGTCCGCGAGGTAGGCCCCGACCAGGCCGCCCAGATTCCGGATCTCCCCTTTTTCCGTCCCGGTGCTGTTTAAGGAAACATCCAGGGGGGAATAGGAAACCAGGGCCAGGATGAGGAAAAACCCCGCGGCCACCAGAACCACTCCGGTGATTTCCCTCCACCGGCTGGGGGAACGGCGGCTCGCAGGAGAGGTTTTTTCCTGCCTGGATGTCTTGCTCATGACAAGAACCTTCCTGAGCCAAGGTAATGCAGCTTGAGGAAAAACATTTCTAATTGATGAGCTTAAAAAGTCATCAAAGTCATCAATACGGCCCCGTGGGCCGCCCGGATCCATGATGGGTTGTCACGTCATGGATCCGTGAGGAGAGGGAAAACCACGCTTTTCCCTTTCCGGGAAGCGTTGAGTCCCGCATCGGACTTTTCGCGACCCTGTCAATAACCCCTGTTTTTATACCAGAAACAGCAAGGAAATAGAACCGGCCGCCACACAGTATACGGCGAAGGGAAGGAGGATCCCCTGCTTTAAAAGGCGCATGAGAAAAGCGATGGCAGCCCATCCGGTAAGGGCGGCGGCGACCCCCCCCGCGAGAAAAATCGAAAGGTCTCCGGCCCCCTGGATGCCGCCGGCCTGAAGAAGCACGGCACCGGCAATGGCAGGGATAGCGAGGAGGAAGGAAAACCGGGCGGCGTCCCTGCCTGACAGGCCCAGGAAAATGCCTGCCGCTATGGTCGCCCCGGACCGGGAAATCCCCGGCATTATGGCGACAGCCTGGAAAACCCCTATCAATAATGCACTTCTAAAGGTCAAAGAGGCCAAAGATCTCCTTCCTCTGGTGCCTGCCAGCCAGGCCCCGAATAGGAGAAGGGCGGTCAGAAAAAGCCCCGCGGAAGCAACCCTTGGATCCGAGAAGAGGGCCTCGATGCGGTGGCGGAACCCGAGACCCACCAGGGCCGCAGGAACCGTCCCGGCAACAAGAAGGGCGGGGAGGCGGAACCCTCCCTCAGCGGGGTGGAGAAGACCCAGAGCGATCTCCTTCAAATCATCCCGGAAATAGACCAGGACGGCCGCCAGGGTCCCCGCATGGAGGATCACATCGAAAAGAAGACTGTTTTCCCGAAACCCTGGAAGGAGCGATTGAACGATGACGAGGTGACCGGAGGAAGATATAGGCAGAAACTCCGTCAAGCCCTGCAGGATTCCAAGGAGGATGGATTCTATCATGCTCGCTCCGCCGTTTAAGGGTTGATGACCTCGCAAAAAGTCATTAAAGCGCCCCGCGCGGGGCGCCCGGATCAAGGACTCGGGTTGTAAGTCCTTGATCCGTGAGGAAAGGGAAAACCACGTTTTTCCCTTTCGGGGAAGCGAAAAGTCCCGAATTGGACTTTTTGCGACCCTATCAAGGGTTAGAGAACTACGGTGAGAATAGTCGGACGCTTGTCAAGGGCCCTGCGGTAAACACCCCGCACGGCCGTACGAAGGTTTTCCTCGAGTTCTTCCTTCGGGACTTTTCCCCACATCCACTGATCGAGGACGCGGCGGATCTCGGCGGCCGCCTCCAGATCGACCTCCTCCCCCTGCGATCCCACCCCTACACCCAGACTGTGCACCACCGGCTCCCTGAATTGTCCCCCGGGCGCCGGCAGGGAAAAAGCCACTACCACCACACCTTCCCGGGCCAGACGCCGCCGCTGGCCCAGAACGGGATCCGTCAATCCCGCCATCATTTCACCGTCAACAAGCGTCCTTCCGGAAGGGACCGTCCCGGGCCGACTGGCCTTTCCCCCGCATATCTGCAGAACATCCCCCGAATCCAGGACATGGATGGATTCGGGGGCCAGCCCACAGGATTTGGCCAGGCTGGCGCAGGCCACGAGGTTCCGGTAATCCCCGTGGACCGGCACAAAATTCCGGGGCGCTGTGAGATCGATCATGGATGTGATCTCCCGGGCGTATCCGTGCCCGGACACATGAACCCTGGGAGGGTCCTTATAATAGACGGTCGCACCCTTCCTGAAAAGGCTGTCGATCATAAGCCCGACGGCCAGCTCATTGCCGGGGATCATCCGGGAAGAGAAAATAACAGCGTCGCCGGCCCGGACGTCGATCCCCGAATGCTCCCCTCGTGAGATGCGGCTCAGGGCGCTGAAGGGTTCGCCCTGGCTGCCGGTCAGGATGTAGGCGGACCTGTCCTTTTCCCCGGCGTCGAGGGAATCCAGAGAGGAAAGGCACCCCTCCGGAATCCGGAGGTAGCCGAGTCTCATGGCAATCTCGAAGTTCCTCACGATGCGCTTTCCCTCAAGCACAACCTTTCTTCCCGAAGCCTGCGCCGCGTTGATGGCCTCGGAAATCCTCATGATGTGGGAAGCAAAGGTGACCAGGAAAATGCGCCCGGGGGCCTTGTCGAAAAGATCCCTCAGGGTTCGGGACACTTCGGATTCCGATGGTGCAATCCCCGGGTTATCCGCATTGGTGCTGTCGCAAACGAGGAGGTCCACCCCCTCCCGGCCCGCTTTCCGCAGGGGTTCCAGAGCTGGCCCGGGGATTCCCCCGGGAATCCGGAAATCCCCCGTGTGGACCACGGTGCCGGCCGGAGTCCGAAAGACAAGGGAAGCGGAATCAGGGATGCTGTGGTCGACGGGCACCGCTTCGACCGTGGCCTCCCCGATTTTGAAGGGGGATCTGAACAGGATCTGTCTGAGATCCGGCGCCACTGGCGTTTCCGGAACATTGGCAAGACGCTCGCGGATGAGGGCCAGGGTGAAAGCCGTTCCGTAAACCGGCACGTCCGCCTTCTTGAGAAGGTAGGGGAGCGCCCCGATGTGGTCATCATGGCCGTGGGTCGCTATGACCGCCTTCAGACGGTGAAGATTTTCCAGGATGTAGGTGAAATCGGGGAGGAAAAGGTCCACCCCGGGAAAGTTCCCCTGGGGGATCTTGATCCCGGCGTCCACGATTACCATCTCTTTCCCCCACTCAAGGGCGGCGCAGTTCATCCCGAAGGTGCCGACCCCCCCAAGGGGAATGAAGCGCAGAGAGGCCCCGTCTCCGCCATGAAGGACAGTGGGGATCTTAGCCATAGAGAGCTCGCAATCCATTATTCCTTTCCAGTTACGCTGGTATTCTTTACACCCTTACCCTTAATTTTCCTTTCCACACTCTTCCCACAGCCTGTTTCCCAACTCCGCGAACTGCTCTACCGATAGTTCCTCGGCCCTCACCATCTCCCCGAGTCCCATCCCCCGGAGGATCTTCCTTACAGAATCCTTTTCCAATTGCGGCATCCCTCCGGTCACGCTGTTGATGAGTTTTTTCCTCCTCTGTCCGAATGCGGCCCGGACAACTCTCATCATGAACATTTCGTCCTCAAGGGGGTAGGCGGATTCGGCGAAAAGATCCCACCGCATAAGGGCGCTGTCCACCTTGGGGGGGGGGAGAAAAACCGAAGGGGGCACCTTCCGCACGATTGAGGGTTTGCCGAACATCTGGCAGGCAACGGAAAGAATGCCGTAGTCCTTTGACCCGGGAGAGGCGGCCATCCTCACGCCAACTTCCCACTGGAGGAGGAACACCGCCCTTTCGATCCGCTCCCGGAAGGAGATGGCCCTGAAGAGGACTTGCGACGAAAGGGAGTAGGGAAGGTTCCCCATAAGAACCACCTTCCCCTCAGCGGGAAAAAGTCCCATCCAGTCAATGCCCAGGATGTCCCCCTCAACCAGCCTGAAATCCGGAACGCGGCCGAATTTTTCCTTTAGGCCCGGCACTAGCTTCGGATCCACCTCAACCCCCGTAACCACTGCTCCGGCGGCCAGGATCTGCTCCGTCAATCGGCCGGTCCCCACCCCGATCTCCACTACATGGTCCCCCCTGGAAAGGCCCGCCGCGGAAACAATGGCCGACAGGATGTTCCGGTCATGGAGGAAGTGCTGGGCGTAGGGAGGAGAGAATCTCATTGTGGGACAATCCCCTCCAAATTCCAGGGGGGAGAGTTCAGGGTCCAGAATCCAAGGTTCAGAAGGATCACCAAATGCCCATCAATGCTTATTAAATCCAACGGGTTCATGTTAAGGGAAAGGACAAGGCCCGAAGGGGTTGATGCCTCCCGTTTCTACTCTGAACTCTCAACCCTGAATTCTGGACTTTCCTTTTCCCTGATTGACAAGCGCTCACGCCTCGGGCACATTTTTTCCATGTTTACTTTCCCGAGAAAATTTTCACGTTTATACCCCACCCTCCTGATCCTAGCAACTCTGGGGGCCTGCCAGACGCTCCCTTCCGTGGCGCCGCCCGGGAAGCCAGCCCCTGCGCCGATCGAGACCGCTCCGGTGGATGCCCTTAGGGAAAGGGAAGAACAACTCAAGTTCGAGGAAGCCGCGCGCCCGTTCCGTGAACTGGATGACCCGGCCCGTTCCTTCGAGATGCTGGATGCCTTTCTCGCCATGCATCCGGACAGTTCCTATGCGGACGAGGCCGTCCTGGAGCAGGCACGGATCCGCGCCAGCCAGGGGCAATGGGAGGAGGCCAGGAAGCTTCTGGAAAATCTCCTGGAAGATTACCCCTCCGCTTCAGCCCGGGAGGCGGCCTTGATCGAACTGGCCCAGACCTGCAAGGATGCGGAAAGATGGAAGGATTGCGTGGAGGCCTCCCGGAACGCCCTGGCCCTGGATCTTTCCCCGGAGGAGCGGTTCAGGGCCCTCCTCATAGGGGCCGACTGCAAATCCAGGGGACGGGACCGTCTCGAAGGGGCAGCGGACGCTATCGAGGCCTATCATCTGGCCATAGATGATAATGGACGGGGAAAAGCCATCTGGGCCCTCGAGAAAATCGCGGTAAACCTTGATGATCGCCAGATCCTTCGGATCCTTGAAGGTTCGGATGGAAGCGAGCCCTACGGCATTCTGACAATGGAGCTTTTAGAGAGGCACGTGGAACGCGGGGAAGAGGAAGCGGCCCTGTCCGCCTACGCCGATATCGTCCTTCTCTACTCCGAAAGCCTGCCTCCGGAGCGAAAAGAACGGGCTTACCAGCTGATGCAGGAACGCTTTTTCGCCCGCGAGGGGATCATCGGGGTCATCCTGCCTCTCTCCGGCCCTCATTCCTTTTTCGGGCAGAAAGCCCTTCAGGGCATTCAGGCCGCCTTCGGCTTCCAGTCCTTTTTCCCCGACCACGCCACCCGAAACGATTTCACCCTCATGGTCAAGGATTCAAGGGGGGACCCCCTTGAAGCAGCCCAGGCGGTCCGGGACCTCGCTCAGATGGACCAGGCCCTGGTGATCATCGGTCCTCTTTTTTCCCAGACCACGCGGTCGGCGGCCGCGGCCGCTGAAGAAATGGGAATACCCCTTATCTCCCTCTCCCCCGACCCGGAGGTGCCCGCCCTTGGACGGAATATATTCCGGAGGAGCCTCCTTGACTCCCAACAGGTCCAGGCTTTGGCGGGGATGGCCTGCGGACGCCTTGGGATAAGGAAATTCGCCGCCCTGTACCCGGACGATCCATACGGACGGGAGATGACGGCCGCTTTCCAGTCTGAAGTTGCCAAACATGGCGGCCAGGTGGTCGACTCACGGAGCTTCGAAGCCGGGCAGACGGATTTCGGCGCCCAGATTCGCGCCATGGTCCATCTCGACAGAGAATTGACCTCCGAGGAACTTGCCCTGAAAAGAGCGGGGGGGGAATTGGAGCTCGCTCCCATCATTGATTTCGAGGCCCTTTTCATCCCGGCGGACTATCGCACCGTGGGCATGCTCGCCCCCCAACTGGCCTTTTACGATGTGGACAAAGTCCTCCTTTTGGGAACGGACGGGTGGAACAGCCCCTGGCTTGTGGAGTTCGGGGAACATCACGTCGAAGGGGCGCTTTTTACGGCGGGCTTCCCGCCTCCCCAGGGAAATGGGGCCTCCCGCGAGATGATGGAAAGATACTGGCTCTCCTTCCTGGAGGATCCATTGATGGTCTCCGTCCAGGCCTACGACGCCGCTTTGCTGGTCAAAACCGGGATTGAATCAGGAGAGGCCGGAGACCGGGCCGGTTTGAAGAAATTTCTTCTGGAACTTCGGGATTTTCCCTCGGCCGAAGGTCCTCTGACAACGGATCCCGAAGGGGACATCCTCCAGGAACCGTTCCTGCTCACCGTCAAAAAAGGGGAGATCATCCTTTACCGGATGGACGGCAACTGAAGGGATCCGCGAGAGAATTTCGCTGGGAATTGAAGTCAGGGGGCAGAAGAGGGCCGACATGGTTGTCCCCCGATGCCCGATTTCCGATTCTGAGCCAGCCAGCCTTCCAGCCGCGCCCCGGTTTTTTCCTTTCCCTCCTCCTTTTACCCATCACCCTCGACTGTTGTCCTGCCTTATAAGGGTTTCTTCCCTAACAGCAGCGCCAGGAAGAATGGCCCTCCCAGCAGGGCGGTGATGACCCCGACGGGGATCTCGGCCGGCGCGATGACCGTCCTTGCCAGGGTGTCACATATAGTGAGGAAGGATCCGCCGAACAGGATGGCCGCCGGGACAAGACGTGAATGCTCCGGCCCCACGAGGAGCCTGCAGATGTGTGGAGCCATGATCCCCACGAACCCGATGGGACCGCAGACCGCCACGACCCCCCCCACCACGAGGGAGGAACCGAAAAAGATGGTTTTCCGGGTCTCTGCGACGCTCACCCCCCGGCTGGCGGCGAGTTCCTCCCCCGCGGAAAGAAGGTCCATCTCCCTCCACTTCCAGGCGATGAGGGCAATGCCCGCGCCGACAAAGGGAAGCATTTGGAACACCGCCCCGAAATCCATCACCTCCAGTCCCCCCATGAGCCACCTGATGATCCTGAACGTGTGGGTGAAGTCCGAGAGGTACTGGGTAAAGAGGTTCAGGCTCGAAAAGAAAAAATTCACCGCCACACCCGCAAGGAGGAGGGTCTCCGTCGTAAGGGGCGCCCGGATCCTGGAAAGGCCGTAAACGAGAAGGACGGAAAGGACCGCTCCGGCAAAAGCCGAAAGGGATACCCCGCTGACCCCCATCAAAAAGATGGAAAAACCTCCCCTGATGGCCACGGCGGCCCCGAGGGCGGCTCCAGAGGCAACCCCGAGGGTGAAGGGGGTGGCCAGGGGGTTGCGGAAAAGGGCCTGGAACGCCATCCCGGCCCCCGCGAGGCCGGCCCCGGCGATCCAGGCGGTCAGGACCCTCGGCACACGGATCCTCCAGAAGATCTCCCTTTCTTTCCCTCCTCCCTGGAAAAGGGCTTCCGGGGAGATCGCGGTCATTCCGATGAAAGGGGCCGCGGCGAGGACAAGGATCCCGGCCGCAAGGAGGATGAGGATGACCGTTCGGGCCCGCCTGTCAGTCATGGGACGGGCACCGAAGGCACCGCGACCGGCTGCCCTGTCACGGGATGGGGCACAAGGGTGAAATCGCGCCGGAAGATGCCCTGCAGGGTATCCTCCGTCATGAACTCCGCAGGAGAACCCTGAAAAACAATTTCCCCCCCACCGAGGGCAAGGACCCGGTCGGCGAAAAGGACCGCGTGGTTGATGTCATGGGTAACCGAGATGATGGTGATCCCTGATCTCCGGCGGAGGCTTTCGAGGATAGCCAGGACCTTTTCCTCGTGGAAAGGGTCCAGGAAAGTAGCGGGTTCATCCAGAAGAAGGATTCCGGCTCCCTGGGCCAATACCGCCGCGAGGAACACCTTCTGTCTCTCTCCGCCGCTCAAGGTCCTCATGTCCCTCTCGGCGAATTCCGTGGTGCCGGTGAGGGCAAAAGCTTCCCGGACGGCCTGACGGTCCCGCTCAGAGGGTGGGGAGAAGGGGGAAAGGTTCGGATATCGGCTCATCAGGAGGAAGTGGGAGGCGGTGAAAGGAAAGGACCGTTCGCCGGCCTGAGGGACATAGCCGACCTTCCGGGCCAGCTCCTTCTGCGTCATGGAGGACACCGGGAGCCCCATGATTCTCACGGATCCGGTCCACCGGGTGTGGATCCGCATCAGGCATTTCAACAGGGAGGTCTTGCCGGCCCCGTTCGGGCCGACCACGCACAGATGGATCCCCTCCGGAACCTGGAAGGAGACGTCATTCAGGATCTCCTTTCCTCCGAGGGAGAGGGAGAGACTTTCTACATTGAGAACGGGGGTCATTGTCTTTTCATTCCTTATTCAAAACCCTTCCCTTGAATCTTTTTGCGGGCCGTGTGGCCAGCGAGCAGCCTTTGCCCTGCCCTGAGCCAATCGAAGGGCGCCAATAGCGTTAAATGCCTTAAAACCTGAACGTGAAGTGCCGCGAAGGGTGCCTGCTCAGGCTCTCCCCGCGAAGGGCCGCGGAGGAAGCCGATTTTCCGTTCAACGTTAAACGTTCAAGGTTCAACGGCTTTTCTTCTCCCTTCTCCCTTCCTGCTTTTACTCCCCCTTCCCTCTTCCCGCCTTGATGATCTTTGCCATCTTTTCGAGGACATTGACGAATCTGGGCCCGGGGACGACGACTTCATCGCCGATCAGGATATGGACCCTGCCCTCCCTGGCCGCCCTTAAGCCGGGTATTTTGTTCCAGTAGGCCAGGAGCTTTTCCCGATCCTCCCCGGGTGAAACCTCGGGAATCATCTCGATGATGATATCCGGGTCCAGCCGGGCAAGCCCTTCGGCCGAAAGGGCAGGAAATTTCAGGGTCTCCTCGCCATAGGCATTCAGTCCCCCGGCAAACCTGATAAGGTCATCGTAAAACCCGTCACGGCCGGATACGTAAATTTCCCCTCCCGACCCCTCCTGAAGGGTGCGCCCGACGGCAACCAGGACCCGGGGCAGGGAATCCTCCGGGGGGGAAACGCGGCGGCGAGGGGAAGCGGCGATGATACCGTCCTGGATCCGATGCATCTTCATTTCGATGCCGGCGCGAAGCTTATCCCCCCTGTCCCCAACTCCGCAGGCTCCGGAAATTATGGTGATGGAATCCAGGATTCCCTGGACGCGGGCGTGGTCGACGGCGATGGTCCGAATGCCAAGGGCACGCATGCGTTCCCTGGCCTCCCGATGTTCCTCAAGAAGGATGACCAGGTCCGGTTCCAGGCCGAGGACGGCCTCAAAATTAATGTCGAAATACCCCCCTACCGGGGTTTTTCCGCGGGCCTCGGGAGGATAATCACAAAAACGGGTCACCCCCGCGACCCGGTCCCCAAGATCCAGATCGAAGAGGATCTCGGTGATGCTCGGGGCGAGGGAGACGATGCGGGCGGGCGGCTCTTTGGACCTTGCGGCCTGAGGATCAGGCGAGGTTGCGACTGCCTGGTCGGAACATGAGGCCGTTAAAGCCATAACGAAAAGAAGGGCCATTATTGCCAGGACGCGGGACGTGGGACCTGGGATATGGGACGAAGACCCGCTCATTATCTTCCCTCCAGCTCGAACCTGTAGGCCACCGAAATACGGGATTCAACCGGGGTCCCGGATGCCGTCGCCGGGTGGAAAGAGACCTGCCCCGCGGCCTTCAGGGCAGCCCGATCCAGCCGCGAGTGGGAACTCGACTCGATCACCTCGGCCCCCAGGATTCGGCCCCCTGCCCCGATCTTCACCTCAACAACCACACGTCCCTCCTCCCCGATCCTGCGGGAAAGCGACGGATAGGTCGGCTCGGGGAGGGAGAGGATCTGCGGAGGAACATACCCGGCCCCGGGACTGCCTCCCGGAAGGCCGGCGGCGGGAGGAGCAGAGGATGCCCGGAGAAATGGGCCCGCTTCCCGGCTTCCCACTCCCGGGGAAAAAACCCGGGGCATCCCTTCCGCGCCCTGGGCTGCCTCCATCCCTCCCGAGAAGACAGCATCGGCGTTTTCCGGGGAAGGGACAGCGGCTTCAGAATGCGCTGCGGATTCCTGGACCAAGGGCATCCCTGTTTCTTCCGGATTATCGGGAAGGTCCTTCTGCGCGGGGGCCTGGCGGGGCTCAACGGAAGGTTCACGGCGAGGCGGCGCAGGCCGGAGGTCCGTGGTTTTTTCCTTACCGCCTGATTCAGCCTTTTCCGGATCCGAAGCCCGTGTTAAGGGCGGCGTCCCGGAGGGTCCTTCCTCGACGGCGGCTTCCTCCGGGATGGAAGGCAGAAGACTCACGGAAAGCGCCGCCGGCGCGCCCGCCTCGATGGGTCCCGACCCCAGGCCGGACCCGAAAAGGACGGCCGCATGGATCAGGACCGAAAGGATTACCCACTTGTGATATATGCTGCTCATCGGTTTCAGTTGTCTATCAGGGGTTTAGAGAGGAGGAGGCGTTTAACGCCGGTCACGCCTTCTCCCCCGGGCTTCGGCCCTGGTGTTAAATCTTCAGGCTCCGGAAAGGGAATCGCTTCTCACTTCTCCCTTCTCCCTTCTCACTTCTCCCTTCTCCCTTCCGTTTTCTCCCCTTCCGTTTTCTCCCCTTCCGCTCTTACAATTTCGCCGTCAGGCCAAGATAGCCCGCCCGGCCCGGGATCCCGTATCCATCGGCCAGTTCATAGTCCTGGTCGGTGAGGTTTTCGATGCGGCCCTGGAGGCTGAGTCTGTCGGAGATCTCAAGATCGCCGGCGAGATTGACCAGTGTATAGCTGTCCAGGGTCGCATCGCCCCAGTCTTCCCGTTCTCCGACGTATTGGGCATCGAGGCTCACCATCAGGTTCCGGACGGGAACGAATCCCACCCGGGCACCCCAGCGCATTCGGGGACGCCGCAGAAGTTCCTCGCCATCCCCGTCCTCCGTTTCCAGAAAGGATCCGGAAAGGCCCAGCGATACTGCGGAGAGGTCAGCTTCAACCAACAAATCCAATCCTTCCGTCCGGGCCTCGGAAACGTTCTCGTAGCTTCCGTCGTCCCAGGTGGAAGGATCCCCGTCGGCGTCGAACCAGTCGATAAGCTGGTCGTATTCGGTGAGATGCCAGGAAAGTGAGGCCATCACTCTCTGGACGGGGGACCACTCCAGGCCTACGTCCCAGCCGCGGCTCGTTTCGGCCTCCAGATCGGGATTGCCATAGCCCTGGTTGTAAAGCTGATCCACCGAAGGCGCCCTGAAGCCGGTGCCGTAAAGGATCCTGAAACGGATGGTTTCCGAGACGGGGGTCGAAAGGCCCGCTCGCCATGTTGTTTCCTCTCCGAACCGGGAGTGGTCGTCCCGGCGGGCCCCAAGGGTCAGGGCCGTTCCGGAATCAGCCGTATATTTTTCCTGGAGGAAGATGCCCTTGACGGTGGAGGATTCCTTCTCCATCAGGGAGGTGTAGGGCCCGAATTCGTCGGAGAAATAGCCCGACTCCCCGCTTTCCTTTTCCCGGTCAAAACCCGCCGTGAAAATGGAGTGGTCGCCTAAATAGAAATGGTTAATAAGTTCGGTCTTGACCGAGGCTCCTTTGTAGGACGCCTCCATGGTGAAGGGACGCAAGGGGTCCGGTTCGTTCAGGTCGCGCCTGTCGTGGGAATTCCGGGACACCTTTAAAGAGGCTTCCCAGTAATCGGTTAAAAAACCGCTCACATGACCGCTCACCAGCATCTGGTCGGCAGACCCTGTGTAATTCGGGTCGTCCCCACCGGGGCCTCCGTAATAATCCAGCTCGTTTTCGGCCTCCACAAGGCGAAAATCGAAACCGGAGGATACCCCCTTCTCCCCTTCGAATCCGAAGTGTCCCGAAAGGGTCATGTTCTCATAGCCGTCCGCCTCTGTGTTGCCGTCCGATTCAGCGGCTGCGGAAATGCCGTCGGAGTGGACCGAGGAGGCCGAAAGGCGGTAGGATCCCCTCCCCTTCTGCTCGCTTATGGCAACTCTGGTGAGCCGGGTCTGAAAGGACCCTGCCTCAACCAGGACATCCGCGGAGGGCTTCCCCCTCCCTTTCTTCGTGAAGATCTGGATCACGCCGCCGATGGCATCGGAACCGTAAAGGGTACTCTGGGGTCCGAAGAGGATCTCGATCCTTTCGATGTCCCCTGCATCAAGATGGGCGAAGTCGAAGGTGCGCTCAGGATTGCTCGGGTCGTTCACCTCGACCCCGTCGATGAGGACGAGGGTGAACCTGGCATTTCCCCCCCGCAGGATAACGGACGCCGTCTTTCCGGGGCCGCCCTGACGGATCAGGTCCACGCCGGGGAGGCCCTCCAGGGCGTCGGCCACGGTGCGGGCCTGCATCTTTTCAATGTCTTCGGAGGTGACCAAAAGGATTGTGCCGGAGACCTGGTCAACCGGGGTGGGAAGGCGGGTAGCGGTCACGACAACCTCCGCCATTTGCCCGGCCGAGCCGCAATGACCGGGAACCTCCAGGCACAGGAGAAAAAAGGAGGCGGCAAGCAGAAAAAGGGGCGATTTTCTCAAGATTCTTGTTCCTTTCCTCCCACCTCGGGGATGCAAGGGGTGATGTTCCGGACTTTCCGGACCGGGTCATCCGCATCGCCCTTTGAGGAAGAAAGAAAAATCCCCGGACCTGGAAAAAGGTCCGGGGATCCCGTTTTCATCCGCCGGTTGCGCGCTTTGACCCCGTCCTCGAGGGTCCGTTCCGCTATGCTCCCATGGGCAGGTCTTCTGGCTTCCGGATCACCCTACTCGCCGCGCCTTCCCGACTTTTGCCGCCCCGACCTTTTTCTCAAAGCCCGACAAAAGTCGGCCCTGAGGTTGTCGAAGGGAGGGAAAAGTCAGTGGCTTTTTCTGCGGCTTTTGTCCCCGGTTACAGCGGCGGGTCCGCGACGGACTTGCACCGTCTTCCCTTAGCCCATGCAGCACTAGAATAGGACCGGCGGCATCTGGTGTCAAGGAGGAGGAAAAAGGAGGAGGGAAAACGGGGAGGAAACCCCGTCCCGGCGGCCGGCAACGGAGGCCGGGATACAGGGCTCAGCAGATCCTGGGGACGAGCTCTCCGGCGGGCATGTCAATTACCCTGGAGCCGCCGGCAAGTGTGTTCATGACAAGGCGTCCTTTTCCCTTTTTCTCCACCTGTCCGATGATCCGGGCATCCTTTCCGTAAGGGTGGCCGTTCATGGCCTGAAGGACCCTCTGGGAATCGACATATGGGCAGAACACAACCATTTTCCCCTCGTTGGCCAGAAAAAGGGGGTCAAAGCCAAGGATTTCGCAGACACCCCTGACTTTCTCCTGAACCGGTATGGATTTTTCATCGATGAGGATCTCGCATCCGGACTGGTCGGCGATTTCCGCAAGGATCCCTCCAAGCCCTCCCCGGGTGGCATCCCGCATGGCATGGATATCGGGGCTCGCCTCAAGGATCCGGGCCACGAGCCCGTTCAGCGGGACCGAGTCGGACATGATCGGTGCGTCAAGTCCGAGTTCCTCCCTTTGGGTGAGGATAGCGGCCCCATGATCACCGATACTGCCGTTGAGGATGATGGCGTCTCCCGCCTGGATGCAGGCGACGGAGATGGCCCTGTCGTAACGGACCACACCGATCCCGGTTGTATTAATGAAAAGACCGTCGGCTGCTCCGTGATGGACCACTTTGGTGTCCCCTGTGACGATCTGCACATCGGCTCTTCGGCACGCCTGGGCCATGGACTGGATTATCCTGTCGAGATCGGCCATGGGAAAGCCTTCCTCAAGGATGAATGCCGCGCTGAGAAAGAGGGGGGTTCCCCCGCACATGGACAAATCGTTAACCGTTCCGTGGACTGCCAGGGAGCCGATATCTCCTCCGGGAAAGAAATAGGGGTTGACGACGAAGGAGTCCGTTGAAAAACAGAGCCTGCTTTCACCCGTATCGAGGACGGCCCCGTCCTCCAACCGTTCAAGGATGCTGTTTTTGAAGAGGGGAAGGAACTTCCTGGCCACCAGTTCGTGGCTCAGAAGCCCTCCCCCGCCGTGGCCGAGAAGGATGCTTTCAGCTTTCATGGCAAAGCCTTTCCTGCCTGCCCCCCGGATCCGGGGGCAGGACTTTTCCCGTTATATGTTCAATGGTCAGCGGAAAAAAAGCGGCCTTTCTTCAGACGGGCCCCCGCACAGACCGCTTGCCCCAGGGAGATCCCTCCGTCATTGGCGGGTATCTTCCTGTGAAAAAAGACGCTGAACCCGGCGGATGCCAATTCCCGGATGCACCCTTCCAGGAGAATGCGGTTCTGGAAACATCCGCCGCTCAAAACCACTTGATCAAGTCCTGTTTCCTCCCTGATCAGGCCAGCCATCCTGCGGAAGGACTCAATGAGAGTGTCATGGAAAGCACCGGAAAGAGCCCCCGCCGCCTCCCCCGCCAGGAATGATTCCGCAATGGCGCGGATCGTAGTGGAAAAATCCAGAAGAAATCTGTCCTTGTCCCTGACGATATCAAAGGGGAGGATTCCACCTCCCTGCCCATCTGCCGCGGCTTCCAGCTCCATGGCCGCCTGTGCTTCGAAGGCGACCTTTTTCCTCAGGCCCAGGATGGCCGCAACTCCGTCGAAGAACCTTCCCAGGCTCGATGTCAGGGGGGCGTTCAGGCCATTGTCCATCGCCCTGTCCATCGTGTCGCAGCGGCACTCTCCCGGCACGGCATCCAGCCTCATGGCAAAATGGGGCCAGTTTTCGCCGAAGGCCTTCTTCAGGAGGCTTACCGCGACCCGCCAGGGTTCATGAATGGCCTTTTCTCCCCCTGGCAGCCTGAAGGAGGATAGATGACCTGTCCTTACAAAACCCATCTCGTCGGCCACCAGAAACTCCCCGCCCCAGATGGTGCCGTCGCTTCCGTATCCCGTCCCGTCCATGGCGATTCCGATGACCTTTCCCGAAACCCCGTTTTCAGCCATGCAGGAGACGAGGTGGGCATGGTGATGCTGAACGGGGATGACCCTCTCCACGCCTTCCATTTCCGCGGCCGCCCGCGAGGTATGGTAGCCGGGATGCAGATCGCAGGCCACCCACTTTGGGCGGCATTGCGCAATGGCGCAGCCCAGATCGATGCTTTCCCGCAGAAAATCCCTGGCCAGTGGGGTTTCCATGTCTCCGATATGCGGACTGAAGAAAGCCAACTCGCCCTTCAGGATGCAGACGGTGGTCTTCACATGGGCACCCAGGGCCAGGACTTCCGGGTACGATTGGGCCAGGGGAATCGGTTGCGGGACGTATCCCCTGGAGCGCCTTACCAAAATGGGCTTTCCGACTGCGGCCATGGCCACCGAGTCGTCGCACCGGACGAGGATGTCCCTGTCGTGGACCAGAAAAAAATCGGCGATTCCCTTCAGCCGGGATATGGCCTCACGGTTGCCGATGCAGATAGGCTCATCCTTCCGGTTCGCGCTCGTCATCACCAGGGCGTCAAATCCCTCACCGAAAAGGAGGTGGTGCAGGGGCGTGTAGGGGAGCATAAGGCCCAGGTCAGCCACCCCGGGGGCGATTTTTCCTGAAAGGAGCCTGCTGTTTTTCTTCCGCGCCAGAACAATGGGGCGCTGGGGAGATTCCAGAAGGGCAATTTCAGCCTGGCTCAGCCATGCGATCTGGCGGGCATATTCCAGGTTTCTGACCATGACCGCAAGGGGTTTTTCCTCTCGGAGTTTCCGGGATCTCAGCCGCCCGACCGCCTTGTCGTTCCCTGCATCCACACAAAGGTGAAAACCTCCCAGCCCCTTGATAGCCATAACTACCCCCGCCCTGAGCATCCCGCAGGCGGACCGCACGGGGTCGGAGCTATTGACGGGGCTACCTCCCGCGTCCAGAAGGCTCAGCCTGGGGCCGCACACCGGACAGCAGTCGGGCTCCGCGTGAAACCTCCGGTCCTCGGGGTCTTCATACTCCCTGAGGCACTCGGGACACATGGGAAAACAGGACATGGACGTGTTGGCCCGATCGTAGGGGATAGCCCTGATGATGGTGAGCCTTGGGCCGCAGTTCGTGCAGTTGATGAAGGGGTAACGGTAGCGCCGGTCTCCGGGGTCGAACATCTCCTCGAGGCACTCGGCGCAAATGGCGGCATCGGGAGTAATATGAAGATCGCGCGGTCCTTTTGAATCGCTGGGGATTATTTGAAATCCAGGGTCGTTCCGGACGGGCACCTCGCCCGATGAAAGACGGGTGACCTCGGCGAGAGGCGGGAGCTGACGATGGACATCGCCCAGAAATGTTTCAATGGACTCATCGGGTCCCTCCACCTCGAGTACGACGCCGTCCGGCCTGTTCTGAACATATCCGGACAGCCCATGGAGCCGGGCCAACCGGTAGAGGAAGGGTCGGAAACCGACCCCCTGCACGATGCCCCCGAACTGGTAACGGAATCTCCTGGTCACGCTTTCTGCTTTTTGAAAGAGTCGATCTGATCCCCCAGCCACTGGAACCAGTCTTGGAGCCCGGCGGACGTTCTGCAGGAAACTTCGAATATCTTCAGGTCCCGGTTGCTCACCAGCGCGTCTCTCTTCGCCCGCTCCAGATCAAAATCGACGTGGGGGATCAGGTCCATCTTGTTGATGATAAGCACCGAGGATTCCTGGAACATCAGGGGATATTTGGCAGGTTTATCGGCCCCTTCCGGGGTGCTTAGAATCATCACTTTAACGTTCTCCCCGATCCTGAATTCGGCCGGGCAGACCAGGTTGCCCACATTTTCCACGATGAGAAGGTCGATCTTCCCCAGGTCCAGGGAGGGAAAGGCCTCGCAAACCATGTTCCCGTCGATGTGGCAGGCCCCTCCGGTGTTGATCTGCACCACGGGGACATTCAGTTCAGCGATCCTGTCGGCGTCGCAGGTGTCCTGGACGTCGCCTTCGATCACGGCGATTGAGTATCTGTCTCTCAGGGCCTCTATGGTCCTCTCCACAAGGGTGGTCTTCCCCGCCCCGGGGGAGCTCATTAGGTTCACCGCGTAGATTCCGTGTTCATCGAATAATTCCCGGTTTTCCATTGCGATCCGGTCGTTGGCATCCAGCACGTGCTTGACGATGTTGATCTTCATTGGACGGCTCCCTTCTGCGAATCCGGTTCTTGGGTTCCCGAATGATACCTGTAAAAGGCCGCGCAGGCCCCTTCCGAAGAAACCATGCACGGGCCGGCCGGGTTAAGCGGGCTGCAGAGGGTTCTGAAAAGGGGACACTCATCGGGCGCTTTCACCCCTTTCAGGACGTCTCCGCAGCAGCAGCCTTTCAGCTCCTCCGGTTCAATTTCGGGGACATCGAACCTTTTCAGGGCATCGAATTCCCTGAATTGGTCCCTCAGGAAAAGGCCGCTCGCCGGGATAACGCCGAGACCCCGCCATTGGGAAGGTCCCGCATGAAAGACCGAATGGAGGATTTCAAGAGCCCGGCGATTTCCCTCCGGCCGGACCGCCCGGCTGTACTGGACGGCCACAGTTTTCCGATCCCCGTCAATCTGGGACAGGATCATGAAGATGCCTTCAAGGATATCAACCGGTTCGAATCCGGTAATGACGGCGGCCCTGCCTGCCCGGGGGATGGTCTCATAGGGACGGGTCCCGATGATGGTGCTCACATGGCCCGGGCATAGGAAACCGTCGATATTGAGGGCGGGGTCCCCCAAAAGGACCTCGAGGACGGGCGGGATGGTCTTGTGAACAGAGAAAAGGGTGAAGTTGGGGATCTCCCGACAGCTGCAGTCAAGCATGGCCGAAGCGATCGTGGGAGAGGTCGTCTCGAAACCGATGCCCATGAAGATGACTTCCCTGTCCCTGTTGCCCAGTGCAAGGGAGATGCAATCCGCCGCCGAAGAGAGGACACGGATATCCGCGCCGCCGGCGCGGAGTTTCGCCAGGCTCTCGCCCTTTGACCCGGGCACCCTCAGCATGTCCCCGAAAGTCGCGAAGACGACTTTATCCCTCCCGGCAAGATGAAGGGCGATGTCCACATCCCTGGCGGAAGTGACGCATACGGGACATCCCGGGCCGGAGAGGAGCCTGATGTTTTCCGGCATGAGGGTCCTGATGCCGAAACGGCCGATGGCGCTCGTGTGGCTTCCGCAGACCTCCATGATGGTTACCGGCCGGGAGATCTTCCGGGAGAGGGCGGCGATCCTTCGGACGAGACCTTCCGCCAGCGCGGGATCCCGGTATTCATCAATATATTTCATTGGCAAGCAGTTCTTTTAATAACTCCAGTTTGTCTCTTGCAAGATCTTCGTCGATTCGGTGAATGGCGTAGCCGGCATGGGAAATGACATAATCTCCCACCCTGACAGGCTCATCGACCAGGTCGAGGCAGACTTCCCGCCTGGTGCCGCTGATATCGACGACGGCGTAATTGTCCTGGTCAATAGTCATAATCTTCCCGGGAAATCCTATGCACATGGGCAGACCACCTTCTTTCTAGTCAACGTCCAGCTCCAGGAGCTTCAGCTCCTGGGTGCCCCCCGTCAGGACGACATCCTGCCCGAGACAGAGGGGGCATTGGGCGGTGCAGGAATCCACCGTCACCTCTTTGCCGCAGGAAAAGCAGTAAATGACCGCCGGAAGAATTTCAAACTCGAGGGATGCGCCCTGGGCCGGTGTTTCCCTGGAAAGCACTTCGAAAGCGAACTCGAGGGACTTTGGATCGATGCAGGAGAGACGCCCGGCGCTCAGCTTCAGGGAATTGACCTTCCGGAAATGGTGCTTCCGGGAATATTCCTCGATGATTTCGATAAGAGACTGGGTCAGGGAGAGTTCATGCATGAAAATGCCTTGCCGGGGTCACACCATGATCCGACAATTCCTTCAAAAGAAGCCTCTCCATCTCGTCGAGCTTCGCGAGGAGCGTCCCGGTCATCTCGAGGCGCGTGTCCCCGTACTCCTGGGGCACGACGCAAAGGAAGAGCACCTCTTCAGGCGCCTCCTCGATCATCTCAGCCTTGCATAGGACATCCAGAAACATGACTTCGTGCGCGGTGGTCGGGGGAGGCAGCTGAAGCTCCAGTTCTTCCCGGGTGAACCGGTACATGGACCCGGGAAGGTCTTCCACCTTGAGGACGTCCACAACGATAAGGTGATGGCATTTGCCTATGGGATCGAGGAGTGAATAGCCCAGGGTGCCTCCATCCAGGGCCTCAACGCCCTCCGGAAGGGTGTACCTTTCAGCGAAACGCCGGATGAAATGCACACCGAAGCCCTCGTCGCCGAGAAGGATGTTGCCCAGGCCGAGGATTGTCACGAGGTTCTTCTTTCCCATTTTCTTCGCACTGCGGCAGTGGGAAGACGATTTATCTTCCCCTGCCGCGCCTTTTCCAACGGAGCTCAAAGAGCGGGGGTGTTCTATCCGTGGCTGTTTCCCCTGAAAAGCTTCCCGCTGACCATCGAGGATATGGTCCCCTCCTGGAAAATCGCCTCGTACCAGAACGCCATGTACACGTGCACCAGGATGAAAAGGACGAAACACCACGTAAGGATATGATGGAACCACCGGACGTTGGCCAGTCCCCCCAACACGTTTTCAATGGGCTTGACCATGCCGTAAACGAATGCCGTCCAGCCGGCGTGGTACCCGGCCCCGAGCAGGATCAGGCCGGTGAGGCTGATCAGGAAAACCATCCCGAAAAGCCCTATGTATGCCAGGGACTGCAGAGGGCCGTAAAGATAAACGTGCTCGGGACGTTCCCTGGAAATGAGGAGGTAGAACTTGATCTGCTTTACGAAGTTCCTCCAGTCGGTCCACGCGAGAAAATGGTTCCAGTCGGCGTGGAATCGGGAAAAGAACGCCAGGTAGACTCGCCAGAGAAAGAGAAACACCAGGAAAACCCCGAAAAGGGTGTGCCAGAAGCGCACTTGTCCCACCAAGAACTTTTCGGCGGTTTCCCCCGCGCTGACTGTAAAGGGCTCGGCGATGAAAAAACCCGTTCCGATAAGGATGAGGATGGCAACCGCCGTCATCCAGTGGTTCAGCCTGATGGAAACAGACCAGTCTGTCTTGGGTGTTACGGCTTCCACGGTGACCTCCTTTTCATCCCTAGGCGACCTTGAATTCCCTCACTTTTTTTGTCCCGGGATCGATGATGTGAACGGCGCACGCCATGCACGGGTCGAAAGAGTGGATGGTCCGGAGAATTTCCAGCGGTTGATCCAGGTCGGCCAGCCGGGTACCGATGAGGGCCTCCTCGTAAGGCCCCCTTTCGCCGGACCTGTTTCGGGGGGCGCAGTTCCAGGTGGACGGAACGACCGCCTGGTAATTCGCGATGACCTTGTTCTCGATCCGGATCCAGTGTCCCAGGGCGCCTCTCGGGACCTCGATCATTGCCCGCCCCTGCCCCATCTCGGGGACATCGCAGCGCGTCCAGGTCCTGCTGTCGCCGGCCTTGACGTTGGCCACCAGCTCGTTGACCCAGCCTTCCATGTGATCCCCAACGTACTTGGCCTCCAGCGCCCTCGCGGCCGTTCGCCCGAGGGTCGAGAAAAGGACGGTCACGGGCAGGCCGGCCGATTTCAGGGTGCCGTCCACCAGGCCCCTGATCCCTTCGTGCCCCCTTGCGTAGGCCACGAGGAACCGGGCCAGAGGACCGACTTCAAAGGGGTGCCCATCGTACTGGGGGGACTTGCACCAGGAGTACTTCCCGTCTCCCTTTACCCGGGAATTCTCGTCAAACCCTGTGTATTCCGGCACCGTGGTCCCTTCATAGGGGTGCTGCCCCTCCCCGCCCTTGTACCAGGAGTGGAAAACCTCTTCGGCGATCTTGCCCTCGTCGAGGGGAAGAGGGTTCCCGATGTCGCCGCCCATGACAAGACCTCTAGGGAAAAGAAGGCTGTTCCAGTCGTCGTCCAGGGGGAAACCGCCGTAGACGAGGTAGTTCTTGACCCCGGCGCCGGTCCCCTCGACGCCCTCGCTGGCGTAATAGGTCGCGGCCAGGAGAACGTCCGGGATGTAGGCAGTCTCGATGAAATTCCTCAGCTCCTTGAGCCGGAATAGATATTCCCCGATGCGATGGGCATCCATGATATCCGCGACACATGTGACGCCCCCTACAACGAGAGTCTGCGGGTGGGGGTTTTTCCCGCCGAAAATGGCCATCATCTGTGCCCCGACCTTGCTGACCTGCAGGGCGTCCAAATAGTGGGAAGCGATGACCAGGTTGGCTTCCGGAGGGAGCTTGTAGGACTGGTTCCCCCAGTAGGCATTGGCGAAAGGCCCGAGGCGGCCGGATTTCACGAATTTCGTCAGGCGATCCTGAACGGCCTTGTAATGGGTCTCGGAGCAGTTGTAGGGGTTGGGATGGTAGCTCTTGGCCAATTCCACGGCTTTCCTGGGATCCGCCGAAAGGGCGCTGACGAGGTCCACCCAGTCCAGGCCGTGAAGGTGGTAAAAGTGCATGACGTGGTCCGTCAGGTACTGGGCTCCGTTGATCAGGTTCCGCACGATCCGGGCGTTGGGGGGCGGTTTGACGCCAAAGGCATCCTCGCAGGCCATGATGCCCGCCTCGTAATGGGAATAGGTGCAGACCCCGCAGAAGCGCTGAACCATGAGCCCCGCATCCCTGGGGTCCCGTCCCTTCAGGATGGTCTCGATTCCGCGCCACAAGGTGATGCTCGCCCACGCGTCCCTGATGACGTTGTCCTGGACCTCGCATTCTATTCTGAGGTGACCTTCAATCCGCGTTATAGGATCTACGACGATTCTTTGTCCCATGCTGTTCCTCCCGGAAATTTCCTCAAATCAAGAATTCGAGGGGGCTTACTCACCGCTCTTTTTTTTCCCGTGCCGGATGGCGCTCAGCCCGGCATGGGCCGCAAGACCAACGGCGGCCGCGCCGGTCAGGGCAAGGCCGATGCTGTCCACCGTCTTTTCCCCGCCTCCTATCGTTCTGTCGGCGATGGGTTTTTCAAGAGGAGCCATCGTGTCCCAGAACGCGGGTTCGACGCATCCCATGCAGCCGTGCCCTCCCATGATTGGCCAGGATGTGCCGTCATTGAAGCGCACGATGCTGCAGTTGGAAAAAGTGTAAGGACCCTTGCACCCCATCTTGTAAAGGCACCACCTCTTTTGGGCTCCGCTATCGCCCCATTCCTCAATGAATTCCCCGGCATCGTAATGGGGTCTTCTCTCGCAGAAGTCATGGATCCTCTTGCCGTAGGCCCACAAAGGCCTTCCAAGGGAATCCAGCGGAGGAAGGGCGCCGAACATCAGGAAATGAAGAAGCGTCCCGGTGAAATTGGTGGAGCTGGGGGGACACCCCGCGATGTTGACCGTCCGGATTTCCAAAGCCTCGCTGATGCCCACGGAATCGGTGGGGTTCGGTTTGGCCGCCTGGATATTGCCGAATGAGGAGCAGCTTCCGATGCAGATGACCGCGGCAGCTCGGGAAGCTACTTCCCTGGCTACTTCAAGACCGGTTTTCCCGTGAGCGCCGAGGGTCAGGTACTTTCCGTCCATCCCCATCGGCAGAGCCCCTTCGATCACACAGACGAATTTGCCCTCGAAATCATGGATCGCCTTCTGGAGGTTCTCCTCGGCCTGGTAGCCTGCCGCAGCCATCAGTGTCTCGTGGTATTCCAGGGAAATGGTATCGAGAAGGATGTCGTCCACGTTCGGATACGAGGACCGGAGAAGGGATTCGCTGCAGCCGGTGCACTCGGCGAAGTGGAGCCAGACAATCGGGAGTCGGTTGAAATTTTCCGCGGCCCTTGCGACCATGGGCCTGAACATGGGAGGGAGCATCAGGGCCGCGGTGGTGGCGGAGGTCCATTTGAGGAAGCTTCTTCTGCTGATCCCCCGCTCGGTAAGCAGGGTCTGGAGATCCTCCAGGGGCCTGGGCAGTTTCTTTTCGACCTCGTCCAGGTGCTGTTTGCACTGCCTCATCAGTTCGGAGTACTGCTTTCGGATCAATACTTCGTAATCTGAGACCTTGCCCATGCTTCCCCCTTTCCAATACCTTGCGAAGATATCCTCGCCATCATTCCCGGCCGATCTGGGATGGAGTATCCGGAAAGGCCATGCTTTCCGGCCCTGGGTAGCCGGATGCCCGAAACGAAGATCTCTGCCCTAAACCAGGCCCTTAAACTCGATGCACCGTCAGCCAGACAAGCCTTCCGTGTTAAGATGTATTATGTCATAAAAGACATAATACACATTTATTCCATATAATAAACCTGTTATAGGGTCAACAATTTTGAGTGGGGGGCAGCCAGGGAAAAAACTGTCAGGCTTCAACAAATCCCGCCGGACAACTTGACTTTTGAGCACCGGTGGGACAGCAATAAAAAAAATGAGGGTGAGAAAGGGAAAAAGATCCCCATGGAAATCAAGTACCGGATATGGATGGAGGAAAACGGAAAGGTCCTTTTCGGAAAAGGCCGCAGCCAGATCCTCAAGGCCGTGCAAGAGAAAAAAAGCCTGAACGCCGCCGTAAAGGAGCTCAAGATGTCCTACCGCGCCGCGTGGGGCCGCCTGAGAGCCTCCGAAGAGCGCATGGGTCTGAAACTGCTGGACCATGGCCCAAGGGAAAAATCGGCCCATCTGACTCCTCAGGCCAAGGCCATCATCGCCCGCTGGGACAAGCTGAAAATGGAGATAGAGGAGTTGCTGCGGGAGGCGGACAAGGATCTGCAGGTCTTTTTTGTTCCATCAGAAGACAGGCCGGCAGGGAATTCCCTTGCTTCCGGACAGGAATTAGAGGGGGATGAGTAGGAAAAACAAGGCGGACGGGAATCGCTGAATTCCGGCGGGATTTTATTTCCGGGACGGATGCTCCTTGCATCGCCTGCGGAAAGCGGAGAGACGGATGAAATTTCCAGAAACAGGAGCGGCCCTCATCGCAGCGGTCGTTTCTTTCCTCTGCCTGGCTCCGCTGACGGCCCGGCCGGCCCAGGCCTGGAACCCCACCAAACCCATTACCATCGTGATCCCCTACGCCAGGGGAGGGGCCGATGTCATCGGGCGGTTTATCCAGAGCGTTGTGGCCCAACACAATCTTTGCGAACAGCCCCTTGTCGTCGTCAACAAGGAAGGGGGATCAGGATCCGTCGGGATGAAATACCTCATTGACCAGAGGGGGGACGGCCATTTCTTCATGATCAGCCTCTCGAGCGCCATCACGACTCCCCTCACGGCCGATCTTGGCTTTTCCTGGAGGGATTGCACTCCTGTGTGCCGCCTGGCTCTGGACCGTCACGCCCTTTGCCTCTCCACCAAAAAACACCCTGATATCCATTCGCTGGATCAGTTCATCACGCTGGCGAGGGAGATGTCGGCCAGGGGGACTCCCCTCCAGGTCGGCGGGACCGGCATCAACCAGGAGGATGAGATCGTCACCCTGATGCTGGAAAAGGCCGTGAGCATCGATCTTGAGTATATCCCCGTGACCAACGGGCAGAAGGTGGCCCGGGACGTCGCGGATGGACTCCTGGATGCCAGCGTGAACAACCCCTCCGAGTTTCTGGGATACGTCCTTTCCGGGGACATGAGGCTGATCGTCTCCTTCGACCGGAAGAGGGTCATGGGATACATCAACGTCCCCACCATGCCGGAACTCGGTTACCCGGATGCCACCTACCGGATGCTAAGGGGGATCTTCATGCCGCCGGATGTTGACCCGGGCGCCGTCCAGTTTGTGACGGGGCTTGTCAGAAAAGTCATCGCAACCCCTGAGTGGAAAGATTTCCAGGGAAAGATCATGCTGGATGGGTCTGAGCCCCTTTTCGGGGAGGAATTCAGGAAATGGCTGGAAGGTTACGAGGCCCTGCATGTGGAATACCTGAAGGGCGGCGGCCTTAAAAAAGATTGAGCGGCAAAGGTGCTAAACAGCTATTTCCATAAAGAGGGCCATACTTTTATCATCGGATCTGTCTTCGATGGCAATCCTTGAAATCCCCCGCGCCGTTTTTCCCGGTCATTTTTTTCAGCTCACTTCCCGGATCCTTTCTTTTGCATCCAGCCCCCCGGCTGAATCGCTCCCGGACCACTATTTATCTTGCAAAATGCAATCAAATTGAAAACCGAATCCATCGTTTCCCCTGTCTGTTGGGCCTTCCTGTCTTTTCCATAAAATAAAATATTGTTGCATTTCAAAGATTTACAAAACAACAACACTTTTCCTGACTTGATTGGAAAGATTTTTGCTAGGCGCTGACCATGCGCCCGTTGACGGGAGGATTCGCGTGAAGATTGCCATACCCGAGTTCAAGGGAAGAATAGCTCCTACTTTCGACTTCAGCAGGCACCTTCTTCTCCTTGATTTTTTTGACGGCAGGTTTTCCGGGATATCCCCGGTGGACCTTTCCCTGGTAAAGGGTCCCGCCCGGGTTGATTTTCTCAAAGACCATCAGGTTGAGGTGCTCCTTTGCGGCAGCATCAGCCAGGATCTCGCGACGGAGATCCGGGAATGCGGGATCAAGGTCATCCCGCGGCTTTCGGGGGAAATAAAAGAGGTCATGAAGGACCTGGCCGCGAACGGATCCGCGGACGGCGATTCTTTCACCCTGGCAGTCAATGAAGGGAAAGGGCAGGCCGTCATCCCGACCGAGGATCTCCCGGAGGGAACGCAACCGGAGAACCGTTTCCGGAGCCGGATCACGGGACTGGCGAAATCCCTTTTTGATCGGGCAAAGAGAATCCTTTCAAATCTGACCTTTTCCCGCAAATGAGAGGCTGACCTTACTTTTTGGCCGGCGGGGGTTCCAATCCGAAACGTTTGCACTTTCTCCAGACGGTGGAGCTGTCCAGGCCCAGTTCCCTGGCGGCGGCGGACTTGTTCCAGCGGTTTCTTCTAAGCGCGCCCAGAAGTGCTTCCAGTTCGATGTCCCGAAGGGTTTTTCCATCACCCCCTGTTAAACATTGGGGATCGGGTCCCTTGGCGAGGGGAATGGCATCGGGCAGGTGTTCACAGAGGATCACTTCGCCCTGGCAGAAGATGAAAGCGTGTTCGATGACGTTTTCCAGTTCCCGGATATTCCCCGGCCAGTCGTATTCCTGAAAGGATTGTACCACTTGAGGAGCCAGCCCCTTGACGGACCTCCCGCTGATGCGGTTGAGGTTAGAGAGGATGCCGTCAGCGATAAAAGGGATGTCTTCCTTCCGTTCCCGCAGGGGAGGGAGGGAGACCTGGATCACGTTGACCCGGTAATACAGGTCCCTCCGGAAACGGCCTGCCTCCACCTCGTCCAGAAGATTCTTGTTGGTGGCCGTCAGGACCCGGACATCAGCGCGAACGGTTTTGTTTGAACCAAGGGGTTCGAAGGTTTTCTCCTGGAGTACCCTTAAAAGCCGGGTCTGGAGGGCCGGACTCACATCCCCGATCTCGTCTAGAAAGATGGTCCCTCCATGGGCCTGGGCAAAACGTCCAGGCTTGTCCTTCTTCGCATCGGTGAACGCCCCGGCGACATAACCGAAAAGCTCCGACTCCAGAAGGGAGTCCGGCAGCGCTCCGCAATTTACAGTGACCAAAGGCCCGTTTTTCCGCGGGCTGAGGTTATGGAAAGCCTGGGCGATCATTTCCTTCCCCGTCCCGCTTTCCCCCTGGATCAGCACAGTGCCGTCGGTTTTGGCAATCCTCGGGATGATGGAAAAGATTTCCATCATCTTTCTGTTCCTGGAAACAATATCCCCCAGGGATTTTACACCGGGAGCGTTCCCGACTGATTCCCAGATCCGGGAGAGATCCCGGAAGGTCTCCACGCCCCCTACCAGCCGGTTTTCCCTGTCCTTCAGGGCAGATGCCGTTATGGAAATGGCAATCTTGCTTCCGTCGGCCCGGATGATGAAGATGGGATATCTCATCAGTGACTGGCCGGTTTCAATGGCGCTTTTCAAAGCGCAATCGGCTTCGCAGATATCCGCTTTGAACACATCGTAGCAGGGTTTGCCAAGGGCCTGAACGGCAGGGACGCCGGTGATCTCCTCGGCGGCGGCATTAAAAGATGTAATTCGGAAATCCTGGTCTACGGTGAACACACCATCCCCGATAGAATCCAGGACGATTTCGAGGGTGTGCGGATCATCCCTTGCGGTCCTTGCCTTCCTTCTCACGCCTGACTCCTTTGAACTCGGATCAAAGGTACGCTAACCCCAATTTCCCCCGGTTCAATGAGGCTTCGGTGTGGAAGCGGGATCATCTTAATGCAAATTGCAAAAAATTACACTCATTAAAACCCTCATTTTGATTTTTGCAATAATGCCTGCCGGGAATCAAGACCTTCAAATCCGGTGGAATCTACCGAAAAAAAAAGGAAATTCCTCCTCATGAAAAATCCGCCTCAATGGCATGGTTCTGGCAGAGAAAAGTGGATGGAATTGACGCAGGGTCAAGGCTCGACTCCGGATTAAAATAATGAAAATCGGTCAGGAAGGAGGTTGAAGGAGCATCTGAAAGTTTCAAGAAAAGGCAAGGGAACCTGGAACCCCTATGAGGAAGAGGAAGAGCCTGATCCTTACAAACCTTGAAAAGGGAGGGTAATCAAATGAAACACCTTAAGCAGATCAGATTCATCGCCTTCGGGCTCGTCCTGGCCCTTTGCCTGGTTCCCCTGATGGCGCAAAGCGCCCAGGCCTGGGAACCCAAGAAACCCATAACAGTGGTGATCCCCTACGCCAGGGGCGGGGCCGATGTTATCGGGCGGTTCATCCAGAGCGTGGTGGGCAAATATAACCTTTGCGAACAGCCCCTCGTCGTCATCAACAAGGAAGGCGGCTCCGGCTCCGTGGGGATGAAATACCTCATCGACCGCAAAGGCGACGGGCACTATTTCATGGTCAGCCTCTCGAGCGCCATCACGACCCCCCTCACGACCAACATCAACTTCAGCTGGAGGGATTGCACCCCTCTGTGCCGGCTGGCCCTGGACCGGCATGCCCTGTGCATCTCCACCAAAAAATATCCTGATGTCTACTCGCTGGACCAGTTCGTCAAGCTGGCCAAGGAGATGTCGGCCAAGGGAACCCCTCTCCAGCTTGGGGGAACCGGCACCAAGCAGGAAGACGAGATCGTGACCATCATGCTGGAGAAGGCAACGGGCATCGACCTGAAATACATCCCAATGACCAGCGGGGGAGATGTGGCGAAGAACCTTGTGGGCGGCCATATCGATGCCAGCGTGAACAACCCATCGGAGTTCCTGGGATACGTTCTTTCCGGGGACATGAGGCTCCTCGTGGCTTTCGACAAAAAGAGAGTCATGGGATACATCAACGTTCCCACCATGCCGGAACTGGGATATCCCGACGCCACCTACCAGATGCTTCGGGGCCTTTTCATGCCGCCGGACGTTGACCCGGGCGCCCTTCAGTACATGACAGATCTCATCAAGAAGGTGATCGAGACCCAGGACTGGAAGGATTTTCTGGCCAGGATCATGCTGGACGGTTCGGAGCCCATTTTCGGGGATGAATTCGGGAAATGGCTGGCGGAGTACGAAGCCCTGCACGTGAAATACCTGAAAGAAGGCGGTCTTATTAAATAGGACGACGGGAAATGTTTGAACAGGGACCCCTGGTGCGGGAGGGAACATATTTAAAAAGGGTTCCTCATACTCAACCTCCACCCCTTCCACCGGCCCCATTTTCTTCGGGGCCGGTGGAACCTCTAACCCGGCCACCTTAAAAGGAACCACGAAAAACCGGAAGTTGAGGAGTTTCAGGGGTCTGAATGATTTTACCGGGGAGGATTCCACGCAAAAGGAGCGCCTCCCATTGAAATAAAAGGATAACCATATGAAAAAAACGGAGATTTTCATGGCCTCCTTCTGGGCGGCGCTGTCGGTGGCCATCATTCTCGAAGTCCATTTCATCCCGTACACAAAACAGCCTATCGGTTGGGAAAAGGGGCTTGGGCCCCAGGCGGGATGGTTCCCCTTCTGGCTGGCGGTCATAATGCTGATCTGCAGCCTGATCGTCCTCATCCCGAAGCTGATCAACGCCGCCAGGGAGGGGCTCAAGGATGAGCCGCTGATGAGCGTGGAAGGGTTCATGGCTATCATGCGCGCCCTCATTCCCATGGTCATCTACGTTGTTACCCTCCCCTGGCTGGGCTTCTACCTCGGTTCCATGCTGTACCTCATCTACTACATACGGGCTGTGGGAAAACATTCGTGGACGCTTTCCCTCTTAACGGGGACCATTTTCAGCGTGTCCGTCTTTCTGATCTTCGAGAAGGCCCTTAAGCTGACCCTGGCAAAGGGTTTTATCGAACCCATTTTGAACCAGTTCCTCTGATGAGATAAGGAGCGGATACCGTGTTAGATATCCTTTCAGGCCTCTCTCTGGGCATTGACGTAACGTTCTCAACATCCAATATGCTGATCGGTTTTCTCGGGGTCGTCCTGGGGATGCTTTTCGGCCTCCTCCCGGGTCTGGGCCCCCTCAACGGGGTGGCGATCCTCCTTCCCATCACTTTCGTCCTGCCTCCCGAGTCCTCCATGATCTTCATTGCCGCCATCTATTATGCCGGGACGGCCGGAGGAGCCATAACCTCCATCACCCTGAATATTCCGGGGACGCCCATGGCGGCGGCCACCTGCCTGGACGGGCATCCCATGGCCCAAAAAGGCCAGGGGGCCCTGGCTATTTTCACGGCTGCCAACGCCTCCCTCATCGGCGGAATCCTGGCCTGCATCGGGTTCGTATTCCTGGCGCCCCCCCTGGCCAAATACGCCCTCATGTTCGGTCCTCCAGAATTCTTCGCCCTTATGGTTGCCGCTTTCGCCTGCTTCGGCGGCCTTGCCGGAAAGTCCGTGACCAAAACCATCATCATGACGATCCTTGGTCTTCTCCTGGCCTGCGTCGGGATGGATGTCATGACCGGCAACGCCAGGCTCACCTTCGGGTACATGGGGCTCTTTAACGGCGTCACCTTCCTCACGGCGGTCGTCGGGATGTTCGGCATCGGAGAGGTTCTAACCACCATCGAAAAAGGCATCAAGGCAAAGATCATCCATCCCAAGGTCACATGGAAGGATTACATCGAAAGCCTGCGGCTCATCATGAAGCACAAGATCCTGGTTATTTCCGACACGATCCTTGGATTTCTGGTCGGTGTTCTCCCCGGCGCCGGGGCGACACCAGCCTCCTTCATGGCCTACGGTTTTTCCAAGTCCATGTCCAAAAACACCAAGGAGTGGGGGAAGGGAATCCCGCAGGGCGTCATGGCCACGGAATCCTCGAACCATGCCGCCAGCACAGGGGCCTTCGTTCCCATGGTCACCCTCGGGATCCCGGGATCACCCCTGGCCGCCATCGTTCTGGGCGGCATGCTCATCTGGGGACTCGTACCGGGCCCGCGCCTGTTCATCGAACAGCCGAGGTTTGTATGGGGGCTCATCGTGGCCGGGTTTGTCGTCAACATCCTGGCGTATATCTTCGAAGTGAGCCTGGTGCCTCTCCTGATGAAAGTCCTCAAGACACCCTTTACCGTCCTGACCCCCCTCATCGTCATCTTCTGCCTGATCACAGGCTACGTGCAGAATTTCGGCATGATGGAAGTGGTCCAGGTCCTCATCTTTGGAATCGTCGGTTATTTCTGCAAGAAAACGGACTACCCGGTTTCTCCCCTCATCCTGGCCATCGTCCTCGGACCTATGACCGAATGGACCTTCCGCCAGAGCCTCCTCCAGGGAGCCGGGTCCCCAATGATCTTCATCACCCACCCCATCGCCTTTATCCTTCTGCTGGTATCGGTTATTCTTTATGCCATCCCCATAACGCGGGGCATCCTTGACCGGCGCAGGGACAAAAGGGAAGCGGCTTAGCCATTGGGAAGGGGCCGGGCCAACCGGCCCCTTTTCATTTCTTGTTCTGAAAGGATCAAAGGAGAGAGAGCATCATGGAAAAAGTGAAAACACTCCGGATAGAACCCGTCGATGAGATCAAGGTTTTCGACCTGGTAGGGGATTTTGCCGGCGTCCAGGGAAGCCGCATCGAGGATTCGAAAGGCAATACAATCCTGAGAGCCTGCGGCAATTACGACCTGAGCGGCCCTGAAAACAGCTTCGTCGGCGCCCATGCCTTTTCCAACTTCATCAAGGTCACCAAGGACGGAAAATCCAGCTATTTCCTCTTTGACGCAGGGCAGAACAGGACGGCCCTTGAGCACAACGCGAGGGTCTTCCGGACCCTGGATCCCGATTTTGACCTGCAGAAAGCCGAATTCATCCTTCTGAGCCATGGGCATTCGGATCATTTCTACAATCTGAACCGGGCCCTCGAGATGGTCAATCCCGGGAGGGACCGCGAGATACCCCTTTATGTGGGCGGAGAGAGTTTTTTCCTCCCCAGGGCCAAGGTCTCCGGGGAAAGATTTTTAAAGTCGGGTGAATACCTCGTTATTGCCCCCGACAGGGAAGGGGCGGAAAAACGGGGGGGCAGGTGGATCGTGTCTCCCAAACCCGTCCTGCTGATGGACGACACCGTCCTCTATCTTGGAAGCATCCGGCCTGAAGCAAAAAAAATGGGGATCGCGAAGGATTACGAGATGAAACCCCGGCCATGGCCGAAATTCTACGCGTGCGACGCAAACGGAAAGATCATGGACAGCACCCTGGAGGACGAGGCGGACGAGGACACCTCCATCGCCTTCAACCTTAAGGACAAGGGGCTTGTGGTCATCACAGCCTGCTCCCACGGAGGGGTCAACACATCCCTGCTCTACGCCAGGGCCGTCAGCGGAATGGACAAGGTCTACTGCTATTACGGCGGCTTCCATCCCAATACGGATGTAAAGGCCACGGCGGCAGAACTCCTCTCCCATGGAATCCGGTACATCATTCCCACCCACTGCACACCCTGGCCGCTTGTCAACCTCCTGTGGCAGGAGAACCAGAAAGCGGAAAAACCGTTCCTTTTAACGAAGAACCATCTGGCCCCTGTGGGCAACGTCTACACCTTTTCAAAAGAATACCTGGACGATTGAAAGCGTTTAACGCTGAACGTTGAGGGAAATGTCCCGGATTGGTCTTTTTGCGACCCTATCAACGTTATACTTTTCACGTTAAACTGTAATCCATGGAAACTTTCCTGCTTCTATTAACGGCCGCAGCGGCGTGCCTCTCCGCCATTGGGGCCTTCGAAGCCGCCAGGGCGACGAAGAGGACCGCGGAATTGTCGCTCCTCAAGAGCTTCATGGACGAGTACAAGTCCGAGGTGATGACCATCCACCTGAAAAAACTCCGTGAGATCCACGAATGGTGGGGCGCAAACCGCTCCTACGGGGTCTCCATCAAGGCCTACATGGAACGGCCTTATTCCGAAGCTATTGAAACAACGCGCCGCACCGTGAAGTTCTATTACTTCAGCATCCACGACCTCTTCGAGACGGGCTACCTTAAAAAGAAGATCTACCGGAAAGCCATGAAAAACGCCGGCCTGACCCTTTTCTTCCAGGTGGTCGAACCCTTGGACTATTGGAACTCCCGAAGGACGGGGGAACCTTTCGAGGAAAACAAGTACCGCCTTATCGAAAAGAGCACCGGTTTTAAAAAAAGGGATTCGCAGTGGTACCGGGAGAGGCAGGAGGAAAGGGATAGAAACAGTTCAGAGTAAAGAGTTCGGAGCATAAGAGCGATTAGGTCTTTGGAACCGGGACCCCTGACTTTGGACCGCGCGCCAGGCCTTCCTTCATCCTTCATCCTTCATCCTTCATCCTTCATCCTTCCACGTTCCGGGTTCTGCCCCTTCCTGTAAAGGTCACGGAGGAACATCCCCACGTCGGGCCGGTCCGTGAAAATCCCGCCAACCCGGTGATCCGTTATCAATTTCCAGATCCCTTTTCTGTCATTCCGGGTGTATACCCAGACCGGTTTTCCCATACCGGCTGCGAAACGCAGAAATCCCCATTTGAGCAGCCTCTCGCTCACCACCAGGACATCCGCTCCCGTGCTTCGGATACGGCCCGCCGGGAAAAGCTGTCTCATGACTTTCGGAAACGGGCAGCTGTAAAGACCCAGTCCGGTCCGGATCTCCGGCCTGAGTCTTTTGACCTCCCTGATGACGATATCCATCATGGAAGAGAGCAGGAACTGATCGGGTGCCAGGACATCAAGGACCTCTTTAATCACCTGGTTCTCGTACCCCGCCTCTTTTAATTCCACATCCACAGCCACCTTGCCCCGGCAAAACAGGAGAACCTCGGAGAGTGCGGGCACCTTGTATCCGGCGGATCCCGATCTTTCAAGGATCTCTTCCATGGTCAGGTCCAGGATTTTCACCCCGTCAAAATCCGGGTCATGGTGGACCAGGAGGATTCCATCCCGTGAGCGCCGCACATCGAATTCGATCATGTCCGGGCCCATGGCAATGGCGGCCTGGAAAGCCTCAAGGGTGTTTTCTTTATGGTAAAAGGAGGCGCCCCGGTGGGCGAGGATTAGGGGACGGCTGTCTGACGCTAATAACTCTTCTATGGTTCTCAAAACCTGGGCGCCCCCACGGGTGGCATATATGGAGGATGAAGGGCAAAAGGCATCTTCAAGAACACTTCCAAAAAAAAATTTTCAGGCTTCCCTGGCAAAGGAGGGTCTTTTCCCCACCGCTTGTTTGAGTTCTTCCCGGATGCGGTCGCGTTCACCCGCGAACTCCGGATCCTTGAGGAACCCCAGAGCCGCCTCATAGAACTTTATGCCTTTTTCCAGATAATCCGGGCGCCCCTTCAGTTGAGCCAGCAGGACCATCCCCTCCCCGAGAAGGACCAGGGCGTGCCCTTTCCCTGACGGGGTTTTCTCGGTCCTGAGAAGGGTGGCTGCCTCTCCCAGGTATTTCAGGCTCTGGCCGAGGTGGACCGGCTTTCCCCGGGTTTTGAAAACTTCCAGCAGGCCCCGGCCGGCAGAAAGGAGGGCGTGCCCCCTTTGTCCAGGATGCTGTTGGGGTGTCAGGATCCCCAGGGCCTCCTCGAAGGCCTTGATGGCTCCCGGAATATCCCCTTCGCTGTCTAGGATCCCGGCGAGTTCAATCTTCAGATCCCCAAGCTTTTTCAGTATCCCGGCCTTTTCCAGGAGGGATTCCGGATCCGGGAAGGCATCCGGCGCGGCAAGGGCTTTTTCGTAGATTTCAAGGGCTTTCTGGAGGTTTTCCGTCGGGTTGGAAACCAGAGCCATCTTCCTGAAAATGTCGCCTTGCCGGGAAAGAAAAACGGCCTCACGGGAGGGCTGCCCCGATACCCTGGCCGTGCGGGAAGCGGCCTCCCATGTTTTCAGGGCGTCGGCCAGATTCTGATCGCGGTTCTGCCGATCCGCCAGATCCTCGTAAAGTCCCGCCAGCTCGGAGAGCGCCCCGAGGCGGAGGGAACGCAGGCGATGGGGGGCGAACAGGTTGACGGCCTCCCGAAGAGCCTCACCGGAGCGAAGCAGGAAGGAGGTGTCCTTGCGGTCCCATCCCAGACGCCTCTGGCAGGCGCCGATCCGGAAATACAGCTTTCCGAGGGCCTCCCTGTCCTCAACGGGAGAAAGGTCCTTCGTTGCGGGCGACATGAGATCGATCGCCTCATCGAACCGTTCTTCCCTGATCAGGAGGTCGGCTTTTTCCAGGACCTCCGGCCCCTTTTCCTTCCGAACCGGCTCCCCTTCCGGGGGAACCACGGGCGCCACCTTTATCACCGGTGTGTCAGGGTCCTGCCCCTGATGAATAACCCGGATCTTAGCAATGATATAGATGAGGCCCAGGACCATCAGAACAACAAACAGGTACAACCAGGCCGCTGAAAAAATCTGAGGCATAATCTTTCCCCTCCGGTTCAGAGAAAACCCACTCCGCCAGTTTACTTCATTGAGTGCCCCGGTTCCACAAAAAGCCGGAAGAAAATCGAAAGAAAGAGAAAGGAAAAAGGAGGCGATCCACGCTGAGAGCCCGGCCCTTTCGCCTTCCCCGGGCGTGCGGCCGCATGAAAACCTTCAACTCCCTCCATTTGTCTTTTCCTGCCTAATTTTCAGGCAGGCAAGGTCTTCCGCCTGTTTTTCAGACAAATCCCGCGGGAACTTCCCCCGGGACCCCCTTCGATAAAACCAACCTGAAAACAGGCGTTTTCATCTGTTTGGGCTTTGCCGGACCTCCCGGCACAATCCTTGCTCATCAGGTCTTGCCAATGAGGTTAATCACCCCCCGGGGAAAGGAGAATGACCAATGAAATACATTATCAGCATCATCAAGCCGGGCAAACTGGACGATGTCCGGGAGGTTCTGTCGGGGATCGGCGTCACCGGCATGACGGTGTCCGAGGTCAAGGGATTCGGAAGGCAGAAGGGCCACACAGAACTCTACAGAGGGGCCGAGTACACCATCGATTTCATCCCAAAGGTCAAAATCGAAGTGGCGGTTGATGACGATCTGGCGGACGAGGCCGTCCGTGCCGTGGTTTCGGCGGCCGGGACCGGGAAGATCGGGGACGGCAAGATCTTTCTCCTGAACCTGCAGGAGGCCATCCGGATAAGGACGGGAGAATCCGGCTCAGAAGCGCTGTGAGCAGGGTACGCGAAGCGGGAATCTTTAAGCGGGAAGTAAGATCAGAAACAACACTTTGGAGGGATAAAAAATGACTTCCGGATATTTTCTGCCATTTAAAAAACTGCGGGCCGCGGCCCTTGCCCTGCTTTTGCTGGCAATCCCCGCGGCCGCCCGGGCTGAAGGCCTGGACAGCGGCGACACGGCGTGGATCATTACGGCAACGGCCCTGGTCCTTTTCATGACCATCCCCGGCCTGGCGTTGTTTTACGGCGGTCTGGTGCGCACCAAGAACGTCCTTTCGGTCCTGATGCAGTGCTTTGCCATAACCGCGCTGATGACGATCCTGTGGGTCGTTGCCGGATATACAATATCCTTTGGCGAGGGGAACGCCTTCATGGGGAATTTCGGCAAGGCATTTCTGGCCGGGGTCGGGCCGGATTCCCTTTCCGGGACCATCCCTGAGATCCTGTTCTCCATGTTCCAGCTGACCTTTGCGATCATCACCCCTGCCCTCATCATCGGCGCCTTCGCCGAGCGCATGAAGTTTTCCGCCATGCTCCTCTTCACAGGATCCTGGATGCTTCTCATCTACAGCCCGGTCTGCCACTGGGTCTGGGGAGGGGGCTGGCTCATGAACCTGGGGGCCCTTGATTTTGCCGGGGGGACGGTGGTCCACATCAACGCGGGTATCGCCGGGCTGGTGGCGGCCCTCGTCCTCGGAAAAAGGAAAGGATATCCCAACACCATGATGATGCCCCACAGCCTGACCCTCTCCGTCGTAGGCGCCTCCATGCTCTGGGTCGGGTGGTTCGGTTTCAATGCCGGAAGCGCCCTTGCGGCCAACGGGACCGCCGGGATGGCCCTGGCGGTAACCCAGATCTCCACCGGGGCGGCGACCCTTTCCTGGATGTTCGCGGAATGGATGAGGCACGGCAAGCCCAGCGTACTGGGCGCCATTACCGGGGCCGTGGCGGGCCTCGTGGCCATCACCCCCGCATCCGGCTTTGTGGGACCCATGGGGGCCATCGCCATAGGCGCCATCTCGGGGATCGTCTGCTTCATTTCGGCAACGACGATGAAAAGGGCCCTTGGCTATGACGATTCACTGGATGCCTTCGGCGTCCACGGGGTCGGCGGCCTGGTGGGAGCCATGCTCACGGGGATCTTCGCGGCCCCCGCCCTTGGAGGTTATGCCGAAATCCCCGGCATCGGGGGGCAGCTCTGGATTCAGTTCATAGGTTCCGCGGCTACCATCGCCTACAGCGCCGTCGGGTCCTTTATCCTGCTGAAAATCATCGATATGGCCGTGGGGCTCCGGGTAACCGAGGAGGAGGAGATCACCGGCCTTGATATCACCCAGCACGACGAGAAGGGCTACAACTACTAAAAACACGCTGAAAAAAGACCAGGACAAAGAAAGCCGGCGGGGACTTTCCCGCCGCTTTCTTTGTCCATGTCCGGAGGAAAAGACAGCGGTTTTCCGGACAACGGATCATACCCTGCCAAGTACCGGAACAAAGTGATGGCCCACCGAAAAGGACATTCCCGCGGCCATCCCCAAAGTTTTCCCCTCCAGGGGTGTACGAAAATCCGGCAATCGGTTATCGTACCTGGACAATCCGCCCATCCGGAACGGGAGAAAAATACTGATGCGACAGAACGCCTCAGCGCGATCCATTGGAGCGTTTACCTTTGCGGTGCTCCTCCTCTTCTTCCCTCTCTCCGCCCCGGCTCAGAACAGCCAGACAGAGGGAATGTCCGACCTGACAATCCTACCCTTTGTCTACTACACCCCCGAGACGAAAACCGCTTTCGTCCTTACGGGAATCTACACATGGAGAGACCCTGTGGAGGGGTCACGGCCTTCGAGCCTCCTCGGGTTCGCAACCATCACCACGGAAAACCAGAGGATGTTCAGCGTCCTCCCGGAAATCTACACCTCCTCTGGCGCCAGGATTACCCTTCAGGCATCCGCCGTCGATTTCCCGGACAAGTTTTATGGCATCGGGTCCGACACCCGTGAGGAGGACGAGGAGGACCTTACCCGGAGGGGCGGCCATGTGGAGGGGAGTTATCAATTCAGGGTATTGCCAGACCTGTTTGCCGGCCCGAGATTCGACTGGGAGGAACTTGACCTGGAGGATATCGAGCCGGGAGGTCTTCTTGATTCAGGATCCATCACCGGAAGCGAGGGGGGAGTGGTCTTCGGCGCCGGCCTCCAGGTCACCTACGACACCCGGGACGATGTCTTCTGGCCCTCGAAGGGAGTCTATGGCGAGGGCACCATGATGCTCTACTCCGAGGACGCGGGAAGTGATTTCGATTACGAAACCGCCATCCTTGACCTTCGCGGGTTTTTCACTCCCCGGTCCTGGACCCTGGCCTTCCAGCAGTATCTTCATTTAAGCGGTGGTGAGCCCCCTTTTGACAGGCTTGCCCAACTGGGCGGTGCGCAGCTCATGCGGGGATACTTCCGCGGGCGTTTCAGGGATAAAAACCTGGCGGCAATCCAGGCGGAATCCCGCATCCCCCTGTCCTCAAGGTTCAGCCTGGTGGTTTTCACCTCGGCTGGCAGCGTGGCATCTTCTCCCGGAGATCTCATGGACGGCGAAATTTTCACCGCCCTCGGGAGCGGCCTCCGGTACCGTCTGAGCGAGGCGGAGGCGGTTAATTTCCGGTTCGATCTTGCCTTCGGCGAAGGCGGGAACAACGGAGTCTATTTCACCATCAGGGAGGCGTTTTAGCCCAGGGTGCGGATGGATGGGGCCCTGGCGTCTCTCGATACTTTTGCCATTCGCTTTTGAGGGCTATTATTTCTTCCGTTTTCCTTTTTCTTTACGGGGAGATTTCATGAGCAATAACCTTCCCAGGGACGCCATGCCCCACGATGTCTTCTGTGGAGCAGGGTCGACTCCCGTTTCCGGATTTTACGGGTCACGCAGCCGCCATGGAAACCGACGCGAACAGTCCAGATAAAATAAAGACCCGGGACCGGGAAAGCCGGCAGATACAGAGGATCGCGGCCTACGGTTTTTTGCAGAACCTTGCAATTGTCCTCATGAAGACGGTTTTGGCCTTCGTGTCCGGCAGCCTTGTCATCACGGCGAGCGCCATTGATTCCGCCACCGATTCAATCTCCTCCCTGGTCCTTTATCTCGGCCTGAAGCTTTCCGAACAAAAAACAAGCGCCTTTCCCATGGGGTTGTACAAGATCGAAAATCTCCTTTCCGTGGTTATCGCGTTCTTCATCTTCTATGCCGGATTCGAGATCGCCCACCACACCTTCTTCGCGGAAGTCACCCCCCCCGACATCTCCCTGACGGCGATCCTCCTCATCCTGTTAGCCGCCATTGTGACCCTCGCCTTTGGCCAATACGTTATTGCCGCGGGGAGGCGGACCGGATCTCCGACACTGACTGCCGAAGGCCGCCACCGGCAGACCGATGTCCTGTCAACGGTGGTGGTGCTGATCTCCATCACCATGAGCTACTTCAAATTTGAAGCCGGGTTTTTAGGCCTCCAGGTGGACCAGATCGCTACCCTACTGGTGCTCCTTTTTGTAGGCTTCACCGGATGGGAACTCCTTCGGGACGGAATGCGGGTCCTGCTGGACGCTTCCATCGACCCCGAAACACTTTTGAAGGTCCGGGGGATCATCGAATCCGAGCCCATGGTTTCCGAGGTGAAGTCGCTGGTTGGGCGCAATGCGGGCAGATTCCGCTTCCTTCAGGCCGTGGTCACCATGAGGACCGAAAACCTTCAGAAGGCTCACGAGATCAGCGACCGGATCGAGGAAAATATCCAAAAGAGCGTCCCCCGTGTGGAACGGGTCGTCATCCACTATGAACCCCACGCCCTTGAGCACGTGAGGATCGCGGTCCCCCTCGCTGACAGGGGAGGGACGCTGAGCCGCCACTTCGGGGACTCCCCCTTTTTCGCTTTCGTTCAGGTCGGGATGAGGGACCGGCAGGTCGTCGAAGAGGAGACGGTCCTGAATCCCTTTATGGACACTGCCAAAGGCAAAGGGATTCAGGTGGCCGAGTGGCTGGTCGAAAAAAAGGTTGACCGGCTGATCCTGGCTGGAGAGATCAGGAGCAAGGGTCCTGGCTATGTGTTCGCGAACGCGGGGGTAAAAATCCTCACGGTATCGGCAGAAACTCTGGAAAAGGCGCTCTCCCGGGTCCTTCAGGGGGCCGACCTTTAAGACCGTATGCCTTATAATCAGAAAAAACCGGTGGGGTCAGGTCCTGCCCTCTGATCTTGTTCCCGGGACCACGGCCAGGATCAGCCGGACCCTCAACCCGGGCACGGCGGCCGGGACATCAAGGACGGCCCCTTCCTTCTTTGGCCGGATTTGAGGAAAACTTGGGTTTGACAACGCAAATGGGGTACCGTAATCTCAAAAAGCAGCCACACTGAAAATCAGCATCTTTTGCCCATATCAACTATCTTTCGGATATTTTCCAATAGGGGTCCCACAAACTGCCCCCGCATTTCCAAAAGGAGGGAACACAGATGAAACCAGTCAAACTGCTGTCACTCGTTCTTTGCCTGTGCCTGCTGCCGTGCGGCCTTGCCTTTGCCGGCAAGGATCTCGACGCCGTGAAAAAGAAGGGCTTTATCCAGGTGGGCGTCAACGGGGGTGTCTTCGGCTTCGGCATGCCGGATTCATTGGGGGTTTGGAAAGGGCTGGATGTCGACACGGCACACGCCGTTGCCGCCGCCATTTTCGGCGATGCCAGCAAGGTCAAGTTCACTCCCCTGACCGCTCAGCAGCGCTTCACCGCCCTGCAGACCGGCGAGATCGACCTGCTGTGCCGCAACGCCACCCGCACCCTGACCCGCGACACCCAATTGGGACTGAACTTCGTACAAGTCAACTACTATGACGGCCAGGGCTTCATGGTACCGAAGCAGCTCGGCGTAAAGAGCGCAACGGAACTGGACGGCGCTACTGTCTGCGTCCTCCCCGGCACCACCACGGAGCAGAACGCCGCCGACTATTTCCGCGCAAACAATATGAAGTGGCAACCAGTGGTAATCGAATCGACCACGGAGCTGGCCAAGACCTTCTTCGCCGGCCGCTGCGACGTTCTGACCTCGGATGCCTCTCAACTCGCCGGCACGCGCGCTGTTGCCCCGAACCCCAAGGATTACATGATCCTCCCGGAGATCATTTCCAAGGAACCCCTGGCCCCGGCCGTCCGTCACGGTGATGACCAGTTCCGCGACATCGTAGACTGGACCGTGCTGGCTCTTATCAACGCCGAAGAGCTCGGCATCACCTCGAAAAACGTCGACGCGAAGATGAAGAGCAAAGACCCCGTCGTGATGCGTTTCCTCGGTGTCACCCCGGGCAACGGCAAGGCCCTCGGCCTGGACGAGAAGTGGGTCTACAACATAATCAAGGCGGTCGGCAATTACGGGGAGATGTTTGATCGCAACGTCGGCCCGAATACCACTCTCGGCCTCGAGCGCGGCCTCAATGCCCTGTGGACCAATGGCGGCCTGATGTATTCTCCGCCCTTTAAGTAAGCGAGGGAAAACCGGGTGAGGTACCTGCAATGGTACCTCACCTTTTTTCTGTCGCTGCGGCCTTCGGCGCCAGGTCCAAATCTCAGAAATGAAATCAGGCAGCGTGGATAAATCCAACGTTCCAAAGGCGGATGCCATGTCCAGCGCCGTACCTTTCTGGCGCGATCCTAGGAAGCGGGCGATCGTCTTTCAGATCCTCGTTCTCCTGCTCGTCTTCAGCACAGTCTACGTCCTTTTTTCCAACACTCAGGCCAACCTGCGGCGCCAGTCAATCGCCACCGGCTTCGGTTTTTTAAAGGTCGAATCCGGGTTCGAGATCGGCGAGTCGGTGATCGAATACTCATCTGCCGACACCTACGGCAGGGCCCTGCTGGTGGGAGCCCTGAACACTATCAAGGTGTCGTTCATCGGCATCGTCCTGATGATCATTCTGGGGGTGTTCGTGGGTATTGCGCGACTCTCCCGCAACTGGTTGGTATCCCGACTGGCTGGGATATTCATCGAGGTGATGCAGAACATCCCTGTGCTGCTGCAGCTGTTCTTCTGGTACGCCATTTTCTACGAAGCCTTCCCGGCCCCGCGGCAGGCGCTTAATCCCCTGCCGGGAATTTTCCTGTGCAACCGCGGTCTGATCATGGCGGTTCCCGCAAAGCATCCCGCCCACCTGCCAATGCTTATCTCCCTGGCAGTCGCGGCGTTACTCTGGTGGCTGCTGGCCCGCTGGGCAAAGAAAATTCAGGACCGGACAGGCAGGATCTTCCCGGTTGTGCGCACCGGCCTGGGCCTCTGTCTCCTGTTTCCAGCACTGGTCTGGCTGGCCTACGGCGCTCCGAAAGCAATGGACGTTCCGGTGCTACAGGGGTTCAATTTCGGGGGAGGGGTGACGGTTTCCCCGGAGTTTTCCGCCCTCTTGATCGGGCTGGTGCTCTACACTTCGGCTTTTGTTGCGGAGATCGTTCGGGCCGGCATACAGGCGGTCACCCGCGGGCAGATCGAGGCGGCCATGTCCATCGGTCTGCGCCCGGGGCAGGTGCTTCACCTCGTCGTACTGCCGCAGGCCCTGCGGGTCATCATCCCGCCCCTGACCAGCCAGATGCTCAACCTGACCAAGAACAGTTCCCTGGCCATCGCCATCGGCTACGCCGATTTCGTCTCGGTCGCCAACACCACCATCAACCAGACCGGCCAGGCCATCGAAGGGGTGGCGCTGATCATGGCGGTCTACCTGTGCTTCAGCCTTTCGACTTCGGCGTTCATGAATTGGTATAACAAGAAAACCGCCCTGGTGGAGAGGTGAGAGGATGAGTCAATCCAATCCCGTAAAGGCCAGGGAACACCTGAAACCGCCGGTCACCGAGGTCGGTGTGCTCGGCTGGATCCACCAGAACCTCTTTAACAACTGGTTCAACTCCCTGCTGACCTTGCTGGCCCTTTACGGGCTCTTCGTGACTATCCCTCCCATGTTCAAGTGGGCCTTCGTAGACAGCCTCTGGTTCAGCGGTCCGGAGGCTTGCCGTGAGATCGACGGAGCCTGCTGGTCGATCATCCCGTCCAATGCACGGTTCATATTCCTGGGCTTTTACCCCGAGGACCAGCAGTGGCGGCCGCTCATTGCCATGATCCTGCTGTTCGTCCTGGTCTTCTATACTCAGAACCGAAAAAGCTGGAACCGGGCGCTGTTCCCCATCTGGGTCTGCGGGCTGTTTGTGATGGGCTGGCTGATGCACGGCGGGCTGGGCCTGCCGGTGGTGGAGACGGCCAAGTGGAGCGGACTGCCGCTGACCCTGATACTGGCGTTATTCGGCATGGTAGGAGCGTATCCCCTCGGCGTCCTGCTGGCGCTGGGCCGGCGCTCGAAACTTCCGGTGATCCACTCGCTGTCGGTGGTCTACATAGAGCTGATCCGAGGGGTGCCTTTGATCTCGATGCTTTTCATGTCGTCGATCATGTTCCCTCTCTTCCTCCCGGAGGGGGTCACCTTCGACAAGGTGCTGCGCGCCCAGGTGGCGATCATTCTCTTTACCGCCGCCTACATCGCCGAGGTGGTCCGCGGCGGGCTCCAGGCGATCCCCAAGGGACAATACGAGGCGGCCGACTCCCTCGGCCTCAAATACGGCCAGGCGATGCGCCTGATCATACTTCCGCAGGCCCTGAAGATCGTCATTCCTCCCAGCGTCGGCATCCTCATCTCGGCCTTCAAGGACACCTCGCTGGTGGTCATCATCGCCCTTTATGACGTGCTCAAGACGACCAAGGTCACCCTCTCGAACCCGGAATGGATGGGTTATTCCAGCGAGGCTTACCTTTTTCTGGCAGTGCTTTACTTCATCTTCTGCTACGCCATGTCGAGCTACAGCCGCAAACTTGAAAAGGCCCTTCACACGGGCCACTGACAGTCAGGACGTGAACGCCTATGGATGACAAGAAAAACGGGCAAGCCCCATCGACCACAGACCGGCCGATCATCGAGATCATCGGCATGCACAAATGGTATGGCGAGTTCCACGTCCTCTCCGATATCAACCTCAAGGTGCAGGAGAAGGAGCGCATCGTCATCTGCGGCCCCTCGGGCTCCGGAAAATCGACGTTGATCCGCTGCATCAACCGGCTCGAGGAGCACCAGCGCGGCCGGATCATCGTCGACGGCATCGAGCTGACCAACGACGTCAAGAACATCGAGAAGGTGCGCGCCGAAGTCGGAATGGTCTTCCAGCACTTCAACCTCTTCCCCCACCTGACTATCGTTGAAAACCTGACCCTCGGACCAATCTGGGTGCGCAAGATGCCCAGGAAGGAGGCCGAGGAAGCAGCGATGAAGTATCTGGAGAAAGTCAAGATCGCCGAGCAGGCGAAGAAATTCCCGGGCCAGCTTTCCGGCGGTCAGCAGCAGCGCGTGGCCATCGCCAGGAGCCTGTGCATGAGCCCACGGGTTATGCTCTTCGACGAACCGACCAGTGCCCTTGACCCGGAAATGATCAAGGAGGTCCTCGACGTCATGATCGACCTCGCCCGGGAGGGGATGACCATGCTTGTGGTGACCCATGAAATGGGGTTTGCCAAGAGCGTCGCCGACCGCGTTATGTTCATGGACGAGGGGCAGATCGTGGAGGAGAACAACCCGAACGATTTCTTCGACAATCCGCAACACGAGCGGACAAAGCTATTCCTGAGCCAGATACTATAAAGGCAGAAGGGAGAAGGAAGAAGGGGGGAAGGAGGAAGAGGGCACGAAAAATCTTTTCTCCCCATCCAAAGCCTGAGGACTTCCCTTTATCCTTTCCCCCACGTATCCCCGCCGGTTTTCTCAAACCCCCTTTAACTCCCCTGGATCGAAAACCCCGGCTCCTTTTGCACGGAAGGCATCAGTTCCGAAACCTTTTCCAGCTGTCTTTCGCTTCCCTGCACGAGGAGCCACACGCTGCCCTCGGCTCCGCCCACTCCCCCGGCGGATACCAGCTCCGCTTCGGCACCCGTCAGCATCCTGATCGCCTCCAGTTCGGTGACCACTTCCCCGGGAACAGGCCAGAACCGCGCGCCTGCCGTGTCGGGACGGTTCATCCTTTCGGCGATCCGGTCCAGGTCACATGAAACCCTCTTTTCCAGCCCCACGGGGAGAATGAGGCGGACTTTCCGTCCGAGGACCGCCGGCAAAGCCGCGCCGATGGTTCCGCTCTTCGGGTGGCCGATGAGGATTCCGGCGCGCCTGTTGGTTAGGTCGAGGGCGTTGGCCCCTTTCAGGATTATGTCCCCGGCCTTCAGATCGTCCACAACGTCGAGGATGGTTCTGCCCTTCTTCCAGACGCCTCCGGTGATGACTACGTCTCCGGGGAACCCGCTCGTGTCCGCCAACCTGCCTGTCCCCGTAACGGGCCTGGCCGATGGAAGGGTGATCCCTCTGAAGAACTGCCTCGGCGAAAAGCCCTCGGCCTGGCCCAGCGCCTTCAGCACCTCCTCGGCAACGTACCCGTTGGTGGTTCCGGCGATGATCACCAGCGTGCGGCTCCTGGCAGCCTCCATAACGGAGGGATCCGAGGCGATGGCTTTCGCGATGAGGCGCTTTCCGGCGGCCGGGGTGAGAACGAACTGTTTCATGGAAAACCTCCCTGCAGCAAAATGGCTCCGTCAAGGGCACCGCGTCCCGGGCTCAGCGTAAGGAACGACCACCCCGCGAAGCGCCTGTTCGATCGATAGATCCCTAAAAGTCGGACTTGAACAGCTGCCGAACGGTTAACATGCGGCGATTTTCAGGATATGGAATAGAATAATCCAGAAACCCGAATTTTCCCACATCCTTTGCATGGGAGGATCCTGATGAAGCTCGAGCCCTTCCGGCTTGAACGGTTTTTCGCCCGGCACGAATTTTCGGCCCCGTACCTGATGTGCGCTTCCGACTGCGAGACCATGGAGGTCAAGGATCTCCTGGACCTCGACGGCCCGCAAGCCAGGGACCGGTTTCTCTCGCTGGGCCTCGGCTATACGGATTCCCTTGGAGGCGCGGACCTTCGGGAAACCATCGCATCCCTTTACGAACGCGTCACGGCCGAGGGGATCCTGGTGGTCGCCGGGGCACAGGAAGGGATCTTCAACTTCATGAACGTCGCCCTCAGGCCCGGAGACCGGGTCGTCGTCCAGACCCCCTGCTACCAGTCCCTGGGAGAGGTGGCCCGCGCGATCGGGACGGAAGTGGTCGAGTGGCGCGGCAATCCGGATCTCGGTTGGGAGCCCGATCTTGACGCTCTGAAGAGCCTGATAAAAAACCGCGTAAAACTGGTCGTGGTCAACTTTCCGCACAACCCGACCGGATTCCTGCCCGGGCCGGATTTCGTCCGTGATCTCTGCGCCCTTTCGGAACACCACGGCTTCCTCATCTTTTCCGACGAAGTGTACCGGGGGCTGGAGCTCGACGCGTCGGACCGTCTCCCCGCCTTCGCGGACATCAGCGACCGAGCCGTATCCCTCGGGGTCATGTCCAAGGCCTACGGCCTTGCCGGTCTGCGGATAGGCTGGATCGCCGCTCGCGATGAAAGGCTTTTCGGGGAACTCGCCGCGTTCAAGGATTACACGACCATCTGCAGCAGCGCGCCCAGCGAATTCCTGGCGGCGCTGGCCCTGCGGCACGGGCAAGGAATCATCGAGAGGAACATGGCGATCATCCGGAATAACCTCGAACGCCTGGACCGCTTCTTTGCCTCCCACAAGGATCTGTTCGACTGGTGCCGCCCAAAGGCCGGCTCCGTCGCATTCCCCGGGCTGAAAAAGGGAAACGTGGAGGAGTTCTGCGAGGATCTGCTCGAAACTAAAGGGGTTCTCCTGGCTCCGGGCACCATTTTCGGGCCCGGGTACAATGCGTTCCGGGTAGGGTTCGGCCGCCGGAACCTGCCCGGGGCGCTGGAGAGGCTGGAGGAGTATTTGAAAGAAAAAACGTCTAACGTTTAACGTTGGACGTTTAGCAAAACAATTTTTTTGACCGGGAGAATATGGGAATCGGGGGTAGGGGAGCCCGGAAGTGGAAAGGAAAAGGCAACGAGTAACAGGGGGCCAATGGGTGGATGCCTGGAGCGTCCGGCCAACTGATGTACTGTTCTTTCTTTCTCCTTTCTACTTGGTACTTGTTACTTTTCCGGCCTCGGGATCCGGCCCCCGCGGTGTCCACTACACTCCGAGTGGAGCTCCGGCCGGAAAGCTCACCGGGACACAGCAGTGGTTATTTAGGAATTTTTTCAGGTCCTTCATGGAATCGAACCGGACCTGGTCGTTCCGGGCCCTGGAGAGCCCCGCGGGAAGGGATGACCGCCCTGTGCATGCGATGTTGAGATCAGAATCCCGTGCAAAACCCTTATCAGCCTGCCGGCTGCCGTTTAACCCCTGCCTTGTCATTATCTCACACCCCCTGATAAGGGATTGACCCGAGGCTCTAAAGCCGAGGTTTCCAGTTCCAAGGTCCGTGAACGGTAATACCGGACCAGCCAAATGCTATATTTCCACTGTTTTCCCTTTTTAACAATCTGCTCAAATTATAGCACCACAATCAAACCCTCGGTCAAAAAACTGTTTTTGCCAGGAACTCCTTTTTCTGCCCGAAAGAACTCCTTGACTTGGGAATCGGCTTCTTCTTTGATTGCCTTAAGGGAAAGGTCGTTTCCATTGGGGGTCGCCAGTCGCAGAGCAAGCCCTTTGCCATTACTTAAACATTTGTTTTTAAAACCTTTTCCATGAAAAGGAGAGTAGCCATGAAAGGAAGCCAGGGTTTTCCGAAGGGGTTGGGTCTTGCGTTAATATCGGCCGTCGCCCTTATTTTTCTTTGCGGCCTTTGTCCGGGGGTCCAGGCTCAGGGCGTACCCGGACAATTCAGGTCCAGGATCGCCGACCTGGAAAGGGAAAACGCGCAGTTAAAGGAACAGGTTGCCCAGCTGGAAAAGAAAATTGCCGGCAGGGATAAAATTTACGACCTTGACAACGACGGGAGGCTTTCCGGAAGGGAATACGAGCAGCCCTTTAAAAACGCCTTCATGGCCAGCCTTCGGGCAATGGATGCCAACAGGGACCGCCGGCTCTCCATCCGGGAGCTCGGGCAAAGGAGAATATCCAAAGGCCGGATCGCGTGGTTTGACAGGAACAGGGACGGCTTCGTCACCGAGCGAGAATATGTGGGGGCTTTTTCCGATGGATTCCGGGAACTTGACCAGAACAGGGACGGCTTTTTCTCCTTCGAGGACACAGGAGTCGTTGACAGCAACAGGAACAGAAGGGTCGACAGGGAGGAACTACAGGCCGCCATGAATTCCTTGCTGAAGGAAAACGGCCCCGGCAGGCAGCCAAGGGGGTATGGTTACGGCCCGTGCGGCAGCCCGTATCTCCTGTGCGATCCTTCCTGCGTCCGGTGCATCGGCTTTTTTATCCCGAGGATGGACATATTCCCGTGGAGCGGGCACGCCACGGATCAGTGCACCGGTTTTGACTACGGGTCTGTCTGCAACGACCCCTGGTCGGAAAAATTCGATCCCTTTAACCCCTGCTGCGATTAAAAGGTCTTGAACTTGAGGGATAAAAGGATCTTGGCCGGGGCAGCACAGTTTTTTCGGATAAATGAAATCCGGCCGGAGGATGGCTGACCTTTCCTTGTCATCCTCTGCCCGGGGTTTTTATTATGTTAAAAAAAGGGCAGAAGCGTGGCTTGCCTGGAATCTGGAAAGCTCAGAGGAACAGACAGTTCACCCCGCTCCTTCCTCCCGGAAAAGATCAGACAGCAGGACCTGACCCCACAGAATTACACTCCCAGATTGTCTGAGAATGTGAGGTACAACCACCCATAGGGTTTCATTCTGTATTCATTCCAGCGGCTCACGGCTTCTGTCACGCATCCACACCGCTACCGCGAATGCTGTCAGGGCAGCGGTGGCCAATAATCCCGCGGGCGCAATGGAAAGGCCTGTGGCCTGGATCAGCCAGGTGGCCAGCATGGGAGTGGCCCCGCCTATCACTCCCAGACCCAGATTGTAAGCAACGGAGTAACCTGACAGCCGGTCGGCAGCGGGAAAAAGCTCTACGAACATCGCCGGCGCGGATCCCAATGGCACCGCGAGAAGGCCAGCCAGCAGGAACTGCAGGACAATAGCAGCCCATATGTCGCCACCGGTGAGCCGGGAATACAGGGGCAAGGCCAGAACAGCCATAAGCAGCATGGCTCCGGCGATAAACCGGGTCCTTCGGAATATGTGGTCGCTGAGCCAACCCGATACCGGGATGAGCAACAGAAGCAAAACTGTCGCTGCGGTGTTGATCTTCAAAGCCAGGGGCCTTGGCATCCCTACCTGACTGTGAAGCCATTCCGGCAGGTAAACCAGGGGAAGGTAGAAGACCACTCCGTACGCGGAGGCGAAAAGGATCGCCTGGACCATTTCCCGGCGGTTGGTGGTGAAGGCCTGCAGCAGGGGAGAGGTTGAGGGGCGGTCCTGGTGGTGCCGTTTGAAGTGCTCCGATTTGGGCAGGTTCCGCCGCACCAAGATGGCCGCGCCTCCGATGATCCCGCCCAACAGGAACGGCAGACGCCAACCCCATCCCTGGACAGCCGTCTGTGAAAGCAGGCTGGTTGTTGCCGCCGCGGCTCCCGAACCGAGCAACATACCTGTCATGCTTCCTGTATTGGCCCAGCTGCCGGACAGGCCTCGCTTTCCTTCCGGAGCCGTTTCTACCAGATAGGTGACGGAACTGCTGAACTCCCCTCCTACCGAAAGACCCTGAACGAGACGGATAAGAACCAGCAGGACAGGGGCCCAGACGCCAATGGTGCCGTAGGTGGGCAGGCAGCCCAGCAGGACGGTGGGTAGAGCCATCATGATGACGGAGATCAGCATGGTGGTGCTGCGTCCTATGGTATCGCCCAGCCAGCCAAACACTGCCGATCCCAGAGGACGCATGAGGAACCCGGCCGCAAAAATACCGTAGGTGGCGATCAGAGCCGCCGTGGTGTTTTCGCCGGGGAAGAACAGGCCGGAAAGTATGCCGGCCATATAGCCGTAAAGGGCAAAATCGTACCATTCGACCACGTTGCCGATAAAGCCTGCCATAAGGGCAGTATGCTTTTCATCAGGATGCATGGGTTGGAAAAAGGCCTCCTTTCGCTGTTCTTTCGGGAAGACTTTAATATTTTAACAGAAGTATCCCTCCGCCGTTAAGGCTCTAAGTCCAAGATCCTGAGAATTTGAAACCCCGGGACTTTTCCGTTTATTTGGTTCTTAAACTGGGTTTCCCTTTTCTTGACACTCGGCCTGCAGAAGATACAATTTTTTATATGGCCTTTGTGGAGGTTTTTTTCTCCTTGCTCCTTCCAAATAACCCTCAAGGGGGCGATTCTGCTCCCGAGGAAACACCGCCTGCCCCGGGAATTCAAGAGGGTGATTTCCCTGGATTAGGCATGGACATGCGGATATTAAGCGTATCCCGGGTTCAATCAAAAAAATTCTGGAGACAGACTGGAAAAAGAATATCCATGATTCTCTTTTTTGGAGGCTCCCATGAAGGCTTTAGGGATTTTTGGGGCAATTCTGGTCGGATTTACTGCGGGTGTATTTTTCGTTTACTCATGCGGCGGGGGGGGATCTTCCCATGCCGACGACACCCCGCTGGAGGCTCGGTTAGCAACCCTTGAGGAAATCATTGAAGAGCTGACATCGTATCTCACTATCGATGAAGGGAGCAATATCAACGGACTTGCACCCCCTCATGTGATCATCACCGGGGCAAATCTTCATATCAGGAGTGGCGCGGGCGAATATGGTGAAGCCAACGGACTGGGTAATCTTGTTGTGGGATACAACGAGGCAGCGACAGCGGACACGACGAAAAGAAATGGTTCCCACAATCTTGTTGTCGGACCCGAACATGAATATCCGAGCCTGGGAGGGTTGGTTGCAGGTCTCGCCAACAAGGTATTCGGGCAATACTCCACCGTCACTGGGGGATACGACCACCTGGCTGAGGGTTATCTTTCCAGTATCAGCGGAGGATATAGAAACGAAGCCCCGGGCGAATATGCCAGCGTCAGCGGGGGATTGTTAAACATTGCCAGCGGACCCGCCGCGACCGTTACCGGAGGAGCTGAAAATACGGCCAGCGGCGTGGAATCGAGCGTCAACGGAGGGGAAGCCAACACCGCCAGCGGATCCTACTCCAGCGTAAACGGAGGAGCAGGTAACACCGCCCAGGCCGACTGGTCGAGTGTCGGCGGCGGCCTTGCCGTCAACCTGGAGACCGGCCTGGAATATGACTGGGCGGCCGCAGAGCTGTATTCGGCCGATGGGCCTTGAACTTCCGCGCAATCAAATAGTGCTGCGGGAGGAATGAACTGACGCCACCGGTTTTCGGAATACGGGTTGAACGTTGATCGTTTGAGATTTGAAGTGGAAAAACAGGTCAAACCTGAAAACCTCGGGATGTACCTGCTCCCCAGGCCCTGGTGAAAAGGTCAGACAGCGGGATCTCAACCCACAGGTTACATGCTGCCTGTCAACGATCCACAGCGGCCTGTTGCTGCCCTGGTTTCCATTCACCTGACCGGCAAAGCTGTATCATCGATCTAACCGGTTTTGCCATCGTTATCGGTTTTTTTGTCGCCTTCTTTGCGCAGAGTTTTGAACAGGCCCGCAACGCCGATCAGGATCAGGATTGCCGCCCCAAAGGGGACATTCAGGCCGAGGATGTTCCAGATCCCTCCCCCCAGGAAGAGAAGCCCGACGATGACCCAGAACGTCTCCACTTCGAGGTCGTAATATTTCCTGCCGGCCTGGCCTCCAAGGAGAATGAGCCCGATCCCGAGGAGCGTAATGTTCTTTTCAAAATGGGCGATCATGCCGATCCCGATCCAGATGAAAAACAGGCTCCAGCCAACGGCGTCGATCTTCCGGCGCAGGGCTTCCTGTTCCTTTTCCACAGGTCCTTTCATCTCGACTGCCTCCTAAATGTTCAATGGTGCAATCTCCCTGTCGGCGTGACTTATTAAAACAATTATATCGCAACTTGATCGACCAAGGATAAGGGCCGGTTCATCGTTTATCGTTTATCGTTCATCGTTTATTATTTATTGTTTAATTGTTTAACGTGAAGGCCTTTTCTTGTCTTGAAAGGCGGATGTTAAAATATAAGCTGCGAACCTCGGAATTTTTTGATAGTTCCCCCCTCCTCTCTTCCGGAAAAAATCAGACAGCAGGACCTGACCCCACAGGTTTTACCGGCCGATGGGCTTTAAACTTCCGCGTAATCAAATAGTGCTGCGAAAGGAATGAACTGACGCCATCGGTATTCGGAATACGGGTTGAACGTTGATCGTTTGAGATTTGAAGTAGAAAAACAGGTCAAGCCCGAAAACCTGAGAATGTACCTGTTCCCCAGGCCCTGGTGAAAAGGTCAGACTGCAGGACCTGACCCCATGGGTTTCACAACTTTAGAAAGAAGGTTGCAAGGGAAAATTATAACTAAATGAAGGGGTTACATAGTAGGAAAGGTTTCAGAAAAAAGAGGGTGGAGTGCCTGGTGATTGGCGACTAGTGATTGGTTATTGGTTATTGCCTTCCTGCCGGTTGCCAGCCACGAATCACTTGCATAAACTTTTCCCGAGATTATTGCTTGAGAGATTCAGTTTAGCTTGAGATTGCTTCGCCCAGGTATTGGCTCGCAATGACTTTTTTCATTACCCGTCCACGTTCTTTTTTCGCAAGGCCCCCAAGAGTGGGTCAGAAGCGAGGCTCGACTGACCAGATAACCGGCACGTCCGCCGTCTTGTCCACCGAAGCCTTGGCGAAGGTGGAAGCTGTTCGACAGGCGTCAGCGAAGGCGGAGAGTCCGCCGGGTTCGGGATCAGGATTTTTGCTAATAAGCATTATTTCTTGAGAGATCCGGATTCCCTTGAGATTGCTTCGCCTAGGTATTGGCTCGCAATGACTGCTTTCATTACCAGCCCATGTCCACATCTCGCAAGACTCGCTGGACTCCGGAAAACTGATTCGATTAGTGCAAGAAGGCTGCGGTGCGGATATGCGGGTGCTAATCAAATAACTCCATGTCCATTAAAGGGAGGCTTTCGAGAAGGGGCCAGATAGAAGGCCAGAGTCCTTATAAAAATCGCCCGGGTCCTCATTTCGGAAGGCTCGCTAGAGTGCGTCAGATGCAAGGCTCGAAGGAGCGCGGGACCGCAGGCGTACCGGGGACATATCACAAACCGTTCAAGTCATTATTTCGTATGAGCGTTCAGAGTGCGTCATATACGAGGCTCGACTGACGAGGCAACCGCAGCGTACACGGGACGTACGTGAGGATTGCCGAGGAAGGAGTACGAAACCCTTCGGGATCGCTGAAAGCGTAACCGAAGGGTCCCTGAGTCCCGCCTTTAGCGGGATCATGAGAATTTGAGCTCTGACCCCAAAGTTTCCCTTACCCCGGATTTGTTCGACCCCCGGATTTGTTGGGGTCGTGGTGTTTTGGGGTCAGAGCTCTGACCCCACACCTCCCCGTTTTTCTTCCCCTTTTCTTTTTACCTTCAGCCTTTCTAAAAGGTTAAAAGGCAAGATGAGATCCCAGGTTTTCCTGCCACTTATTCTACCTTTGTGAGTTTCCAGCGTTCCCCGAGGTTGATGGAATAGCGGAGATAATAGGTTTTCCCAGGCTGGACCTTCATATTTGCCGGGATAAGTTCCAGCGTCTGTTCTGATTTCGCAGCAGCACCCCATATGGCCCCGACACGCATGATCCCTGGTTCTCTATCCCAAACTAGGGTGTCTCCTCCGCTGAACTTGCCGATGACCTGGATATCGCGAAAGCGCTTGCCGCTGTTTTGACTCAGGTATCCTACACCGTAAAGCTTACGGACAGTCGGACTATCGAGAATGCTTGCGGAGCTTTCATTCTCCATTACGGGCTGCAGGGCGCTGATATCCCCCATGATCATCCCCTCATTGGAGATGAGCTGTTCTCTAAAAGGTTCATCACATTCCTTTTTTCCGTTTCCACAATACAGGGAGCTTACCTTGGCCGGATCACATCGCAGGTAGTCTACATAAACTACAGCATCAACATTCTCTGTTATCAGGTCATCCAGGGTTTGGCCCGTCTCCTCAAAGGTGGTGCCCGGGGTTGGCAGCACGACAAACCCCAGCGTTCTATCAAAATACATATACGGGGTCGTTGCCTTTCTCCACTCCCCCACCCGGATCTTCACGGTCGCGTTGGTTTCGATGTCTTCACCGGCGTCTACAATATAAATGGGCGTGGTCATTCCAGCTAACTGCTTCTCCCTTGTCACCACGATCCTTGCTTTTTCATGGGAAGCAGGCTGTATCTGGTCCGGGATAACGGCATTTGTTGGGCCGGCACATCCATACATGATGACAACAAAACAAAATGCCAGAATCCAGGGAGTAAACTGTTTTGTCCTGTTCATTGCCTACCTTCAATGCCAATAGTGCCTGAGGTTGAATCTTATCTTTTGGGATTTCAAGGCCCTGGATTCATTCAGGATCTAATCCGAAACCTTAAACCCCAGGATGCGACACCAAGGTTAAGGTTAGATCCCAAAAGTACCAAATATTAAAATACAAGCCACGACCCCATGGATTCTCGGGGATTCTCGAGATTCTGGAATCTCATGGTCATGGCTCAAATCCTTTTTAAAAACGGAAACCGCCCTTGGGCGGCAATAGACCAATCCTTCTATTCGAGCTCCCAAGTTCCATAAGCATAATATCGAACTAAAACTGCAGTGTCTAGAATCTGAATTCTAGAGTCTAGACTCTGTTCTTCCTTTCCCCTTTATCCTTTATACTTTTCCATTTCCTTTTCCATACCTGCTTGTCCACCTTAGCTGTGCGGCAGGCGTCAGCGAAGGCGGAAGTCCCGCCTGTGGTGGGATGAGGATTTCCGAAAGGCGATAATCCCGCCGTGGCAGGACAGATGATTTGCTACTGGCGCAGGATACAAAAGTTTCTCAAGTCGCATGACCCTATTTCACCAGAGCGTTCAGAGTGCGGCATATACGAGGCTCCGGTTCGACAGGCTCACCGCCCTGAGCAAACGGCAGTGCGTCGAAGGGGACTGACGAGGCAACCGGCTTGTCCGCCGTAGCTGGCCGATAGGCGTTAGCGAAGGTGGAAGTCCCGCCGAGGGCGGGATGAGGATTAAAGGTTGTGACTTGCTTAAATCCAGCCCACGTCCTAATTTCGCAAGGCCGCCAAGAGTGCATCAGATGCAAGGCCAGAGTCCCGAGGAAACCGGAGCTTACACACGGGACGTACGTGAGGATTTCCGAGGAACGATAACGCAGCAGATGATGTGCTATTGGCGGCCGCGGCTGTCTCCTTAGAAACCGCCCACGTCCTCATTTCAAAAGGCTCACAAGAGTAGGCCAGATACGAGGCTCGACTGACGAGGCAACCGCAGCGTACACGGGACGTACGTGAGGATTGTCGAGGAGGGAGTACGAAGTAGATGGCCTGCTATTGTGAGCCGTTATTAACCCTCTCTCTTATAGCCTTACCCCGAAACTTCGCAGTAACATGACCGTTTCCATGAGCGGAAGGCCTATGACGTTGGTGTGGGAACCCACGATGCCCTCAATGAAGATGGCCCCCTGCCCCTGCAGGGCATAGGCCCCGGCCTTATCCAGGGGCTCCCCGGTGTCCAGATACCAGTTGATCTCCCAGTCCTCCAACTGCTTGATCCGGACGCGGGTCTCCACCGTGACCACCCGCTGCTTCCCCTTGCGGTGCCAGACGGCAGCCACACCCGAAAGAACGGTGTGCTCCCTTCCGGCGAGACGGGTCAGCATTTCCTTCGCGTCTTTTTTGCTGCGGGGCTTGCCCAGGATCGTCTTCCCGTTTAACACCACCACGGTATCACAGCCGATGACCACATCGTCCGGGTTGTTCACGGCCACGCTGAGGGCCTTTTCCAGGGCAAGCCTCGTGACGAATTCCTTGGGGGTTTCCTCGGGAAGGGGTTTTTCCTCCGCGTTGGGGGAGATCACCTGGTACTTGAGCCCCGTCAGGTCGAGGAGTTCCTTGCGCCGCGGGGAGCCCGAGGCGAGGATGATTTTCTTGCGGCGAAACCAGCGGCGGTGGAACAATGGTTACTCTCCCTGTAACGATATTATCTTCCAAGTCCAGAGGCCAGAGGGTTGGAACGGATTGCGCTCTGCTCAAACGGGAAACGAAGCAACGCCCAGCTAAGACAGTCCAGAGGTTTTCCATTTCCTTCTTGGCTCCTGGCTCTTTTCTCCTGAATCTTAAGGCATGAATCTTTTCCCTGGGCTCTGGCCTCTGGACTCTGGACTATCTTATAAACTCCCACGGCCTTTCCCTCTCCGGGTCGAAGAGGATCTTTTCGGCCTCCGGGAGGATTCTCGTCAGGTTTCTTACAGATACACCGCCGGGAGGCAGCTTGTCCAGCGCCGTGCAAACATCCCTCCCCCCCAGAGAGAGGAGGGCATCCAGAAAAGCGGCACGGACTGACCCCGTCCGGATGGACACACCGCCAAGCCGGGAGGCCCCGTCTCTCATAATCCCGAGCCGCCGCTTTATATCCCCCTCCGCGGCCATGGGAACCCTCTCGAAGGGGGTCTGGGGCTTGGGTACGAAGGGGTTGACGCTGGCCGTGAGGTGACCGATCCTGCCCCGGCTTCTCCCCACCTTGAGCATCCTCTCCCGGACCATGGCCAGCAGGTCCACTACGGCCCTGGCGTCCGTATCCTCCTCCCCGGGAAGGCCGGCCATGAAGTAGAGCTTGAGGTTCGGCAGCCCGGCCTCCATGAGCATATCCACCCTTTCGAGGAAAAGGGCGTCCGGCATTCTTTTCTTCAACGCTGCCCGCAGCTTCTCCGTCCCCGCCTCTGGGGCGAGGGAGACCGTTTTGTGCCCGGCCTTCACCAGGAGTTCGGCGAGTTCCGGGGTCACCCTTTCGGCGCGGATGGAGGATGGGGAGAAGCTCCCTCCCCGGGCCAGAAGGTCCTTTGCCATTTCGAGGAGGCCGGGGTGGAAGGAAACGGCCGTCCCCACGAGGCCGATTCGCTTCCGGTATCCAAGACCAATGGCGGACTCTCGCCTGAAGGCGTCAAGGCCCAGGAAGCGCATGGGTCCGCAGACGGCCCCCGCCGCGCAGAACCGGCACCCCGCTCCGCACCCCCGCGAGACTTCTATCGAGTACATCCCCCCGAACTCGGAGTCCTCGGAAAGGACCGCGGGCCGGGCCGGAGCCGAGTCGAGGTCCTGGAGAAAGGTTCTGACTACGGGAGAGGGCCTGGAGGGGAGGTAGACCCCTTCAGCCCCCTTCATGCGATCAAGAAAAGCCTCCCTGTCAGCGGCCGCGACAGGGAGGCTTTCGGTGAGGAGGAGGAGGACCGGTTCGCAGTCTCCCAGGACAACAAGATCGAAAAACGCGGCTGAAGTTTCCGGGTTGATGGTCAGGGCGTTGCCGCCCCCGATCACAAGGGCCCTTCCTTTCGTCTCCAGCATCCGGGGGAGATGGACGAGGTCCGGCTGGTAGGAGACGGAAAGGGCGATGACGGCAAAGTCGCCAAGATCGCGCCCGCCGTCGGGAAAATCAAGGGATCGTCCGGTCCAGAAAACCCTCCGCGCGTCGAAGCCCGGCGTTTCCAGGAAGTTTTTCAGGATCGCCTGGTAACCCAGGTTCGACATGCCCACCCGATAGGTGTTGGGGTAGGCCACCGCGACTTTGAGCCCGCCGCTCCGGGGTTGCGGCGAGACCCAGGATTCCCCCGGCCGCGCTTCCCGGGACACTTCCGGTCAGTCCGCCTGGCGCCGCAAAAAGGCGGGCACCTCGAACTCCTCCTCCTCGATCAGGGTGATGGAAGGCCGCCTGGCTTTCTCGACGGCCGGGGCTTCCCCCTCTCTCCTGCGGACGAAGGCCGGGACATCGATATCCTGGCTCCGTTCAGGCCTCAGGTGAGTGAAGACCTCCCTGTTCTTAACAAGGGCGTCCCGGCCGAATCCCGTGGCAATCACGGTCACCATGAAATCGTCTCCGAAGGCATCGTCCTCCACCCAGCCGAAGATGATCTCGGCGTCCTCGTGGACCGCCCCGCGGATAATGGCCGAGCTGCTCTGGATCTCCTGCATCCCCACGTCGGGGCCGGCGGTGATGTTGATGAGGACCCCCGTGGCCCCGTCGATGCTGTTGTCCTCGAGAAGGGGGCTGGAGATGGCCGTCTGGGCCGCCTCGGCCGCGCGGTCATCCCCCGATGCCACTCCGGTTCCCATCAGGGCCCTTCCCCTTCCTTCCATGACCCTTTTGACATCGGCGAAGTCCAGGTTGATCCGCCCCGGCTTGGTGATGAGGTCGCTGATCCCCTTGACCGCGGAGAAAAGGACCTCGTCCACGATCCGGAAAGCGTCGCGGGCCCGGGCGCCGTGCTTGATCACCGAGAAGATTCTGTCATTGGGAATGACGATGAGGGTATCCACGCACTGGCGCAGCTCCTCGAGGCCCTCTTCGGCGTTCTTCATCCTCACCCGGCCCTCGAAATCGAAGGGCTTCGTGACGACCCCGACGGTGAGGGCCCCGATATCCTTCGCGAGGCGGGCCACCACCGGGGCCCCTCCGGTCCCTGTGCCGCCCCCCATTCCCGCGGTTACAAAGACCATGTCCGTCTGGTCCAGGCAGTCCCGGATCTGATCCGAGCTTTCCTCGGCCGCTTTCCGGCCGACTTCCGGATCCGCTCCCGCGCCGAGGCCGTGGGTCACCTCGCACCCCAGCTGGATCCTGGTAGACGCAAGGGACGTCTTTAACGCCTGGGAGTCCGTGTTGGCGCAGATGAACTCCACGTTCCTGAGGCGGGATTCGATCATGTTGTTCAAGGCGTTCCCGCCTCCACCCCCCACCCCGATCACCTTGATCCTGGCTTTCAATTCCTGGTTGTTCTCCACAAATTGCAGCATCGTCCACCTCCTGGGCGGCGGGCGTCCCGGTAGCCCGCCAGAAGTAAAAAACCCTTTTAACGTTCAACGCTTAACGTTTAACGTCCAACGTGTTTACCCCTAGAAGAACTCCTTCAACCACCCCTTCATCTTGGAAAGGATCTTCTCGAAGATCCTCGATTCGTTGGTGCCGAACCCGGCCCCTTCGCTTGCATGGGTCCCCGCAAACTTGACCAGGCCGACGGCCGTGGCGTACATGGGGCTGTTGACCACGTCCACCAGGCCGCCGATGTTAAAAGGGGTGCCCCGGCGTACGGGCAGGTTGAACACCTGTTCCGCCAGCTCGGGCATCCCCGGCATGATCACGGTCCCGCCGGTCAGAACAACCCCCGAGGCCACCTTGTCATCGTGTCCGGATCTCAGGAGCTCCCGGTTGATGAGATCGAAGAACTCCTCGGCTCTGGGCTCCACGATCTCGGCCACCGTCCTCCGGGAGATCTTCCGGGGCTTGTGCCCTCCCACGGACAGGACCTCCACCATCTCGTCGTCGTCGACCATCTCGATGAGGGCGCAACCGTGCTGGCGCTTGATCTTGTCGGCCTCAGTTACGGGGGTCCTGAGTCCGTAGGCAAGGTCGTTGGTCAGGTTGGCTCCCCCGAGGGCCAGGACGGCTGAATGTTTGATGCTCCCGTTTCCGAAAATGGCGATGTCTGTCGTGCCCCCGCCGATGTCGACCATGACCACCCCGATCTCTTTTTCCTCCTCCGTCAGGACCGCCATGGCGGCCGCAAGGGGCTCGAGAACGATATCGAGGACATCCAGTCCCGCCCGATGGCAGCTTTTGATGATGTTCTGGGCGGAGGTCACGGCCCCCGTCACGATGTGGACCCGGGCCTCCAGGCGCACCCCCGACATGCCAAGGGGGTCCTTGATGCCGTCCTGGTCATCCACGATGTACTCCTGCGGCAGGATGTGGATGACCTCCCGGTCCAGAGGCATGGCTACCGCCTGAGCGGCATCGATGACCCGCTCGATATCCTTCCTGGTCACTTCCCGGGTCTTCACAGCCACCACCCCGTGGCTGTTGAAGCCCTTGATGTGGCCGCCCGCTATCCCGGCGTAGACCCCCTGGATAGGCACCCCGGCCATCAACTCGGCTTCCTCAACAGCCTTCTTTATGGAATCCACCGTGGCGTCGATGTTGATCACAACGCCCTTGCGGAGCCCCTTCGAGGGGGAGGTGCCGATCCCGACGATCTCGCACTTTCCCGAATCGTCCACCGCAGCGACGACGGCGCATATCTTCGTCGTTCCGATATCCAGCCCGACGACGATCCTTTCTTTTCCCCTGGCCATTTTCCTACCCTCCGGCGAAGGTGTTTTTATTTTTGCTGTCCTTCTTTTCCGAGCTGTCCGGAAGGGCAACCACCCTCCCGTCAAAGCGAAGATCGTACCCGGGCGCCGCGGCATCGAATCCCTTCGAGCGCACGAAGCGGGTGAGTCTGCCTAACGCCCCTGATATATCCTGGCGGGGCAGCACGAGCATGGTGCCGCTGCCGGTGAGAAAAACGAGGATGCGCTGCCCGCTGACCCTCACCTCGCTGATCCGCTCCCTCTCCGGGAACCCCATCGAGGTCATCTTTTCTATGGCTTCCAGGGCCCCTTCAGCCTCTCCGGCCGCATCCCCGGGCTCAAGCACGCCTTTGATGCCCGTGATGACCGGAAGGTCCCCCGCGAAAACCTCCCGCCGGGAAAGGACAACCCCTTCCGAATCCAGGATTAAAAACGCTCCGTCAAAAAGGGCCGCCGCGGGCGTCCTTTCCACGACGTGGATCCGGAGGGTATCCGGCAGTTCCCTCGCGACCGAAACGTCCTTTACCACCGGGTGGGAGAGGAGCCTTTCGCGCACATCGTCAAGGTCAACCTTTACCAGGGGGTCCCCGGCGTGCACCCCGGAAAAGGAGACCAGGTCCTTCGGGTCGACCCTGACGCACCCGGAGACCTGGATATCCTTAACCCCCAGGTAAGGGGAGGCTATCATCCGCTCCACCCCCAGGTATGCGCCGTAGAGCAGGGCCAGGACCAGGATCCCTCCGGCCGCTCCGCGAAGAACCCACCAGGACCTCAGGAAGAAGGCGCGGATTTTCTGGCCGTTGAATCCCTTCCTTTTAAGAGCGCTTCTCCTGGGTGTCCGGGACTCCCGGCTTTTCCCGTTCGAAGAGCTCTTCCGCGCGGCCCTCATCGGCTTCCCTCTCCCGCGGTGCGCAGCATCTCCATCACCAGTTCCACGAAACCGATCCCGACCCCGGCCGCTGACTTGGGAAGGAGGCTTTTGGGCGTCATTCCCGGCATGGTGTTGACCTCGATCACCGAAAAATTTTCCCCTACCCCCCGGAAATCCACCCGGACTCCCCCACGGCACCTCAGGGCCCCGGACGCGGCGAGGGCCATCTCCCGGAGGAGGGTTGTAGCTCTCTTACCTATGGGGGCCGGGAACCGGTACTCCCGGGCCCCGGTGACGTACTTGGCCTCGTAATCGTAAAAGCCGCTTGCCGTCACGATCTGGACCACGGACAGGGGGCGGCCGTTGAGCACGCCCACCGTCAGATCGTCCCCTTCGACGAAATCCTCAAGGAGCACGTAAGGGTCATGGCATGCCGCCTTCCGGACCGCCTCCGGAAGGTCCTCCTCATCCCTCACAATGGATATGCCGATAGTCGATCCTTCGCGGTTGGGCTTGACAACCAGGGGAAACCCCAGGTCTCCGGGTATGGTGTGGGAAAAGGGACCGAGTTCGGTAAAATCCGGCGTCGGGATCCCGCTTGCCCGAAAGACCTTCTTGGCCATCCCCTTGTCCAGGGCCAGGGCCGAAGCCAGGACTCCAGACCCCGTGTAGGGGATCCCCATGAGGTCCAGGGCCCCCTGGATCGTGCCGTCCTCCCCCCCGCGCCCGTGCAGGGCGATGAACACCCGCTCCACCTCGAGGCGTTCAACCTCCCCCCTCCAGTCGCCGGCGGTATCGACCTTCACCGCGTCCACCCCCCCTTCGACAAGGGCTTCTAACACCGACTCCCCTGTGACCAGGGAAACATCCCTCTCGGCCGAGGTCCCTCCCATGAAAACCGCCACCTTACCCATGGACCACCTGGACTTCCTCTTCCAGGATGATCCCGAACTTTTCCAGCACAGCCTCCCTGACCCGGTCGGCGAGGGCCAGAAAATCCCGTGCTGTCGCTTCGCCGGCGTTGACGAGGAAATTGGCGTGCACCCGGCTGACCTGGGCCCCTCCGCACCTGACGCCCTTCATCCCCGCCTCGTCGATGAGCCGCCCCGCGCTGTCCCCCTCGGGGTTCCTGAACCAGCATCCGGCGCTGGGCACCCCCAGGGGCTGGGACTTTTTCCTCCGGTTGAGCTGTTCCCGGATCCTCTCCCGGACGATCCCGGAGGTCGAAGCCCCCAATTGGAACCTGGCGCCGAGGATGATATCCCCCTCCCGGAGAACGGAGGACCGGTAGGAAAACCCCATCTCCCCCCTGGCGAACCGGGATTCCCCCGAATCCCTCAAAAGATCCGCGCTTTGCAGGGTGTCGGAGATCTCTCCGGATGCCGTCCCCGCGTTCATCCTCACCCCCCCTCCCACGGTCCCGGGAATCCCCGAAAGGCATTCGAGCCCCTCGAGCCCCCTTTCCCCGGAAAAAGCCACCAGTGAGGAAAGGAGAGCCGATGCCCCGGCAAAGATCCCCGTGTCCCCTTCCGTGCGGACCTGTGAAAATCCCTTGCCCATCCGGATGACGCACCCCGCAAAACCGCCGTTTGAGAAAAGGACGTTTGTGCCGCCCCCGAGGACCAGCCACCGTTCCCCGCCCTCCCCCAGCGCCGCCGTGACCAGCCGAAGGTCCTCCATATTTTCCGGGACGGCCATAAGATCAGCCTCACCCCCCACCCGGAGACTGCAGTGCCGGGCCAGGGGCTCTTTTTCCAGGATCTCCCCGGCAAACCCCTTTTCGCGCAGGCGGGCTGCCAGGGCCATCAATTCCGTCCCTCCAGGCCGGCGAGGATTAGTTCCCCCGCCTTCCAGATATCCCCCGCCCCCAGGGTCACAACGAGGTCGTCACGGCCAAGATCCTCCAGAACCCTTTCAACGGCCTTTTCCCAGCTTCCGGCGTACTCGGCGTCCCGGTGACCGTGGCTGGCAATGGAAACGGCGACATCGGCGCCGGAAAGGCCCTCAATGGGGTCTTCCCCCGCGGAATAGATGTCGCAGACGCAGACCCGGTCCGCATAATGGAAGGCAGTGCCGAATTCGGGGAGAAGGTCCCTGGTGCGGGAAAACCGGTGGGGCTGGAAGAGAACGACCACCCGGCCCTTCCATCCGTTCCGGACCGCCTCGAGAGTGGCCCTGATCTCCGAGGGATGATGGGCGTAATCATCGTAGACCCTGACCCCCGCGGCCTCGCCTCTGAACTGGAACCGGCGCTGGGTCCCCGAATAGGAACCCAGGGCCCCCGCGATGGCCGCGAAGGGGATCTCCAGTTCCAAGGCAACACCGACGGCCGCCAGGGAATTGAGGACGTTGTGCAGGCCGGGCACGGGCAGGGTAACCGGACCGAGGGGCTCCCCCTCATAAAGGATCATGAAGGAGGTGGAGAAACCCTCGTTCCGGATTTCAATGGCGCTCACGTCGGCCTGCGGGGTCAATCCATAGGTCATGGTGGGCCGGTCGAGATCGGCCAGAAGCCCGGCCACCTCCTTGTCATCCAGGCACAGGACCGCCCTCCCGTAAAAAGGCACCTTCTCCACGAACGTCCGAAAAGCGTTGCGGAGGTTCTCGAAGTCCCCGTAATGGTCCATGTGCTCCCTGTCGATATTTGTGACGACCGCGATGGTCGGGGTCAGCTGCAGGAAGGAACCGTCGCTCTCATCTGCCTCGGCGACCAGATAATCCCCCTCGCCCAGCCGCGCGTTGGTTCCCAGGCTGTGGAGCTTGCCCCCGATCACCATGGTGGGATCCAGCCCGGCCTCCCCCATGATGGTTGCGATCATTGAGGTGGTTGTCGTCTTTCCGTGGGAACCCGCTACGGCGATCCCGTATTTCATCCTCATAAGCTCATTGAGCATGGCGGCCCGCGCCACAACCGGGATCCCCGACTGCCTCGCGGCCACGACTTCCGGGTTGTCCCCCCTGACCGCCGAGGAGATGACCACCACATCCGCACCCTCTATGTTTTTTCCCTCGTGCCCGATGCTGATGGTGCATCCGAGATCGCGGAATCGCAGGGCGGTATCGCCTGCAGCAAGGTCCGACCCGCTGACCTGGTACCCCAGGTTGCACAGGACCTCCGCGATCCCCGACATGCCTATCCCGCCGATGCCCACGAAATGGATGTGGCGGGTTTTTCTCAGTTTGACCAATTTCAGCTCCTTAGCTCCCTGTCGCCCGGAAGAGGGAATGGGGAATAGGGAAGAGGAAATGGAACCGTGTGCCAAGGCCTGGCTTCAGGTGATTTGGGGTAAATGACCGGTTATCGGCAACTGATCCTCCGTCACTTTTTCCCCGCGTCCCCTGGTCCCCGCGTCTGCTCCTTCCCTTCTTCCTTCCAATCTCCCGGCTCTTTTTCTCAATTCTCAATTCGCTATTCTCTATTCCCTGTTCCCAATTCCTATTCTTTCCAGCTCCCCCCTCACGATCCTCGCCGCCGCGTCGTGCACACCGGCCCTTGCGGCGGAATCGGCCATCTCCGCCAGGACTCCCGGGGTCTCGAAGATCTGGACGATTTTCTCGAAAAGAACGTCTCCCGTGGCCTCCTCCGGATAGACGGTGACACCCCCTCCCCTCTCCTCGAACCACCGCGCGTTGAGATCCTGATGCCCTCCCGCGGCCTGAGGGTATGGGATCAGGATCGCGGGCAGGCCTGACGCCGCCAGTTCCGAAATCGCCATCGCCCCCGCCCGTGAAACGCAGAGATCCGCATCTGCGTAAGCCCGGGCAATTTCCTTGATGAAAGGGACCACCGCAACCCCTTCCAGATCCCCGTACCCCAGACGGACATTTTCCTCGTGGGCCGGCCCGGTCTGGTGGGTTACGGAAAGGTCCGGAAAACGCTTTTTAAGGCGCGGCACAAAATCAAGAGCCAGCTCGTTGATCTGTCTTGCGCCCTGACTCCCGCCCAGAATGAGCAGGTGTTTGCGCCACGGGGGCCGCAGGTGACCCGGGGGAAGCAGCGCTTCGGGCCTTATCGGGTTCCCTGAAATGACGGTCTTTTCCGTAGGGAAAACCTCGCTTCGGCTGCCGAACCCCTGGTATATCCTCCGGACGAGACGTGCCAGGATCCGGTTCGCCCGCCCGGGCATCACGTTCTGCTCAAGAATGGAAGACGGGACGCCCCTTGCGAAGGCAGCCAGCACGGCCGGGACCGACGCGTATCCTCCTACGCCAATAACCAGATCCGGCTTCACCCTTCCCAGAACCGCGAAGGCCCTCATCGCCCCCCACAGCAGGGTCACTCCATGTCCGAACCCTTTAAAAATCCCGCTTCCCATGACCCCTCTTACCGGGAGGACCACCAGGTCGTAGCCGAGGGGCGGGACCACCGTCATTTCGAGGCCCCTCTTCGCGCCGATGAAGGTCACCCTGGTACCGGGCACCTGCCGGATGAACTCCTCAGCCAGGGCGAGGCCGGGAAAGAGGTGCCCTCCGGTTCCACCTCCGGCGATGACCAGGTTCATGAGGCGGTGCTCCTTCCCGCCACGTTCAGGATGATCCCGGCGGCGATCATGGAGGTCATGAGGGAAGACCCCCCGTAGCTGATGAAGGGCAGCGGCAGTCCTTTCGTGGGGAGCAACCCGAGGACCACCATGCAGTTGATCACCGCCTGGATCCCGATCATCAGGGTAAGGCCGGCAGCCAGCAGGGTGCCGAAACTGTCGGGGGCCCCCAGGGCCGTCCGGATCCCTCTGACCACGAAAGTTCCGAAGAGAACCAGAACGAGCATGACCCCCGCGAAGCCCAGTTCCTCCCCGATAACGGCCAGGATGAAGTCCGTGTGCGACTCCGGGAGGAAGAGCAGCTTGCTCTTTCCCTCACCGAGGCCGACCCCGAAAAGACCGCCGTTCCCGAAGGCGACGAAAGACTGGATCAACTGGAACCCCGACCCGTTGTATTCCTTCCAGGGATCGAGGAACGCCTTGATCCTCTCGATGCGGAAATTCTCGGACACGATGAGGTACGTTATGAAAGGGGACGCGGTCAGCCCGATGACGGCGAGGACCTTTTTCGGGACGCCCGCTATGAAAAGCATGGTGCACCCAAGCATGATGATGAAAAGGGCGGTCCCGAGGTCCGGCTCCTTGGCCACCAGAAAGAAGAGGCCGCCGAGAACGATCGAGGGCGGGACGAGAACCTTCCATCCGGTCTGGATCCGCTCCTCCCGGGCGGAAAGATAGCGGGCAAAATACACGACCACAATGAGCTTGGCGAACTCGGCGATCTGCAGGGAGATTGGTCCCACACGGAACCACCGGGTCGCGCTGTTGGCGGTATGGCCCAGGGGGGTCAGGACCAGAACGAGGAGAAGGATTGTCCCCGTAAGTAGAAAGACAACCCCTTTTCCCCAGAACTCGTAGGGAACGGCGGCAGCCGCCACCATGATCAGCACGCCGAGGAACAGAAAAACCAGCTGTCTTTTAAAATAGAAATAGTCATCCGCGTGTTCCAGATCCGCCCGGATCGCGCTGGCGGAAAAGACCATGACTATTCCCAGGACGGCAAGTCCCAGAACGGCTATGACGATGATGGGATCGAGTCGCAGGTGCCTCATTCTCCCATCTCCATATATCTGGCAGCGGCCTCCTTGAAGGCGCGGCCGCGTTCCTCGAAGTTTGTGAACATGTCGAAGCTGGAACAGGCCGGTGAAAAGAGGATCTCGCACCCGTGCCTCGCTTCTTTGACGGCTTCCCTGACGGCGTCATCGAGGGTCTTGACCCTGAGGATTTTCGTCGTCCCCCGGAAAGCCTCCTCCATCCGGTCCGCCGCTTCCCCGAGGAGGATGAGGACTTCGACTTTTCGCCGGATGGGCTCCACGAGAGGATCATAGGGGGCGCCTTTGTCTTTTCCTCCGAGGATCAGGATGACCTGCCCGCCCATGCCTTCCAGGGACCTGAAGGTCGCGCCCACGTTGGTCCCCTTGGAATCGTTGTAAACGGGGACCCCCCTGACGTGCCCCACCAGCTCCATCCTGTGCTCCAGGCCCCGGAAGGCGCAAAGGGCCGAGGAGATGGCCTCTGCCGAAACCCCCATTTTCCAGGCAATGGCCGCGGCGGCGAGGGAATTTTCCAGGTTGTGCGTTCCCTTAAGGGGAATAGAACTGATTTTCAGGACGCTCCGGGTTTCCCCTTGATCCCGGATCCTTATCCACCCCTGATCTGCAAAAACCCCGCTTTTTCCCAGGAAAAACCTGCTGAAAGGGAACCGGCCAGCCGATGTGCCGCCGGCAATGGCCGCCGTTTCCGGATCGTCGGCATTAAAGATCGCTGTGTCCCCCGGGCCCATCAGGGAAAAAATCCTCGCCTTGGCATGGACGTACTCCGCCATCCCGGGATACCGGTCCAGGTGGTCCGGGGAAAGGTTGAGGAGGGCCGCGATAAAAGGATGGAAGGTTTCCACCGTCTCGAGCTGGAAGCTCGAAACTTCCGCAACCAGGTATTCCAGCTCGTCCTGGCCTTGGACAAAGGACGTCGCGGGGGTTCCGAGATTGCCCCCCGTCGCCACCTTCAACCCTCCCTTTTTTGCCATCATATCAACGAGTGTTACGGTAGTTGATTTTCCGTTGCTTCCAGTAACCGCGACCCACGGCACAGTCGTCAGGCGGAACGCCAGCTCCATCTCGCCGATTACCGGTATCCCCTTCCCGCGGGCCCGCTCGAAGGGTTCAAGGTCCGCAGGCACTCCCGGGCTGACCACAATGAGATCTTTTCCCTCGAAGAGGTTCCATGGATGTCCGCCCCAATGGATCCGGACTTCAGGCTCCAGGGGGATCCCGGGGTCGCACGCCTTTTCCCTCTCCTTTTTCTCGCTGATGACCACCTCGCACCCCGCGAGGGCAAGGAGATTGGCCGCGCAGACTCCGGACCGCCCGAGGCCCACCACCAGCACCTTGCCGCCTTTCGCGACAACCCTTTTCAGGGGGTCATCTCTGTCCCGCCAGGCCAGTGTCATCACTCACCTTATTTTCAGGGTGCTCAGGGAGAGGAGCACCAGGATTATGGAGATGATCCAGAACCGGACGATGATTTTGGGCTCCGGCCACCCTTTTTTTTCGAAATGGTGATGGAGGGGGGCCATGAGGAAAACCCTCTTCCCGAACAGCCGGAAGCTGATCACCTGGATGATCACGCTCAATGTCTCCAGGACGAAAAGACCGCCCACCAGGACAAGGAGGATCTCCTGCTTGGCCACCACCGCCAAAACGCCGAGGGCCCCTCCGAGGGAAAGGGAGCCGATGTCCCCCATGAACACCTGAGCCGGATAGGTGTTAAACCAGAGAAACCCCAGGCTGGCGCCCACCATGGCCCCGGCGAAGATAGCCAGCTCGCCCGCTTCCGGTATGAAAAAGATCTGGAGATATTCGGCGAAGGAAGCGTGCCCCGAAAGGTAAATGAGAAGGGCGAAGGCCGCGGAGGCAAACATTACCGGGCCGATGGCAAGCCCGTCGAGGCCGTCCGTGAGATTCACGCCGTTGGAAGTACCCATGATCACCAGGATCACAAAAGGTATGTACAGCCACCCGAGGTCCAGGAGGGCCCCCTTGAAGAAGGGGACCTGGAGATAGTGGCCCCATTGCCCCGAGGGGAAAAGGTAGAGATAGACCGCCACTATCGCCGCCAGGACGAATTCCGCCATGAATTTGGTCCGCAGGGGCAGCCCCTTGCCCTTTTTTCCGTACAGCTTGCGGACGTCATCAACCATTCCCAGCGCCCCGAAACCGGTGAAGCTGAGAAGGACCACCCATACCAGCCGGTTGCTAAGATCCGCCCAGAGAAGGGTCGAAAAAGCGATGGCGAGAAACAGGAGGAGCCCCCCCATGGTGGGGATGCCCGCCTTCAGCAAATGGGTCTCCGGCACATACTCCCGGACGTAGTCGCCCGGCTGGACCGTCTTTAGACGGCCGATGATCCAGGGACCCAGGATGAAACTGGTGCCGAGGGCCGTCAGGACGGAAAGGGCGGTCCGGAAGGTGATGTACCGGAAGACATCAAACCCCGGATCGACAGCTCTCAGGCTGGAAAAAAATTTATAAAGCAATCAAAGCCCTCCCGTACGGGTGGAAGGCTCTACCCGTGAAAAAGCCTCCATAATCCTCTCCATCCTCGCCGCCCGGGATCCCTTGAAGAGGACCCACACCCCGGGGTTAAGCAGTTCCCCCAGAGCAGGGACGGCCTCCTTTTCCGTAGGGCATTCCCTGACCCTGGATGGATGCATGCCCTTCTCGACGGCTCCCCGCGCAATGAGGTCGGCCCGGGGCCCGACGGCCAGAAGGAAATCGATGCCGAGCTCGGCCGCGGCCCGGCCGATCTCGAGATGCCCCTCCCGGGAAAACTCTCCCAGCTCCATCATCTCCCCGAGGACGGCCACCGTAACCCCCTGATGGCAGAGCTGGGCCAGGGCGGCGAGGGCCGTTCGAACGGAAAGGGGGTTGGCGTTGTAGGTGTCATCGATGAAGTGCACACCGGCAAATGGCGAGAAGATCCCGCCCCTTTGAACGGGAGGAGTCCAGTCGCCCAAACCTGCGATGACAATTTCCAGCGGGATTTCAATGGGCTCGCAGGCCGCGACCGCCGCCAGGGCATTTTCGACAAAGTGGAGGCCCGAAGCCCTCAACCGGAGGCTGCCGGATCCTCTGGGAGTCCTGAGGACAAAGTCGGTCGTTCCGTTTTTCTGGGATATTTCCTCGGCGCTCACCGACCCGCGCCCGAGGCCGTAGGTGATCACGGGGCATGGGGCCTTTTCCTGATAGGGGACCTGTTGGGGATCATCGGTGTTAAGGGCGCACCAGCCATCCGGCCGCAATCCTTCCAGAACAGACATCTTTTCCCGGACCAGGACCTCCGGGGACCCGAACCCCTCGAGATGGGCCCATCCGAGCCTTGTTGCCACAGCGGCTTCAGGGGCCATTATTTCGGTCAGCCGGCGGATCTCCCCCGGGGCGTTGGCCCCGATCTCGAGGACGGCGAACCTGTGGTGGTCGTCCATCTCCATGAGGGAAAGGGGAAGCCCTATTTCGTTGTTGAAATTGCCGGGGTTTTTAAGGCAGGGCCCTACGCTGGAAAGGAGGGAGAAGATCATCTCCTTGGTGGTGGTTTTTCCAACGCTTCCCGCGACGGCGATCACCGTCGTCCTGTGCCTTTTCCTCCAGAAAGAGGCCAGATCCCCCAGGGCTTTTGTGGTGTCCTCTACGAGAAGAAGGGGGACAGGAGCCAGCTTCGCGGACGGCAGGGAAGCGCGCCGCTCCACCACGGCCATGACAGCCCCTTTTTTCCAGGCCTCCCTGATAAACTCGTGGCCGTCAAAAACCTTTCCCCTCAGGGCAAAGAAGATATCGCCGCGCCTGGTCGTGCGGCTGTCGATCGAAAGCCCGGTAAAAAACTGGGCCCCGTCGGCCGCGGACAAAAGGGCGCCTTTTGTCCCCGCCAGGATGTCGGCAAGCCTGTACCGGATCAACTTTGAGCCTCCAGGGTTCTTTTTATGGACTTTTGCAGTTCATCCACATCGGAAAAGGGGAGGATCCTCTCCCCAATGATCTGATAGTTCTCGTGGCCCTTGCCCGCCAGAAGCAGTGTATCCCCCGGTCTGGCCTCCCTGACCGCCGCGTCGATGGCTTCCCTGCGGTCGCTGATCCGGGCAAGCTTCCCCCTGGCGTTTCCGGGGATGTCCACGATCTCGTCGATGATCTTTTCGGGATCCTCTCCCCTCGGGTTATCGGAGGTGACAATAGCGAAGTCCGCCAGCTGGGCCGCCGCCTCCCCCATCAGGGGCCTTTTGCTTCGATCCCTGTCCCCACCGCAGCCGAAAACCAGAAGGAGCCGTCCGGGCGTTATCCGGCGGGCGTTCCTGAGAAGGTTCTCCAGGGCATCGGGGGTGTGGGCATAATCCACAACCGCGGTCCACGGCTGGCCTCCGTCCACCCTCTCGAACCTTCCGGGAACGCGGTCAACCCGCGACAGCCCTTCTCCGATGGCCCCGGGTTCCACGCCCAGGAAACCGCAGGCCCCGGCCGCGGCCATGATGTTGTAAACGTTGAACAGGCCCGGGAGAGATGTGCTCACGGGAACCTCGCCCCAGGGGGTATCCATCAGGAAGCGGCTGCCCCACTCCCCGGACTCGATCCCGCCGCGGGGCCGGATGTCTCCGGCCTCCATCCCGAAAGTCAGGACATCGCCGCCGACTTCGCCAGCCAGACGTTTCCCGTAGGGATCGTCCCCGTTGATAACCTTGCCCTTGACCTGGCCGCTTTTGAAAAGCGCCGCCTTCGCCTGGTAGTAGCTCTCCATGTCCCGATGGAAATCCAGGTGGTCGCGGGTCAGGTTCGTAAACACCCCCGCCTTCATGACCAGGCCGGCCACCCTTTCAAGGACAATGGCGTGGGAACTCACCTCCATGATGCACGACCGGCATCCTGCCTTAATCATTCCGTCGAGCATGGCGTAAAGGTCGCAGGATTCAGGAGTAGTCCGGGCCGCGCTGATGATCTGTCCCCCGACGAGATATTGCACCGTACCGATCAGGCCGGCCTTTTTCCCCGACGACTCCAGAACCCCGTGCATCAGATAGGAGCTGGTGGTCTTCCCGTTGGTCCCGGTTATGCCGACGACCTCCAGGCGGGTGTCCGGTTTGTGGTGGAAATTCCGGCAGGCCAGGGCCAGGGCTTCCCGGACGTTTTCGGCGACAACCCATGTCCCGCCCGCAGACCGAGGGGTCCCGGGGGGGACCAGGAATGCGCGGGCGCCCTTTGCCGCCGCCTCCCCGATGAATTGCGTCCCGTCGAAATGCTCTCCGGGCACGGCGGCGAAGAGATCCCCCGGGCATGTTCGCCTCGAATCGTAGCGGATGCCGGATATCTCCAGCGACGGATCCCCGTCGATGCAAAGGCCATGAATATCCTTGAAGATCCCGGAAAGGTTCAACTCTCGCCCCTTGGCTGGAGACTCAGGGAAACGGGGCCTCCCATGCCGGCTCCCGGCATCGGAACCTGGTCAACAACCACTCCCGTTCCCTTGACCTTTACCCTTATGTCCGTTTCCGCCAGCCTCCCCAGGGCCTCCCGGAGGGTCAGTCCCCTGAGGTCAGGCATAACTTCCCCTTTCGTGGTGCTTATCTTCGTCATGCCATCGACACGGGCTATCCTCGGCTCTGTTGCTGGAGGAACGGGGACCTTTTCCTGGCCGGATGGGGCCGGGGAAACATTGAGGTATTTAAGGGTTTTGACCACCATATCCTTCCAGATGGGGGCGGCCACGGTCCCTCCGTAGATCTTTTTCCGGGGCTCATCCACCACCACGATGGCGGTGATCAGGGGATCGGAGGCGGGCACAAAACCGGCAAAGGAGGCGATGTATTTTTCCTTCGAATACTGCCCGAGGGAGTTCTCGAATTTCTGCGCTGTTCCCGTTTTCCCCGCGACATCGTAGCCGGGGATGGCAGCGTTCTCCCCTGACCCTCCCGATCTGGTCACGGCCACCATCATTTTCGCCACCGTCCGAGCGGTCTCACGGGAAACAACCCGTCCCTGAACCATCGGCCTGTTGTGCATCATCACCTCTCCTGAGGGGGACATGATCCTTTCCACCAGGAAGGGCCTGAGGCGCTCGCCCCCCGTTGCGATCGTGTTCACGGCGTTGACCATCTGGAGTGGAGTGACTCCAAGGCCCTGGCCGAAGGCGATATTGGCAAGATCAACCCTGGTCCATCCCTTCGCCTCGCGCAAAATCCCCCGCGCTTCCCCGGGGAGAAGGACTCCCGTTTCCCGTCCGAATCCAAAGGCCCGGGTGTATTTCCCCAGCGTCTCCTTCCCCAGTTCGAGGCCCACCTTGGTGGCTCCAATGTTGCTCGATTTGCTGATGATCCCGGAAAGGGTCAGCCACCCGTGGGGCACATGGTCGTTGATAAGGGCATCGGCGACACGGAATTGCCCGTTTTCGCAAAACAGGATGTCCATGTCGTCAAAAACCTTCTCTTCCAGAGCCGCCGCAATGGTGACCACCTTGAAGGTCGAGCCTGGTTCGTAAACGTAATGGATGGCCTTGTTCTGATAGAACTGCCGGTCGAACCTGCCGAAATCATTGGGGTTAAACCCGGGATAATTGGCCATGGCCAGAATCCGTCCGGTCCGGGACTCGAGGATCACTGCGGCCCCGGCGGAGGCGCCGATAGCCGAGCACCCTTCCCGCAGGCTCTGTTCCACGAAAAACTGGATATTCCGATCCAGGGTCAACTGCACCGTGGCCCCCGTTTCGGGAGCCTTCTCCCAGGAGGAGACCGGGGTCATCCTGGCCCCCCTGGCGTCGAGATTAAATACTCTGAGGCCATCCCCCCCGCGCAGAAATTCCTCGAGGGAGTTCTCGAGGCCCTCCAACCCCTTGTCCGTGCCGACGAACCCGAGGACGCTCCCGGCAAGTTCCTTGTTGGGATAGTACCTCCTCGACTCCATCCTCAGGCCAACCCCCTCGATCCCCATCTCCCGGACTTTCCGGGCGGCCTCGGGCTCCACCATCCGGCAAAGCCAGACAAACCCGCTCCCCTTTGCCAGCCGCTCATAAAGGGTCCCCGAACTGATCCCCAGGACTCGCGACAGGTTCCTCGCCGCGGCCCTCTTGTCCTTGACCTTTTCCCTCTCGGCATACACGGAAGGCACGGGAACGCTCACAGCCAGGGGCTGTCCGTTGGCGTCGATAATGGCCCCCCTTTTGGGGGCAATCCTCTCCACCATCTGGCTTTGGCGCTCGGCGCGGCGGGCGAGAGCTTCCTGCTGCTGGACCTGTAGATTAAAAGCCCTCGCCGCGGGAAGGAGAAGGAGGAGCGGCACGAGCACCCCCAGAAAACGAATCCGGGTCCGCACAACGGCATCCCATCTGGCCTGATGTCCCCGTTTTCCCGTCACGGAAGCTTCCTTACCTGCCCTGGCTCCGGATCCGTCAGTCCGAGCCGGTCCCGGGCGATCTTCTCGATCCTTTCAGGGCTCTCTAGCATCGCCTTTTCAATTTCGAGTTCCTTCTGGAGGTGAAGGTATCGCGACTCGAGTTCCTCGAGCTGCGTAACCTCATAGCCCACATCGATGAAGGCCACTCTCCTCCAAATTGTCGCGAAAATAGCACTTCCCGCGAGAAGCATGACGGCAAGGGCAAGGAAGAAATCCCTCAGCCCTCCGCGCAGCGCCGTCCGTTCCTTCCTTTGCACTTTTGCCCCCGCAGCGATTTCCATGGGCCTTACCGGGACGCCCCCTTCTTTTCAAAAATCCTCAGTTTCCCGCTCCGGCTCCTGGGATTGGTTTCCTTTTCCCTCTCCGAGGGAATCACCGGGGTCCTGGTGACCACCCGACCCAGACTCTGAAGCCCGCACACACACATGGGCAGGGAACGGGGACACCGGCAGGGATTCCCGGCTTCCCGAAACCCCCGCTTGACGATCCGGTCTTCCAGGGAATGGAAGCTGATCACGGCCATCCTGCCTCCCGGGTTGAGCCGCTCGATGCCTTTGACCACACCTTTTTCAATGGCTTCTAGTTCGCCGTTGACCTGGATGCGGAGGGCCTGGAAGGTCCGGGTCGCGGGGTGGATATTCCGGACTTTTGCCATCCCCGGCACCGCCGCCACCACTTCCGCAAGCCGCCCTGTGGTCATGATGGGCTCTCTTTTTCTCTCCCTGACGATGGCCGCCGCGATATCCCGGGCCCGCTTCTCTTCGCCGTACCTGAAGAGGATGCGGGCCAGATCCCCGGCGCTCCAGTTATTGACGATCTCCCACGCCGGATGTCCCCCTGAAGGATCCATTCTCATATCGAGGGGGCCGTTGCGGAGAAAGGAGAAACCCCTTTCCGGGAGGTCCAGATGCATCGAGGAAACCCCCAGGTCGAGAATTATGCCGTCGACGCGGGCAACCCCGATGGAATCGAGGACCTCGTCCATGTCGCGGAAGTTGCCGTGGATCAGGGTTACCCGATCCCGGTACTTTTCGAGCCTCTCTTTGGCCGCCGCGAGGGCCGACGGGTCCCTGTCCATGCCTATGACCCTGGCCGATCGGCAGTTCGCCAGGATCGCTTCGCAATGCCCGCCGGCCCCGACCGTGCCGTCAAGGTAAACGCATCCCTCCCGGACCCCCAGGCCTTCGAGAATCTCCTCCACAAGGACCGGCACATGGGGTCCGATCGGCTCTTTCCCCGTCAAGAGAACCCCCTGATGCCTGCGCCGAAAAACGGCCTACAGCCCGAGATCCGCCAGTTCCGCTGAGATCCCGTCAAAATTCTCAACGGCCTTCTTCATCTCCTCATCCCACCTTCCCTGGCTCCAGATCTCGATCCGGTTTAACATCCCGGCCACGACCACCTGCCGGTCCAGATCTACAGCCTCTCTCAAGGAGGGGGGAATAAGTATCCTTCCCTGGCGATCAAGTTCGCACTCCGTAGCCCCGGAGTAGAAATAACGGAGGAAACTCTGGATGTTGCTTTTGACATTGGAGAGCATGGAAGTTCTGGATTCGATAAGGGACCACTGATCGGGCGTGTACCCCACCAGGCAAAGAGGAAAGTTGGTGATGATAAGCCTTCCGTCGTGCTCCTGGGCGATGGTTTCGCGGAACCTGGACGGAATGCTCAGACGGCCCTTTTCATCAAGGGAATGCTGATGTCGGCCCCGAAAAGCAACCTGATTCATGGCAATTTACTCCCACTTTGTACCACTTTGTCCCACACTATAGGTCCCAAGACCCCCTTTGTCAAGGAAACAAAAAGGTTTTCAGATAGTTACAAGGGAACCGGGCAAGGGTTACGGGGGATAAGAAAGGGCCATGGGGGACCGGATGAAAGAGGCCGTTTTATGGCCGGGATCCCGCGGACAAAAAGAGGTGGGAAGGGGTGGGGAAGGGGGAAACAGAAAAACGGAAAGAAGGAAGGAAGAAGGATGAAGGGAGAAGGGAGAAGAAAAATATGGTAATGGGCAGGGGCGCGGACCCGTGGGGGTAGAGGGGTGGGGGCGTGAGAGTGTGGCGGCGTAAAGCGCAGGTGCGTAAGGGCTTAAAGAGTAAGGGCGCCGCGTAGGACGTGGATGTTCACTCTTTGGCCTCTGGACTCTGGCCTCTGGACTCTGTTTGTTTAGTTTGACGTTGGACGTTCGACGTTTGACGTCATCCTATAACAGGTTGGCCCGGGGTCGAAAAATCGATCCCGGGCCAAAGGGGGTAGGAGGTTCCTGAGGAAGACAAGACCGGATTTCTCTCTTGTCGCAGACCCTAGTTGCAAAGGGGATGCCAAAAGAAAAAATACAGCGGCCATTGTAACATGCTGTTTTTTAACGAAAAAAATAGATGGCCCTTATGCCGGCCCCAAAGCTGGACTTCCAGCCCGCATTTTTTTCATTGCGGGGACGGTTTTTACGAGCTTTTTTCAGGCGTCAGGGGCTCGCGGAGTCTTGCATGCGGACTCCTGAATCTTGAGGTAAGTCCCCGCAAAAAGAGCGGAAAATACAATTAAAACACAAAACCCCATGGCAAGGATGGAAAGGATGGTGATAAACGTCAGCATTCAAGGCCTCCGTATAGAATTTTCTGATCGCAGCCCAAACAGCTTTGGCAGAGAACGCGCATACTCATTAATCAAGCTACCTTGGATTTCTATAATTTTCTCCCCGGAATGACAAGCCGTTTTTATGCTAAATTTCGTCCTATGGACAAGGAAGCCGTTTCCGATGCCATCGAGGAGGCATCGGTTCTCATGGAGCTTGCCGGGGAAAACCCATTCCGCGTTCGGGCGTACCACAACGCGTCCCGGATCATACGTGCTTTCCCCGGAGACCTCGACGCCGCGGCGGCTGACGGCTCGTTAAAATCCATCAAGGGCATCGGCCCGAATATCGAAAGCCACGTCCGGGAGCTTCTGAAAACCGACGAGCCTCCTTTCCTCGTAGAACTGCGTTCCAGATTCCCCAGAGGGATCATCGAGATGCTTCGGATCCCCGGCCTGGGCCCCAAAAAAATCAGGGTACTTGTTAAAGATCTTAACATCTCTTCCGTGGGCGAACTGGAATACGCATGCATGGAAAACAGGCTCCTGGATCTGCCCGGGTTCGGCCGCAAGACCCAGGAAAATATCCTTAAGGGCATCGCGGGACTGGCAGCCTACGCCGGCCGGTATCTGGCAGGGAGCGTGAGGGAGAGGGCCGATAAAATCATTGCCTCCCTGCGAAAGGTTAAGGAGCTGCGGCGCGCTGAAGCCGCGGGCTCCCTGCGCCGGCGAAAGGAAACGGTCAAGGATATCGACATGGTGGCCTCCGGGGAACCGGATCCCATCATGGATGCCGTGGCCTCCCATCCGGACGTGGAGGAGGTCACCGCCCGGGGGGACACGAAGCTCGCCGCCCGGTTAAAATCCGGCATCAATATGGACCTGCGGGTGGTCCCCGACGAGGTCTTCCCCTACACCCTCCAGCACTTCACCGGCAGCCGGGAGCACAACATCGCCTTGAGGGCAAGGGCCCACGCCAGGGGTTTGAAATCCAGCGAGTACGGGCTTTTCAGGGGGGGAGAAAACATCCCCTGCTCCGATGAAGCGGACATCTACCGGAATCTGGGGCTCAACTACATCCCCCCGGAACTGCGGGAGGACATGGGGGAAGTTGAGGCGGCGGAAAAGGGGACCCTTCCGGACCTGGTCTCCCGGGACGACCTTAAAGGGGTCCTTCACATTCACACGGTTGCCAGCGACGGATCGGCCACACTCGAGGAATTGGTCCAGGCCGCGAGGGAAGTCGGCCTGAGCTATATCGGGATCGCCGACCACAGCGCTTCGGCCCGGTATGCCCACGGCCTCACCCCTGAGAGGATCAGAGAGCAGCACGCCCTCATCGACCGGCTCAACGGCCAGATGGAGGATTTCCTGATCCTGAAAGGGATAGAATCGGACATCCTCCCGGACGGGTCCCTCGACTATCCGGAGGATGTTCTCGAGACATTTGATTTCGTCATCGGATCCGTGCACTCTGCTTTTACCATGAAGGAAAGGGAGATGACCGGCCGAATCTGCCGGGCCCTGGAGAACCCCTTCCTCGACATCCTCGGGCACCCCACCGGGCGGCTTCTTCTCACCCGCGAGCCGTACGAGGTGGACATGGAGGAGGTCCTCGCCTCCGCCGCCGAAAACGGAAAGGCCATTGAGCTCAACGCCCACCCCTACCGGCTGGATATCGACTGGAGACTCCTCCCCCAAGCCAAAAAACTGGGGATAAAGATCCCCATTTGCCCCGACGCCCACAGCACTTCGGATCTTTCCTACACCTTCTCGGGCCTCTGGCAGGCGAGAAAAGGGTGGCTGGAAAAAAAGGACGTCCTCAACTGTCTCACTTACGCGGAACTTCTGGACTTTTTCAGGGCCAGGCGCCACCTGGCAGGAAAGACCCGATAGGGAGAGAAAATGAAGGAATCAGAGGGGGACAGGAAAAAGCGCGCCATCCGGATTGACCAGGTCCTTGCCAAACTTTATCCGAACGAAACGGCCCTTGAATTTGACAACCCCCTTCAGTTGCTGGTCGCCACCATTCTTTCGGCCCAGTGTACGGACGTGCGGGTAAACCAGGTCACCCCCGCCCTCTTCCGAAAATACCCGGACGCCGCCGCCTTCGCAGGCGCGAAACAGGAAGATCTCGAAAAGGAGATCTATTCCACCGGCTTTTTCAGGCAGAAGGCGAAGGCCATCATCGGATGCTGCCGGGCTATCGTCGAGAGGTTCGAAGGCGAGGTTCCCGGCACCCTCGAGGAGATGGTGACCCTGCCCGGGGTGGGGCGAAAGACGGCCAACCTGGTTCTGGGGATTTCCCGGGGCCTGCCTGGCGCGATCGTGGATACCCACGTCAAGCGCCTGACCTACCGGATGGGACTTACCGAAAACCGCGACCCGGAAAAGATCGAAAAGGACATCAACGGCTTGCTCCCGGAGGAGCGCTGGCTGCCTTTTTCCAGCGAGCTCATTTTCCTCGGCCGGCAGTATTGCGGCGCGGCGAAACCAAAGTGCGGGGAATGCCCTGTGGCGGAACTGTGCCCGAAAAGAGGGGTGAAGGGGATAACGAACACGGGGGAGAAACGGAAAGGAGGATAGAGAATAGGGTAGTGTGAAGGGGGAGCATGCCCCGGTCCTGGGAAGCCGACGACAAAACGAGTCGGCGAATGGACGAAGGGAGAAGGCGGATCTGCCTTCTCTTCAGCCCTTCTCTCTTTTCTCTTCCCTCTCCTCCACCCGATCAACCCCGCATCAGCATCGTCGCCCCGTCGTACCCGATGCCAATGGCCAGGATGATGATGCTGCTCGCGAGGATGATCCGGAGGGTCCTGGGGTGGGCCACCCTGGTCGCCCAGATCCCGCCCAGCTTGGCCCCGACAACAACCGCGATAATCAGGGGAACCGCCAGGGCAATGGAAAAACTGGCGGTGGGAAGGTGGAAAAGGAAGGAGTTGAAGGCGCCGATGGTGACCACAAGGGAAGACGTCCCGACAGCCTCCCGCGTCGGGTAACCGCAGCTCAGGAGAACCGGGGTGAGGAGGAACCCTCCCCCGACTCCCAGAAGGGCGCTGAAGAAGCCGAGAAGAAACCCCATCAGCAGCGTAAGGGCGATGTTAAGGACGTAGCTTTTTTCCAAACTGCATTCCGGCTCCCTGGTTCTCAGGGCCTTTATCCCAACATAGAGGGCAACCAGGGCAAGGACGAGCTTGACGGCGCCGACGGGGGTATGGTGGAGGGCGAGGACCCCCATTGGGGAGCCTACGAGGGCGGCGCCCGCGGCCATGAAGCTGGTCCGGACATGGCAGTGGCCGCATTTGTGGTACGTGTGGGCGGTTCCGCCTCCAGTGAAGACGCTCAGGAGAAGGGCAAGGGGAACAGCCTCGGTAACGAAATCCAGCCCGAACCAGGCCAGAAGGGGGGTGTAATAGATCCCGCTGCCGAGCCCCATGATGCCGAAGGAAACAGCGGCGAGAAAAATCAGGGAAAAGAGGAGGAAAAGCATCAGGCAACGCTAATCAAAAAAGGTTTTACAGGCAACAGATTTCTCGCAATCGAGGTCGGCAGGTTAAACTCGCCCTTCACCACTCAAAAACAGGATCCCTCTTGGGCACAGCCCTTTTCTGCCATCGGATTTCCCGAAAATCCGGTGCCGCCTTCATCCCGACCCCGCGTTTTCTTAGGCAAACCTTCTATTTTTTGGAGGAATCAAAAAGATGACTGGGCAAAAAAGTAATGAACGCGCCCCGCGCGGGGCGCCCGGATCCAGGACCAGTATCCCAAGTCATGGATCCGTGAGGAAAGGGAAAACCCCGTTTTTCCCTTTCCGGGAAGCGTTAAGTCCTGTATTGGACTTTTTGCGGCCCTGTCAAAGCTGATGGCGTTTTCAAAAGCCATCGAAGCGGTCCGGGTGCGGGCCGCCCGGATTCAGGACGGATATTGCAAGTCATGGATCCGTGAGGAAAGGGAAAACCCCGTTTTTCCCTTTCCGGGAAGCGTTAAGTCCCGAATTGGACTTTTTGCGGCCCTGTCAAAGCTGATGGCTTTTTTAAAAGCCATCGAAGCGGGCCGGGTGCGGGCCGTCCGGATTCAGGACGGATATTGCAAGTCCTGGATCCGTGAGGAAAGGGAAAACCACGTTTTTCCCTTTCCGGGAAGCGTTAAGTCCCGAATTGGACTTTTTGCGACCATCTAAAAAAGTAGCTTTTGCTAAAGCCCCGATTTTGGGTACACTTCTCCTCATGCCGGCCAATCTGCCCCCCCATTATCACGAGGCTGAGGAGGAATTCCGCCTCGCCACGACCCCCGACGCCAAGGTCGAAGCGCTTCAGAAGATGCTCCGCATCCTCCCCAAGCACAAGGGGACCGAGAAGATGCAGGCGGACATCAAAAAGCGCATCGCCCAGTGGAAGGACCAGGCGGAGCAGGCGGGGAAAAAAGGCGGCAAGCGGTCTGACCCGTCCCATGTCCCAAGAGAAGGGGCCGCGCAGGTGGTCGTCATCGGGCCTCCGAATGCGGGCAAGTCCTCCCTTCTCTCGGTCCTGACGGCCCTGGAGCCGGCGATCGCCGACTACCCTTTCACCACGAGGGTACCCCAACCCGGCATGATGTTCTTCCAGGGCATCCCCGTCCAGCTCGTGGACACCCCCGCCCTTGATCCCGACGTGACGGAGCGGTGGTTGTCGGGCCTCATCCGCAACGCGGATCTTGCCGTTTTGGTTCTGGACCTTTCCAGGGACGACATCCTGGAACAATGGGAAGCCGTTCACTGCGTCCTTGATTCCCTGCGGATCGAGCTGGTGGATGAATCTTCTCCCCGGACAATCCAGGATGATGGATGGGCGAAGGTCCCGGCCATCCATATCGGGAACAAATGCGCCATGGACAACGCCGAAGCGCGCCTCGCCATCCTTGCTGAGCTGGTGGGGGATCTTCCCCCCATCCATCCGGTTTCGTCCCGGACGGGGTCGGGCCTGGAAGACCTTGAGCAGCGGATTGTCGCGGCATTGAAACTCATCCGGGTCTTCTCGAAACCGCCCGGGAAGGACCCGGATCTGGCGCAGCCTTTTGTCCTGAAGCAGGGGGACACGGTTGAGGATCTTGCCATGATGGTCCACCGGGACCTTGCGAGGAAGATGCGGTTCGCGAGAGTCTGGGGCAGACAGGTCTACGACGGTCAGCGTGTGGCGATGGAGTACGAGCTAAACGACGGGGACATCGTGGAATTAAACGACTGACCGGCTAGCCGGGAAGAGGAGGAAGTCTGAGTTGGTCCAGAGGCCAGAGTCCAGAGTCCAGAGGCCAGAGTAAAAAGCCCAGAGCCTTGAACGACTGGAATGAGTTATAAGAAGCGGATATGAGACCCTTTTCCCCTTTCATCGCAAGTTGGTTCCTGACGGCGGCCGTTTTTTGGGCACCCCAGGCCCAGGCCGACCATCTCCAGGTCCTGGCGTCCATCTATCCCCTTTACGATTTCGCCAGAGAGGTCGGAGGTCCCGAGGCCGACGTTAAACTCCTTCTTCCCCCGGGTGCCAGCCCGCACACCTGGGAACCAAAACCTTCCGACATCGTTAGGCTGTCGCAGGCAGACCTCTTCCTTTACGTCGGAAGCGTCATGGAACCCTGGGCCGAAAAGCTTCTGACGGCCGCCGCGGAAAAAAAGGAGATCCACGTGATGGGGATGCTCCGGGCGTTGGGGATCGGGAACGGGGAAAAACCCCATGAACCCGGGACGGCCCGGGGAATGGATCACGACCACGCCGCGGATCCCCACTTCTGGCTGGATTTTTCCCTCGCCGCCCGGTCGGTCAGGGCTATGGGAGAGAGGATGGCCGCCCTTTACCCTGCCGGTGCACAGGGTTTTGTTGGGAGGGCCGAAGCTTACGCCAACCGGCTCCTCGCACTTGACGAAAGGTTCTCCGCCGGTCTTTCGCGATGCCGCACCAGGGTCTTCGTCACGGGGGGGCACAGTTCCTTTGGCTACCTTGCAGAAAGGTACGGGCTCACCCAGGTCCCCCTTTACGGGATCAGCCCCGATTCGGAACCGACGCCGGCCTGGCTCGCGTCGGTGGTTCGGAAAGGGAGGGAGGAATCCCTGAACGTGATTTTCTTCGAGGAGATGGTCAGCCCCAGGCTGGCCGAGGTTCTCGCCTTGGAAATAGGGGCCCGCACCCTGCTCCTCACACCGGCAGGGAACATCACCTCCCTGCGGCAGGCCGAGGGGACTGATTTTATCCGGATCATGGAGGAAAATCTCGCCGCCCTCCGGGAGGGCCTTTCCTGTGAATGACCCCGAAGTCCTTCTGGATATTGAAAAGATCAGCTTCCATTACGGGAGGGATCAGATCCTCGACGCGGTCACCTTCCAGGTTAGGAAAGGTGATTTTCTCGCCCTCCTGGGGCCCAATGGGTCGGGGAAATCAACCCTCATCCGCATCATCCTTGGGCTCCTGAAACCCGAATATGGGACGGTGCGCATCAAAGGACAGGAGATCGGAAAATTCAACTCCTGGGACCGGATCGGCTATGTCCCGCAGAAGATCACCAACCTCGACCCCCTCTTTCCGGCTTCGGTCAGGGAGGTGGTGTCCATGGGGCTTCTTCCGCACCGGAAATGGCCGAGGTTCTTCCGACCCCGGGACGAGGCTGCCATTGACGAAGCCCTCGATCTCATGGAAATGGGCGGCTTTAAAAAACGGCGGATCTGGGCCCTTTCCGGAGGGCAGCAGCAGCGCGTATTCATCGCGAGGGCGCTGGCATCCCGGCCGGAGATCCTCATCCTCGATGAGCCGACTGCCGGCGTGGACGGAACCACGCAGGGACGTTTCTATGATATGCTCGGCCGCCTGAACCGGGAAAAGGGAGTGTCCCTCGTGCTGGTGACCCACGACATCGGGATCGTCACAAAATACGTAAACAAGGTCGCCTGCCTCAACCAGAAGCTCATCTTCCACGGGACCCACGAGGATTTCTGCAATTCGGAGCACCCTGTGGCCCTTTTCGGCCCCGAGAGCCACGTTATAAGCCACAGGCATTGAAATACAAGAAGGAGGGAGGAAAGGAGGATGAAGGAAGAAGGGGTGATCAAGGCGATTCAGGATCCTGATCTTTGTCCTCCTTGATCCTTCCTCCTTCATCATTCCTGATTTTCCATGGATATCCTGCAGTATTCATTTATGCAGCGCGCGTTGGCCGCGGGCCTGCTCATCTCCCTGACCTGCGGCGTCCTGGGGGTCTTTCTGGTCCTTCGCCGGGAGGCCATGCTCGGCCACGGGCTCGCCCACGTCACCTTCGGGGGCGTTGCCGTCGGGCTTTTACTTGGAATCTCCCCCCTCTGGACGGCCCTGGCCGTTTCCCTTGCGGCCGCTGTCCTTCTTTTGAAGCTTCGGCAGGCCGCAGGCCTCCACGGGGATACCGCCATCGGCATCGTATCCTCCGTCGGATTCGCCCTCGGCATCATCCTTGCCAGCATCTCGGGCCGCTTCAGCGTGGAGCTCTTCGCCTACCTTTTTGGAAACATCCTTGCCATAAGCCCGGGGGAGGTCTGGGTCTCCTTTTTCCTCGCCGGCGCGGTTCTCCTGGCGGTGCTGCTGAACTACCACGACCTCGTGGCGGCCGCCTTTGATCCTGAACTGGCCCGGGCTTCCGGGGTTCCGGTGGGCCGGCTGGATTTCCTGCTGGCGGTGATAAGCGCCGTGACCGTCGTGCTGGCCATGAAGGTAGTCGGCCTGCTCCTGGTGGCCGCCCTGATGGTCATACCCGCGGCCACGGCCCTCCAGATGGCGGTCAATTTTCGCATGGCCATCGCATGGTCAAGCCTTTTCGGTATGGGTTCGGTCCTCGCGGGACTCGGAACCAGCTATCACCTGGATCTTCCTCCTTCAGGGGCCATCGTCATGGTCGAAACGGTGATCTTCATCCTGATCTGGTCCGCTGTCCATTTCAGGAAAACCCGGGGTTGAGAGGGGGAGGGAATTGAGAATTGAGAATTGAGAATTGAGAATTGAGAATTGAGAATTGAGAATTAAGGATCAGTGGTGTTGCTCTTCTCATCGTCGATGCCTTGATCCCGGGTTTAAAATCCTTTTGCCCTCTGGACTCTGAACTCCGGAATCTGACTCTGGCCTCTGGACTATTTTTTTGATGAAAGGAAGGAACCCCATGAACGAGTACACACTGGAAGTTATGGAAACCATTAGCCGGACCCCTATGTCCCGGAGTGTGCGCATGGCAAAACCGGAGGGCTTTTCCTTCCTCCCGGGCCAGTGGGGCCGATTTACCCTGGAAACGCTGGAAGGTGCGCAGGGAAAACCCCTTTCCCTTTCCTCCTCCCCCACCGAGCCTTTCCTGGAATTCACCAAGAGGATCAGCCAGTCCCCCTTTTCCCAGGCCATTGCCGGGCTTGAAAAGGGAGACAGGGTTCATTTCAAAGGGCCTGCGGGCAACCTGACCTATACGGGAGGGATCGAAAAGGTGACCTTCATCGCAGGGGGGATCGGGATCACCCCCATTAGAAGCATCCTCAAATACCTCGCGGACAACCGGGTGGGCGGGAAAAAGGTTTTTTTATACGGAAATCCGAGCGTTGAGGAGACGGCCTTCGGGCAGGAGATCGGGCAGTGGGAAAAGGAGGACTCCGATCTCACCGTCATCCACGTCCTGGAAAAACCGCCGGAGGGGTGGACCGGCTATTCCGGCTTTATCAACGACAGGATCATCCGGGAGTCCGTCCCAGATCTCCTGGAGCAGACCTATTACGTCTCGGGCCCTCCGCCCATGGTGAACGCTTTGGAAAAGGCCCTCGACGCCCTTCAGATCCCCATGGAGAAGCGGATCACCGAGAAGCTTCTGGGATACGAGGGGATGGTATAAATAACCAGGGTCCACTGGCGAAAAGATCCGGGACCTTTCCCTCCTCCCCTTCCTCCGGAGGGTCCCTCGGGGGCGCGGAGGACACAGGAAACTCTTTGAAAAAAGCGGAAAATCCTCTCTAGAATCCTACTGCCAGGTTCAGCCCGGCCATGTAATAGTCTCCCCCATCGGCCATCGCGGCTCCGATATCCAGGGGACCGAAGCCCATCCCCGCGTGGAACAGGGTGGGCGCCCCGCTGAGCCCGGTGTTCTTGCTCATCCCGGCTCTAATGGCCAGGAAAGCGAGGTCAACCTCGGCCCCCAGGGCCCATTCCCTGTATTCGGTGTTGCCCTCCAGGGAGGCGTCATTGACATCCAAATCGGCAACCACGGTGAGGGCCGGAAGGTTGAGGGCGACCCCCGCCCGGTAGCGGGGATCAAACTCGACTTCCCCAAGTTCCGGCCCATTGAGGTCGCGGGCCGCGATCCCGAAGTCCAGCATCGGGAGAAGATTCACAAACAAGCCTGCATCAATGGCCGTGGCCCTCTCGTCGGTCTCGGCGCCCTCGGAGAAATCAAGGATCCCGGTATCAGGATCATCGAAAAGCCATTGATCCTGGGAATACATTGTCGCGTCGATCTGCCGGAGGTTTGCGCCGAAAACCATGCTCCCCAGGCTAGTGGCCCCTGAAAGGATGATCTGCGAGGAATCCATGGCCGTCATTTCCAGCCGGTTGTTGTCTTCGTTGGTAAGATCCGCTGTGCTGATGTTGTACGGCAGGGCCATTCCGTAAACGTGGCGGGAATAGGAAACCCCCGCTGAGAGGCCCAGAAACCCGAAACCGAGGCCGGCGGAAGCGTTACCCTGGACATTCAGTCGTTCCCCGCTTTCCAGCTTCTCGAGGATCACAGAGGCATCCGGGTCCTCCGGCCCCAGATTGTTGAGGTCATCGATGATATCGACCAAGCCCAGGTGGTCCTCAACCCTGGCGATGATTTCGGGAAAGACCATTCCCACCGTCGTGTTCTTACCCAAAAGGGCCGGATTGTGCTGGACGGCTCCAATCCCCTCCCCCGCCGCCACGAAGGCGCCCCCCATGCCCAGGGCCCGCACGTCGGTAATGGGAAAAGGCTCCGCCACGGCCCCGTTCGCCGTGAACAAGAGAAACAGAAAAATACTTGCAGCAGAAAGAAGACGTTTCATAATGCCACCTCCACCCCTTTTTCGATTCCAGCAAAAGCCAAAACCGGCTTGAAACATAAAAGAGACGCCGCGTCTCGTTATCCACTGCAAAAAACGAACCAGGAAAAAGGCACAAAAAGGGGCCTTTCCCCATCCAGACTAGAAATTTTTTTTAGGAAAGGGACTGTTTAGGTCACGGGGGGGAGAGACAGAAGGCCGAAGGGAGAAGGGTGAAGGGTGAAGGGTGAAAAGGGAAGCGGGAAGAAAGAATGGAAAATTCAGGGTGAGAGCCCGGTTGCGATCCCGGGTACCTTACCAAAACAATACTTTTGCCGGTGTTTTCCTTCCTGCCGCTTTTCCCTCTCGTTTTTTCAGGATTTTCCGCCGGTTTCCTTCCCGAACCCGACAACAATGTAGGACCCGCTCTTCTCGTCCTGGCGCAGCCGGATGAGGTTGTGACGCTGGGCATCTTCCAGAAGTTCGCTGAAGGTGCGGTACCCGTAGCCAGACTCGGAAAAGGAGGGCTTTTTCCGTTTCATCGTTTCCTTGACCATGGAAGACCAGAGGATCTCCTTGTTCTCCCGGACCAGGGCAATGAGACTGTCGACGAGGAGCTCGAAGACCTCCTTGCGCTGTTTGGGGAGGGATTCGGCCAGTTTGGGAGGGATTCCCTCGGGGTTCTCCAGTTCCTCGTAATAGATGAATTCATCGCAGTTCTGGGTAAGCAGCGCCGAAGCCGAATCCCGGAGGCTCATCCCGATGATCCTCTTGCCGTTCTCCTTGAGCTTGGAGACTAGGGGAGAAAAATCGGAATCCCCGGAGATGATGACGAAAGTGTCAATGTGCTCCTTGGCCCATGAAAGGTCCATGGCGTCCACCACCAGCCGGATGTCCGCCGAATTCTTCCCGGCCATCTGCCGCTTGGGGATTTCTATGAGCTCAAGACCCGCTTCATGGAGGGTGTGCTTGTAATCGGCATAACGGACCCAATCCGCGTAGGCCTTCTTGACGACGATCTTTCCCTTCTCAACAAGGCGCTCCAGAACGAGATCGATGTCGAACTTCTTTACTTTCTTGTCCTTTCCCTTGAAGCCCAGGGCAATGTTCTCAAAATCCAGGAATACCGCCAGGGTGCTGTCTTCATTCTCACGATGCATGTTGTCTGATCTCCTTCCGGGTGTGTCGTTTAAAGGCCCCTTTTCAAAAATTCTACACCTTTTTTTAAAAATTCTAAACTTATTGGTGTTTTCGTCCAAGGGTAAAGAAGGCTGATGCTTTTCATAGTCCGTCATTGACTGTGGTTTCCGGGAACGGTAGAATAATTTTTGTGATCAGTCTTACTTAGCCCGGTTTTTCTTCCCAAAACGTTTTTCCCTGAATTTATGGTCAGCGGGGATTATCCATTCGCGGACAGGTTTCAAGGGGAGCCTGTCTTTTTCGGACCCTAAAAGAACGGGAAAGGAAGAGGAGGAGGAATCATGAGGATCGTACCTGTAATACTGATCGCGGTATGCATGGCTTTTGTGGGCGTGGCCGGTACGGTGTTCGCGGAGGTTGATACCGGCTCGGCGGCTCCGAGCATGTTGAACGCCTATGCGCTCAACACCCTCACCAAGATCGGGACCGACGCCGGGATCGTCAAGGCCGTCAAGGCCGACAACGCCTCGGGAGAGACCATGGCCCAGATCCTGGAAATGGACGCCAAATGGAAAGCGGAAAAAGGGGTCGCCGATTACATGAAGGCCCTGATGGAGAATGACTGCGCCAAGCACCTGAATGAGATCCGCAGCAAGGACGATGCCATTTTCGAGATCTTTGTGATGGACAACCAGGGTGCCATCGTTTGCGAGACCGACAAGACGGGCGACTACTGGCAGGGCGATGAAGCCAAGTGGCAGCAGTCCTTCGCCGGGGGCAAGGGCGGCCTGTTCTTCATTGAGGGGATCGAGTACGACACCGGCATGAATGCCAAAGTCTGCCAGGTGTCGGTCCCGGTCATGGACGGCGGGAAGGCCATTGGAGCCATTACCTTCGGCATCAACATCAACAAGGTCAAATAGAAAAACCGTTAAAAAACCTCTTTCAAGGGCCCGCTGATCTGGCGGGCCCTTTCTTTTACGCTATACTTTGCAGAAAGCATATTTTCCCTGGGCCGCAGGATCCACGCCGGGGTCGGAGGGAAGAATTTCCCGTGGTTTGTGAATTTTTCCCGGGGATTTCTCTCCGTAGCTTTTAATGTGGTTTTTAGAACATTTCTCCGGACAAGCTTGAGGGCAGACTTTTCCTTTTTAAGTACCATAAACCGCAAGGGGACAGGAGGAAAAAGGCCATGAGGATGTTTTCAGTTTTGCTCGCCGCAGTGTGCATGGTTTTTGTGGGTGTAGCCGAATCAGTGTACGCTGAAGGTCCTCCCGGCAAGATCGTAGGGTATGCCCACACCAGGCTCGCGGCTCTCGGGCAGGATCCCGCCATCGTCAAAGCCGTCAGGGATGGGAATGCCATGGGAAAATCCCTGAATGAGATCAAGGCCATGGACGAAAAATGGAAGGCCGAGGAGGGCGTCGCCGACTACATGAAGGCCCTGATGGAGAACGATTGCGCCAAACAGCTCAAGAAGATCGTGGCCGCTGATGACGCCGTTTTCGAGATCTTCGTCATGGACAACCAGGGCGCCAATGTGTGCCAGACCGACAAGACCGGCGACTACTGGCAGGGCGACGAGGCGAAATTCAGCGAGTCCTTCGCCGGAGGGAAGGGAAAAGTCTTCGTCGACGCGGTGGAATACGATGACGGCCTGAAGGCCAACATCTCCCAGGTCTCGGTGCCCGTCATGGACGGCGGCAAAGCCATCGGCGCCATGACCATCGGGGTCCTGGTGGACAAGGTCAAGTAATCTTTGGGGTTTGGATTGATTCCAGGAGGGCCCGCTGACCTTGGCGGGTCCTCTTTTTTTCCGCTATAATTTTCATCAAACAGGACTTCCGAAACCGCGAAACAGTAATCCGTGAAGCCGGTGTCTGAAATCCCGGGTCCGGGGAACAGGTTTTCTCTGGAGGCAAAGCCATGTCAAGGGTGATCATTTACGGAAAATGCGACTGACCCTACACCTGCAGGGCCCGTGAGGCCTACGAGGGGGAGGGGGAGGAAGTGGATTACCGTGATGTCGAAAAAGATCCCGGTCTCATCCACGAAATGACGGACCTGACGAAAGGACGTCGGAAGGTCCCCGTCATCGTGAGGGGATCGAAAATAACCGTCGGTTACGGAGGGACCTGAGGGGTCTGACCCTTCCCGGCGGAGCCGGGAAAGACCGATTCTGGGAAGCAGCGAGAAAAGAACGACCGGGCGGCCCGACGAAAGAACCGGGATGGCTCCTGGCTCTTTTTCTTTCCGTCGCCCCGGCTTTTTATTCGTGCAGTCGCTCTGTCGTTCAGTAGTTCTGTCCTGCAGTCGTTTTGTCGTTCTGTCGTTCTGTCGCTCTGTCGTTCCGTCTCCCGGTCGTCCAGTCGATCCTTTGATCAGGTCCAGGACATGATCGCGGTCCCGACGACTACCAGGATCAGGCCCCAGAGGCGGAGCCCCCGGTCGGAAACCGCCGCCCAGACCCTGAGCAGGGCATCGACCCTCTCCTCCTGTCCGAAAAAAAGGAACGCGCCCAGGCCGGAAAAACCAAGCCCCAGGATGAAAAGGAACCAGACCACCCCGCTCCAGAAAGCGGAGATGGCAAGTAAAACCCCAAAGGCCGCTCCAAGGATTCCCCATAGCCGATAGTTCCCGGTCTCAGCGAACTCACGGCTGAAATTCCGGGCCTGCTCCGTGTTGAGGATAAGATATACCCCCGCCCCGATGAACAAAAGAGCCACGATATAAAGATACCAGACCATAGGCTGCCTCCTCCCAAGCTTGAATGATAGCCAAAAACACGCCGCCCAACAAGGCTTCGCGCTTAATCTTTTTCCGGAGGGGCGAGGTCCGCGATGGTGGCCCCCCAGCTTCCCGCCCCCATCGGGGCATCCGAGAAGGAAGAAACGTGTTGGTTTTTCTCGAGGAGGCTCCGGACAGCGGCCCGCTGTACCCCTTTCCCCTTGCCGTGGATTATCCGGATCTGGAGGACCCCTTCCCGGCGGCATGCGTCGATGTATTCCAGGACAACGTCAAGGACGTCCTCAGGACGGAAGGCGTGCAGATCCAGCACCCCGTCTAGGGGAAGGATGACCGGTTTATCCGACACGGTAGCGCTCCGGGTCACCGGCGCCTCCCGGAAAAACAATAATCACCCGGGAACCCTCTTTCCCTCCTTCCACCCCAACCTCGGCCGGGGCCGTTCCCTTCCTCCCCGGACCGTAACGAAGGACCAGCGCGGCGGCAACCTCCTCATCCCCGGGATCTGCCCCTCCTTCGAGAAGGGCGAGGGGTCCCGTTCCCTTCCTGCTTTTAAGGAAAAGGTCCCCGTCCCTGCCAAGGCCCCGGAGGCGCTCGTTCTCGGCGTGATTCCTTCCCACGATGACCTTGCTCCCTGCCGGCAGGCGGAAGTGCCGGCCTATCTTCAGCCTTTCCACATCCAGCGGCGAGACGGATGGATCCTTCTCCAGAAGTTCCCGGAAACGGGCCGAAAAACCGGGGTCTGTCAGGAGGCATCCTCCGGCAGGGGCCGGATAATCGGTGATCCTCCATCTTTGGGCCAGTTCCAGTTGACGGCTTCGACCCCGGCCCTGGATGTCCAGAAGCCTTTCCCTGTCCACAAGCCCTTCTTTCTCGGGGATCGTTTCGGGGAGGAATCTGGCCGAAAGGGGCCTAACGATGAGGCCGGGATAGCCCGAAAGCTTCTCGATAAGCCTGAGGGAATTCCGGTTCTGGGACATGGGCCTTTGTCCGAGGACCTCACCGGAAAACATGAAATCAGCTCCTGCTTCCACCATCAGGTCTCCGCAGATGCGGAACATCATGGCGTGGCAGTCGATGCATGGATTCATGTGCCTGCCGTATCCGTACCGGGGCGCCTTGACCATCTCCAGGTGTTCGTGGGTGATGTCCACTGTCCTCTGCGGGATGCCGAGGGTCCTGGCGGCCGCCTCCCCCCTCCCGGCGCCGAAAAAAGGGGTGGTGAAGGTTATCCCCTCCACTTCGATCCCCTGTTCCTGGAGGACCCGGACCGCCAGCTGGCTGTCAAGGCCGCCGGAAAAAAGTCCCAGGGCCCGGACCGGAGAACAGCCATTCGTCCCCGATTTCCTCTCCGGGACCGCGGCAGGATTTTTGACGCTTCCCCTCATGATGTCCTTTCCACTCTCCCCGCCTTCTTCCCTGACAAACGTTTTTAAGATCAGGCTATCCTTCCTGATCCCCCGCCCAAAAGCAAGGACCGGATTTTCCCGTTATTTTCGCCTTTGCCATTCACGGCTTGACGACCCCTTGCCGATGAGTTTACTTTCAACCCTCGGCTCCTTTTCCATTTGCCTTTTTATCCAGGGGCCGATCGAAAAGGCATTGCCGTAAAAAGGGGCCCCCGGAGGACCTGGGCGGCCAGCTTAAAAAGAGGACTTTTCCATGGAACGTTTAAAACCCGGCACCCAGGGTGTCTTTGCCACCACCGTCCGCAGGGAGCACCTGGCCAGCTCCATCGGGAACTGCGGGGTGGATGTCCTGTCCACTCCAGCCATCGCCTGGCTGTTTGAATGTGCAGCCAGCGACGCCCTGGACCCGATCATGGAGGAAGGGGAGATCTCCGTGGGGACATGGATCTCCGTGAAGCATTTAAAACCTACCCCTCCCGGGATGTCCGTCAGCGCCACGGTCACCCTTCGCGAGGTCAAGGGGGTTCGCTACCTCTTCGATGCCGAGGTCCACGACGAGGTGGAAAAGGTGGCCGGGGGCCACATCGAGAGGGCCGTCATCGACCGGGAAAGGTTCTACAAGGGGCTGAAAAAGAAGGAAGAGGGATGGAGAAAGGATTGAGGATTGAGGATTGAGGATTGGGGATCAGGGGCGTTGCCCCCCGCATCGTGGATATCTTTATCCTGGATGTAAAATCACTTCTTTTGCCCTCTGAAACCTGGAATCTGAAATCTGGGATTTGGAATCTGGGATTTGGAATCTGGGATTTGGAATCTGGAATGGGGAATCTCGACTCTGAACCCTTCAACTGGGCTCAGGACAGGCTCTGAACTCTGAACTCTGAACTCTGAACTCTGAACTCTGAACTCCAAAGTGTCCCAGCTCCATTAACCTGTCAACCTTAAACCTTAAACTGCATTTTCGAGGCTTCTATGATTCCCAACCTCTCCATCCCGTCCCTGACGGTTTACGGCCCCATCCAGATCCACCCCTTCGGGGCCCTGGTGGCCATCGCCCTCCTGGTTGGATACCATCTGGCCACGGTCCGCGCCGAGAAGACCGGCCTGGACGCCAGGACCTTTGCCGATATGGGCATCTGGGCCATCGGCGTCGGGTTCGTGGTCTCCCATCTCTTCTGGGCCTTTTTCTACAATTACCCCCTCGTCCTGAAGAACCCCCTCATCCTGGTCATGGTCTGGAAGGGCATCTCCTCCTATGGCGGCTTTTTCGGGGGTGCCCTCGGGGCCTGGGTGTTTCTGAAGCGGAAGGGGCTTGACCCTCTGCCCTACCTGGAGGCCGCCGCCTTCGGCTTCGTTCCGGCCTGGGTCATCGCGCGGACGGGCTGCACCGTCGCTTTCGATCACCCCGGCCGCACGACCTCTTTTTTCCTCGGGATGGCCGACCAATCGGGGGTCGTCCGGCACAACCTCGGGTTCTACGAGATGCTCTGGACCATCGTCATCACCATCGCCCTCTATTCCCTTAAGGACTACCGGCCCTTCCGGGGGTTCCACATCGTCCTCGTCCTTCTCCTTTACGCTCCGGTCCGCATCTTTTTCGACAGCCTCCGGGTGGGCGACCGCACCTACTGGGGGTTCACGCCGGGCCAGTATTTCTCGGCGGCCGTCCTCGTACTGGGGGTAGTCATGCTGGCGCGGGGACTTGGGGAGAAGCGCCAGCCCGAATAACAGGCAGACCTTCCCCCCGCCGCTCCGGGCGCACGGGGCAGCCAGGGGTAAACGGGCTTTACGGAAGACCCTTGGTCCCCCGTTGCTACCTTCGGGCCATCACATTTTCGAAATGCTTGTAAATGTCCGCGTAGCATCCCGCGAACCACTTCTCGCAGTCCTCGTAGGCAACCTGCCCTGTTTCATGTTTCAGGCGGAAGGCGACATGCCCCGCTCCTTCCCGATATTCTCTCCAGTTGGCGGTCCTGGAATAGTCAGGCCATAGCTCCACGGTCACGAGATCCGGTCTGGACGTCTCCACCCGGAAGGTTCCCAGGTTCACGGCCATGTTCAGCGGTACGTTGAACCGGTGGATGAGATACGGAAGCCCCTTGCTGTCCCGGCCGCGAAGGTCATATTCCCCCATCCTGACGTTGGCGCAAAAATACCCCTCACTGGAAAGAGAGAGAGGTATCCAGTCCCCGCTGGTCAGGTTCAGAAGTTCGAACCCCCTTAATCTTGTCATTTCCGGCGATTTTTCTCCGGCTCCGGAAGCCTCCCCCACAGGGAAAAGCCCTATATCAGCGCCCAGGACGCGGCCCACGATGACGCACGGCTTTCCCAGGGTTAGCGTCTCCGGTTCGCCTCCCGATGCGGGGAGAACAACCGTCAGCACACTCGACAAGAGAACGATCGTCAGCACCGCCATGAACCTCTTCATGAAGGACACCCCTTTCTGGCGGCCCACCCCGAACCCCTCCCTTTGGCGTTTGGCAAGGCTATCTCATCGGATTTAATGAAAAAAGAAGGCAGAAGATGAAGGCAATCACCCCCCCTGAAGGAGATGTGTGTATCAAGTATACCTCCTGATGCCCGGTTTGGAGTCTCCGAGGGGCAATATTCGCATCCGGACATCCCGGGCGCGGGGGGAGGCAGAAAAACCGAAGAGAGAAGAGGAAATAGGGAAGTGGGAAGAAACCTCAAAGATTAAACCGAAGACTCGGCCGGCCGTGAGCCTGTCGAACGGAGCTTGTCGAAGGGGGAAGGAAAACCACCTCCGACGTCTAACGTCCAACGAAAGAACAATCCCCGTGTTCCCTGTTACTTACTGCTTTCCTCCGCGGCCCGTTGCGATAGAGCCTGAACGGGCATTCATCGCGGACCTTCACGTTCAAACGTTCCGGGTGTCAGAATGTTCCGGGTGTCAGAGCGGAATGTTGGAGCAGGTTGACAGTGGAATTTATCTGCGATCCTGGAGGATGGCCGCTCAGGTTTTTCCTCTGGCCTTTGGCCTTTCCCGGCATTATGCTTGTTACAGGCTTCCCCGGAGGGCCAGACATGAAAGCAGCGATGGGACCACACACCGCTTCAAAGGATGGGCTTCCCCGTTCCTTCCGGTTTTTTGGTTCTCCCGAACTGTCCTACCAGCAAGCCGCCGACCAGCAGGAAGGCGGCTTTTCTCATCCTCTCAAGGAGGGTGCCATGAAAAAGCCCGTTGTTCTGGTCTTCCTGAGTCTGGCGTTGGCCTTGTCTGCTTGCGGCGGAGGGGGTGGAGGGGATGACAGCACCCTGGGTGTCCTTTTCTTTGCCGGAAACGACGGCGCCGGAGGGGCGTCTTTTGCCGACAACATGGAATTGTGGTCCTATGACGGGGCATCACCCTCCAAGGTGGCCGAGATCTACCCGGGCACGGCTCCATCAAATCCCCAGTATTTCACTGAACTGGGGGACCTGGTGGTTTTCAAAGCCCGCGACGACTTACACGGGAGTGAACTTTTTGCCACCGACGGACTGGACGCCTGGCTCGTCAGGGACATTGTTCCCGGAGCCCAGGAAAGCAGCCCTGCCGATTTGAAAGCGTTCGGGGACAGGATCTACATGATCCTGGAGGGCGGGGGGCTCGACGAGCTCTGGAGCACGGATGGGACCGAGGCCGGAACGCAGGTCGTCGCCGGTTCCGGGAAGGGGATTCTGGAGGTAACCGGCTTTGCCCCAGGGTCCGACGGCAACCTCTATTTTACCGGGACCAGTTCAGGGGGGACAGGCCTTTTCTACGTGGACTCTGATTCAGCCGAGATCCACACCGTATGCGGCGATTTCGTCGACACGGGATGGCCCAACGGGCCCGGCGACATTGCCGCGCTGGGGACGGACATCTTTTTCCCGGCCGACGACGGGGTCCGGGGAATGGAGCTGTGGATGCACAGCGTCTCAGGCATCGGGTGCACGATCGTGGCCGACCTGGAGCCGGGAGACGGCGGATCGGGACCGGGCGAGCTCACCGCGGTGGGCGTCACGGTGGCATTTTCAGCCGAGAGAAGCGACGTGGGCCGCGAGCTGTGGTCCACCACGGGGGCGGCGGGGAGCACCACCCTCGTAGCCGACATTTTTTCGGGGGCGGACAGTTCCTGGCCCTGGAGCCTCTTTGTCCACGGCGGCCTGCTGTATTTCACCGCAAATGACGCTGCCTCGGGAGGGGAGCCTTACGTGACCGACCTCCTGAGCGCCCCGGTCAGGCTTGCGGACATCAACAGCGGGCCCTCCTGCTCCTGGCCATGGAACTACCAGGAATATGACGGAAAGGTATACTTCAATGCCGTGGACGAGGTCTACGATTGTGAGATCTGGGTCACCGACGGCACCGGCCCCGGCACGGAGATGGTCTTCGACCTTAACCCTGACGGGAACGGCGCCTGGCCGGATTAGGAAAATCGGGCTGAACCCGCAGGCTGGCCTTCCGGGGCTCTCCCCGGAGAAGGAAACGCTTCAAACGGCAGGGGCTTTAAGCCCCTGCTTTTTTTGCCTATGTTTTTCCGGGTGTCAGAGAACAACGTCTGCCGGACAAAATGCGCATGAAACCCCTTGCCTTTAAACACAGTCACTCTGCGTGAGGCTGCCTTTGGTGTCTTGGCACAAGAGCCGGACGTCTCACGCCCGCCCTGGAGATGAAGCAGAAATTCCAAAATAACAGGTCGAAAGGAAACCCGCTTTTTCCGGATCCGATCACTTTCTTCTTCCTACCTGCTTCTTTCTTCTTGTCCCGTGAAACCGCCCCTCCCTGTGTGGCGCTTTCCCCGAAACCCTCCCTGGGCGTTCCCATCTGAAACGAGGACGGGTTAATTCTTCTTCATGTGCATGATCGTCGTGACGCCCTTGACGATGCCGAGGTCCTCATCCCTGGTTTCGGGCCCGAGCATCATCACAGAGCTGTGGCCCATGAGCGGATTCTGGACTTTGATCCACGATTTCGCGGAAGGCAGGTCTACGGCGCCGCCGAAAAGAAAGTAGGTCGACTTTATCTCCGTCCCGGAAGGGAGACTGATGGATTCGGGTCCGGAAGGCATGTGGTACCTGTTCCCGATCCTGCCGTAGAATTCCACCACCTTCTCAAAGGAATCCTTCGTTGTGTAAATGCTGATGGCCCACGCATCGCCGCCTGGAACTCCGGCGGTCATCTCGATGGCCTCCTTTGTCAGCTTTTCGTCCAGCTTAGCCCCGGGATAGAGCTGGAAATCCCCCGCCCAAAGGGTCCTCCCGGAAACCAGCAGGAATATGCCCACCGCAATCCAGATCGCCCTTTTCATCGCTTCCTCCTTTGGCTGGACCGTGCCTGCCTTTTTCAGGACACGGAGGACTCAAGTACGACAAAAAATCCTTAAAAAACAAACTCTTATGCAAACCTTCCTTCCCGCCGAACACCCCGGAGCCATTAACTCAAACAGCAGAAACCCGCCCCCCCTCCGCATCGTGGGAACTCACATCCTGGATAATTATAACTCTGACCTTTACCGATGTCAGAGCGGAACGTTCCATTCAGGGTGTCAGAGCGGAACGCTTTATTGCCATTCCTTTTATTTTAACTGCAGACCCACGGCCTCTCCCTTTGTGCTAGACTTGACAATCAAATCCTAATGACAGGATCCGACCCCATGAAAAGACACCTTCAGAAATGCAAGATCACAGCGGCTGCCTTGCTGCTGGTTTCGTACTTTCTCCCTATATCCAGTTGTTCCTACACCGTACCCCTGGATCCTGGCGCGGCCCAACAGGGCGCTAGCCCGGGAAAAACCGCCGTGGAGGAGAAGAGGGTGGTCTTTTACCCCAGGGAATATCTTGACCCGAAAGAACCGGCGTCGTGGCTCAACTTCCTGGGGTTCACCTGGCCGATCTTCCTCCTTGTCCTGCAGTGGAAGTCCAGGGGGAGGCGGGCCTCGTGGCTGTTTCCTTCGGCAGGGGTGCTCCTCTCCCTGCTGAGCGCTGCGGTGATCTACGCCTGGACCGGGGCGGGGAAGCCAATGATCGGCGCCTGGGTGGCTTGGTGCGCCTCCGCTGCCCTGTTCGCGGGCTTCCTTGCGGAACTGACAAGCGCGGCGGGAGAAGGGCACGGGAGAAAGGACCAGTCCCGGGAATAATCACAGGAATGATTCCCTGGAGATGGGAAAGAAGGTCCCCGAGTAGCTGGAAGGGGGGCCGGCCCCCCCCACGACGGGAAGGGAATTGCGGGGGGAAAAGGGTAGATCAGCCTGGAACCAAAAGCCCAAGGAAAGAACACGTCAAACGTTAAACCAGGCTTTAAACGTCCTGCAGGCTGGACGGTGACTGGAGAAGCCAGATGATACCTGCCCATGCGGCGAGGGGGACATTTTGAAGGGCCGCAGCCGTGTGGATCGGCCTTTCGTTGCTGGCCAAGGCGAACGACATCCTCCGAGAGGCCGGGATCTCCCCGCGCCTCGGGGAGCAGGGAGGGCGCCTGGCCTCCACCGCCATCCTGTGAGCAGCGATCCTCTTCATAGCAATGTTTACGGTCCGCTGGATCGGGCCGCGAACGGGTAGGGATGCCCTTCTCGTCGGGCTCTTGTGGCTGACCCTGACCCCGGCTTTCGAGTTTTCCGCCGGCCACAACCTGTTCGGCCATTCGCGGGAAAAGCTGCTGGCCAACTATAACCTCGCCCGGTGCCGCGTCTCGCTGCTGGTGCTGGTCCTGGTGACGATTCTGCTGGCTCCCTGGGGGGCCACAAGGGTGAGAGGGGTGGCGGGAAGGAAAAAAGGAGGAAAAAATTTCAGTTATGGTTATGGACCTTTCCGGGTATCAGAGCGAAACGCTTTGGGCTGCATCTCCATTCTGACAAGGAATTGCGGATCCGGTTTTTAGACCGCAATTGCATGGGATCTGAAAACAGGTCAAAAATCGCCGTTCGTTTTTTTTCTTCTGGCCTTTGGCCTCTCCCGGCCTTATGCTTGTTGCAGGCTTTTTTCGGAGGGTCTGACATGAAAATTGCCATGGGACCACGCGCCGCTTCAAAGGACAGGCTGCACCGTTTCTTCCCCTTTTTTTCAGTTTTCCCAAACTGTCCCAACAGCAAGCCGCCGGCCAGCAGGAAGGCGGCTTTTCTCATCCTTTCAAGGAGGGTGCCATGAAAAAACCCGTTGTTCTGGTCTTCCTGAGTCTGGCGTTGGCCTTGTCTGCGTGCGGCGGAGGGGGTGGAGGGGATGACAGTTCTCTGGATGTCCTTTTCTTTGCTGGAAACGACGGCGCCGGAGGGGCGTCTTTTGCCGGCAACATGGAATTGTGGTCTTTCGACGGGGCATCACCCTCAAAGGTGGCCGAGATCTACCCGGGCACCGCTCCATCATATCCTCAGTATTTAACGGAACTGGGGGACCTGGTGGTTTTCAAAGCCCGCGACGACCTTCACGGAAGTGAACTTTTTGCCACCGACGGCCTGGACGCCTGGCTCGTCAGGGACATCGTGCCCGGAGACCAGGGCAGCCATCCGGCCGATCTGAAAGCCTTCGGGGACCGGGTTTTCATGATCCTCAATGGGGGCGGCGCAAACGAGCTCTGGAGCACGGATGGGACCGAGGCTGGAACGCAGGTGGTCGCCGGTTCCGGGCAGGGGATCCTGGAGGTGACCGGCTTTGCCCCAGGGTCCGACGGCAACCTCTATTTCACGGGGACCAGTTCGGGGGGGACAGGCCTTTTCTATGTGGATTCTGATTCAGCCGAGATCCACACGGTATGCGGCGATTTTATCGACACGGGGTGGCCCAACGGGCCCGGCGACATTGCCGCGCTGGGGACGGACATCTTTTTCCCGGCCGACGACGGGGTCCGGGGAATGGAGCTGTGGATGTACAGCGTCCCGGGCATCGGGTGCACGATCGTGGCCGACCTGGAGCCGGGAGACGGCGGATCGGGACCGGGCGAACTCACCGCGGTGGGCGTCACGGTGGCATTTTCGGCCGAGAGGAGCGACGTGGGCCGCGAGCTGTGGTCCACCACCGGGGCGGCAGGCAGCACCACCCTCGTAGCCGACATTTTTTCGGGGGCGGACGGCTCCTGGCCCTGGAGCTTCTTTGTCCACGGCGGCCTCCTTTACTTCACAGCGAGGGACGGCATCTCTGGATGGGAGCCCTACGTGACCGACCTCCTGAGCCCCCCGGCCATGCTGGCGGACATCAACAGCGGAGCCTCCGGTTCCATGGCATGGCACTACCAGGAATACGATGGAAAGGTCTACTTCTATGCTGTCGACGAGGAGTACGATTGCGAGCTCTGGGTCACCGACGGCACCGGCCCGGGGACGGAGATGGTCTTCGATCTCAACCCGGATGGGAACGGCGCCTGGCCGGATTAGGAAAATCGGGCTGATCCCGCAGTGTGGCCTTCCGGGGCTCTCCCCGGAGCAGGAAACGCTTCATACAGCAGGGGCTCCAAGCCCCTGCTTTTTTTGCCTTTCTTCATTGTTTCCCAGATCTCAGCTTTAGGCAGCCCTTTGGCGCCTTCGCGCAGGAACCGAGGATATCTCACGCCCGCTCGCCCTGCCTGACGGATGGACTCACTCAAGCCGCCAAGGACACAAAGAAAGTCAATATGTTAAACAGGTCTTAAAACCTTCTGTCTTTCCTGGTTTCCTTTGCGCGCTTCGCGGCTTTAGCGAGTCACCGGCAATGGGTGACGAGCGAGCGTGAGGCTGCCTTTCGATGTTTTAGCGCAAAAGCTGGGGTGTCTCACGCCCGCTCGATCAACACACATCCGACGTTATACTTTCAACGGAAAAAATCTTTTCTTCTCCCTCAATTCTGAGGCATCCCCCTGGGGGTGATGACCACGTCGATGCGCCTGTTGGCCGCCCGTCCCTCGGGCGTGGTGTTGGGGGCCAGGGGGCGGGAGGAGCCGAACCCGGCGGCCCCAATATGGTCCTCCCTGACGACTTTGTTGGCCAGCAGGTACTGACGCACCGACTCGGCGCGCTGCTGTGAGAGATGGTCGTTGAGCTCCGCAGAACCCGTGGAGTCGGTGTGGCCCTCAATGGTGACCTTCGGCTCCGTGAATGTCCTCACCGCCTGCTGGACCTTGCTAAGCAGGGGATAATTTTCGGGCATGATGACCGCCTGGCCCACCGGGAAAGTCATTCCCCTGAGGCGGATCACCATCCGGCTGCCCTGCTTGTAGCATTCGGCCTCCTGAGGGGTGAAGAGGGCCTGTACCTGGTCGTAAAGCTCATTGAAGCGCCTCTCCGACTCCAGCCGTTCTTCCGCCTTGCGCCGCTGGGCCTCGAGGCGGAGCTTCTCCGCTTCCTGCTCTGTCAGCACTTTGGCAACGGCCGCGGCCTCCTGCCGGTTCGCCCGCTGGAGGGACTCGATCTGTTCCGCGCAGCGGGTCTGCAGGTCGTCCATGGCCGCCTGCTGGCTGGTCGTCTTCTGCACCAGGAAATCGCGGTCCTTCACCAGGGAGTCGATGGACCCGAGGATATTCCCAACCTGAACATCAAAGGTCCTGTCCCTCATGTCGGGGGCACCCAGGGCTTCGGATGACTGTTTCAGTATATTCTCGACCCACAGGGCCGTGCCCTCGGGGTCCATATCGCGAAGCCTGAGTGCCTGCCGGTTGAGCTGAAGGGCCCGGTTGGCCTTGAAGAGAGCCGCGCTGCCCCGCTCCTGCATCTCCTCCCTGGCATAGGGGTTTGTCGCGATGAATTCCTCGGCACCCGCCAACTCCCGCTGCGCTTCGGCATAGGGTCCGGGGACCCACTTTTTCGCCCCCTGGCTTTCTGCCTGGGCGAGGACCTTGCGCGCGTCGCCTAAAATCGTCTCCTTGATAGCCCTTACCTCGAGGCCGTGAAAAGCCTCCACGACCCCCGGCTCATCCGCCCTGGCGCCTTTCAGGTCGTTGGTCTCCACGTCCTTCGCGAGCCCGAGGAACCGTTTTTCGACGGCGGCATACTCGTCGCCGAACACGGTGGCCCCCGCCTCCCGGGCAAGCTTCCTGGCCTCTATGGCCTGGGGAATCGCCGTGCACACGATGCGCCCGATCTCTTCGGCCTGGGCGATTTCAGTCAGCCCTTTTGACACCGAGCTGTTTATGCGGGAGATCTCCCCTTTCGTTTCCAGCGCCCTTTTCGCCTCCGCAAGGGACCCCTCCGCCCTGGCGAACCAGGTGGGTGATAGGACGTTAAGGTTCTGAGCCCTGCCCTCCCCTATCCTTCCTTCCAGCCGGGCTACGGCCGCCGCCGGATCCGACGGCAAGGGCGCGGCAGGCGCCTTGATCTGTTTTGTCCCCGCGCAGGCAGACAGCGTAAAGGCAACGATCAAAGCCGAAAAGATCCTGAGAGAAACCGTTTTAGCCATTCCTTTTCCTCCAGATGAACAGTTATCGGGCTGCTCTTACCCTCGGCCCGGGAATCCCCCTGCCGCAGGATAATCCCTCGGCATCAGGAGGAAAAGTCTCCCCTGAACAGGGAGACCGGGACAATGGAGTCCAGCCTGGGAAACGATCCCGGGATTATATCCCCGGCAATGGCCCAGGCAAGTGAAATCAGACGCCCAGTCCAAAAATGTAAGAGGGCAGGACCTGACCCCGAGGATTTGCACACTTCCATCCGGTCATTGGCGGGACTCAGGGCAGGGAAAAGGCGACCGGCAGGGAGGCCGCAGAAGGAAAGGGTCAGGGCGTGATCCGCAGTGGTTGTGAAAAAAGACCAGGGAAAACTGCGCTTCACACCCCGACCCGTTTCTCCTATTTTGACTTTATGCTCACATTATCTATTCCCATATTGAGGACCTCAAGATTATCGGTCTGGGCAAAGCGAAGGATATACGTCTCTCCTGGGGTCAGGTCTGCCGAAAGATCGAAGGCGTAGGATATGTAGGGCAGGACCGGGTCATAGCCGTCCACTCCCAGATAAAGGTTCCTGATGACTCCGCTTCCCGTGTCAAAGGTCCCCGCAACGGCCGAGAGGATGTCGATGCGGGCATGCTGATTCGACTCTCCTGTGTGGTCGAGGACCCCGGCATCGATGGGCCCTTCTCCGCTCGAATCGAGGACGAACATGTCGAAGGTGATGCCGATCTCATCGTCGCCATCGGGCACCGTGAACGCCTGGATGATGGCGTCCGTTGTCGGTCCGTTCTGGTCGGAGACAGCATAATAGGTGCCTTCACTGGGCCCGGCGGTGGTGGTTCCGCCAATGGGTGTTGAGGATGCGGCGATCACTGATATCGACCCCGAAATCATGGGGGTCTCCAGGGCGAGAATGATAATCCCGCCGGATCCGGGCAGAGCCTCATACGTCCAGCCGGTCAGGTCCCCTGTCTCAAACCCGCCGTTTGTCAAAAGCTCGGTCCCGTCGTCACCGTCTCCACCGCACCCCGCGAACACGAAGGGGAGAAGCAGAAAAACTCCCAACAAAACAACAACGATCCTTTTCATAATTCCTCCTTTTTGGTCAGAGAAACGGCTTCTTCGGCACCTTCAAAACACTCTACCCGATATCTCCCTGGATTTCCCGATAAAACTTTACAAAGCTTCCAGAAACATGACTCAGGCCCAGGCTGAGGGATGGCACTTTGGCAGTGCGGCGAATGAAAAACAGAAGACCGCAGGAAAAAGCGGGAGCCCCGGTTCCTGAATCTCAGAGGGCAGGACCTGACCCCATGGAATTTTTTCTTTTGCCGGACAAACGACTGCTTCTGTAGTTTAGTTGAAAATACATGTAAAATGCGCCCAGGGAAGATTTTTTCAGGGCAGGATTGCCTTAATTCGGCCAGGACCATAACCGGCCTTCCTTCGGCAGGGTCTGCTGTCCTGTAACGTTAACGCTTTTCAGCGGCATGGGGGTAGACGATGAAACGTTCCGTAGTAGCGGCAGCTATGCTGGTCCTGATGATGGGGACAACCGGGACTCTCATGTCCTGTGGAGGTGGAAATGGGGACGGAGCCTCCGAGAAGCTTTTCTTCCAGGTGTATTCCAACGATGAGGGAGAACTTTGGGAATTTGACGGCGAGACGGCCTGGATGATCGACATCGACGCCCTGACAGGGGCCTCCCCTGACGGGGAGAAAGTGGCCATGGGGGATAAACTGTATTTCAGGGCACACGATTCCACCGACTGGGATGAGCTGTGGTCCTTCGACGGAAACGCTCCAAGCCTCGCCGCCGATATCAACCCTGCCCCAAACCAGGGTTCCTACCCCTATGATCTGGTCCTTTACGAGGACAAGATATTTTTCAGCGCCGACGACGGTCTCCACGGGAGGGAGCTCTGGTCCTTCGACGGGGACGCCGCGAGCCTGGCCGCCGACATCAACACGGTTCCCGGGGCAGGTTCTGATCCCTGGGAAATGACCACTTACGACGGAAAGCTCTTTTTCGGCGCCAACGAGGGGGTACACGGGAACGAACTCTGGTCCTTCGACGGGGACGCGGCCAGCCTGGCCGCCGACATCAACACAGCCGCCGGAGAGGGATCCATCCCTTCCTACTTCGCGGTTTACGACGGCAGGCTTTATTTCTATGCCACTGACGGAACAACCGGGTACGAACTGTGGTCCTTCGACGGAGAAACGGCCAGCCTGGCCGCCGACATCAACGCCGGGGGGTCGTCTTATCCCAACTTCCTGACGGTTTACGACGGCAGGCTCTTTTTCGGGGCCGATGACGGGGTGCACGGGACCGAACTCTGGTCCTTCGACGGGGACGCGGCCAGCCTGGCGGCCGACATCAACACGGCCTCGGGGCAAGGCTCCCAGCCTTCCTTCCTGACGGTCTACGACGGAAAGCTTTTTTTCAGCGCCTTCGAAGAGGTACACGGGAACGAGCTGTGGTCCTTCGACGGGGATGCCGCCAATCTGGCGGCGGACATCAACACGGCCCCCGGGGTAGGTTCTGACCCCTGGGAAATGATCACCTATGACGGCAAACTCTTCTTCGGCGCGGATGACGGCGTTCACGGGAAAGAACTCTGGTCCTTCGACGGGGACGCGGCCAACATGGAAGCCGAGTTCGACACAACCCCGGGCGCCTTCACGGATCTCGGGGCCTTCGGGGTCTTCGCCTATTGAGCAGCACTTTCCGGCCCACGGGTTCAAAAGGAAAAAACCTTACAACGGCCGTCCGGGTTGAATCCCCGGCGGCCGTTTTCACTGGTCATTCTCAACTGTACCGAAGGACGAATCGGCGGGGCTTATATCTGATTTGGCCCCAGAGGTTATTGATCTGATGTGCAGGAGAGGTTTTTTCGATTACCCCCATGAGCAGGAAGCGCAATTATATGATGGACAGGTTTTTCATAGACCAGCCGGCGCTGTTCCGATGCAGGGGGGACGGGAGGAGGTGTCGTGGGCTTTTCGGATCTTGAAGGAAAAGCAGTCCTGGTGACGGGAGGGGCCCAGGGGATCGGGAAGGGGATCGCCCTTCGGCTGCTTCGCGAGGGGATGAAGGTGGTACTAGGAGACCTGGACCGGAAAGCGGGCGAGGAAACCCTCGGGGAATTCGAAGGCGCGGGTGAAGTCTTCTTCGTTCCCCTTGACGTTTCCGACGAGGATTCTGTCCGGGAGGCGGTGGGCCGGACCCTCTCAATCTGCGGCCGACTGGACGCCCTGGTGAACAACGCCGGCATAGCCCGGTCGATTTCCGGCCCTGTGGAGAACCTCTCCCTCGAGGAGTGGAACCGCGTGCTGGGTACCAATCTCACAGGGGCCTTTCTCTGCGCCAGGCACACCGTTCCCTTTCTGAGGAAGCGTGGAGGGGCCATCGTGAACATCTCCTCCACCCGCGCGCTGCAGTCGGAACCTGACACAGAGGTGTATTCCGCTTCAAAGGGCGGTCTGGTCGCCCTCACCCACGCCCTGGCCGTGAGCCTGGGCCCCAGGGTCCGCGTGAACTGTGTCAGCCCCGGATGGATCGAGGTGTCGGACTGGCAAAGATCCGACCGGCGCCGCAAGCCTTTTCACACCGGACGCGACCGGGACCAGCATCCCGCGGGGAGGGTTGGGACGCCCCACGATGTTGCGGCTCTGACCGCTTATCTTCTCTCGGATGAATCCTCTTTCGTCACGGGGCAGAATTTCGTCGTCGACGGCGGCATGACCCGCCGCATGATCTACGAGGAGTAGGCGAAAGGAACCGGATATTACCACTGATACGTTTCCAGGCTTTGGGCGAGGCTTAATCTTGAGGAAACCTTAACGTTCCCTTGGTACTTAAGAAGGGGATGTGCACAACACCACCGGTGGCGATGGGCATATGCCAGAAAAAAGGTAAAAGGCTAGAATCGACGTGTCCGTGTTCGGCCTGATTTAAACTTCTTTGAAAATATGCTCTCGATGATAAGCGATATTTTCAATTGAAAGTTTATGTTCATCTAAAACATTAAGGCGACCTGTTAACCCAATTACTCTTAGGTCATCCTGAAGGCTAATTGCTCCGAAATCAAATAAAACATGCATGTTGGGAGAAAGGCACAGAATGTTCGGTACAGTATCTGGTCCACTGTGTGGGCGACCTAATGGTTTAATATGGCAGGCTTCTGCATAGGGTCCGGTCGGAGTAACTAGACGAACACCTGTTATTTGGCAGGTAAAATTATAAATTGTCTTAACGTAGTTTCCAATTTCTGAGTTACGAATAACCCGTGTCGTATACACATTGGACCTACCCGGCTTCTCTTCACCGTAAGGCGCAAGGTGTTCCCTGGCTGGAGCATCAATTCTGTCGGCATCTTGGATTTTTACTAACCGGTAGCGCCAAACGATGAACCCATCCCTTCCTCTTTCACGCCAGCAATTCTCAATACGAAAAAGGCCATCATAACGATAGCCTCGTGTGGGCGCATAATCTGAGTCAGCCTTATGCCCGCGAATAACTCTGATTGGGATCCCTTCCCTTTGGTTGTTTGCTAAATTGAGATTGCCTCCCTTCAACGACTGGTTTTTGACTTGTCGTCTGGTCTTGGGATCTCTTCCTCCTTCCCCAGTGTAAATAATTATATCTCCAAGATCTTCGTCATCCACATATCCGCCAGAAAGAACGATTGAGTGACCACCCGGGCTAATTCCTTTCATTAAACCTTGATGGACGTTGGCATCATGAAGGGATTTCCTATCCGAGAACATTCTACCTTCTTCTACTCCTGGGATTGTACCTTGCATGGTCCACTACCTCCCGTGCAATCGGTATATCCGCCGCAGCCAGATCGAAATTCAGCAGACAATCTGGCCTTACCCACTCGATTTCATCGTGATCGCTTAAAATATAATTCCCTGATAAATATTCAGTCTGAAAAGCAAAAAGCTCTATAGAGATATGGCTGTAATCGTGTTTGTTTGAGGTAATGAATTTTCCCACTTTGGTTCGGATCCCGAACTCTTCTTCAAGCTCTCTCTTCAGGCATTCTTCAGGTGATTCCCCATCCTCGACTTTCCCCCCGGGAAATTCCCATTTTCCGGCAAGGTTTTTACCCGGCGCCCTCCGGGCGATTAGGATCTTTCCGTCTTTTTCAATTATGGCGCAGGTGACCACTACCATTTGCTTAATGCTCCCAGGGGTTGATCCACTATTTTTAACCGTACAGGAACAGGGGGGGCAGGGGCAAGGGAAACAGCAGTTTCCAGACCGCAATCCGCCGTGCGCGCCTTTCCTTGTGTTTATTCTTTCCCCGTGCTACAAAGCAGTGCCCGCAGGCCTGTCCCGGGATGAATAAGCTTCCCACGGCAGGCCGCTCGGATGGATCATCAAGCGGTCAAAGAGTCTTTCAAGGCACCCCGAAGAAGTTCTCCCTTCCTTTCACGGTTCCCTGAAGCATTCCTCCCGACGATCTCGTTCGACGAGCCCAACAACAGGATCCGCCTGTACAGATCGCTGCATTGCCGCGTTTTGCGGGCCGCGCAGGCGTGAACCGGAAAAGGAAACAGCTAAACCATGGACAAGGCAACTTTTGAAGAATTAAACCTTATAGAACCCATCCTGCGCGCCGTGCGCCAGGAGGGGTACGTGCAACCCACTCCCATCCAGAAAGCCGCCATCCCGAGCCTTCTGGAAGGCCGCGACCTTCTCGGGTGCGCCCAGACCGGCACCGGCAAGACGGCCGCCTTCGCCCTCCCCATCATCCAGAGGCTCCACCTGAAACCCTCCCCCCCGATGCGGGGCCGCGCCCGGGTCCTCGTCCTCACCCCCACCCGTGAACTGGCCGCCCAGATAGACGAGAGCTTCAAAGCCTACGGAAGGTACGTCGGCCTGAAAAGGGCTGTGGTCTTTGGCGGAGTGGGCCAGGGCCCCCAGGTCAGGGCCCTTTCCGCGGGCGTGGACGTTTTAGTGGCCACGCCGGGGCGCCTCCTGGATCTCATGGGCCAGAAGCACCTGCGCCTCGACAGCCTCGAAGTCTTCGTCCTGGACGAGGCGGACAGGATGCTGGACATGGGGTTCATCCACGACGTCCGCAGGATCATCGCGGCCCTGCCGCAAAAGAGGCAGTCCCTGTTCTTCTCGGCCACCGTGCCGCCCGAGATCGTCCGCCTGGCCCAGAGCATGCTCACTGATCCGGTCAAGGTCTCTGTCACCCCGTCGGCCACCACCGTCGAGCGGGTCGACCAGAGGCTCATGTACGTCACCCGCGGGGACAAAAGGAACCTGTTAGAGCACCTCCTCGTTGACCCGGAAGTCTCCAGGGCCCTCGTTTTCACCAAAACCAAGCACGGGGCCGACAAGGTCGTCAGGAACCTCGAAAAAGCGAAGGTCCCGGCCGACGCGATTCACGGCAACAAGTCCCAGAACAACCGCACGAAAGCCCTCGAGGATTTCCGCAAAGGCAGAATCCGCGTCCTGGTGGCCACCGACCTCGCGGCGAGGGGCATCGACGTGGACGGAATCAGCCACGTCATCAACTACGACCTGCCGGCTACCCCTGAGGGCTACGTCCACCGCATCGGGCGGACGGCCAGGGCGGGTGCCGACGGGATCGCTATCTCCTTTTGCGACAAGGATGAATCCTCCTGCCTGCGCGAGATCCAGAAGGTCATCCGGACCGAAGTCCCGGTCTGCGAGGATCATCCGTGGCACATCCCCGCCTCCTTCATGGAGGTCATCGCCCCCCGGGACCGGGACCAGGCCGTGAGGGAAAGCGGGAACGGAAAGAACAGGGGCAGCAGGCAGCCGCGTGACTGGAAGAGCAGGCGCTCCGCCTACGGAAACCGCGGGTCCCGGATGGCCGGCAACGCCCCTGCCAGGCAGGAAAGGTAGGACGCCCAACCGCCGGGCAGGTTTTAAAAGGGTTTCGGAGCCGGAGGTTTACGGGAAAAAACGTAGGCTCTCCGGCTTTCATATTCTACGCCGGGGTACGGCTCCCTCTCGATAACCTCAATTCCCTCGAACCCGCTGTCTGCCAGGCAGCGGGAAATGAAGCCGGAAGGGAAGAAGGAGAAGTCGATGTCGATCTTCCTGCCGAGGAACTCGTCGATGTGGATGGTTTCCTCACCGACGTGGCAGGTGAGGAGGAAGAGGCCTCCGGGCTGCAGAACGCGGAACGCTTCGTGAAATACGGTCGAGACCTGATCCCGGGTGAAGTGGACGATAGCGTAGAATGCGACGGCCCCGGCCATGGAGCCGTCTTCGAAATCAAGTGCGAGGATGTTTCCCCTGCGAAACTCGATTTCCGGGTGGATCCTTTTTGCCTGCTCCACAAGTTTGGCGGAAAGGTCCAGCCCGGAGATCCCAACCCCTAACTTCCTCAGGTACCCGGCTGTCTGGCCGCTCCCGCAGCCCAGGTCCCAGACCGGCCTTCGGTCCCCGATCTCCCTGGCGAACCTGCCCAGGACCTCCCGGTCCATCGGCTTCTTCTCATGCTCGCCGGCGAACGCCTCCGCGTATTCCCAGGCTATCGTGTCGTAAGCGCTTTGGATCCTGCACAGATCCTGTCCGGCGTTCATTTCCTTTTCAGCCATTTTCCCCCGCATCGTCCCCGGGGTCCGTCCCCGGGATCAGAGCACTTTTTGGGGTCAGAGCACTTGGTCTTTCATAGAATCTTTCTAACCGCTTACGGGCAAGGTCATTCCCGCCGGAATACCGGACACAGTCCCCGGTATCAGCCAACCGTCTAGCGCCGCTGCAGCTGCAGAACTGAGGCCGGATCCTCGACTGCAGCCTCTTCGAGTTCGCTTTCCGGAACCAAAATGCACTCCTGTTCGTTCTGCAGGGTCATCAGGACGACATCCTGACACTCAGGGTCACAAATCATAACCGTGCTTATGGCGCAGGTCAGGTCATAACTCTCCGAGATCAGGTTGACGTGCAGGGTCCCCCAGTAGGCGCTGGAACTGGAAACGGAATAAGTGCCCGTGAAACCCGCAGTTTCATCTTCTACCGTGATGCTTTCGATTATGGTCCCGTCCCCCAGTTCCAGCGTGCCGGAAAAGCTGTCAAAATCCCCGCTCGAAATGGGCATGCCCAGGTAGACACCGTCGATCCACACATCAATGTCGAAGCTGTGGAGATCGTAGATGCCTTCCAGGTTTTCCATACTCAGATCAGGCGGCTCATCCCTGGTCCAATGGTCGTATTCCACGACGCATAGCTCTACCATGCCGTCCTGTTCGCTGTCCCCGCCGTTTCCTCCGCAGGCGCCCCCCAGAAAGGCCAGAGCCAGTATGATTGAAACGACTTTCCAGCGGATTCTCAACATGGCAGGTTCCTCCCCCTGTTGGTTTTTCCTGTTAATGGAGCCTTGAGATAAACATTTATCGGGAAATTCCCGCGATGAGCCAGTGCAGGAAGAGGGGCCCGCAAAGAGCAGGGCGGGGATGGAGACGTGAGGACGACGCATGGCCTGGGGGACCCTGGCCCCCTGTTTCGATGCAGTCCGGAAAGATTTTGAACACAGGAATTATACCACAACTACTTTGTCGGGAATCGAAGATAAAAAATTTCCCGGAACCGAGCCCGGCCGTCGGTCTGAAGGCAGGGGCTCTTTGGGGTCAGAGCACTTTATCACTTTGGCAGAGCACTTTTGGCAACGCCTTTGCATGTTCCGGGTCATAGCACGTCCTTTGCGGGTCCTTCAAACCGAGTATCCCTACCACCTGGTCTGCCGGACCAACAACCGGTCCTTCCGGTTTGACCAGAGGCAGGCTGCCCGCATTATGTTCCAGGCCCTTACCGGAGCCATGGAAAAATATCAGCTTCGGGTCCATCACCTCGTCTTCATGGCCAACGATTACCGCCCAAACACGTTAGACGTTGAGCGTTAAACGTTGAACGTCTGAAGGCTCTCTGGGCCTTCGGAAAGAAGATGGATGTGGATCTGGCCGGGGACCATCTTGTCCTGCTCTGGGGGAAAAAACACCCGGAGTATGTCCGGATCCTGGTCTGCGAAGAGGGGAAAGGGTTTGACGACGATCAGGTGAAAAAAGGACTCCGAAAGATGTTCTTCGGGTCCGCCGACTTCGTCCAACGAATGCAGGACGCTTACTGCCGCCCTCGATAATTTCTTTTTTTCTGAAAACAGGTTTCAAAGGACAGGTCTGAGTCCATCCCTGTCACAGAATCCTTTCAGCCTTCCCTTTCCCACAATACAGCAGTCCTGAAAACCTGGCATATCAATCCCAAAACTGATATCCACCCCGAAAAGGCCGGGTGACATCCAAAATATCCTTGAAACGGCAAACTCCGGGATACTTTCCCCCTGTCGTGTCTGGCACCAGGGAAGGGCAGCACCAGGGAAGGGCGGCACAGGGGAAGGGCACTGAGGGGTTTTAAATTGCCTGAAGGGAAGAACCTGGTTCGGAACGCACGCTCTCAGATTTTTCGCCTGTCGCCCGGGCGGTAAGGTTGTGCGTGGAGCTGTCCTCTGACACTGTTTTTTGCCGCCTGCCTCTTCCAGGCCCAGTTTCCAATGGTGAGGTACATCCAGCGCGGCAAAAAGGGCTTTGCCATAAGTTCGGCCGCTTCGGAGGGAACCGGCTTGCCCCGGTCGAGGGCCTCTGCAGTCAGCCTCAGCGCCTTCCTCAGGTTCCTGACCATTCCCCCCCTCTCCTTCAGGGTTTTTCCATCGATGGCACCCCCCATACCCAGAGTGAGGCCTCCCATCCAGGTAAACCCGGCCTCGCAGGCGAACTGCCGGGCGATGGCAAGGGCCGTGTGGTTGTGGAAAGATTCCGGGAAGCCGCAGTTCACCACAGCCATGAACCCCTGTTTAGGTCGGGACACAATTTTACTGCGCACTGCGGCCAGGGTCTCGAGGGCCGCCGTCACAGGCGCCGGAAGGCTGTCGACATATAGAGGGCTCAGGAGGACGACGAGGTCCGCTCCGCCGGCAGCTTCTGTGAGTGACCGCAGGCCTTCCTCTTTTTCAGATTTTTCGGGGATCCCGGCCTTTTCCACCTGCCATCCCAGATCCCTGAAGTGGACGGACAGTTCTTCTCCCATGGCGGATGAGGTGCTCCGCTTCCTCGGACTGCCGATCATGATGAGCACCCTCCTGGGTGCACCCTTACCTGACCGGATGTCCAGGCTGCAGCCAGGTTCCGCAGTGAATTGGTCCTCCCTGACCTTTCTTACCGGTTGATCCAAAAAGCGGGAAGTCGCAGCCTTTTCCAGCAGGCGCCCAATTCCTTCCCTAAGCCCGGCATCTGTCAGATCCTCCCTTTGAAGGACCTCGACAGCGGCGGAGGGAGGGTGGAAGTTGACCGCATTCCGATAATGGAGGGTCTCGAAGATTTCCGTGCAGGCTCCTGATCCGCCAAAGCCGATCCCCAGGGCTGCCATGGCAGGCACACTTTCGTATCGAGGCCTGTGGTGGACTTCCCCCCGGACTATTTTGAAAAACGGGGAGATAAGGCAGATCAGCCGGTCAAGGGCCATTTTTGCGCTGGAGGAGTATCCGCCGAAGGTGACCGGCGAAACAATGAGGAGCAACTCGCTATCCATGATCCTCCGGCACAGAAGGTCGCCGTCGTCATTCTGCAGGCACCTTCCAGGCCGGATTGTCCAGCACCCGAAGCATCCCTTGCAGGGCCGCAGGTCCATGTCCCTGGGCGCGAGGATGCGCGCCTCCCAGCCGCGGCTGTCAAGTTCACCCGCCACCGCGTCCATAACCTTCTGCTGCACAGCGCTGCTTTCGTTGAAACCATCCAGGATCAGCGTTTTCATCGCGTCCCTTTTTCCCCTCACCAGGAAGGCCCGGCCGCATCCGGGGCCAGCCCTCCGACCTCCGGAACCCGGGACTATTATAAACCGCTTAACGTAAGGCGCTGGACGCCTTTCCTACGCCTCCGGGAAAAGCCTCGACGCCTCTTCCCGGAGCTTGTACTTCTGGATCTTGCCGCTGGCGGTCATGGGGAAGGAGTCGACCATGACCACGTATTTCGGGATCTTCATCCTGGCGATCTGCCCGCGGCAGAAATCCCTCACCTCCTCGGGCTCCAGTTTGACCCCTTCCCGCGGGATGACGAAGGCGCAGACCTCTTCCCCGTACTTGCGGCTGGGGACGCCCACTACCTGGACGTCGCGGATGCCCTCCATGGTGTAGAGGTACTCCTCCACCTCTTTGGGGTAGATGTTTTCCCCTCCTCTGATGATCATGTCCTTGAGGCGTCCCGTAATGGCGAGGTACCCGTCCCCGTCCATGACCCCGAGATCTCCGGAATGGAGCCAGCCTTCCCCGTCTATGACGGAGGCGGTCTCGTCCGGCATATTGTAGTACCCCTTCATAATGTTGTATCCGCGGCAGACCACCTCACCCTGCGTCCCCGGGGGAATTTCCCGCCCCGTTTCGGGGTCCACCACCTTCACCTCGACGCAGGGCAGGGCCCGCCCCACTGTTTCCGTCTTGCGCACGAGGTCATCGTCGGTGCGGGTCTGGGTCATCACCGGGGAAGCTTCCGTGAGCCCGTAGGCGATGGTGATCTCCCCCGCGTGCATCCTGTCGATGACCTGCCGCATGACCGCCACGGGGCAGGGGGAGCCTGCCATGATGCCCGTGCGCAGGCTCGAAAAATCGAATTTCCCGAACATGGGATGATCCAGGACGGCGATGAACATGGTGGGGACGCCGTAAAGGGCCGTGCACCGCTCCTGGTCTACACTGGCCATCACCAGAAGGGGGTCGAAGGTTTCAACCAGGACCATGGTCGTCCCGTGGGTGACGGCCGCCATTACGGCCAGGACGCACCCGAAGCAGTGGAACAGGGGGACGGGTATGCACATGCGGTCCTTCGAGGTGAGCTTCTGGCATTCGCCGATCCGGAAGCCGTTGTTAAGGATGTTGATGTGGGTGAGCATGACCCCCTTGGGGAATCCCGTGGTGCCGGAAGTGTACTGCATGTTCACGATGTCGCCCGGTGCCAGCTGGGCCTGCCGCTGAAGGTACTGATCCCGGCTGACCATGGGAGCCATGGCCAGGAGCTCGGGCATCGAATATAGCCCCTTGTGCTTCTCCGGCCCGAGGAAGAAGACCCTCTTCAAATGGGGGAAGCGGGTGCTCCTGAGGGCTCCCCTGGGAAGATCCCTGAGCTCCGGCAGGATCTCGTACATGGTCCCGAGGTAGTCGATGTCCCGGAAGCCGTCGATGATGAACAGGTTCTCCGCTTCGGACTGCTGGAGTAGATAGGTGATCTCCGTAGTCCGGTAATGGGTGTTGACGGTGATAAGCACCGCCCCGATCCTGGCCGTGGCAAACTGGAGGAGAAGCCAGGAGGGGACGTTGGTGGCCCAGACGGCGACCTTCTCCCCTTTCCGGACGCCCATGGCCATGAGGCCCCTGGCCAGCCGGTCCACCTCGTCGGAGAACTCCCGCCATGTGAGGCGGTAGTCCCGGTCGGCAAAGACCACAGCCTCCTGATCAGGCCATTTCCGGGTGGTCTCCTCCAGGACCTGCCCCAAGGTGACTTCCCGGATACCGGAAGGCCCCCAGCCGTTTTCCGCCTCAGCGGGGGATGTAGACGACCGCATAGATCCCCGCCTTTCTCCCATCTAGGGCTTTGACGCGGTGGGGCACCACCGAATTGTAGTAGACGCTGTCCCCCTCCCTGAGCTCCACGTGCTTTTCGCCGTAATCGAGGCCGACCCGTCCCGAGAGGACCACGATGAACTCCTCGCCTTCGTGTGAGGACACGGCCGCGTCCTTTTCGGGAACAGGGAGGATTTCCACGTAGAAGGGCTCCATGTGGCGGTCCGTCTTTCCCTTCCCGAGGGAGTGGAAGACGAGGGAGTCGGCGCCGGGGCGGCCGGCCGCCGGGACGGCGTCCGCATGCCTCTCCTCGGCCCGGACCACCAGTGGATCCTCGCTGATCTGGTCGTCCAGAAAGGTCCCCAGCCGCACTCCCAGGGCCCTGGAGATCTTTGTCAGGTGGGCGAGGGACGGCATTATCGCGCCCGTCTCCAGGCCGGTCACGGTCCCCTCGTCGAGCCCCGAGTGGCGCGCCACGTCCGACAGGGAGAGGCCTTTCATCTCCCTGAGCTTTTTCATCCTCTCTCCGACTTTATCCCTTTTCATGACCATCCCCTTTTGTTCCCGCCGGTCCTGCCAGCGTCTTTTGACAGGGTCGCAAAAAGTCCAATCCGGGACTTTTTGCTCCACGGAAAGCGAAAAATGTCATTTCCGCTTTCCTCACGGATCCATGACTTGCGATATCGGTCCTGGATCCGGGCGCCCCGCGCGGGGCGCGTTGACAAGGCCGCAAAAAGTCCAATCCGGGACTTAACGCTTCCCGGAAAGGGAAAAACATCGTTTTCCCTTTCCTCTTTGCCGATTAAATCTTCGATTTTTAACAGGGATGGAGGGGATGGAAGGGATGGGAAACCCCAAACCCGGAATCCATGGCTGCTCTTGTGCTCTCCCCTTTTCCTCCCGCTTTTATCCCCTTAATCCCCTTTATCCCTGTAAATTCAGATCCTGCCTTGTTTCTCGTTTATCCTCCAGCGGTTGACAGGGTCGCAAAAAGTCCAATCCGGAACTTTTCGCTGGGATTTTCAAAACTTTTTATTTTATCTTCCAAAAGGCGGGGATGGCGCAAGAAAAAATGAGGGCTCAAAACCGGAAAAAGGCTTCCGTAGGCCCATGCTACACTTGAAATGGTGTGCGGGTCCCGTAGGAACTGCCGGAACCGAAGAATGCCGGAAAGGATGTGGTGATGCAATCCGATTTCCCTGCCCGTATGTTTGGAAGGGCCGCCGTCGTCTGGCTCGGACTTTCGATCCTGGCCGTGGCAAACGGCGTCTTTCGCGAGGCCGTCATCTCCCCCCACCTGGGTGCGCAATGGGGACATGTGGCCTCCACCGTCCTTTTATGTTTCATGATTTTCGCCCTGGCGTGGTTCACCCTTCCCTGGATCGGCCCGCGCCGGGGCAGGGACGCTTTCCTCGTCGGGGCCCTCTGGCTGGCTCTGACCCTGGCCTTCGAGTTCCTCGCGGGCCATTACCTCTTCGGCCATCCTTGGGAGAAACTGCTGGCCGACTACAATGTCGCCCGGGGCCGCGTCTGGCCCCTGGTCCTGGCTGCAACCCTGCTGTCTCCGTGGATCGCGGCCAGGGTGCGGGGGAAGTGAGGCGGGAGAGGAAAGGAAAATAAAAGGGAGAAGGAGGAAGGGAGAAGCCGCAGGTCCTGAGCCTGCCCTGAGTCCCGCCAACTGGGGATCGAAGAGTATTACTTTGCGTTAATACCTTTAATCAAAAAACCTGGACCCGGAGGGCCGTAGAGGACACCCCTTTGACGCTGCCGCCAAGGTCCGCGGAGGAAAACAGGAAAAGTCGAATTGGGAAAAGGGAAGAAAAAAGGAATTGATTAACCAGGATCACTGATGCCATGGGCAAGGCTTCGAATCCCCTGCCTTCAATCCTTAATCCATTTATCTCCCCTCGAACCTGTCTTCCCCGTGTGTTCCCTTTCCCCTGACTCTCCTATCGCGATCGGACACTCACGTTGTCGATGCCCGTATTCATGGCCCCCATATTGGAGCTTTCGGCAAATCGGAGCAAGTAGCTTGTCCCTGGTGTCAGAGACAAATCGCTTTCATAAGAGATATAAGGCAACACCGGCGTGTCTCCGTCAACCCCGAGGTAGAGTTTCAGAATTTCCGGATCTGTGACGTCAAAGGTTCCGGCAGTCGCGGGAAGGACGTCCACCCGGACATGCTGGTTGTCCTCGAGACCTGAGTAACCAATAAAACCGGCGTCGAGGGCCGTTTCTCCCGCAGAGTTGAGGACGAACATGTCGAAGGTGACAACGACTTCGTCGTCTCCGTCGGGCACGGTGAAGGACTGAAGAAGAACCGCGGCGAAATTCTCGTCCTGGTCCACGAGAGCGTAATAGACCCCTTCACTCGGGCCGGCGACAGAAAAACCGGTCATGGGCGCAACGCTCGTGTCGACCACCGATATGAGCCCGGCCGCTCCCGGGAGGGGTGCATAGGTCCAGCCCGTCAGGTCGCCGGTCTCGAAATCGCCATTGTCCAGAAGTTCCGTCCAGCCGTCGCTTCCTCCGCCCCCGCAGGACCCGAGGAAAAAGAGAACGCCCAGGATTCCGAGGATAAATCCCATGCGGGTCTTGGTCTGCATGGCTCCACCTCCTCTTTGAAAGAAAAGCTCTCCCTTTTAGCCCTCAAAGCAATATGTCCGTCGATTTTCCCTTCCCCGGGTCTTTACGGCATCACCACAGGGGCACGATAAACGTGTCTTATTCCGGGGTCGCCCAGGTCGGCCGGGGCGGACACGAGGTTGTCAGCGTCCGAATCAAAAACCACATAGCCCCCGTCTGCACTGATGTAGGGGTAGTTGCTGCTCCCGTTGGCCTCTGTCCCGGCGGCGCTCACCGAGACGCGTGCGGTGATGTTCATCATCGTGTCCCGCACGAAGATGTCATCCGCATCGTTGGTGTCGTCCGGCACGAGGTTGGGGGCGCTGGACTCAAAGGCCACGTAGCGGCCGTCGGCGCTGATGGACGGAGTCCAGCAGCCCTGGGCGGCCTGGACGCCTGCCGTGCTGACCGAGACCAGCGAAGTCGTTTCCGAAACCGTATCCCGCAGAAAGACGTCTGTTTTCCCGTTGCTGTCGTCGGGAACGAGATTGGTCGCATCGGACAGGAAGGCCACGTAGCGGCCGTCGGCGCTGATGGCCGGATCTGAAGTTCTCCCGTTTCCCTGGGTCCCTGCCGTGCTCACCGAAACGAGGGAGGTGATGCCCTGCTGCGTATCCCGCACAAAAACATCACAATCCGGGTTGGTGTCCCCTGGAACCAGATTGGAGGCATAGGAATGGAAAGCCACGTAGCGGCCATCCCGGCTCAGGGCCGGTTCGAAGCTGTTGTCGTCCGCCTCGATGCCGGAAGGCCCCACGGAAACCCTGGAAGTGATCCCTGTCCTGGTGTCGTGGAGGAAGATATCCCGATGGGTATTGGTATCGCCGGGGATGAGGTCGTCCGCATTCGATTCGAAGGCCACCCACCGCCCGTCGCCGCTGATGGCGGGATGGTAGCTTCCCTGGTTCGCTTCCGTCCCGAAGGTGCTCACCGAAACCCTCGCGGTAAAGGGCGTCCGGGTGTCCCGCAGGAAGATATCATAGGCGCCGTTGGTGTCTCCAGGGACAAAATTGACGGGCTCCCCCTCGAAGGCGATGAAGCGCCCGTCGTCGCTGATGGCCGGCGTGTAGGTGAAGCTTGCGTTCTGGCCGCCCGTCCCGAACCCTTCGGAGCCCGCCGTGCTCACCGATTCCCTGGAGGTGATGCCCGTTTCCACATCGTGGTAGAAGACATCGTAATCCTCGTTGGTATCCCCGTCCACGAGGTTGGAGGCGTAGGAATAGAAAACGACATATCTCCCGTCGGCGCTGACGCCGGGGGATTCGCTGGAATCGGAGCCCGCCTCACCGGAAGAATTGATGGATACCAGAACGATGGGCCCGGGGGCCGAATCCCCGTCACTGCCCCCGCCGCAGGAGGTCAGGAGAAAGATTCCCGCCAAAAAGCCCAGCACCGAAACCAGAACCGCCATGATTGCCCTTTTCATTTCATTTCACTCCTTCCAGAAAACAAAAAACCGCCCACAACCAGCGGCGGTTCCCGATGATGATTCCGGGCGTTTTCCCATGACGAACCACCCGTCACTTTTCAAGTGTAGTCGACAATCAACCGATGGGCAACAAACCCCAAAAAAAGCATCCGAAAAGAGCGGAGACAGGGTATGGAGTGTGAGATTGCCGCGGCCCGGCGGCGGCATCGCAATGACTTTCTGATCCTGCTTTAAAAACCCCTGCCCTGCCCGCCATGAGCATGTCGCCTGCCCTGAGCATGTGGAAGGGCCAACCCTGAGCCCGGTTGAAAGGAAGGGAGCAAGGGCTAAAGCGTCGAAGGTGTTGCTTTGCGTAAATCACTTTAGCCTAAAAGCCTGGCGAGGACGGACATGCTTTTTCTCTGGACTCTGAACGCTCAACTTTCTGCCCTGAGAAAGGGGTGAGTTTGTCGAATCACGATTGAAGGGTGAACCCTGAACTGCATTTCCAGTTCCATTCCCTGTTCCTTTCCCTTTTCGTCGGACCTTCGACGTTCGACTCTGGACTCTGGACTGCCTCTATGGCACCAGCACCGGGGGCTCTTCCGGCTGGCGGATGAGATCCGACACATTCTCCCGGAATCCCGGCACCGTGGAGAGGACCTCGTCCCTCATCTCGCCGGCGTTGTGGTAGCGGCCCTCGGGCCTTTTCCTGAGGGCCTTTATCAGGACCCTTTCCATCTGGAAGGGAAGGTTCGGGTTGAGGGCGCGGGGAGACGGAGGTTCCCTCTTCAGGATGTTCTCCATGAGTTCCATTTCCGTGTTCCCCGAGAAGGGGAGACTCCCGGTGTACATGAGATAGAGGACGACCCCGAGGCCCCAGATGTCGCTTCGGCGCTCGCTGCGCCCGTTGACCTGTTCGGGACTCATGTACGGCCGGGTGCCGATGATGGTGGAGGAGGTTTCCTCCTGGCTCAGGCGCCTGACGATGCCGAAGTCCAGGAGGGTCAGCTTCCCGTCGGCGCCGATCACGGCGTTCTCCGGCTTGATGTCCCGATGGACGATGTGATGGTCGTGGAGATGGGAGGCGGCATCCATGAGCTGGAAGGCGGCCCGGTCGAGCCCCCGGGGGTCGAGGGTGGGCATGACTTCAGACAGGGGGCGGCCTTCCACGTAGCGGGTGACCAGAACAGTCCTGTCCCTGTGGCGCGCGACATCCACCAGGCGGGGTATTCCCGGATGCCCGGCAAGGTTCCGCAGGACCCTCGCCTCCATGAGAAGCCTGGGGTTGACGGCATCGTTTTTGGCGATCTTGACCACCACGGGATCGGCTCCCGGCGTCAGGACGTCCCGCGCCTTCCAGACGGAAGTGTGGATCCCCTCGGAAAGTTCCTCCGTCTTCTCGTACTGCCCGGCCACGAGCTCGCTGATGCGCGAGACCGACATGACACTTTTCCTCCGGCCCTCTTTGCTCTGGAAAGGCCGGAAAAGGCGGTAAAAGGCCCGGACAGGCCAGGAGAGGCTGGCCTCCGTGAGGGGTATATTGAACCCTTCGTAGCCGACAACGGTCCCGTCGCTGGCCTTGTACCGGCTGGCGGTCAGGAGGATGGTGACAGGAGAACCGTCCTTCCGTTTGAAATCCACCTTGAAATCCTTCACCATCCCCTTCTTCTCCATGAGGTCCTGGAGGAGTCCCCGGTCGGAGGGGTTGACGTAGAGATCATCCGGGAGCCTCAGACCGAGCATCTCCTCTTTTGTGGCGTAGCCGAGGATGTCCAGGAGGGCGTCGTTCACCTCGAGGAACCGCCCCTGCCTCGTGGCCAGAAAATAACCGTAGTGGGAGGACGCGAAGAGGCTCCGGTAGTTCCTTTCCATCTCCCGCAGGTGAAGTTCTTCCCGGTGAATCCTGACGAGGTTCCTGACCCTGGCCAGCAGAAGGGCCGGGCTGACGGGGGGAACCACCACATCCATGGCCCCCGCCGAAAGGAGATCACCGATCAGGCCGTCTTCCAGGGAACGGTTTGAAAAGGCGAGGAGGGGCACGTTCCTTGCCGCCGGATCCCTTCTGAAAATGCGGCAAAGATCCGCCCCGCCCGGTTCCAGGGAGATGTCGGCGATGACGGCGTCGTAGCTTTCCGCCGCCTCCAGGGCCCTGGAAAGGTCAGAAAACAGCATCACCTTCAGGCCTTCCCGGTTCAGGCCGTCAGCGAGGCGGACGGCCCGGACGGGATCCGCGTGAAGAAAAACCACAACGGGTTCCGGTGAAGCATCCATCAGATGCCCTGGGAAAGGCGGGCGGCAAGGAAAGGGGGAAGCCCTGCGGCAATGATCCTTTTCTGGGCCTCGGCAACGTCGTATTCGACCCTTCTGAAAAGAACATGCTCCTCCCGGGCATCATAGATGAGATAATGGGCTTTCGGGTCTCCGTTCCGGGGCTGGCCCACGCTGCCAGGGTTGACCAGGTAGCGGCGTCCGGGCGAGGTGATCAGGTCCTGGCGCGGGTCGAACATCCTCACAGGTCTTCCCTGGAGTCTGGTGAACACCATCGGCTTGTGGGTGTGCCCGAAAAAGGCTATGCGGAGCCTCGGATCCCGGTCCTCAAGGTGGTTGAAGACGAGGCCGGCCGTCTCTTGCGTGCGCAGATACCCGGCCGTATTCCCCGGCATGCCATGAAAAAGGAAAACACCCGGGAGGGGAGAGAGGTTCAGGGGAAGGGTGCAGAGCCTGGCCCTGAGGGCCGGGGTCAAAACGTCATGGGTCCATCGGGCCGCCTCGAGGGCGGACGGGTTGAAGCCCTCGGCCTCGGCAAGGTCGCAGGAGGCCTGTTCGTGATTGCCGGCGATGAGAACGGCGCCAAGGTCCGCAAGGAGCTGGAGGCACGCGAAGGGATCGGCACCGTAGCCCACCGCGTCCCCCAGGTGCCAGATTTTTTTCACCCCCTCCGAACGCATATCCGCCAGCACCGCTTCGAGGGCGGGAAGATTGGCGTGAACGTCAGCGAGAACAGCGACCCTCATGATAGTCAATAATATCAGAGGGAACGGACGAATTTAAGGTTCAACTCTGAAAGGGTCGCGAAAAGTCCGGGCGGGACTTCTCGCTCCACGCAACAAGGTGAAAGTGCAAAGAAGAAGGCAGAACACTTGGAACCCGTGCCGTTTTTTTTGACTGATCCAGATGAAGGCTTTCTTTGTAATTTTCCCTCACCCCGGAGTTTCTTTACCCATCCGCCTGCGAATTAACAAAAGTTTTTCCGGTCTTTCGCCCTTTCGCCCCTTAGCCCTTTGCCCCCTCGTCCCGTCCTTATTGCCCCTGCCCTTTTCGCAGTCGCCACAATGTTTTGCGGCAGGCTCCCCGGATCATCCGGACCTCTCTTGCCGTCGGTTCCGCACGGTTCATGAACTTCCTGACTGCCTGCATCGTGTGGGCGCTGTGGCCGGGGGCCATAAAACCGACCGCGGCGAGAAGTTCTTCCAGGTGCCCGTACATCCCCTCCAGATCGGAAAAATCCGCGGCGGCTTTTCCGGGAAGGGAGGGGGCGGGACAGGAAGCGGTCATGATGGAATACAGGACAATGGCCGCCGCGTGGGAGAGATTGTAGCTTCCCAGATCCCCGAGGGTGGGTATCGCGACCACCATCTGGCAGAGGGCCAGTTCCCCGTTGGTGAGCCCCCTGTCTTCCGGGCCGAAAAGAAGGGCCGCGCCGCCCCCGGCGGCCATGCGCAGGATCTCCGGGGCAGCCGCGGGGAGCGCGGCCGCATCCTGATATTTCCGTCCCCTCCTCGTCGTTCCCACGAGAAAAGCCGCCCCCGAAGCGGCGGCGGCCTCTTTCAGCGAGGGATAGATTCTCGCCTGGTCAAGGATCCCTTCAGCCGAAACGGCAACCCTTCGCGCCGTCTCCAGATCCGTGGTGCGGGGACTGGAAAGGATGAGCCGGCCACACCCCGTATTGGCCATGGCCCGAACCGTCGATCCAATGTTCTCGGGAATCGCGGTCCCATGGAGGATAACGGTTATGTTATTTCGCAGGGACAGGCTTTCTGTTCCTTGATCCATGTCTCTTCCTTCGGCGGGTTTTCTCTTTTTCCCGGGGTCTCCCGTCGGCTCCACCCATGAGCTCCTTCCAGCTCGAGATGAGATCATCCCCGACTTGGGAACCGGACGCCGCTAATTCAAAAAACCGGAAGGCATCGGCGAACCAGGATTTCCGGATGAGGGTCCCCGGCCGGAACCGGCCAGAGCCAAGGGCAAAAAGGCGGACCTGGGCAGCGAGGACCTGACGGACGCGGTCCTGGATCTTCCGGGGAATCTGAAGGCGGATCCCCGGCTCGGCGACGATCTCCCTGGCCAGGTGAGTGAAGTCCTTTTCTAATGGGGACCTCCTGCCGGCATCGAATAACGGGTAAAAAAGGCAGGACAGGATGAGCCACGGGCCTGGTTCCGAGCCTTTTGCATAAAGGCGGTCGAGACGCCCGAGGATATCGAGGTATGGGGAAACCCCCTCCCGCCGGATGTGCTCTTTGATCTCGGGAAAAAGGATCCGCAAAAGCCCCATGTTTTCAAGAAGGAAAAAGGCCTTTGCGGCGGTCCCCCGGCCCATCATCCTCAAGATCTCCTCGAAGATCCTGGGCATGGCCCCCTTCCAGATCTCATCCCCCGAGGCCTGAATCAGCCTTGCGCTTTCCTCATCAAGGTCAAACCCCAGAAGAGAAGCGAAGCGGATGCCCCTCAGCATCCGGATCGGATCCTCCCTGAAGCGCACAGAAGGATCGCCGATGCAGCGTATGATCCCGTTCCGGAGATCCTCCAGCCCCCCTACGTAGTCGAGGACCGTGAAGTTCTTGACGTCGTAAAAGAGGGCATTGACGGTGAAATCCCGTCTGAAGGCATCTTCCCATGGGGTCCCGAAGGTGTTGTCGGAAAGGATCAGTCCGTCCTCTTCCGCGCCGAACTCGGAAATAGCCCGGAAGGTGGCAACCTCGATGGTCTTCCCCCCACGGAAAAAGACGTGCGCCAGGCGGAAACGGCGGCCGATGAGCCTGCAGTTCCCGAAAAGGGCCTTTATCTCCTGCGGATGGGCCGATGTGCTGATATCGAAATCCTTCGGCCGTCTCCCAAGGAGGAGATCCCGGACGCTTCCCCCCACCAGGTAGGCCGTGTGGCCGTGACGGACGAGCCGGTAGAGGATTTTCAGGGCATCGGGATCGATGAAGGAACGGGAGATGGTGTGTTCCCTGCGCGGGACGATAAGAGGCTCGAGGCCGGTTGAAGGATCGGATAATTTTTCGCGCATGGCCATTTTGTTAATAATGCGTATAGGCCTTGCCCGTCAAGGGGGGGAAGGGAATCAGGAATTGAGGATTGAGAATTGAGGATCGAGAATTGAGTATTAAGAAAAAAAACCGCGCGGTTCCCGAATCCGGAAATCGGTCGACCGGTACAATCCTCCTTTGGCGTACCTTTCCCAATTTGCGTTCCCGCACCCTTCGGGTTTTCCCGGATCGGGGATGACTCTCTTCCCGCTGGTATTTTCCTTTTCGCGATCCTCAATTCTCAATCCTCAATTCTTATTTCTCAGTCGCCTTTGGCTTCCCGTTGACAGACCCCGGTTCATGGTTATTTTTAGACAAGTCATGGAGAAAGGACTTTTTGATAAATTTAATAAGACGTTGAGGAGGAATAAAAATGTCTAAAGTTATCGGGATCGACCTGGGGACGACCAACAGCGCTGTCGCGGTCATGGAAGGCGGGAGCCCCAAGATCATCCCCAACGAGGAAGGCGGCCGGACGACCCCGTCCGTGGTCGCTTTCACCAAGGATGGGGGGCGCCTCGTCGGGCAGGTGGCCAAGCGCCAGGCCGTAACCAATCCCAAAAACACTGTCTATTCCATCAAGAGATTCATGGGACGGCGCAGGGAAGAGGTCCCGGAGGAGATCCGGATCGTCCCCTACGAGGTCGGGAGCGACAGTTCCGGCAACGCCGTGGTCAACATTGAAGGAAAGGAATTCACCCCCCCTGAAGTTTCCGCCATGATCCTCCAGAAGCTCAAGAAGGCGGCCGAGGACCATCTGGGCCAGAAAGTCACCCAGGCGGTAATCACCGTTCCCGCCTATTTCAACGACAGCCAGAGGCAGGCCACCAAGGATTCGGGGAAGATCGCGGGCCTGGAGGTTTTGAGGATCGTCAATGAGCCCACAGCCGCGGCTCTGGCCTACGGCCTGGACAAGAAAAAGGACGAGAAAATAGCCGTGTACGACTTCGGCGGTGGGACCTTTGACATCTCCATCCTCGAAGTGGGCGACAATGTCGTGGAGGTCAAGAGCACCAACGGGGACACCCATCTTGGCGGCGACAACATCGACCAACTCGTCATTGAATACCTGGTGGCGGAGTTCAAGAAGGACCAGGGAATCGATCTGTCCGGCGACGCTATGGCCATGCAGAGGCTCAAGGAGGCATCGGAAAAGGCCAAGATCGAGCTCTCCTCGACCCAGGAAACGGATATCAACCTCCCCTTCATCACCGCCGACCAGACGGGCCCGAAGCACATGAACATCAAGCTCACGAGGGCGAAGTTCGAGCAGATGATCGGGGACCTCGTAAAAAAGACCGTGGGTCCATGCAAGCAAGCCCTTAAGGACGCGGGGCTCAAACCCTCCGAAGTTGACGAGGTCGTTCTTGTCGGCGGCACGACGAGAATCCCCCTCGTTCAGAAAACCGTACAGGAACTCTTCGGCAGGGAACCCCACAAGGGGGTCAACCCTGACGAGGTCGTTGCCCTGGGCGCTGCCGTTCAGGCGGGCGTCCTCGCCGGTGAAGTCAAGGATGTGCTCCTCCTCGACGTCACCCCCCTCTCCATGGGGATCGAGACGTTAGGGGGCGTCATGACGACCCTGATCCCGAGGAACACGACCATTCCGACCCGGAAATCCGAGACCTTCACCACCGCCGAGGACAACCAGACGCAGGTGGAGATCCATGTTCTCCAGGGCGAAAGGCAGATGGCCGTGGACAACAGGACCCTTGGAAGGTTCCACCTCATGGGCATCACGCCGGCGCGCCGGGGTATGCCCAAGATCGAGGTCACCTTCAATATCGACGCTGACGGCATCGTCCACGTCTCCGCCAAGGACACGGCAACCGGCAAGGAGCAGTCCATCCGCATCGAGGCGCCAAGCAGTCTCTCCAAGGAGGAGATCGACCGGATGGTCAAGGACGCCCAGTCCCACAGCGACGAGGATATTAAAAAGAAGGAAACCGTCGAAGTCCGCAACCGCCTTGACAACCTCGTCTACGAAGTGGACCACAATCTGAAGGAGAACCGGGACAAACTCTCCCCCGAGGATGCCTCTGCCATCGAGGCGGCCCTGGAAAAGGGACGCGGGGCGATCAAGGGCTCCGACAAGGCCGAGATGGAGAAGGCCATCGAGGAAATTGGCACGGCTTCCAACAAACTTGCCGAGATCCTCTACGCGGCCCAGTCCGCTGCAGGAGGCGCCGGACAGGAGGAACAGCCCACCGCCCAGCCCGAAAATCCGCCGGACGAGGACGTGGTGGACGCCGAGTTTACCGACGAACAGTAAAACAACGGGGCCTTGCCCCGCTAAGTAAAAGCCCGGCAGGGACACCCTTCCCCCTGCCGGGCTTTTTTGTCATCCTCTCCTCTGAACCCTGAACTGACTTTCCAGGATCAACGATAGACCATGAAGGATCTCTCCTTCTCCCTTCTATCTCCCCTCTTCTGCCTTTTCCCCCTTCCCCCTTTCCTTTTGATATTGTAGAATTCGGTATTATGGTTATCGCGGAGATCACCGTCACCCCTCTGGGCACCGGCAGTCCGAGCCTGAGCAAGTACGTCGCCGCCTGCGCCAAGGTCCTCAACGAGTCAGGGCTGAACCACACCCTGACCCCGATGGGAAGCGTCATCGAGGGCACCCTTGACCAGATCCTCGAGGTGATCCGGAAAGTGCACAGCGTCCCCTTCACGCAAGGGGCCCAGCGCGTTTCCACCAGGATCGTCATCGATGAAAGGCGCGACAAGGACGTCACCGGCAAGGACAAGATCCAGTCAGTTCAGAGCAAGCTGGCGGGCCAATAGAAAAAATCCCTGCCCGGCTCGGCCGTCAGGATCCACCGCCTTATCCGCGGAGCAACCCGGGGAAGGTTTTCAAGTGTCAAATTTCTGGTATTCAAGGGTTTTTTTTAGTTTAAACGGGAATGACACCGCGGGATCAAAAGGCTTATTTGATTTTTGAGGACCGTCCCTAATGAATAAGCGCGACTAGCTCAGCTGGATAGAGCGTCGGCCTCCGGAGCCGAAGGTCGTGGGTTCGAATCCCGCGTCGCGCGCCACAATTTTTAAAAGCCCGCCTTCTGGCGGGCTTTTTGCGCCCATTGTCTCCTTTCCAGGAGGATCACTTCCAGTAACCTCGCGGCCAAAAAAGGATGAATGGACATCGGGGAAGCGCCTGCCTGCCGGGGGTCTTAAAAACCTCCCGCGATTTTGAAATCTGGAATTTGGCCTGATATTATTGTAGAGTCCTTCCGTTCGGGGCGTAGCGCAGCCTGGCAGCGCATCTGCTTTGGGAGCAGAGGGTCGGAGGTTCAAATCCTCTCGCCCCGACCATTTTTCCGCCCTTTTCGGCGAAAAAATGGAGTAGAGAGTTCAGAGTCCAGGGTTCAGAGAGAGAAACCCGGGAGAAAATCAGTTGTCCAGGTAAACAGTTTCAGCAGGTGGACCGCGACCTCTGAACTCCCTACTCTGAACTCAGAACTCCAGCCCTATTAGGCGTCAGCGCCCGTAGCTCAGTTGGATAGAGCAGCGGACTTCTAATCCGCAGGCCACAGGTTCGAATCCTGTCGGGCGTGCCAATACAAAAAAAGACCCTCCCATACCGGGGGAGGGTCTTTTTTTACCCATATTCCCTCCAGGAAAGAACCGCCCCGGGAGGACCCGGGGTTGGAACTGCCTGGCCCGCCGTTAACTCCCTGAGCGAAGGCGGGTCGGGGTGCCCATTACATGAAAAGTTCTCTGGATGGAGAGCTTTTTTTATTTGGAATGAACAGAACCCTCCTTCGAAGGTTTTAGCAAATTTTATATTTTTTCTTCTATTTTGGCGGTATGTTCCGGTATAATAGGAGGAAATCCACAGATACAGGAGAAAACCAGATGCCTGAGTACTCCGTGAGCCCCGAAGGTGAAAGGATTCCCCTCCCGGAAAAGGAGGACTACCGGAAGGAGATGAGCCGCCTCGAGTCCCTCGCCGCTGCCGCCCGCAGGGAGGGGAAAGAGGTCGTGGTGGTGATGGGCCTCGGGTTTGTGGGGGCGGTCATGGCCGCCATCGTGGCAGACACGGTGGATAAAAAGACCGGGAAACCCTCCAAGCTGGTAATCGGCTGCCAAAGGCCCAGCACCCGCAGCTACTGGAAGATCCCCATGCTCAACCGGGGTGTATCTCCTGTCAAGGCCGAGGACCCGGAAGTGGACCCCATGATCGCCCGGTGCATCCTGGAGAAAAAGACGCTGACGGCCACTTATAATAACGACTGCCTTAGCCTTGCCGACTGCGTCATCGTGGATGTCCAGTGCGATTTCGTCAAAAAGGATCTCGGAAACCTGCGCACGGGGCAGACCGACATGGCCGCCCTCGAGACCACGATAAAAACCCTGGGAAAAAGTATCCGCCCGGACTGCCTGGTGCTCATCGAGACCACGGTCGCACCCGGAACCACGGAATACGTCGCATTGCCCATGCTGAAAAAAGCATTCAAAAGCAGGGGGATCAAATCCGATCCCCTTCTCGCCCACAGTTTCGAACGCGTCATGCCCGGGCGCCACTACGTCTCTTCCATCCGGGATTTCTGGCGGGTCTGCGCCGGATGCAACGCCGAATCCAGCGCCCGGGTTGAAAAATTCCTGAGCGAGGTCATCAACACCGATGATTTCCCCCTCACGGTGATGGACCGTCCCATCGAATCCGAAACCACAAAAATCGTGGAGAATTCCTATCGCGCGACGATCCTGGCCTTCCTCGACGAGTGGTCTGTCTTCTCGGAGCGCAACGGGGTCGACCTCATCAAGGTGATCGACGCCATCCGGATGCGGCCGACCCACGACAACATAATCTTCCCCGGCCCCGGGATCGGCGGATACTGCCTCCCCAAGGACGGCGCCCTGGGATCCTGGGCCTACAAGCACCTCCTGGGCTTTGACGACGACATCTTCAGGATGACGACATCGGCCATCGACATCAACGACACCCGGGGCCTGCGCGTCGCCACCCTGACCCGCGACGCCCTCCGAAACATGGGCCGCTACATCGCCGGCGCCAACGTCCTCGTCTGCGGGGCCAGCTACCGTCAGGACGTGGGGGACACCCGCTACAGCGGTTCGGAGATCATCGTCAGACGTCTGACGGAGATGGGCGCGGAAATCCGCGTGCACGACCCCTATGTCGACCACTGGTTCGAACTGGAAAAACAGGACACCTATCCAGCTACCGGCCAGTCCTGGTCGCGTTTCTTCCGGAATCAGGAACATTTAAGCGAGGTCCAGGTCCAGAAGGACCTCCCCGCGGCGCTGAAAGGAGTCGAAGCCCTCATCCTGGCTGTACCCCACCAACCCTATCTGGGCCTAGATCCGGACCAGATTGTCGATTGGGCAGGGGGGACCCTTGCTGTCATCGACTGTTTCGGAATCCTCGACGATGACCGCATCCGCCGTTACTTTGAACTCGGATGCGAAGTGAAAGCCCTGGGGAGAGGGCACATCCAGAGGATAAGGGAAATGGTGAGGTCAAGGAGGAAATCGGGAGAACGCTTTCAATAGAAGGCAAGCCATTAAGGGTCACAGACGGCGTAAGGGGGAAGCAGAAAGATTCCTGCCCTGCCCCCAGCCTGTAAAAGGGCGGTCGGCGCACCGGGCACCGGGGGACCTCACCCCTTTCGGGAAGGCAAAACGCCCGTCTCCCGGTCGGATACCCATAGGACCCATCCTTTCCTCCCCACATTCCCTGACGACATCTTCAGCCTTCCCCGGACCACCGAGGGGTTGAAAAGATCTCTTCAATAATCTACCGTTTTCGAGCACCTTTTCTGGCATATCCAAATCTGCTAAAAAAGATATCAAAAAACCCTTTCAAAGCAACCTGCCACCTAAAAGAGATAATTTTTTTCCCACCCCGTATCCTTTTTCGCAGCAAAATCCGGCCATTTCCCATGGCACAGGTATTGCTAAATATTCAGGGTTTTAAAGGTCGGGAGAGTTTCCGGTTGCGTACCCCCATATTTCTGATCGAGGGCCGGAACCCTCTTCCACCCGCAGGTGCCCCGGCTTCTCCAATCAGCCGGAAAAAGGATAAAAGAGAAATGAAGAAGAGGGCGGGAAGGCACGCACTGATGATCTACCTTGCAGGGGCACTGGTGTTAAACACAGGGCCGCTTTGCGCGGATAGCATTAACGTTTCGGAAAAAACCGGGTACGGTTCCATCCCTGATTCGGTCGCCGCCGGGAACAGGGCCGGGGCGGCCCAGTCAATCCCGATCCCCGAAGGAAATGATACGCCCACGGGCATTATCGTAAGGACCTCGGTGAATCTTGATTCCTATGAAACCAGACTGGCCGAGTTCGACGCAAGGATAGCCCGCGATCCGGATGACGCCACCCTCTATATCGAAAAAGCCATCTTCCAGAGGATGAACCTCGATGTCATGGGCAAGATCCATACCCTCGAGAAGGCGTTGAAGCGAAAAAACCTGAGGGCGGAAGGTTCCGAACTGGCCGACATCCATTACGACCTCGCCATCCTCTACGGCCCCTTGGGAATCTACGAAAAGGGGTATTACCACTTCCTGGTCCTGCACCAGATCGACCGGAATTATTTTCAAAGGGCTCAAGCCGGTCTGGAAAAATATTCCGGAGAGTTTTTGGGGTCAGGTCCTGCCTTCTGACCTTTTCTTTTTTATCCGGTTCTGAGCTGGAAAATTCAACCAAAGGTCAGGAGGCAGGACCTGACCCCACCATCCCTCCAAGCCTGCTGTTGTACCGTATCGCGTCGATCCGCCATCCATCTTCTCTGCGCACCAGGTGAAAATCATAACTGCCCATTTGGAAGACAAGGTCCTTTTCCGGTCCCGGATAATCGTATGCAGCGGTAACGTAGCAGGTGACATAGGCGCCGAATTCAAGGACCGTGGTCCCGAAATTACCTGTCTGGTGGTGGATCGCCTGAAAGTTTTCCAGGCGGCGGGACCATGCGTCCATAAACTCCTGGGCCGTCCTCTCGGATGACCCTGGACCGAAAAGATCGGGCAGGTCGCAATGGACCTTTTCAGTAAAGACAATTCTCGCCCGCCTCCAGTCCTTCACATCAGAGGCCCGGAAAAATTCAACAACCGTGTCCTGGACAGCGAAACGATCACGGATCTGCCCGACGGCGGGATCGGGTTCGGGGGCGGGCGCACAACCGGCAATGGCCAGAACCATTACGGCGACGGCAAGGAAGACCACAGGCCGGATTTTCACGGATGACAGGGCTCCCTGCGGCGGCTTGAGCAGAAGCATTCCATTACCTCCCATAAAGGTTGATGACTTTGCAAAAAGTCATCAATGCGCCCCGCTTGGGGCGCCCGGATCCAGGACGCGCACCACACGTCATGGATCCGGGGGGAAAGGGAAAAAAACCAAGCTTTTCCCTTTGCGGGAAGCGTTAAGTCCCGCACTGGACTTTTCGCGACCCTATCAAGTTTAAAACCTCCCCTTTGAAAAACTCCGGGGTGCTTTTTTATCTCTATTATATTGCATAAGCCGGACTTTGGCCTGCCTGATCGCAAAAACGGAGACTTTCAGGCAGACAAAACCCCCTGAAAACCGCCGTCCTCCCCCCCCAAGCTTTTGCGTCTGTGTTTCCTGATTCCCCAATGCGTGCAACGGGGCTTTTTCTCTGCTATATAATCCAACTGGTGATTAAATAAAGAAGCATAATATGCGCCGATGCGGATTTTCTCCGTGCGCAGGAGGTGAATTTCTACCATGTCCATTCTTCAGATCAGGGATCTTGAACTTCGTCTTTCGGGCAGACCAATCCTTGACGGACTGACCATGGATTTTATGGAAAACAGAGTCCACGCGGTGGTCGGACCCAACGGAGCCGGCAAATCCACCCTGGCCCAGACCATCATGGGCCTTTCCGGGTACCGGGAAATCTCCGGGGATATCCTTTTCCAGGGCGAATCCATCAGGGAGCTGGAACCCGACGAGCGGGCCAGGAAGGGCATCACCCTGGCCTGGCAGGAACCCGCCCGCTTTGAAGGGCTCCGGATACGGGATTTCATCGGGGCATCCGTCCGGGAAAAGGAAAAAGCCGGAAACCTCGTCTCCGATGCCCTGAAAAAAGTGGGGATGGAGCCGTCCATCTACCTGGACCGGGCGGTGGACCGAACCCTCAGCGGCGGGGAGCGCAAGAAGGTCGAGCTCGCCTCCATCCTCGCCATGAAACCGAAGGTGGCCATTCTGGACGAACCGGACTCAGGGATCGACATCGATTCCCTGGAAAATATCTTCGAAGCCGTCAAGCTCCTCCGGCAGGGGGGCACGACCGTCCTCCTGATCACCCACAGCATGGCCGTCCTTCAGCAGGCGGAACACGCTTTTCTCCTCTGCTGCGGAAAAGTCCAGGACGAAGGCCCAACAAAAAAGATCGGTGATTATTTCGGCAAAAAATGCCTGCCGTGCAACCACAAGAACCTGCCCGAAGCCAACGGAGACGGACGATGAAATCATCCGCGGAGGATACCGGGAAACTCCTTGACTACGCTGGCCTGGACGCGAAAACACTCCATGACCCGGACGCAGCCCATGTCATCATCCATGAGAACCAGGTGTTGGGATCAAATGCGGTTCCCGGCCTTCACATCGAGGCCGTTTCCCTTAAGGACGGGGTTAAGGCCTCCATCCGGGTGGAAAAGGGCAAGGTCATCGAAAAACCTGTGCACCTGTGCTTCGGGGTGGTCCCGAAAACCGGGACCCAGCGGATCATCATGGAAGCGTTCATGGAAGAAAACTCCCGGGCCTCCATCCTCGCGCACTGTGTTTTCCCCTTCGCCGAGGATGTCCGGCACCTTATGGAGGGGACGATCCAAATTGCCAAAGGAGCCTGGTACTCCTACTACGAAAGGCATATCCACAGCCCCCAGGGAGGGATCAAGGTCTATCCCAAAGCCTCCGTCACGGTGGATGAGGGAGGGACTTTCATGACAGAATTTGAACTTTTGAAAGGGAGGGTGGGCCTCATTGATATCGACTATGAGGTCACGTGCGGTAAGGACGCAGTCATGGAAATGATCGCCCGGATCAATGGAACCGGGGACGACGTGATCAAGATCCAGGAAACGGGCCACCTCCTGGGGGAAAATGCCAGAGGGGTCCTCCGGTCCAAGATCGCGGTCCGCGACGATGCCCGGGCCGAGATCTACAACAAGATGACGGCCTCCGCCCCCTACGCCAGGGGTCACGTGGACTGCAAGGAGATCGTCCAGGACCGCGCGAAAGCCATGGCGGTGCCCGTCGTGGAGGTGAACCACCCGCGCGCGCACATCACCCACGAGGCCGCCATCGGGAGCGTGGATTCGAAGCAGTTGGAGACCCTTTTAGCCAGGGGCCTCACGGAGGACGAGGCGGTGGAGCTCATCATCCAGGGGATGCTGGGGTGAGCCGCCAGATCGGCGGCAGGTTGAACGTTTAACGTTAAACGTTCAACATTGAACCGAAAGGAGCCCGAAAGCGGCTCAAAATTTCCCCCCCAAAGACCCGGCATACCCCGTCAGCTCAACGTATCCGCCGCCGGAGACATCCTCTCCCCCCGACTGGCCCGCAATGCTTACCGCACCCTCCCAGTAGATGATCCCGCCCGTCTGCTCGGTCAGCATCTCCTGATCATCCAGCATGGGCACAACCTGGATCCGGATCCCCGCACCGGGAACCGTTATCCGCCAGGCGGCAGGATACCGCCCCCCGCTCGCCGGGCTCTCCCATGTATCCTCCACGGCCACGGAAAAATCTTCCAGACGGAGGGATGTCCAGGTCCCGTCGGGGTGAACGAGGGTCCCTGAGGAAGCCTTTTCAACTTCCCCGTTTTTTTTCCTCATGAGATAGATCATCAGCTCACGCCCGTCCGAAAGGTGGAGGCCGAACCAGTCCCAGCCGGCCTGATCGGGGGCGAGTTGGTTGGAGCCGAACTCGTGGTCGAACCAGCTGCGGCCCGAGACCGGGACAGGAGCCTCCCCGGGCGGCCTGACATATCCTTCCGTCTCCATGTTGGTCATGGAATAATAAAAAGAGGCCTGGCCCGGATTCGGACCCTTCCGGCTGAGCCCTCCCTCCCCGTGGAAAACCGGCGGCTTGCGGGGGCGAAGAGTGAGGTCCAGGTCCATGTCCCCCCACCGTGCGGCCAGCCGGAACCCCTCTTCCGAGGAGACGGCCTTCCAGTCGAGGAGCCGGACATCGAGATCCCCGACCTTCGCCCCGGCCAGGCCCGGTCCCGCCCGGGAGACCCGCTCCTTCCAGGAAAAACGCCCCTTTTCGACATCGGTCAGGGCAAAATGAGCCAGATAAAGGTCCCGGATCGACCACGGATTTTCCGGAACAAGGGCTGTCTTTGCCAAACCGGCCCGAAAAAATGTCAGCTGGTAGCCGAGATCCCGTCCCGAGGGGGTCTTCAGGTTTCCGGTGAAATACCACCACTCCGTCTCGAAATCCGGATGGGACCCGTGATCTCCGGGGAAAGACCAGTCCCACCGATCCAGTGCCGGCCGCCAGGGGTCCTCCTTATCAGCACCTCTCACGTCCCGGGTCAGGAACAGCCCGGCCGCGAGGGCGAGGGTCCCCGCGATGACAGCCCTTGATCGTCTCTTCACAGAATTCTATTCCTCCCTTATCTGAAGCTTCGGGTAGCTCCGGACGATCCGCAGCATGGGGTAGACAGCCGCGCCCAGGCTCGCAAACAAGGCAATCCCCGCTGCCGCCAGGTAAGGCACGGGGTCGAAGAAGAAAAAGATGGTCCAGTTGAAGCTCTGGAGGTTGATGACCTTGATCAGGATGAAGGTGATGGCCGTGCCCGCCACAGCGCTCAGCGCGAACCCGGACAGCCCCATCCCAAGCCCCTCCAGAAGGGTCATGAGAGCCACCTCCCTCCCGGTCAGGCCCAGGGCCCGGTAAATCCCGAACTCCTTGCGCCTCTCCATGAAAAGGGTCAGAAGGGCCCCCGTTATCCCCAGAAAGGCGACCAGGATGGCGAGTGCCCTCATGGAGTGGGTAATGGAAAAAGTGGCGTCAAAAATCGAAAGGATCCTGTCCCGGAACCCCTGTCGTTCGTAGATGGTCAAACCCGCCTCTGCCGCCATGGTCCGGACCTTCCGGTCAATCTCCGCAGGACGATCCCTTTCAGGCTCGAGAAAAACCGCGAGGGTGCCGATGGTGTCGTCATTAAAAAGGTCGATGAAAAGATCCCGGGACATCATGACGACCCCGTGTTCGGTGGTGTAGTCGTAGAAAACCCCGGCGATTTCCAGGGGGACCGGTCCCTTGACGCCGGCCAGGGTCACCTGCTCCCCTTTTCTCAGGCCGAACCTGCGGGAGAAACTCTCCGAGACAACCACCTGCCTGTCGGCCAGGCGCGCCCAGGCCTCATCGCCGCCCTGGACCCAGAAAAATTGAAGGAACCGGTCGACCACCTCGGGATCGATGGAGGTCACGCGGACGATAGTGCCCTCGTAAGGAACGGTGACGTTCAGAAACGGGTCCACGCCCCCCACGCCTTCCATCCGGGAGAGGTCATCGTAAAGGGAAAGGGGGATCCGGCCTCCGGCCGTGGGTTCCAGATAGTAGTCGGCCCGGATCTGCCCCTCCATCCACCAGATGAGGGACTTCCTGAAGCTGCCGATCATGCTCCCGAGACCCACCGAAAGGGAAAGGGCGATCCCGAAAGCCGCTACGGCCACGGCCGTCCGGCCCAGGTTGCGCCGGACGTTCCCGGCCGCCAGCGTCCCCACGGGCCCGGCGATAAAACGGAGGACGGCCCGCCAGAGGGGAGCCATCACCACCAGGAGAAGACCGCACATGAAGCTAAGGCCCAGGATAACCCCGAAGGTGCCGAGATACCCCGTAATAATGGAGGTGGAGCGAAGGAGGACAAGTACGCTGATCCCGGTCAGGAGCACCCCGGCCGCGGCCGTCCACCGGGCGTAGATCTCCTGGCTGACTTCCGGGGCCCTTCCCCTCAGGGCGGCCACCGGGTCCTGCCGGGCCAGTTGGAAAAGGGGGAAGGATCCTCCGAGAAGGGAAGCGAAAAATCCCAGGAGGGCCCCCGCAAAAGGGAAGGACCAGGACCACTGGGGGGGCAAGGGGCGAAGGAAGAAATAAAGACGGCTTATGGTGCCTCCCACGATCTCCGTGAGGGTGTTGGCTAAAAGGAACCCGAGAACCCCCCCCAGAAAACCGCCGACGATGCCCAGAAAAGAGATCTCCATCATCAGGGCGAGGACGATCTCCCCTCGGGTGGCTCCCAGGCTCCTGAGGATCCCCGCGTCCTTCCTGCGGCTGACGACGCTGAACATGGAGGTGTTGTAGACGAGGAAGATGCCCACCAGGAGGGCCAGAAGGGACAGGGCCTGGAGGTTCAGCCGGAAAGCCTTCAGCATGTCCTCGAAGATCCCCTGCCGGTCTTCCTGCGCGCTGACCCTGAAACCAGCCTGCGTCCAGCGCGACGCGAAACCCTCGGGATCCTTGAGGATAAGGTCCACCCGGTCTATTTCCCCCCTGGCCTCGAACCTCTCCTGAGCCTGGGCGATATCCATGACAATGAGGGGCTCGGCCGAAGGGTGGGCGAATGTATCAAGGACCCGGAAGGTCCCCCCATCGGTAACGATAGTCCCGCCGGCGTCGATCCCCAGTTCCCGGGCCAGCCGGGCCTCCAGAATCACACTGTCGGAAGCCAGGAAGAAATCCGAAAAATTTTCCCGGTCCCTGTCCGTTCGGGATGGCGCCCCTGGAAGAAGGTCGGGACGGACCTCCCGGTCCAGGAAAGGATCCACACCGAGGACCCGAACCGAAGAACCATCGGAAAGACCCAGGCGCCGATCGAGGACCGGAGCGAAGGACTCCACCGCGTCGTCGCTGATGATGGCGGTCAGAACGGACTCTTCCATGGAACCGACGGGCCTTGCCAGAGAGTGGGAGGAACGGCCCTGGAGAAAGCGCACGGCCCCCTTGAAGCTGTCAAGAGAGGTCCTCGAAGCGAGAAGCATCCCGATGACGGCCATCACGCCGCAGGCGACCCCCGCGAGCTGGACCAGCGTCAAAGCACGCTTCCGCACGAGGGACCTGAGGATGGATCGCCCGATTATGGTCATGGGGGCCCTGCGCCCATCGAGTCCTGGACGATGCGCCCGTCCTCCATGGTCAGGATGCGGCCTGCTATCCGGGAGGCCCGCTGGCTGTGGGTGGCCATCAGGAGGGTGGCGTTTAACCGGCCGCAAAGGTCGGTGAGGATAGCCAGGACCAGGTCCCCCGTCTCGGTGTCCAGATTGCCCGTGGGTTCATCGGCGAGGATGAGGACGGGTTCCTTGACGATGGCCCTGGCAATGGCAACCCTTTGCTGTTCCCCCCCGGAAAGTTCATGGGGAAAACGCTTTTCCTTACCGGAAAGCCCCACGCCATCCAGGGCGGCGCGCGCGGCGTCCCTGTCCTTCCCGAGCATCTGCAGGGGGAGCTGGACGTTCTCGAGGACCGACAGGGTGGGTATGAGGTTAAAGGACTGGAACACGAAGCCCAGGCGCTCCCGCCGGATCCGTGTGCGGCCCTCTTCCCCGATCCGGCCGATGTCGTTTCCGTCCACGAAGATCCGGCCCCGGGTAGGCCTGTCTAATCCTGCGATGAGGTGGAAAAGGGTGGATTTTCCGGAACCGCTTCGGCCGAAAAGGACCACCGTTTCTCCCCGGGGGATCGAAAGGTCAAGGCCGCGAAGGGCCTCTGTCCCGTGGTCCGAGCGGTCATCATAGCATTTCCAGAGATCCTCGAGCCGAATCATCAAATCCATATTTTTCTCCCGGGATGAGAATACCCTTAAACCGGAAAAATAACAGCCGGACAGGCAATTGCAAGAGGGGCTGAAAATCAGTTCAGGGTTAAATCTGTTATCATGGAAACTGACAAGTTATGATTCAAGGAGTCGGGATGCATCCAATACGCCTGTTCTGGCTGACCATATGGGGGGTCTGTTTCGGGTACATCGAAGCGTCGGTGGTAGTTTACCTGCGCCTGGTCTATTATCCCGGAGGGTTCTCCTTCCCTGTCGTCTTCATAGAGCCGGCAACGGCCGCCGTGGAGCTGATCAGGGAAGCGGTGACGATCCTTTTCCTCTGGGCCACATCCTCCCTGGCTTTCCCCGGATTCATGGGACGCCTGGGGTGCTTCATGTTCCTGTTCGGCGTCTGGGATATCTTTTACTACCTCTTTTTGAAGATCTTCCTCGGCTGGCCGGAAAGCATTTTTACGTGGGACCTCCTGTTCCTCCTGCCTTTTCCCTGGGCGGGGCCGGTCTGGGCGCCCGTTGTCGTTTCCGTCGGACTGATCTGGGCCGGGTTGGCCGTCATCGCGCGGGAGGAAAGAGGAATCCCCGTCAGACCCGGGAAGGGGGCGTGGGTTCTGGTAATCGCCGGCGGCTTTGCCGTGATCGTGTCATTTCTCATCCCCGGGCTGGCAGTGATAAAATCTGCGGTGCCATCGCATTTCCCCTGGTATCTCTTCTGGGCCGGTCTTCTGACAGGAGTCGCCGTTTTCGTCAGGGAGATTGGGAAAAAGGAATAGGGAGGGAAGAAGGATGAAGGGAGAAGGAAAGGCTTTACCTGTCCGCAAGGCCCTGTTATCGATAACTCTGGACTCTCGAGTCTGGACTCTGTTCCGGTATCTGCGAATCCGGAATCATTGATCTGAAATCTTAAACGCTTTCCTTGGAGGTCTATTATGAACAAGATATCCTTTGATCCAGGTCCTTTCGTCATACCCATGCCGGTTGCTATCATTGGCGCCAATGTCGAAGGAATTCCCAACTTCATGCCCGCCGCCTTCGTCGGGATCGTCAACGCCAACCCGGTGATCGTGGCGTGCGGTCTGAGCCCGAACCATCACACCTGCAAGGGAATAGAGGAACACCGGACTTTCAGCCTGAATCTGCCCGGCATTGATCTCGTCAAGGCCACGGACTGGTGCGGCCTCAATTCAGGAGTTAGCGTCTCCAAGGCCAAAGCCTTCCGCATCTTCTACGGCAGCCTCGACATGGCCCCGATGATAGAGGAGTGCCCCCTGACGGCAGAGTGCAAGGTGATTGAAAAAACAGCGTTCAATGTAGATACCGTTTATTACGGAGAGGTCGTCAGAATTTATATCGAGGAAGGGGCCCTTACCAACGGCGCTCCGGACTGGAAAAAGATCAACCCCCTGCTCTTCACTTTTCCGGACAACGAGTACTGGAAACTGGGGGATCCCGTCGGCAAGGCATGGTCCGCAGGGGAAGGCTTTAAACCCTGAGAAAGGCCGGGACAGCTTTCAGAGGGGCTTTGTTCGTCTTGCCGCCCAACCCGGGGGTGGGATAAGCATATCTCCTTGGAAATTTCTTGGGGGTTATGGTAATCTTTAGCAAAATTGCCTCGGCATTTACGTCGGGTGTCGTTGGAAAGGCTGCAGGATTATCGCCAAAGGAGGCTGGAGATGACGCGAAGGTTTGCTGGAAGAATGGCCGGGGAGAGGTGGCTCGGCAACGAAGCTAAAAAAGAGGTACACGACCTCGACCGTGAAACCAAGGAGTGCCTGATCCACGAGATCATGGATGCCGATAACGATGTTGCCTTTATAACCATCGAGGACGCCCACGAGCAAGGGTACACTGACTGCCCCTATTGCGTGGATCTGGAAGCTGATGAGTCCTGCAAGCTATAGGATCTGACTCTGAATAAAAGGGCCGCCTGGATCCATCGGCCCTCCTTTAAAAAACCACCCTCACGGGTGGTTTTTTATCTCCTTGACTTCTTTGCGCGCCGGTCCCATATTGCGCCCGCACTGAATTTCCGAAGGGACCCCCTGAAATGCGTGAAAAGATCCGAAATATCGCTATCATCGCCCACGTTGACCACGGAAAGACAACCCTCGTGGACGCGATGCTCAAACAGTCGGGCGTTTTCCGCGAAAACGAGGCAATCACTGAAAGAGTGATGGATTCCAATGACCTCGAGCGGGAACGCGGGATCACCATTCTGGCAAAAAATCTCTCCATCCATCACGGGGGCATCAAGATCAATATCGTCGATACCCCCGGACATGCCGATTTCGGGGGGGAAGTGGAACGGATCCTGCGCATCGTGGACACCGTCCTTCTCCTCGTGGACGCGGTGGACGGCCCCATGCCCCAGACCAGATTCGTCCTGAAAAAATCCCTCGAACTCGGGCTTCATCCCATCGTGGTCATCAACAAGATCGACAGGCCTTTCGCGAATCCAATCTCGGCCCGTGACCGCGTCTTCGATCTCTTCTGCGATCTCGCCCTGACGGAGGATCAGCTCGAATTCCCCGTCATCTTCACCAATGCGAAAAAAGGGTATGCCCTTGCCCATCTGGAGGACGATCCGGTCAACCTGGAGCCCCTCTTCACCCTTATCCGGGAAAACACCCCGCCTCCCCAGGGGGATTCGGACGCCCCGTTCCAGATGCTGGTGGCCCACATCGATTACGACGATTACATAGGAAGGACGGCAACCGGGAAGGTTTTCAATGGAAGGATCCGGACCGGGGACCTCGTTGCCCTGGTCGGACGCGACGGCCGGATGGAGAAGGAACGTATCACACGCATCCTGGACTACGACGGGATCCGTCCCGTTCAGGTCCCCGAAGCATCTTGCGGGAACATCGTCACCATTGCGGGCCTGGAAACGGTCCAGATCGGCGACACCCTGGCGGACCCGGAAAACCCCGTCGGCCTGCCCTATGTGAACATCGAGGAGCCCACCCTTGCCATGTACTTCATGGTCAACACCTCCCCCTTCGCAGGGAGGGAGGGAGAATACGTCACCTCCCGAAATATCCGGGACCGCCTGACGAGGGAGCTCCGCACCAACCTTTCCCTGAGGGTGGAAGATACCGGAAGCCCGGACACCTTCAAGGTCTCGGGCCGGGGCGAACTGCACCTTTCCATCCTTATCGAGAACATGCGCCGGGAAGGCTACGAACTGGCCGTCTCAAAGCCCGAGGTCATCTTCAGGGATATCGATGGAGTCCGCCATGAGCCCATGGAATACCTTGTCGTGGATGTGCCGGACCAGTATCAGGGGAGGGTCATGAACCTTCTTGGCCCCCGCAGGGCCCAGGTGCTGGATATCCGGCCCGGTTCGGGAACCATCCGGCTGGAGTTTTCGGTCCCCGCCAGGGGTCTTATCGGGCTTCGCAATGAACTCCTCACCGAAACCCGCGGGACGGCCGTGATGACCCACGTCTTTGACGGCTATCAGCCGTACAAAGGGGACATCCCCGGGCGGACCACCGGAGCGATCATTTCCATGATGGACGGGACCGTGACTGCCTACGCCATCGAGAGTCTGCAGGACCGCGGCCGGCTTTTCGTCGGGCCGGGTGCCGAGGTTTATACGGGGATGATCGTCGGAGAGACCCCGAAGGACCTCGACATCGACGTCAACCCCGCCCGCGAAAAAAAGCTCACCAACATGCGATCCTCCACCTCGGAGATCGACACCAGGCTAACCCCCCCGACGATCTTCTCCCTTGAGCAGGCCATCGAATTCATCGACGATGATGAACTGGTGGAGATCACCCCTTCCTCCATAAGACTCCGCAAAAAGATTCTTGACAGGAACCAGCGTCCCAAAAGAGCGGCTTCACCGGCGTGAGGGGCGGGTCGGAAATCAGGGGGGGAGTTCTTACGGGGCTTGCCGCCTATCTTCTTTGGGGATTTTTCCCCGCCTTTTTCAAGGCCCTTTCCCCCACCTCTCCTACTGAGATCCTCGCTCATCGGATCGTGTGGTCCGCGGTTTTTCTGGGCATTTTCCTGACAGTGTCCGGGAGGCTGAAAACCTGGGCCGCCGCCTTCTCCGATTTGCGGATGGTCCTTGTCCTGGCAGCCACGACCTGTTTCCTTGCCATCAACTGGTTCACTTTCCTCATTGCGGTCGGCAGCGGAAGGGTCCTCCAGTCGAGTCTCGGGTACTTCATCAACCCTCTTGTGAGCATACTCCTCGGGGCCGTGATTCTCAGGGAAAGGTTGACTGCCAGGCAGAAGGCCAGCATCCTCCTTGCCGCGGCCGGGGTACTCATCCAGACCGTGATGGTAGGAAGTCTCCCCGTAATCTCCCTCATCCTCGCGTTTTCCTTCGGGTCCTACGGCCTGGTGAGAAAAGCGGCCAGGATTCCCCCCTTATCCGGTCTGGCGGTGGAAATGACCTTCATGTTTCCCCTGGCGGTGATTTACCTCTGGCTCCTCATAGAAAAGGGGCAGGCCGCCTTTCTGGGGGGAAACACGAGGCTGGACATTCTGCTGGTTCTCTGCGGCGTCGTGACGGCCACCCCCCTGATCCTCTACGGCAGGGCCCTAAACCATCTCCGCCTTTCCACCGTCGGTATCATGCAGTTCATCGTGCCGACGGGCCATTTTCTTCTGGCGGTGTTCGCCTACGGGGAGCCCTTTACAACCGGGCACATGGCGAGCTTCGCCCTCATCTGGGCGGCCCTTTTCCTGTATATATCCGACACCTTCCCCGCCGTCCGCCCTGCGCCTCCCGAAGCCATTTGAGCCGAAGCGGCGAGGCAGGACACCGGAAACTCTTCCTGTGGTATACTCGCGATGAAAAAAACGGAAAGGAGCGGACCATGAAAAAGATCGCCCTTCTTCTCTTTGCCATGTCCCTTATCGGATGCAGCCACGTCCCGGGGGTTTTCCGTACCGTAGATGGCACAGCCTTTGATCTGGAACGGATGGAACAGGTCCAGCCGGGGATGACTTCCGAGGAGGTCTTCCGTCTGGTCGGGCGCCCCGTCAGCATTTCCGAAGAGGGCAGCCGCATTGTCCACCGGTATTACATGGTCCGGGAAAAAACCGATACCGACAGGGTCGCGGCCATCGTCCCCATCCGGAAGAAGACGACCGAGATGTATGAGGTGCTCCTCAACTACGAGAACGGCGTCGTCACGCGCAAGCAGCTGACGCGGAGTGTGGAAAAACCCAAGGAGAAGGGGGAATAAAAGAGAGTTCAGAGTTCAGAGTTCAGAGTTCGGAGTTCAGAGTTCGGAGTTCAAGGTTCAGAGTCTGGAGTCCTGAGCTCAGAGGAAATTCCAAACCGGACCCTGACCACCGCTCGGGCCTGAGAGCTTCCCAGGACTCCTTTCGTTCCTGCAGGCTGCTGGCTTTCCTTGAATTGGGGCCGGCTGTCCGCTTGTCTTTATTGTAGTTCCTTGTCGATTATCTGGCCTGGGCGCCTGGCGGCTGATAACCCACTGAGGGAACCCTCTGCGCAGCCTTGTCGACCTCTTCGGGTGTGATGAGCACGGTCATGTGTGACTGGAACCCGCCTCCTGTTCCGAGAGCCAGCGGGAGAGCGGCAGCGCTCACGCTGTCGGGCAAATCGACAGCCGCAAAGATGTCCTCGCCTCCGAATGCGAAGTAAAACGCCTCGACCCGTCCGCCCAGATTGGCAACGTTCTGCGAAAAGTGGTCTCTCCGCGCAGAACCACCGGTCTTCAAAAGTCCCCTGACCCCTTCCAGAGTATAGCCTCCCCGCAGCAGATATTTCGCCATTTCATCAGTCCCCTTCGGCAATCCCATGGCATCGATGTGCCCCACCGAAAGAAAAAAACCACGCTGCCGGCTTGCCGTTTCCGCCAGCCCATGCCCGTTTAACACCCTCCCTTTTCCTTTTCACCCCGGTTAACTGGCATTCCTCCAGCCACCGCCGGTACCCATGACCTAAAGTATACTCCTTTTACAGGGCTGCGGCGGGTGTCGCGCTCAACCTTCCGGGGGGTGGGGGCCATGCTCTGCTCCGGGTTGATCACTGCATTTGAGGGGTCTGTTTCAGGGAAACCTCCAGTGTACTCGCTCCCACGGATACCCTTCCCTCTGTCCGGGCGATCCTGTCCAGGATGCCCGTGAAGAGGCGGTCCTTGGTGCTCCGGCGTTTTTTAAGATCCACGACGTAGCGGAGGGTGAATGTCACCCAGTTCTCATCCGCGAGGATGGTGATGGCCGGTTCAATGGATGCCTTCTCGATGAAATATTTTTTCAGCATTTTCTCCCAGTACCCCGCAGCCACCGGGACGTAATCCCCCACAACCTCGTTTGCGATATCCCTTAAAATCCTCCTCATCTCCTCCAGGTCACTCCCATAGCGCACGGGGATGCTGACTTCGTCCCAGAGAAAGGGGAAGTCGCCGGAGTAGTTGTAGACGGGCGCCTTGAAGATCAGGCTGTTGGGGACTTTGACCATACGTCCGTTGTACTGGTCGCCAGCTACCCATTCCCCCAGCTCCATCAGGGTGGTCCTGAGAAAACCGGTGTCGATGACGTCCCCCAGGACATCCCCGATCCTGACCCTGTCGCCAGTCCTGAAGACGAACCCCGTGGAAACGGACGCCCAGCCAGCGACGCTGGTGATGACCTCCTGCAGGGCAAGGGCGATGCCGGCGCCCACAAGCCCGAACGCCACCGCAAACTCCCCCAGCCGGCCACTGAAGCTGACCAGGGCGTAAACGGCCACCAGGGTGTAGCCGGTGAAGGAGATGAATTTCCTCATGCGATAACGGGTGGCGGGGTCCCTGACCTTCCGGGAAAAGAAATGATTCACCGCTTTCACCAGGGCCATCACAACGAGAGCCGCCAGAACGACCCAGACCGCCTGCTGCATCCTTGGATGACTGTTCCAGAATTCGATAATGCTGTTCACCGGTTTGTCCTATGGGCTGACAAATAGGAAAGGAACCCGGGGCGATGACCCGGCAGGCGTCAAGGGAACGGGGAGGTCCTTTCCCCCGCTCCCGATCATTGGGCGTTGAATTCCGGGAAAAATCCCGGCCTGCGTCACGAACGGCAGGTTATCTCCCGGGTCCGCCCTCCCGGGACCCGGCCGGTTCCGTGAAAAAAAGAGCAGGCCATCAGAGAAATTCCGCAACTTCATCCAGAGGTTTCCTGGTCTTTCTGCCTTTCCTGACAAACCCCTTCCGGGGATAGCCCAGCGGCGTGATGGAAAAAACCACCTCGTTCTCCCTGAGGTTGAGGGCCTCTCTTAACCTGGAGGGGTCATAGGCCTCGATCCAGCAGGTGGCCACCCCCTCGTATTCGGCCGCCAGGATCATATGGTCCATCGCGATAGTCAGGTCGGTTTCGATGGCATTGTAGCCGTCGTATTTGCGGACCCAGGCCTCGTCGCGATTCCCGACGGCCACAAGAATATGGGGCGCATCGGAGAACCAGCTTCTCGGGTAGCAGGGACGGACCCTGGCCAGCATCTCAGGGGAGGAAATGACCAGGAAACGCCAGGGCTGGGCATTGGTGGCCGAAGGAGCGAGCCTCCCGGCCTCGAGGATCCTGTGGAGGACTCCCCTTTCTACCGGCCTGGCCGGATCGAAGTCCCGGATGCTCTCCCGTTCGCGGATCAGCGTGTAAAAATCCATAAAACCTCCTGAAAAATCGACGGAACGACCTTACGACTTAACGAAGGAGCCGGAAGGTCCCCTCAAGCGGTTCAGTCGTTTCATCGTCCGGTCGTGCCTTTTTTTCGTCCATTCGTTCATTCGCGTCCCCGTGGTTACCCTCCGTAGCTCTACCGGAGGAGGGTCACCGCGTCGCCGCAGCTTTGCTCCTTTCTTCCTTCATCCTTCCCAATTCCCTTCCCTTTTCCTCCTTCTAGTCTATCCCGTGATCCCTCAGCATCTCACGCACCCGTTCGGCGTCGCCTTTCGCCACGAAAAGGGCGGCCGGAGTAATGAATACGCCGCTTCCCCCGAACAGCTCCCCCTGGAAATGGTAGACGATACCCTCGGCATCGAGAAGAGCCTTTATCAGCAGGAGATCACCCTGGCTGTACGTGGAAAAGACCTCGACGAGGGAAGCGGCCTCTTCCTCTTCCGGGGTCATGGGTCCGTCCACGGGCAGTTCATCAACCAGCGGGACTCCGCAGTCGGGGCAATGGGCGATCCCGGTTTTGTATTCGGCCTTGCAGGATGGGCAGTACAAGTTTTTCCCCCTTTCCTCGTCCCTGGTTTTCCCCAGGCCTGGTCGGGGTCTTTTGTCTACTTTCCCCGTGGGGCAGCCTGTTGGGTCCGTCCCACGTCCCGTTTAGGGGTGCCGCGTGCGAACCCGGGAACGGACGCGGGTGCTCAGAGCGGCGAATCCGGGATTAGAGTTCAAGGCTCATGACCAGGAAGTTTCCATTCACCAGTCACTGATCACCAACAACCGCTCTCTCCCCGTCTCCGCTTCTCCGTATCGGTTCTTTCTCCCTTCTTCCTTCTTCCTTCCCTATTCCCTGTTCTATTTTCCCTCACACATACTCTATCGTCGCGGGGGGCTTCGGCGTCAGGTCGTAGAGACACCGGTTCACGCCCGGAATTTCCGTGACTCTCAGGCAGATGCGCTCTAAAACCTCCCAGGGGACCCGGGTCACGGAGGCTTCCCGCGCGTCAACGCTCTCGACGCTTCGCACGACGATGATCTGCCCGAATTCCCTTTTCCCTTCGCGCATCCCTGTAGCCTTGTCTTCCAGGAGAACGGCCAGATACTGGAAAGCGCCGCTCCCGGAAAGCTCATCCTCCACAACCGCCGTGGCAGCGCGCACCGTGGAGAGGCGTTCCTCCGTGACTTCCCCGACGATGCGTGCGGCCAGGGCGGGGCCGGGGAAGGGGATCCTGTGGGTGACCTCCAGGGGGAGGTCCAGGACCGCAGCCACCTCGCGGACGCCGTCCTTGCGCAGGGTCACCAGGGGCTCTAAAACCCGATAGCCGTACATCTGCTCCGGATCGATGCCGACCTGGGCAAGGATGTTGTGCTGCCGCTTGATCCCGGCAACCGTTTCTTCGATATCGGTCAGAATGGTCCCGTGGAGGAGGAACTTAGCCCCCGTATCTTTTACAAGCTTCCCGAAGACCGTGGAGTAGAAAGTCTTTGTGATGGCGTTCCTTTTGTCCTCCGGGTCCGTCAGACCTTTAAGAGCGCTTAAAAAATCAGCCCTGGCATCCACGATCATGACCGGAATCCCGAGATCGGCGAAGATCTCCCGAACTGCTTCCGGTTCCCCTTCCCGCATGAGGCCGCTGTCGACGAAAGCGGTTTTCAGGCGATTCCCTAAAGCCCGGTGGCCCAATGCCGTCACCACCGAGCTGTCCACCCCGCCGCTCAGGGCATTGATGGCGATTCCGTCACCCACCGTATGTTTCAGACTTGCCACCTGATCTTTAACGAATGCTTCGTAGTCCATGATCACCTCGCAAGAAAAAGTCCAAGGCCCAAAGTCCAGAGCAAAACCGCGGATTTTGATTTTCCCTGATTCGCCTGGCCATCCTTCTGAACCTGAATCCAGGCAGGACAGGCTGACTATCCAATGTATTCCATAAACCTAACGTAATAAATCCCCGAAGAAAAAAAATAAAAAACCCTTCAAAAGATTTTAAATCTGACCGTTCATTTCATGTCTTTGGTTTCCGGTTTTTTCCCTGGCCTCTGCCCCTTGGGCTTTGGTCTTTGGGCTTTCTTTATCCCGGGGCTTTGTACAGGCTGGGCCTTTTCCCCGCAAAATGGCAGGCCGCGGCATGTCCCGGCGACATCTCCCGGAGTTCAGGTTCGCGTTCCCTGCAGATCGCCTCCGCATAGGGGCAGCGGGTGTGGAACCGGCAGCCGGAAGGCGGGTCTATGGGGCTCGGAACATCCCCCTTCAGGACCGCGCGCACGGTCTCCCTGCAGGGATCCGGAAGGGGCGCGGCCGCCAGAAGGGCCTGGGTGTAGGGGTGAGCGGGATCCCGGTAGATGTCGGCCTTTCTGGCCACTTCGACCACCTTCCCCAGGTACATCACCGCCACCCGGTCTGAGATGTGTTCCACGACGGAAAGGTCGTGGGATATGAAAAGGTAGGTCAGGCTGAACTCCTGCTGAAGATCCTGCAGCAGGTTGATGACCTGCGCCTGGATGGAAACATCCAGGGCCGAAACCGCCTCGTCGCAGATGATCAGGCTCGGGTTAAGGGCCAGGGCGCGGGCCACCCCGATCCGCTGCCTCTGCCCCCCCGAGAACTGGTGCGGATAGCGGCGCATGTGCTCCCGGCGCAGACCCACTACCTCAAGGAGCCTCTGGACTTTCTCCTCCCTTTCGGAGCGCCTCTTCATGCCGTGGACAAAAAGGGGCTCTCCCACGATGTGCGCCACGTTCTTCCTCGGATTCAAGGAAGCGAAGGGATCCTGGAAGATGATCTGCATCTTCTTCCGCATGGAGCGCATCTTTTCAGCATCGTACCCGAGGATGTCCCGGCCCTGGAAAAGGACCTCGCCCGAAGTGGGCTCTTCCAGCCGGAGAAGGAGCCGTCCGAGGGTCGATTTCCCGCACCCGGATTCACCCACAAGGCCCAGGGTCTCCCCCTCGCGGATGGAAAGGCTTACCCCGTCGATGGCCTTGACCACATTTTTCCTGCCAAGAAGACCCCCTCCCGGGACAGGATAATATTTGACCAGATTGCGGACCTCAACTAACGGATTGTCTGCGGCTTCCATATTTCATATCCCGGACTTTCCACCCTCTGATCAGGGGACCTGGATATCATGGTTTTCTGCCGGGGGGGCCATCTGGCAGCGCTCTAACGGCAAGCTGCAGACTGCGCGTGCTGTATTTTTCCTCAATCCTCAATTCTCAATCCTCCATTAGTTGTATTTCCAGCATCTCACCAGGTGCCCGGGGGAAACTTCAGTCATCTTCGGCAGGCGCTCCCGGCACCCTTTCATGGCCTCGGGACACCGATCTTCGTAGGGACATCCCGGCGGGATGTTGAAAAGCGAGGGCACCACACCGGGAATGGCGGTGAGGCGTCTTTTCCCTCGGCTCAGGGCCGGTATGCTCTCCATCAGCCCTATGGTGTAGGGGTGCCGGGGATGGGCAAAAAGGTCCTTCACCGGGGCATATTCCATCATCTTCCCCGCATACATGACAGCCACTTTCTGGGACATCTCCGCGATGACGCCCAGGTCGTGGGTGATAAAGAGGATGGACGCCCCCGTGTCCTCCTTCAGCCTGTTCATCAGGACGAGGATCTGGGCCTGGATCGTGACGTCCAGGGCCGTGGTCGGCTCGTCCGCGATCATGAGTCTCGGACTGCAGGCCAGGGCCATGGCGATCATGACCCGCTGCCGCATCCCCCCGCTCATCCGGTGGGGGTGCTCCCTCACCCTTTTTTCGGGGGCAGGGATTCCCACCTGCCTGAAGGCGTCCACAACCCTTTCCATGGTCTCTTTTCTGCCGATCTTCCGGTGAAGGCGGACCACCTCGGCGACCTGGTCCCCAACGGTAAAAACGGGGTTAAGGGAGGTCATGGGTTCCTGGAAGATCATGGAGATCCGGTTGCCGCGAATCTGCCTCATCCCGGATTCTGGAAGCCCGAGGAGATCCGTCCCGTCAAAAAGGATCCGACCTCCGGATATTTTCCCCGGGGGTTGCGGGATGAGCCTCATGATGGCCGAGGCCGTGACGCTTTTTCCGCAGCCCGACTCGCCCACCAGGCCAAGGGTCTCGCCCGGAGCGATGGAAAAACTCACATCGTCCACAGCGCGCAGGGTGGCCCCCCGCACTTCGAACTGGACTTCGAGGTTCTGGACATCAATGAGGGGAGTCATTATCTCAAATCGCGGATCCCGGATCTGGAATCTGGAATCATGTTGTCAGTCCCTCAGCCTCGGGTCCATGGCATCCCTCAAACCATCCCCGAGAAGGTTGAAGCCAAGCACGCCCAGCAGGATGGCGATGCCGGGAAAAGTCATGACCCACCAGGCCCTCAGGATCATCGAGCGGCCCATGGCGATCATGGCGCCCCACTCGGGAATAGGGGGCTGGGCGCCCAGTCCCAGGAAGCTCAGGCCGGCGGCATCCAGGATAGCGGCGCCGAACCCAAGGGAGGCCTGAACGATGATGGGCGCGAGGCAGTTCGGCAAAACCGCGTTGAAAAGGATCCGGCGGCGGCGGCACCCCGCGGCCCTCGCGGCCAGGACGTAATCCTTTTCCATTTCCTCCATGACGGAGGCGCGCACGATGCGGGCAAAGTGCGGGATGCTGATTACCCCGATGGCGATCATGGCGTTTTTAAGGCCAGGCCCGAGATAAGCGACGATGACGATGGCAAGCAGAATCCCCGGGAAGGCCAGGATGATATCCATGATCCGCATGATGAGGTTATCCGGCCATCCGCGCAAAGACCCGGCGATCGATCCCAGAAAAGTCCCGAGGAGGACCGCGATCCCCACGCTGACGACCCCGACCATGAGGGAGACCCGCGCCCCGTAGATGAGCCTTGAAAGGATGTCCCGGCCAAGATCGTCCGTCCCCAGGATATTTTTTGCCGATCCGCCGGGGGCCCACACCGGTGGTTTAAGCTGTTCGTAAAGGGCATTCTCGATGGGGTTATGAGGGGAGATCAGGGGAGCGAAAAAGGCGCAGAAAACGAAAAAGGTGATGATGATCAGCCCCGCCAGGCCGGTGCGGTTCCTTACCAGCTTCTCCAGCTGGTCGAAGAAGGGGTGGCGGGTTTCAGGATCGGTAAGCCTGTTTAAAAGCCGGATCATAGGGATGGGCTCACTTAACGGAGATCCTGGGGTTGATGACCGCGTAAAGGATGTCCACGATGGTGTTGACCAGAACGAATGCCGCCGCCACCATCATGGTCCCTCCCTGGATGACCATGTAATCCCTCTTGGTCACCCCCTCGTAGAGCCATTTCCCCACCCCTGGCCATGCGAAAACCGTTTCCGTGAGGATAGCTCCGCCGAGAAGAACCCCGAACTGCAGCCCGATGACGGTGATTACCGGGATGAGCCCGTTCCTGAGGGCGTGCTTGAAGATGACCTTTGCCTCGCTGAGGCCCTTGGCCCTGGCTGTCTTGATGTAATCCTGGCGCATGACCTCCAGCATGGAGGAACGGGTCATCCGGGCGATGATAGCCATGGGAATGGTGGAAAGGGCCATGGCGGGCAGGGCAAGGTGGTGGAGGACGTCCCAGAGGGCTTTCCAGTTTCTTGTCACGATGGCATCGACGACATAAAATCTGGTGATGACGGTAAGATCGGTCCCGATGCTCAGCCGGCCGGAAACGGGGAACCATCCAAGACCGATGGAAAAGATCAGGATCAGGACGAGGCCCAGCCAGAAGACCGGCATGCTGACCCCGACCAGGGATCCTACCATGCTCAGGTAATCAAAGGCCGAGTACTGCCTCGCGGCAGACACGATCCCGAGGGTGACCCCGAAAAGACAGGCAAGGAACATCGCCGCGAGAGAAAGTTCAATGGTGGCGGGAAACCGCTCCATGATTTCCCGGCTTACCCTTTGCCGGGTCCAGATCGTTTCCCCCAGATCAAATTTCACCAGTCTCTTGAGAAACAACCCGTACTGGACATAAAGGGGTTCGTTGAGCCCAAGGTACTCCCGCATGGCTTCAAGGGACTGCTCTGTGGCACGTTCCCCCAGGAGAAGTTCCGCCGGGTCCCCCGGGGTGACGGCAAGGAGGAGGAAGACAACGATGGATACCCCCAGAAGAGTGGGGATGACAAGGAGGCTGCGGCGAATGATGAATCCGGTCATGGGGACCCCTGCAATACAGTTTCTTTCGGGCATTGCCCCGATTACGCATAAGCGCGGCAATCCGAAGAGTTCCCGGGAAACAATCGATTGGCCGGGAGACCCGGACACCCGAAAAACCGCTGCCGTCTGGCGGGCGGGTTTGCTCCCGCGCTGCCGGGCCATGGTCTTCCTTCCCTGTGCGCTTCCGGAAAACATAGCAGAATTCCGGTCCAAAAGAACCGGCCCTGTAAAAAAAGGCGGACGACCAGGGCCCTTCCACAATTTTTTTGCCCTTGTTTTCAGGATATTGAAACGTTAGAGTGAAAAAAATCAAACCGGAGGACTATCCTGATGCTTTCAGGGTGGGGAGGGAAGCGCATGGAACCCGTAAAAGTCATTGCCCGTTTCGCGGACGGAAAACTGGTAAAGGGGTATACCAACGATTTTTTCCCGAACAAACCGCTGTTCCATATCGGGATGAGTCCGTCGGACAAAGGGATGGAGATCCTGGTCAAGAACCTGAAGGCGCTCTTTTTCGTCAAGGATTTCGAAGGGGACCCGAAACACAGGAAGCAACGCTCTTTCGTCGAAGGGAAAGTTTACCAGGGAAGGAAGGTCGTGGTCACGTTTAACGACACCGAAAAGATAGCCGGCACGGTTCTGGGGTTTGACAAGAACCGCCCCGGCTTTTTTATCGTCCCCACGGACGAGGAGGGGAACAATTTGAGGGTTTTTATCCCCATCGATGCCGCGGCGGACGTAAAGTTCCTTTAGGGAAAAATCCGAATTTTGGACAAAAAAGGGGGGGAGATTTTCCCCCCCCTTTTTTTTCGGACGGCCGGCTATTCTTTCCAGACGTTTTTCAGCCTCACCGTGGTGGTAGGGTGGAGCTTGTAGTTCATGACATTCTTGCGCAGGGGACAGATGACCGTCGAGTGGGCAATGGGGATCGCCGCCACCTCGTCGAACATGACCTGCTGGGCCTCCCTGTAGATCTCGGCCCTTTTACCCTGGTCGATAGTCTGTTTGCCCTGGAGCATAAGCTCGTGGTAACGGTCGTTTTTCCACTGGGTCCGCACCGCGGGATCGGCCTCGCCGTCAAAGAGGACGGCGAGGAAGTTATCCGGATCGCCGTTGTCCCCTGACCATCCCAGCTGGAAAAGGTCCATATCCGCTGGCTGTTCCCTTTGCCGCTTCAGGTAGGTTCCCCAATCGTAGCTGACGACCCTGGCGTTTATCCCCACTTTCGCCAAATCCCCGATCATGGCAATTCCCACCTTCAACCCTTCTGGATTGTAGGGCCTCGGGACCGGCATGGACCAGAGGGTGATCTCCGGAAGGCCTTCACCTTCCGGATAGCCGGCAAGTTCCAGCTCCTTTTTGGCCAGCTCCACATCATAGGAGTACCCCGGGACAGCATCGTTGTACCCCCACATAGTGGGAGGGATGGCGTTTTTGGCAAGCTGCCCCATCCCCTGGTAGATGTTGTCCACAATAGCCTTCCGGTCGATGGCATGGGCCACGGCCCGGCGCATGTGGATGTTCTTCCAGAGATCCTTCGTGTGGTTGAAGCTCAGGTATCCGATGTTCATTCCAGGCTGCTCGATGAGCTTCAATTGGGGGTCTTTCCTCGCCAGTTCTATGTCGGCCGGGTTGGGGAATTCGCAGATGTCGATATTCCCGGCTTTCAACTCCAGGAACCGCACCGAGTTCTCCGGGATAACCCGGAAGACAATCTTATCCAGATAGGGACCGGCCGTCTTGTCCCAGTAATCGGGATTTTTTTCGAGGGTGATGTGGTCGTCAGCGACCCACTCGACAAAACGGAAAGGCCCCGTTCCCACAGGGTTGCGGACAAAGGCCTTGGGATCGCCCAGGAAAGCGCCCGGGCTGATGATGCTCGCAAAGTGCATTCCGAGGTTGGCGATAAACGGCGCCTCCACCCTTTTGAGGTGGAAGACCACAGTAAATTCGTCCACCGCCTCGACAGAACCGACGGTGCCGTCCATCTCCATGGAGACCCAGTACTCCGGGGGCCTCTCCTGGGCAGGGATCTCGAACCCCTCCCCGAAGAAGATGACGTTCCTCTCCTTCATCATCCTTCCGATGGAAAAGACGACCGCGTTGGCGTTCATGGGAGTCCCATCGTGGAACCTGACGCCTTCCCTGAGATGGAAAGTATAGGTCAGGCCGTCGGGGGAAGTTTCCCAGGATTTCGCCAGACCGGGCTGGATATCCGTGGTCTCATCCTTGTAGGACACGAGCTGTTCGAAGACGTTGTCGCAGACCATGAAGGAGTTTCCGTCCGTCTCGTAGGCCGGATCAAGCCCGACCGAGTCCCCGCCGCGCCCGTAAACCAGAACCCCTCCTGCCTTGGGGCCTTCCGAAGGTGTCTCTGTCACGGCCGCCGCTTCTTCCCCCACCGCCGCTTCTTCCCCCACCGCCGCTTCTTTCTGGGGCTCCGTCTCCTTTGCGCAGCCGCCGATGGCCAGGGCCAGGCAGAGGATCATCCCCAGGACCAACCATTTTTTCATCGCAAACCCTCCTTCCCTGTTCCGGATTTTTTAGGAAAATCCGGAACGTCACACGAAAAAATACCTTCGGATCCTCGTGCCTTTCGGGATCCTCCACCCGGAGCGTTCCGGGGAAACCATTATAGGAATTATAGCCAAAACTGAGCCCTTTTTCCGGGGATTTCGCCGTCGGCCGGATTCTGCCCCCAATTTCGGAAGTTATCTTTCAATACGTCATGCCTTTGCCCGGGGCCCGAATCGACATCCCCCTTTTCCCCCTTCTCAAAAATCTTGACTTACGCATAACTTGCGGTAATATGGGTCCTGGATTCAAAACGAGCCAGACATCAGCAAAAAGTCCGGGATCGGATTTTTCGCGACTCTGGCAAAAGCAACATGGAGCGTCACATGAGCCCTTTAACACCCAAGCAGAAGCGGTTTCTCGACTTCATCATCGAGCATACGGAACGGGAAGGCTATGCCCCGTCCCAGCCTGAAATCGCCCGGGCCCTCGGATTCCGGTCCCTCGGCACCGTCCAGAACTATCTCGTACGGCTCGAAAGGGAAGGCCTTCTGGAAAAGGACTGGAACGCCCGCCGGAGCATCCGGGTGCGGGTCCCCGAAGGGTACGGCTGCCGGCTGCCGTTGGCCGGCCTCGTATCCGCGGGACGGCCCATCGAGGCCATCGAAACAGCCGACACCGTCGAGGTGCCCCCTTCCATGGCAGGGGAAGGCCATTTTGCCCTGCGAGTCAAGGGCGACTCCATGATCGGGGACGGCATTTTAGATGGCGACCTCGTCGTCGTCCACAGGCAGGAAACCGCCCAGAATGGCCAGACGGTGGTAGCCCTCATCGGCAACGAGGCCACCGTCAAAAGGCTCTACCTTAAAGGAAGCCGGATCGAGCTTCACCCCTCCAACCCGGCCATGGAGCCCATCATCGTCGAGGACAGCGAGACATTCCGGATCCTCGGCGTGGTGGTGGGAGTGATAAGGCACTGTAAATAGAAAAGCTCAGAGTCCAGAGTTCAGGGTTCAGAGTAAATCCCAAATCGAACAGAATGAAACAGCCCCTTGTAAGGACAGGGGTTGTTTTCTCTGAACTCTCCGCTTTGAACTCTGAACCCGACAAACCATGGACCGCGATATTTTACACCTCCACATCCCCTCCTTCCCCATCGCCCTGGCACGGGCCTCCGACCCCTCCCTTCGGCGCCGCCCGGTAGCCGTCGCCCCTTCCCATTCCGGGCGCGCCCCCGTCCAGTGCATATCCAGGGAGGCCCGATCAGACGGCGTTCTGGAAGGCATGCCCCTCTTCCGGGCAAGGAGACTTTGTCCGTCCCTTTGCGCCATCCCCCCTGATCCGGCCATGGTCTCGAAGGGCAGCCGGCTTCTCGTCGGCCTGGCCCGGAGATACACCCCCCTTTGGGAACCCTCTTCTCCCGGCCGCCTCTATCTTGATCTGACCGGTTCCGGCCGCCTCCTCGGCCCCGGCCGGGACGTGGCCCTTCGCCTTGAAAAGGAACTGGAAAAAAGTTTCCATTTCTCCGGAACCGTGGGGGTTGCAGGCAACAAGATGGTTTCCCGCATCGCGTCAGGCTGTCTGGAAAAACCGGGGATCTGCGACGTCCTGAGGGGCAGCGAGGCCGGTTTTCTGGCTCCCCTGCCGGTTTCCGTCCTGCCCGGGGTGGGTTCCCTGCGCGAGCGGGCCATGATGGTCGACCTCAACCTCAAGTCCGTGGGGCAGGTGGCTTCCCTGACCGTCCCCCAGCTGACCCTGGTTTTTGGTTCCTTCGCCTTTCTCCTTCATGCCAGGGCCGTCGGATTCGATCCGTCTCCCGTTACCCCTCCCGGGAGCTCTCCGGCCGTGTCCGAGGAGACCCGCCTGGATGAAGGGGAAAACGACGATGATATCCTTCTGGCCTATTTGCACCGCATGGCGGAACGATGCGGCCTGCGGCTGCGCCTGATGGATCGGGATGTTTCGCGCCTCGATCTGACCCTGAACTACTCCGACGGATTTTCCGCCCGGAAAACAGCCCGAACCCGTGTGTCCTCCAGAGACGACAGGAACCTCTTCGCCGAGGTTTTCAACCTTTTCCTCCAAACATCCACAAGGCGCGTCGGGGTCGCCTCCATGAAGCTCGTGTGCGGCGGGCTCCGCGTCCGGGACCCTCAACTGAAGCTCTTCGCTCCCGGCGCCGCCGGCCCGTCAGGGAATGCCTCTCTCCAGGAGGCCATCGACAGGGTGAGGGAAAGGTTCGGGGCGGGGGCTGTCATGTGGGGAAGGTGCGTCGATTCATCCAACGTCCAACGTCCAACGTCCAACGTGTGTGACTGATCACCAATCACCATGTCCTCTTACGACC
>Ga0209164_1000181_pt1 | contig 199799 bp, 213 predicted proteins | sample MTBNYHSulfiMetaG_FD_187458 | JGI IMG/M metagenome (GOLD analysis project Ga0209164, IMG submission 187458) | Enrichment culture microbial communities from rom New York Harbor, USA that are MTBE-degrading - MTBE-NYH (New York Harbor Sulfidogenic)... | ecosystem: Environmental > Aquatic > Marine...
CATACCGGAGAGGATACACCCGTTCCCATCCCGAACACGGCAGTTAAGCTCTTCAGGGCCGATGGTACTTGGGTCTTTACCCCGGGAGAGTAGGTCGCCGCTGCAGATATCTTTATAAAGCCTTTGGGTAAAACCAAGGGCTTTTGCTTTTTTAAACAATAATCCAGATGTCCATATTAATATGGCAGTATGATTTGTGTTAATATAAAAGAGTGCTCTTTTTCAAACATTCAACTTTAAGCTGTTGCGCAGGGGGGATAAGTTGGTGGACGGCCTGGCGAAGAAAATAGAGTCCTGGTTGAGACAACAAATGATCAACAGGGGCGCCAGGGGCTTTGTCGTGGGCTTAAGCGGAGGCGTAGATTCGGCAGTGACCGCGGCGTTGTGTTTTAACGCCTGCCCGGATAACACTTTAGGGCTGATCATGCCCTGCCACAGCGACCCGCGCGACCGGGAACATGCTCTGCTGGTGACGGAAAAAATCGGGCTCGAATACAGGACAATTGTGCTTGATGATATATTTTCTCAAATGGTTAAAACTCTGACCGGGGAAAATTACGTCCCCGGACAAAGGGATTTGCCGGTGGTAAATATCAAGCCCAGGCTGCGCATGACCGCCCTCTATTTCCACGCTTCCCAAAGACGCAGCCTGGTTGTCGGGACAAGCAACCTTTGTGAAATGACCATTGGTTACAATACCAAATATGGCGACGGCGGAGCGGATTTGATGCCCATCGCCAACCTGGTTAAGGGGGAGGTCAGGGAACTGGCCCGTTATTTGGGAGTGCCGCGGGAGATCATTGAAAAACCTCCATCCGCCGGGTTGTGGTATGGTCATGACGATGAAAAAGAGCTGGGTTTCACTTACGATCAACTGGATAACTACCTTTTAACCGGTAAAATAGACGATGGGGTCAAAGAAATTATAGATAAATTGGCGGCGCTGAATTTGCACAAAAAACAACAGCCGGCAGTGCCGCCGCAGTATTAAGCAGGGAGGATTGAGGATTATGTCCGGTCATTCCAAATGGTCCACCATTAAGAGGAAAAAAGCCAAGGTGGACGCACAAAGGGGAAAGATATTCACCAAATTGGCCAAAGAGATCATTATGGCGGCCAAACAGGGCGGCGGCGACCCCGAGGCTAATATGAGGCTGAAAAACGCTGTTGCCAGGGCCAAGGAAGCAAACATTCCCAACGACAACATCCAGCGGGCCATACAAAAGGGGGCCGGTGAACTGGATGGAGTTAATTACGAAGAAATTGTCTACGAGGGCTATGGTCCCGGCGGGGCGGCCGTGATGCTGGACATAATGACCGATAACCGTAACCGGACGGCTGGTGAAATCAGACATTTTTTCTCCAAATACGGGGGTAACCTGGGTGAGACCGGCTGCGTCTCATGGATGTTTGACACCAATGGTTTGATTATTGTGGAGAAAGCGGCGAATCCGGGACTGGACCCGGACGGCTTCCTGTTATTGGCTCTGGATGCCGGAGCTGTTGATGTCCGGGAAGAAGACGACAGCCTGGAAGTAATTACCGAGCCGGCCCAGCTAAACCAGGTGATGGACGTGCTGGAGGTGGAGGGCATCAAGGTCGGCCATGCCGGAGTGAGCAAAATTCCCAAAAACACTGTTGAATTAAGCGGCGGACAGGCGGAGCAAATGATGAAGCTTATGGATGCTCTGGAAGACCATGATGACGTTCAGGATGTCTATACAAATTGCGAAATTGAAGAAGATTAACGGGTTGCTTGGCAACCCGTGTTATTTTTTGATTATAATGGCAATACTGCAATTAAAGATTTAAAGCAGCAGGCTTAAAAAGAGGTATTGCCGATGATTAAAAGGGTTATTGGTCTTTGTGCGGCCATAACGTGCATGATGTTCATGGCTGCAGCGGTTTATCTGGTGTTGGATTCCATTGGCGGTCCGGCCTTAAAGCCCGCGGCCCGGGTTATTGAAAACGTAACCGGCGCCGGCAAGGGGGACGCCACGGTGGGGCCCTATACCACGGTAAAAAAGATTAATTATTATCGCTCCTGCGGGGATTTTGAGTTATACTCGCGCGGGCCGGCGGAAAAAGAGCTGGTGGGTCTGGATTTGGAACGGTTAAAGATGAAATATCCCGCGTCGGATAACTGGGAGGTCTCTTTCGAGGACGATGAGGTGACTATTACCCGCAGCATTGACGGTTACTGCGGCCTGCACAAGGAGTACCGGCACCTGGGGATCCACGAAGGGAAAGCAGCGGTTTATCAAGGCCCGTTGGGCAACGACGAGGTACTGCTGCGGGTCGAGAAAAACATTGATCTCAACTTGCTGCCTGCGGACTGGCGGGAACGGCTGGAGAAAAGCGCGACTTATAACAGTCTGACGCTCGAAGAGAAGCTTGATTTGCAGGATACCATCGAGTTTCCCGATGAGTACGCGTTAAATATCGTTTTGGAAAACTTTGATGAAATGGATGCGGAGAAAGACGGTGCAAACTAGATAAAGGTTACACCTGTCCCAGCTCGCTCAAGGCTCCCGCGCCGACGGCACCAACGGCTTATACGTTGGGGACATACCTCTGACCAAAAAGCTAGGCCCCAAAGAAGAGGTGTGTCCCCTATCCTTATTCCTCAACCGGACCGCCATAAACTCACCGTCTTGGTTCGGGTTATGGCTCTCGCGGCCGTCCTTGGCCGCTCGTCCGGTTTCGCTCCTAGCTGCGCCGGGTGCCGTTGCCGGCGCTCCCGCAAGTCGCTCGCCTGGGACAGGTTGTAACCTTGGATATCTACGTAGAACAGGTGTTGCCCGGTACCGGTTGTTATGCTACCATATAATGGGGAGTGAGCCGGATGAGAATACTGGGTGTTGATCCCGGGAACGCCATCATGGGGTACGGCATTTTGGACTACAAGGGCAACAGGTTTACGCCGGTGGAGTACGGCTGCCTGCGCAGTACCGCCGGAGTACCCCAGCATTTGCGATTACATAAGTTATATAACGGACTGAATGATTTATTACGAAAATATCAACCCGGCTGTTTGGCTATTGAAGAACTTTTTTTCAATAGAAACGCCAAAACTGCCCTGGTGGTTGGACAGGCCCGGGGAATTGTGCTTCTTGCCGCTGCGGAGGCCGGAATAGATGTATATGAATATACGCCGCTACAGGTAAAACAGGCAGCGGTGGGGTTTGGACGGGCGAAAAAGGAACAAATTCAGTACATGGTTAAAATAATTCTTAACCTGCCGGAAATCCCCCGTCCCGATGATGTAGCAGACGCGCTGGCGGTGGCTATATGCCATGCCAATAACGGAAACGGCTGGGGGGTATTGGCTTGATAGCGTTCTTGAGGGGCAAGGTGGCGGCAGTGGAGCAGGATTTCGCCGTTATCGACGTAGGGGGCGTTGGTTACAAGGTCAATGTCACCGCCGGCTGTGCCGCCGGCCTGCGCGGGTTTGATGAAGTGCAGCTGCATACGCATATGATTGTCCGCGAGGACGACATGCAGCTATACGGTTTCACCACCCCCGCTGAAATTACCGCTTTCCTGCTGCTGCTGGGCGTAAACGGCGTGGGACCCAAAGCCGCCCTGGCGGTGCTGTCGGCCTTGACTCCCGGGGGGCTGGGCAGGGCGCTGGCGCTGGAGGATACCGTTGCCCTTACCCGGGTGCCGGGAATTGGCAAGAAAATTGCCCAGCGGATTGTCCTGGAGTTAAAGGACAAGGCGGGCCGGTTTGCAACCGCCCCGGAAACAGTTGTCCACCATGAAGGCGGCGCCAACGGGGTGCCCGATGACGCAGTTAACGCGCTAATGGCCCTGGGATATAGCGTCGGGGAAGCCAGGGAAGTGGTGCGCAAAGTTTTTGATGCCGGTACGCAGGACACGGAGCAACTAATTAAATCAGCCTTACGCTTATTGGATCAAAATAAATAATGGCACGGTGGGATCAGGTGACAGTGTATGGAACAACAGGGAAATGAAAGAATAATATCAGCGGCTCTGCAGGCTGATGACGCGGATATCGACGCCAGCCTGCGCCCGCGCAGGTTAAATGAATATATAGGCCAGGACAAGGCCAAGGAAACCATCGGCATATTCATCAAGGCGGCGCTGCAGCGGGGCGAACCGTTGGATCATGTGCTGCTTTTCGGCCCGCCGGGCCTGGGCAAGACTACCCTGGCCAACATCATCTCAAACGAGATGGGGGTCAACATCCGCACCACTTCCGGACCGGCCATCGAACGCCCCGGGGACCTGGCGGCCATACTGACCAACCTGCAGCCCGGTGACGTTTTATTTATCGACGAAGTGCACCGGTTAAGCCGGATGGTGGAGGAAATTCTCTATCCGGCCATGGAGGATTTCGCCCTGGATATTATCATCGGCAAGGGACCGGGTGCGCGGACCCTGCGCATTGACCTGCCGAGGTTTACTTTAATCGGCGCCACCACCAGGGCAGGCTTAATGACCTCGCCCCTGCGGGACCGGTTCGGCGTCATCAGCAGGCTGGACTATTACCGGGCTGAAGATTTACAGACAATTATCACCAGGGCCGCCCGTATTTTGGCAGTGGAAACCGACAATGACGGCGCCCTTGAAATAGCGCGCCGTTCCCGCGGTACTCCCCGGGTGGCCAACCGGCTTTTAAAAAGGGTGCGGGACTTTGCCCAGGTGCGGGCCGGCGGCGTTATAACCGGTGCGGTGGCCAGGGAAGCGCTGGAGTTCTTTGAAGTGGATCCCCTGGGACTGGACGAGGCCGACCGCAGAGTGCTTAGAACGGTAATCAATAAATTCGGCGGCGGCCCTGTGGGCCTGGAAACAATAGCCGCGGCCACGGGCGAAGAGTCCGGGACCGTCGAAGACGTTTATGAACCCTACCTGCTGCAGCTTGGTTTACTGGCTCGCACTCAGCGGGGCCGGGTGGCCACGCCGGCGGCGTATAAACACTTGGGTCTGGCGGCGCCGGAAGAAAAACAGCCGGCATTATGGTAACAGGAACGGAGCAGGCAATGAAAATACTGCTGCATAACTGCTGTGGGCCATGTACCGTGTACCCGCTCAGCAGATTAAGGGAGCAGGGTCACCAGGTGCACGGTTACTTTTACAACCCCAACATCCACCCCTATACCGAGTGGCAAAAACGTAAGCTTGCCCTGTTGCAGTATGCGGACGATCAGGGCTTGCCCGTGATTGTGGAAGACGGGTACGACATGGAATACTACCTGCGCGAGGTCGTGCACCGGGAAGCGGTGCGCTGCCGGTTATGTTACGCAATGCGTTTGCGCAAGGCGGCCCGGGTGGCCAGGAAAGGTAAATTTGATGCTTTTACCACTACGTTGCTGGTCAGCCCTTTTCAGAAACACGACCTGATCAAGGAAACAGGCCTGGCTGTGGCGGAGGAAACAGGCATCCCCTTTTATTACGAAGATTTTCGTGCCGGTTATCGTGAGGCGACGGAAATATCACGGGCTTTGGGTATGTACAGGCAGCAATATTGCGGCTGCATCTTCAGTGAAAAAGAACGGTTTGCTCAGGACGAAAAGAAAAAAAATCGCCGCGATCACTATAGAGAGGGAGATTAGGATGGATTCCCTGTATGCGATTGGTAAAGTGATTTTGGGTTTCGGTGTTATGCTGGTGCTGGTGGGCTGCTTGCTGATGCTGGCCGGAAAGTTTACCGGCCTGGGCCGGTTGCCGGGGGATATCCTGGTGCAGCGGGGCAATTTCACTTTTTATTTTCCGGTGGTGACCATGGTCCTGGTCAGCTTGCTGCTGACCATTGTGCTAAATTTGGTATTTAGAAGATAATTATGTATTAAAGGCTGCTACAGGCAGGAAAACCCATATTTTATGTCGAATTTCCCCAGGGTAAATATGATTGGCTTTCGGGGAGGTTCTTTTTTTATGCCGGGATTCAAGGCAGCATCTTCTTTTCGGTTGTTCCTGGTCCTGTTGTTTGTGACGGCCGGCTTTTTGTGGCCCCAGAGCCCTGCTTTCGCGGCAGCGCGGGTGGGAAGCGATATCGTGCGGGTAGGGATAGCCCGGCAGATGCCGGAAGTAAAGCTTACTTTCCAGGGCCGCTACCAGTTGGTGGATACACTGAGCGGCGGCATAATCGCTGAAACAGGCCCGGGTGAAACATGGACCGCCGCCAATGCGGGCGGGCTGATTATGTTAAAACGGAACAGTGAGCATCAGGGCCTGTTTCAGGGCTCCATAAAAGCGGAGGAGGTTAAATCCGAGCAGAGTATCCTGTCGGGCGGCGGAACGATACAGAAGAAAAATTCGCTTTCCGGGCTTGCGGTGTTGAGCGCCGGCACCGGTCTGAGCTATATCGGCGACTCCGGTGACTTGCGGGTGCTGGACGGAAACGGCAGGGTCACCCCCATGTCCCAAGGAGGATTGAACCTTTTTTGTCTGGAAAAGTACGGACTGGCTTCCCGTTACCGCGGCAGCGTTGAAATAAGGCCTATCGGCGCCGGGTTGACAGTGATCAACGAACTGCCCGTGGAACAATATCTTTATGGTGTTGTGCCGGCCGAGATGCCTGTTTCCTTCCCTCTGGAAGCACTAAAGGCCCAGGCGGTGGCGGCGCGTACTTATGTAATCACCCAATTGGGCAGCTATGGGAGCCAGGGGTTCGATGTGCTGGATAACCAGCAAAACCAGGTTTACCGGGGCTATGACAGCGAAAATCCCCAGGCCGCGCGGGCGGTGGATGAAACCGCCGGAAAAGTGCTTATTTACGGAGGACGGCCCATTGCCGCGTATTTCCACTCTTCCAGCGGAGGGTATACGGAAAACAGTGAGGACGTGTGGAATGAATCGCTGGGATATATCCGCGCCCGGGAAGACCCTGCGGATTTCAACACCAAGTATTACAACTGGACTGTTGCTTATTCAACGGAACAACTTACACGGGTCATTAATGAGAAGCTTAAAGGGCTGTCAAATCCCGTCCCGTATCCTGAATTTGCCCTGGTTACCGATCTACAGGAAATTCAGCGCACTTCGTCCGGGCAGCGGGTCAAACGACTGTTGATCGAGGGTTTTGACACAGCGGGAAATCCCGTCCGGGCGGATATAAACAATTCCGACCGGGTGCGTATGGCCCTGGGGCTGAACAGTTCCCTTTTCTCCATGCAAAAAGATGTCGATACCAGCGGAAGACTGTGCGGCGTCGTCATTAGCGGCAGCGGACTGGGACACGGGCTCGGGATGTCGCAGTGGGGCGCGTCGGGCCTGGCCATGCAAGGTTATAATTACCAGGATATTTTGCAATACTATTATACAGGTGTCGACCTGGTAAGTAATTATGGGGCGTGATCACCGGAAAGTGGCTGCCGCATGAAAATAACCGATTTTATATACCATCTGCCTGAAGAACTGATTGCCCAGGAACCGGCCCCCAGGCGAGATGAGTCGCGGCTGCTGGTGCTGCCCAGAAATGACGGCGCGCCCGGGCACCGACTGTTTAAGGATCTGGTTGATTACCTGCGCCCGGGGGATACACTGGTCATCAACAATACCCGGGTGATTCCAGCCCGGCTGTGGGGTGAAAAGGAAGGCACCGGCACTAAAATAGAGGTTTTATTGCTGGCCAGGGTTGAGGAAGACACGTGGGAAGTTTTGGTGCGGCCCGGACGGCGCGTGCCGCCCGGAACGGGTATCAAATTTGGCAAAGAGTTGCGGGGCGTGGCGGAAGCCGTCATTGCGGGCGGGTGCCGGCGGATGCGGTTTCAATACGAAGGGGACTTTGACCGGCTGCTTGAGCAGCTGGGCGCTATGCCGCTCCCGCCGTACATCAAGAAACAACCGGCTGACCCGGGGCGTTACCAGACAGTTTATGCACGCGAGCCCGGCTCCGCGGCTGCGCCCACCGCCGGCCTGCATTTTACTCCCGAGCTGCTGGCAAAAATCAAAGAACGGGGCGTTAATGTGGCGCCGGTACTGCTCCATGTCGGCCTGGGCACCTTTCGTCCGGTCAAGGTGGAAGACATCACCCGGCACCATATGCACGCCGAGTATTATGAAATAACCCCGGAAGCAGCCCGGATGATCAACCGGACCAAAGCCGGGGGCGGCAGGGTGGTGGCGGTGGGCACCACCGCCACCAGATGCCTGGAAGCCAACAGTGAAGAAAACGGGTCAGTCCGGCCGGGTTCCGGCTGGACGGATATTTTTATTTATCCCGGCTACCGGTTCCGGGTGATTGACAGCCTGGTGACCAACTTCCACCTGCCCGGAAGCACGCTGTTGATGATGGTCAGCGCGTTCGCGGGGCGGGAACGGGTACTTGAGGCTTACCAGGAGGCTGTCGATCTGCGTTACCGTTTTTTCAGTTTCGGCGACGCCATGCTGATCATTTAAGTAAAGAAATCAGGAGTCAGGAGTCAAAGGTGTAACCACTATGCTACGTGGTTACACCTGTCCCGGTGAGCGATTTGCGGGAGCGCCGGTACGGCACCCGGCGCAGCGCGGGAGCGCAACCGGGAGGCGCGCATAGGACGTGCGCGCCAGCCCCAACTGAGACAGGACGTCGAATTTGGGGCGACCCGGTTGCGCCCCAAGCAAGCCGTTGGTGTCGTCGGCGCGGGAGCCATGAGCGAGCCGGGACAGGTTAACCACGCTTAATGAGACTTATTTTCAGGGCAGAATAACCTGAATTCTGAATGCTGAGTTAAAGGAGCACTCATGGCGATAAGTTTTACGGTAACGGGGCGGGACGCAGGCAGCCGGGCCAGACTGGGTTTGCTGGAAACACCGCACGGACCGGTGGAGACACCGGTTTTTATGCCGGTGGGCACCCAGGCCACCGTTAAAACCATGACCCCCGGGGAAGTGCGCGAGGCCGGCGGGACCATGATTCTCAGCAACACCTACCATCTGTACCTGCGCCCGGGGCACGACATAGTTGCTGAAGCCGGCGGACTGCACAAGTTTATGGGCTGGGACGGCCCCATTCTAACCGACAGCGGAGGATTTCAGGTCTTCAGCCTGGGTCCGCTGCGCCGGATTACCGATGACGGGGTCACCTTCCGCAGCCATATAGACGGCTCCGAGCATTTCTTCAGCCCGGAAAAATCCATGGAGATACAAATGGCCTTGGGGGCGGACGTGGCGATGGCCTTTGACGAGTGCGCGCCGTATCCGTGCAGTTACGAGAACGCGCGGGCGGCGGTGGAGCGTACCACCCGCTGGGCCGGGCGCTGTCTGGACAGCCACCGCCGGCCGGACCAGGCATTGTTTGGCATTATCCAGGGCGGTATGTACCGGGACCTGCGGTTAAAAAGCGCCGCTGAAATAATGGCCCTGGATTTTCCGGGCTATGCCATCGGGGGATTAAGTGTCGGCGAACCAAAACCGTTGATGTACGAGGTGCTGGATTACCTGGTGCCGGCCATGCCGGAAAACAAGCCCCGCTACCTGATGGGCGTGGGTTCTCCGGACTGCCTGGTTGAGGGAGTGTATCGCGGGGTGGACATGTTCGACTGCGTGCTGCCCACCCGGATCGCCCGCAACGGCACGGTTTTTACCAGGGACGGCCGGCTGGTGGTGCGCAACGCCGAGTATGCCAGGGATTTTTCGCCCCTGGACCCGGAATGCGGCTGCTATACCTGCCGGAACTTCTCGCGGGCTTATATCAGGCATCTGATAAAGGCCAACGAGGTATTGGGCATCAGGCTTACCACCTGGCACAATTTATCCTTCGTACTGTCATTGATGACGGATATCCGCGCCGCCATCAAGGAAAACAGGCTGGCCAAGTTCCGGGAAGATTTCCTTAACCGCTACAATATTCAAACCGGGGACGGTTCCTGACTTGAATTAACACCGCAAAAATAAAAGAAGGGAAATGCCTGAACATCAAGAATAAGTAATATGTTTTGAGTCCATGCAGAAAGGAGGGTTATGGTTTTGAATGAATCCACTCTCGGTATTGTTTATATAGTCGGTTTATTCGCCCTTTTGTGGTTCCTGATGATTAGACCACAGCAGCAGCGCCAGAAAAAGCACCAGGAAATGGTACGCAATCTTGGCATTAACGACAATATCGTAACCGCCGGAGGCATATACGGCACCATCGTTAAAGTAAAGGAAGACAGCTTCGTCATCAGAGTGGCCGATAACGTGCGCATCGAAATTTTAAAGCACGCCGTTTCGCAGAAAAGGGCTTCTGAAGATGGGGGAAATGACAAAGAATAGTATAATTTGAGTAGGCCCCGGTCTACTCTTTTTATTGACTGATCTTTCGCGGCCGAGGAGGTCTGGGGTTGGTCGTTCTGGACGATGTCAAACGCAACCCGGTGATAGACAGTTTCATCCGCAAGGGCAACGAGCACCTTGGGGCACTGGGTTTTACAGAACATAGCTACCGTCATGTGAACCTGGTATCCAGTATCGCCAAAAATATTCTGGCCAAGCTCGGGTACGACGAACGCGAGGCGGAATTGGCCTCCATCGCCGGTTACCTGCATGATATCGGCAATGTGGTCAGCCGGAACGATCATGGCATATCCGGCGCCACAATTTGCTGTTCATTGCTGCTGCAAATGGGCATGGATCCTGAGGAAACGGCGGTGGTGATATCCGCCATAGCCAACCATGAGGAGGAATACGGGCAGCCCGTTAACACCGTGGCCGCGGCCCTGATTATGGCCGACAAGTCCGATGTGCACCGTTCCCGGGTGCGCAATCAGGATTACGCCACCTTTGATATCCATGACCGGGTCAATTATGCCGTGGAACATTCTTTTCTCTGGGTGGACGAAAAAAAACGCACCATTACCATGGAACTGCAGATTAACACCGAAGTATGCCCGGTGATGGAATATTTCGAGATTTTTTTAACCAGGATGATGCTATGCAGGCGGGCGGCTGTTTTTCTGCGCTGCCGGTTTGAACTGGTGGTCAACGGAACCAGGCTGCTATAGGGAAACCAGGCATTATATTTATATATTATGTGAGTGTTCATAAATGGAGCACGACCTTTCGAACATCTTTGTTATGATTCCGACACCTTATTTATTAGGGGGAAAGCCGGTATGAGATGGAATAAAGTACTGACTCTGGCTGTCATATTGGTGGCGGTAATTGCCGTGGCTTTAACGGCAGCGGCTCCGCTGCCGATTTTCAAAGACAGTAAATGGCTGCCCTGGGGCAAAGAGATTATTCTGGGTCTTGATTTACAGGGCGGGGTGCACGTTGTGCTGGAAGCCAAGGACACCCCGGAAGCCGAAGTTACCGACGACAGTATGAAACGTGCGGTGGCCATTCTGGAGAACCGGATCAATGAGACCGGCGTAGCCGAACCCATCATCCAACGCCAGGGGGAGCGGCGCATCATTGTCGAACTGGCGGGGATTGACGACCCGGAGCAAGCGGTACGGGATATGATTAAGCCGGCTTACCTGGAATTCAAAACCGAAGCAGGCGAGACCATCGTCACCGGCAAAGATCTGAAAGACGCCATTGAAAGCCGGGATCCCACGTCCGGCCAGGTGCATGTCAACATTGAATTTAATTCGGAGGGCACGCAAAAATTTGCCCAGGCCACGGCTCAAAACGTAGGACGGCCGATTGGCATTTATCTGGACGGTGAGTTGCTGCAAAACCCCGTGGTAAATGAGCCCATCCCCAGCGGCAAAGCGCAAATCACCGGTTACGCCGACCTGGAGGAAGCACACACCATCGCCATCCTGCTTCGTTCCGGCGCCCTGCCGGTGCAACTGGACGTAATGGAAAAACGCACTGTAGGCCCGCAATTGGGTCAGGATTCGTTGGACCGGTCCATTAACGCCGGCATCGTAGGTTTAATCGCTATTCTGGTGTTCATGATCGTTTATTACCGGGTACCCGGTTTTATCGCCGCCATTGCGCTGGCCATATATGCGCTGCTTGTTTTCGCTATTTTTATCGGCATCCATGCCACCATGACCCTGCCCGGCATCGCCGGTTTCCTGCTGTCGCTGGGCATAGCGGTGGACGCCAACGTGGTTATCTTCGAGCGGGTTAAAGAGGAACTGCGCTCCGGCAAGAGCATCCGTTCCGCCATCGACGCGGGGTTTAAACGCGGCTTTGTAGCGGTGTTTGACGCCAACGTAACCACCCTGATTGTAACGGTGGTACTGTATTACCTGGGTTCGGGTACGATCCGCGGTTTTGCGGTGACCCTGAGTATCGGTATCCTGGCCAGTATGTTCACCGCGATTACCATGACCAGGTGGATGCTGCACTTGGCCGCCGCCACCAACCTGGTGAAGAATCCCAAGTATTACGGCGCTTAGGGAGGGCTGAGAATGTTTAATTTCATCAAGCACAGAAAGATATGGTACGTGATATCACTGCTGATCATTGTGCCCGGACTGGTCTCCCTGGCGCTGCAGGGTTTAAACCTTGGTATCGACTTTACCGGGGGTAACCTGGTGGAAATAAGGGCCGGGCAAAACACCGGCACCCAGGACGTGCGCGGCGTGGTCGAGGGGTTGGGGTACGGTGCCTCGCGCAACGTGCAAAAAAGCGGCGATGCTGAGTACCTGATTAGGACCAGGGAACTCTCCGAGGAGGAAAGCGCCGCGCTGATTGGCGAGCTGGACGAAAAACTGGGCGGGATCACCCTGCTGCGCAACGACAGAGTCGGTCCGGTTATCGGTAAAGAATTGACGATAAACGCGCTGTTGGCCATGCTGGTGGCATCGATATTGATGTTGATTTATATCAGCTATCGGTTTGAATTCAAACAGGGTATTGCCGCCGTTATAGCGATTTTGCATGACATCCTGGTGGTGTTGGGGATATTCTCCATTTTCCAGTTGGAGGTGGACACTGCTTTTGTGGCCGCCATATTAACCGTAATCGGTTATTCCATAAATGATACCATTATCGTGTTCGACCGCATCAGGGAAAACCTGAAGAACCGCAAAAAGGGCGAGGCGCTGGACGAATTGGTCAATACGAGTATCTGGCAAACCATGGCCCGTTCCTTAAATACCGTGTTTACGACAATGTTTGTATTGCTGGCCCTTTATATCGTTGGCGGCACAACCATCAAGAATTTCGTGCTGGCCATGATCATCGGGATCGGCAGCGGCGTGTACTCAACAATATTCAACGCCAGTCCGCTATGGGTGGACCTGAAGCTGAGGGAGAAAAAGAGACGGGCATAGTAATTAATTTACGGAAAAAAGAGTATAAGTGAGTGTTCGAAAAAGGCGCTGACGGGGTTTATAGCCCCGTTTATTTTTTTTGTACCGCCTGGGCACATTAAAGGAATAACAGGGGGTTGGAACGATGAAGGACAAAGAAAACGCGGTTTTACTGGCGCTTGAAGGAAGGGTCCGCGAACTGGCCGTCAACATGGAGAAAATGAAGCTGGCCGAATACGTTGACCTGCTGGAAAACCCGTACAAACTGATATATATAAACTTTATCAGCGGTATTGCCAGGGGGCTGGGTATTGCCATCGGGTTTGCCATTCTGGGCGCGATCATCGTGCTTATCCTGCAGCGGTTGGCGGTGCTCAACCTGCCCGTGATTGGAGACTTCATCGCCGACCTGGTCAAGATAGTGCAGGTCCAGTTGGGTAAACAATAACATTGGGGGTCAGAAGATGAAACAGGAATTGCTGGAGCATTTCAGGCACGCACTGGAACAGGAAAAACGCAGGAATTTGCAGTCGATCAGGCATATCGACGACGGGGGCCTGAATACATCCCTGGCCGATTCCGTGGAAGAACTCTCCACTTATGACCAGCACCCCGCCGATATAGCCAGCGAAGTGTTTGAGCGGAGTAAGGACATGTCCCTCCGTGAGGACGCGCAAATTAAACTTAACGCCATCGACCATGCTATTGCGCGTATGGATGAAGGCACTTACGGGAAATGCGATACCTGCGGCCGGGATATCCCCGTGGAACGGCTGGAAGCGATTCCTTACACCACCCAATGCGTGGATTGTCACAGCCGTTATGAGGAGACGCCCAACCGGATCAATGTCCGGCCGGTGGAAGAAGATATTCTGGAACCTCCCTTTGCCAGGACCACGGGTCAGCAGGAGGGTACCATGTACGATACCGAGGACGCCTGGCAGGACGTGGCCCAATGGCAGGAGCATTCACCCCACTCCGGAGCCGGTTCCTATTACGGCGGCGGCAGCGCCGACGAGGAAGCGGTGGGCTATACCGAACTGGTGGATCATATTTCCTATGAGGTAGGGGATGACGGTATGTTTTACGAGGAAACCCGCGGCGGAGATGATGAGGATCCGCCCCGGGAAAACATTGCCGTGGGGCCGCAGCACAAAAAGGACCGGCGCGGGCACTGATTTTAGCTATGCCATTAATTGCCCGTAATTATTGAACGCCATGGCAACATATGTTATATTGAAGTGAACACAGTCAGGCCGGTGCAAAAAACGGCCGGGCCGTTACGGCAGCGGTTATGCCCGCGGGACTTCATCTTGGCCCATATTAAGATGATGGCCCCGGGCATTAATTTACTTCAAGGGTTTTTTTCAGATTTTCAAGGGAGAGAATTTTTATGGACCCGCGGGAAAAAACAAAGGTCGCCCGCTTATCAATTATATCAAATACTTTTTTAACGGCCGGCAAGCTGGCGGTGGGTTTTTCCATGAGCTCCATCAGTGTCATTTCGGAAGCGGTACACTCCGGACTTGACCTGATGGCGGCGATCATCGCCTACGCTTCGATACGGGAGTCCAACAAACCCGCCGATGACCGGCACCGCTACGGGCACGGCAAGTTTGAAAACCTCGCGGCGATCATTGAGGCTGTGCTGATAGTTGTGGCTGCCGTATTTATCATCAAGGAGGCTGTGCCCAAGCTGTATGAAACCACCGAGGTGGAGTCGTTGGGCTTGGGCATGGTGGTCATGGGTATTTCAGCGGCAGTGAACTTGTATGTCTCTTCCCGATTGATGCATACGGCAAAGCAAACAGATTCTCCCGCCCTGGCCGCCGACGCCTGGCACCTGCGTACCGATGTAATCACCTCGCTGGGAGTATTGGCGGGCATTGCGGCCATCAAACTGACCGGGCTGTACATCATCGACCCTATTATCGCCCTGGTGGTGGCGCTTCTGATATTTAAGGCGGCTTACGATTTGCTGCGCGAGTCGGTGGGCAGTATTCTCGACGTCAGGCTGCCGGACGATGACGAAAAGGCGATTAAAGAAGTATTGCAGGAATATGCCGGCCTGTATGTGGATTACCGCAACCTGCGCACCCGCAAGGCCGGCCCGGAAAAGCATGTCGACTTTAACCTGGTTGTGCCCCGGGGCAAACAAATAGTTTCCATCCATGCCCTGTGTGATAAAATTGAGTTGGACCTGCGCAGCCGGCTCCCCGCACTGCAGGTGATTATACACCCGGAACCCTGTATGCCGGGAGAGGGCGACTGCGATTTGTGTCATATCCGGCTGGTATACCACCAGAAAAACTGCGGGAGCGGGAGCTGCGATATCTGTTCGGACTGCCGTCCCGAAAATGAAAAAAATCTGGAGTAAAAAGTCATGGACCTGGTGCAAGAAATCAAAGAAGAACTGCTCCGGCATACAGATCCGGACAAAGCGGTCTTTCTGCCGAAGTTCTTTAAAACCGGACCCGGCGGCTATGCCGAAGGGGATATATTTATCGGGGTTACCGTGCCGTATCAGAGGAAAACGGCCAAAAAGTTTTTCAGGCCGGCGGCATTGGCTGATGTGGAACAACTTCCGCACGACCCGGTCCATGAGTACCGGTTAACCGCCTTATTCATGCTGGTATACAAGTACGAGAAGCTAAACACCGAAGCGGAAAAGGAGGCCGTGGTTGACTTTTATCTGGCCAATACCGCGTATATAAACAACTGGGATCTGGTTGACGCCTCGGCGGACAAGATTCTCGGCGCTTACCTGCTGGACCGGGAGAAAGACATACTTTACCGTTTGGCCCGAGAAAACGACATCTGGAAACAGCGGATGGCGGTGCTGGCCACCTTTCATTTCATCAAGCAAAACAGGTACGACGATACCTTGCGGATAGCGGCGCTGCTTTTAAACCACAAGCATGATTTGATCCACAAAGCGGTGGGCTGGATGCTGAGGGAGATTGGCAAACGGGATTTTGCAGCGGAGCTTGCGTTTCTTGAACGGCATTACAGGCAAATGCCCCGCACCATGCTGCGTTACGCCATAGAGAGGTTTGATGAGGGGTTGCGGCAGCAATTTCTGAAGGGTTTGGTATAGCTTTCCTGGAACTGTTTTAAAAAATCCGGACCATGCTATATAATAGAAATAGTACATTTTTAAGGCAGGTGGATTTATGCACGGGGAACAAGTTGTGAACGGGTGTGAGTTGTGGCTGGAGCCCGCTCACCTTCATTTTCACCATGGCGACAGCGCCAGGGTAAAGGTGCTCTGGGGCCGGGCCATGAAACGGGACAAGCCTGAGCAGCCTGTAAACTGGACGGGCCTGGTGAAGGAACCCGGCGGACGCGAGTTTAATGTGCCCGTTGCCCTGGATCGGGACGGTTTTAATTATGAACTGGCCTTTGATGGCGGGCCGGAAGGCATTTATATCGCGCAAGCCGAGCATCATGCCGGTAAATATCATTACCTGGCCCGGGTAATGGTGCCCTTTGGCCACTACGTGCACGGACACGGCGTGGCTCTTAACCGGGGGGTGGAAATCGTGCCGGGGGATTACGGCGAATTTCATCCCGGCGATACCGTTGATTTAACCGTGCTATATGACGGAAAGCCCCTGGCGGGAACCCGGGTGCTGGCGACGTACCATATTTATGACGGTGACGGGTTTGCACACGAGCTTTTTACCGACGGAGAAGGCGCCCTGAAGTTCGCCTTTGACGCCCGGGGACACTGGATGTTCCGGGTGCAGGCCACCCGGGGAGAGGACGAATATATAGCGACCCTGGTTATACCCGGGGTGCGGTGAGGAGGTGAGTCCATGGGCGATATAATTATTTATACCAAGACCGGCTGTCCGTTTTGCAAGAAGGCTGTGGACGACTACAAGGCCAAAGGGGTCCCGTTCAGGGAGATCAATACCAGCGAGGACGCGGAGGCCAAACGTCTGGTTAAGGAAAAGTACGGGGCCGGCCGGGTGCCGGTGATTGTGGAAGATGGCAAAGTCATCTCCACAGGATATCAAGGCGGCGGGTGAGGAGTCTGATCCCAACGGCCGTTTGCCGTTAGAGCCACGCCCCTAAAGCGTGGTTTTTACATAGCTGTGGCAGGTATACCTCCACTAGGCTTATTATACTATGCGTCCGCTAACCAGGGAGAGGAGAACAAAGCATGCTGTCCGTATATCAAATAACATTACCTACACCGTACAAGGTGGGCCCGGTAAACATTTATGTCATCAAAAACCGCCCGGTGACCCTGATCGATGCCGGCGCGGACACGCCTGAAGCGTACAAAGTGCTGCGGCACATGCTGACGCTTCTGGGCGTGAACGTAAATGATATTGAACGGGTGTTGTTAACCCACAACCACCCGGACCACACCGGGCTGGCGTCTAAAATCGCCGCTGCATCCGGCGCCGCAATCATGACGCATGAAATAGAAATCCAAAAACTGGCCGGAGCTGAAGATCCAATCAGCGAACGGATGCCTTACCTGCTGGAAACGGGTATTGCCCTGGATGAGATCCAAGCCATCCAGACGGAGCGGGATGAACTGCCCGGCGTGACGATGATCGACGAAAAAATCCATGCCTTGCATGATGGAGATTTGTTGGAGTTTGATGACGGGGCGCTGCAGGTGCTCCACCTGCCCGGGCACAGCCCGGGGCATTTGTGTTTCTATAGCCCGGAGCAGAAGTTCTTTTTCTCCGGCGATTTCATGATCTCGCATATCTCCCCCAACCCCCTTCTGGAACCGGATCCGGACAGCCCCGGCCGGCGTTTGCCTACCCTCAGCCAGTACCTGCAGGGTTTGGAACGGGTGGAGCGAATGGATATATCGGTGGTATTCCCGGGACATGGCGGTTCGTTCAGTGATTATCACGGCGTAATAGAGGGTGTGCGAAAGCACCATGAGCAGCAGGTTAATCTGATGCTGAGCCAATTAAAAGGCGACGAGCTGAACACATACCAGTTGTGCCGCAAGATATATCCAAAACTTAAAGGCTGGGATGTCTTTTTGGGTTTATCCGAAATCCAGGCCAACCTGGATTTGATGATGGAAAACCAGTTGATCGGCAGTAATAAGCGAGGCGGAATTGTTTATTATCAAACCGCGGACTGAGCAAGCGAACAATTACGGCATTGCAGGGGTAGACCTATGAATTTGCGTTTAATGCTGGCTGTTATCGTGGCCAGGCTGGCCATGGCGGCCAGCCGTTTAACCGGCCGGGGGAGGGGTTCCTCACTTCCCGGCCGGTTGGCGTTGCGTATTTGTCCGGATATTTTAAAACATTACCGGAATCAACCCCGTAAGGGGGTGATTATGGTTACCGGGACCAACGGTAAGACCACCACCAACAATATGCTGACCGGGATCCTGAAACAGTCCGGTTATAAAGTGGTGGCCAATTTGGAAGGGGCCAACCTGATGACCGGAGTCGTTACCGCTTTTGTCCGCTCCGGGAGCGTCGCGGGGCGGATTGACAGCGATTACGCCGTGCTGGAAGTGGACGAGGCCGTCTTCCCTTTGGTTTCGGGCTGGATTAAGCCGGATCTGGTGGTGGTAACCAACTTTTTTCGTGATCAGCTGGATCGCTATGGTGAGCTCGATACTACGGTGAAAAAGGTTTTGGAAGCTTTAAAAAAGTTTTCCGGTCATGAAACCTTAATCCTTAACGGCGACGACCCGCTGGTGGCGCGCCTGGCGATTGAATCAGGCCTGCCGTCTTTATTTTACGGTGTTTTGCCGGCGCGGGAGTTGTCCTCCGGCGCTTCATACAGCAGAGAGGCCAAGTTTTGCCCTTTATGCGGAGCGGGTCTGCATTACACCGTTTATATCTATAGTCAACTGGGTGATTATTCGTGCCCCGGGTGCGGATTCGCCCGTCCCTGTCCCGACCTGGAAGCTTCAGCGGTGCTGGAGGATAAAACCGGCGTCAGGGCCATGGTCAGATATGCCGGCGGCAGCCGGGAAATCGGCATTCCTGTGCGCGGCTTGCATAACCTGTATAATGCCCTGGCGGCATTATGCGCCTCATGGTCACTGCAGGTGGACCCGCAAACCGCTTTTGCCGCCCTCGGCGAGTACCTGCCGGCCACGGGCAGGATGGAAACTTTCCGTTATCATAACCGGCGGGTGCTCCTGAACCTGGTTAAAAACCCGGCGGGTTTCAACCGGGCCCTGGCCGCTCTTTTGGGGAACCAGGGGGCCGCAAAGCAGGAAGTATTGATTGCTATCAATGACAACGACGCTGACGGCAGGGATATCTCCTGGCTTTGGGACGTGGATTTCGAGATGCTGGCACTGCACCCGGAAAAGTTCAGCCGGTTTGTTTGCTCGGGACAGCGAGCCGAGGATATGGCTTTGCGCCTTAAATACGCGGGCTTGCCGGTATGGATGGTGGATATCGAAAGGGAGTACCGCGGGGCGGTGGAGCAAGTGCTGCAGGGAAAAGGAGAGAGCGTAAGCATTCTGGCCACTTATACGGCATTATGGCCGGTGGAAAAAATATTAAGCCGGCAGGCGGAAAGGGTGAAGGGTCATGACGATTACAGTTTGTCACCTGTATCCTGACCTGCTGAACCTGTACGGTGATCGCGGTAATGTGATGGCCTTTGCCCAGCGCTGCCGTTGGCGTAACATACCGGTGCGGATTAAGGAAATCAACCTGGGCGACCGGGCGCAATTCGAAGACTTCGATTTTTTGTTCTTAGGCGGCGGCTCGGACCGGGAGCAGGGCCTGATGGCCGGGGACATGATTAACCGGGTGGGCAGCCTTAGGACGGCGGTGGAAGACGGCCTGGTGGTACTGGCCATTTGCGGCGGCTACCAACTGCTGGGGCAGTATTACCGGATGCCTGACGGAACTAAAATTCCCGGACTGGGTTTAATGGACCATTACACCGAAGCCGGCGACACCCGGCTGATCGGCAACGTGATTGTCGATGCCGAAATGGACGGCATTAAAACCAGGCTGGTAGGGTTTGAAAATCATGGGGGCAGGACTTTTTTAAACGGCATCCCGCCGCTGGGCCGGGTGGTGCACGGCGGCGGCAATAACGGGACTGACAAAACCGAGGGAGCCAGGTATAAAAACGTGTTTTGCTCTTACCTGCACGGACCGCTGCTGCCCAAAAACCCGGCGCTGACCGACCTTTTAATCACCCTTGCGCTGCAAAGAAAAGGACAGGAGCATCATCTGGAACCACTGGACGATGGTTTTGAGCAGCGGGCCAACCAGGCGATGGCCGACAGGTTATTGGGGAAAAAATAAAAACGCCTTTTTCAGGGGCACAGGGGGACGGTCCTGCTGGGGATGCAGGGGAACCGTCCCCCTGTGCCCTTGCTGAGGCTATTTACAGAACGCCAATGATTATTGCGTTTTGCATAATACTGTTTTTCCATTGCCTGCATATAATGTAATACCTGAGAAACACCCAGGCCTATCACTCACGAAAAGCGGGGTTATATAAATGTCCGGAAAATACACCATTTCGCGGGAAGATTGGTCTTTGCACCGCAAAGGCGAGATCGACCGCGAGCGCCACCGGGAGAAAGTGAAAGAAGCCATCAAAAAAAATCTGGCCGACGTGGTAAGCGAGGAAAGCATTATTTTATCCGACGGAAGAAAAGTGGTCAAGGTACCAATCCGTTCCCTGGAGGAATACCATTTCCGGTATGATACCGGCAAACGCAAGCACGCCGGGCAGGGTGACGGTAATTCAAAGGAAGGGGATCTGCTGGGCAGCGATCAACAAAAAGATGACGGACAAGGTAAGGGTCCCGGCGCCGGTGAAGAGCCCGGAATGGATTATTATGAAGCCGAGATCACCATTGACGAACTGGCCCAGTTGATTTTCGAAGATCTCGGATTGCCGAACCTGCAGCAGAAAAAGAAGCCGGAGCTCGCTTCCGAAGCCTTTGAATTCAAAGATGTCCGGAAGACGGGCATATCCAGCAATATCGACCGTAAAAGAACCATTATGGAGGCCATGAGACGCAACGCCTTAAAGGGCGTCAAGGGCACATACGACATTATCAGGGATGACCTGCGTTTTAAAACCTGGGATGTTACCTTCAAGTATGAAAGCAGTGCCGTGGTGTTGGCCATGATGGATACCTCGGGTTCCATGGGCCCCTGGGAAAAATACATCGCCCGCAGCTTTTTTTTCTGGATGGTCCGTTTTCTGCGCACCAAATATCAAAATGTGCAGATTGTATTCCTGGCCCACCATGTAGACGCCCGGGAGACGACGGAAGAAGAGTTTTTCACCAAGGGGGCCAGCGGCGGAACCCGCTGTTCATCTGTTTACCAATTAGCCCTTGATATCATCGGGGAGCGGTACAGCCCCCAGGATTACAACATCTATGCCTTTCACTTTTCCGACGGTGACAACCTGTCCTCCGATAACGAACGGTGTGTGCGTTTAGTGAATGAACTGCTTAAGATCTGCAATCTGGTGGGCTATGGAGAAATTGAGGGGCCGTATTACCATGCCAGCACACTGCGCAACGCGTATAAGAAAGTCGAGCACGAACATTTCACCAGCATCGGCATCAAGGATAAAACCGACGTTTATCCGGCCCTGAAGAAATTTTTTCATACCCGTAATGACTCTAATGCCTGATGAAAGGAGCGATGCCGTTGCACCCGAACCATGAAATTGAAGTGCTGGACAGGGCCACTGAAAAAATAGAATCCATAGCCCGAAGTTTTAACCTGAATTTTTACGATATGTTTTTTGAAATATGCCCGGCGGATATCATCTATTCTTTTGGCGCGTACGGCATGCCTACCAGGTTTTCCCATTGGACCTTCGGCAAAGCCTACCATAAAATGAAGACCCAGTATGATTATAACCTGAGCCGCATTTACGAAATGGTCATCAATTCGGACCCCTGTTATGCTTTCCTCCTGGAAGGCAACACGCTGGTACAAAACAAGATGGTCATTGCCCATGTTATGGCCCACAATGACTTTTTTAAAAATAACTATTACTTCCAGCGAACCACCAGAAAAATGGTGGAAAACATGGCGACGGCGGCGAACCGGATTAGGGAGTACGAGTTCAAGTACGGCCGCGACAGGGTGGAGTCTTTTCTGGATTCGGCAATTGCGGTGCAAGAGCATGTGGATCCGCAGCGCCATATTTCTCCGGTGGTAACAAAACAAGAGGAACACAGGGAACATGGTGAACATGGGGGACATGGCTGCTGCTCCGGCGGCAAGTGCGGTCATGCCCAATGCGGTCATAAAAACACCCAGGAACCCACTCCTTATGACGATCTTTGGGATTTGGACCGGACGGAGTGCGGCGGTAAATGCGGCGGTGGAGAGCAACAGGAAAAAAAGTTTCCCCAGCAGCCGGAAAAAGACCTGATGTTGTTCATGATGGAACATTCCCGGGACCTGGAAGAATGGCAGCGTGATATTTTATCCGTAATCCGGGAAGAAATGCTGTATTTCTGGCCGCAAATGCAGACCAAAATAATGAACGAGGGCTGGGCTACCTACTGGCATATGCGTATCATCAGGGAGCTTGATCTTACCGGGGACGAAGCTATTGAGTTTGCCAAAATGCACGCCGGTGTAATTCATCCTTCCAGATATACGATTAACCCGTATTTACTGGGACTCAAAATTTTCGAAGACATTGAAAAGAGATGGGATCAACCCACCGACGAGGAACGGGCCAGATATGACCGAAAGGGTAACGAGGGCCGGAAGAAAATCTTCGAGGTTCGGGAAACTGAAAACGATATTTCTTTCATCCGCAATTATCTGACCAGGGAACTGATCGATGAACTGGACTTGTACCTGTATAAAAAGGTTGGTCACGAGTGGAAAGTGGTGGATAAAGACTGGGAGAAGGTTCGTGACGGACTGGTGAAAAACCTTTATAATTGCGGTTACCCGTATATCGTGGTGGAAAACGGCGACTTCGGCAAGCGGGGGGAACTGTATCTGAAACACGTACACGAAGGAATTGACCTTGATGTTTATTACCTGGAAAAAACCTTGCCCCACGTTTTTAAAATCTGGGGCCGGCCGGTGCATATGGAAACTGTGGTAGACGGAAAAGACGTTCTTTTCTCATACAACGGAGAAAAGGTCAGCAAAAAATTTCTTTAGCCTCCCGTCGCATTTCCTGAGAAGACCCTTGCAATGCAAGGGTCTTTAGTGTTTTTTGGTACGCGGATTGGTTTTTTTATGTTTGACATGCTTAGTAATTGAATTAGAATCTATAGCAGGGGTGATTATTGGTAATGCCAAAGCCGCGAAAAATGCTGGGAGACTGGAAGGCGCCGTATATCCAGTTGCTCATGAGGTTGATTGAAACGCAGAGCAAGACCACCAATGCAAATTGGCGTATTGCCTATGCGGAGGAATATATTCTGGAGATATTCGAGAAATCTTTTCCTGACGATAACAGGCCGCGCAAAGCGATTGCCGCCGCGCGGGACTGGTTGGACGGTAAGATAAAGCTTCCTGTTGCTAAAAAATTATTCTTGACGCTCATGCCGCTGCGAGGGACACGGAAACAAAACCTGCCGCGCCAGCCGCCGCCAGGGCTGTTGGACAATCGGCCGCGACCATCCACGCGCCGACACACTCGCTTGGTCTGGCGTTCTACGGTGCGGCGGCCATTGCCTACGATCGTGTTGGTATTGGTGAAAAAACGGAAATCTATGAGAAGATCACTGCTGAGGAATGTGCCAGGATGGAGGACGCTCTGCGCGCTGTTGCCGTGGCCGATGAGCCCAATCCGGCGAAAATAAAGTGGAATTGTTGAATAGGGCTTCACTTGATTCTTTTCATAATATACTCGTCATGTCTACTAACCTGTTCTTCAATGCGGTTTAATTGTTCAATGTGTAGATTGTGGCCTTCAAAGAGGATATTAATTTTGGATTCGATATTGTTTTCAACGTTCATGGCCAGCCTGGTTAATTTGGTGTCAATTTCATTTGTTTTAGATTTTATGGCCATTACTTCCGTCGCCAGTATATCCTGAGATTTTTCAAGCCTGTCCATACGGGAATCCATATTCTCCATACGGGAATCCATATTCTCCATACGGGAATCCATATTCTCCATACGGGATTCTATACGGGCCTGACCTTTTTCGAGTAATTTTTGGCCCTCGTTAAGCGATTGAAGCTGTTGCAGTACTAAAGCCTGGAATTCTTCATTGGTCATGAGTAATACCACCTTTTGCCAATGGAAGTTCTTATGTCCACTTGCACATAATTACCTACATAATCATAGTGTTTCTTTTCATAATCAAACAGCCAGTATCCATTTATCCCCCCAATAATTTGGCTACCCATTGCCTGTTGTGCGGCTACCAGGCTAAAAATGAGTTGATTGACGAGGAAGTTGTCCGCCTGGCGGTCCAGGAAATGGGGTTGTAGTTATCCTGTTCGGTTGCACTTTGTGTGACCGCTTTTTTTTGCCAAAAGAATGTGATATTGTGAAAACGGATATTACCAAATACCAGATTTATGTGCAATATTATCATGATATGGCGACATTCTATGTGAAGAACGGGTGCCGTTTTAATTTGCAAATTCACATCTTTAACTAATAATATTTACTAATTTAAAAGTTGTCAAACAATATTTGTAGAAATAAAATGCATGGAAAGCGCGGTAAAATATACAAAAGCCCTGAAAATAACCCGACAAATTTGAACTATTTCCATGTTCGAATTTATCGGGTTTAGTTATGCTTTTTGAGTTATACTGGAAAATATTATGAAACCAACAATCGCATTCTGACGATCATATAAAGTGTTTTCCAGTTTCCTGTGTCCTTGCCTACTGCATTTGGGTTGTTGCCCAAGGAACGACTTCTATCAACCGTTGTGTTTACGAGTTCCTTGCCGACTTTATCCATCATTTCAAATGGATCGCTTAGCCAATAATAGCCATTATCATTCTCGTCAACAAGTGCACGAAATGCGCCAAGAATAGGGTAAAGGAAAGCAATTGGCGTAGAATAATCTAATGTCTGTTGGTAGAATTTTGATTGGTATTTTTCTCCACTGTTTGTACTTATCCCTTTTACACGTCCAAATCTGCCACCTTGATTGTTTTCTGCATAGTAATCACCGATTCTTTTTTTAAGTTGGTCGTATAGCTTGAAAATGTCAAGCATGATAGGTTTCATCTTGACGAAGGGATTCTGGTTTCTTTCGCCGTATTTTTTGTGGAGCTTAATATAACGGTCAATGCATTTACTTTTTCCAGAGTAGGATTGAATTGGAAAGTACTCCCATGGTTGTTGGAATATTCATCAAGATTAAATACATCTCTGCTTTACTCTCAACTTCATCTGTTTTGGCGTACGGATTGGGAATGCGCCGAAATGCCTGTGCCTTGAATGTTATTTTTATAAAGATCTTCCTTTCTCGCCAATTGGCGAACAAATTTTTAGATACACAGTTTGCACTGTCATCTGGGTTAATGGTATATTAATCCAATAAGCTATGTCAACCATCATTTATGATTGTTTTATGAGGTAGGTTTATGGAATCTTTTAACCGATGGTTTGCCGAAAAACTTCAGTTTTTAAGAAAACGAGAAGGTATGACACAAAAAGAATTTGCGGAAGAATGCGGTATTGGAGTGGCTACATACGAAAGGCTTGAACGGGGTCAGTTTTGCCCTAGGCGGAGTACTTGCTTGCTTATTGCACAAACCTTGAATATACGTCTTTCAGTTCTGTTTGAAGGATTTGAACAAGCCATTATCTCAAAAGAAGTGAAATCTGACTCAATAAATGAGCAATCGTAGTATCCCGAAGGAGGAAATATTCAAATGCCTGTGCGTTTAGGCAAGCTCACAAAGAAAGTTCCGTAAAGTATGCAGTCATTTATGTAATGAACTTACTGTAAAAGTTGATGGTGGATAACATGCTGTTTGCCAAATTATTACCCGTCATAAACGGGTTATTTTTTTACCCGGCTAACAATAATAACAAAAAGCAACAAATATCATAATTCCGGAGTGATTAGAAAAATGCGCTCCATGTGGAAAGGCGCCGTTACCTTCGGTTTGATTTACGTTCCGGTCAAACTGTACGCGGCCACGGAAAAAAAGGACGTCAAGTTCAACTACCTGCACAAAAAATGCGGTACCCCGGTGCGCTACGTCCGCTTTTGCCCCCACTGCGACAACGAGGTGGGCATGGATGAAATAATCAGGGGCTATGAATACGAAAAGGGCCGTTATATTACCATGACCGAGGAAGAACTGACCGAACTGGCCGGGGAGAAAGAACACAGCATCGACATTATTGACTTCGTCGACGCCGGTTTAATTGACCCTGTCTATTACGATCGTTCTTATTACCTGGCGCCTGGTGAGGGTGGGAATAAGGTATACAGCCTGCTGAAACAGGCGATGGAGGAGAGCGGCCGGGCCGCCGTGGCCCAGGTGGCCATCAGAAGCAGGCGATCGCTGTGCGTAATTCGGCCGGCCGGCCGGGCGCTGGTTATGGAAACCGTGTTTTACGCCGATGAAGTACGCCAGGTGGATAAAATAGAAGAGATCGGCGCCCCGGCCAAAGTGCACGAAAATGAAATTAAAATGGCGGTCAGCCTCATTGACAGCCTCACAGTTCCCTTTGATCCGGCCAAATATACAAGCGCCTACCGGGAAAAACTGCACGAGGCCATCCGGGCCAAGATCGCCGGCGAAGCGGTGGTTGAAAAACCAGCCGCGCCCGCAACCGAAAAAGTGGTGGACCTGATGTCGGCGTTAAAAGCCAGCATTGATATGGCGCGGGAGCAGCGGGACAAAAAACCGCGGGCCCGTAAAACCGCCGCGGCAAAGCCCAAGACGGCGGCTAAAAAATAATGCGGCTCCCGAAACCGGACATTTTGTTGCCGGTGAAGCCCATGCTGGCTGTGGCCGCCGAGCCCTTTGACCATCCCGATTATGTTTTTGAGGTCAAATGGGACGGGTACCGCTGCCTTGCTTACCTGGAGGCGGGCAATACCACTTTGATGTCGCGAAACCTTAAAAACATCACCCCACACTTCCCGGATTTAAGTGATATGCACCGGCAGGTCCGAAACCACCCGGTGGTTTTAGACGGGGAGATTATCGTGCTTAAAGACGGGCGGCCGTCCTTTGCCGCTTTGCAATCCCGGGCCAAACTCACCGACAGGCAGCGGGTAAGCCTGGCGGCTCAGAATTTGCCCGCCGTTTACATGGCCTTTGACATCATTTACAGCCGGGGAATTTCTCTGATAGAGCTGCCGCTGCATGAACGGTTGGAGGAATTAAAGGCGGTTGTGGGATCCGGCCGGTCGGTGGTTGTTTCGGACGGGGTGCGGGGCGAGGGAAGGGCCTTTTTTCAGGCCTGTGTTGAAAAAGGGCTTGAAGGGATGATGGCCAAACGCCTGGACGGCAGATACCTGCCCGGAACCCGGTCTACCCTGTGGAAGAAAATACGCGCCACCCGGGAGGCCGACCTGGTGATCTGCGGCTACCTGGGGGGCAAGGGCGGACGGCGATTGGGATCGCTGGTATTGGGCGCCTGGAACGGTAAAGAATACGTTTACCAGGGACTTGTTGGCACCGGTTTCGACAGGGCCGTGGAAGAGGAGTTGTTATCCAAACTTGCCGCTATCGGAACCGACGGTAAAATCCTGGCGGCCAAAGAACTGGCGGGGCGGACCGTACACTGGGCGGAGCCTGTGCTGGTGTGCCGGGTTGAATTTTTAACCTTTACCGGACAGGGGCTTTTAAGGCACCCGGTCTACCGGGGGCTGCGTGATGACAAAAGTCCCCGGGAGTGCCGGCCGGCGATGGAACAAGTCAAAATAAGCGCGGTGAAGGGCGAAATTTAACCGGCAGGCCGGGCAGAGGCCGTCCTGCCGGTATAAAAAATTGAACAGGAGTATGAACAATGGGTGAGCAAGGCAGGGAAGTGGTGGAGATTGAAGGACGGGTGCTGACCATTTCCAATTTGGACAAGCTGATGTGGCCCGGAGAAAATATCACCAAGGCGCACCTGATTAAATATTATCTCGATATGGCTCCGGTGATGCTTCCTTATATTCACAACCGGCCGCTGGTGATGAAAAGGTACCCCGACGGCATCAAAGGAGATTCTTTTTACCAGAAGGAATGCCCGGAATATGCTCCGGACTGGGTGGAAACCTATCCCGTAAGACATTCCCGGAAGGTAATCAACTATATTGTGTGCAACGATACACCGACCCTGGCCTGGATGGCCGGCCACGGCTGCCTTGAAATACACGCCTGGCTCAGCCGGGTGGAGAAAATTGATTGCCCCGATTTGGCGGTGTTCGACCTGGATCCGGCCGAAGGAGTTCCTTTTAGCGCGGTGAGGCAGGTGGCCCTGATCGTCCGTGACGTTCTGGAAAAGTTCGATATTGCCGGTTTTCCAAAAACCTCGGGTTCAAGCGGGATGCACATTTTCATACCCTTGGAGCCCGGATATCCGTTCCCCCGGGTCACGGCAGCCATGAAATACCTGGCGGAACTGATCCTGCGTGCTTACCCCGGTCTTGTTACGGTGGAAAGGAGCAAGGCCAAGCGCAAGGGCAAGGTTTACCTGGATTACCTGCAAAACGGACGGGGCAAAACCATGGCCTTTCCATATAGCTTAAGGCCCCTGCCCGGCGCCCCCGTATCCACGCCCTTAGCCTGGCATGAGGTGGAAGATAAAGAGTTTTCTCCCGGGCGTCATAACATGGGAAATATTTTGCAGCGTATTAACCGGGAAGGCGATCCTTACGCCGGGATTTTCCAGGCCCGGCAGAGCCTCGGCCGCCTGTTCAATGCCATGTCGCCGGGCCGCTTTGCTGTTTCCGATGTTGATTCCTTACGCCTGTGAAGTTATAATATGGCGACAGATATTATGGCACAAGCAGGAAAATGATAATTTACCTTGAAGATGTGCATTGAGAGAAGGAAAAATTGGCAAATTTATGCGCTGCCGATGATAAAGTGAGTGAACTTCCTCTTAAAGTAATTAATTAGGTTTTTAGTGGTGGATTTAAGATGGAACATAGCAAAAAAGTATACTGGCTGGCCTGGCATATGGTACTGGCCGGGCAGGCCCGCCGGTTTTGGGAAATAATAGACCATTTCGGTGATCCAGCCCGGGCCTGGAGCGCGCCGGACGAAGATTTCGGGACGCTGTCCGGGATGCTGGTGGGACACCGCTGCGAAACTTTGGACCGGAGACACAACACGGATCTGGACCGGGTTGCCGCTTTCCTGGACTGCGGTGACAAACAAATGTCTCTGCTTTTTTACACCGACGAAGGTTACCCCGAACAGTTAAAGAATATTTATGATCCGCCGCCGGTTTTATACACCCGGGGCGACCGGAACAGCCTGCGGGAGGTAGCGGTGGCTCTGGTCGGATCCAGACGGGCAACTCCCTATGGACTGAGCGTGGCCGAAAACCTGGCCCGGGAATTGGCTGCAGCGGGAGTCGGAGTGGTAAGCGGAATGGCCCGGGGAATTGATACCGCCGCTCATCGCGGGGCCCTCAAGGGCGGCGGCAAAACAGTGGCGGTGTTGGGCTGTGGATTGGATGTGGCTTACCCGCGGGAAAACGCCGGACTGGCGAAGGAAATTGCCTCCAATGGGGCCGTGATCAGCGAATTTCCGCCCGGTTCCCAGCCCGAAGCGTGGCATTTCCCGGTCCGCAACCGGATCATCAGCGGGCTCTCCAAAATTGTAGTGGTGGTTGAAGCCACGGAAAAAAGCGGCGCTTTGATTACCGCCAATGTCGCTTTGGAACAGGGACGTGATGTGATGGCGGTGCCGGGTCAGATTACCGCTCCGAACAGCCGGGGAGCCAATAACCTGATCAAACAGGGTGCGGCGGTGGTGCTGGGCACCGGGGATATCACGGCGGAGTTGGGTATGGGCGTGCTGTTTACGCCGCAGACGGTAGATAATGCAGGCCGCCTGCAAATGAACGATGATGAAACATTGTTGAGCCGGTTTATTGAATACGAACCCGTTGCAGTGGAAATGCTGGTTCAAAAAACCGGTTTGCCCGCGGGGCGGGTACTGACCGCTCTAATGTACCTGGAGATGAAGGGGCTGGTCAGGCAAATGCCGGGCAGGCTTTACGTCAGGACCTAGCGGGTTCTAAAATATCGCCGCGCGGGATACATTTAATCATAGATTGGGACTATTGAGGTGAGTTGGTGTGGCTAAAACTCTGGTTATTGTGGAATCACCGGCCAAAGCAAAGAGCCTGGGGAAATTTCTGGGCCGGAATTACACCGTGAAAGCATCCATGGGGCATGTCAGGGATCTGCCCAAAAGCCAGTTCGGTGTTGATGAAAAGAGGGGTTTCAAACCAAAATATATAACCATTCGCGGTAAGGGGGACATCATTAAGGAATTAAGGTCCGCCACCAAAAAGGCCGACCATGTTTTGCTGGCTTCCGACCCCGACCGGGAAGGCGAGGCCATCGCCTGGCATCTGGCCAATTTGTTGGACGTTGATGAGAACACCCCCTGCCGGATTGAGTTTAATGAAGTCACCAAACAGGCGGTACAAAAAGCGGTCAAACAAGCCCGCCCCATAGACCGCCACAGAGTGGACGCGCAGCAGGCCAGGCGGATTCTGGACCGGCTGGTGGGTTATAACCTGAGTCCGCTGTTATGGCGCAAAGTGAAAAAGGGCCTCAGCGCGGGACGGGTCCAATCGGTGGCCATGCGCCTGATCTGCGATCGCGAGGAAGAAATTCAATCCTTTGTACCCGAAGAATACTGGTCGCTGACCGCCAAATTGTTGAAAGGCAAAAACGCCGCCTTTGAAGCCAAGCTGCACAAGATTGATGATCAAAAGGCGCATATTCCGGATCAAAGCACGGCACAGCGCATTATGGAAGATCTGCGGGAAGAAAAATTTACCGTGGCTTCCGTCACCAGGCGCGAAAAAAAGAGACAGCCGGCTCAGCCTTTTACCACCAGCAGCCTTCAGCAGGAGGCCTACCGCAAGCTGAACTTCACGGCCCGCAAGACCATGATGGTTGCTCAGCAGTTGTACGAAGGTTTGGATTTGGGCAAGGAAGGTCCGGCCGGTCTGGTTACGTATATCCGTACTGATTCCACCCGGGTTTCCGAAACCGCGGCGCTGGAAGCCAAGGAGTTTATCATCCAACGTTACGGAGCGGATTATGCGCCGCCCCAGGTGCAGCACACGGCTCCCAAGGGGCGGACCCAGGACGCCCACGAAGCCGTCAGGCCCACTTCGGTGGTCAGGGAACCGAATGAGATCAAGGGGTTTCTCACCAGGGACCAGTTTAAACTGTATAAGTTGATTTGGGAGCGCTTTATCGCCAGCCAGATGAGCCCGGCTGTTATTGATACCACCAGCGTGGATATCAGTGCGGGCAGATATGTTTTTCGGGTCACCGGCTCGATAATCAAGTTTGCCGGTTTCATGCAGGTGTACATCGAGGGGCGGGACGATGAAGAAGAAAGCTCCGGAGAGGATAATCTGCCTGCGCTGAAAAAAGGCGATGCATTAAAGCTTCGTTCCCTGGTGCCCAAACAGCATTTTACCCAGCCGCCGCCGCGTTTTACCGACGCCACTTTGATCAAGGTGCTGGAGGAAAAGGGTATCGGCAGGCCCAGTACATACGCCCCCATTGTGGATACTATCCTTAAACGCGGTTACGTAATCAGAGAGAAGAAGAACTTTTACCCCACCGAGTTGGGGTTTGTGGTGGTCGAACTGCTGAAAAAATACTTTCCGGACATCATCGATGTTGAATTTACCGCCGAAATGGAGGAAAAGCTGGACGGTATCGAGGAAGGGGATGTCAACTGGGTAAAAATATTGGATGATTTTTATACTCCTTTCAGAAAAATGCTGACCGTGGCTGAAAAGGAAATTGAACAAATCCAGGTCGAAGATGAAGTCACCTCAGAGGTGTGTGAGCAGTGCGGCCGGAACATGGTGGTCAAAATGGGGCGGTTCGGCAAGTTTTTGGCCTGCCCCGGGTTTCCGGAGTGCCGGAATACGCGGCCGCTTTTGGAACCCACCGGGGTGTCCTGCCCGGATTGCGGCGGGGAGCTGGTGCTCAGGCGCAGTAAAAAAGGGCGCAAGTTTTACGGCTGCAGCAATTACCCGGAATGCGGGTTTGTGGTCTGGGACCGGCCTTCAAACCGCAGGTGCCCTGAATGCGGGGGTATCACGGTACTTAAAGATACCAGGGGGAAAAAAGTCTACCGGTGCGTCAATAAAGACTGCAGCGGCAAGATAACTGTTAAGGGTGACGAGGATGAGCAAACCGCAACCTCGCCGGACGACGGCCGGAGCAGCGCCTGGGGTGAAGGCGCCCATTGAAATCACAAATTCTGACCATCGCCGGCGCCGGACTGGCCGGTTCCGAGGCCGCCTGGCAAGCGGTTGGCAGGGGCGTACCCGTGCGCTTGTATGAAATGCGGCCGGCCAAAACTACCCCAGCCCACCATACCGGGCATTTCGCCGAACTGGTCTGCAGCAATTCCCTGCGGGCGGCGGCGGTGGAAAACGCCGTGGGTCTTTTAAAGGAAGAAATGCGCATGATGGATTCACTAATCATGCGGTGTGCCGATAATAACGCAGTCCCGGCCGGCGGCGCTCTGGCCGTGGACAGGGAAGGGTTCGCCCGGTCGATTACCCGGGCACTTAAGGACCACCCTTTGGTCGAGGTGGTGCGGGAAGAGTTCACCGGCAATGACAGCGGCGTGACAATAATCGCCACCGGACCGCTTACATCCGGGGCGCTGGCCGGCGAACTGCAAACCCTTACCGGCCGGGAAAACCTGTATTTTCATGACGCTGTGGCGCCAATCGTCGCTTTGGATTCCGTTGATTTGGACAAGGCTTTTTGGTCTTCCCGATATGATCGGGGAACCGACGATTACCTGAACTGCCCGATGAACCGGGAAGAATATGAATCCTTCCGCAACGCCTTAGCGACCGCCGAACGCGCGCCCCGCAAGGATTTTGACCGGGAAAATAATTTTGAAGGCTGCATGCCCATTGAAATCCTGGCCCGGCGGGGAATGGACACCATGCGCTTCGGACCCCTTAAACCGGTCGGCCTTGTTGATCCGCGCACCGGCAGGAGGCCTTACGCCGTTGTGCAGTTGCGTATTGATAACGCCGCCGGGACGCTCTTGAACATTGTGGGCTTTCAGACCCACCTCAAGTGGAGCGAACAAAAAAGAGTGTTCGGTATGATCCCCGGGCTGGAAAGGGCCGAATTCGTCCGTTACGGAGTAATGCACCGCAATACGTATATTAACGCGCCGGTTTTTTTGCAACCCACCTATCGGGGTAAAAATGACAGCCGGTTTTTCATCGCCGGCCAAATCACCGGCGTCGAAGGCTATGTGGAATCGGCGGCGTCGGGCCTGGTGGCGGGCATAAACGCCGCCCGGTTAATTCTGGGCCGGCAGCCCCTGGCGCCGCCCCGTGAAACAGCGTTGGGAGCGCTGGCTTATTACATTACCTCTGCGGACCCGGAACGGTTCCAACCCATGAATGTTAATTTCGGACTGTTCCCGCCGCTGGACGAACAAATCAGGGACCGGAAAAGGCGCAACGCCGCTTACGCCCGGAGGGCGCTGGACGCTCTGAAAAGCTGGCGGGAATCTGTGCGGCCGTGAGGGAGAGATACAGGTGTACGGTTATATCGACGGTTTTTTGTTCTACCTGCAGGCGGAAAAAAACGCCTCACCACATACGGTACAGAACTACCAGCGGGATTTATTCGACGGGCTGTCCTTTTTTGCCCGGGCATTGAACCGCGACGACTATACCCTGCACCCCCCGGAAATCACCGTTGCGTTATTCAGGCAGTACCTGGGGGACATGCGGGCCCAAAACAAAGCGGGCGCTACGATATTAAGGCGACTTTCCTCCTGGCGTTCTTTTTACCGTTATATTTGCCGGGAAGGGGTAGTGAGTGAAAACCCGCTGCGCAGGCTCGGCAATCCCAAACGTGAAAAAAAGCTGCCTGGTTTTCTTGCCGAAGAGGAAATAAACAGACTGATGGAAGTCCCGGACCGCGGCAGTATCCTGGGCGCCCGCGACCGGGCGGTTTTGGAGACGCTGTACGGCACCGGCATCAGGGTAGCGGAGTTGGCGGGGATCGATATCGGCGCCGTGGATTTTAAACGGGCCGCCGTCAAGGTTACCGGTAAGGGCAACCGGGAAAGGATCGCCCCGCTGGGGGAATATGCCCTTAATGCCCTGAGCACGTACATCAAAAGAGCCCGGCCCGTGCTGATGGCCAAACACACCGGCAGGGTGGACGCGCTTTTTTTAAACAACCGGGGTGAGCGGCTGACGGACCGCGGCGTGCGCTGGTTGATTAAACGATACGCAGCCTTGGCCAGACTGGATCCGGAAACCAGTCCGCATACCTTTCGTCATTCATACGCCACCCATATGCTGGATCACGGGGCGGATTTAAGGGCGGTGCAGGAACTTTTGGGGCACGCCCGTCTTTCCACAACCCAGATTTATACCCACCTCAGCCGGGAGCATATTAAACGGGTCTATGAGCAAACACACCCCAGGAGGTAGTATTTTATGAGCGACTTTCATGCCACCACCATTGTGGCGGTGAAAAAAGGCCGGGATGTGGCCATGGCCGGCGACGGTCAGGTTACCTTCGGTCAAAATACCGTGCTGAAGCATAACGCCCGCAAGCTGCGCCGCCTGCACGGTAACGCGGTGCTGGCCGGGTTTGCCGGCTCGGTCTCGGACGCCCTTACCTTATTTGAAAAATTCGAGGTCAAGCTGGACAGCTACCAGGGCAATATGAAAAAAGCGGCGGTGGAGCTGGCCAAAGACTGGCGCACCGATAAATACCTGCGCCGATTGGAAGCCCTGCTGGTGGTGGCCGACACCGAGTGCATACTTGTCATCAGCGGCAGCGGGGAGGTCATCGAACCGGACGACGGCATAGTGGCCGTGGGTTCGGGCGGTCCTTACGCTTTGGCCGCCGCGCGGGCGCTGGCCAGACATACCGGCATGACCGCGGCCGAGGTGGCGGAAAAAGCGCTGCAAATTGCCGCCGAAATATGCGTGTACACTAATGACAAAATTACCGTGGAGAAAATATAATTATTGAGGAGTCAGGAGTCAGTATACGAAATAGCGCAGGCGTTTTAGTTTCCTTGGCGAACGACATATGGAGCGCCGGCAAACAACTCCCGGCGCAGCGCGGGAGCGCAACCGGGAGGCGCGCATAGGACGTGCGCGCCAGCCCCAACTGAGATACCCATTCTGGGCACAGGCAGGATGTCGAATTTGGGGCGACCCGGTTGCGCCCCAAGCAAGCCGTTGGAGTTGTCCGGAGCGGAATCGGAGTGAGCAAAGGAAACAAAACGCCCTTCAATAAGAAATAAACCAGGGGGATTAATTGATGGAATCGCTTACACCCAAGGAAATAGTCGCCGAACTTGACAAATATGTGGTGGGCCAGGAACAGGCCAAAAAAGCCGTGGCCATCGCCCTGCGCAACAGGTACCGGCGGAGTAAACTGCCGGAAGATTTAATGGACGAGGTTATGCCCAAAAACATTCTCATGATTGGGCCCACCGGGGTGGGAAAAACCGAAATCGCCAGGCGGCTGGCCAGGCTGGTCAGCGCGCCGTTCATTAAAGTGGAAGCCACCAAATTTACCGAGGTGGGGTACGTCGGCCGGGACGTCGAGTCCATGGTCCGCGACCTGGTGGAAACATCAATTAGAATGGTCCGCCAGGAAAAGGTGGCTCAGGTGGAGGGCGAAGCCAGGAAATTGGCTGATGAACGGATCATTGAGCTGCTGGCTCCGATGCCGCGGCGGGATAAACCGGTGAAAAACCCGCTGGAGATGATCTTCGGCACCACCAAAACTGCGGAACAGGAAGATGAAAACCGTTATGAGCAGATGGCCGGTCGCGTCCGTTTTGAAAGGGAAACCTTGAGGGAAAAAATGGAACGCGGTGAGCTGGAAGAAGAAATTGTCGAAATTGAAGTCGAAGATACCAAGCCGCCGATGATGGAAGTGTTCAGCGGTTCCGGCGTGGAGGAAATGGGCATTAACATCGGCGACATGCTGGGCAACCTGATCCCTAAAAAAAAGCGCCTGCGCAGGGTCACCGTATCCGAGGCGCGTAAGATTGTTACCCAGCAGGAAGCACAGAAGCTAATTGATATGGACGAGGTTTCCACTACCGCAGTAAACAGGGCTGAAAACAGCGGCATTATCTTTCTGGATGAAATAGACAAAATAGCGGTAAGGGACGGGGGCGCCGGACCTGACGTTTCCCGGGGCGGAGTACAGCGGGACATCCTGCCCGTGGTGGAAGGCTCAACGGTGATGACCAAGTACGGCCCGGTGAAGACCGATCATATCCTATTTATAGCTGCCGGTGCGTTTCACATGTCCAAACCGTCGGACTTAATTCCGGAACTGCAGGGGCGTTTCCCCATCCGGGTGGAGTTATCCAGCCTTTCCAGGGATGATTTTCTGCAAATATTAACCGAGCCAAAAAATTCCTTAATCAGGCAATATATCGAATTATTGCGCACAGAGGGGCTTGAGCTCAAATTTTCGCAAAAATCCCTTGTGAAAATTGCCGAAATCGCGTATACTGTAAATGAACAAACTGAGAACATCGGTGCCAGAAGGCTTCACACCATTGTTGAGAAGCTGCTTGAAGACATTTCCTTTGAGGCCGCGGATTTAGCCGTCGGTTCTTTTGACGTTAATGAGGATTATGTGTCCCAAAAACTTTCCGGTATTGCCGGCGACAAAGATTTAAGCAGGTATATTCTTTAACAATAGTTTTATTTATTATTTTTATTTATTCATGTATGTGTTTTATTTACCTCATTGTGGCAAAATAATAGTACCAATTGATGTGCGACTGTTCATTAACTGTCCGAACAAAACCAGAGTTTAATTTAGAAAAGAGGCGATGAAATTTTGAGAGGCTTGCTGGAAAAGACCCGTTCCATAAACAAGGTGCTGCAAAAATCAGCGGGCTATCCGGTTGACTTCAAGGAAATTGCCGCAATCCTCAGTGAGAACATAGAGTGCAGCATATATATCCTTGACCGTCGTGGGAAGGTGTTGGGGTTTACTTATCTCAGGGGTTTTATTTGCGAGATCATGGAGGATATTGTAGAATCTCCGGCCGGTTTTCCCAAGGATTATAATGAAAACCTGTTAAGAATTAATGAAACCCACGCCAATATCTGTCAGACATTAAATATCTGCGCTTTCCAGCACGACAAAAAGTGCGAGTACAGCAAGGTGACCACCGTGGTGCCCATTGTGGGCGGCGGCACCAGGCTGGGGACGCTGGTACTGGCCAAATACGACCGCAACTTTACCGATGAAGACCTGATTCTGGCCGAACTGGGCGCCACCGTGGTGGGGATGGAAATACTCAGGGCCCGGCAGGACCGCATGGAGGAAGAAGCCAGAAAACGCGCCGCCGTGCAAATTGCCCTGGGGACGCTCTCTTATTCCGAAATGGATGCTGTGAACCATATCTTCGAACAGCTGGAGGGCGACGAGGGCCTTTTGGTGGCCAGCAAAATCGCGGACCGGGTGGGCATTACCAGATCGGTGATTGTGAACGCCCTGCGCAAGTTTGAAAGCGCCGGGGTTATAGAATCCAAGTCCCTTGGGATGAAGGGAACTTATATCAAGGTTCTTAACGACCGCCTGCTTGAGGAACTGGATCGTCTCAAGCACCAATAGTGTATGAATGTTACATGGCCGCGGTTTTTCAGCGGTCTTTTTTATCTTCGCACAGCCTGTAAGCCCCCGCCCTCTTAGGTCGGGGATTAACAGGCTGTAAGCTCGAAATAAGTGCGACTAAGGTTTAACGGTCAGGGGACACACCTCTGTTTTGGGTATTTCTTTGGGGCCCGAGGAATGTCCCCAACGTATGGGTCGAAACCCCACCTGAACCAAGTCTTCTTTATTGGCGGGTAATCTTGCCACCGGCTGAAGTTTGTGTTAGAATACATGCTGGTGCGAAATACACACGCGGCCCGATTCCGGCGGGCGGTCCCCTTAACGGGGCCTTGCCGGAAGATGAAGACCGCGGAGGGAAAACCGGCGGGAGGAGGTGTAACCAATGGCCATAATCTCAATGAAGCAATTGCTTGAAGCAGGCGTTCACTTCGGGCACCAGACCCGGAGATGGAATCCCAAAATGGCGCCTTACATTTTTACGGACAGAAACGGAATCTATATTATAGACCTGCAGAAGACCGTCAAAAAAGTAGAGGAAGCCTATAATTTTGTTCGGTCCGTCGTTCAGGACGGCGGCTCGGTTTTGTTTGTAGGCACCAAAAAGCAGGCCCAGGAATCCGTTCGCGAAGAATCCGAACGGTGCGGCATGTTTTATGTGAACCAGCGTTGGCTGGGCGGCATGCTGACAAACTTCCAGACCATTCGCAAGCGTATTGACAGACTGCACGAGCTGGAGCGGATGGAACAAAACGGAATTGCCGAAAAGCTGCCCAAAAAGGAATTTGCCGAGTTGATGCACGAGAAAGAAAGACTGAGCAAATTCCTTAGCGGCATCAAGGATATGCGGCGCCTGCCGAGCGCTATGTTTGTTATTGACCCGCGCAAAGAACGTATCGCTGTGGCTGAAGGGCGCAAGCTGGGGATCCCCATTGTAGCCATCGTAGATACCAACTGCGATCCCGATGAAATCGATTACATCATACCAGGCAACGATGACGCCATCAGAGCGGTCAGGCTGCTGACCAGCAAAATGGCTGACGCAGTGCTGGAAGGCAAACAGGGAGAACAGGTTGAGGCAGCAGCAGAGTAAGAAAAACGGTGGGGGTTTAACCATAAAAGGGTAACCCCTGCCTTTTTTTGTCTCAAGTTGTCAGAAGCAAGGGTGGTTACACCTGTCCCGGCGCGGGAGCCATGAGCGAGTAGGGACAGGTGAACCAGCTTTGATGATATAATTTTGAATACCTGAATAGTGACCGGGAAATACTATTTAGTTACCAGGATAAATTTGGAATTATATAGCAGGGGGGATGTTTATAATGGCTGATATATCTGCTGCAAGTGTTAAAGAACTCCGGGAAAGGACCGGAGCCGGGATGATGGATTGCAAAAAAGCGCTGGTGGAAACCAACGGCGATGTGACGAAGGCCGCCGATTACCTGCGTGAAAAGGGCCTGGCCGCCGCGGCCAAAAAAGCGGGCCGCATAACCGCCGAAGGTCTCGTTGAATCATATATACACGGCGGCGGCAAGATCGGCGTGCTGGTGGAAGTGAACTGCGAAACCGATTTTGTAGCCAAGACGGATGAATTTAAAACACTGGTACGTGACATTGCCATGCAGATTGCCGCGGCCAAACCCGAGTATGTAACCAGGGAAGAAGTGCCTGAAGCGGTAATTGCCAAGGAGAAAGAAATTCTGGCGGCCCAGGCGGCTAACGAAGGAAAACCGGAAAAAATCATTCAAAAAATGGTGGAAGGAAGGATAGAGAAGTTTTATAAGGAACTGTGCCTTTTGGAGCAGCCCTTTGTAAAGGACCCGGATAAAACCGTAAAACAGCTGATTACCGAAAAAATTTCTCAAATCGGTGAGAATATTTCAATGCGCAGATTTGTCCGTTTCGAGCTGGGTGAAGGCCTGGAAAAAAGACAGGACGATTTTGCCGCCGAGGTGGCGGCTCAGGCGAGGAAATAAAGGCCAAGGGAACCATAACCTTAATATCTTTGATTTTACCGGCCGGGAAAAAGGATCTATTTTAACGGTGTAGAACTATATGGTATAACCGGAGGTTAGAATTCTCTTTATGGACCAGGCCAAATATAAAAGGTTAATCTTAAAACTTAGCGGCGAAGCGCTCGCCGGTTCCAAGGGGTATGGTATCGACCCGGAAGTTGTATCCTCCATAGCGATGCAAATTAAAGAAGTGGTGGAAATCGGCACCCAGATATCAATCGTTGTGGGCGGCGGCAATATCTGGCGCGGGGTGGCCGGCAGCACCAAGGGCATGGACCGGGCCACCGCCGACTACATGGGCATGCTGGCCACGGTAATAAACTCTCTGGCGCTGCAGGACGCCTTGTCCAAGCACGATGTGGACACCAGGGTGCAGACCGCCATCGAAATGCGCGAGGTAGCCGAGCCATACATCCGCAGGCGGGCCATCAGGCATCTGGAAAAAGGCCGGGTGGTCATTTTCGCCGCCGGGACAGGTAACCCGTATTTTTCCACCGATACAACCGCGGCGCTGCGGGCGGCTGAAATTGAAGCGGAAGTTATTTTGATGGCCAAGCAGGTGGACGGAGTATACGACTCCGACCCGGTGCAAAATAAAGACGCCAAAAAATTCGACAAACTCAGTTATATAGATGTTTTGAACATGGGGCTCGGCGTGATGGATTCCACCGCCGCATCCCTGTGTATGGATAACCGCATTCCGCTGCTGGTATTCAACTTGAATGGGCGGGGCAACATCAGGCGGGCCGTGCTGGGGGAAAACGTCGGAACGTATGTTGGGGGTGTTGATAATGGCAAATCCTCTTCTTTCTGAAACTGAAAGCAATATGAAAAAAACGGTGGAAGTGGTCAACAAAGAATTCGGTTCCCTGCGTGCCGGCCGGGCCGCCCCTTCTTTGCTGGAAAAGATTATGGTGAATTATTACGGAGCACCCACTCCCATCAGCCAGATGGCCAATATTTCGGCTCCGGAAGCGCGCTTGCTGGTCATTCAGCCCTGGGATAAAACAGCCATGCCCGGGATTGAAAAAGCGATTATGAAATCAGATTTGGGTATCACTCCGATGAGCGACGGCAATGTGATCCGGTTGTCCATCCCGCAGCTGACCAAGGAAAGAAGGGCCGAACTGGTCAAGGTGATTAAAAAGAAAGCCGAGGACGGCCGCGTGGCGGTCCGCAACCTGCGCCGGGATGCCAACGATCAATTGAAAACTCAGCAGAAAAACGGGGATATCTCGGAAGACGAGCAGCGCCGTTTGCAGGACGAGGTGCAAAAGCTTACCGACAAATACATCAAGGAAATAGACGAGCTTTTGTCCATCAAGGAAAAGGAAATAATGACGGTCTGATATGCGTTTTTCAGATCTTTTAGCCGGTGAACTGGAACAGGCGCTCGAAATATGCCGGGCTGCCGGGTGGAGTGTTGAGGTGGAATACACATCTCCGCCCAAAAATGGACCAACCGGACGGTTCAGAGTGCTCCGGTGTGTCCGGCTGGCTGAAGGCAGGCTGATGCTGACGGCGGCCAGAGAAGTGCCCGGAGAAGTAAAATAAGCGTTAGAAAAAGGAGTGCGAACTTTTTATTAGAAAGGAGGTGCTGAAGATGGCTTATAGGATAACTGATGAATGTTTGGCTTGCGGGACCTGCCTCGAATCCTGCCCCAACGAAGCTATCGTTGAAGGCGATATCTACAAAATAGACACTGATAAATGTGAAGATTGTGGAACGTGTATCGAGGAGTGCCCCACCGGTGCTATTATTGAAGAATAAACCATCATACCCCCTCGCTGCCGCCAGGGGGTTGTTTTTATATTTTTAGGGTGCGGGAAAGGAGACTGCCGGGTGTTTAAACGGCTGTTGGGCAACCGCGGTAAAAACGCCGGAAAGTCCGCCGGCGTGAACAGTGAACAGGATTTGATGGCCCGGCTTGACCTAACCAGGCTGCCTGTGCACGTGGCTATTATCATGGACGGCAATGGCCGTTGGGCTGCCAGGAGAGGGATGCCCCGTTCCTTTGGTCACCGGGCCGGTGTAAAAGCTTTGCGCCAGGTTGTTGAACTGTGCGTGGAACTGCAGATCAAGCACCTGACGGTATACGCCTTTTCCACGGAAAATTGGAAACGTCCCCGGGAAGAAGTCAATGTATTAATGGATTTATTGGTGGAATATCTTTATAAGGAAATAGACGAGCTTTGTGCCAACAATGTAAAAGTCAACCCCATCGGTATTCTCTCCGAACTGCCGGAAAAAGCCCGGGCAGCCGTTTATGCCGCCAGGGAAAGAAGCCGCACCAACACCGGAATGGTATTCAACGTAGCTTTAAATTACGGGGGCCGGGCCGAACTGGTTCAGGCGATTCGTGAAATAGCCGAAAAAATTAACGATCACCGGTTAAAGGTGGAGGATATCGACGGCGGAGTACTGGCCGCTCACCTGTATACAGCGGGACAACCGGATCCCGATTTGCTGATCAGGCCGTCCGGGGATTACCGGGTCAGCAATTTTTTACTCTGGCAGTTGGCTTATACCGAGTTCTGGTTAACGGACACTATGTGGCCTGATTTTGGCAAGCAGGACCTTCTAAAGGCTTTTCTGGACTTTCAAAGCCGGGAGAGGCGTTTTGGGGGATTAGCACATAAATGAAATTTCAGGTTGGTGATTAAGTGTTCGGGCTGAGGTTATTCAGTGCCCTGGTAGGTATTCCGCTATTGGTGGCGGCCGTTTGGTGCGGAGGGTTATACCTTTTGGCGGTGTCCACTGCGTTAATGTTTCTAGGCGCGCGGGAATTAAGCCGTATCTGCAAGCAGACCTGTTTGCAGGCGCCGCTGCCGCTGATGCTGGCGGGCTGTCTGGTATTGCTGGTATTTACTTATATTATGCGGGACGGGTTTCCCGGACCCGCGGTCATAACCATATTAATAATGTATTCCGTCGCCGTGGTAAAGCTTTACCCCCGGTTAACACCGCTGGACGCGGCGGTTACCTTTACCGGAACACTTTACGTCGGATTAATTCTATACTTTTATTTAATCAGTACTCTGGGTGACGGATGGATATGGCTGGTTTTTATGCTTGTCTGTACCTGGGCCAGTGATACCCTTGCTTACCTGGTAGGCCAAAAATGGGGCAAACACCGGATCGCTCCCGCCCTCAGCCCGGGTAAAACCGTGGAGGGCGCCGTGGGCGGGGTACTGGGCAGTTTTTTGGCCGCGGCGCTGGTTTTATTATATAATCCCGTATTGCCAGCGGTTCTTGTACTGGTGCTGGGCGCGCTGGTGGGAGTCACAGCCCAGGTGGGAGATTTGGTGGAATCGGCGATTAAAAGACAGGCGGGAATTAAGGACGCCGGTGGCTTAATACCGGGACACGGCGGGATTCTCGACCGTTTTGACAGCATGTTGTTTACCGCCCCGCTGGTATACTACTATGTGGGCCGGATTATAATAACTTGAGGTGAGCCGGGTGCCGCGAACCGTGCAAAATATTCTATATGTGCTGGCGGGGACTGCAACGTTGCTGGCCATTTACCTGGCCTTGAAGTACGTGCTGCCCGAGGCGTACTCATGGTTCAAGTATCTGCTGGTGGTTTTGTCTCCTTTTTTGATCGCCGCCATATTCAGTGCTTTCATGGAACCGCTGGTGATTTTTTTAAGCAGCCGGGGCAGATTTTCCAGGGCGATATCAGTCCCGTTGGCGATGCTGCTGTTTTTTGGCGGCATCGGTATTTTGCTCACCATGCTGGTGTTCAGGCTGATTAAAGAATTAAATGACCTTTCCACGACCTTGCCCGATACCTATTACGCACTGCAAGATTTTATCGATCAATGGGTGCATAAGGGTGTGGTTTTGTATGGGACGCTGCCAAAATCAGTTACCGACAATCTGCAGGACGCCCTATACGACATTACGGTGACCATTCAGGATTGGTCCGCGGATATGCTCGATCTGCTGCTGCATGTGGCCACCGGAGTGCCGGGCGCCATTTTATTTATCATAATTAGTTTGGTTGCCACCTATTATTTCAGTAAGGATAAGGATAAAATAACGGAATTATGGATTAAGTTTATTCCCGTTCCCTGGGGCGAGCGGACTTTGGAGATCAGCCGCCAGGTATCCGGAGCCTTTCAATCCTATGTGCGGGCCCAGGCGGTATTAATCACCATCAGTACGGTAATCAGCATTATCGGGCTGCAGCTCATCGGGACCGAGTACGCCATCACCATCGGCCTGATCATCGGTTTTTTTGATTTAATCCCGGTGCTGGGTCCCGGCGCCATTTATGTACCATGGGTCATCTGGGCATTGATTAATTCGGATATCGTGCTGGGATTGCAGCTCCTGGTTTTATACCTGCTGGTGATCGTTACCCGGGCGGTGATGGAGGCCAAGGTAGTGGCTGTGAATTTGGGTTTGCACCCGTTGGCTGTGTTGATGGCTATGTACATAGGTTTAAAAACCATAGGCGTCGTAGGACTTTTCGTAGGGCCGATCCTGGTTATCGCCATTCAGGCTGCTATAAAAGCCGGCAGTACGGTGCATAAATAATAAATACCCGGGAGTCAGTCAGCATGATTAAATTAGCTATATTGGGCAGTACCGGTTCCGTGGGGCGGCAGGCCTTGCGGGTGGTGGACAGCTTTGCAGATGAATTGCAGCCGGTGGCGCTGGCGGCGGGCGGAAACAGGGCACTGCTGCTGGAACAGGCGCGCAGGTATTCACCCAAGCTGATAACGCTGGAAAAAGAGTCGGACGCGGTCTGGTTGCAAAAGGAACTGGGCGCGCAAAGGAAAACCGAGATTTATTACGGCCGTGAAGGGCTTTTGGCCGCGGCGGCCGCCTCCGGAGCGGATACGGTGCTTACTGCCATCTCGGGCGCGGCCGGCTTGGAACCCACCCTGGCCGCCATCAGGGCCGGAAAAAATATTGCCCTGGCCAATAAGGAAACACTGGTGGCCGCCGGCGAACTGGTCATGGGGGAAGCCCGCCGCCGGGGCGTTAAAATTACCCCGGTGGACAGTGAACATTCGGCGGTATGGCAGTGCTTAAACGGTGAAAACCATGAGCAGGTATCCCGGATCATTCTTACCGCTTCAGGCGGCCCGTTTCGCACCTTTACCCGGGAAGAGATGAAGAATATCACTCCGGCCATGGCGCTTAACCATCCCAATTGGGCGATGGGGCCCAAGATAACCGTGGATTCGGCCACCCTGATGAATAAGGGGCTGGAGGTCATTGAAGCCAGATGGCTGTTCGATGTTGATTATGATAAAATAAAGGTGGTCATCCACCCGCAAAGCATTATCCACTCCATGGTGGAATATAACGACGGATCGGTGATAGCTCAACTGGGAGTCCCGGATATGCGTCTGCCGATTCAGTACGCCCTGCTGTACCCGCACCGGCCCGATGGCGGCGCGCCCAGACTTAAATGGCCGGTGCGGGACCTGACCTTTGAGGAACCGGACCTGGAACGGTTCCCTGCCCTGGCCCTGGCTTACGAAGCGGGCCGGGCGGGAAATACCGTACCGGCTGTGTTCAATGCCGCCAATGAGGTGGCGGTGGGGGCGTTTTTGGACGGGCAGATCGGTTTTACCGCCATTGCGGACATCGTTGCCGGAGTGGTACACGCGCATAACCCGGTTCATTATCAATCGCTGGATGAGCTGCTGGATATTGACCGCCGGGCGCGGGCCGAAACAATAAAACTGGTCCGCCGGGGGGCAATTTGACACGCAGCGCCGGCATTACAATTCAAGTAAGTGTTTGCGGACTTTTCGAACATCCTCTTCAAGTTTTAAAGTAAAGGAATGGTTTAATGACTACCTTCTGGGCGGCGATTTTTGTCTTTGGTCTGTTGGTTTTTTTCCATGAACTGGGCCATTTTAGCGTAGCCAAAGCCGTGGGCATCAAAGTTTATGAATTCAGCCTGGGTTTTGGGCCCAAGCTGGTTGGCGTGCTCCGCGGCGGCACAGCTTACAACCTGCGTTTGCTGCCGCTGGGCGGTTTTGTGCGCATGGCCGGTATGGACCCCGAAGACAAGGAAGCCGCACAGGGTGAAAAGTTCGGCGATAAAACGGTGGCGCAAAGGATGGCTGTTATAGCCGCCGGTCCGATAATGAATTTTGTTCTGGCCTGGCTGCTGTTCGCCGTGATCCTGTTTTCCCTCGGCGGCGACCCCATAGCCGGCAGCACCTCCATCAAGGATGTTGTGCCGGGTTCCCCGGCCCAGCAGGCCGGCCTTCAGGCGGGTGACCAAATTATTACCATTGAAGGCCAAAAGGTGGCCGGGTGGCAGGATTTAACGTCGGCCATTCACCAGCGTCCCGGCCGGGAAACAAATATCGTGGTGCTGCGGGACGGCCAACAGATGCAGTACCAGGTGACCCCCCAAACCGCCGAGGACGGCCGGGGCTTGATTGGCATTTATCCTTTCCGGGAACCGGTTAACCCGCTGCTGGCCCTGACAGATGGCCTGAAGGTGACCGGCCAATATGTTTATAACATTATTTATTTCATCGGCCAGATGTTTACCGGGCGGATGCCCGCGGACCTGGGCGGCCCGGTGCGGATTGTATGGGAGATCGACCGGGCGGTGGACTCCGGAGTTATATTCCTTTTGCAGTTGGCGGCTTTTCTGAGTATCAACCTGGGTTTATTCAACCTGTTCCCCATTCCGGCCCTTGACGGCAGCAGGCTGATTTTTCTTGGCTTTGAAGCGTTAAGGGGACGGCCGGTGGACCCGGCCAGGGAGAATTATATCCACCTGGTGGGATTTGGAGTATTATTGCTCCTGGTGGTGGTTGTAACCTACAATGATATTTTACAGCTGTTCATGAAAAACTCTTCTCTCCCATGACCGCTGGTCTAAGGTTGGTACTATTGTTTGCTCCGGAGGATTGCAGCTATGAAACGCCGAATCAGCAGGCCGGTTGTCCTGGGGGGCGTCATGGTGGGCGGGGGCGCGCCCGTTTCCGTTCAATCCATGACCAATACCGATACCCGGGACGCGGCGGCCACCAGAAAACAAATTGACAGTTTGGTGCAGGCCGGGTGTGAGATTGTGCGGGTGGCCGTGCCCGACGGTGAAGCGGCCCGGGCGCTGCCCGATATATTAAAGGATCTGCCGGTCCCCCTGGTGGCGGATATCCATTTTGACCACCGGTTGGCCCTGGCGGCCATTGAGGCCGGGGTGGACGGACTGCGCATCAACCCCGGCAATATCGGCGGCAGTGATAAAGTGGCGGCGGTGGTGAAGGCCGCCGCGGGTAAAAGCATCCCCATCCGGATTGGGGTCAATGCCGGTTCGCTGGAAAAGGAACTGCTCCGGGAAGGCCGGGCAACCTCTGAGGCGATGGTGGAAAGCGCGTTACGGCATGTGACCCTGCTGGAAAACATGGGTTTTTACCGGATGAAAATATCTCTCAAGGCTTCGGATGTGCCGCTGATGGTGGATGCTTACCGCTTACTGGCCCAAAAGGTGGATTACCCTTTGCACATCGGGGTCACCGAAGCGGGCACCCCCTTTGCCGGCGGCATTAAATCAGCGGTGGGTATCGGTATTTTATTATGGGAAGGCCTTGGCGACACAGTCCGGGTCTCTCTGACCGGTGACCCGGTACTGGAAGTCAGGGCAGCCTACGAAATATTAAAGTCGCTGGGTCTCAGACGCCGGGGGGTGGAATTGATCTCCTGTCCCACCTGCGGGCGTACCCAGATAGATCTGGTGCGCATAGCCGGGCAGGTGGAAGAGCGCCTGGCGGGACTGGACAAGCCCCTTAAGGTGGCGGTGATGGGCTGTGTGGTCAACGGACCGGGTGAAGCCAGACATGCCGATGTGGGCATAGCCGGCGGCAAAGGTGAGGGGTTGCTTTTCAGCAAGGGCAAGATTATTAGAAAAGTGCCGGAAAACATGTTGGTGGAAGAACTGATCAAAGAAATTGACAACATAGTTAATGGAGGGTACGGGAATGAAGGTTTCGGAAATGCTGGCGCCAACCCTGCGGGAGATCCCGGCGGAAGCTGAGGTAATCAGCCATCAGTTGCTGCTTAAAGCGGGTTTCATCCGTAAAGCGGCGGCGGGGGTATATAATTTGCTGCCCCTGGCCTGGCGGGTGGTGAAAAAAATCGAGCAGATTATCAGGGAGGAAATGGATAGACAGGGCGGCCAGGAGTTAATGATGCCGATTATCCAGCCCGCGGAGCTGTGGCGCGAATCTGGCCGTTGGGATGTGTACGGGCCGGAGCTTTTCCGGCTTAAGGACAGGCATGGCCGGGACTTCTGTCTTGGACCCACCCATGAAGAGATCATTACCACCCTGATTAAAGGAGACATCAACTCCTATAAGCAATTGCCTTTGCTGTTGTACCAAATTCAAAACAAGTACCGGGACGAACGCAGGCCGAGGTTCGGACTGCTGCGGGGCCGGGAATTTATCATGAAGGACCTGTACTCTTTCGATTATGATCAGGCCGGGCTTGACGTCAGTTATAAGAAAATGTACGAGGCGTATAATAATGTGTTCAGCCGCTGCGGCCTGAATTTCCGCCCCGTTGTGGCCGACTCGGGCGCCATCGGGGGCAAGGATACCCATGAATTCATGGTGCTGGCCGAGTCCGGCGAGGCGAACATACTCTATTGTGCAGGCAGGGAATGCGGTTACGCCGCCAATGAGGAGCGGGCCGAGGCGGTGGCGGCCGGGCCGAAGGACGACGCGCCGGCTCTGGAAATGAAAAAAGTACATACCCCGGACTGCCGCACAGTTGCCGAAATGGCCGCTTTTCTGAAAATAGATCCCGGGCAGATCATTAAGACCATCCTGTATAGCACGGAAAAAGAAACCGTTGCCGCGCTGGTGCGGGGTGACCGGGAGATCAACGAAATCAAACTGTACAATGCTTTGGGCTGCGTCAGGCTGGATAAAGCCGACTCCGATACGGTGTCTGCGGTTACCGGCGCCCGGACGGGTTTTGCCGGGCCTGTTGGACTCAAAGGCGCGCGCATTGTGGCGGACCCGGAGGTAATGATCATGGCCAACGCTGTTTGCGGCGCCAACGAAGACGACCAGCACCTGGTCAACGTCAACCCGGGCCGGGATTTTGAACCCGCCGTGGTTACCGATATCCGGCTGGTGAAATCCGGCGAGCCCTGTCCCGATTGCGGTTCCAAACTGTTGGAGGCCCGGGGTATCGAGGTGGGCCAGATCTTTAAACTGGGCGATAAATACAGCAAGTCCATGAACGCTACGTTTTTGGACGAAAACGGCCAAGCCAGGCTGTTTATTATGGGCTGTTACGGTATCGGAGTAACCAGGACCATGGCCGCCGCCGTGGAGCAGAACCACGACGAGCGGGGGATCATCTGGCCGGTCCAAATCGCGCCTTATCACGTTACGGTTTTGCCGGTGAACCATAAGGATGAGCGCCAGTTTGCCGCGGCGGAACATATTTACCGGCAGCTGGTGGACGCCGGGGTGGAAGCGGTGCTTGACGACCGCCCGGAACGGGCCGGGGTTAAGTTTAAGGATGCCGACCTGGTGGGGTATCCGCTGCGCGTCACCGTGGGTGACAAGGGGCTGGCGGCCGGCCAGGCTGAACTCGTGGTCAGGAAAACCGGCGCCATGCACATGATCCCCCTGGACGGGGTAGTGGAGGCGGTGAAAACCGCCTTGCGCGATTTGAATAATCCCGGGTTGGATTAGATTTGCGCTTTCCTTGTCAAAGCATAACTTTTATTGTATAATTAACATTGGTTTGACGTGGTGGGTGTTTCGTATTTTAACTTTCCAGGGTTATTTCGTTTAAGGAGAGTGGGTAAAGCCCACTCTTTCGTCTTATAATAATAAAACCTTTAATGCCCGAGGGGGGCTATAGTATGGCCAACAACAAGACTGCGGCGGTGGTGGAGGAACTGATTGCGCCCGGGCTGAGTGACATGGGTATCGAACTGGTGGATATAAAATACAGCAAAGAAGGCGCCCGCTGGTTTTTACGCATCTTCATTGATCAGCCCGGCGGTATCGGCCTGGAAGACTGCCGGCGGGTGTCGGAATACGTTGGCCCGCTGCTGGATGAACATGATCCCATCCCCCATGCATATACATTGGAAGTATCATCCCCCGGAATTGAACGGCCTTTAAAAAAACCGGCTGATTTTGAACGGTTCACGGGCCGGCAAATCAGCCTGAACACATTTGTGGCGGTGGAAGGCAAACGTAAGTTTAAAGGATTGTTAAAGTCGGCCGGTAACCACTCGGTTACTGTGGAAGTGAACGGTGAAAGTATTGTTATTCCCATGGAACAGGTTGCGTCAGCCCGGCTGGTCGCTGAATTTTAGTGTGGAGGGAAACGGGTAAATGAATACCGAATTCTTGGAAGCCTTAAGAGATCTGGAGAAGGAAAAGAAGATCTCGGTCGATGTATTGCTTGAGGCCATCGAGGCTGCGCTGCTTTCCGCCTATAAAAGGAACTTCGGCTCGCTGCAAAACGCCAAGGTGCATATTGATCGGGAAACGGGAGACTGCAAGGTATACGCCCGCCGTAACGTGGTCGAGGCGGTGGAAGACCAGCGGCTGGAGATTTCCCTGGCCGAAGCCCGGGCGATGGATCCCCTGTACACCCTTAACGATGTCGTGGAAACAGAAGTTACGCCCCGGAATTTCGGGCGTATTGCCGCGCAAACGGCAAAACAGGTGGTGGTGCAGAGGATCCGCGAGGCCGAGCGTAATATTATTTACGAGGAGTTCGCCAACCGTGAGGGTGATATCATCAACGGTGTCGTGCAACGCATTGAACAAAGAAACATATATATAGAGCTGGGTAAAACCGAAGCAATCCTGACCCAGGCCGAACAGATGCCCGGAGAGAACTACCGGCAGGGTGACCGGATCAAGGCCTATATCGTCGAGGTGCGCAAGACCACCAAGGGTCCCCAGGTATTCGTTTCCCGCACCCACCCCGGCTTGCTGAAAAGGTTGTTTGAGCTGGAAGTACCCGAACTGCAGGAAGGTGTGGTAGAGTTGAAATCGGTGGCCCGTGAAGCCGGGCACCGGTCCAAAATAGCCGTCTACTCCAGGGATGAAAATGTTGATCCCGTGGGCGCTTGCGTGGGACCCAAGGGTATGCGCGTCCAGACCATAGTAAATGAACTGAATGGCGAAAAAATCGATATTATCAAGTGGGATCCCGATCCGTCCAAGTTTGTGGCCAGTTCCCTGAGCCCGGCCAAGGTGGTGGCGGTTGAGGTTTGGGAAGACGAAAAAGTGGCCCGGGTCATTGTGCCGGATTACCAGCTTTCCCTGGCCATCGGCAAAGAGGGTCAAAACGCGCGCCTGGCGGCCAAACTTACCGGGTGGAAAATAGATATCAAGAGTGAAAGTCAGATGGCGGAGTTATACCCTGATTACGCGGATCTGTTTGCGGAGGAGTTCATTGAATAGGGGGTGGCCGACTTGCCCAGGGTGAAAAAGATACCGTACCGGATGTGTGTTGGCTGCCAGGAAATGCGCTCCAAACGGGAACTGATCCGGGTGGTCAGAACACCGGAAGAGTCCATTGAAGTGGACCATACAGGCAAACGCTCGGGGCGGGGCGCTTATATCTGCCCCAATGCCGAATGTCTGGAAAAAGCCATTAAAGGAAAACGCCTGGAGAAAGCCTTGAAACAGCAAATAGGCCCGGGGGTCAGGGAAGTCCTGCTGGAAAGGCTGAGTCAGCCGTGACCGGCCCGGTGCAGCGAATGCTCGGACTGTGCAGACGGGCAGGCAAGGTGTTAAGCGGAGGTGCGGCGGTAGAAAAAAGTATTTTGCGCAACGAGGCTAAAGCGCTGGTGGTAGCAATCGACGCCGCACCGCGCAGTAAAGAAAAGTATGTCAAGATGGCTGATGAAAAGAGTATTCCCGTTTTCTTTTACGCTTCCAGAGATGAACTGGGTGAACTGTTGGGGAAACCGCCCCGTGCCGTGGCGGCGATAACCGACGAGCAATTGGCCCGGGGTGTTGCCGGGGCGATGGAAAGGGGAGATGCCGGATTATGAACGGTTTCTAATTTTTCTCGGAGGTGATTTTTTTGGTAAAAAAACGAGTCCACGAAGTTGCCAAGGAACTGGACCTGGAGACCAAGGAATTAATGCGGCAGCTTGCTCGCATGGGTGTGGAAGCCAAATCCCATATGAGTACCCTGGACGATGCTGATATAGTAAGGTTAACAAATCACTACAAGGCTCAAAAGAGCCAACCGGCTCCCGCCGTTAAACCGGTTGACAGCGGCCGGCCGGCGACCCCAAAACCTCGTGACGGCGACCGGCAGGGAGCGCCGCGTCCGGGCCGGGAAAACCAGCGCAGCGGCCAAAAACGTTACGACCGCGGTCCGGGATTGGTGGACCGGGTGCCTTCCCGGCCGCCCGACAGAAGATTTACGGAAAAACCAATGCGTTTTAATACCGGGAAAGGGGCTCCGCCCAGGATAAGCAACGCTGACAGTCAAGCTGTTCCTGCTCAGCGACAGCAACCATCCCATGAGCAGCTCCAGCAAGCACCCCGGGAGAATCAACCGGCGCCTCAGGAGAGGCATCCCGTGGCGGCCAGAACTGAAAAGAGCGCCGGCGAACGGATTGAGCACAGAGATAACCGGCCGAGGCCGGCGGAACGTACCCAAAATGCCAGGCCCGGCGCGGCCGGCGACAGGCAGCAGCGGCCGCAGTTTGAACAGGTCCGCAGGGACGGGCGGCCCGGGGAAACATCCGGCCCCCGCGGCGGAGCGCCGGGTCCCCGCGGCGGAGTGCCGGGTCCCCGTGGCGGAGCGCCGGGTCCCCGCGGTGCAGCACCAGGCCCCCGTGGTGGAGCGCCCGGTCCCCGCGGTGCAGCACCCAGCCCTCGTGGTGGAGCTCCCGGTCCCCGTGGTGCGGCGCCGGGACCCCGCGGCGGAGCACCGGGTCCCCGTGGAGGGATGCCGGGACCCCGCGGCGGAGCGCCCGGTCCCCGCGGTGCAGCACCGGGACCCCGCGGTGGAGATGCGGCCAAAATCAAAATGGCCGAGAAGGCCAAACCGGATAAAGTTAAAGCTCTGGAAAAAACCAAGGCTCAGGAACGGGTTAAACAGGTAGAAAAACAGGCTTACAAAGGTAAAGCGGAAAAGAAGGGGCGTTTCGACAAACGCGATCTGGCCGACGAGAAGTCGCAAATGTACAGGCGGGGAGGTCCCAAGAGAAAACCCCAGCAGGACACGCGGCCGGTGACGGTTAAAGAGAAAAAACCCATTACCATCGGTGAAACCATTACTGTTAAAAACCTGGCCGAAAGGATGTCCATCAGCGCGTCGGAGATAATTAAAAAACTGATGGCCTTAGGCGTCATGGCCAGCATCAACCAGGAGATTGATTCCGACACCGCCACCATCATGGCCAACGAATTGGGCTTTAACGTGAATGTAAAAATGGATATGGAAAAAGAGGCCCAGGTGGTCCAGGAAACCGAGGACGATCCGGCTGATCTGCAGACGCGTCCCTGTGTGGTCACCATCATGGGCCATGTCGACCATGGCAAAACGTCACTGCTTGATTCCATCAGGGAAACAAATGTGACCGCCTCCGAGGCGGGCGGTATTACCCAGCATATCGGAGCGTACCAGGTGGAGCATAAAGGCAAGAAAATCACCTTTGTCGACACGCCGGGCCACGAGGCGTTCACGGCTATGCGGGCCAGGGGGGCCAAGGTAACCGACATCGCCATCCTGGTGGTGGCCGCGGACGACGGGGTGATGCCGCAGACGGTGGAAGCGATTAACCACGCCCGGGCGGCGGAAGTGCCGATCATAGTGGCCGTCAATAAAATAGATAAACCCAACGCCGAGCCGGAGAAAGTAAAACGCGAGCTGACCGAATATAACCTGGTGGCTGAAGAATGGGGCGGAGATACGATCTTTGTCGAAGTTTCAGCCAAGGAAAAAACCAACATTAATGATTTGTTGGAAATGATCCTTTTGGTATCTGAAATCAACGAGTTCAAGGCCAACCCCAACCGGGCGGCCCGGGGCACCGTGATCGAGGCCGAACTGGATAAGGGCCGCGGTCCGGTGGCAACAATACTGGTACAGAACGGGACTTTAAAAGTGGGCGATTTTATCATCGCCGGGATCGCTTACGGTAAAGTACGGGCTATGATGGACCACACGGGCCGCCGGGTGAAAAAGGCGGGACCGTCAACGCCTGTTGAGGTACTGGGATTTTCCGAGGTCCCGCCCGCCGGGGAATTGTTCTTCGCCGTTGAAGAAGAAAAGCTGGGCAAACAGGTGATCGACGAGCGGCTGGCCAAAAAACGGGAAGTGGAAATGAAAGCCGCCGCGCCCAGGGTATCACTGGACGATTTGTTCAACCAGATCAAGGAAGGCCAGGTCAAAGAGTTAAACATCATCATCAAGGCCGACGTGCAGGGCTCGGTTGAAGCCGTGCGGCAGGCCTTGGAAAAAATAAATACAGATGAGGTGCGGGTGAATGTAATTCACGGCGGCGTCGGCGCTGTCACCGAATCGGATATTATGCTTGCTTCGGCCTCCAACGCCATTATCATCGGCTTTAACGTGCGGCCCGACGTGAACGCGCGTAAAGCGGTGGAGACGGAAAAGATCGATATCAGACTTTACCGGGTTATTTACGACGCCATTGAGGATATCAAGGCGGCCATGAGCGGCCTGTTGGATCCGGAATATAAAGAGGTAATTCTGGGCCGCGTGGAAGTGCGTAAAATATTCAAGGTGTCCAAGGTGGGTACCATTGCGGGCTGCTATGTCACCGAAGGCAAAATAACCCGTGACGCCGGGGTCCGGGTAATCCGGGACGGGATCGTGATCCATGAGGGAACGCTGGAATCGCTGAAACGGTTTAAGGATGATGTGCGGGAAGTTACGCATGGTTACGAGTGCGGCATCACCATTGACCGGTTTAATGACATCAGGGAAAACGACCAGTTGGAGGCGTTTACCACCGAGGCGGTTAAGCGGGAATTAGCTTAGGAGGGGGATTCTAATGTCCCACAGGCCGGAAAAGCTGGCCGAATCGATAAAAAAAGAAGCTTCCGAAATGCTGCGGGCCGAGCTTAAAGATCCGCGGGTCGGGTTTGCCACTGTTACCGGCGTTGAGGTTTCCGGTGATTTGAAATACGCCAGGATATACGTCAGCGTGCTGGGTGCGGAAGAGGAGCGTGCCTCAACCATGGCGGCGCTAAAAAAAGCCCAGGGGTTTATCCGCACCGAATTGGGCCGCCGGATCAGAATGCGGCATGTTCCCGAGGTGACCTTCAAACTGGACGAATCACTGGATCACGGGGCCAGGGTGACCGAATTGTTAAACGAGGTCAAGGGAAAAGATGACTAGCCGGTCAAAGCTACTGTCCGCTGCGGCGGATATGCTGCGTAACGCCGGCAGTGTAGCCCTGTGCGGGCACGTTATGCCGGACGGCGATTCCCTGGGGTCCGTGCTGGCTCTGGGCCTGGCCCTGCGCAGGATGGGAAAGCGCGTGCACCTGCTCAGCCCCGACCCGGTGCCCGACCAATACCTTAATTTACTTCCCGGAGCGTATGACATCAAGCTCGAACTGCAAGGGCCGGATCTGCCCGAAATCTTTTTATCCGTGGATTGTTCGGTGCCTGAACGGCTGGGGCAGTTTAAAGAGCTTTTAAGCAGTTTTAACGGCATCATGATCATTGACCACCATGCCAGCGGCGTCAATTTCGGGCATCTATACTTAAATGATCCACAGTCGTCGGCAGCGGGGGAGTTGGTGTATGAACTGCTGCGGGTACTCCCTGTCGATATTGACGCGGAAATGGCTTTATGTCTTTATGTCGCCATTAATACCGACACGGGGTCTTTCCGTTACGACGGGGTAAGGCCGGCCACCCACCGGATTATCGCCCGGTTGATGGAAACGGGTATTAACACCGGGCAAATCAATAAGCAATTATACGAGGAACAGCCGCTGGTTTCCCTGCAGGTGCTGGGTGAAGTATTAAAAACACTGACTGTCAGTCCCTGCGGCAGGCTGGCCTCGATGTACATAGAGAGGGAAACTTTAAACAGATTAAATGCGCGGGATGAGCATGTGGACGGCGTGACCAACTACCCCCGAACCATCAAAGGGGTGGAACTGGCCCTGTTTTTCAGAGAGCTGGACAATGGAAAGTTCAAAATCAGTTTTCGTTCCAAGCATTTTTTAGATGTCAATAAACTGGCGTCTCGATTTGGCGGGGGCGGCCATTATCGGGCTGCCGGTTGTATCATGGAGGGAAAGCTGGCGGACATCCGGCGGCAAATTACGGATGCCGCGCTGACAGCCCTGGAGAATGAGAAAAAATGAACGGGATTGTCAATGTTCTAAAACCGCCCGGCATGACCAGCCATGATGTCGTTTATTGGCTCAGGAAAACCACCGGTCAAAAAAAAGCCGGCCATACCGGGACGCTGGATCCGGGGGCGGCCGGTGTGTTGCCGGTTTGCCTTGGTAAGGCCACCAAGGTGATTGAATATTTGCCGGATCAGAAACAGTACCGGGCGGAAATTGTTTTCGGGCGCTCTACCACAACCCAGGATTCCTTCGGCCGGACCGTGGAAGAATTTGACGCCGGCGGCCTGGCGCCCGGGATGATTGAACAACACCTGGCCGGTTTCCGGGGCCGTATCGAACAGATCCCACCGATGGTTTCAGCGCTGAAACATAAAGGGAAAAAACTTTACGAACTGGCCCGGGCCGGTATCGAGGTGGAAAGAAAACCGCGGGCTGTTCAAATATACGACTTAACCCTAATTAATTTCAGTAATCATAACCCCAAGGCGCCCAAAGCGATTATCGACGTGCGCTGTTCGGCGGGCACATATATCCGTACCTTATGCCATGACCTGGGTAATCGAATCGGCTGCGGCGCGCACATGTCTTTTTTACTGCGCACCAGGGCCGGGGCGTTTTCGCTGGAGGATACCGTGACCCTTGAAAAAATAGCGGAAAAAAGCGAAAAAGGCGCCATCGGCGAGGTTATGGTTTCCATGAGTAAAGCGCTGGAGCACCTGCCCGGTGTAAAGATCCAGGATTCGGTTGCTGCGGCGGTGCGCTGCGGGAACAAGGTGCTTTTACCGGCGGTGTCCATGGAACAACCCGTTTCCGGGCATCAGATGGTGCGTATGGAAGGACCCGCGGGTTTGCTGGCCCTGGCTGTGGTTGACCGGCCGGAGGGAAGACCGGAATCCCTGGTGTTCCAGCCGTTAAAGGTGCTGGTATAGCCGCAATGCCCGGGACTTTTTGTCGCTGCATTAAATGCGGAGGTAGTTTGGTGTGCAGATTTATAATCAATGGCATGACTTAAAAGAAAAATATAAAAATATTGTTGTCGGATTAGGTAATTTTGACGGTGTGCACCTTGGTCACCGGAAATTGATCGGCGACCTGGTGGACAGGGCCGGTCAGGTGGGCGGCACCGCCGCGGTGTTTACTTTCACGCCGCACCCCATGGCGGTTTTAAACCCGGAAGCGGCGCCGCCCATGCTCCTTTTGCCGAGTATCAAACAAGAAATGTTCAAAGGCCTGGGAGTGGAAGTATTAATTTTAGTGCCCTTTACTCCGGAATTTGCCAGGATTAGTCCGGAAGATTTTGTGTACGACGTTCTATTCCGGCACCTTGGCGTAAACACGGTCTTTGTGGGCTACAATTATACCTTTGGATATATGGGGCGGGGGACTCCCGAGCTGCTGCAAAGGATGGGCCGGGAGCTCGGCTTCGGGGTGGAGGTAATCAGTCCCGTGGCCATAAAAGGCCGGCCTGTGAGCAGCACATTAATTAGAAACCTGATCGCCGACGGTGATGTGCAGGAAGCCCGTAGATATTTGGGCTATTGCCCGGTGGTGGAGGGAGAGGTGGTCTACGGTGAAAGGCGGGGCAACCTGCTGGGTTTCCCCACCGCCAACGTGGAGACCAACTCCGGGATATTAATCCCCGCCAACGGCGTATATTCGGTTAAAGTGCAGGTGGACGGGGATATATTCCTCGGGGTGGCCAATATCGGGGTCAAGCCGACCTTTCATGGAGACGGTTACGCCCGGACCATTGAGGTTCATTTGCTTGATTTTTCCGGTGATCTCTACGGCAAACGCATCCAGGTTTCTTTTATCCGCCGGCTGCGGGAAGAGAAGCGGTTTCCCTCGGTGGATCAATTATTGGAACAGATTCGCCGGGACATCAGCCAGGCGCGCAGTGACACCTGTGCGTCGGTATAATAACTAAAGGCCGCTATAGTATAAAAGGTTCGGGCAATCAATATATTTATAGTAAGAGTAGTAATAGAGCAAGTTTACTTGCCAGGTATAATATGCTACAATAAAGAAGCCCTGCGCCGCTGATCCTGTTCTTTCCGGGGCGATGGGAAGGGAGTCGTCATTCATGGGGATCCCCAGGTTTGATTCACCCGACGAGGAAATTAAAAAATGGCTTAATCATATTGCTTTGATTTGTTTGAGCGAAGATTTTCAAGAACTGAAGAAGGAACTGGAAAAGATATATCATCAGTCGCAGATGGAAGATGCTCAACTGGTTGCCTTTAAGGATGCCCTGTACGCGTTTCTGGCCCAGAAAGAAGATGAAATGATCCGGCTGACCGGGACTAATTGACCCGGCCATGGAAATGAAGATCATTGTTACCGAACACGCGCGTAAAAGACTGCGCGACTACCGGCAGGATAAAATTACCATCGCTGATATAATAAGCGCTGCCGGCAGCGTGCCCGGTCGTATACCAACCGCCACGCGATTCAGGGGGTTTTTTGCCAAGTCCGGGCGGATGTTTGATATTGTAGCCAAGGATATAGCTTCGGGCCGGTTGGTAATAACTATTATCGGCAAATAAAAGAACAATGAACTGTCAGCTAGGGAATACGCTTATCTCCGGCGGTTAACTTGGCCGACAGCGATTTAAAAAAACAGGAGGTGAAAATATGGCTTTGTCCGTGGAAGAAAAACAGACCGTCATTGGTACCTTCAAGCTGCATGACAGCGACACCGGTTCACCGGAGGTACAGGTGGCCATTTTAACCAAAAGGATCAACGATCTTACCGATCACTTAAAAATCCACAAAAAAGACCACCACTCCAGACGCGGACTGTTAAAAATGGTTGGACAGCGCCGGTCCTTGTTAAATTATCTAAGAGACCGCGATTACAACCGTTACCGTACGCTGATTGAAAAATTAGGTTTACGCAAATAATGCAAAAAGCGGGCTTGCCCCGCTTTTTGCATGTATTTTTTATAAAATAGGCAGGATATACTACTAAATGTGTAGAATATGCTATTTTTGTTGTTATTATCTGATTACCGTCCAATATTAAACTTGACTGAAGGGAAAGGAGGACACCGGTTTCAGGTTTCGGACATTATCATCCAGTACCGGATTCAGTAACCGGGTAAACCCCGTTATGTTACAAAAACCAATTTTGCAGAAGGAAATTGAAATCGGCGGCAGGCCGATGATCCTGGAGACAGGCCGGGTGGCCAAACAGGCCGGCGGAGCGGTCCTGGTCCGTTATGGGGAAACCGTGGTTTTAGTTACCGCCACCATGTCCAAGAGGAAGAGGGAAGGCCTTGATTTCTTCCCGCTGACCTGTGATTACGAGGAAAGGCTTTACGCCGTGGGCAAGATCCCCGGCGGTTTCATTAAAAGAGAGGGGCGGCCCAGCGAGAAGGCTACCTTGTCCGCCCGGATGATGGACAGGCCGATCCGGCCGCTTTTCCCCAAAGGGATGCGCAATGAAGTCCAGGTGATCGCCCTGGTCATGTCCGTGGACCAGGACAATCCGCCGGAAATCGCGGCCATGGTGGGCGCCTCTGCCGCGCTGCACATTTCCGATATCCCCTTTAACGGGCCAATCGGTGGTGTTGTTGTCGGCCGGGTGGGTGACAGGTTTGTATTAAACCCCGGCGTTGCCGACACCGAAAAAAGCAGCATGCATCTGGTGGTGGCCGGCACCAGGGATGCCGTGATGATGGTGGAGGCCGGCGCCAAGGAAGTGCCCGAGGAAATCATGCTGGAAGCAATTATGGCCGGACACGAAAAGGTCCGGGACATTGTTGCGGCCATTGAGGACTTTCGCCGGGAAGCGCTGGAAATGGGTTTGGCCAAGGAGAAATTTACCCCTGAACTGGCCGTGGTTGAGGAATCACTTGAAAACGCCGTTAACGACCGCGCCGCCGAGGAAATCAGGGCCGCCCTGCAGCAGTGCATCGTGCAGCAACTGACCAAACAAGCGCGTGAAGAAATGTTGGACCAGCTCAAGGAAAAAATTATCGCCGATCTGTCGGAGACCTATCCCGAGCAAGAAAAAGCCATTATGGCTGTTCTGGAAAGCATCGAAAAGAAATTGATGCGCCGGTTCATCCTGGCCGACCGGGTGCGTATCGACGGCAGGGCGCTGAACGAGGTACGGCCCATCACCGTTGAAGTGGGGCTTTTGCCGCGCACCCACGGCTCCGGTCTCTTTACCCGGGGGCAGACTCAGGTGATGTCCATTGTGACCCTGGGGGCCATCTCCGAGGAACAAATCCTGGATGGTTTGGGAACCGACGAAACCAAGCGGTTTATGCACCATTACAACTTCCCGCCCTTCAGCACCGGTGAAACCAAACCGATGCGCTCCGCCGGCAGAAGGGAAATCGGTCACGGAGCGCTTGCCGAGCGCGCCCTTGAACCGACCATCCCCCCGGAGGAGAGCTTCCCCTACACCATTAGAATTGTCTCCGAGGTGGTGGAGAGTAACGGATCCACCTCCATGGGCAGTGTTTGCGCAAGCTGCCTTGCCCTGATGGAAGCAGGTGTGCCCATTAAAGCGCCGGTGGCCGGAGTGGCCATGGGGCTGATCAAAGAGGGCGAAGAGTTTGCCGTGCTTACCGATATCCAGGGCATGGAAGACTTTTTAGGCGACATGGATTTCAAAGTCGCCGGAACCAGCAGGGGTGTGACGGCCCTGCAGATGGATATCAAAATAGCCGGTATCGACAGGGAAATACTGCGCACCGCGCTGGAGCAAGCCCACGAGGGACGCATGCACATCATGGGCAAAATGACCGAGGTGATCTCCAAGCCCAGGGACGACCTGTCTCCTTACGCGCCCAGGATAATCCAGACCAGTATCCATCCGGATAAGATCAGGGACGTGATTGGACCCGGCGGCAAGATTATCAAAAAGATTATTGAGGAAACCGGTGTCGACATCGACATTGAGGACGACGGCAAGGTATACATCGGCGCCGTTAATCCGGATGCCGGCAAGCAGGCGCTGGCCATCATTGAAAGCCTGACTGCCGACGTGGAAACCGGCGAGATTTATAACGGCCGGGTAACCAGGGTTACTGATTTCGGCTGTTTTGTCGAGGTTATTCCGGGAGTGCTGGGCATGCCGGGCAAAGAGGGCCTGGTGCATATATCCCAGCTGGCTTACGAGCGGGTTGAAAAGGTTGAAGATGTGGTTAAAGAGGGAGACGTCATTGAAGTCAAGGTAATCGGCTATGACAACCAGGGCCGGTTGAAACTTTCCAAGAAAGACGCTATGCCGGTTCCGGAAGGTTATGTTCCCAAACCGGACAGGCCCCCCAGACCCAGGGAAAGGGATGGCCGCCGCCCCTTCAACAATAACCGCCGCCCGTCAAACAACAGAAGTTAAATAAGCACCCCTTAAGTGGGGTCTTATTTTTTGGAGGGTTACGTATGTCTCTTGAACTATTTGGTTTTAAAAGCATTCAAGAAAAAGTGGCGCAGGAAAAAAAGTGGCTGGCCAATAAATTTGCCGATTGTCCGGTCAAGTACGACCCGGAATCCCCCTGGCGGGACAACGCCGTGATCTGCCGGTTGTCCCTGCTGTTGCAATATTGTAAAACCTTCGGGATCTATCAGATTTTAAACCGTGAATTTAACGACGCCCTGGCGGAGGAGATAAAAAAGCTTGAACTGCGGCCCATACTGGAGGTGGGTGCAGGCAACGGTGAACTGGCCGCTGTCCTGCGCGCCAGGGGCATTGAGCTGCAAACAGTGGATGATTACTCCGAACCATTGACTCAAAGAGCAGTTCATGGCGCTCAACCGGAAAAAATGGATTACCGGGCAGCGCTGCGCCGGTATAAACCGAAACTGGTGCTTTGCAGTTGGATGCCGGATGGTGAAAACTGGATGGCGGACTTTATGGCCTGTGATTCGGTGCAGGCTTTCATATTAATCGGCGCTGCCGATTGGCTGCCCCGTACCGATCCGGCGGGCTGGCGCAGCAGGGTTTTAGTAGAACCGAATAAATGGTCGCTCTGCCGGTTGGACAACGGAGTTGATTTTGAAAGGCCGGACCTGTGGTGGAGACATTCCAAAGTATATATCTTTGAGAAAGAGTGAGTAATTAAAAGAAAATTTAGAAAATTACCAGTGAAAAAACGCGCTGTTGATGTTGTTAACGGAGTAGCAATTGCCGCGGTAGAGATATTTATATAGTTCCCTGGCCGTTACAATGTTTCTATGCCGTAATTTTTCCAGGAATATGCCAAAAAGCCTGGCGGTAAGCAGGGCGTCGCCAAGGGCGGTGTGCCGGCCGTTGGATTCAATGCCGTGCATCTGAAGCAGTGAATCCAGATCCGTTTTGTTTGTGGGCGGTAACATGGTTAAAGCGATGCTTTTGGTATCGATGATCATGTTATGCACCCTGGTATTACAGAAATGCTTCAGTTTGCGGTTGATAAAGGAAAGATCCAGGCCCAGGGCGTGACCAACCACCACTGTGTCCCCAAGAAACCCCATCATTTCTCTTAACGCGGAAAAAACATCTTCCTCCTGATTAGCCGCATTATTGTCGATGCCGGTGAGCCGGGTGATTTCTTCCGGTATCGGGCGGTACGGGTTAACCAAACGGTGGAATTTTTCAGCGGTGATAATTTTGGTTCCGCGCATTTTCACCGCTCCCAGGGAAATAATTTCGTCTCCCCCGTGGGCGTAAAACCCTGTCGTTTCAGTGTCCAACACGGTATAGGTAAGCTTATCCAGGGGCGTGCTGAGGATATCGCAGTGCTTGGACCTTTCGGCTAATTCCTTGATTGCCTTTGCCGTGGCCTTACTGGGCGGCGGGCCGGGATAACGTTGTTTGCCGGTGATATGCAACTTGTTTATCAGCGGGGTAAACATTACACGCCCTCCTTACCGGCTGCTCCAGCCCGGTCCTGAACCAAGTCTTCTTTATTGGCTTGATGATATTAAAACACCATCTTTTACATTAAGTCAAGCGAAACTGGCGCAATGGCGCGGCCAGCTGCTTTTCTTGTGCGCATTAACCGCCGGGTTCCGGAATAGTTATTAGTAGGAATTTTATCCAAAGGCGGGTGAGCGCAATATTTATCTTACTCAGGCGTAATAATTTACGCAAAATGTTTATTTTTATTATATGTGTTTTTTTGTTGCTGTTGTTGATTAGCCGGATGGGCGGGGAGGACGTGCCGGCGGTGGCGGAGCCTTTGTACCAAGGGAACGCGGATAAAAAAGAGATGGCCCTGGCCTGTAACGTTTTTTGGGGTGAGGAATATATTGGGCCTATGCTGGAGATTCTGACAGAGAAGGATGTAAAGATAACTTTTTTTATCGGGGCACCTGGGCGGAGAAGTTCCCTGAACTGGTTAAGGAAATACAAAACCGGGGCCACGAAATAGGCAGCCATGGTTATTCGCACCCCCATCCGGACCGGATATCCCGGGAGGCCAATCATAGTGACATAACCAAAGCGCAGGATATTTTAGAAGATATTACGGGGGAAAAGCCCAATCTTTATGCCCCACCTTACGGGGAGCGGGGTGATATAGTGCTGCAGGTTGCGGAGGAATTGGGTTACCAAACCGTTTTATGGAGTATCGACACCATTGACTGGCAGCGTCCCGGTCCACAGGTGATCAGGGACCGGGTATCGGGTAAAGCCCATAACGGAGGAATTGTACTGATGCATCCCACAGCGCCCACTGTGGAGGCGCTGCCCGGAATAATAGATGATTTGCAAGGGCGGGGGTATAAGCTGATTACAGTGGGTGAAATGGTCCGGAAAAAAAATGATTAGCAACAAGGATTTTATTGAAGGAGCAAGAAGTTTTATGCAATGACATATCGCAGTGTAATTTACCTGCAACGGGGAGGCAAATATGTGATCGAGACAGCCGAACTGGCCAACGGGGTTAAAGTACTCACGGAAAAAATTCCGCATGTGCATTCAGCCTCCATCGGTGTTTGGGTGGACGTGGGTTCCAGGGACGAGAGCGAACACCAGGCCGGCGTCACGCATTTTATAGAACACCTGATGTTTAAGGGAACGCAAAGGCGCAGCGCCAAGGATATAGCGGAAGAGCTTGACGCGGTGGGAGGCCAGTTAAACGCATTTACCACCAAGGAGTATACCTGTTATTACGCCAGAGTGCTGGACGAACATCTGCCGCTGGCGGTGGATCTGCTGGGCGACATGCTGTTCCATTCCCGTTTTGATGAAGTTGATATCGACAGGGAACGCAATGTTATTCTCGAAGAGATAAAGATGTACGAGGACGCGCCGGACGAACTGGTGCATGATATTTTTGCCGGGACTATCTGGCATGATCATCCCCTGGGCCGTCCGGTAATCGGCAGTGAGCAATCGGTGCGCAATCTGTCCCGGGATGATTTGCTGTTATTTTACAGGCAGTTTTACATTCCGGGCAACATTGTGGTGGCCGCCGCAGGTAATTTTGAACTCGGGCAGCTTATGGAACTTCTTAGCGGGACTTTCGGCGGGTTAACCGGCGGAAAGAAGGAACGCCGTTTTGTGGTCCCCGAACCCTCCAAACAGGTCTTTTGCCGGGCCAAAGATACCGAGCAGGTGCACCTTTGTCTTGGTACGCCGGGCCTGCCGATGGACCATGAAAAAATATATGTTTTTCAGTTGATCAACACCATTTTAGGCGGCGGGCTCAGCTCAAGGCTGTTTCAGGAGATCCGGGAGCAGCGCGGGCTGGTTTACTCGGTGTTTTCATACCACAGTTCCTACCATGATTCCGGGTTGTTTTGCGTGTACGCGGGTTTAAGCAGGGAAAACGTGCGTGAGGCGCTGGAGTTAATCGTCAAGGAGATTAGAGGCATCCAGCAACAGGGCGTCAGTCCGGTGGAACTGCAGCGGGTGAAAGACCAGTTAAAGGGCAACTTGCTGCTCAGCCTGGAAAGCGTCAGCACCAGAATGAGCAGATTGGGCAAATCGCAGTTATATCTGGGTAAGATTACCCCCCCGGAGGAAATTGTACGCCGGATTATGGCCGTTACAAATGATGACATCATGGAATTGACCCGGAATTTATTGAAACCGGAAAACTTCAGCCTGGCCAGCGTCGGTCCGTGGAAAGACGAAAATATCTTCAGGGAGGTCGCCGGGTAGGGTACGGCTGACATTGGAGAAGAATCATGAAGATTAAGTTTAGAAAGCTCAACCCGGATATCGGGACCAATATCCCGGCGCCGGCTTACGCCACCGACGGGGCCGCGGGAATCGATCTGGCGGCGTCAATCCGGGAACCGGTGGTAATCAATCCCCGGGAAAGAGCGATGATTCCCAGCGGCCTGGCGGTGGACATCCCTGGCCGCGACCTGGTGGGGCTGGTTTTCCCCCGCAGCGGCCTGGCGGCCAGGCATGGTATTGCCATGGCCAACGCCGTGGGTGTAATCGACAGCGATTACAAGGGAGAAATAATTTGCCCGGTTCAAAACAACGGGACCCAGCCTTACGAGATCAAACCGGGCGACAGGATAGCCCAACTTGTGTTTATGCCGGTGCTGCAAGTGGAGATCGAGTTCACCGAGCAGCTCACTGACAGCATGCGCGGCGACGGCGGTTTCGGTTCCACCGGCCGGTAAGGCGTTTTTTGTTTCCTAAAAAGAGGTGTGTCCTCGGAGGTCAGTATGAAAGAAATAGTTTTCGGCGGGTTTTGCATGATTACCGGCGCATTACTGCTATGGTTGTCAAATGCAGAGAGAATCTACTTTGATTATGACTTTACTTCTCTGGTAGAAATATTCGGAATCCTTCTATTGCTTGGAGGGTTTGTTTTAGGCTTAACAGGTATGAAAAAAGAATAATCAAATTCAAATATAACCGGACTACGATTCTCTCATTAAACCGTGCCTTTTATCGCCCGGTTTTTATTTTTTATAAATCCTCCCCTTTTAGGAATATTTTGCAAGCTTAAAAATATACTTTGGTACGGAGGTGGTGATAATGAAAATCGGGTTGCTGCTGTTCATTCTGATTGTTATTCTGCTGGTCGTTTTATCAATTCGCGAGCGGGTGCAGCTTATGCACAGGCGGGACAAGGATTGGGACATTATCGGTGAGGCCAAGTCGTCACCCATATCCCGCGCCATGACAGGTCTGGTGGGGACAGCCGGAGGTATCTACCTGACCCTGGTGCTGATGCAGACATTTTTGGAGCTGGAACTGCCGGCGAATGTGCAAATGGGCAGCGTGGCCATGGAACCGTTGGCGGCAATATCAATTGCCATTGCGTTGCTGCAGCCTTTTGCCATGCGTTTTGCCGGCCTGGCAAGAAGAAGGCGTTAGGGGGGATTACAAGGTGCGAATGGCTGAACTGGCAGGAAAAGAAATAATTAATATCAACGACGGCGCCAGGCTGGGGGTGGCGGGTGAGACCGACCTGGCGGTGGATGTGGAAACCGGAATGATCCAATCAATTATCCTGCCGCGCAAGGGCGGCTGGCTGAACTTTCTGTCCGAGAGACAGGAGTTGGTAATCCCCTGGGAAGCGGTGAAAAAAATTGGCATGGAAGTGATTATCGTTACTCTGGACCAGGCTGTTCCCAGGATGGGCAGGCATATGATCTAAATCCGCCGGTTTATGTTTAGATAAAGTACTCCTTTTCGGGTCATAATATGGAAAAACGGGGAGGCTGTTTATGGCCCGGGCGCAAAGAATGGAGTTAATGAAAAGCATTGGCCGGAAGCGCGGTTCGGTGGTTATTTCCTATGTGACCGGCGACCGTGAGAACGTCAGTACCAGGATCGCCCCGGACGTGGTGCGCATTATTTTCAGGCACCTTAAAATGATTGGCGCCAGGCCGCAGATAGATTTGTTTTTGTATACCAGGGGCGGTGACGTTCTGACCCCCTGGCGGCTGGTCAACCTGTTTCGTGAATTTACAAGCCGGTTTTGTGTATTGGTGCCGTTTCGCGCTTACAGCGCCGGTACTTTAATGTGTTTGGGCGCCGATGAAATAGTGATGAGCAAAATGGGCGAACTAGGCCCCATCGATCCCAGCGTGGTCAACGCCTTCAACCCCCAGGATCCTGCCAATGCATGCGCCAGGCTGCCTGTCAATATTGAGGATGTATATTCTTATATGGCATTAATTGCCGAAAAGATGGGCACTTATAACGAGGAGGCCATAGCCAAAGCTTTTATGGTGTTGGTCGAAAAAATTCATCCGCTGGCTTTGGGCAATGTGCACAGAAATTGGATGTTAATCCGGTCGCTGGCCAACAAAATGCTGGGTTTGCGCAGTGCCAGGCTGGGCGAGGAACAGGAACAAAATATTGTGGACTATCTGACGGAGAAACTTTATGCCCATAACCACATGATTGTCAGGCGGGAAGCGGCGGAAGAGATCGGGCTGCCGGTGGTATATGCGGATGACGAGCTTGACGATCTGATGTGGGGGCTGCACGAAGACCTGGCCAACGAGCTGAAACTGAGGGACCCGTTTAACCCCGGTGATCTCTACAGGGGTGAGCGGACGGAGTTTGAAGTGGCCAGCGGCATCGTTGAATCGGAGTTCGGTACTGATTACTATATTTTTTCCGGTCTTGTGGAAAGGAAGGATTTCCAGGATGGCGGCCAAATTAACGTTAATATTAACAAACAGGGGTGGCGTACCGCCATTTAACGGCGCATTTAACAGTTACGTGCAAAGGAGGGCGGCCTGTGGCTGAGAAGGACGGACGGGACATTCCCGGCAGAATTAACTTTAACATCGCAGGCCGGCAGTACTATGTGGTCGGCGAAGGCTCCGGCCTGCCGGCGGCCGATTATTTTCATGGGGGCGGCAATATCCGGGGCGGCGTGCTTGTGCGGCGCGATTGGGATCATTCGGGAGACCTCAAAGAGTAATCCCCGCGGTTGAAAGATCTATTTTGTCCGGTAAAGGTTTTTGTCTTGACAGGAATAACGAGATATAAGAAAATAAAGTTTATTACAAGAAAAGGGGACATCGTGCATGTCCCCGACGTATGAGTGTGGTCTTTTTTTTTAGTTTAAAAGGATTAATGGAGGGGGGCTGGCAATCAGTTTTGATTAAAGTAGCCATAAGCGGCGTTGCGGGAAAGATGGGCCAGGAGGTCCTGAAAACCATTGTTAACGCCGAAGACACAGAATTGTACGCGGCTATCGACTTACAGTACCAGGGGCAGGACGCCGGAGTTCTGTTGGGTGGGGACGAGCCCCTCGGAGTTATTGTGACCGGTGATTTAAAAGAGGCTCTGGCTGCGTCGGGGGCTGATGTGCTGGTGGACTTCACCCGGCCGCAGTCGGTGGCGGATAACGTTATAACCGCGCTGCAGGCGGGAGTTCGCCCGGTGGTCGGGACTACGGGCATGTCCGGGGAACAACTTAGGGAAGTTTCCGCATTGGCAAATCAAAAAAAATTGGGTTGTATCATCGCGCCCAATTTTGCCATCGGCGCTCTGTTAATGATTAAATTCGCCGCCGAGGCCGCCAAGTATTTTCCCAATGTTGAAATAATCGAAAAGCATCATGACCAGAAGCTGGACGCGCCGTCCGGAACGGCCATCAAAACCGCCGAAGCTATCCTGGAGCGGCGCGGCGACTTCCGGCAGGGCCCGGTTCTGGAAGAAGAGAAAATTGCAGGGGCCAGGGGCGGCCAAATGGCCGGCAACATGCGGTTGCACAGCATCCGGCTGCCGGGATTGGTCGCTCATCAGGAAGTAATCTTCGGAGGCGTGGGGCAAACGCTGACTATAAAGCACGACTCTATTTCGAGAGAATCTTTCATGCCCGGCGTACTGATGGCAGTGCGCGCGGTAATGCGTTTGGAAGGGGTGGTATACGGCCTGGAAAACCTTATTTTTGAATAGCCTTTCACCAATTTCATACAAGCACCTATAAAAGCCGTGTTTCATATACTGATTTAAGCGTATGTTCGTAGCAAAATGCTTTTGAGCATCCGCCTAAGTACAGTAAGGTGAGCAGAGAGGGGTTGACCGGCCGTGTATAACCTCAAAGGCTTTACGGTGGCCATGCTGGGCGGCGACGCCAGAGAGTTGATTCTGGCCCGGGCGCTGGCGGAATACGGCGCAACCGTTAAGACCCTGGGTATACCGGCGGATGGCGAAAACATAATCGCCTGCAGTATGCCGGAAGAATGCCTGACCGGAGCAAACGCCTTAATTTTACCGGTGCCGGGGGTTAAAGAGAACATGCGGCTGCATTCGGCGTATTTGAAAAATCCACCGGAGATTACCGGGGAATTGCTGGCTTTGCTGCCGGAAAAGGCGCCGGTGCTGGTGGGTATGGCCAGGGAGCCGCTGCGGCGTTTGGTCAAACAAGCCGGTCTGAGGCTGGTGGAATTGATGCAGATGGACGAGGTGGCGATCTTAAACTCCATTCCATCCGCCGAAGGGGCAGTGCAAATGGCTATGGAAAAGCTGCCGGTTACAATCCACGGCAGCCGGTGCGTGGTACTGGGTTTTGGCCGCACCGCCCAAACCCTGGCGCAGCTGCTTCACGCCATGCACGCCCAAACCACGGTAGCCGCGCGGAACCCCGCCCAGCTTGTCAGAGCCGAGGCCATGGGTTTGCATACCATTCACCTCAGTGAATTGGCAGCCTGTTTGCAGCAACCGGATGTTATATTCAACACCATTCCCGCACCGGTAATTACCGGGAGCATTTTGAAGCAGCTTACTCCGGCAACCCTGATTATCGATTTGGCTTCCGCGCCTGGCGGTACGGATTTTGTCGCTGCTGAAAGATTGGGCATCGAGGCTCTGCTCGCTCCGGGTCTGCCCGGTAAAGTGGCGCCCAGGACTGCTGGACTGCTGCTGGCCCGGGTGGTGCCCCGTGTGCTTTGGCAAATGGCGTTAACACGCTGACGGACCGGTTTTAGGGAGGTGCTTGTATGAAAAGACTTGAAGGTGTTAAGATTGGGTTTGCCCTGACGGGGTCCCATTGCACCATTGATGAAGTGCTGGTGGAGTTGAAAAAAGTTGCTGAAGAGGGCGCTGTTTTGTATCCTATAATCAGTACTTCCGTTGATGAAACCGACACCCGGTTTGGCGCTTCGGCAACTTGGAAAACCCGGATTAAAGAAATAACCAGTCAGGGAATTATCAATAGTATTGTTGGTGCGGAGCCCGTGGGGCCGGAAAAAATGTTCGATGTGCTGGTGACGGCGCCGTGTACCGGGAACACCCTGGCCAAACTGGCCAACGCCATTACCGACGGGCCGGTTTTAATGGCCATCAAGGCGCATTTGCGGAACCAGAGGCCTGTTGTGATAGGTTTATCCACCAATGACGGTTTAAGTATGAATGCAAGGAATATTGGATTATTATTAAACGCCAAGAATATATATATAGTTCCATTCGGTCAGGATAATCCCGCCGGTAAACCAAACTCGCTGAAGTCCAGGATGAACTTGCTGGTTGATACCATTGTGTTCGCGCTGCAGCATAAACAAATCCAGCCTGTCTTAGTGGCCTACGAGTGATTGTATTTGCCGGCGGAGGCGATATATAGGAGGATGTTCTAAAAGATTGGAGGGGCAGATTTTGGCTCAATGCAAAGTAGTGGTTGTAGGTGCTTCCGGAGCAGTGGGACAGGAAATATTAAATGTACTGGATGAAAGAAATTTCCCGGTGGGTGAGCTGAAACTATGCGCCACCTCCCGTTCCGCCGGTAAAGAAATGTATTTCAAGGGTCAGTCTTATGTTGTCGAGGAAACCGCGCCCGCTTCCTTTGACGGGATGGATATTGCTTTGTTCGCCGGTGGCGCGGCCAGTAAGGAATTCGGGCCGCTGGCCGCTGAAAAGGGCGTCGTAGTCATTGACAACAGCAGCAACTTCCGTCTTGACCCGGAGGTCCCGCTGGTGGTCCCGGAAGTTAATCCCGAGGACGTGAAACTCCACCGGGGTATTATCGCCAACCCCAATTGCTCCACAATTATCATGGTGGTGCCGCTGAAGGCCATTTACGACGCCGCCGGTGTGAAAAGGGTGGTTGTGTCAACCTACCAGGCGGTCAGCGGCGCCGGGGCTGAAGGGATAGAAGAATTAACCGCCCACGCCGGGGCGGCTCTGGATGGCCGGGAGGTGGTGCCGGCCAAATTCCAATACCAAATTGCCTTCAACCTGATTCCGCACATTGACGTTTTCCAGGAAATGGATTACACCAAGGAAGAGTGGAAGATGGTGAAAGAAACCCGGAAGATTATGCATGACGACAGCCTGGCTATTACTGCCACCACGGTCAGAGTCCCGGTGTACCGGAGCCATTCCGAATCGGTAAACATTGAGACCGAACGAAAAATTACCGCCGGTCAGGCCAGAGAAATACTGGACCGGTTCCCCGGCGTGATCGTGGAGGACGACCCGGTGAACAAGAAATATCCCATGCCCTTGTTTGCCTCCGGCCGGGATGAGGTTTTTGTAGGCCGGATCAGGGAGGATAATTCCCTGGAGAAGGGCCTGAACATGTGGGTGGTTTCAGATCAACTCCGTAAAGGCGCCGCAACCAACGCCGTGCAAATTGCGGAGCTGGTAATCAAGTACGGCTGCCTTGGAAAGAGGTAAGATTGGCATGAGATTTCTGGTACTTAAGTTCGGGGGCACTTCTCTTAATACGTCCGAGCTTAGGGAAAGGGCGGCGGGAAAAGTAATTGCCGCGATGGACGAGGGCTATCAGCCCGTGGTGGTGGTTTCGGCCATGGGCCGGCAGGGTGACCCTTATGCCACCGATACATTGTTAAGCCTGATAAAAAAAACTTATCATGATTTGCCGGAACGGGAAAAGGATATATTAATGACCTGCGGCGAAGTAATTTCCGGTGTCATGATGACGGCCACTTTGCAGTCGCTGGGCCGGCCCGCTGTTTTTCTGACCGGTTCCCAGGCGGGTATTGTGACGGATAAAAATTTTGCTGAGGCCAGGATCTTGCAGGTTAACCCCCAGCGGGTTACCGATTACGCTCAGGAAGGATATATCGTAGTGGTGGCGGGTTTCCAGGGGGCTACCGAGGACGGTGAGGTAACAACCCTGGGGCGCGGCGGCAGCGATACCACGGCGGCCGCCCTGGGCGTGGCTTTAAACGCCGTGTATGTGGATATCTATACCGATGTCGAAGGGATCATGACGGCAGACCCGCGTATTGTAACCGAGGCCAGGGCGTTGGACGCCATTACTTATGATGAAATCTGTCACCTGGCCCATGAGGGGGCAAAGGTGATCCACCCCAGGGCGGTTGAGATTGCCATGCAAAAGGGAGTACCGCTCAGGGTACGCCCGGCTTTCAGCGATTCGCCCGGCACCCTGGTGACAACCTCGGGTGAAGTATACAAGGGGACCATTGACATTACCAGGGACCGGATTATTACCGGTATCGCTTACATTTCCGGGATCACCCAATTCAAGGTGCGCACCGAACCCGGCGCCGGAGGGCTGGAACAGCAAAAACGCATGTTTAGGGCGCTGGCATTGGCGGGCGTCAGTATAGATTTTATTAACATTGTCCAGGAAACGGTTTTATTCACCGTAAATGATGAAGTGACCGCCAAGGCCGCCAGGGTGCTGGAAAACGCCGGTTATCAGGCTGAGGCGGTTTCCGGGTGCGCCAAGGTGTCCGCCGTGGGGGCGGGAATGTCCGGCGTGCCCGGTGTAATTGCGGATATTGTTGAGGCGCTGGCCGGGGAAAACGTGCAGATTTTACAATGCAACGATTCCCATACCACGGTGTGGGTGCTGGTGAGCCGTGAGCAGATGGAAACGGCCGTCAGGGCATTGCACACCAAGTTCATGTGTCCGGACATGTCCCGATGTAAGGTTTAAGCTGAAAGGAAGGTGACAGTTTTGGTTACGGATTTTGGCCGGGTGATCACTGCCATGGTAACTCCTTTTAAAAAGGATCAAACCATAGATTTTGATCAGGTTAAAAAACTGGCCCGGCATTTGGTGCAATCAGGCTCGGACGGGTTGGTGCTGGCCGGCACCACCGGTGAATCGCCCACTCTGAGCAGGGATGAAAAGATTGAATTATTCAGGGTGGTGGTTGAAGAGGTAGGCGGGGATGCGGCCGTCATTGCCGGTACCGGCGGAAACAACACCGCGGCCTGTGTGGAACTGACCCGGGCGGCGGAAAAGGTGGGCGTTGACGGTGTGCTGCAAGTTTGCCCTTACTACAATAAACCTTCCCAGGAAGGCCTGTACCAGCATTTCAAGGCCATTGCCGCCAGTACCAACCTACCTGTCATGTTATACAACATACCCGGCCGGACCGCGGTAAATCTGCTGCCCCAAACGGTAATCCGCCTGGCGGAAATTGAAAACATCACCGCCATCAAGGAAGCTTCGGGCAGCCTCGACCAGGTCAGCGAACTCAGGAGATCCCTGCCGGATCATTTCGCCATTTACAGCGGTGACGATTCCATGACTTTGCCGGTCATGTCTCTGGGCGGCAAGGGCGTTGTCAGTGTGGCCTCTCATATAGTGGGTCCGAAGATGCAGGAGATGATTAACGCTTTCACCTCCGGCAACGTTACCATGGCCACCAAGATTCACCAAAGCCTTTATCCTGTATTTAAGGTTCTGTTTATCGCCACCAACCCGGTGCCGGTAAAAGCAGCCTTGAACATGCTGGGTTGGAAGGTCGGCTCACCCAGACTGCCGCTGGTGGATGCCGGCGAACCGGAAAGAGAAACCCTGCAAAAAGTCCTTTCCGAAGCCCAGCTTCTCTAAACGGGTTTGATATTTTCCGTTGTTTACAGTCGTAGGGGCGTCCCTTGCGGGCGCCCGAAATGGCGAAGGGGCCGAAGGGCTCCTTTTTGTTTTGTAATAAGCTGTTTATAACACGCCCTTTTCTGGACATTATTAAATTGAATAAAGTATAATGAATTATCGAGTACTGAACGGCCTGATAAAACAGAATATATTTCCCCGCCTTCTCCTGATTCTCACCAAAATATCGTACTACTTACAACGACAAGATCTACTTTTCGGGAGGTGTAATATGGCGCGAGAACCTAAAATTTCCCTGATCCCCCTGGGGGGACTGGGGGAGATCGGCAAAAACATGATGGTGGTGAGATACGGGGAAAATATTCTGGTTGTCGATTCGGGGTTGATGTTCCCCGAGGAAGACCTGCTGGGCATTGATATTGTTATTCCGGATATTACGTATCTGCTGGAGCATAAAAACATTGTCCGGGGGATAGTGCTGACACATGGTCATGAGGACCACATAGGAGCCCTGCCTTATGTGTTGAAGCAGTTGGAAGTCCCGGTATACGGAACCGGGTTGACCCTTGGCATCCTGAAGGAAAAACTCCGGGAGCGGCACTTGGCGGACAGTACCAAGCTGCATTGCGTAAAGCCCCGGGATGTTATCCAGGTCGGACCGTTTAAGATTGAGTTTATCCGGGTTTCACACAGTATCCCCGATGCGGTGGCGCTGGCTATAGAAACGCCGGTGGGTGTAATTGTGCATACCGGTGATTTTAAGATTGACCAGACACCCGTGGACGGAGAAGTCACCGACTTTTTCAGACTGGCCCAGTTGGGTGATCGCGGCGTGCTGGCGATGTTAAGCGACAGCACAAATGTGGAAAGACCCGGCTATACCATGTCCGAGCGCGTTGTGGGGCAAACCTTCGATGACAGTTTCCGGAGGGCCGACGAGCGGATTATTGTGGCCACTTTTGCTTCCAATGTGCACCGCCTGCAGCAGGCTATCACCACCGCCCACCGGTATAACCGGAAAGTGGCCGTGGTGGGACGCAGCATGGTCAATGTGGTTAATATCTCCCGTGAACTGGGGTACCTGAAGGTGCCCGACGGAGTGCTTGTGGAACCGGATGAGGCAGGCCGGTTGCCCCGGAGCCAGGTGGTTTACCTGACCACCGGCAGCCAGGGCGAGCCCATGAGCGCCCTGACCAGGATGGCCAGCAGGGACCACCGGCAGGTGGAAATTATGCCCGGCGATACGATTATCATTTCCGCCACCCCGATTCCCGGCAACGAAAAGCTGGTGGCCCGGATTATCGACCAGCTTTTCAAACTGGGTGCCAGGGTCATTTATGAGGCGGTATCCGGCATTCACGTAAGCGGTCACCCCAGCCAGGAAGAATTGAAACTGATGTTCAACCTGGTCAAGCCCAAATTTTTTATCCCGGTGCATGGCGAATACCGCATGTTGATTAAACACGCCGAACTGGCCAAAGACATGGGCGTTCCGGAGTCCAACATTTTTGTGGCCGAGAATGGCCAGGTGCTGGAATTGACCAGGCGCAGCGGGCAATTTGCCGGCCGGGTAACTGCCGGCCGGGTGCTGATTGACGGATTGGGCGTCGGCGACGTGGGCAATATCGTGTTGCGTGACCGCCGGCAGTTATCCCAGGACGGCATATTAATCGTGGTGGTGACCATGAGCCGGGAAAGCGGTCAGATTGTATCCGGGCCGGATATTGTATCCCGGGGGTTTGTTTATGTTCGTGAATCCGAGGAATTAATGGAACAGGCCAGGGAAAAGGTAAACGCCGCGCTGGCAAAGTGCTCGACTAAAAAAATGCCGGAATGGGCATCCATTAAATCCCAGGTTAAAGATGATTTAGGCAAGTTTCTGTACGAGAAAACCAGGAGAAGGCCCATGATTTTACCCATCATAATGGAAGTATAGGCAATAAAAATACACAGGCCAAAGCGCCTGTGTATTTTTTTGACCGTACTAATCCATACTACCATTGTTAAAATATGTCCTTGGAACAGGGAGGTTTATATGTCTTATTACCAGTCTTTTGACGAAGTGCCCGGTATTTTTCCCTACCAGCCGCCTACGCGCCCGGACCCGGAAACCTGTCCCGAGCGTACCGGCGATCCCGACCACGACCACGGGACGGACCGGACCAGGGTTACCGGCAAGTCGAAAAATACCATTGAGGCCGTTAAGGAAATGGGCACCACCCAGGTACCCGAAATTAAAAGCAATATCCACTGCCTGACCATTGTGGGCCAGATTGAAGGGCACCTGGTGCTGCCGCCGCAAAACAAAACCACCAAGTACGAACACTTGATTCCCCAACTGGTGGCCCTGGAACAAAACCCTGAAATCGAGGGCGTGCTCATCGTATTAAACACGGTGGGCGGTGATGTGGAGGCCGGCCTGGCCATCGCCGAAATTATCGCCAGCCTGTCCAAGCCGACCGCTTCCCTGGTGCTGGGCGGCGGGCATAGTATCGGCGTACCCATAGCGGTATCGACAGATTACTCTTTTATTGCCGAAACCGCCAGTATGACCATCCATCCGATCCGGCTGACCGGACTGGTTATCGGCGTACCCCAGACCTATGAATACTTGGATAAAATGCAGGATCGGGTAGTCCGTTTTATTACTTCCCACTCCAGGATATCGGAAGAGAGATTTCGTGATTTAATGTTCCGCACCGGCGAGCTGGCCAGGGATATCGGTACCGTGCTCATCGGGCAGGAAGCGGTGGATTGCGATTTGGTCGACGAGGTGGGAGGCATGAGCCAGGCCATTAATAAATTAAAGCAGCTTATCGATGAGCGCAAGGCCGGTGACGGGGGGCTGAAGCATTGATTTTATACACGCCCATGCAGTTGGAACTGGTGCTGGCCGGCTTTGAACAATTGGACCGCACTTCGGAAAGGGAAGTTACCATTGGCGGAGTGCCGGCAGTGGTAAAGGATGCCGGAGGCGGCAAACTGGAATTGGTACGGGTATTAAGTACCAACCCGATGGATTTTCTGCGCCGTGAATTATATCCCGGCACAATGGTCAGGGCCGATTGTTAGTGCAGGCAGCACCAATCGGCTTTTATTTTACCTGTTTTCGGGTAGTAGGACTGCTTGCCTCTGTGATATAATGTTGCTGTTTGAGCTTTTAGAGATGGAGGATGGGGTGCGGATGGATCTTTTACAGGCCATAGTGCTGGGGATTGTACAGGGTTTGGGCGAGTTCTTGCCGATTTCAAGCTCGGCCCATTTGGTACTGGTACCCTGGCTGATGGGATGGCACTACGCCGGACTAACATTTGATGTTGCCCTGCATGTCGGCTCGCTTTTTGCCATTGTCGGTTTTTTCTGGCGCGACTGGTTGGTACTATTGTCCGATGGACTGCAGCGCAAGAAAACCATCGAAGGCCGGATGTTCTGGTATTTGGTTTTGGCCACCATACCCGGCGCTGTTACCGGGTATTTGCTTGAGGACATGGCGGAAACTGTTTTGCGCCATCCGCTGTTAATTGGTATCTTGCTGATGGTGATGGGCGTAATTTTGCATTTTGTTGACACGCGGTCGCCCTCTACTAAAAAGCTGCCGGACATGCGATTAAAGGAAACCCTGCTCATAGGGGTGTCCCAGGCCCTGGCCATATTACCGGGCGTTTCCCGGTCCGGGATTACCATGACCGCCGGCCGGCTTTTCGGCCTGACCCGGGAAACCTCGGCCCGGTTTTCCTTTTTGCTGGCCACCCCCATCATTGCCGGCGCCGGGTTGAAAAAACTGACGGAAATGACTGCGGCCGATCTGACAATTCCGTTTATAACCGGTGTTGCCGTGTCCGCCGTGGTCGGCTTTTTTGCCATCAAGTTCCTGCTGCAATATCTGGCCCGGTTCAGTTACTCCCTGTTCGTATGGTACCGGCTGGTGCTGGGCGCGCTGGTAATTGTGATTTACATGGTCAGGTAACAAGCTGATTAAAATAAAATTTACGCCTTTAACCGGTCTTGGGCCGGTTTTTTTTCATCTGCACAGAAGGAATTAAATGTAAGTAATGGAATAGATATACTGTAACAAAGGAGGTGTAGCGAAGATGCCGGCGGCAAAAAACACGCAGGAAGAAATCCGTTGTGAAATAATCGGCATAACACTGCTGGCACTGGCGGCATTGACATTAATCAGTGTGGTGAACCCGGCGGTGGGATTATTGGGCGGTCTGATCAACAGGGCTATAACCACCCTCGCGGGTGAGGGCAGGTACCTTTTTCCAATGTTATTGGCCGTGTTTGGTTTTAAAATGCTATATCTCAAAAGTAAAATTAAAAAGAACATTAATATATACGGGGCGATCATCGTCCTGCTGGTGGCGCTGACCATGCTGCACATGCCGGTACCCAGGGAATACATTTTAGAAGCCGCCATCCAGGGTGACGGCGGCGGGATTATCGGCGGGATCATCTATTACGTGCTGGTGAACTCATTTGGCGCTTTGGGCATGTACATAGTGCTTTCAGCCCTGCTGCTGGTGTCGGTGCTGCTGTTGACCAATCAGTCAGTAATGGTGTTGTTTAAAAATATGTCCCGTAAAGCTGCCGAGACGCTAAAAAAAACAGTACGCACGGTGGATAATTATCTTTTCACCGTCGCCGTTGAAGAAACCGAAGACCGTCCGGAGATCATCGACCGGTCACAACCGGCTGCGGAAGACCGTAATGATAGCGAAAATAATTCAAAAAGCCAAATTGGCTTGGAAACAAATACCCCGGTTAAAACGACTAATAAGAATACAAAAGAAAAAAAGTCCAATGTTGTTTATTACCGCCCGGTCGCGCAGCCGGATACCGGGCTAAGTGCGGAGGAACCTGTGGAAGATGAACCGGACGCAGAGCCGGTTGTGCCGGTTGAAACCGAGCACATTCCTGAATTGACCGTCCCGGTTGATGAAACCATGCGCGGTATACTGCCTCCGCTCTCCATACTGACAAAACCGGTGCGGGGAAAAATTAGTAAAAATAATCAAGATATTGCCGATAATATAAAAAGACTTGAAGAAATCCTGGCCTCCTTTGGCATCAGGGTCAGGGTGACCAAGGTCTCCAGGGGGCCGGTGATAACCAGGTATGAAGTGCAGCCTCCGCCCGGTGTTAAAGTCAGCCGGATAGTCAGCCTGGCTGACGATATTGCTTTGGGAATGGCGGCGTCGGATGTGCGTATTGAAGCGCCGGTGCCGGGCAAATCGGTGGTGGGTATTGAGGTGCCCAACCGGGAGGTTGCCACGGTATACCTGCGTGAACTGGTGGAAACGGTGGAGTTTCAGCGGTCCCCGTCATTTTTGACCATGGCTTTGGGTAAGGACGTAGCGGGTAATCCCATCCTGGATGATCTGGCCCGGATGCCGCACTTGCTGATTGCCGGTGCCACGGGGGCCGGGAAAAGCGTTTGCTTGAACACGTTGATTGCCGGCATCCTGTTCAAGTCGACTCCCGAGCAGGTGAAATTCCTGATTATCGATCCCAAAATGGTGGAACTGACCACTTTCAACGGTATTCCCCACCTGGTGTCGCCGGTGGTTACCGATCCCAGAAAAGCCGCCACTACCTTACGCTGGGCCGTTAAAGAGATGGAATACCGTTATGAATTGTTCGCTGTTGCCGGGGTGCGTGACCTGACCCGATACAATGACCTGCTGCTGCGGGAAGGCAAGGTGCAGCTGCCGCACCTGGTGATTATTATCGACGAGCTGGCCGACTTGATGATGGTTTCGCCGGCGGATATGGAGGATGCCATTTGCAGGCTGGCCCAGATGGCCAGGGCCGCGGGCATCCATCTGGTGGTGGCGACTCAGCGTCCGTCGGTGGATATCATTACCGGGCTGATTAAAGCCAACATACCATCGCGCATCAGTTTTGCGGTATCGTCACAAATTGATTCACGGACCATATTGGACATGGGCGGGGCGGAAAAACTTTTGGGACGGGGTGATATGCTGTTTTACCCGGCGGGCGCCACCAAGCCAATCCGGGTCCAGGGCGCGTATCTCTCGGATCGGGAAGTGGAGCTGCTGGTTGGTTTTTGGAGCAAAAAAGCCTGTCCGGATTATGACGAGAACCTGGAGCAAGAGGTGGCGGCGGCGGAAAATGAGCTCGAATATGATGACAAGCTGCTGGCCCGGGCATTGCAAATTTTTGTCCAAACCGGGCACGGTTCCATATCTTTATTGCAGCGGCGGCTGCACATCGGTTACGCCCGGGCCGCCAGATTGATGGATATAATGGAGAGAAGAGGTTATGTCAGCGGCCATGAGGGCAGTAAACCGCGTACAGTTTTGATCAATACCGAGGAGTACCAGCAAAAATTTCCCAGCCGCAGCAGTGCTCAGGCGGGTAATGATCAATAACAACCTCGGGGTGTCGAAATATAGGGGGTTGAGATAGCTTATCAGCGCACAAAAAGCGCACAAAAAGAGGATAAATAATCCACCGTGTCGAAGGGAACGTTAACTTTACAGGAGATGTTCCCAGTTTGGAGCTAGTGTTCTAAATGTACAGAGACAGAGATATAAGGGAAGTAATAAATGAATCCGGGAACCGGATTCCCACGGTGGACCTCCGTTCTCCCGGAGAGTTTAAAGAGGCGACGATACCTGGTTCTTACAACGTTCCGCTTTTGGACAACGTTGAGAGAGCGCTGGTTGGCAAGGCGCATAAACATGAAGGTCCCGACAGGGCCAGGGAATTGGCCATGGAAATTGTGGCCCCCAAACTGCCCCGGTTTGTTGAAACCATTAAAAGCATAGCCCCCGGGGGCGAAGTGAATATTTTCTGCTGGCGCGGCGGTGACCGGAGCCGTTTCGCAGGCTGCATTCTGGACGCCATGGGCGTTAAAGTCAATCGCATCAAAGGCGGCTTCAAATCTTACCGGCATTACGTTATCGAATACATGGGCAGGGAATTACCCCACCGGGCCATCGTGCTCCATGGTCTGACCGGGGTGGGGAAAACCGATCTACTGATGGAACTCAAGCGCAGCGGCTATCCCGTTTTGGATCTGGAAGGGCTGGCAGCGCACCGGGGTTCTGTTTTTGGCAAAATTGGACAACCGCCATCCCCGGGTCAGAAAATGTTTGAAGCCGAAATTCAGGATCGGCTGAGGCGGGCGGAAAAAACCGGCGTTTTTCTGGTGGAATGCGAGAGTAAACGATTGGGTAATTTATTTGTGCCGGATACGGTACTTAATGCAATGCACCGCGGATACCGCGTGCTTGCATATGCTCCCGTTGCATTGCGGGTGCGGCGCATCAAGAGAGACTACTTTGCGGAAACGGAAGAAAACCCGCAAGCTTTGCGCGAGGCGATCCAAAGGCTTTCCAGATATCTGGGCGGCAGCAAGGTTGAGGAATTAAACAAGTGGCTTGACTGTGGAGAAGTGGAGCAGGTGATTGAATTTTTGCTGGCGCACTACTATGATCCGCTGTATAAGTACCCTTGCGGCCCGGATAATGATTATGATTTGTCCGTGCAAGTCAAGGATGTGGCGCAGGCAACAGAAGTGATCGGCAAATGGTTGGACCAGTTGCCGGAATATAAACAGCAGGGGGTGACGGACTAGGTAATGACAGTAGGAGAAAGATTGCGTACTGCCAGGGAAGAAAAAGGAATCACCCTGACCGAGGTGGAAACCGAAACTAAAATTCGCCGGAAGTATATCCTGGCTCTGGAAAACGAAGAGTTTGACGTGCTGCCCGGCAAGGTTTATGTGAAGGGATTTATAAGAAACTACGCCCGTTTTTTGGGAGTGGACGGTGATGCTCTGGTTAAAGAGTATGATGAACTTTTTCACCAGCCGGAGAGTCCGCCGGTGCCGGAAAAAATAACACCCACTAATTTGGAAAAACCTGCTAAGTCGCGTTGGGGTTTGCTTGCTGTTGTGGCAGTTTTACTCATCGGCTTCATGTTTTACTGGCTGGGTACCTCCGGTACCGCACCTTTGGATGATCTATCAGGAAGAGACCAGGAACAAAATATGCCCGCGGGTGAAGACAACGGGGATGTTGGCGAACAAACACCCGCACCGGAAGAGCAGGAACCGGTGGCGCCCGGGCCGGATCCGGCACAGCGTGGTGTAAATGTGGAACTCCATGTTACCGACAAGGATTGCTGGATGCAGGTGGTGGTGGACGACAGCAGCGCCTTTGAGGGATTGGTGGGACCGGGGATTACAAAAGAGTTTCGGGGTAATGACAGCGTCTGGCTGAAACTGGGTGACGCCGGCGCCGTCCGGGTGGTGGTAAACGGCAATGACTACGGGTTTTTAGGTGAACTTGGTCAAGTCGTGACCAAAACCTTTGAGGCGGCGGAAGACGGCGGGAATACCTGAATCACAGCGTGCGTCAACAATAATTGACGCGCTTTTTTTGTACTATTTACTTTCGATGATGAAAAGGTGTCGTTGATGTCATATAATATCGGTTTTATCAGCCTGGGCTGCGCTAAAAACAGGGTGGACACGGAGATTATGCTGGGCTGCCTGGGCCGGGCGGGGTACGATGTAACAAGCGCGGTGGAAGAAGCGGATTTTATTGTTATCAACACCTGCGGATTTATAACCGCCGCCAAGGAAGAGTCCATTGCCGCCATACTGGACGCGGCCCGTTTAAAGGAAACCGGCCGGTGCAAAAAGATACTGGTCGCGGGTTGTCTGGCCCAGAGGTACGGCAGGGAATTACTTGATGAAATGCCGGAAATCGACGGAGTGATGGGTACCGGTTCGGTACCTGAAATCGTCGCTGTCCTGGATAAAATATCGGTGGGGGAAAGGCCGCTGGCGACGGGGAACGCCGGTTACGACTATCCGGGTCCCGGAGCCAGAATATTGACTACACCCGCCCATAGCGCGTATCTTAAAATTGCCGAGGGCTGCGACAACCGCTGCACATACTGCGCCATCCCCGGCATCCGCGGCCCGTACCGCAGCCGGCCGCAGGAAAATATTATCGCGGAGGCCCGGGAATTGTGCTCGCACGGCGTTCGGGAGCTGATCGTGGTGGCTCAGGAAACCACCCGGTACGGGATTGACCTTTACGGCCGGTATAAACTGGCCGATTTACTGACGCAGTTGGAAAGAATCGGGCAGTGCCGTTGGATCAGGCTGCTGTACTGTCACCCGGATTCCATGACCCCGGAACTAATTGAATTATTGGCGGATGCGGAGAAAATTTGCCGTTACCTCGATCTGCCCCTGCAGCACGCCAATAAACGCATTTTGCGTATGATGAACAGAAAAGGTTCCGGAGCGGAGCTGCTTGGGCTGTTGGAAAACTTGCGCCGGTCCTTGCCGGGTTTAACGCTGCGCACAACCTTCCTGGTTGGTTTTCCGGGTGAAACCGAGGCTGAATTTAACGAATTGCTGGATTTTATGGCGGCGGCCAGGTTTGAGAGGGCCGGTGTTTTCGGGTATTCACCGGAGGATGGCACAGCGGCGGCGGCATTGCCGGACAGGGTTGACGAGTCGTTAATTGAAGAGAGAGTGGACAGGGCCATGGCGCTGCAACAGAAAATTTCCCTGGAACAGAACAAGGCGCTGCTGGGACGGGAACTGACAGTGCTTGCGGAAGGCTGGGACGACGATCAAAACCTCTATTGGGGCAGGTGGGAAGGCGACGCGCCTGAAATAGACGGCAGAGTTTTTTTTGCCTCGGCAGATGAAGTTGCGCCCGGTGAATTTGTAAGGGTCAAGGTACTTGACGCCGGTGAATATGATTTGACGGGAGTAAAACTGTAATGAATCTGCCCAACCAACTGACTCTGCTGCGCATTTTAATGGTTCCGGCCCTGCTGGCCGTGATTACCTTCCGCCTGCCGTTGGGTGATTATATAGCCGCGGGCGTGTTTATACTGGCGGCCTGTACCGACGGGCTGGACGGCTACATTGCCCGCAGAAAAAAACAGATTACCAGCCTCGGCAAGCTTTTGGACCCGCTGGCCGACAAACTGCTGATTTCCGCTGCTTTAATCGCCCTGGTTGAGCTGGACCGGCTGTCTGGTTGGGTGGCCGTATTGATTATTGGCCGCGAGTTCGCCGTTACGGGCCTGCGGTCCCTGGCCGCCACCGAGGGGGTTATTCTGTCCGCCAGCAAATTAGGGAAGGTTAAGACCATTACCCAGATCGTGGCCGTTGTGGCCATGCTGCTCCGCGACCTGTCCTTCAACTTGATCAATATCCCCTTCGGTAACCTGGCTATGGGGGTGGCGGTTTTTTTCACCCTCTGGTCGGGTATGGATTACTTCCAGAAAGCGGGTTTTCTAATCGGAGACCGGGAAGAATAACCAGCTTACAAGCCCCCGCCTGCCGGCGGGGTTTTTTGTACTTTAGGAAAGTATACTGGCCATATATATGGCCAGAACTAATGATTAAAGTACTGAAAAGCGCGCGCGGAGGGAACTGAATGAGCGCGCTTTTCTTGCTGCGGTACCTGGAGCGAACTCGTACAATTATAAGGTAAGTTTGACAGAAATGAAACATCGTGGTTACAACTGTCCCGGCGAGCGACTTGCGGGAGCGCCGGTAACGGCACCCGGCGCAGCAAGGCGCGAAACCGGACGAGCGGCCAAGGATGGCCGCGAGAGCCATAACCCGAACCAGGACGGTGAGTTTATGGCGTTCCGGTTGAGTCCGAAGCCAGCCGCTGGTGCCGTCGGCGCGGGAGCCTGGAGCGAGTCGGGACAGTGTAACCACGCTCTATATGTTGGCGACATTTCCCTGCAGGTTTATCGGGCGGGACATGTTATAATTATTCGTTGTACGGGCCTTTATCGACGCACAGAAATCCGTTCCGACCACATCTACATATGCAGAAGGGATGATCAAATGCAGTGGCAGGGCATTAAAATACATGTGGTCGCATTGGCGCTGGTAATTGCGCTGGCTGCTTTCCTGGGGGCGCATTGGATATATAACAGTCTCAACTTCAAAGAACCGCTGAAAAAAGAACTGGATGCCAACACCCTGGTGACCGGATACCAAATTGAGGATTCCGGTACCGGTTGGTACCAGGTTTCAGTGGCCATGAAGAAGACTGAGAACCTGATGCTGGCTTACCATCGGATTGATGACGCGGTAAAAGAAGTAATGGGAAGCAAGCAGTATGTAATAAAGCTGGATGATCAACGGGACGAGCAACTGGTAAACCTGTATTACCAGGGGCAGTTTGCCGTTCAGGAAGCCCTGATGCAGGGCAATTTCCGGGACATGGCCGATGAACTCAACGAGTTGGCGGATGGTGCCGGTGTGGAGTCCAAAGTGTTTATAGATGAAAATAATATCTACTGGCAGATGAGCCACGGTCAGTACTATCTGTATGAGGTAGTACCCAGACCGTTACCGGGCAATATGCCGGGTGATGCCGCGGCGGGAGGGAGGTAAAACCGTGCTGAAAGAGATTGGCCTGGGCGTGGGATTGGCGTTGCTTATATTCCTGTGGGTGTCCGGTTACGACATACTCCCGCTGTTAATCATCGGGCTGGCTGCCGGGGCACTATTTTACCTGGCCCGGTCCCGGGGCATGCTGGCGAAAAATTTCAACACCGAACCGATGGCGGCCGGCCCGGGCGTTGCTTTTAGTGATATCGGGGGGCAAAGCACCGCCATCAGCGAGCTTAAAGAAGCCCTTGATTTTATCAAGGACCAGGAAACGATCGTCAGGCTTGGGATCAGGCCCATCAAGGGGATCCTGCTGACCGGCCCGCCCGGAACGGGAAAAACCTTACTGGCCAAGGCCGCGGCCGGGTATACCGATTCGGTGTTCGTAGCCTGCAGCGGCTCGGAGTTTATTGAAATGTACGCCGGCGTCGGCGCCCAGCGGGTCAGGCAGCTTTTCCAGACCGCCAGGAGCAGCGCCCTGAAACAAAAAAAACGCAGCGCCCTTATTTTCATTGATGAAATTGACATTCTGGGCGGTAAAAGAGGCCAGAACACCAGCCATCATGAATATGACCAGACACTTAACCAACTGCTTGTGGAGTTGGACGGCATGAAAACAAATGACCGGGTGCTGGTGCTGGTGGTGGCGGCTACCAACAGGGTGGATATGCTTGACCAGGCTCTTTTGCGGCCGGGCCGTTTTGACCGCCAGGTTAGAGTGGAATTGCCCGACAAGGCCGGCCGCCTGGAAATACTCAAGCTGCACTTCCGGAATAAACCGCTGGCCGATGACGTTGCCCTCGAAGACTTGGCCAGGGAGACCTTTGGTTTTAGCGGCGCGCACTTGGAAAGCCTGGCCAATGAGGGAGCCATTTTAGCCATGCGCGAGGGCGGGAGCGAAATCAGGCAGGCCCACTTTATGGAGGCCATCGACAAGGTGATGATGGGCGAAAAGCTGGACCGCCGCCCGTCGAAGAGCGAATTGGAACGGGTGGCGGTGCATGAGGTGGGACACGCCCTCCTGAGCGAAAAAATACGACCGGGATCGGTCTCCATGCTGACCATTACGCCCCGCGGCCAGGCCCTTGGCTATATGCGCCAGGCGCCGGAAGACGACACCTACCTGCACACCCGGGAATACCTGGAGAACCAGATCCAGGTGCTGCTGGCCGGTTCCATCGCCGAAGAGCTGATTTTAAACGGCCGCAGCACCGGCGCCGGCAATGACTTCGAGCAAGCCCTGCGTACGGCGGGGCAAATTATCCGGTGCGGCATGTCCGAGCTTGGCGTGGTGGACCCGGATATCCTGCCGGCGGATTTACGCTACCGGGCTTTGACCGGGATTATCAGGAACCAGGAAAAAAAGGTGCGTGATTTTCTGGGGCGTGTTGGAGGAGTGATCAACCAGGTGGTGCACATTCTCCTGACCGAGGAAAAAATATCGGGCGAATATTTTCGTTCCCTGACCAAAAAACATATTGCTCATTGACTTATTTCAACCTGCAAAAACCGCGGCGCATATAAAAGCGCCGCGGTTTTTACTTTATTAATCCTTTGCAATCTGCAATGATACTCCAAAAAAGAGCATACTTATTATTAAGCCGGCAGGGAACAGCCGGTTTAAACACGAATAAGCACAACTAAATAATGCGGGGTGGGGAAAAAATTGCAGGCTGAAGTTATTTTTACCGGCACGGAAATACTGTTGGGCGAAGTTATCAATACCCATGCACAGTACCTGGGACGGGAATTGTCCGAACTGGGCATCGAGGTGACTTTACATACCGCCGTGGGCGATGACAGTGAAGCGATCAAAACCATGCTTCAAAACTCGCTGGCCCGTACGGGCCTTGTAATTATTACCGGCGGGCTGGGGCCCACCGGGGACGATCTGACCAGCGAATCGGTAGCCGCGCTGCTGGGTCTGGAAATGGTCCGGGATGAACAGACCCTGCATAAACTTGACTTGATGTACACCCGCCGCGGATTACCGCTGCCGGCGAACGTAACCAAGCAGGCGTTGGTTCCCCGCGGGGCCGAAGTACTGCCGAATCCCGCCGGCACCGCTCCCGGCCTGGTCTTGCGAAGCGGGAGTAAAACAATTATCTTGTTGCCCGGCCCCCCGGGGGAGCTTAAAGCGGTATTTGAGGGCCATGTCAGGGGCTATTTGCAAAAAATCGCGGGCCGCGGGGCGGTAATGCATTCCACTGTGCTTAAACTGACCGGCCTGTCCGAGTCGCAGATACAGGATCTGCTGCAGGAGATGCAAATTCCGGACGACCGGACCATATCATATGTGGCTGTTCCCGGTGAAGTGCACGTGCGGGTGACGGTTCGCGCCGGCAGCCGGGCCGAAGCCGTCCGGGCGGCGGAGGAAACGGCGGCGCGGATCACGGCGGCACTGAGCGATTATGTGTTCGGCCGGGAAGATGAACAGCTCAATGAGACGGTGGCTGCATTGCTTGCCGGGCGCGGCCTGACCATTGCGGCGGCCGAGTCCTGCACCGGGGGCCGGATTATGAAACTGCTGACCGATTTGCCCGGCAGTTCGCGCTATTTTGTGGGCGGGGTTGTTTCTTACAGCAACGAGTTGAAGATCAACCTGCTGGGAGTCCCGGGCAAGGTAATAGACAGTTACGGAGCCGTCAGCGAACAAACCGCCAGGGCCATGGCCGAAGGAATTTGCCGGGTCACCGGTTCGTCCCTCGGGCTGGGCGTAACCGGCATCGCCGGTCCGGACGGTGCGACGCCCGGCAAGCCGGTGGGCCTTGTTTATATCGCGCTGGCTGCCGGCGACAAGGTGTTTTGCAAAGGGCACGTTTTTCCCGGGCAGCGGGCCGGGGTTCGCGCCGGGGCCGCCAATACCGCCTTGAATATGGTGCGCCGGTTCTTATCAAATAAAAGTATTGACACAAACAGGAAATAAGAATAAAATTATTAGCGAACATATGTTTTGATTGGAGGTCTGATTGATGCTGGAAAAACAAAAAGCACTGGAAAACGCTCTCATGCATATCGAAAAACAGTTCGGTAAGGGTTCAATTATGAAACTGGGTGCGGATGCGGCCAGGGTCAATGTGGAAGCTATCCCCACCGGGGCGCTGTCTTTGGATATCGCCCTGGGGGTGGGAGGTCTGCCCCGGGGGCGGGTGGTGGAGATATTTGGTCCCGAATCCTCGGGTAAAACCACCGTGGCGCTGCATGTGATTGCCCAGGCCCAGCAGGCCGGAGGCACCGCGGCGTTTATTGACGCCGAACACGCTTTGGACGCATCATATGCGGGCAAAATTGGCGTGGATATAGACAACCTGTATGTATCCCAGCCCGATACCGGGGAACAGGCGCTCGAAATTGCGGAGCATTTGGTGCGCAGCGGCGCCATAGACGTCGTGGTAATCGACAGTGTGGCGGCGCTGGTGCCCCGGGCTGAAATTGAAGGCGAAATGGGCGACGCCCACGTGGGACTGCAGGCCAGGCTGATGTCCCAGGCGCTGCGCAAGCTTACCGGCGTGATTAGCAAGTCCCGCTGCACTGCCATATTTATCAACCAACTTAGGGAAAAGGTGGGCGTAATGTTCGGCAACCCGGAAACCACCCCGGGAGGCCGGGCGCTTAAATTTTATGGCTCGGTCCGGCTGGACGTGCGCCGGATCGAGAGTTTGAAACAGGGCAGCGATATCATCGGTAACCGGACCAGGGTCAAAGTGGTTAAAAACAAGGTGGCCCCTCCTTTTAAACAAGCCGATTTTGACATCATGTACGGAACCGGCATTTCCAGGGAAGGCTGCATTATTGACATGGCGGTGGATCTGGGAATAGTGAACAAGAGCGGCACCTGGTACTCATACCGGGACGAGAGACTGGGCCAGGGGCGGGAAAACGTCAAGGAATTATTGGCGGAACGTCCCGAATTGGCCGGTGATATTGAAAATCAGGTCCGGCGTCAGGTCGGATTGCCATACAGGGAAGATGCCAAACCACAGGCCACGGCGGCAAACGGCGCCAAGGTGGAGTAGGTATGCCGGAAGCCGCCTTTAAAAAGGCCAGGGACAGGTGTTACAAACTACTGGCCCATCGTTCCAGAACCGTATATGAACTGCAAACCCGGCTTGAAAAGGCCGGGTTTGAGGCGTCGGTTATAGAAGCGGTATTAACCTCTTTATCGGAGCAGAAGTTGCTTGACGACCGGCTATTTGCCCGGGAATGGATTGCCGGTCGCCTGGCGGCCAAACCGGTGGGGAGCGGATACCTGTGGGCCGAGCTGCTGCAAAAGGGTGTGGACAGGGAAATTATTGCCGGCGAGCTGCATGGTTACGACGAGGATTGCCAGTATGAGGCGGCTTTGCGCCTGGCTTACGGCAAAATGAAACCGGGCACTGAAATTAAATGGCGGCGCATAGCCGGTCTATTATTCCGGCGCGGTTTCGGGAGGTCCGTCATTAACAAGGTATACCGCACCATAGTTGAAGATGGCCGGTTTGATATATCTTGACAGGGTTACGGAAAAAAAGTAAAATTACATTCGGGAGAAATTAGAATTGGAACCAACCGGCCTTCGGGTTTTTTATATATATTTTTTTAATCTATGCTTAAAAAAATATATTGTCCTGAACAATCAGGGAAAATGTATGCCCGTGATTACTTAACTGTATATTTCATACGGTGCGCTGCGTTGATGCGGGAATGTATGTTTTCTTCCAACCGTTGGCGGACAAACTATATTAAAAGGTCCGATTCTTTTTCTTACCGAGAGCAACACTCGGTGTTTTTTTTGTTGAATCAACCGAAAATAATCCGATTTTAAAGCATAGGAGGTGAAAACTTGGGCCCTGATTCAATAACAACAATAGTAATTGCCGGCATTTTGGGTCTTTTAGGTTTTGGCGCCGGTTTCCTGGCCAGGAAAATGATTGCCGAAAGCAAAATCGCTTCCGCCGAGATTCAAGCCAAAAGTATGCTGGATGAAGCGAACAAGGAAGTCGAGCGAAAAAAACGCGAAGCCGTGCTGGAAGCCAAAGAAGAAATACTCAAGCACCGCAACGAAATGGAAAGGGAAAACAAGGAGCGCAGAAACGAACTCCAAAGACTTGAGCGCAGGCTGGTTCAGAAGGAAGAATCACTGGACCGCAAAACTGAAGGCATCGAAAAGAAAGAAGAGCAGTTAAGCCGCAAGGATGCTGAAGTGGAGAAACTCAAAGCGGAGCTGTCCTCCCTGTGTACCCGCCAGATGGCTGAACTGGAAAGGGTATCGGGATTGACGTCCGAAGAGGCAAGGCAACTTCTCCTTTCCGATGTAGAGAAGGAAATCCAGCATGAAGCAGCAATTTTGATTAAAGAAATTGAAAACAAGGCCAAGGAAGAAGGCGAAAAACGGGCCAGGGAAGTAATTACCTCGGCCATCCAGCGATGTGCGGCCGACCATGTGGCCGAAACCACCGTGGCAGTTATTCCGCTCCCCAACGACGAGATGAAAGGGCGGATTATCGGCCGGGAGGGCAGAAACATCAGAGCCTTTGAGACGGCCACCGGGATAGATTTGATCATTGACGATACCCCCGAGGCGGTAATACTGTCGGGTTTTGACCCGATTCGCCGCGAAACGGCCCGGATCGCCCTGGAAAAACTGATTGTCGACGGGCGCATCCATCCGGCCCGGATTGAGGAAATGGTTGAAAAAGCCCGCAAGGAAGTGGAGCAGCAAATCCGCGAAGCCGGCGAACAGGCGGTATTCGATACCGGTGTGCACGGACTGCATCCGGAACTGGTTAATTTGCTGGGCCGGCTTAAATACCGCACCAGTTATGGTCAAAATGTACTCAAGCATTCCGTTGAGGTAGCCCACTTAGGCGGTCTGATGGCTGCGGAACTTGGAGTGGACATTCAGTTGGCCAAACGGGCGGGATTGCTGCACGATATCGGTAAAGCGGTGGACCATGAGGTGGAAGGACCCCACGTAACCATCGGGGTGGAGTTGGCTCAGAAATACAGGGAAAACAAGGATGTTATCCATGCCATAGCCGCTCACCATGGCGACGAGGAACCAAAAACCATTGTGGCCGGTCTGATTCAAGCGGCGGACGCCATATCTGCGGCTCGTCCCGGCGCCAGGCGCGAAACCCTTGAAGCTTATATCAAGCGGTTGCAGAAGCTTGAGGAGATTGCCGGAACATTCGAGGGTGTGGAAAAATCATATGCCATCCAGGCCGGGCGAGAAATTAGAATTATGGTCAAACCCGATAAAGTGGACGACCTTGGCGCAGTCAAGCTGGTCAGGGAGATAGCCAAAAGGATCGAAAATGAACTGGACTACCCGGGACAAATTAAGGTCATGATCATTCGGGAAACCCGGGTGGTGGATTACGCCAAATAAGAAAACAAACGATCTCTTACCGGGAATATTCCAAGTAAGAGATCGTTTTTTAATTTTTCTGGAAAATTTTTTAACTAATGAAGATAATCCGGCCGGCAGGAATATAAGCGCCGGTAAAGAAGTTAAACTTGATTATGTGTGCCTGATCGGAAGGAAGGTGTGCCTATTGCAGGCAAGGTTAAAGGGCGGGGAAAATGTTACCGACAGCGTGGGACTCTTGATATCCATCCTGGTCAGATATCCCCAGGTGGCGGCCATCAATTTTGACCCGGAAGAGCATTTGCTGAAGTTCGACTTTATTTGTGCACGGGCTGTTGAAGGAAACGAGATGCGGCAGTTTGAAACGCATGTCCTTGACCATATACGGGCTTTAAATTTCCTCGAAAAAAGAGAGATCCCCCTGGTTGAGATTACCCATCAGGTTTTTAATGATCTAACAGTGATTGAAATTAAGCGGGATGTGGAAACACTGGCTTTGGATGAAATAAACCTGGTGGCTGAAGTGTTTTATCAGTATTGGGAAAGGGATTTAATTTCCGACCCGGGAGAACACCTGATTGAGGAAGATCTGGTGGTCCAGGATGAGATTATCGAACATATGCTTGAGAGTGTACGGGATTCCGTGGGCAATAAAAAACTTTACGCTTTCCGGGAAGAGGGAAGAGTACTTGTTTTCAATAAATAGGTGGTTTTTATCTTGAGTATTAGAATTTTAATGATTGGTGATGTTGTGGGACGCCCGGGACGACGGGCGGTGATTGAGAATGTTCCGGGTCTGGTGCGGGACGAAGGAATAAACCTGACCATAGCCAACGGTGAAAACGCCGCCGGTGGCAACGGCATCACCAGGGAAGTGGCCAATGAGCTTTTTTCGGCCGGCGTGGAAGTAATAACCATGGGCAACCATGTGTGGAATAAAAAAGAAATATTTAACCTTATCGCCAGGGAAGAGCGGATTATCAGGCCCGGGAACTATCCGCCCGGCGCACCGGGTGCGGGATTCGGCCGGTATGAAACAAAAAACGGCGTCAAGGTGGGGGTATTTAACTTATCCGGGCGCGTATTCATGCCCGGTTTGGACTGCCCTTTCCGGAAAGCCGAGGAAGTGATCCAGGTTTTACGTGAGTGGAGCAATATTATCCTGTTGGACTTTCATGCCGAAGCCACGTCTGAAAAAATTGCCATGGCCTATCATCTGGAAGGCAGGCTATCCGCGGTATGCGGCACCCACACCCATGTGCAGACCGCCGACGAGCGGGTGCTTCCCGGAGGTACGGCTTATATTACCGATGTGGGCATGACCGGACCGCTGGACTCGGTAATCGGCGTCAAAAAGGAAGCGGTGTTGGAAAAATTCATCACCCAGATGCCCAGAAAATTTGAAGTAGCCGCCGGGCCATATCAATTTAACGCTGTGATCATTGATATCGACATCCAAACAGGGAGGGCGAAAAACATAAAACGGGTCCAAAATTATGAGTAACGACTAATTAACGTCCGATAAATAACATATAAATTAAAAAAATTCAAAAATATTAAAAAAATTTAATCCTGGGAAAGGAATTTTATACGGGCCGAAGAATATATTTTATGAAATAATGTAGCAAGAGTCTTTGCAGCGAAGAAGGAGGTTCGATATGGAAGTGTTAAAAGTTGCAGCAAAATCCAATCCAAATTCTGTGGCCGGTGCACTGGCGGGAGTGCTGAGGGAGCGCGGCTGCTGTGAAATCCAGGCCATCGGTGCAGGCGCATTAAACCAGGCTGTTAAGGCGGTGGCCATCGCCAGGGGGTTTGTGGCGCCAAGCGGAGTGGATTTAATCTGCATCCCGGCATTTACCGATATCATTATCGACGGAGAAGAAAGAACCGCCATCAAGCTTATTGTCGAACCCCGATAACGCACACAACGATATTATTTTTAATAAGGATAAATGAAAAAAACCTGTTTGTTCTACCATAACGGAATAAACGGGTTTTTAATTTGGGGAGGATTGGAAAGTGGGTATTTCATTTAAACTAATCGTAGATGGGCACTGTGATACTCTCACGGCGGCTCCGGGGCAAAACCGGGACATTGGCCGGCTTTCCCGGCACGGACAGCTGGACCTGCCGCGGATGGTCGCCGGGGGTGTTAACGTGCAGTTTTTTGCCGCTTTTATCTCGCCCAGGTTTAAAGACTGGGCGCTTAAAAAATGCCTGCAGTATATAGACGATTTTTACATGCTGATGGAAAAACACAAGGAAGCTGTTGAGCCCGCTTTCAATGCAGGCGAGATCAGAAAAATCACTGCTGCCGGAAAAATTGCCGCGCTTCTGTCGGTGGAGGGAGGCGAGGCCCTGTCCGGGGATCTTGCCGTACTTAGGATGCTGTACAGGTTGGGGGTGCGTTCGATTACATTAACCTGGAACGGGCGCAACGAACTGGGGGACGGAGTCGGTGAGGGTGATTCAGCCGGAGGGCTAAGCCAATATGGTCGCACAGTGGTCAGTGAAATGAACCGGCTGGGTATGCTGGTGGATGTTTCTCACCTCAGCGAAAAGGGTTTTTGGGATGTGGCCGGGGTTTCCGGGCAGCCCTTCGCCGCCACTCACGCCAATTGCTACGCCCTTTGCAAACACCCGCGCAACCTGACCGATGCTCAAATTGAGCACCTGGCTAAAACAGGCGGTGTGGTGGGCCTGTCATTCGTACCGGCATTTGTTCACCCTGCCAAACCGGATCTGAACAGTTTGATCCGGCACATTGACCATATTGCGTCCCGTTTCGGTACCCAATGTATCGGGCTGGGTTCTGATTTTGACGGTATGGACGATTATTTGCCCGGATTGGAAGACGCCGGCTGTATTCCCCGGCTGGCCGAGGAATTGTTAGCCCGGGGTTACAGTTATGATCACGTTTCTGATATAATGGGAGGAAATTGGATGCGTTTGCTGGAAAGTGTACTAAAATGAGTGTTCGAATTCGAAGCGGATCTCGCACGGACTTTTCGAACCTCTTCTTAAATAAGCATTTGGGGATACGGGTGATTGATAATGTTTGCTGACTTGCACGTCCATACCAGCGCCTCGGACGGCACAAGCTCTCCGGCGGAAGTTGTCCGCATGGCCGGCCTGGCCGGGCTGCGGGCTGTAGCCGTTACGGACCACGATACAATGGAAGGCGTAAGCGCCGCCCAGGACACGGCAGCTTCAGCCGGTATAGACGTACTGGGTGGAGTGGAGCTGAGCACCGATTACGACGGACTGGAAGTGCACGTGTTAGGTTACTGCGTCGACCCGGCTGAACCTGTGTTTCAGGGGTATCTCAGTGCTTTCAGGAATGCCCGGTTCACCCGCGCCGAAAACATGGTTAACAAATTGCGTGCGCTGGGGGTAAACATTAGCCTGGACAATGTTTTGGCCCAGGCGGGCGCCGGTTCGGTGGGCCGGCCGCATATCGCCCGGGCGCTTATGGCGGCAGGCCAAATAAACAGCATGGCCGAAGCTTTTGACCGGTATATCGGCTTCGGGAAGGCGGCTTACGTGCCGCGTCTGAAATACAGGCCGGAGGAAATGATTAAGGCTGTAATCGAGGCCGGGGGGGTACCGGTGCTGGCCCATCCGGGCATTACCTGCAAAGACGACCTGTTGCTTGCTTTAATAGAAGCGGGGCTGCAGGGTTTGGAGGTAGCTCATCCCCAACACACCCGGGAAATGGAGCGGCATTATCGTGAGCTTTGCCGCAGCCATGGACTGATTGCCACCGGCGGTTCCGATTTTCACGGGACCGGGGTGGCCGGGCACGGATTCCTGGGTGAAGCCGTAACACCGTATGAGACGGTACTGCAGCTGTGTGAACAGGCAGTCAAAAACCGCCGTTTAAATCGCGGAAATACTAAAACGGGCGCGGGTGAAAGATAATTGGAAAAAGCGTACAGGTTACACAAACTGTCATCAGCGATATTCAATGAAATGGACGAATTGAAAAAACAGGTGGAGCAAAGAGGAGTGCAGGTGATTAACCTGGGCGTGGGCAGCCCCGATCAGCCTCCCGCTCCGCATATAATTGAGGCCATGCACCGGGCACTCGACAAACCCGATAATTACGATTACCCCCTGGCGGGTAAAATAGAGCTGCACCGGGCACTGACCCGGTGGTATTTGAAACGGTTCGGGGTGGAATTGGACCCTGTTTCCGAAGTGCTGACGCTGATGGGCTCCCAGGACGGTCTGGGACATATTGCCCTGGCTTTCGTAAATCCGGGTGACATCGTGCTGGTTCCGGACCCCGGTTACCCCATCTATTATGCCGGCATCCTGTTGGCCGAGGGCGAAATTTTCCCCATGCCTCTGGTGGCCCGGAATAAATTCCTTCCGGACCTGGAGTCGATCCCCGGAGACGTTGCCCGCCGGGCCAAGATGATGTGGATTAATTATCCCAACAATCCGGTGGCGGCAGTGGCCGACAGGGGGTTTTTCGCGCGGGTGGCCGAGTTTGCCCGGGAATACAACATCCTGGTTTGTCATGATCTGGCTTATGCCGAACTGGCCTTTGACGGGTATCAACCGGTGAGCTTTCTGGAAATTGCCGGCGCTAAAGATGTGGGGATCGAGTTTTATTCGCTGTCCAAGACCTATAACATGGCGGGCTGCCGCATCGGGTTTGCAGCGGGCAGCCCTGAGGTATTGTCCGCTTTGAATCAGGTTAAGTCCAACATTGATTACGGCGTGTTCAAGGTGGTACAGGAAGCGGGCGTCGCCGCCCTGGAAGGGCCGCAGGCGTGCGTGGCGCAGACTGCCGAAACTTACCGGCGGCGGCGTGATGTGCTGGTGCATGGTTTGGCCCGCCTGGGCTGGTCCGTACCCAGTCCCGGGGCGACCATGTTTATGTGGGCTCCGCTGCCGCCGGGATATGATAAACCGGCCAGGGAATTCGCCCTGGAGCTGCTTAACCGCACCGGAGTGCTGGTTATTCCGGGCACGGCCTTTGGGGAACAGGGGGAAGGTTATGTGCGTATCGCCCTGGTCAGGGATGAATCCGCTTTAACAGAGGCAGTGGAGCGAATCGGCGGTTTCCTGCTGGCCTGTTAACGGGCCCGGCCGCGGATTGAATATGCAAACCCGGCGTCACGTCTAATTAAATGCAACCCGGCATATGCTATTAGTAACATGTTGCATGGGGTGATACGGTGGAGCATTATGGGGACCTGAAGTTTTTTCAGTACCGGGTCAGGGAACTGGAGGAGAAGGTGGAACAACTCCGCCTGAGCAGGAGAGTGCTGATGAACCTGGTGGAAAAACTGGAAAAGGAGAAAACGGGCATTCTGGCACGGCTGGAAACAGAAAACCGCCGTTTGCATCGGGATAACAACAAATATGCGCGACGGCTTTTAAAGAAAAACAGCCAACTGGTGGAATTGCAATCCAAACTGAAAGGCCATTCCAATTAAATTAATGGTTTCGCAGATCCCTCTTGTCCACGAGGGTTCTTTTTCTTTCCAAATACCCAGCTTTTTTAAATTCCTTTAATGTTTGAGTGTTTCATACCGGCGGAGCAATGATTCTTTCCCGCCGACTATGATATAATGTTCAAGTGAGGTGTTGATGGCATGAAAATCGCCGTAATAGACGGCCAGGGTGGCGGTATCGGCAAACATATCATGGACAGGCTCAGGCGGGAACTGCCCGATGATACTGAGTTTTTAGCCCTGGGTACCAACGCGCTGGCCACCTCGGTGATGCTCCGTTCCGGAGCCAACGAAGGTGCGACGGGAGAAAACGCCGTGGTGTTCAACGCTTCCCGGGTGGACATCATTGTGGGACCGGTGGGCATCATGTTTCCCCACGCCATGTCCGGCGAACTGACTCCGGCCATGGCCGAAGCCGTTGCTGCCAGCCCGGCTCCCAAGGTTCTCCTTCCCCTGACCCGGGCAGGGGTTAATATTATCGGATTGAAGGCTGAGCCGCTCCCCCACCTGGTGGACGAACTGGTGCAAAAGGTTAAGGAACTGGCGGGGGGTAAGTAAGGAACAGGGAGGCTTTTAAATGGCCGGAAAAGTAATCCTGATTACCGGTGGCGCGCGCAGCGGGAAAAGCGAAGTGGCCGAAGAGTTGGCCGCCTCTTTTTCGGATGCAGTAATTTACCTGGCCACCGCCGGGGTGTACGACGAGGAAATGAAAGACCGGGTGCAAAAACACCGGGAACGGCGTCCTGCGGGCTGGGTCACGGTGGAGGAAACCCATCGTCTGGCCCGGGCGTTAAGGGCGGTGCCGCATGGTTCCTGCGTGCTTGTTGACTGTTTGACCTTATGGATAACAAATTTACTGCTTGATAATTCACCTTCTGAAGAATACATAATTGAGGAAACGGTGCGGGTGATTGAAACAGCCCGTGACAGGGATTTAATCCTGATCCTGGTCAGTAACCAGGTTGGCTGCGGCGTGGTGCCGGACAACCGGTTGGGCCGTTTATTTCGTGATGTCGCCGGGCGGGTCAACCGGCAGGTGGCCGATCTGGCCGACCGGGTTTACCTGGTTACGGCCGGGATACCGGTGGAGCTTAAAACTCTGGCGGCCAAAATCGGAAGGGAGGAAATATAATGCCGGCCAGGACGATTATGGTGCAGGGAACTGCCTCACACGCCGGAAAAAGCGTTTTGACAGCGGCGCTGTGCCGGATTTTTTTTCAGGACGGTTACCGGGTGGCGCCTTTTAAGTCGCAGAACATGGCGTTGAACTCTTTTGTTACCGCCGACGGCTGTGAAATGGGCCGGGCTCAGGTTGTACAGGCCGAAGCGGCGGGTATTCCACCGGCGGTGGAAATGAACCCCATACTACTCAAGCCCACGGGGGAGTCGGCTTCACAGGTGGTGCTGCTGGGCCGCCCGCTGGATAACTACACCGCCCAAAGCTATCATAACGATCTGGCCGGCAAATTGTGGTCTGTGGTGACCAACTCTCTGGACTCATTGCGCCAAAAATTCGATATCGTGGTTATCGAGGGCGCGGGCAGCCCGGCGGAAATTAATCTGCAGGATACAGAGATTGTTAACATGCGGGTAGCCCGGGAAGCCGGTGCGCCGGTATTGCTGGTGGCGGATATTGACCGGGGGGGCGCGCTGGCGTCGGTGGTGGGTACCCTGGAACTGCTGGACCCGGAGGACCGCAAGCGGGTGCAGGGGATTATTATCAACAAGTTTCGCGGCGATGTGGGATTGTTCCAGCCGGCGGTTGATTTTCTGGAAGGCAGAACCGGGGTGCCCGTGCTGGGTATCGTGCCGCATTTTCATGATTTATATATCATGGACGAGGATTCGGTGTCCATGGAGAAAAAGAACTATCAAGCCGCCGGGACCGGCGACAAGGTGGAAATCGCCGTTTTGCGTACGCCCCGGATATCCAATTTCACCGATTTCGATCCCTTCGAAAACGAACCCGATGTATACATGCGTTATGTGGGGCGGGATAATTCGCTGGGTGAGCCGGATATGGTGATCATCCCGGGCAGTAAAAATACCATTGAGGATCTGATGTACCTCAAACAAACCGGTCTGGCGGGAGAAATTGTACGGCTGGCCCGTCAGGGGACGGCGGTGGTTGGTATCTGCGGCGGTTTTCAGATGCTGGGCACTGAACTTTTAGATCCGGACCATACCGAATCATCCATCGAGCGGATGGCCGGGTTGGGCCTTTTGGAGATGCAGACTATATTCGCCCGGGACAAGGTTACGTCCCAGGTGCGGGCCCGGGTTGCCGGGACGGGTAGTCTCCTTGGCGGATATAGCGGTGCACTGGAGGGTTATGAAATACATATGGGGCGTACCGACCTGGGTCCCGGTGTGAAAAACGCCTTTCAAATCAATACCCGTTCCGGAAAGGAAGTAAACCTGCCGGACGGGGCCGAAAACGCCGCAGGTACGGTATGGGGCACGTATATTCACGGCGTATTTGATGAAGACGGTTTCAGAAGGCATATCATCAATTATTTAAAGCGCCGGAAAGGTCTTGACGTCATGGAGCATGAACAGGGAATAAGCGCCGTGGAGAGACGGGAGCAGGGATACGACCAGTTGGCCGATCTGGTGCGTACCAACCTGGACATGATCAAGGTCTATCAATTGCTTGGAATGTAAGCAGATGCTGATATTTTTCCTGCAAGCCCTGATGGGATACATCATTGATATTTTGATTGGCGATCCGCCCCGGCTGCCGCACCCGGTGGTGCTAATCGGCAAAAGCATAGCCCGGCTGGAGGGGGCGGCCGGAAAGCTGTTTCATTCGCCGGCGGGTCTTAAAACGGCCGGTGTAATTCTGGCCGTCGTTGTTACCGGGGGCAGCTTCGGGGTTACCGCCCTGCTGCTTTATGCTTTGCGGGAGGTAAGTCAGCTGCTGTTCTTTTTGTCCGGCGCCTGGCTGGTGTCCACGACCATTGCCACAAAGGGGCTGGCGGTGGCGGCCCGGGAGATAAAACAGCTGCTGGCCGGCGGCGATTTGCCGGGAGCCCGCCGGCAGGTAGGCATGATTGTGGGCCGGGATACCGCTGACATGGACGGCCGGGACGTGACCCGGGCCACTGTGGAAACTGTGGCGGAAAATTTTGTCGATGCCGTGGCGGCACCCCTTTTTTACGCCTTTTTGGGCGGCCCGGCCCTGGCCATGGCCTACCGGGCCGTAAACACCCTGGATTCCATGCTGGGATATAAAAATGAGAAATATATGCATCTGGGCTGGGCATCGGCCAGGCTGGACGACCTGGCCGGGTATGTGCCGGCCCGTTTGGCGGGCGGCTTGCTTTTGTTTGCCGCCTGGCTTTCCAACCGGAACTGGCGGCGGGCCTGGCAGGCCTGGCACCGGGACGCGGCCAAACACCCCAGCCCCAACAGCGGCATCCCGGAATCGGTGATGGCCGGTACGCTGGGCATCCGGCTGGGCGGTCGAAACGTGTACGGCGGCGTGGTTTCCCACCGCGCCTTCATGGGGGAGCCCTGCGAAGAACTGCGGCCGGACCATATTACCCGCGCGGTGGACATGCTTTACCTGGGGTCGCTGGCCGCGGTGCTTTGGGCGGCGATTTTTGTGCTGGCGGTCCGGTGGCTTTGGACAAGTCCGGTTTTTTAATGGGGAAAGGAGTAATCAGGCAGTGGGTGATTATCCGCGCATACTGATTGCCGGTACGCACAGCGGAGCGGGCAAGACAACCATAGCCACCGCATTGATGTCCGCGCTCAGCGAATCGGGTTTAAAGGTCCAGCCCTTTAAGGTAGGGCCGGATTACATAGATCCTGGTTTTCACCAGGTGGCCACCGGACGGACTTCCAGGAATCTGGATACTTTGTTCCTGGGCCGGGACGGGGTGCGGGAAGTTTTTCAGCGGGCGGCCGCGAACGCCGATATCAGCGTTATCGAAGGCGTGATGGGCCTTTACGACGGTGTCGGCTCCGGTGACGAGGGAAGTTCGGCCCGGGTGGCAGAACTTTTGCAGTGCCCGGTGCTGCTGGTTGTGGACGCCCGCTCCATGGCGGCCAGTGCCGCGGCGGTGGTGTGGGGTTTTGCCCGTTTGCCCGGGGGCGTGCCCCTGGCAGGCGTGATCTTGAACCGGATCGCCGGGCCGCGTCACCTGGAAGTGCTCAAAACCGCCATCGAAGGCAAAACCGGGGTTCCGGTGGTGGGGGGGATACCCCGTAACCTGGATTTGCAGATGCCTGAAAGGCACCTGGGGTTGGTGCCCAGCGCGGAAACCGGGGCGGTGCAAGAACTGGTGCAATCACTGGCCCGCCGGGTGGCTCCGTACCTGGAGATGGAAAAAATCATCCGGCTGGCCGGAGGTCTCCGGCATACCATGGTAGAAACAAAAATTTTTGCCGTGCAGCCCGGTGAACCCGTGCGCCTGGGTATAGTCAGGGACAGAGCCTTTAATTTTTATTACCGGGATGGGTTGGATTTGCTTGAGGCCCTGGGGGCGGAGCTGGTTTACTGCAGTGCCCTGGACGACCCGGCGCTGCCGGAGGATTTGGACGGTTTGTATATTGGCGGCGGTTTTCCGGAAATGTTTCTGGAGCAGCTCGGGGGCAATAAATCTTTTGCGGCTGATGTGCAATTTCATGTGCAACGCGGTTTGCCGCTTTTCGCCGAATGCGGGGGCTTGATGTATCTCTGCGACAGTATTGTTGATTTTAACGGGCGGGAATGGGCCGGCGCCGGTATTCTGCCGGTCCGCTGCCGCATGGAACAGAAAAGGGTGGCATTGGGCTACGTGACGGCAACCGCGCTGCGCGACAATATACTGGTGCCCGCAGGCGCTTCATTACGGGGGCACGAGTTCCACTATTCCCGTATTGAAGGGGCCGGGCTAACGCCGGCTTACCGCCTGTGTAAACCCGGCGGCGCTGACGGCCACCTGGACGGTCACGCCGCCGGCAACCTGCTGGCCACGTACCTGCACATCCATTTTGCCGGTTCACCCGGGGCAGCCCGGGGGTTCTTGGCGTCATGCGCGGCGTACCGCCGGCGGAGGAGGGAGAAAGTTCAATGATGCATACCGAATACCGCCACGGCGGGGATATCTTTGGAGCGGCCAGGAATATAGGCGGTTCCGTCAGTGATATTTATGATTTCAGCGCCAATATCAACCCCCTTGGTCCTCCGCCGGCGGCACTCAGGGCCATCAAGGACAGCCTTGGTTTAATTCAACATTATCCCGATCCCCACTGCGGCGATCTGCGGCGGGCTCTGTCTGTTTATCTGGGGGTACCCGAGGAAAATATGCTGCCCGGCAACGGCGCGTCGGAATTAATTTACCTGCTGGCCAGGGTGATCGGCTGCCGGCGGGTGGTGGTGCCCCAACCCACCTTCATTGAATATGCCGAGGCGGTCACCGCCGCCGGAGGTACGGTGATTGAAGTGCCCATGCGTGAGGAGGAAGGATTCGCGCTGCCGGTGGTGAGCCTGATACGGGAATTGAAAAAAGCGGACGCGATATTTATCTGCAACCCCAACAACCCCACCGGCAGAGTGGAAAAAAACGCCCTGATCCGGCCCATTGTGGATGAAGCGACCCTGGCAGGTAAAACAGTGGTGGTGGACGAAGCTTTTATGGATTTCGTATTGGACGCCGGACAGTGCACGGTACTGCCGCTGCTGGAAAAAAATCCGGGTCTGGTGGTGCTTTACTCGCTGACTAAATTCTTTGCCGTCCCGGGCCTGCGGCTGGGGTTGGCGGTTGCTTCGGCGCCGATAATCAGGGCACTGGAAACCTTGAAAGATCCCTGGAGCGTCAATATCCTGGCTCAGGTGGCGGGAACCGCCGCCCTGTCGGACAGGGAATACATGGACCAAACCAGGCAATTGGTGAAAGAGGAGCGGGAATTCCTGTGCCGCTCAATATCACTGATTCCGGGTCTGTCGGCTCTTAAAGGCGAAGCCAACTACCTGTTGATCAAGATTACCCGGGATGACGTTAAATCCACGGAACTGGCGGCGCAGACCGCCAAAAACGGCGTGCTGGTAAGGGACTGTTCCACTTTTAGCGGCCTGGGTCACCGGTACATCAGGGTGGCGGTCAGGTCGCGCCGTGAAAATGTAGTGCTGCTTGAAGCACTGAGAGGAGCTATGGAAGGGGTTTAAAATGGGCTGCAGGATACATCTGATCAGACATGGTGAAACAATTTGGAACAAGGACGCCAGGTTTCAGGGCCGGGCCGATATTCCGCTCAGCGAGCAGGGAATAGAGCAGGCCCGGGCCCTGGGCTGCCGCCTGGAATGTTACAACTTTGCCGCTTTTTTCTCCAGCGGCCTGTCCCGGGCCAGGCATACCGCGGAACTGATTGCCGCGCCCCATGGGTTGCCGGTGAAAGTGGTTAAAGGGCTGGAGGAAATCAGTTTTGGCGATTGGGAAGGTTTAACCTCCAAAGAAATCAAAGAACGTTACAGTGATATTTCTTCGGCCTGGTGGGCCAATCCCTTTGAAACAAGGATCCCGGGCGGCGAGACCCTCGCCGAAATGGCGGCCCGCGCCACTGTCTCCATCAAGGAAATTGTAGATAAGCATCCTGATGATAATGTGTGCGTGGTTGCCCACGGCGGCGTCATCAGAAGTATTGTGGGCACGGCACTGGGTCTGGACCTGAATTATTACTGGCGCCTGCGTCAGGACAACGCTTCATTGACCATTATCGAATTTTACGGCTGGGATAAGGCCATCCTGATGCTGTATAACGACATCAGCCACCTGGGAGCCGGACTGGTTCCCCCGGTGTAAAGAACACTTTTGGTCATGCACCCGCTTTCCGGCACATATATTTGGACAAGACGCTCTTTGCCGGGGGGGGGGAATGCATGGAAACCTTCAGCCATAAAACCGTGCTGATTTTTTTTACGTCTTTGGGCATTATGCTGGGCGCTTCGGTGGTGGGCTCCCTGGCCGCGCTGCTGGTTGGGGAGCCGCCGGTGGGTACTTTACTCAAGCTGGCCCGGGAGATTAAAATATGGGCCATTGTGGCGGCCATCGGGGGTACTTTTTCCACCTTCGAGATTCTGGAGACCGGCCTGTTCCAGGGCGAAGTACGGGCGGTGGTCAAACAGCTGTTATATATAATCAGTGCCTTGGCCGGTGCGCAGCTTGGGCATTACCTGCTGCTTGCCATATCAGGTGAGGCAAAATGAAACGATTGCTGCCCAGGGTAGCGCTATTTATTCTGGGGATAATCCTCGGCGCGTCTGCCGCCAATGTTATCGCCGGGGATACGGTGGACGCGCTGCATATGGAAAACAGATTGTTAAAACAGCGGCTGACGACAGTGGAAAACGATTTGCACCAGCTGGAGGAAAAAAAACAAACACCACAGAGAGTAATCACCAAAATCACTTCCAGGGTTGATTTTCACGCGGAATGTGATTTAACGGATTATGAAAAAAACGCCGCCGGGCTGAAAGTGGAGCAAAACGTGCGGGAATGGCTGCAGCCGGTTTTGGGACAGGATCTGGAGACGGTTGACTACCAGTTGGTCCCCCGGATTGTTGATCACCGGGAAATTGAAGTGGAGGGCAAAAAAATCAGCCTTAAAGTTGAACTGGTGGTTATTTCCGAAAACCTGACGGTATACGTTGAAGTGCTGCCGGTCAAGGAGCGGTTGTAAATAATGAAAGCACCGCCCGGGCATGCTACCTTTATAAATGAAAGTTCGAAAAGGAGCGCACTTTTCGAACAACCTTAAAAAAGGAGTGTCCGGAAAATGGAAGAATACATCCGTTCAAGGGTCCCCTGGAGCACCGAGCCGAGTTTAAAATTCAAGGCTTCCGAAGTTGGAATAGATGAAGACGACTTAATTGAAGGAATCAAAGAGGGTAAATCGGATACCGAAATGGCAGAGGAATTCGACGTCACTGAAAAACTGATTCAAAACCTGCGTGATCATTTCATGCGTTACGGCCTGGGCTCCATCATGGGGCAGGACTGACAGGCCTGCCTGAAACAGGCTCCTCAGACAACAAATTATATCCCCTTGTTCAGGCCCGGTATGCTATAATAAAAAAATATACTTTACGGACAGTCTGTATGAGGGGAGTGAGGGGACATATTACCCGATAAATTCGGCAAAACAGGATTGACCTTTGACGACGTGCTGCTGGTTCCCGCGGCGTCGGAAATTTTGCCCCGCGATGTTGTTACAGCCACCCGGCTGACTAAAAAAATATCCCTGAATATCCCCCTGATGAGCGCCGGAATGGATACGGTCACCGAATCACGGATGGCCATTGCCATGGCCAGGGAAGGCGGCATCGGGGTGATCCACAAAAACATGCCTATCGAGCGCCAGGCCATGGAAGTCGACCGGGTGAAAAGGTCGGAACACGGTGTTATTTCGGATCCCATTTTTCTTGGGGCGAATAATTCCGTCAGTGAAGCGCTGGTGTTAATGGAACGCTACCGCATTTCCGGCGTGCCGGTGGTGGAGAACGGCAAGCTGGTGGGTATTCTGACCAACCGGGATTTGCGTTTTGAAAAAGACCTGGATAAGCTGGTCGGCGACGCCATGACCAAAATAAATTTAGTCACCGCGCCGGTGGGAACAAACCTGGAACAGGCCAAAGAAATTCTGCAAAAGTATAAAATTGAAAAATTGCCCATTGTGGATGATGATTTTAACCTGCGCGGTTTAATCACCATCAAAGATATAGAAAAGGCCAGGCAGTTTCCTTTATCTGCCAAGGACGATGGGGGCAGGTTGCTGGTGGCCGCCGCCGTCGGAGTGTCCGCCGACACCATGGCAAGGGTGGAGGCGTTGGCAGCCGCCAGGGTTGACGCCGTAGTTATCGACACTGCACACGGTCATTCCCTGGGCGTTTTAAAGACAGTGGAAAAAGTTAGAAACAGATATCCCGATATCCAGATCATCGGCGGTAACGTGGCCACGCCGGAGGGTACCCGGGATTTAATAGCCGCCGGTGTTGACGCGGTAAAGGTCGGCATCGGGCCGGGTTCGATTTGTACCACCAGGGTGGTGGCCGGTGTGGGTGTTCCGCAAATCTCTGCTGTATATGATTGTGCTACGGAGGGGGCCAAACACGGCATCCCGGTTATCGCTGATGGCGGCATCAAGTATTCCGGAGATGTGGTTAAAGCCATCGCCGCCGGCGCCGACGTGGTTATGCTGGGCAGCCTGTTGGCCGGTTGTGAGGAAAGCCCCGGGGAAATGGAGATTTACCAGGGCCGCAGTTACAAGGTGTATCGCGGTATGGGTTCGCTGGGGGCCATGAAGGACGGCAGCAAGGACAGGTACTTCCAGGAAAACGAACAGAAACTGGTTCCGGAAGGCGTCGAGGGCCGGGTTCCTTACCGGGGGACCCTGGCGGATACGGTGTTTCAACTGATTGGCGGTCTCCGGGCGGGTATGGGGTATTGCGGCACCGCCACCATCCATGACCTGAAGACCAAAACCACGTTTACCCGCATTACCGCTGCGGGCTTGCGGGAAAGCCATCCCCACGACGTGGTGATTACCAAGGAGGCGCCTAATTACAGCCTGCGTTAAAGATAATTGACCACTTAACGGCAATCCGAGCCGGTCTCTAAAATATGAGACCGGCTTTTCATGTTTTTATTAGGAAAAAAATAACAAAAATTTATAAAATTGGGAAGGATTAAATGGCAATATATAGAATTCATAGATGAGAAAATTAATATTTAATATTAATTAGGTGGTGGCGCGGTTGAGCGGCAAACTGAACTCGCTTACGGATGTTCTAAAAAAGACGTTATTTTTCTTTGAAACCTTATCGGTGGCGGAACTTATTCCCTATGTGCACCGGCAAATGCTGGCGGATTACAGCCCCGGGCAGGTGGAGGAAAAGGTTCGTCAATGTTTGGTACAAAACCAGTGTTTCACCAGTGAGGATCAGCATATCTGGACCTTGAATTTGGAAGGTCAGAGGGACAACGACAAATTTTACAACCTGCTGTTGAAAAAACAAAAGCCCCTCAGTTTAAATGAAATAACCAAAAACGGCGCCGGCGCCAAGAAAAAGCGTAAACCGGTTTCCGAGACGGCAAGCCTAATCAGCGACGGGAGGTTCGTGCAACTGGCCAACGGTTACTGGGGCCTTACCGAGTGGGAAGTGGAAACGGGACATTATTCCCTGCGGCACCTGATCATCAAAGCACTTAAGCTGCATCCCACCGGCCTGTCCCTGGCCCAACTGAGTGATGTGGTGAGCCAGTGGAGGGGAACCCGGGGCGTAGAAATTAAAAATGTGTTGCACAAATTCCCGTACTTCGAGGAAATCGGCAACGGCGTCTGGTGTTACAATGCCGAAACCAGGGTCATCCATGACCGGGTTTTGAAAAGGTACCTGGAAGCATTGAAAAGACAGCAGGAGCGGTGGCACAGGGACCGGGAGCGTTGGAACCGCCGCGTGGGAGGAATAAAAAAACAATTGGAAGAAGTCACCGCGGCCCAGCGGGAGGCCGCTGCCGCGCTGGCGCTGCGCAGGGAAGACGTTAACCGCTATGATCAAATTGTCACCCAAATGGCCGAAAAGGATTTACTGCTGGCGCTGCGCAAAAAAGAGATTTACCGTTACAAGGAACATTTGCAAAAACTGGAGTCAAAGGCCAACGCTATTTTATACCAGTGCCGCCTGTGGGTTAAAAGGGCCAGAGAAGGCGACCAGGAAAAAAACAACCTGCAGGAAACGCTGCAGAAAAATCAGCAAAGTTTGGAAACACTTTTTAGCAAACTGCAGCAATACAAGGAGCGGGACAGAGAAAATAAAACCAAGCTGATGGAGATTAAGGAGCAGCACGCCGAACGGGTGGCGGAACTGCAGACCACGATAGTTAACTTGCGCCAGAAAGTGGAGAGACTGCAGGATGCCAGGGAAAAGGAAGAAAGAATATGGCGCGAGGAGGTTAACACTTTGAGCACCGACCTGAAACACTTCATGTCGGAGACCGAAAGGCTGAACAGGGTGATGAGGCTGGCCCAGCAGGAAGTGGTGGAAATGAAGAATAGGCACAAGGCTATGGAAATGCAGTTGGCCCATCCGCTGGTCCGGTTTTTTGCCAAACTGGTGGCCAAGCTGAGGCGCAAACCACGCCAGGCGACATAGGGATACGGAATCGGAGTGAGCAAAGGAAACAAAAACGTTTTTTTACAAGCAGTGAGGGATGCCGTGAGGTGTCCCTTTAGTATTTTGTCACATTGTGATATATTGGATGATGAATTAAAGACTTCTATCAGACCATAAAGAGGTGTATCATTTGCCGTCGGAAGACAACAGTAAAACCATTTTGCAAAACAGAGTCCTGGTCGACGTGGCGTTGGACCCGGTAAGCCGCAAGGTCTATCTGGAACTTGAGCCGCCCAGTCTGACCAATAACCAGGCGGACCTGGACCGGGTGACGGATGAACTGAATAAAGAATTAGGGAATGTTTCATTTCCGCTGAGTATGATGAATGTAACCAGCGATGTGCTGCGCCGGGCCGGGTGGCGGGTTACCTTCACCCTGGCATTGTTCGGGGAGCAATGGCGGATTGTCGACGTTGAACCCGGCAATCAAACAGCGCTGCAGTTCGGGCTGGCTGTGGATATCGGCACCACCACCGTAGTGGGATATTTAGTGGATCTCACCACCGGGGCCGTGCTGGGCGCCGCCGCGGATTACAACGGCCAGGTCCGCTTTGGCGACGACATTTTGTCCCGGATCCAGGCGGCGGATGATCCGGTGGGCAGGCAGGCCATGCAAAACGCTGTGGTTGAGACGCTCAACGCCATCATCGGCCGTCTGGCGGAGCAGCGGCAAATCGAAAACCGGCGGATCAGCGCGGTAACGGTGGGCGCCAATACCACCATGGTGCACCTGCTGCTGGGACTTGACCCGGCGCGAATCTGCATGGCTCCGTATATTCCGGTGATTAACCGGCCGGGTTATATCAAGGCGTCCGAAATCGGCCTGGCCGTCAATCCCGAAGCCCCCCTTTATTGTCTGCCCGGCCTGGGCAGCTATGTGGGGGGAGATATCATCGGGGGTATCCTGGCCAGCGGTATGCATAAAAAATCTGAAATCGCCCTTTTTGTGGACATCGGTACCAATGGAGAAATGGTGTTGGGCGGCAAGGAGTGGCTGACCGCCTGCGCTGGAGCCGCCGGCCCGGCGTTGGAGGGGGGAGTGGCCAGGCACGGCATGCGGGCCGAACCGGGAGCAGTTTACCGGGTGCGGATAGAACAGGAAACCGGACGGGTGGAATACGACACGGTGGGCGGTGAAAAGGCGGTGGGCATCTGCGGTTCCGGCCTGATTGACTGCTTGGCGGAACTGCTGTTGGCCGGCATCATCAACCGGGCAGGCAAATTCAAGGACGGGCGAGCTGAATTTGTGGTGGTGCCGGCAGCCGAATCGGGCACCGGCGGGGATATAACCTTTACCCAGGCGGACATCAATAACATCATGCGCACCAAGGGCGCGGTAAACGCGGCCCTGGAACACCTGTTGGAAAGCGTGGGCTGCGCCGTGACTGACATCGGGGCCTTTTATGCCGCCGGCGCTTTTGGCCAGTACCTGGACCTGGAGTCGGCGGTGACCATCGGTTTGTATCCGGACCTGCCCAGGGAGAAAATGATCCGGCTGGGCAACAGTTCGGGTGAAGGCGCCAGGCTGGCGCTGATCTCGAACCGCTGCCGCCGGGAAGCCGAAGAACTGCTGCGTACCATAACCTATTTTGAGCTCAACGCCAGCGAGGCGTTTATGAACAGATTTGTGGGCAGCAAGTTCCTGCCCCACACCAACCTCGATTATTATCCCACGGTAAAGGCAAAACTGCTCAGCCGGGGGTTGGCAGTTGAATAATTAAAACCTTATATATTAAACCAACGTAAGGTTAACATTACCGCCAGGCCCAAGGCGATGGTGGCGATAACGCTGCGGGTTTTGTAAGCGGTGGCTGCCGCCACGCAACCCGCCAGCAGGTAATGGTTGCCGGTGCTGATATCCAGGCTGCCCTGGGGAAGCAGAAGGGCGGGAGTGATCAGGGCCGTCAGGATGGCGGTGGGTACGTGCTTCAGCCATTTTTCCAGCCATTTGGGCACTCCGCTGCGGCTGAACAGGGCCAGGCAGGCGTATTTGGTGAAAAAAGTGGCCAGTGCCATACCGGCGATAATAAGCAGGATTTCACTGTTCAGCATCGTTTTTCCCCTCCAGCAGTCCGCCGGCGGCGCCGGCCACCAGGCAGGCGATAATAATATACCATTTTCCCGGCAGGTACAAAGCGCCGGCTACTGAAACCACCGCTGCCAGGGTGCAGACCAGATAACTTGTTTTGTCCGCCAGGCGGGGCATCAAAAGAGCCAGGAACATGGCCGGCATGGCGAAGTCCAGTCCCCAGGCCAGGGGGTCGGTGATGCGCTCCCCCATGTAGACCCCGACCGCGGTGGCTGTTACCCAGGCGATATAAAAGGACAGGTAGCACCCCAGATGGTAACCGGGGTGATAGCCGTTTTGCCGCACGCGGTCCATGATCAGCGCGTAGGTTTCGTCAACGATGCCGAAGGCCAGAAAGGCCTGCAGGGGTACGGGCAGGCGGTGCATATGCGGTGCCAGGGACGCTCCCATCAGCAGGTGGCGCAGGTTAATCAGCAGGGTTGTCAACACAATCAACCCCCATCCGGCGGGACCGGCGCCGATCATAGTCATGGCCACAAACTGGGAGGCGCCCGCGAAAACCAAAGCGGACATCAGCACCGTTTCCAGGGGCGTCATGCCCACGGTGATGCCCATGATGCCGCAGGCCAGCCCGAAGGGCACAACGCCTACGATTACCGGCAGGCTGTCTCTGATGCCGGTGCGGATTTCCGTCATTACATTGCCCTGCCCGGGCAGTACTCTTGTCATGTTCATGTATTTACCCCCGCCGTACCATCATTTAATCCCAAAACCCACGGTCCCTGCTTATGTTTATATTTGCTAAGAGATGATTTAATCCTTTGTGTAATTTCGGCCTCGGGCAGGCGGCAGACAACCCCAAGCAGCCCATACGTCAAAAAGGTACGTACAGATCCTTCCGGATACAACGGGTGGACGGCCACCCAAGCTATTTTTTCGTCTCCGGCGACAGCGGTGCTATGTAATACCCCGACCAGTTTTTTCCCCCAGGACAAAACATATAGAGAATTTATTTCTTTAAGGATGTGTCCGGTATCCCAAGCCTTGCTTTCGCAATGCAATAAATGCCAGATTGCTTTTACATCCGCAGGGACGGCTTTACGGATAATGATTTCATGGCCGGCCAAATTGCTCACATCCTTCATGCCAAACTTTTTATATCTTAACCGGCAGGAAAAACACCGTAAATATCCAATTGATAATATTATGCATGTAATTGGATATTAAGGGGCGATTTTAATAAAATGGACATATCCAAAATACTGAACGGTACTCAATTGGCACCGCAATCCCGGCAGCCAATGTATTTACAGATAGCCGGGATCATCGGGGAAAAAATCCGGAGCCTGGTTTTCCCCGCCGGCGCCAAACTGCCGCCGGAGCGGGAACTGGCGGCATTGTTCGGGGTCAGCCGCACCACGGCCATAAACGCTTACCGCTGTTTGGAACAACAGGGGCTGGTAATAACCAGGGTGGGCAGCGGCACTTATGTGGCGGAATTGTCCGCCGAAACGGCGGATCAAGGCGGCGGTGTGCCCTGGATCCAAATCATGACCCCTTTTCCCCGGCTGCCGCTGTCCACAGTGTTGAGGGAAATTCTCGCAGTCGAAATTACCGGAGGCAATATTTCACTGGCCGCAGGCATGCCCGATCCCGATTTGTATCCGGTGGAGCTGATGCAGCGAATTATAGCCGGCGGTAATAATAGTATCAATGCGGCTGACCTGGGTCACATTCCTACCGAAGGGTATGGTCAGCTGCGCCGCCTGGTGGCCGGAATGCTGACGGAACGGGATATTGAATCAACCGCAGAGAACGTGATGATTACCGCCGGATCCCAGCAGGGGTTGTATCTGCTCAGTAAGGCGCTTTTGGAGCCCGGAGACTATGTGGTTGTGGAATCGCCTACTTTTATCGGCGCGCACCAGGTATTCAGCGCCGCCGGAGCCCGGGTCCTGGGTTTGCCGTTAAAGGGGCAGTCTTATTTCGGCCTGCTGGAAGATTATCTGATCCGCTACCGGCCCAAACTGCTTTATCTGATCCCCACCTATCACAATCCCACGGGGCGGGTGATGCCGGAATCCGGGCGCCGGGAGCTGCTCAGGCTGGCTGCCCGGCACCGGCTGGTGGTGGTGGAAGACGATCCATACAGCAGCCTGTACTATGATGGTAAACCGCCAGGGTCCCTCAAAGCGTTGGATAACTATGGGGGGGTGGTGTATTTAAGCACATTCTCCAAGGTTCTTTTTCCCGGGCTGCGCACCGGTTATATAGTGGCCAACCCGGCCTTGTTAAACCGGATGGCCCTTGAGAAGCAGTTTGTTGACCTGCACAGCAACAACCTGGCCCAGTGGCTGCTGTGCAGGTTTATAGCCGGCGGCGCCCTGCAGGAACATCTGGCGCTGGTACGCGGCGAATACGCAAAACGCCGGGATGCGCTGGCTAAAGCACTCCGGCGGTATTGCGGCGCAGACCTGTCTTTTGAGATCCCCGGGGGAGGGTTTTTCATCTGGTGCCGGATCAACCGGTTATTCTCCTCCAGCCGTTTGTTGCACCAGGCCACCGGTGAGGGGTTATCCTTTGTGCCGGGAGAGGCGTTCTATGTTCACCCGCCCGAGGGCGCAAAGGAGCTTCGCCTGTGTTTTGCCACCTATGCTGAAAAAACGCTCCAGGAAAGCGCCCGCCGGCTGGCCCGGGCGTTGGCCGTGACTCAAAAGACGGACGGGGAACCGGACACCGCAGTGAGTTCGCCTGTCAAACCGATTGTTTAAACTGTATGCGTTCTTAATTGAATCCAGTTATTGGATATGTTATCATGAACCCATAAAGCCGGTTTTAAACAACCATAAAAAAACATCAGAAAGGGGTATTGTTTTGTATAAAATAACCTTATTGGATATTGTAACCAGCCGGGAGGGATGTGCAAAATAATTTTTTTGCCAACACCTCCCAAAGGTTATGATCCGAACTTTTAGGAGGTTTACGAAATTGAATAAAATTGACATGTCCGGTTTGGGACTTACCGGCAGGTTTATGCAGGAGTCCAAGATATATCAAGGGCTTACCGTCGGGCGAGTCTTTGCCCAAAATAAAGACCTGTACAGGGTGATTACCGAAACAGGTGAACTTACCGCCGAGGTGGCGGGAAAGTTTCGTCACCGGGCGCGGGCTCTGTCCGACTACCCCGCGGTGGGCGATTTTGTTATGCTGGACCGGACGGACGACTCCGCCGGTCACGGGATTATTCACCATGTGCTGACGCGAAAAAGCGCCTTTGCACGCAAGGCGGCCGGAACCACCAATGACGCGCAAATTGTGGCGGCCAACATTGATACCGTGTTCATCTGCATGTCGCTGAACAATGATTTTAACCTGCGCAGGCTGGAACGTTACCTGGCCATTGCCTGGGACAGCGGGGCGACTCCGGTGGTGTTGCTTACCAAATCGGATTTGTGTGATGATATCGGCGCCAGGCTTGCGGAGATAGCGCCTTTAACCTTTGGCGTGGACGTGCATGTTACCACCAGCATGTCCGATGACGGTTTCCCGGCGCAGCAAGGCTATCTTGCAAAGGGCCGGACAGTGGCCTTTATCGGCTCATCCGGGGTGGGAAAATCAACTTTGATTAACCGGTTGCTGGGCAAAGACATGTTTACCGTCGGCGAGGTAAGAAATGACGACAAGGGCAGGCATACCACCACCAGACGCGAGCTGGTATTGCTGCCGTCAGGCGGCGCGGTCATTGATACTCCGGGGATGCGGGAACTAGGCCTGATCAGCGCCGACCTGGCCAAAACCTTTGCCGATATAGACGCACTGGCGGCCAAATGCAAATTTCGCGATTGTACCCATGAAAGCGAGCCCGGCTGTGCGGTACAAAGGGCGATTAGCGACGGGAACCTGCCGGCGGAAAGGCTGGCCAGCTTTAACAAGCTGAAAAAGGAAGCCAGATATGACGGCCTTAACGCAAAGCTGATCGAGAAAGAAAAAATCAACGAAATGTTCAGCGGTTTCGGCGGCATGAAAAATGCGAGGAAATTCATTAAGGAAAAGAGCAGAAAAAGAAGCAGGTAAACAACGCGTCACAGGGATGGGACAGCTTGTCCCATCCCTGTGCAATAACCGGGCTTGAAATATTCACTTATTGCCAAACTTCCATATGTCCGCCACTTTTTTTAAGCTGTCAGCGGTAATGGTTAATTCCTGGGCCACAGCGGCTGTTTCCTGGGAACTTGCGGCTGCCTGCTGGGCCACAGCGGCAATGGAATGCGCGCCGCTTAACATGCCGGCGGTGGAATCGGCTTGTTCTCTGGCTACCCTGGTGATATCCTCCACCAGGGCGCTGGTTTGATTCAGGTTTTTGCTAATGTCGTCGAAGAAAGCTCCTGCTTCCCGCGAGCAGGAAAGACCTGTTTGGACTGCCTGTACGGTATCCGCCACCCCGGACAGGATCTCATTTACGATCTGCGCCACTTCCTGGGTGGCCTTTTCAGAATCCTCAGCCAGGTTGCGCACCTCTTCCGCCACAACGGCAAAACCGCGCCCGTGTTCTCCGGCCCGGGCGGCTTCGATAGCCGCGTTGAGCGCCAGAAGATTGGTTTGGGCGGCTATGTTCTGTATTACTTCAAGAAACTGAACGATGCGTTGGGAACTGGTATTTAATTGTTCAAATTTTTGTTCCAGCAAGTTCATGTCATCCAGTACCTTATGAACAACAGTACTGCCTTGGGCGGTGGTACTGATGGCGGTACGGGCGGTCCGGTTGGCTTCGTCAGCCTGCCGGGCGCAATCTTCAGCCTGCCCGGACAGGCGCTCAATGGCCTGTAACAGTCGGGTTACCTGTTCAGCCTGGTCCTGGCTGCCTGTACTGACATGTTCCGTCCCGGCGGTAATTTGCTCCGCGGCCTGGTTCAAGGTTACGCTGGTATCTCTGACCAGGGCAAACCACTTATGTACCCCCTTGAGAATTTTGCGGATATTAATGATGATTAGATTAAATTCACTCCACCCGTACTCCTTTGTTTCAATCTGTCCTGTCAGGTCGCCGTGGATGGCTTTTTCAGTGATCGTCAGAACATGCAGCAGGGCGCGGTGCAAAGGGGTGAACAAGATATAACATGCGAATGCTGTCAGCGCTAAACCTGCCATACCCCCAAGCAGAAGCCCGGTAACTTTTTCGTCTGCCAACCGCCAACCCGCGCAGGCAATAACCAGTGTGATGAACCCCAGGGCCACGGTTAATAAAGTAATCTTTCCCCGGAATGTTTTCATCGCCTTTCCTCCTCAATTTCATAATTATTGCAATATTCGGTAATTTATTTCGAATATCCTGTATTTTTTTTCAAACATTAAGCAATTAAATGCAGATGGCTTGACAAATTAAATTAAGAAGGATAAAATCCAATAACATAAAGTGAATTTCGATTCAGTTCTTGATTGCTGGTTTTATGCGGGAATATTCATTTGTTATGAAGGAGCATGGCATGGTTTATAACAAAACAAAAAAAATCATTGCCAAACAACAAGCTTTAAAAGATAAGATACTCAGGGCCGCCCGGGAAATCCTGGCTGAAAATGAAACGGCCAACACTTCGATTAAAACCATAGCTAAAAAGGCGGGTATAGCCACCGGCACGTTTTACCTGTATTTTAGAAATAAAGAAGTCCTGATTGATACCGTGGTTGGAGAATTGTACACGGAATTGTTGGAACTGATTAAAAAAGAAAGAGCCCAATATACCGATGTATTCGATAAGCTCCAGGCTTCCATGGAGGTATGTGTAAGTAAGTTTATGCAAGAGAAACACCTGGCTAAAATTCTACTGGAGCATTTTCCGGAAATGAATACAGCGTTTAACACCAAATTCACGGATATTGAAAAGGAGCTGATCCGGTTTGCCAAAGAAGACCTGGATGATCTCCTGGCCCGGGGGTTGATTCCTGAACAGGATACCCAGGTCAGCGCCGCCGCTTTCGTGGGGACTTTCCGTCAAGTAATCTTTGCCTGGATCAGTGAAGGAGAACCCGACAATTTTGCCAAAGCCTATCAAACTCTTATCGAGTATAATATGAGAGGTTTGGGCAAAGGGGCGGTATAAAATGGCGTATTTATCGGTTGAATCTTTGAGAGTCAATTACAAGCACAATAACCAAATAACCCCGGCGTTAAAAGATGTGAGTTTCCAGTTGCCCCGCGGAAGTACCGGCGCCATTATCGGGCCTTCGGGATGCGGAAAAAGTACACTGCTCAGTGTTTTGGCCGGCCTGAACCGGGAGTATGACGGCAGGGTATTGTTAAACGGCAAGGAACCACGAGACACCGGGGGAGCCGCCTTAATCCTGCAGGAATACGGCTTGTTGCCCTGGAAAACGGTTTGGGACAATGTTAAGCTGGGGTTGCAGATAAAAAGAACATCCAAAACAGATATTACCCACCGGGTGGAACAAATGCTCGGTCAATTGGGGTTATTATCTTTGCGGAAAAGGTTTCCGGCTCAGTTGAGCGGGGGTCAACGGCAGCGGGTAGCCATTGCGCGGTCACTGGTCCTTGAACCGGAACTTTTGTTGATGGACGAGCCGTTTTCGTCCCTTGACGCCCTTACCAGGGAAGAGATGCAGGATTTTTTGCTACAACTCTGGCAAGAGACCGGCTTAACGATTCTTTTTATTACCCACAACATTGAAGAAGCTGTTTTTCTAGGGCAAAGAATCTTTGTGCTGTCGGAGTGCCCGGGCACAATTGTCAAAGAATTTATCAACCCGCTGGCCGGAGATTACTCGGCGCGCGGAAAGATGGAGTTTCTGGCCATTGCCAACGACCTCCGTTCTTGTTTAAGGGGGAGGGAAAAGGCGTGCGTCTAGGTTATATAACCGGTAAGGGAATTCATATCCTGTCGGCGGCGGTTATTCTGCTGGTGTCCTGGCAGGCCTTATCCCTGGACCTGGACACTCCGGCATTACCTCCTCCTGTTGAAGCATTGGCAAGCTTTTTTAGGATCTTCCACAGCGACCTGCTGGTACATCTGGAGGTCAGCTTCTACCGTATTGCGGTGAGCCTGGTTATTGCCGCGGTATTGGGGGTTCCCTTGGGTTTATTCATCGGCAAAAATAAAAAAGCCGACGACTATTCGGCCCCGCTGATCTACCTGACGTACCCCGTACCCAAGGTAGTGTTTCTGCCTCTTTTTTTAATTCTCATGGGGATAGGAAACGTCTCTAAAATTGTATTGATCTCCTTAATTGTTTTTTACCAGATCATGGTGACAACAAGGGATGCGGCCAGAAATCTGCATAAGGAATATGTCCTTTCCGTGCAGTCCCTCAAAGCCACCGAGATGGAGCTTTACCGGCATGTGTATTTTCCGGCCTGTCTGCCTGCTATCCTTACCTCGCTCAGACTGGGATTGGGCACGGCCATGGCCGTCCTTTTCCTGGTGGAAACCTATGCCACCAGGGAAGGAATCGGCTTTTTTATCATGGACTCCTGGAGCAGCCTGGCCTATGATAAGATGTTTGCCGGCATTATTGCCATGGGGCTGATGGGATTTTTGCTTTACCTGCTTCTTGACGCCTGTGAGAAGGTCCTGTGCTCGTGGGTTAACCCATAAGATATCCCAACGAGAACAGGAAGCAATATACGAGTGACAGGCGGGCGGTGCCGGCGAGAGTGACGTTAAGGGGAGAACCTTTTACCGTAAAGACATCTTTGATTACCGGTACGGCCAGGGGAAGTGAAAGCGCGGCCAGGAAAACGGTATCGGATGCGACCCCGAGGACCCACATGATGACGGGGATGATGTAAGCCGTTCCGACGAGCGCCAGATACTGAGCTTGGGTAAACGGAACGCCGAAGCGGACAGCCAGGGTTTTTTTGCCGGCCTTGCGGTCGGTTTCGACATCTCTTAAATTATTGACCACCAGAATAGCCGTAACCAGCAACCCCGGAGGAATGCTTGCCCACCAGGCGGCGGGATGAACATATCCCGCCTGGAGATAATAGGTACCACAAACTGCAACCGGGCCGAAGAACACAAAGACAAAGATATCGGCAACACCTTTGTAGCCAAGGGGAAACGGCCCGGCGGTATAGGCGATTGCCGCAACAATGGAGAGAATTCCGATTACCAGTATCGGCCACCCACCCACATAAATCAAATACAAGCCCAGCAAAAAGGCGAGGGCAAAAACAAAAACCATGCCCCTAATGACTTGGCGGGGAGACAGTAAGCCGGCCTGGGTAACCCTTACCGGGCCCAGTCTTTCATTGGTATCGGTCCCTTTCTTAAAGTCATAAACATCATTGGCCAGGTTTGAGCCAATTTGTAAAAGCAGAGCTGCCAAAAGGGCGACAATTACCGGACCAAATTTAAAAACCCCGTCGCCCAGGGCCAATCCCATCCCCACAATGACCGGACCGGTGGCGGCGGGAAGGGTCTTGGGCCTGATGGCCAAATACCAGATTTTCAGCGGGCCTGGATTTTGGGTATACATATTTTTGTTGTCGTTCATCTTATTTGTTCCTTTACTCCACTGTGAATAATAATCCCGTTTAATATTGTAAGCGATGTTAAATAGCCGGGCAACCTTGCTACAGCATTTAAACAATAATATCGGCCTGATTATTTGGGAGTTGACTTGATGAAAACAAAGGTTTAATATATTTAAAAAATGAACTTAAATTCATTTCTTCAAAAAGGGGATCGTGTAAGATGAAATTAAAATCAAATTTGGTTCACTTTTTTGCGGCTGTCCTTATTATTACAATAGTTGCCGGTTGTACCCAAAGCGGCAAACCAGTTAATGAAGGGAAAACAGAGTTGAGTAAATTGAAGATCGGTTCCCTGCCCATTGAAGATAGTATGCCTATCCTGGTGGCTGAAAAAAACGGCTATTTCGCGGCAGAGAATCTGGAAGTAGAACTGGTTTCTTTTCAGAGTTTCGTGGAAAGCCAGAGTGCTTTCCAGTCCGGCGAACTTGACGGCATGGTTACCGACATGATCGTAGCCGCTCTGTTAAAAAGCGCCGGGGAAGACCTGCGGGTAACCTCTCTCACCCTTGGCGCCAATCCCGGTGAAGGGCGTTTTGCCATTGTGGCGGCGCCCCGAAGCACAATTGAAACTGTCGCCGATTTAAAAGGCAAGAGCATCGGAATTTCCAGCAATTCAATTATCGAGTATGTCACAGACGGCCTGCTTGCCGCAGGCGGGGTCGACCCTGCGGAAGTGAACAAAACGACGGTGGCCAAAATACCCTTGCGAGTGGAGATGCTTTTAAACAACCAAATCGATGCCATCACGGTTCCCGATCCACAAATTTCTTACGTGGTGGCGGAAGGGGCCAGGGTTATTGCTGAAGATACAAAGGGAGACAATCTGTCCCAGGCAGTGATTATAATGACCGGGAAGGCGCTTAACGAGAAAAGGGAGGCCATAACCCGTTTTTTCAAGGCTTACACCAAAGCTGTCGACGATATCAATAACGAACCGGATCAATACCAGGAGCTGTTAATTGAAAATATGAATATCCCCGCCAGTATTGCCGCAAGTTATGGTGTTCAACATTATTCCCAGCCGCAGCTTCCGGCTGAGCAAGAGGTCGAGAGGATCATAACCTGGTTGAAAAATAAGAACCTGTTAAAGAATGAAATAACTTACGCGGATTTTGTGCAAAGGGAATTGTACTAAAAGCTGAACAATTTAGAGTCTGAATCCCGTTACATATAACACCCCGGTTTGGATAAAGAATACTATGTACCGGAGGTGTTAAAATTGATTTATTTTGATAATGCCGCCACCACCTGGCCCAAGCCGCCGGGAGTGTCGGATGCCATGAAGCGCTGTCTGGATGAAAAGGGGGCCAATCCAGGCCGCTCCGGGCACCGGATGTCCCTGGAGGCGGGTAATGTGGTGGATGAGACCCGTTCCGCCGTAGCCCGTTTATTTAACATCCCTGACCGGGACAGGGTGATATTTACTCTCAATGCCACTGATGCGTTAAATATGGCCATTAAAGGCTCCGTAAAACCGGGTGATCACGTAATCGCCACTTCCATGGAGCATAACTCGGTCACAAGGCCGCTATACGGGCTGCGCAGGGTAATCAGTGTCACCAAGGTACAGTGCGCCGAAGACGGTTCGCTGGACCTGCGTAAAATTGAGCGGGCCATTCGTATGAACACCAAGGTCATCGTGGTTACTCACGCTTCGAATGTTACCGGCACGGTGATGCCGGTGCGGGAGATTGGTGCGCTGGCCAGGCAAAAGGGAATTATTTTTATAGTGGACGCGGCGCAAAGCGCCGGGGTTTTGGACATCGACGTGCAGGGTATGAATATTGACTTGTTGGCTCTGCCCGGGCATAAAGGTTTGCTGGGCCCGCATGGTACCGGTGTTTTATATGTGGGGGAACGGGCCGAACTCTGCCCTTTCCGGGAAGGTGGCACCGGAAGTCATTCCATCGACCCGGGTCAGCCCGGAGTGCTGCCGGAGAAGTACGAAAGCGGCACCCTGAACCTGCCCGGTATTGCCGGGCTGGGGGCGGGTCTTGAATTTATCAGCCGGGTCGGGATAAAAAAAATCCGGGAACATGAACTGGGCTTGGTCCGCCGCTTTATTGAGGGTGTTGCCGGAATACCCGGGGTTATACTGTACGGACCCGGCGCGGAAGCGGAACGGGCGCCGGTGGTGTCTTTCCTGATTGAGGGCAAGGACACCGGGGCCGTGGGCGGCGCCCTGGACGGATGGTATAACATTGCCTGCCGCGCCGGGCTGCACTGCGCACCCGACGCGCACCGCACCCTGGGCACATTGGAGAAGAAACTGGTGCGATTCAGCTTTTCGTACTTTAACACCGCGGACGAGGTGGACTTTGCCTTGCAGTGCTTGAGGGATATCCGGGAACGCGATTTGCCCGAATCAGACGGCGGATGCACCTGCTGAGTAAAGTTATCTGCTAAGCAGACATTTTTGTTCCTTATTTGATACAATGAGACTGACGACCGTAGCTGCCAGTCTCATTGTATTTAGACCCAAAAATAGCTTTAAAACTGTAAAATTAAAATTTATTGGTTTCAGCTGAATAATAAAAATTGATATAATGAATTTAAAAGGGGAAGTGATAATAAGATGATAGAATTGAATATACCTATACCGGAAGGTTTGCCCCAGTCTCTTAAAATGTCTGATGCGGAATTTTCCAAGGAAGCGCGTATGTTGCTGGCAGTAAAACTATATGAGTTGGGAAAGGTTACTGCAGGAATAGCCGCCCAAATAGCTGGTGTAGATCGCCTTTTGTTTCTTTCCTCTTTAGCCAAGTATGGTGTTGCTGCTATCAACTTAAAAGATGAAGAAACTGAATTAGAAGTAGAATCAGCCAGGAGATTGGCTGGATCATGAGTTTACGCATTGTTGATGCAAGACCGCTTCTGTTCTTGGCTCGCTTAAACCGTCTGGATTTACTGAAAATCGGTGTTGATCGTGTATTGGTACCCTCGGCTGTACTTATAGAAATTTACCGCAAAGAAGATCCGGCGATGGAAGTCATCCGGTCTTGCTACGGTGATTGGCTGGGTGAATGTATGATTAAATTAACAGTCCAGAAATGTTGAGGTTGTTACCGGGTCTCGGAAAAGGTGAGCGTGAAGTAATAGCTCAGGCTCTGGAGCAAAACATAGATTCAGTTGTATTGGATGACCTGGATGCCAGAAGGAGCGCCAGGCGTTTTGGATTAATACCTATAGGAACAGTTGGTCTCCTGTTAGCTGCGAAGAAACTTAATCTATTGCCTTCCCTTAAAGCTGAACTTGAACGTCTAAAGAAAATGGATTTTTGGATATCTCAGTCTCTTATTGAAAGAGCTCTTACGGAAGCTGGGGAAGAATTGTAGTAGTTCTAAACTAAACGGAGAGAACTAATGGGGTCAACTCCCCCGCCTCCACCATATAAAGTACTCAAGGCAAACTTATGATTCCAAAATGTACACCTGGCCAACTTATGCTTCCAATCCTGGTAAACTTATGGGTTAAAGTCTCAAAATTTTTTAACCGCCGGGGGACCGGCGGTTATTGATAAAAATTTTTTCTGAAATAAACGTAGACCAATGGCCCGACTAAAATAAACATGGTGGCGAAAAAAAACCAGGCTATTATTTCGGTGACGGGACGTCCCCTCTTGCGGGCGTCAAAGGCCACCCAGGTTCCCGAACCAAGCATTACGGCTAAAATGACAATGTTGGCAAAAGCGGCCAGGATCGTGAGATCATGCTCAGTCATTGCTTTCCTCCACGATATCCCAACGGGGGCATCGCGCTCCCCAACGTCCGATAACACGGTCTTCCTCGTAGATTTCGGCTATTTCACAAGCATTGGGGCAGCCGTCGCATTCGAAGCTGCCGGTGCGGTAAGAGAGACCGGTAATGGAGAAGCCCTTAAAACCGGTCGGTTTTTTTATTATGTCCAATTCTTCCCGGGCCAACAATGAGGCGCCGATGGCGCCGATAATGTCGTGATGCGGCGTCACCGTGATTTCCATGTCCAGAGCCCTCTCAAAGGCGGCTTTGATGCCCGCGTTCGCGGCCACGCCGCCCTGGAAAATAACCGGCGCCAACAGTTCTTTCCCTTTGCCCACGTTGTTCAGGTAGTTCCGTACCAGAGCTTCGCACAGGCCGTTAACGATGTCCTTCAGCGAGTGGCCCATTTGTTGTTTGTGAATCATGTCCGATTCCGCAAAGACGGTACACCGGCCGGCGATACGGACCGGGTTTGCAGACTGCAGCGCCAGGGCGCCGAACTGGGTGATGGGAATGCCCAGGCGGGATGCCTGTTGATCCAGGAAAGAGCCGGTTCCTGCCGCGCAAACGGTATTCATGGCGAAGTCGGTGACAATGCCGTCCCGGATAATAATGATTTTCGAGTCCTGGCCGCCGATTTCCAAAACGGTCTTGACATCGGGCACGTAATATGCCGCCGCGACGGCATGGGCGGTAATTTCGTTTTTCACCACGTCGGCTCCGACAATTACCCCCGCCAGGTAGCGGCCGCTTCCAGTCGTGCCCACTCCGCAGATTTCCACGTCCGCCGGCAGAATCCGCTGTGCCTCCTTCAATCCGGCCTGGATGGTTTCCACCGGCCGGCCCTGGGTTCGCAAGTAGAGGCCGGCAATAATTTCCCCGGCCTCGTCTTGCACGGCTATATTGGTGCTGACTGATCCGACATCAATGCCAAGATAGGCTTTCAAACTAAACTCACATCCTTGGTGATGACTGACTGGATTGTCATTAAATAATCTAAGCAGGTTTCAAATTCGCGGTTTGCATTTTTTTCATGCGCATCAGATCAACAAATGCTTCGAGCCGGGTTACCATTCCCGCCTTACCGGTCTGCTCGTCCAGGAAGAACGTCAGCACGGGGATATTATAATCGTGGCTGACCCTGGTCAGGATGGTGCGGGCCACTATCTCCGGAATGCAGGTGAAGGGCGCCAGCTGGATTACCCCGTCAAAGCTGCGCTTGGCGTAAAGGACGGTATGGCCGATGGAATCCCGGCCGTGCCCGCCGATTAATTCCGGCAGGTAAGGCTGGGCGGCGTCTTTCACGGTCATGCCCTCGGTGGTTTCCTTCCAGGTATTATCCCGGGTCCAGCCGGTAAGAAACATGGACCGTTCCACCCTTACCCCCAGGTTGCCGAGGACCTCCTCAATTTCCAAATTGCTGGCCGGCTCAAGGAGCACATATATTTCACCCACGATACCCAAATTCAGAATCAGCCTTTCGGGGTCCCGGGGTATTTTTTTCATTTCATCCATGGCGGCGGCTTCGGCCTCAATGATCTCGTTGGTGGTATAGGCGCTGTCAATCCAATGCAGCACTTTTTTATATACCCTGGTGGTGGTTCCCCGCTGTATCTCCTCGGGCCTGATCAGATGGCTCATTTTTTCCAGGTTGTCCAGGGCCTGCAGCTTGCGCCAGCCCCTTTTGATGCACTCAATGATGGCTTTGATGGATAACCGGGCCTGGTTAAGCTTTTTGACATTGCGGATAAAGTTAATCGGATGCAGCCTGGGGGGCTCGAACACGATTATTTCCACCGGATGACCCAGTTCGTGCAGGGTTTTTTTGTGTAATTCCGCGTATAGACCGGCCCGGCACGGCCCCACCCCGCCGGAGGTAACCATAAGATTAGCGCCCATTTCAATTACTTCCAGGTAATTACCCATGACTATTTTCAAAGGGAAACAGGCAAATTCAGGTGAATACTGTACCCCAAGGTTAAGTGTCCGGCGGCTGGGGCGGGGGGGGATAACAACTTCATTGCCCAGGTCCGTCAATAGCATCTTAAAAGCGCGGTAGGATTCTCCCATATGCGGGAATGAAACCTTGCGCATATTTATTCGCCTCGTTTCTTTCTTTTAACCATGTCGACAAATGCTTCCAGTCGTGTGCCGATGCCCGCTTCGCCGCTGTGTTCGTCAATGGTCAGGCTCATAAAGGGCACGCCGCGGCGGTTGTTGTCCATATGAATAAATCTGTCCACGATGGAATCCGGCCCGCAGCCGAAAGCCGAAAGATGAATGATGCCGTCGATGTTTTTCCGGTCCGTAAAATAACGGGTAGCCCGCAGCACCTTGTCGCTGAATGTCCAGAAGATCCGCTTGCCGGAACCATAACCCCGCATGGCGATGGAAAGCGGGGACAGGTTATCAGGCGTAAGCACGTTAATACCCAAACGGCGTAATTTATTAACCACATCTACACTGATATACGGATCATTGATAATGTACGGGTAACCCACCAGCGCGAAGGTCATTTGCCCGCTGGTCAGCACAGGCTTGGCCTTGACGCGGCCGAACACCATGTCGATGGCCTCGGCGGGCTGAAAACCATTACGCAGCAATTTATAAAATTTCATTTGGGTGACCCTTGATCTGGCGTATGCCCCCAATACCGCCGGGGGGGACTTTTTGAGCATTTCGCCGGTGGCCATGAATGCTCTCAGGGCGGCAAATCTTTTATCCCGGGTATCGATGCGTACATCTATCACCGGAGGCATATCCGGCAACCCGTGCCTGATCATGTCAGGCAGGCCTAAAAATTTGGGACAATATACTGTCTTGCCGTTCATACAGACAATGCGCGGTATAAAAAGCCGGTCAACCTTATCCTTCAAGGCCATGGCATGACCGAAAAACAGCTTGACGGGTACGCAAGCGTCAGCCAGAGCTTCACGGACTCCTTTATCGACCAGTTCTTTGGTTGTTTTACCCGATGTGACGACCTCGACGCCCAGTTTCTCAAAAAAAACTTTCCACATGGGGTAATAAACATAATAAAACAAAGCTCCGGGTATACCGATACGCACCTGTTCGTACCTCCTGATCCGGTTATTACCCATATATGCCAAGCATAATAATGTATTCTTGTTGTTTAAAAAAAATCCTTTTGCATATTTCAACAAAATGCCGGCGATGCGGAGAGGAAATGTTTTTTAAGTGGGGGAATTGTATAATATATATAGACTATAAGCCGATGCATGAGGAGGTCGTTGACATGGCGGCACAGATTAACTTAAAGCCGGCCCGGGAAAAGGCCGGCCGGGAATTTGCCCTGGTCGAGCCCGGAGCTGTGGAATCCAATGCCCGGGTGGTGTTTAACCGGGACGGGGCGTATTTCGTGGTGCCATTTTTAGGACAGGAATACCGGGTCTATTACCCCTCGGGCCGGTCTGAACGGGTTACAGGGCAGGGGGCGGTGCCGCCGGCTGATGAAATCGTACTGCTCCATTACCTGACCAAATGCAGCCCGCGGGAAGTGGAGGACGTTAAAATTGCCTTCCAGGAACTTCCCAGCGGCTCCATATACATAGGACCCTTTACCAACCGGGCGGTCAGACCGTTGGTATCCATATTCGGCGCCACTCCCGGCGCGCTGGTGGATGCCGCCCAAAAACTGGGCGGCTGGAAAATAGAGCTCGGGGATGTGGGGGTCACGGTGCCGGTACTGCCCAAGATCCCGATTACCTTCGTATTATGGATGGGCGACGATGAATTCCCGGCTAACGGAAATATCCTGTTCGATGCCTCGGCTCCGGCGCACCTGCATACCGAAGATTACGCATTGCTGCCGGGTTTGGCTATTTGGGAAATGAAAAGGGTGGCCGGATTATAAATAACGGGGGAATATAAAGAATGTCTGAGAATAAAGCGATTGTTTCGGAAACGGTTTTTCAGGGCCGGATAGTCGACGTGCGCAGGGACAAGGTACTATTGCCCAACGGCAATACCGCCGCCATGGAGGTGGTTGAATCAGCCGACGCCACAGCCGTGGTGGCCGTAACTGCGGACAGGAAAGTATTGTTGATCGAACAGTATCGCCACGCCGCCGGCGGCATGCTGTTGGAGATCCCGGCCGGCAAAATGGAGCCGGGTGAGAGCCCCGAAAACTGCGCCAGGCGTGAATTGGAAGAGGAAACCGGGTACCGGCCCGGAACCATGCGCTGGTTGGCCAGTTTTTACGTTTCACCGGGGTTTTGTACGGAAAAAATCCATCTTTATTTAGCGGGGGATTTAACCCGTTACCAGCAAAAACTGGACCAGGATGAATGTATAGAAGTGGCCGGCATACCCCTGGACGAAGCGCTGGCCAAGGTGGACCGGGGAGAAATTAAGGATGCCAAAACCATTGTGGGTCTCTTGACGGCTTACCGGGTAATCAATAATTATCCTTAGACCGCTGTTGTAAAAAATATTACAACCTTTTTTACAGCGCATATTCATTTATTACCACCTGGTTTTTCTTAATCCGCGCGATCAACGGACTGCCCGGCGGCCGTTCATCCGTCACGACGAGGGTTTTGTCGGCAATTCTCAGTTGGACGCTGAATATTGCCAGCGCCATGATGCAAGCCGTGGTATCGCCGCCCGCCCCCGCCTGGATAAACCCGGAGCAGTTCCCCATCACCAGGACGTTTCCCCCGGCAACCACTTCGGCCCCGGGATGTATATCGCCCAGCACGACGATATGTCCCGGGTGGGTGATCAATTGCCCCGAGCGCAATGTGCGTTTCACCAGCAGCGCAGGATCCCCGGGCAGGGGGCGCTTTGGTGCTGCCGGTTCGACTTTGCGGAGTTGTTTTGGCCTGCCCGGCGGCCACTGCACGTCCGGGTCAGGAATCAATCCGTATTCCGCGCATATGGATTCCAATTCGTTAATTTGCACCGGCGCCAGTTTACTTGCTCCGTAAAGGGTAAACCTGGCCCCGGTAAAAAAGCCCTTGGAAGATTCCATTTTATATCTTAAACCGGCCCTGAGAACCTCGAATCTTTGGTCGGCGTCAAACAGTATTACCAAGCCTTGCCTGGTTCCTTTAATGTTAACGGCTTCCTTCGGCAAAAATATCACATCCAATTGGCAGCAGGTTTCTTTTTCTTAAATTTCGATAAAATGGGTCTATGATCCTGCTTTTTCTTCATTCCGCCCGCCGTTTTGCATAAAATATCGACGTTTTGGGGTACCTTTTTATTAGTATGTCTTCTATGTGGCAGACACTTCAAGCCGCCGGATGTAAAAAATATAGAGGTGGATTATGTTTGATCAACCGCTTAAAATGCTGTTGGTTTCATCTGAAGTTGCTCCTTTCGTTAAAACGGGCGGGCTGGCCGATGTGGCCGGTTCTTTGCCTAAAGCTCTGGCTGTTGCCGGAGGCAATGTTTACGGCGGCAATGATGTGCGGGTGGCCATGCCCCGGTATAAGCAAATCGAGGGAGCCAAGTACCTGATGGATTTTCCGGTGCCCTTTGGCGGGCGCACTGAAACGGCCGTTATCCGCCTGGACGGCATTGAAGGGCAATATCAAGGTGAACAGCGCACCATCCCGGTGTATATGATTGACAATTACCACTATTTCTTTCGTGACAGCATATATATGTACGAGGACGATGCCGAAAGGTTTGCCTTTTTTTGTTTTGCTGTGCTGGAAATGCTGCCCCGTCTTGGCTGGCAGCCGGATATCATACATTGTAACGATTGGCAGACCGGACCGGTATCGTTTTTGATCAAAACCCAATATGCCAAAAACAGTTTTTATAACCGCATTACAACGGTGTTTACCATCCATAACTTGCTATATCAGGGTAATTTCTCTCCGGATACGCTGGATTTGCTGGAAGCGGGTGATGAATATTTCACCTCCGAGCAGCTGGAATTCTACGGTTCGGTAAGCTACATAAAAATGGGCATTCTGTATGCCGACGTTATAAACACGGTCAGCCGCACTTACGCCGCTGAAATCCAGCGCCCGGAATTTGGTGAACGGATGGACGGACTGCTTAGAAAAAGGTCGGCTGATCTTTATGGTATTATTAACGGGATTAACTATCACGAGTTTAACCCCGCCAAGGACCCCCGCATTTTTCGCAATTATAACAGCAGCAGTATAGAGAATAAAAAGGAAAATAAGTATGCTTTGCAGAAGGAATTGGGTCTGCCGGTCAGGGAGGTGCCCGTCCTGGGACTGGTATCTCGCCTGGTGGACCAAAAAGGGCTGGATCTGTTGGCCGGGATTATGGACGACCTGATGGCATTGGATATTCAATTTATTCTCCTGGGCAGCGGCGATCCTTTTTATGAAAATAAATTTAGCGGTTTCAGCCGGGTATACCCGGAAAAAAATGTGTCCCGGATCGGGTTTAACACTGTGCTGGCCCAAAGAATATATGCCGGCGCGGATATCTTTTTGATGCCGTCCCGGTTTGAGCCATGCGGACTGGGGCAGCTAATCAGCATGCGGTACGGCGCCATACCGGTGGTTCGCGCCACCGGCGGACTGGCGGATACTGTAAACGACTATAATCCGGTTACCGGTTCGGGTAACGGATTTGTATTTTCGGAGTATAATAGCGGCGCGTTATGTGACGCTATTTTTAGGGCTTTAAAGTTATATAGGCAAAATCCGGCCGCCTGGCGAAGACTGGTACGCACCGCCATGGACATTGACTACTCATGGGCCCGCTCGGCTGTGGAATATCTGCAATTATACCGTGAAGGGATCAAGAGGGCGTCAAACATGTATAAAAGCGCTTGAACGGCGGGCATATGCCCGGGTGTTGCGTTCACGGCCGTCTTTACTCTTAAACGGTCGATTAGAACCCCTAAACGGTAGAATTCAGCACCTCAAAGGTAGAATAATGCCGCTAAACCGTTTTTAAATTTTATTTTAACCTATTGACGGTAAAGTCCGGATGAAATAATTTAATAGTATCTGATTAAATGCTCAATCAGATACTGTTTGAAATATAGAAATCTTTTGAAAAGGGACGGTGGAGATTATAGATCTTTTTTTGTTTTATGTGTGTTTGCACACAAACAGCCGGGTTGTAAATAACGCTTAATGGTATGTTTTTTGCTATAACCGGCACAGGCAGATTTAACCGGGGCGCTATGGAGTCCGATATCGGGCGCCCAATATGGTATGTAAATTTTTGCTGCCGCGGATAAATCGAAAAAACGTAAAGGACTATCGGTCGTTATTGTCGAAAAAGAAACTACACTACTTAACAGCAAAGGGGGATAAGTATGAAGATTCTGGTCTGCATGAAACAAACTTTTGATACCGAAGCCAAAATCGCCTTTGACGGCGGCAAAATTGACAGCAAAGGGGTAACCATGATAATGAACCCCTATGATGAGTTTGCCGTGGAAGAAGCCCTGCGTATTAAAGAAGCAGGGGACGGGGAAGTAACCGTTATTTCCGCCGGCGGTGCAAAGGCTCAGGACGCCCTGCGTCAGGCTCTGGCCATGGGAGCCGACAATGCCGTGTTGGTGGAAACCGACGAAGTGGAAATGGACGAGTATGCCACCGCCGTTGTACTGGCCAAAGCCATCGGCGGCCTGGAGTATGACATTATTTTGGGTGGTTTCAGGGCTATTGACGACGGTTCGGCCCAGGTAATGAGCAGAGTGGCGGAAATATTAAACATTCCGGTGGTTAACGTAATCACCAAGTTGGAACTGGCCGACGGCAAAGCCGTTGCCACCCGGGAAATCGAAGGCGGCAATGAAGTGGTTGAAGTGACCCTGCCGGCGATATTCACAGCGCAAAAGGGTCTCAACGAGCCCCGTTACCCGTCCATGAAAGGGATTATGAAAGCCAAGAAAAAGCCTCTGGATAAAAAATCCGTCTCCGACCTCGGAGTTGATGTGGTATCCAAGGTAAAAGCGATTTCCTTCTCGCTGCCCGAGCCGCGCCAGGCCGGTAAAGTTGTTCCGGGCGAGCCCGCTGAAGCCGCCCGCGAATTGGCCCGGCTGCTGCGCGAAGAGGCAAAAGTGATCTAGCTCAATCAACAGACTAAGGAGGGAAACAGAAATGGCCAAAGGAATTTGGGTTTTTGCCGAACAGCGTGAAGGACAGGTTAAAAAAGTTGCGTTTGAACTGTTAAGTGAAGGACGTAAAATAGCGGATCAACTGGGCGAAGAATTGGCCGCCGTTTTGGTGGGCAAAGGTGTTGCCGGCCTGGCTGACTCCCTTGGCGAATATGGCGCCGATAAAGTTTACCTGGTGGAAGACGACGCTTTGGAGAACTACACCACCGACGGTTACACCAAGGTAGTGGCGGATCTGGTTAAACAATACGAGCCCAGCGCATTGCTTCTGGGCTGCACTGTTACCGGTCGGGATCTGGCCGCCGGTTTGGCCCAGCGTTTGGAAACCGGCTTGATGACCGACTGCACGGCCATGGAACTGGCCGACGGCCAACTGGTGTTCACCCGGCCGATTTACGCCGGCAAGGCTTTCGTGAAAGCGTCCTGCCCTGAAGCCCGCCCGGCCATGGCCACCATCCGTCCCAATACCTTTGCTGTCGCGGCGGCGGCCAAGACACCGGAAGTGGTTAAGGTTACTCCCGATGCCGGCAATATCCGCCAGGTAATCAAGGACATCGTACGCCAGATCTCCAGCCGCCCCGAACTGACCGAGGCTGACATCATCGTCAGCGGCGGCCGGGGTATGAAGGGTCCCGAGAACTTTAAAGTACTGGAAGAACTGGCCGACGTACTTGGCGCCGCGGTGGGCGCGTCCCGCGCAGCCGTTGACGCGGGCTGGATATCCCACAGCTTCCAGGTGGGCCAGACAGGTAAAACTGTATCGCCGGTGCTTTATGTCGCCTGCGGTATTTCCGGAGCTATTCAGCACCTGGCCGGCATGAGTTCCGCCAAGTGCATCGTAGCCATCAACAAAGATGAGGAAGCCAATATTTTCAAGGTAGCCGACTATGGTATCGTGGGCGACCTGTTTGACGTAGTGCCTGTGCTCGCCGAAGAACTGAAGAAGATTATGGCCTAAGCAATAAACAGCACAAGAGTCTTAACCAAAGCCGGCGTCTTGTTCATGCCGCCGGCGACATAAACGAAATGATACAAGCCGGCAGGTTACGCCTGCCGGCTTGTGACAGCAGTCCGCCGGTCAGGCGCGCTGCGGCAAGTGGATGCAGGTTACCTGACAAAATGCCAAGGAGGTAATTTTTTTGCGTGAAGCAGTAATAGTCAGTTCAGTGCGCACAGCAGTCGGCAAATATGGTGGTTCCCTGACATCGATGCATCCGGCCGATACAGGGGCCGCGGTCATAGCTGAAGCCCTGCGCCGGGCCGGCGTGGAGCCCGGTCAGGTAGACGAAGTAATTATGGGTAATGTACTGCAGGCCGGCCTGGGGCAAAATCCCGCCCGGCAGGCGTCGATCAAAGCCGGTTTGCCTCAGGAAGTGCCGGCCTGGACTTTAAACAAGGTCTGCGGTTCGGGTCTGAGAACAGTGGGCCTGGCGGCACAATTGATCGGGGCCGGCGAGGCCGATATCATCGTTGCCGGGGGCATGGAGAACATGTCCGCCGCTCCCTATCTGATCGATAAAGCCCGCTGGGGCTACCGGATGGGCGACGGCAAACTGGTGGATGCCATGATCAAAGACGGGCTGTGGTGCGCTTTTACCGACGTACATATGGGTATGACGGCGGAAAACATCGCTGCCAAATACGGCATCACCAGAGAAGACCAGGATGTTTTTTCAGCCGGGAGCCAGACCAAGGCCATAGCGGCCATTGACGAAGGCCGCTTTAAAGATGAAATTCTGCCGCTAGCCATGCCGGCTAAAAAGGGAGAAACCGTATATTTCGATACCGATGAATTCCCCCGCCGCGGCACCACCGTCGAAGGGCTGGCCAAGCTTAAGCCGGCTTTTAAGAAAGACGGCACCGTCACCGCGGGTAATGCCTCCGGCATTAACGACGCCGCTGCCGCAGTGGTGGTCATGTCGGCGGACAAAGCCCGGGAATTGGGATTGACTCCGCAGTTTGTCATCCGCGCCGGGGCGTCCGCGGGCGTTGATCCCGCCTATATGGGACTGGGCCCCATCCCGGCCAGCAGAAAGGCGCTGGCCAAGGCCGGCCTGACCATTGCCGATATGGGCCTGATTGAAGCCAACGAAGCATTTGCCGCTCAGGCTCTGGCCGTGATGCGGGAACTGGAAATGCCCCCCGAAATTACCAATGTCAACGGCGGCGCCGTGGCTATCGGTCACCCCATCGGCTGCAGCGGAACCCGTATTTTAATTACCATGCTCTATGAAATGAAGCGCCGGGCTGTGAAATACGGGCTGGCCACGTTATGCATCGGCGGCGGTCAGGGAACCGCCCTGGTGGTGGAAAACATTTAAAAACATATCTGGAGGTTTTGGTCTTGGAAATTAAAAAAGTTATGGTCATCGGGGCCGGTCAGATGGGTTCCGGTATCGCCCAGGTGGCTGCCGCGGCGGGCTATGAAGTGGTATTAAACGACATCAAGGACGAGTTTGTTCAGCGTGGTCTGGGCATTATTGAAAAAAACCTCGGCCGCGATGTGGCCAAGGGACGCCTGGAAGAGTCCGCCAAGGCCGCCATGCTGGGGCGGATTAAGCCCTCAATTGTGTTAAAGGACGCGGCGGAAGTTGATATCGTTATCGAAGCGGCCGTTGAAAACATGGAAATCAAGGGCAACATATTCCGCGAACTGGATAACATCGCCCCGGCCCATGCCATTCTGGCCACCAACACGTCATCGCTGCCCATTACCGAAATCGCCGCAGTTACAAAGCGGCCGGAAAAGGTAATCGGCATGCATTTCATGAACCCGGTGCCCGTCATGAAACTGATCGAAGTGATCCGCGGCCTGGCGACATCGGACGAGACATATCAGACTGTTCAAGACATGGGCGAGCGGATGGGTAAAGTACCGGTGGAAGTTAACGACGGGCCGGGTTTTGTGTTGAACCGGGTACTGATCCCGATGCTCAATGAAGCGATTTATTGTGTATACGAAGGTATCGGCACTCCGGAAGCGGTGGACCAGTCCATGAAACTGGGCGCCAACCATCCCATGGGTCCGCTGGCCCTGGCCGACCTGATCGGACTGGACACCTGCCTTTCGATCATGGAAGTGCTCTACAGAGGCATGGGTGACCCCAAATACCGTCCCTGCCCGCTGCTGCGCAAATACGTGGCTGCCGGCTGGCTGGGCCGGAAGACCGGTCGCGGTTTTTACGTGTACGAATAAGGGCATCACCGGGAATAATAAAATGGTACACACCGTACTCGATTAAGGAGGGGTGCGCATGACCTGGAACAATATATTACTGGAAAATGACGGTCCGCTGGCGATATTAACCATCAACCGGCCCAAGCAGCTGAACGCCCTGAACGAAGAAACCCTGCAAGAACTGGATCAGGCCGTGGAGCAATTGGGCAACGACAGCGCGGTGCGGGTGGTTATAATCACCGGCGCCGGCGATAAAGCATTTGTGGCCGGCGCGGACATCGCCTACATGCAAAAGCTGACGCCGGTGGAGGCGAAGGAATTTTCCCGTTTGGGCCAAAAAACTTTCAGCCGGATTGAAAACCTGTCCAAACCGGTCATCGCGGCGGTCAACGGTTTTGCCCTGGGCGGCGGCTGCGAACTGGCCATGGCTTGCGATATCCGCGTGGCCTCGGAAAACGCCAAACTGGGCCAGCCGGAAGTTAACCTGGGTCTGATTGCCGGCTTTGGCGGTACCCAGCGGTTGTCCAGGCTGGTCAACCCGGGCTTGGCCAAGGAAATACTTTTTACCGCGGACGTTTACGACGCGGCCACTGCCCAAAGGATCGGGCTGGTGAACCACGTGGTGCCCGCCGGGGAGCTGCTTGAATTCTGCAAGAAAATGGCGGGCCGCATTGCCGCCCGGGGACCGTTGGCGGTAAGTATGACCAAGGAAGCGATTAACGGCGGTCTGGAAATGGACCTGGAAAAAGCGTTCACTTACGAAGCGGACCTTTTTGGCCTGGTATTTTCAACCAAAGATAGGGATGAAGGCATCGCCGCATTCCTGGAAAAAAGGAAAGCGGACTTCACGGGCAAATAAACGATAAAACACCTTTTTCCGCAAACTGGCGGTGGTCAATATGACCGCCGCGTTTTTTATTTTTCTTAATGAATCCACGTGAATCCGGTGGTGGTGTGATAAATAATGTCCATATCCTTTGGGAATAATTAAGGTAAATGGACTGAAGAAGGTGTTATATTGAAGATATTAGAAAAATTAGAACAAATTGCAGATTTAGGCCAATCAAATAAAAAGCTGCAAACAGAAATGAATGTGATTGAAGCCGGACATATTTGGAATCTGCTGACATCACGATATGAGGTTATAGAAACAACGCAACTGCTTCAGGATTTTGCCGGCGATCCGGATCTGAAACTGATTTTGAACGAAGGCCTCAAATTTTTAAAACGCCAGGTTGATGCCTTGGAAAATACAGCCAATAAATATGGGCTGCCGTTACCCAAAAAACCGCCGGCGGCTTCAAACTCTGCAGTTAAGGTGGAGGTGATCACCGATGAGTTTATCTTTAAACGTGTTTTTTCCGGCATCCAAAGCTTTGTGCCGCTTTATGGCACAGCTATGATCCAAACCACTTCAGCCAAGCTCAGGGAAGAGTTTTTAAGGTATTTACAGGATGAACTAAAATTATACGATAAACTGGTGGTATATGGCCAGCTTAAAGGATGGCTTCTGGAACCGCCGGCTTACCGGGTTTAATTTACGTCATGCCGGACCACTTTGTTAGCCCGCCCGCCCTTTACCTTAGTTAAGGTAATATGGGCTTTTTTAATTGTTTACCGAAGACAATTCAGTTATAATGGCAATAGTCTGATTAAAGGGGCGTGGCGATGAGTATTAATAATAAGAGCCCTGAAAAGTATTTTATTTTTACCTTCGGCTGCCAGATGAACGAGCATGATTCGGAGCATATTGCCGGTGTTCTGGAGGGTATCGGTTACACGCCCGCGGAGCATCAGGACGAAGCCGATGTTATTGTATTGAATACCTGCTGTGTGCGCGAAACTGCCGAGAATAAGGTATTCGGTCTGTTAGGCAGGCTGGGTAAGCAGAAAAAGCAAAGACCCGGCCTGATTCTGTGCCTGGGTGGCTGTATGAGCCAGCAGGCGCATATGGGATCCAGGATCAAGGATCGATTTCGCTATGTCGATGTAGTTTTCGGCACCCATAACATCCATCAGCTGCCGGAGTTAATTGCCCGGGCCGTGGAAGAGCGGCACCAGGTAATAGAAGTGTGGCCCGACAGCCGGGGCGTGTTGGAGGACGTACCCGCCAAACGGCAGCAGGGGGTCAGGGCCTGGGTGAGCATCACTTACGGCTGCAATAATTTCTGCACCTACTGTATTGTCCCGTACGTCCGGGGCCGGGAAAGAAGCAGGACACCCGAAGCCGTCATTGACGAAGTTGCGGCTTTGGGGCGGGATGGATATAAGGATATCACCCTGCTGGGCCAGAACGTGAACTCTTACGGCAAGGACCGGTCCGCCGCCATGGATTTTGCCGACTTGCTGGCGGCGGTAAACGATGTGGATGGAATTGAAAGAATCCGATTTACGACTTCTCATCCCAGGGACTTTTGTGATAAACTTGTGACAGCGGTGGCAAAGCTGCCCAAAGTTTGTGAGCATATCCACCTGCCTGTTCAGGCCGGCAGTAATAATATACTGCGGCTGATGAACCGCGGTTATACCAGGGAAGACTACCTGCGGCTGGTGGACAAGATTAAATCGGCGGTACCCGGTGTGGCCCTGACAACTGATATCATGGTGGGTTTTCCCGGGGAAACCGACGCTGATTTTGCCGATACGGTGGACCTGGTGCAAAAAGTGGAGTTCGACAGTGCGTTTACCTTTGTTTATAATAAACGCCAAGGGACCCCGGCCGCCGAAATGGCCAATCAGGTGCCGGACGAGGTAAAAAGCGCCCGCATCCAGGCACTGATTGAACTGCAAAACGATATTACCCTCCGTAAAAACAGGGCCGAATTGGGAAAAGTGCTGGAGTGCCTTGTGGAGGGGCCCAGCCGCACCAATAACGCCTTTATGAGTGCCAGAACCCGGACGGGGAAGATTGTGATTTATCGTGGAACACTAGGACAAACCGGCTTGCTTTTACCGTTGCGCATTACCGGCTACAGCCTTACCCATTTAGATGGAGAGGCAGTGACGGATAATAATATCATGGAGGTTTAACTATGTCTATACTGGAAAAGGCTCACGCATTGGGTCAGGAAATCGCCGTATCCAAGGAACTGAACGACATGAAGGAAGCCGAGCAGGAACTGATGCGCGATGAGACGGCGCAAAGAATTATCCAGGAGTTTAATGAAAAGCAAAAGAACTTCATGGCCATGCAGCAGCAGGGTCAGGAGCTGAGCGAGAGTCAGAAGGCGGAGGTCAAGGATCTGGAAGAGAGAATGCTGGAGAACCCCTTGATCTATAGATTTTTCCAAGCGCAGCAGGGCTTTGAAAAGGTGTTGGAGGAAATCAACAATATCATCTCCCAGGCTATTTCCGGGGAACAGCACTCCTGCAGCGACGACTGCTGCACCAGCTGCAGCGGCTGCGGCAGTTAAACGGTTTTGCGATATCTCCGGTCGTTCTTTGACCGGGGCTGTTGATAAACTAGCCCTGGCGTTTTTGTTTCCTTGGCGCAACGACATATGGAGCGCCGGTAAACAACTCCCTGCTGGAGTTGTCCGGCGCGGAATCGGAGTGAGCGAAGGAACAAAAACGCTCTTTTTCAAAAAGCTTCCCGGTCATTCTATGGCCGGGTTTTTTGTAGCTCAGGATTATGGTCGCAGGAGGTAACGCCCCATGACCTACACGCCGATGATGCAGCAGTTTCTGCAAATTAAACAACAATACCCTGATTATGTCCTTTTCTTCCGGATGGGCGACTTTTACGAAATGTTTTTCGACGACGCCGTGCAGTCATCCCGGGACCTGGAAATTACCCTTACCGCCAGGGACGGCGGGGAAGGCAAAAAAGTGCCCATGTGCGGAGTGCCGCATCATGCCGCCGATACTTACATAGCCCGGCTGATTGCAAAGGGGCGACGGGTGGCCATCTGCGAACAAATGGAAGACCCCAGGCTGGTCAAGGGTCTGGTCAAAAGAGAAGTGACCAGGATTATCACCCCGGGTACGGTACTGGAGAGCCAGTGCCTGGATGAAAAAAGCAATAACTACCTGGCCTGCGTATGCGCCGCTGACGGCGAATGCGAACTGGCCTTTACCGACTTTTCCACCGGGCACTTTTTTTTAACCCATTTTACCGGTGCTAATTACGTTAACGAGCTGCTTGACGAGTTATACAGGCTGCAGCCTGCGGAGCTGCTGGTTCCGGAAGGAACAACGGATGACCTCATGGAGCGTTTGAAAAGACCCGGCATTGGTGCCGTGAATTTATTGCCGGATGAGCTGTATGCGCGGGAACGGGGCAGCGAGATAATAGAGCTTCAATTCGGCCGCCACTGGAAGGAAAACTCCGGCAGCCCGGCACCGGGCCTGCGGGCCGCCGGCGCCCTGATGTTGTATCTGCATGAAACGCAAAAAAGAAAACTACAGCAATTGAAAATGCCACGGGTTTACTACGCCGGACAATATATGAAAATCGACTCCGCCACCCGCCGCAATCTGGAGCTGACCGCTTCCATCCGGGACGGCTCCAGACGGGGGACCCTGGTCCAGGTACTGGACAGCACCGGCACCGCCATGGGCGGCAGGCTGCTGAAGCAATGGCTGGAACAGCCGCTGGTGCATACCGGCCTGATCAACAGGCGTTTGGATGCCGTGGCTGAGCTGGCCGGGAACCTGATCTTGCGCCGCCGGCTCAAAGAGATGTTAAAGGGAGTCTACGATTTGGAAAGGCTGGCCGGCCGCGTAGCGTATGGAACGGCCAATCCCAGGGACCTGCTGGCTTTGCGGAAGTCTTTCGACCTGCTGCCGGATATTAAGGAACTGCTGGCCGGATGCGGCTCGGGATTGCTGGCGGAAATCAGGGCTGAACTGGACGATATGGAAGATATAAACCGGCTGCTGCACCGGGCATTGGGGGATGAGCCGCCTCTTTCGGTCAAAGACGGGAATATTTTCCGGTCCGGCTATCACCCCGAAGTCGACCGCCTGCGGGATGCCGGCAGGAGCGGCAAAGGCTGGCTGGCCGGATTGGAGGCTGAAGAGAAAACCAAAACAGGCATTAAATCGCTTAAAGTGGGTTATAACAAGGTATTCGGTTATTACCTTGAAGTCACTAAATCCAACCTGAACCAGGTGCCGGATTATTATATCCGGAAACAGACGCTGGTCAATGCGGAGCGGTATATAACCCCGCAGTTGAAGGAATACGAGGAGATGATTACCGGGGCCGAGGACCGGCTGGTGCAGTTGGAATATCAGTTGTTTATGGAGCTGAGAGAAAAGATCACCGGCCAGGTAAACCGGATTCAGAATACTGCCGGCCGCATTGCCGTGCTGGACGTGTTGCTTTCCTTTGCCGAGGCGGCCGACAAGGGGAATTATGTCCGGCCGGTGGTGAATGACAGTTTGGACATTATTATTCGTGACGGCAGGCACCCGGTGGTGGAGCAAATGCTTGGACCGGGCGGATTTGTGCCCAATGACGCCGCCCTGGTGGACGGAAACCGGCTGGTTCTGCTCACCGGTCCCAACATGGCCGGGAAAAGCACTTACATGCGGCAGGTGGGGTTGATTGCCCTCATGGCTCAGGCGGGGTGCTTTGTGCCGGCTTCAAAGGCGGAAATCGGCGTGGTGGACCGGATTTTTACCCGCATCGGCGCGGCGGACGATTTAGCCGGCGGGCAGAGCACGTTCATGGTGGAAATGAGCGAATGCCGGGACATTGTCAATAACGCCACAGCCAAAAGCCTGATTATCATGGACGAGGTGGGCAGGGGTACCAGCACCTACGACGGGATCAGCATCGCCCGCGCTTTGTTTGAATTTATTCATGACCATATCGGCGCCCGCACGCTGTTTTCCACTCATTATCACGAACTGACCGATCTGGACGGGCTGAAGGATGTGGGTAACTTTACGGTCAGCGTAAGGGAAAGGGAAAACGGGATCGTCTTTTTACGCAAGGTAACGCCCGGCAAGGTGGACAGAAGCTATGGTATTCAGGTGGCCCGCCTGGCTGGTTTGCCGGAATCAATTCTGAACCGGGCCGTTGAAGTAATGAAGGAACTGGAAAAAAGCAAGTTGGCGGCCGGCACCGGGCCGGCGGCGGAGTTAAATGACCCGGCAGCGCAAGATTGCGCCGGGAACGGAGTAAAGCTTTGTCATGATTGCCTGGACAAGCAGTTTATTGACGAACTGCTCAAACTGGATCTCAATTATGTCACCCCCATTGAAGCCATGAACATTTTGGTCGTTTGGAAAGAAAAAATTAAACAGTAGGCTGCCTCCCCGGCAAGAAGTTGCAGGATAATGTCCTCCGGCGGAGAATAAAAATCTTAGAACTGATTATGAAAATGAATATTTGCGATTTTATCGGTCTGGGGGTGGAAGGATGTATATCGGTATCGATGTAGGGGGCACCAGAACCGATGCGGTGTTGCTTGAGAATGGTTTGGTGCGGGCCTTTGCCGAGGTTCCCAGCAGCAGTGATATTCTCTCCTCGCTGCTGAATGCGCTGGATCGAGTAATGAAGGGTGTGCCCGCCGAGCTGATTGAACGGTCGGTGATCAGTACGACCCTGATTACAAATTATGTGGCGGAAAAAAAATATGATCCTGTAGGATTGGTCTTAATCCCCGGGCCTGGTTTGTGCAGCACGGAGTTTAAATATAACAGCGATACTTTAACCCTCTCAGGAGCCATAGATTACCGGGGGCGGGAGATAATGCCCCTGCGCCGGGAAGAGATTGAAAACGCCATCACCGAATTAAACGCCAGGGGTTACAGGAAAGTGGCGGTGGTGGGCAAGTTTTCAGTACGCAATAACAAGCACGAGCTGCAAGTTGCCGAGCAGATAAAAAAGCACTACCCCGAATGGCATGTGGAAATGGGACATCAAGTGGCCGGCAGCCTCAATTATCCGCGCCGGGTGGTTACCACCATGCTGACCTGCGCCACCAGGGACAAGTATTCCCTATTCCTGGATTCGGTGCAGGAGGCTGTGTCCAGCAGGGGTATTGGAGGGTCGTTGTTTATCCTCAAGGCGGACGGCGGTACCATGCCCCTGAGTAAAGCCACCAGGGCGCCTATTGAGACCATTTTCAGCGGTCCGGCAGCCAGCACCCTCGGAGTGCAGGCGCTGATCCCGCCGGGAGAGACCGCCGTGGTTGTGGATATCGGCGGCACCACCACTGATTTGGCCCTTGTTTTAGGCGGCCAGCCGCTTATTTCCACCCGCGGGGTGCCCGTATATGATCAACTGACCCAGGTGCGCGCCATGGCTGTAAAATCCGTGCCTGTGGGCGGCGACAGCGTGGTGGAGCGCGTCGGCGAGGAAATAGTGGTACATTCTAAAAGGATGGGCGCGCCATACAGTATGGGCGGCCCGGCGCCCACCCCCACCGATGCCCTGCGGGTGCTGGGCTTAACCGGAGTGGGTGACATGGAAAAGGCCACGGAGGCGATGGACATCCTTGGCAAACCCATTGGCCTGAGCGCCGGTGAAGTGGCCAATAGGATAGTTAATCTTGTTGTAGATACCATCGTGCTTGAAATTGAAGAAATCTTTTTGCAATGGGAAAGGGAGCCTGCCTACCGGGTTTGGGAGGTGCTGCAAAAACGCAAGGAGCGTCCTTCCACCATCGTCGGGGTCGGCGGCGGGGCTGCCGGTTTTATTGTGCAAATTGCAGCCCGCATAGACTGCCATCCGGTTATTCCGCCATACGCGCCGCTGGCCAATGCCATCGGGGCGGCTGTGGCTATTCCCACTTTGCAGGTCAGCCTGCGGGCCGATACCGAACAGGGCGTGTATACCGTTGAGGAAGAAGGATTCCAGGGCAAAATTAAAAAGGATCCCTTTACGGAGGAAGATGCGCTGGAGATGGCTGAAGACTGGCTGAAAAAAAGGTCGGAGCTGTATGGTCTGGGCAGTAAACTTGAAAAAACCGAAGTAACCCGGCGGGATGTCTTTACCATGGTCAGAAACTGGATTACCACCGGTAGGATTTACGACATTTGCGTGCAGACGCCCAGGGGTATTATGGGGCAAATAGGTTCAAGGGGTGAGTTCTAGATGTCAGTGGATAAAACCGGCCTGATATTCTTTCCTGCGTTCGACTGGGCAATTTCGCCCACTCACCCTGAGCGGGAGGAACGTCTTTTATATACCAGGGACCAGATTTTCGAGGAAGGGGTCATGGATATGCCCCAGATCCAGGAATTTGCGCCCCGTTTGGCTGCCATGCATGATATTGCCAGGACTCATTTTTGTGTGCCCCGGGTGCAGAGCCAGGTAACCGAAGCGCATTTAATCGCCGCCGGCTCCGCCATGCAGCTTGGCGACAGTATTATTAACGGAGAGATCAAAAACGGTTTTGCCGTGGTGCGCCCGCCCGGTCACCATGCCATGCGCGTGGTACACGGCAACCGGGGTTTTTGCAGCATCAATAATGAAGCCATCCTGGTGGAATACCTGCGCCGCAGGCATGGCATAAAAAAGGTGGCCATTGTTGATTCCGACGCCCACCATGGTGACGGAACCCAGGATATCTTTTACCATGATCCCGACGTATTATATATTTCATTTCACCAGGACGGACGGACCATTTTCCCCGGTACCGGTTTTACCCATGAGCTGGGCGGACCCGGGGCTTACGCCAGGACGCTGAATATACCGCTGCCGCCAGGTTCCACCGACGAGATCTTTATGTACGTGGTTGACAACCTGGTGCTGCCGGTGGTAAAGGATTTTAAGCCGGATATCATCATAAATTCGGCGGGCCAGGACAATCATTACTCCGATCCCCTGGGCAGCATGCGGTTTACCGCCCGGGCCTACGCTGATTTCACCCGCAAGCTTAAACCACACCTGGCGGTGTTGGAAGGCGGTTACGCCATTGAAACGGCGCTGCCCTACATCAACCTGGCCATTATTCTGGCCCTGGCCGATATAGATTACTCCTGCGTAATGGAACCCGATTACTGGCCGGGCCGGTTTAAAGAAAGCCCGGACCGGGTAAACCTGGTGCACCGGATGGTGGAACAACTGCTGGAAACCTGGGCGAAAAAAGATACCGTCGACCTGCAAAAAATCTTTGGTTCCGATGAATATTACCAGCGGAAAAAATCTATTTATTACGATACTGATTACATTGAAGAAGAACAGATTGAAAAGGTCAAGGTGTGCCCGGACTGCCCCGGCTATATCCTTATTGAATCCCGGGGTGAACGGGGGTACCGTGAACCGGTGAACATTTTTGCCGTCTCCATTCCCTTTCAGGCCTGTCATGCATGCCAGAGCAAAGCTTACGACATCTATGAAGAGTCCAAAAAGAATAAAAAGTATGATTACGTGTATATGCAAGATAAGTCCACAGATACCTGCATATCCCTGGACAAGAAAAAGGGCCAGGAATGGGTAACGGAAGGATAGACAAGGGATGCCGAAGATTAAAATACTGGATGAAATTACAGCTTGCCGGATAGCCGCCGGCGAAGTAGTTGAACGGCCTGTCTCGGTGGTCAAGGAACTGGTGGAAAACTCACTGGACGCCGGGGCGGACAATGTGACGGTTACCCTGACGGGCGGAGGGGCTGATTCAATAACGGTCATTGATAATGGTTGCGGCATAAGCCAGGAGGACGCCCCCCTGGCTTTTCATCGTCATGCCACCAGTAAAATTTCCACCGCCGCGGATTTGGACCATATTGAGACCCTGGGCTTTAGAGGTGAAGCGCTGCCCAGCATTGCCGCGGTTTCCGACCTGCAAATCAGGACCCGTACTGCCCAAAGCGATGAAGGATATTACATGCGCGTTCGCGGCGGCGCCATTACCGGGTCCGGCCCGGCCGGCTGTCCGGTGGGAACAGCCGTGGCGGTTAATGATCTGTTCTTTAACACCCCGGCCCGGCGCAAGCACATGAAAACAAAATCAACCGAGGGCGGATTGATCGCCGATTTAATTTATAAACTGTCTTTAACCAGACCCGGAGTCCGCTTTACCATGGAACAGCAGGGGAGGACGGTATTCCGTTCACCGGGGACAGGGAAGCTGTTGGATGCCATTGCCGCCGTCTATGAGATTGAAGCGGCCGGGATGATGGTCCCGGTAAATGCCGTTGAAGGTGATCTTACCGTGACCGGATATGTGAGCAAACCGGAGCTGAACCGCGGCACCAGGCAGCAAATAACATTGGCGGTAAACGGCAGGCTGGTGCGCAGCGCCTTGGTTAACCAGGCCCTGGACGAAGCGTACAAAGGTTTAATCACCATTGGCCGGTATCCCCTGGCAGTGTTGCAATTACAATTACCCGCCGGTCTAATCGACGTCAATGTTCACCCCGCCAAAACCGAAATTAAAATTGAAAACGAGTTACAGTTGGCCCGGCTGCTAATCACCGCGGTACGGAGCGCTCTGGGCAAGGCCAGCTTGATTCCGGCAGCGGGACCCGCACTGATGGGCAAAACAAGTTTGCCCGCCTCGGCCGAACCGTTTAAACTGTCTTTTGACACTGTCGATAAACCAAGCTCCCAACCGGGGTATGTGATGGAGATTTCCAGGTATGCCGTCGAGGCTGAGGAGGAGTTGTCCGGATCGGGTGACGCGGGTCCCGCAAATGACCCGGTAAACACGGATCATCAGCCGCCCATGGAAACAAAAGCGCCGGCGTCTGCCGGATACTCCAGCGAACCGGAGTCCGCCGGAGAACGACAGGTTGGCCGGCATGCCGGGTTTCCCAGCCTGCGGGTGGTGGGACAATTGCTGAACATGTATATTATTTGTGACAGTGAAGACGGGGCGTACCTGATTGACCAACATGCCGCCCATGAAAGGGTGCTTTTTGAGAAGTACCATGCCCGGCTGCAAAATAACTCTCCCCAGGTGCAATACTTAATGGCCCCCCTCAGTATAAACATCAAGGCCTACGAAAAAGAACTGCTCCAGGAGCACCGGCGGGAACTGGAAGCCCTGGGTTTTGTCCTGGATGATTTCGGCCGGGAAAGCTTGCTTTTACGCGGTATTCCCGGAGAAAGCAGCCCGGGAGACAGTGAGGGTTTGATTGCCGATCTGGTGGAAACAATATTAGAACAGGGCAAACCAGGGGGGGCGGGAGTTGAATTCGCACTGTCGGCGTTATTGGCCTGCAAAGCCGCGGTTAAGGCGGGGGAGAAACTGGCCGTACAGGCCATGCAGTCCCTGGTAGACCAATTGGCCATGGCCGTTGAGCCTTTTACCTGTCCCCATGGCAGGCCGACGCTGGTGTCCATAAGCAGGCGGGAACTCAATGCCATGTTCAAGCGTACCTGACCGGAGGAATACATTGCACGGGTTTTTTAAAAAAATTCTGGTCACCACATCGTTGCGGGCCGGCGCCGGGCAGCAGGAGCTGGCGCACCGGCTGGGCGCTGAAATTGGCGCGTCCCTGGCGCCAAGGGATGATTTGTCGCTGGAGTCGCTGCTGGGCCGCCATGGAGCCGACGGGGTTATTGTGGTGGAATCCGGGCGGGTTTTTTTCACCGATGGAAGGATGAAATTCTTTTTTCACCCGGGGCTGGCGGTGCTGCGCATAGCCGAAATCCAAAAAGGAAAAAATGATCAGATGATCGTTGCCATGGACCTCAAGCCCGGCCATAGTGTACTGGACTGCACTTTGGGATTGGGCAATGACGCGTTGGTGGCGGGCTACGTGGCCGGGGAGAACGGCCGGGTCTTGGGCTTGGAATCATCTCCAGTTATAGCCGCCCTGGTGCGTCACGGCATGCGGACTTACAGCGGGGGATCCCGGGCGGTTCGGAAATCCATGCGCCGTATTGAGATCAAATGCGCCGATCACCGGGTTTTTTTGGCTGACCTGCCGCCGGACAGCTATGATGTGGTATACCTGGATCCCATGTTCAACAGCCCGTTGACAAAATCAAGCGGCATCAATTCTTTGCGGCCGCTGGCAGACCACCGCCCGGTAACGCCGGAAGTAATCGCACTGGCTTTAAAAGTGGCCGGAAAACGGGTGGTGGTCAAGGATAACCGGCGGGGGGAGCATTTGCGCAGCCTTGGTATCGCCAGCCTGACGGGAGGGAGAAGCTCTCCGGTGGTATATGGTGTTCTGCCGGCCCAATAGATATTGGAAAAAAAGTAACTTGTGGGGTAAGTATGGAAACAGAACAAAAAATACCGCTGCTGATTATTGCCGGCCCCACCGCCACGGGGAAGACCGAAGTGGCCGTCAAGGTGGCGGAAAAACTGAACGGCGAGGTAGTATCCGCTGATTCCATGCTCATTTACCGCCACATGGATATAGGCACCGCCAAGCCTGATGATGAGGAAAAGAGAGGTATCCCGCATCATCTGATCGATATTGTTGAGCCGGATGCCGGTTATTCGGCGGAAAATTATCAAAAGCAGGCCAGGCGGGTGATTGTAGACATTAATGCCCGGGACAAACTGCCCATTTTGGCGGGTGGTACCGGTTTTTATATCGACGCGGTGGTTTTTGATTATGATTTTAACCACGCCGTCCCGGATACCGGTTTGCGGCGGATATTAATGCGGGAAGCGGAGGAGAAGGGCAACCAGGCGGTGCATGACCGTTTGCGCGCGGCAGACCCCGGCGCGGCGGACCGCATCCATCCCAATAACCTGAAGAGAGTGATCAGGGCGCTGGAGATACATAACCAAACCGGTGTTACCGGCGCTTTACAGCGCACCCGGAGCAAGAATGAATACCCGCTTTATGATCAATTGTTTTTTTGCTTATATTATGAACGTGCCGTACTGTACCATAGAATTGAAAAACGGGTGGATTTAATGATGGCCCGTGGTCTGGTCCGGGAGGTCCGCGGCTTGCTTGAACGGGGGTACCATCCGGAGCTTGTTTCCATGCAGGGCTTGGGTTATAAGGAAATAGCAGGATACTTGCATAACCGGTACTCACTGGAAGAAGCGGTGCAACTGCTGAAGAGAAATACCAGACGTTTTGCCAAGCGGCAGTTGACTTGGTTCAGGCGATATAGTAACATCAAATGGATAGATATGGGACAATATGTTTCAACCGGCCATGCAGCGACCGGTATCGCCGGCATGGCCAGGAACAAATGGCAGGTAGATAGATAAAGAAAAAGAAAAAATGCCAACGGAGGTAACACTATGACAAAGACGCAAATTAATTTGCAGGATGCTTTTTTAAACCAGGTCCGGAAAGATAATATTCCGGTAACAATTTTTTTGGTTAACGGTTTTCAACTGAAGGGGACCGTGAAAGGTTTTGATAATTTTACTGTCATTATGGAAAGCGACGGCAAGCAAATGATGGTCTACAAGCACGCCATCTCCACAGTCAGTCCCATGAAGCCGGTCAACACGTCCTTTACGGAAACCAAACCCGTCTAATTTTAGAGGATGTTCGGAATGTCCGCGCGAGATCCACTTCGAATTTCTAACGAAAGCCGAGGTATTTACCACTCGGCTTTTTTTTGTACTTTGGCCATATATATGGCCAGTACTAAGGATTAAAGTATTGAAAAGCGCGCGCTGAGGGAACTGAATGAGCGCGCTTTTCTTATTTTCATAACGTTTTTTTGATCAGGCAGTTTGTGCTTTCCCGGCGCATAGATATTATTATGACGCTGGCGAGGTGGTCGGGTTGGTCAAGGTTAAAATGTGGAGCAGTACGTCAAACAAAAAATCTTCCGGTATTACTCCCGTCCAGGGGAACGCCAAGCTGCGCCAGACGGCGGAGGGGAATGGTGCCAAACCCGACGGCAGCCTGGAAAAGATCGGGGAGATCAGGCAGGAACTTAATTCGCTGGTGGGTTTGGCCGGCGTTAAAAAACATATTAATGAAATCTACGCATTTATGGAAATACAAAAGAGACGTCAGAAAGAGAAACTGCATTCGGAAGCCCAAGCTTTGCATATGGTTTTTAAAGGCAACCCCGGGACGGGCAAGACAACGGTGGCGAGGATACTGGGCCGGCTGTTCAGGGAAGCCGGCATTTTGCCCAAGGGCCATTTGCAAGAGGTGGAAAGGGCCGATTTGGTCGGCGAGTATATCGGTCACACCGCCCAGAAAACCAGAGACCAAATTAAAAAATCCCTGGGTGGGATATTATTTATTGATGAGGCTTATGCACTGGCCAGGGGAGGGGAAAAGGACTTTGGTAAAGAAGCTATTGATACCATTGTCAAAGGGATGGAAGATTTTAAAAACAATCTGGTCATTATTCTGGCGGGTTACAAAGACGAAATGGACAGGTTTATGGAAACAAATCCCGGCCTGCGGTCCCGTTTCCCAATCCATATCAGCTTCCCTGATTACTCCACGCGCGAGCTGCTGGCCATTGCGGATATGATGCTGGAGCAGAGGGAGTACCGCCTGACCAACGGAGCCAGGGAGGAGCTGCGGCTGATCATTGAATCGCTGTGCCGGTCGCACCAGCACAACGGTAATGCCCGGTTAATCCGCAACCTGGTGGAAAGGGCGATGCGGGTGCAGGCGGTCAGGCTGGTATCCTTGCCGGAAACCTGCCGGGAGGACCTGGTGCTGATTACCAGGGAAGATATGGTGGTGGCGCGGGATACGGTATATAATTAGTCCATGATTGCATTGCGGAATACCAAATTGGGGGGGAAAGCATCATTGAAGGACTTGGATAAAATAGCCGAAGATATAGACAGGGAAGCACAAAAATATTTTGAACAGCTTGCCCCGGTTGAATCGGCCAACCATGCCAAGGTTTTAAACGCTTTTAACGAAGCCAGGGTCAGTTCCTATCATTTAAGAGAAACAACCGGTTACGGTTATGACGACGACGGCAGGGACACCCTGGATCAGGTGTTTGCCAGAGTGTTTGGTGCGGAAAAGGCATTGGTGCGGGGTCAGATCATCAGCGGCACCCATGCCATTGCCCTTTGCTTGTTCGGCATACTGCGGCCCGGCGACCGGCTGCTGGCGGTGCAGGGCAAACCTTACGACACTCTCGACAAGATTATCGGCGCGCATGCCGCTGCGGAAGGATCGCTGGCGCAAATGGGAGTGGTTTACCGTGAATTGGCATTGCTGCCGGATAACGAAATTGACTGGCAGGGTCTGGACAATGAATTGAAACAGCCGGTTAAGATGGTTATGCTGCAGCGTTCTTGCGGTTACAGCTTTCGTCCGTCGTTGGACATGCCCTCTCTGCGCAAGCTCTGCCGGTTTATCAAAGAACGCCGGCCGGAGACTGTCATTTTTGTGGACAATTGTTACGGTGAATTGGTTGAAACTACGGAGCCGCTGGAAAACGGAGCGGATCTTATTGCCGGTTCTTTAATTAAAAATCCGGGCGGGGGACTGGCCCCCACGGGGGGGTATGTGGCCGGACGGGAAAAACTGGTGGATATGTCGGCCAACCGGCTCACCGCGCCCGGGATTGGCGCCGACGCGGGGCCTTCCATGGGGTGGCTGCGCATGTTTTACCAGGGTTTGTACCTGGCTCCGCACCTGGTGATGGAGGCGCTGCGGGGAGCCATTTGGGGTGCTTTGTTCTTAAACCGGCTGGGTTACGAGGTTTATCCGGCTCCCGACGCCGTGCGCACCGACATTATTCAGGCGGTGGTACTGGGGTCCGCGCCGCGCCTGGAGGCGTTTTGCCGGGGGGTCCAGGGCGCCTCGCCCGTGGACAGCCACGTGGCCCCCGTTCCCGCTGCCCTGCCGGGTTACGGGCACCCGGTAATCATGGCTGCCGGGACATTTGTCCAGGGCGCCTCACTGGAATTTACCGCCGACGCACCTCTTCGGGAACCTTATGCCGCTTATTTTCAAGGCGGGTTGTCTTTATACTATACCAAAATCGGCTTGCAGCGCGCAGCGATGGAGATTTTGCTTAGTGGTGGTGAAAGACATTGAATTTTAAGCAATTGGAAGCCTTTGTCCGGGTGGCTGAGATGCAGAGTTTCACCAGGGCGGCCAAGCAGATGTATATGAGCCAACCGGCCATCAGCTTTCAAATCAAAGCTTTGGAAGAGCATCTGCAGGTTTCGCTTTTCCGGCGCGATGAAAAAAAAGTGCTCCTGACCGAAGCAGGCCGGTTGCTGTTGCCGGAAGCAAGGCAAATGTTGGGTCATTACAAGAAAATCAAGGCGGGCCTTGAATCGCTGCAGGGTCTTGAAACAGGCCGTTTGTCCGTGGGTGCGGGAACCATTCCCGGGGAGTACCTGCTGCCCACCTTTATCGGCAGGTTCCGCAAGGCTCATCCCGGTGTAAAGGTTAAAATGCGCATTGCCGGCAGCGGAGACGTAATTAATTGGATCAAAGAGAGGGAGATTGACCTCGGAGTGGTGGGCAGTGCTGCCGAGGGCGACAACCTTGAATTGGTTCCCTGGCTGGATGATGAACTGGTATTGGTGGTTCCGGCCGGTCATCGCTGGGCGGATAAACTAATCGATATTGCCGATTTGACCGGGGAAAAATATATCCTGCGTGAAGAAGGTTCGGGAACGAGGCGTTCCATGGCGCGAATATTGGGACAAAGCGGCCTGGCTTTGGAGGAGCTTGAGGTGGAGATGGAACTGGGCAGCACCAGGGCTGTGCTCGGCGCCGTCCAGGCCGGTCTGGGCGTGGGTTTTATATCCCGGTGGGCGGCCTGTGAAGCGCTGGCGGCCGGCAAAATCGGTGCAGCTAAAATTGACGGTGTGAACATGAATCGCAAGCTGTTTATAGTCCGTTATATCCCCGGGATATCGAATTATGCCGCCGACGCTTTCTTTGCATTTTTAAATGACCTATCAGCAATTGATTTAATGCCTCAAAAATGAGGCTTTGATTACGTTTATTTTGACAGCTTGAGAGCTGGTGTTTACGATTATGGTGCCCGGAATCGGTTTAAAAACATTGACATTGCGGACCAAAATGGCTGTGTTTTCCTTTTTGCTGGTACTGCTGGTCGTTGCAATCGGCGGTTTTTTTGTCATTCAGAAGGTTACCCTGGTTGTTGAGGAGGAAATGGGTTTACGTGCTTTGGCCATTGCCCGGACCCTGGCCCAGATGGATGAAATCAAGGATCATGTGGGCGTTCCGGGTGGGTGGTCTTTCTGCCGTTTTTCATCCTGGGCAGCATTTATGCCGGTGTTGTAACCCCCACCGAGGCAGCGGTATTGTCGGTCTTTTATACCCTGCTGGTATCGTTTTTTATTTACCGGGAGATGGGCATCAAGGATATGCGCAAGATCTTTGTGGAATCCATTAATATTTCATCCATGATATTCCTGATTATTGCCGCGGCTATGGTATTTGCATTGTTCCTGACGGTAAACCAGGTGCCGCAAAATTTGTCCCAGTGGATTTCAGAAAACAACCTGAACAAATACATGTTCTTCCTGGCCACCAACATCATGTTCTTTGTGATGGGTACTTTCCTGGAGGCGGTGTCCATCACCCTGATTACACTGCCCTTGCTTCTGCCCATGATTCACGCTCTGGATATCGATATTATGCAATTCGCGGTGGTGATGACGGTGAACATGGAACTGGCCATGATTACACCGCCTGTGGGGCTGAACCTATTTGTGGTCAGCGCCATGGCCAAACAGCGGCTGGAGACGGTCATTAAAGGGGTGCTTCCGTTCCTTCTTATTATGGTGCTTGCATTGATACTGTTTGTACTATGGCCCGATGTTTCCACATACATCCCCAGGGTGTTGATGGAACGTTAATAAAAGGCGTTTAAGTTTCCTTTGCTCACTCCGATTCCGCACCGGACAACTCCACGGCTCGCTTTAGGGCGCAACCGGGTCGCCCCAAATTCGACGTCCTATCTCAGTTGGGGCTGGCTCGCACGTCCTGTGCTCACCTCCCGGTTGCGCTCCCACGCTGCGCCGGGAGTTGTTTGCCGGTGCTCCATATGTCGTTCGCCAAGGAAACTTAAACGCCTGCGATGGTTAGAACTTTCGCACCAGGCCGGTGACTTTGCCCAGGACGGTTACATCGTCGACGATAATTGGAGAAAGCTGATAGTTTTCGGGCTGCAGCCGGATGTGTCCGTCCTCACGGAAAAACCTTTTGATGGTGGCTTCATCATCAAGCAGGGCCACCGCGATATCGCCGTTGTTTACGCTGGGCTGCTGTCTGACAAGCACCAAATCACCTTCCAGGATGCCTGCTTCAACCATGCTGTTGCCTTTAACCCGCAGCATGAAAAATTCGCCCCGGCCGGCGAAGTCCGCCGGCATAGGGAACATGTCTTCCATATTTTCCACCGCCAGAAGGGGTGTGCCTGCCGCAACCCGGCCCAATATAGGCACCATGATCATTTCCCTGAAGCTGTCTTTATCGTCATCCAGTATTTCCATAGCCCTTGGTTTGGTTGGGTCCCGGCGCAAAAGCCCTTTTTCTTCCAACCGGCATAGATAGTTATGCACTGTTGAACTGGATTTCAGGCCGACCGCCTCGCCTATTTCCCTGACTGATGGAGGATATCCGCGTGATTGGATACTATGTTTGATATATCTGATTATTTCTGCTTCGCGCTGACTGGCGTTTTCTCTCAAAACAGCACAACCTTTCTGGAATTATAATTAATTATAACATAATATTCCTGCAGGTAAACATGTGTTCGGAAGAAAGTTTCTTTTTTTATTTTTTAGAAGGATCCGGTACCCATGCGAAGAATATAAAATGAATTAAAAATCCGCCCCTTAAAAAGGTGATATGATGCAAAAAATCAGGGTCGTAATTATTGGAACCGGGGCCGACGGGGTTTCGGTATACAATTTGCTTAAGAACATCAATGACGTGGAAATTGAGTGTTTTGTTGAGACGCCCGGGGAAGCGGCGGCAGGGGAGTTTTTTAACGCGGGCGGCGTACAGGTTTGTCATGATCTTGAGATCATGCAAAGCATCAAGGATGTCGCTGTGATCATTAACACCTCCCGGCACCCGTTGGTTGAGGAAACTCTAAAAAAAATAGAAAAACACGGTGTTTCCATTATTGATGCCAGGGCAGTTAACCTGATGGTGCGCCTGTTCAGGGAGAAGAAAGAACTGTTGGAAAGCAAGCGCGTCCAGGGCGAGCTGGCCACCATTTTAAATTCTGTTCAGGAAGCAGTGGAAGTGGCTGATAAAAACGGCCGCATTAAATATGTCAACCCTGCTTTCACCCGGGTTACCGGCATTACTCCCGGCAACAGGATTGGTCAAAACGTGTTTGAAATCTCCCCCGAGGGTGCTTTGGCTATGGCCATACGCACCGGCAAAAGCGTGTTTGGTCACCGGACCAGGGTGGGCGGCAGCAATGCCGAAGTGGTCAGCAATGCATCACCCATTGTGGTGGACGGCGCTGTGGAGGGTGCGGTGGTGGTATTCCAGCACTTCACAGACGTTATGAAGCTGATGGATGAATTGCGTCAGCGTACGACCATGATTGAGAGTTTATCCGATAAGTTTGGTCAAGTTACCACGTGTAAGTACAGCTTTGCGGATATTCTGGGCCATAATCCGGAACTGAAAAAATGCATTTTGGTATCCGAAAGAGCGGCCCGCAGTAACTCAACGGTTTTGCTGCTGGGTGAAAGCGGCACCGGAAAGGAGCTTTTCGCCCATGCCATCCACCATGCCAGCCCGAGGCGGGATAAACCCTTCATTAAAGTGAATTGTGCCGCTATTCCTGAGAATCTATTGGAAAGCGAGTTCTTTGGCTATGCCAAGGGCGCTTTTACAGGGGCGGTTAAATCTAAAATCGGTAAATTTGAACTGGCCCACGGCGGAACAATTTTTCTGGACGAAATAGGGGATATGAATTTAAGCTTGCAGGGTAAGCTGCTCAGGGTATTGCAGGAAATGGAGTTTGAAAAGGTCGGCGGCAACCAGACAATCAGGGTTGATGTGCGTGTAATTGCGGCCACCAACAGAAATCTCAGGGATTTAATCCGGAAGGGCGAGTTCAGGGAGGATTTATATTACCGGTTAAATGTGGTGGAAATAACTATACCGCCTCTGCGGGTGCGTAAAGAAGATTTGCCGGCGCTGGTAAATAATTTGATCGTCAAGCTGAACCGCAAACTGGGTAAAAAGGTAAAGGGTCTGGCCAGGGATGCCGAAGATGTTTTTTACAGCTACGATTGGCCCGGAAACGTACGGGAATTGGAAAATGTGGTGGAGCGGGTCATGGTTACCGTGGACGATGAAATCCTGACCAAGCAGCACTTCATCCAGTATGTCAGCCAATTGAAAACCGCTCCCGGGAGAGATGTGGAATTACTGCCCATTGAGCAAATGGAGCAAATATTGATTAAAAGGGCTCTGGTCAAGTACGGCAATACCGTGGAGGGTAAAAGAAAAGCCGCCCGGGCATTAAATATTTCCTTGGCTACCCTGTATAACAAGTTAAAAAAGACCAAGCCCGAAAGTTCAAGCATTTAGAATATTTAAAAAAATTAGATTCACCGTCCCAGGGTAGTTTAATTCTTTTTTTAAATTCATTTTTTCTAAAATATATAAATTTGATCCTTTATAGCATTTAATAAACCGCTTTTTTAAATTGGCACAGGATTTGCGTAAAATTACTAAACGGGTATTTATTTTGCTGTAAGGAGGGAGCTTTCATAAAAACAATAAACGTTGAAACCATAAGCGAAGCAGTTGCCAATCTCTGTCAAGAGTCCAATTATTACCTGGGCCGGGATATGGTAGAAGCATTTCAAAAAGCATATGATCGTGAACTTTCTCAAACCGGCAGGGAAATAATCCAACAATTGATGAATAACGCGCAAATAGCCGCTGATGAAAAAGTTCCCATGTGTCAGGATACCGGATTTGCCGTTGTTTTCGTGGAACTTGGGCAGGACGTGCATATTGAAGGCGGTTTGCTGGAGGATGCCGTTAATGAGGGGGTACGCCGGGGCTATACCGGGGGGTACCTGAGAAAGTCAATTGTGGGCCACCCACTGGAACGTGTAAATACAGGCGACAATACCCCCGCGGTACTGCATGTCAAACTGGTGCCCGGGGAGCAAATGAAAATTATTGTCGCCCCCAAGGGCGGCGGCAGTGAAAATATGAGCGCCATTAAAATGCTGAAGCCGGCGGAAGGGGTTGAAGGGGTCAAAAAATTTATCCTGGATACCGTTAGAGCCGCCGGTCCCAACCCGTGCCCGCCGGTTATTGTCGGTGTCGGCATCGGCGGGACGATGGAAAAGGCTGCTCTGATCGCCAAGGAGGCGCTGCTGAGGCCTGTGGGAACGTCAAGCCCCAGGCCTGAAATTGCCGCCTTGGAAAGCGAGATTTTAAATGATGTAAATGCGCTTGGCATCGGCCCGCAGGGTTTGGGAGGCATTTGCACTGCGCTGGCGGTGCATGTGGAAATATACCCGGCGCACATTGCCAGTCTGCCGGTGGCGGTTAACATCAACTGTCACGCCAGCAGACACCGGGAAGCAATTTTATAAAGAAGACTTGGTCGCACTTATTTCGAGCTTACAGCCTGTTAATCCCCGACCTAAAAGGGCGGGACCGGCTGGGCGAAGAAAACCGACAGCGGGGTGAAAGAGATGCTTACTAAAATTAAACTGACCACGCCTTTGACGGAACAGGTGGTGGAAAAACTGCGGATCGGCCAGAAGGTGCTGTTAAATGGCGTATTGTACACCGGCCGGGACGCCGCGCATAAAAAAATGATTGAACTGCTGGATGAAGGTAAGTCACTCCCGGTGGATTTAAAGGGGCAAATAATATATTATGTTGGTCCTTCTCCGGCCAGACCGGGCCGGGTGATCGGTTCCGCCGGACCCACCACCAGCGGCCGTATGGATGCATATGTCCCCAGACTGCTGGCCCAGGGCTTAAAGGGCATGATTGGCAAGGGTAAACGGACCCCCGAGGTCATCAAAGCCATGAAACAGTACAAGGCGGTATATTTTGCGGCTGTGGGCGGAGCCGCCGCCTTGATCAGCAAGTGCATCAAAGAGGCCGAAGTGGTGGCGTACCCCGAACTGGGACCCGAGGCAATACACCGTTTGGTGGTGGAAGACTTCCCCGTGATCGTGGTCAACGATACTTTGGGCGGGGATCTTTACGATGAGGGAACAAAAATATATGCGGCCAAGTGATGACAAAGTTTACAAGAGGTGTATACTAAGTTTATTGTTTCAATCCAGGCTACCGGATTTTTTAAGTCCAGCCGGAGGGGGGATAAGTGGTGAAACTCTTTGAGTATATGGGCAAAGAAATTTTTGCGTCTTATGGTATTAAAGTACCCCGGGGGAAAATGGCAGCCAGTCCCGGGGAGGCTGCTCAGGCGGCCGCCGAAATCGGCGGTGCAGTGGTAATCAAGTCTCAGGTCCTGACCGGTAAGCGGGGTAAAGGCGGCGGGATCAAGTTCGCGTCCGGGCCGGAAGAAGCCCGCGAGGCCGCGGCCTCTATACTGGAAATGACAGTGCAGGGACACCGGGTGGAAAAACTGCTGGTGGAAGAAAAAATTCAAATCGACAAAGAACTGTACCTGGCCATTACCGTGGACGGTTCGGCCAAAAAGCCGGTCATTATTGCATCCGCTCAAGGAGGCATGGACATTGAGGAAGTGCCGGACGAAGATATTGTGAAAAACCACGTCAATGTTGCCGTGGGCGTATACCCGTACCTGGGCCGGGAGATCGCCAGACGCATTGGTCTTACCGGCAAGCCGGCCGCGGCTTTTGCCAGGCTGCTGCCGCTGCTTTATCAATGTTTTAAAGCCAAAGACGCCGAACTGGTGGAAATCAATCCGCTGGTTGTCAGCGGGGATGAACTGATTGCCGCCGACTCAAAGTTTACGGTGGATGATGACGCGCTGTTCAGGCAAAAGGACGTACCCTATGTGGAAGACCGTACCGATATCGAGAAACAGGCTCACGACCTGGGGCTGGCCTTTGTGGAACTGGGCGGCAACATTGCGGTCATGGCCAATGGAGCCGGCATGTCCATGGGCAGTCTGGATACACTGGTGCATTACGGCGGCAGTCCGGCCAATTTCCTGGATGCCGGCGGCGGCACCGGGATGGAGGGAACGGCGAAGGCTCTGGAATTGCTGCTCCAAACCAATCCCCGGGTTATTTTTATCAACATCTTCGGCGGCATAACCCGCTGCGACGATGTGGCCAACGCTTTAATCCAGGTTAAAAAGACCAGGGAAATACCTGTGCCGGTGGTCATCAGGCTGGTGGGCACCAACGAGGAGGAAGGCGTTAAAATTCTCAACGAGCATGGGATCAAAGCCTACAAGGTCATGCAGGAAGCCGCGGCCAAAGCGGTGGAAATTGCACGGGGCATGTGAATGTCGCCTGTTAAGGAGTGGAGGAGTAAATGGCAATCATTATCGATGAAAATACCAGGTTGATTGTTCAGGGTATCACAGGTAATCAGGGCAGGTTCCACACCAAACAGATGCTCGCTTACGGCACCCGGGTTGTGGGCGGCGTATCGCCGGGTAAAGGCGGTCAGGAGGTGGAGGGGGTCCCGGTCTACGATACCGCTTTTGCCGCCGTGGAAGCGCAGAACGCAAACGCCGCGGTGCTGTTCATTCCGGCGCTCTTTGCCAAGGACGCGGCCTTTGAAGCTATTTCCGCAGGGATAAAAGTGCTGGTTATTGTCACCGAACATATCCCGGTGCATGATGAAATGGAGATTGTGGAATACGCCGGGCGTAGCGGCGTCACGGTGGTAGGGCCGAACACATTCGGCATTGTTTCCTCCGGCAAATGCAAAATAGGCATCCCGCCGAACCAGTTTTTTATTCCGGGACCGGTGGGCGTGGTGGCCCGCAGCGGGACACTGACTTACGAAATTGTGGGCAATCTTACCGCCAACGGTATGGGTCAGTCCACAGTGGTGGGACTGGGCGGCGACCGGGTGGTCGGCCTCTTCTTTGTGGATGTGCTGGAGAAATTTGAACATGATTCCCAGACCAAAGCGGTGGTGCTGGTAGGCGAAATCGGCGGCAATGCCGAGGAAATGGCGTCCCTGTTCATTAAAGACATGACCAAACCGGTAGTGGCCTACATTGCCGGCAAGAGCGCGCCTCCCGGCAAACGGATGGGCCATGCCGGAGCCATCATTGAGCGGGGTAAAGGCACATTCAGCGCCAAGGTGGAAGCCCTGCAGGCAGCGGGAGCCAGGGTAGCCGTCCTGCCCTTTGAAGTGCCCGGCCTGTTGCGGGAAGTAATGGGCTAAAGGAGGCGATCTATTGTTTGAACGGAACGTGACACAAAAAATCAAGGAGCAAAAAGAGCGGTACGGTGAAAAGTTAAACAAGCTGACAGCCAAAAGGCCTGAACGGCAGGCCGAATTTGCCACCGATGCGGACATAATAATTGATCCTTTGTATACCCCGGCCGAGCTGGAGGACCTGGATTACGAACAGGACCTGGCTTTCCCCGGCGAATACCCGTATACCAGGGGGGTACAGCCGAACATGTACCGGGGCAGGCTCTGGACTATGCGCCAGTACGCCGGGTTCGGCACGGCGGAGGAAACCAACAAGCGGTTCCGTTACCTGTTGGAACAGGGGCAAACGGGCTTAAGCGTGGCCTTTGATTTGCCCACGCAAATTGGATATGACTCTGATCATGCCCTGGCCATGGGTGAAGTTGGAAAGGTCGGGGTGGCCATTGACTCCCTGCTGGATATGGAAACTTTGTTTGACCAAATCCCCCTGGACAAAGTCAGCACTTCCATGACCATTAATTCGCCCGCCGCCGTTTTACTGGCCATGTATATCGCCGTGGCGGAAAAACAGGGCGTACCGCAGGAACAGCTAAGAGGGACGATCCAAAATGATATCATTAAAGAATACATCGCCCGGGGTACATACATTTTCCCACCCGGTCCGTCGATGCGCCTGGTCACCGATATCTTCGCGTACTGCGCCAAAAACATACCGGGTTGGAATACCATCAGCATCAGCGGTTACCATATCCGGGAAGCCGGTTCCACAGCCGTGCAGGAAGTGGCTTTTACCCTGGCCGACGGCATTGCCTACGTGCAGGCGGCCATCGACGCCGGCCTGGATGTGGATAATTTTGCCCCCCGGCTGAGCTTTTTCTTTAACGCGCACCTTAATTTCTTTGAGGAAATTGCCAAGTACAGAGCGGCCCGCCGTTTATGGGCCCGGATTATGAAGGAGCGCTTCGGGGCCAAGGACCCCAAATCATTGATGCTGCGTTTCCACACCCAGACCGCGGGCTGCACCCTGACAGCCCAGCAACCCGACGTAAACATCATGCGGGTGGCCTTCCAGGCCTTGAGCGCGGTGCTGGGCGGCACTCAGTCCTTGCACACCAATTCCCGGGACGAAGCGCTGGCTTTGCCCAGTGACAATTCCGTACTGATTGCCCTGCGCACCCAGCAGGTCATCGGTTATGAAATCGGCGTGGCCGACACCGTGGATCCGCTGGGCGGTTCATATTTCGTCGAGAAACTCACTGATGGGATTGAACAGCGAGCTTCCGAATATATCAGCAAAATAGACGACCTGGGCGGGGCGCCCAGAGCTATTGATTTCATGCAGAAGGAGATTCAGAACAGCGCTTACCGTTACCAAAAGGATATCGAAAGCGGCCGGAAAACGGTGATCGGTGTAAACAAGTTTACAATGGACACCCAGCGGCCCAAAGATCTGCTGAAAGTTGACCCCGAGGTGGGCCGGCGGCAGGAGGAAAAACTGGCCGGGCTCCGTGCCCGGCGGGATAACGCCCGGGTGCGGCGGGCACTTGCCGGTATTGAAAAGGCGGCTGCGGCGGGTGAAAACTTGATGCCTTATTTTATTGAAGCAGTGAAAAGTTATACCACCCTGGGGGAAATATGCGGGGTCTTGCGGGGTGTGTTCGGCGAGTACCAGCAGCAAATTGTTTTTTAACCAAGGAGGAGTGCGCGGATGAACGGTAAACCGATCAGGGTGTTGGTGGCCAAACCCGGCCTGGACGGACACGACAGGGGCGCCAAGGTGATTGCCCAATCCCTGCGTGACGCCGGCATGGAGGTTATCTATACGGGGCTGCGCCAGACTCCTGAACAGATTGTGGGCGCGGCGCTGCAGGAAGATGTGGACGTGGTGGCTCTGAGCTGTCTGTCCGGGGCTCATTTGCACCTGTTTCCCGCCGTTGTGGAAGGCCTGCGCCGGCAGAATGCCGGTGATATCCTGGTGCTGGGCGGCGGGATTATTCCGGATGAGGATATTCCGGCTTTAAAGGAAGCCGGGATTGTTGAAATATTTACGCCGGGGACCAACACCGGGACGGTGGCGGACTTCATCAAGGAAAAGATTGGCCGGTCCTGAAATAGGTCAAACTAGAGAGGACAGGAGATTCACCGGAAACAGAATGGGGTGCCCAAGGAGGTGCAATCCGTAGTGGTAGAGAAGATTGATCACATTGGCATTGCCGTTAAGGATCTGGCGGCGGCCAAAAAATTTTACGAGCAGGTGCTGGGTTTAAAAGTGACTGCCGAAGAGATAGTGGAAGAACAACAAGTAAAGGTGGCTTTCATACCCACCGGCGACAGTGAAGTGGAACTGTTGGAGAGTACCACGGAGGACGGTCCCGTGGCCCGTTACATAGAAAAGAACGGTGAGGGTATCCAACATATTGCCTTCCGGGTGGAAAACCTGGCGGAAAAACTGGCGGAATTGAAAGCGGCCGGGGTCAGGCTGATTGACGAAAAGCCGCGCTGCGGCGCCGGCGGAGCCAAAATAGCCTTTTTGCACCCCAAATCCACATTTGGCACGCTGGTGGAATTGTGCGAGAGGGAGTAGCGGAAAAGCCATCCGCTTTAAACCAATAAATGGGGGGGTAATGTCCCCAACCATGCAAGGGGGCACGGCGTATGCAGGAGAAACTTAATCGGCTGGAAGCTTTGCGGGCCAAAGTACAAGCCGGCGGCGGCGAAAAAAGAATTGAGAAGCAGCACGCCGCAGGCAAAATGACGGCCCGGGAAAGAATAGTATATTTTTTTGACCGGGATACTTTCCGGGAGCTGGATGTTTTTGCCGGTGATCCCGACCAGAACCCCGGCGAGGGCGTGGTTACCGGTTATGGTATGGTGAATGGCAGAAAAGTGTTTGTTTACGCCCAGGACTTCACGGTTACCGGAGGTTCGCTGGGTGCAATGCATGCCCAAAAGATCTGCAAGGTACTGGATTTGGCCATGCGCACCGGCGCGCCGGTGGTGGGGCTGAACGATTCCGGCGGGGCCAGGATTCAAGAGGGTGTTGACGCCCTGAACGGTTACGGAGAAATTTTTTTCCGCAATACCATTGCTTCGGGAGTAATACCCCAGATTTCCGTGATCATGGGTCCTTGTGCCGGCGGAGCGGTTTACTCGCCGGCCCTGATGGATTTTATCTTTATGGTTAAGGATACCGGCCAGATGTTCATTACCGGCCCGCAGGTGATTAGGGCGGTGACCGGTGAAGAGGTCTCCATGGAACAGCTTGGCGGGGCGCTGACTCATAACCAGACCAGCGGCGTGGCTCATTTCATGGGGGAAAACGAAGAGCATTGCCTGGACATGGTAAAAAGCCTGTTGGGCTACCTGCCCGCCAGCAGCAATGAAAAACCGCCGCTGTCCGGACCGGCTGAACCGGCGGTGGACGGAGAAACGCTTTTGAATGTCGTCCCTGCTCAGCCCATGTTCAGTTATGACGTAAAGAAAGTGATTGAAGCTGTGGTGGACGGCAGCGAGTTCCTGGAGGTGCTGCCTCTCTTTGCTAAAAACGCAGTGACATGTTTTGCCAGATTTGCCGGACAGCCCGTGGGGATTGTGGCCAACCAGCCCGACTTCCTGGCCGGTTGTTTGGACATCAATGCTTCGGATAAAATCAGCCGGTTCGTCAGGTTCTGTGACGCCTTTAATATCCCGCTGGTCACATTTATGGACGTGCCCGGCTTTTTGCCCGGCACCGGCCAGGAATACGGCGGTATCATCCGGCACGGCGCCAAAATGTTATATGCATATTCCGAGGCGACGGTCCCCAAGGTGACCATTATATTGCGTAAGGCTTACGGCGGCGCATACCTGGCCATGTGCAGCAGCTCGCTGCGGGCGGATCTGGTTTACGCCTGGCCGACGGCGGAAATTGCCGTCATGGGGCCTGAAGGCGCGGTGAATATCATCAACCGCAAGGAAATTGACAACGCCGCCGATCCTGCCGGGGAAAGAAGCAGGCTGGTGCAGGAATACCGCGATAAATTTGCCAACCCGTATGTGGCCGGTGCAAGGGGTTATGTCGACGACGTCATTGACCCGCGGCACACCAGGGGCAAGATCATTGACGCCCTTAATTTACTGGCTGCCAAACAGGAACGCAGGCCGGGCAAAAAACACGGCAATTTACCCGTTTAATTTTTCGGTATTTCAACATTAATTTCAGGCAGTCAAAGGGGGTTTGAAATACTAAGTACCGTGCATAGAACCGGACTTTATCGGAACAGCGAACACATTTAACAGCAATGATATTTTTAAGCACATAACGGGAGGTAGTCGCAAGTGAAGAGAAATAAAATTACTGTCATCGGATCCGGCAACGTGGGGGCCACCTGCGCCCACTGGGCCGCGGCAAAGGGATTGGGCGACATAGTTCTCATTGACGTGGTCGAGGGGGTCCCGCAGGGTAAGGCGCTTGACCTGCAGCAAGCCGCGCCCATTGAAGGCTATGACGTTAACGTGGTCGGGACAAACAGCTATGAAGACACGGCGGGCTCCGATCTGATCATCATCACCGCCGGCATTGCGCGCAAGCCGGGCATGAGCCGCGACGACCTGGTCAACACCAACGTCAAAATAGTGAAGTCATGCACTGAACAGGCCGTCAAATACTCACCCAACGCTTTTATCATCGTGGTCACCAACCCCTTGGACGTGATGGTATACACCGCTTATAAGGCCAGCGGTTTTCCGGCCCACCGGGTATTCGGCATGGCCGGCGTATTGGATTCCGCCAGATTCCGGACCTTTATCGCCATGGAGCTGGGTGTCTCCTATAAGGATGTCAGCGCCTTTGTTCTGGGCGGGCACGGAGACGACATGGTGCCGCTGGTTCGCTACAGCTATGCCGGCGGTATTCCGATTGAAAAGCTGATCCCCGCCGACCGGATCGAAGCCATTGTGGAAAGGACCCGCAAGGGAGGGGCGGAAATAGTTAATTATTTAAAAACCGGCAGCGCCTTTTATGCCCCGGGAGCGTCGGCCGTTGAGATGGCGGAAGCGGTGCTTAAAGATAAGAAGCGGATCCTGCCCGTGGCCGCATACCTGCAGGGTGAATATGGTGAAAAGGATATTTACTTCGGCGTCCCGGCCATCATCGGCGGCGGCGGGGTGGAGAAAATTATCGAGGTCGATCTGACGGAAGCGGAAAAGGTTGCACTGCAAAAATCCATCGCTGCCGTCAAGAAAGTCCTGACTGCGGCGGACCAGGGCTAGCTCCCGCCGCGGTGCTTTATAATACTTAACTAATTCTTATATGGAGGTTGACACTATGATCGAAGCGAGAAAGGCAATGATTTGCGATACCACGATGCGGGACGGACACCAGTCATTGCTGGCCACTCGCATGCGCACCGAGCACATGCTGCCCATTGCCGAAAAAATCGAAAAGGTTGGTTATTATTCCCTGGAGACTTGGGGCGGCGCTACCTTTGATTCATGCATGCGCTTCCTGAACGAAGACCCCTGGGAAAGACTGCGCACCCTGCGCAAGTATTATCCCAACAGCAAGCTGCAGATGCTGCTGCGGGGTCAGAACGTGGTGGGTTACAGGCATTACGCGGACGATGTACTGGAAGCATTTGTTAAGCACACAGTGGCCAACGGGCTGGATATATTCCGGATTTTTGACGCCCTTAATGATATCAGGAATATGGAAAAGGCCATTGAGTTTGTCAAAAGGGAGGGCTCGCACGCCCAGGGTACCGTTGTGTACACCATCAGCCCGGTGCACGATTACGATTTTTATATGCAGATGGGCAAGGACTTAATGGAGCTGGGGGTGGATTCCATCTGCCTCAAGGATATGGCAGGCATTCTGGCGCCGCAGCCGGCTTACGACATTGTTCGGGGCTGGAAGGAAATGGGCGCCATGGTTCAGCTGCATTGCCACTATACCAGCGGGATGGCCTCAATGACCTACATGAAAGCGGTGGAGGCGGGTGTTGACGTGATCGACTGCTCGGTGTCAACCATGGCGCTGCAAAGCTCCCAACCGGCCACCGAGAGTATGGTGGCGGCCCTGCGGGGTACCCCTTACGATACCGGCCTGGATTTGGAACTGATTTCTGAGATTGCCGAATACTTTAAAGAGGTGCGCAAGAACTACGGCGACTTTGACAACGCCAGCTGCAGTCCTGATACCAACGTGCTGACTTACCAGATCCCCGGTGGTATGATATCAAACTTCATCAACCAGCTTAAAGAGCAAAACGCCCTGGACAAACTGCCCCAGGTGCTGGCTGAAGTGCCCAAGGTCAGGGAAGATTTCGGTTACCCGCCGCTGGTAACCCCGTCCAGCCAGATCGTGGGTACCCAGGCGGTAATTAACGTGTTGGTGGGCAACAGGTACGCCGTGGCCACCGACGAAGTGAAAAACTATATGCGCGGTTACTACGGCCGTCCTCCGGCGCCGGTGAACGAGGAAATACGGAAGAAAATCATCGGCGACGAAAAACCCATTGAAGGCCGTCCGGCCGACATGCTGGAACCCGAGCTGCCCAAAGCCAGAGAATTGGCGGCTCCATACATGACCCAGGAGGAAGACGTGGTCTCCGTGGCCCTTTATCCGCAGGTGGCCCTGGACTTCCTGAAAGCCAAAAAAGGCTGATTGACTTAAAGATTACCCGCATGCAAGCAAGTAAAGCCCGGTGGAAGTGTGCTACCACTGGGCTTTTTTCATGTCCGGGTGTCGACCGCTAATTAGATGTTCAACTGGATATATACAACTGGATGCATTGGGTCCAGCAGGTGATAAATGCGAACGAAAAAACTCAATGGCGATCATATTTAGACGCGGGATGGCCGATGCTTAAGTGTTCAGCCTTGGACAGAAGCAAACGGCGATTGATATGGTTCATTGGGACCATATTTTTTTATAAAATTTAACTACCGATAATAAGTCTTATGTAAACTAAAATAAAAGAAGAGGGTAATTTTAATGAAAACTTAATTATTGCGTAATTGTTGCGTAAGTTAACAAATATACAATCAAACATATTAAAACATCTGCTATTTCAATTTTCTATTTCAATTTTAATTGATGTTTAAAGCTTCAAATCGGTTTTAATTATGTAAACCAAGCCTTGTGAAGAAAAAAAACGGGAGCCAATTTTTTGGTTCCCGTATGGAGCATTCTGATTTTTATCTTGTTAGATTAGACGTTTTAAGAAACTGTTGATATTATCTGACCAGTCCCGGCAAGAACAAAGACAGTGAAGGGAACAACACCACAATAACCGTAGTCACGGCAATGGCGATCATAAAAGGCACCGTGCCCCTGAAAATATTCCCCAGCGGAATATCGGGGGCAATCGCCTTGACCACATAAGCGTTAACCCCCACCGGCGGCGTAAGCACCCCCAAATTCGAAACCACCACAATCACCACCCCGAACCAGATTAAATCCAGGCCCAAGTGCTTGACCACCGGGAACAAGATCGGGATCAAGATCGTCAGCAGCGCCATCACATCAATAAAAAACCCGCCGATGAAAAAGATCAGAATAATCACCGCCACAATCGCCACCGGCGGCAGCGGCAGCCCCTGCACCCAGCCGGCCAGCGCGAAGGGGATCGTAGTGATGGCCATGAAATGGCTGAACACCGTGGCCCCGGCGATCACCGACAGAATCATCACCGAAGTGCGCAGGCCGTCCCTGGTCAGCTCAATAAAATTGCCCCAGGTCACCGAACGTCTCAAGAGCCCCACCAAAAGCGCCAGCGCGGCGCCGATCCCGCCGGCCTGTACCGGACTGAACCAGCCCAAAAACAAACCGCCGATCACCAGTCCGAAGATACCCAGCGCCTCAAAGGCACTGGCAAAGGCCTTTACCTTCTCCTTGAAAGCTATTTTTTCCCCGGGCGGCCCCAGCTCGGGCTTGAACCGGCACATCAGGGAAATAGTCAGCACAAACAACGCCGTAAGCACCAGCCCCGGCAGCAACCCCGCCACAAAAAGCTCACCGATGGACTGTTCAGTCAGAAAGCCGTACACAATGAACACCGTACTGGGCGGGATCAAAATACCCAGCGTGCCGCCGGAAGCGACGGTGCCGGCGGCCAAAGTATCATCATAATTATACTTCTTCATCTCCGGCATCGCTATCCGGCCCATGGTGGCCGCGGTGGCCGCCGTCGAGCCGCAGATGGCCGCAAAGCCGGCACAGCCGATGATCGTCGCTATACCCAACCCGCCCGGCCGGTCACCCACCAGCACATAAGCCGCTTTGTAAAGCCGCTGGCCGATCCCGGCGGCGAAGGCAAAGGACCCCATCAGCACGAACATGGTAATGGCGCTTAAGGAATATGAAGAAAACTGGGCGTAAAAATCGCGGGCCATCACACCAAGCCCCGACTGCCACGAATTGATATAGCTGAACCCCACCAGGCCGACAATGGCCATGGCAAAGGCAATGGGAATCCTTAAGAAAAACAGCACGAAAAGAAAAATAATCCCAGCAACGCCCACTTCAACTGGACTCACGTTCAGCGCCCCTTTCCCCGGACCCGGCAGGCAAAAGTTGATCAACAAAGTATAGCGCGGCTATAACGGCGGCAAAGGCGATAAAATACGCGAAGGGATACAGGGGCACATGCGCCGTGGAAGTCATTTCCCCGGACTTTTGCAGCGCTGCCCCGTAAATGAAACTTTGCCAGCACAGGATGATGAAAAAAGCCAGACAAACAACGGCCACAAACTTATTAAGCGCATTTTTGAGCGGTCTGGGCAGATACATGGCCAGAAAATCAATGGCGATATGCCGCCTGGCGTAAAAGGCTACTGCCACGCCGCCGGCAATGGCGATAATCTGCATGGCGCCCACCAGTTCGGTGGCGCCCTTTAAGGGACTGTTAAAGGCCGCGGAACCGATTACGTCGATAATGGTAAACAGGAACATTAACATCAGTCCCAAGAGGCTTACCCATTCCAGCCCCTCGGCTACCCGCCTGAACCTCATTTCGGTACCTCCTAAAAAAATAAAGTAGGGCCGCTATATTCATAAATGCTGTCCACACCTGATGTAACGGCCCTAATCATTAATGTAAATTATTTATTAAAAAGCATATTTGGTTTTACAGGGTTGCGCGCACCTCGTCCGGACCGGTGGAGGACTTAACCCCTTCTTCAATTTGCTTTTGGGTCCAGAACTCGATCCTTTCCTGGATAAAGCTGAGCCAGCCTCTGACTTCATCTTCGGTGTAACCTTTGGACACCATGGTTGCAACATAGTCATCCACGACCTTGTCGCTAAGTTGCTTCCATGCCGTTACTTCCTCCGGGGTCAGCTCTACAATATCGTACCCGGATTCTTTAATATACTTTAAGCCTTCGATATCGATATCGTTCCACATCGCCGTCAGTTTTTCACTGAATTCGCCCTGCACATATTCTGTTATAGTTGTTTGGAGTTCGGGCGGAATTTCAGCCCATTTGTCTTTGTTCATGACGATATAGAAGGTGTAGACCTGTCCCAGGGGCCAAATCTCGGTTGCGTTTTTGGTCACTTCCCCAAAACGGAAGGTCTTGACTGTTTCGTAGGGAAGCATAACGCCGTCGATAACGTTCTTGGACAGGCTGTCATAGGTTTCCGGCGTGGCCACCGCCACCGGTGAAGCACCCAGCGCCTCGACCATCTTGGCTATATAACCGGTGCCCCTGATCTTCAGGCCCTTAAGGTCGGCCGGTGTTTTAACTTGCTTTTTAATGGTAATGATATTGTTCACCGGCGATGTGTGCAGGGTCAGCATGTGCACGTCGTCGAATTCCTTCGGTTTGAATTCATTGAAGTAATCAACGGCCACATGATTGGCGACCCAGGCGTTCGGGTAGCCCAAAGGGAGGTCGAGTACTTCCGTCTGGGTGAACCTGCCGAAGGTATAACCCAGGTTGGAAAGACCGATGTCGGCAATGCCCTGGACTACTCCGTCATAGGTTTTGTCCGGTCCGATCAGCATGCCGCCGGGATAGTATTCCACTTCGACCTGGCCGTTGGTAATGCTTTTTATATCATCGGCAAATACCTGGCCGATCTTACCCTGGCCGCTTTCAGCGGGGAAGTAGTTGGCGAACCTTAATTTAACGGCTGCCGCCGCTTGCTCACCCGCGGGAGCTTTATCGTCGGCGCCGGTATCCGAGCCCGAACCTCCGCAACCGCCGGCTGCTAAAAGAACAAACCCCAGGCACAATGCGATTAAGATGAAAAGTATCCTTTTTTTCATTAAGATTCCTCCCAATTTTAGTCATTGCGTATTTGTTTGCTGTAACCGCACAAACCGAGCAAAGTCAATGTTTTTAACCCCAGGATTATTCATTAAATTTTCAATGCTTGGAAACTTCAGAAAACTTACTCCGTTGCTCACCCCTTTCTCAAAGAATTGCTAAAAAGTTACTCCCGTTTTTTCCCTAATTGATTGTTCATCTGCTGATGTTAAAAATAGACAGAGAGAGCAAACACAGTGCCTTTTTATTTTTCAATACCAATGTTATCTGATAATTCTTAAATATTCTACAATCAATATAGATATTCCTTTTTTTTTAGATGCATTTTAACAACATTGTTTCAATATTTAATGTGTTTATGAAGTATTTTATGAAAAATCCAAATATTAACTTTTTAAACCGGGTATGCTGGGATAATGGCGGCAAATATGATATGATAATTGTTGTTGCGCCTGGAGATTACGTTTAAAATAAGCTTGGGAAGTGATGTGTTGGTCAGCGAAAACGTACACCGGATCGAGTTGGACGGCAAGCAAATTATTCTTGTCGGGACAGCTCATGTTTCCAGGAAAAGTGTCGATGAGGTCAAAGAACTGATTGAGGAAGAAAAGCCTGATACGGTTTGTGTGGAGCTCTGTCAGTCCCGGTACCAGGCTGTTACCGATGCCGACAGGTGGAAGAACACGGATATTGTAAAAATCATTAAAGACGGTAAATCATTACTGCTGCTGGTAAATTTGATCGTATCCTCTTACCAGAAAAGGTTGGCCAAGCAGTTCGGTATTCAACCGGGGCAGGAAATGATCCAGGGCATTGCATCGGCCAAAGAAACCGGGGCTGAACTTTGCCTGGCCGACCGGGATATTCAGGTTACCATGCTGCGGCTGTGGCAGGGTATGAGCTTTTGGGGCAAAATAAACCTGTTGTTTCAGATTTTGATGAGTATGGTTATCCATGAAGAAGTTACCGAAGAAGAGCTGGAAAAAATGAAGAGCGGGGATATGCTTACCAACGCTTTAAATGAATTATCCGAGCATTCTCCCCGGTTTAAATCAGTTTTAATCGATGAGCGGGACCAATACCTGGCCCAGAAAATCAAATCCGCTCCGGGCAATAAGGTGCCGGCGGTATTGGGAGCCGGCCATGTGCCCGGGATTAAAGAAGAACTGGCTAAAGACCACGACCTGAAACAGCTTTCCGTCGTGGCGCCTCCTTCCAAAATATTCAAGGTTATTGCCTGGAGTATCCCGGTGCTGATACTGGGCTTGATTGTTTCCACCTTTTCGGTGGACAGGGCGGCGGCCGTTGACCAACTGGCCAGCTGGATTATCTGGAACGGTACTTTGGCCGCCCTGGGCACGCTGATTGTTTTCGGTCATCCTCTGTCCATATTGACGGCGTTTATAGCGTCACCCATCAGCTCTTTAAGTCCGCTGCTGGCTGCCGGCTGGTTTGCGGGATTAACCGAGGCGCTGGTCAGAAAGCCTAATGTCGGGGACTTTGAAAGTATTTCCGAAGATATATTATCGCTCAATGGTTTCTGGCGCAACAAAGTGATTCATATCCTGCTGGTGGTTGTTTTCGCCAATATCGGCAGCAGTGTCGGCGCTATTGTGGGCGGGGCGGAGGTAATCAGGAAGTTTATCAACGTTATTTTCGGTTAGAGTCGTAGGGGCGCCTCTTGCGGGCGCCCGTAGAGCCCAGAACACAGAAGAACCTTTCCCCTATGTCACCGCGAGAAAGACGTTTTGTTTCCTTTGCTCACTATTTGGTGTTCTCCTGAAAAGACCCTGGCTGATCCGAAGGCGGTACAGTATTTTAGATTTGAGATTCCAGTTTTTCAATGCCCTTTCCGGTAACCGTGTATATTTCGCCGTTAACCACCGCCAGTCCGGCGTCGGTCAGTTCTCTGATTACGCTGCGCACCCGGTACAGGGGTACCCCCGAACCGGCGGACACCTGGTCCAGGGGAGCGGGTTGGCGCATGGCTTCCAAGATGGCCCGTCCGGGCCGGCTTAATGTTCCGTCAGAATTGATGCAGGCCATGATAAACCTCCTATAATTCTTTCAGGCAGAAATACCAATCCCGGCATTCCAAGCCTTCTTTTACTCTTTCTTCAGCCATGTCCCGGGTGACGGGCGGCGGTATAATCACTTTGTCGCCGGGTTTCCAGTTGGCCGGGGTGGCGACACCGTTGTTGTCGGATGTCTGCAAGGCGTCAATTAAACGCAATATTTCCTGCATGTTGCGACCGGTGGTCAGGGGGTAGTAAATCATGGCCCGTACAATACCGTTGGGGTCAATCACAAATACGCAACGGGACGTTTCAGTTTTGCTTTCTCCCGGCATCACCATGCCGTAGGCTGTGGCCACTTCTTTGTTCAGGTCTGCGATGATCGGGAAATTGATTTTGACTCCCGTTTTTTCCTCTATATTACGGGCCCACGCGATATGCGAGTATACGCTGTCAATGGACAAGCCCAGCAGTTCGACGTTGCGCCGGCGCAATTCTTCATGGATTTCGGCGAAGGCCATGAATTCGGTGGTGCATACCGGGGTGAAGTCCGCCGGGTGGGAGAACAGGATCAACCAGCCGCCTTTGAAATCCTCCAACCGCAATGTCCCCTGGGTGGTTACAGCCTCAAAGGACGGTGCGGGAGAGCCCAATCTGGGTAAAGACTGTGTCGGAGCGCAAGTATTTTCGCACATTTGTAAAAACCTCCTTGTAGTGAGTGTTCGAAAAGGAGCACGAGACTTTTCGAACATCTTCTTGTAATTTAATTGCTTTTTTGGAGCATATAGAATAAGATTTACATCCTCTTTAAGGAATCCTTAACTATTTATTAAAATGCCACCGCCGGTGTTTTTTAAAATTCAAAATAAAAAAGGAAAAATTTCTAAAGGATCTGTTGACACTGGAAAATCTTTTTTTTATAATAAGGTCAAGAAAAGTCAAAGTTAAAGTCAGTAAAACCTGCCGGGTTAGTTTTGTAAGAAATCAAGGCCCAATACAAAGACGGTGTGCTTGAAATAAACATGCCCAAGGAAGAAGAGAGCAAGTTCAAAGAAATTGATATCAACATTGAATCTTAAGTCCATTGCTCTTCCCGGCAGGTTTCTTTTTGTATTTTAGATCTAAGGATTAAAGTACTGAAAAGCGCGCGCTAAGGGAACTGAATGAGGCGCTTTTCTTGAAAATTTAAGAATTTGTTAAATTTCAGGTAAAGTTTTTTTCAATCCTTTAATTTAGAGTTTTTAGCAAATAATAACCTAAAGATGAAAATAAGGAGGCATGAAACATGGCTAAAACAGTAGGTATCGACCTGGGCACCACCAACTCGGTGGTGGCTGTTATGGAGGGCGGCAAGCCCACAGTGATAGTGAACGCGGAAGGAGCGCGCACCACTCCGTCAGTAGTGGCCATCAAGGACGACGGTGAGCGGCTGGTGGGCCAGGTGGCCCGGCGGCAGTCGGTATTAAACCCCCAGAACACCATTTATTCGTCCAAGCGGTTCATCGGCCGCCGGTACTCCGAAGTAACCGGCGAGCGTGAACTGGTACCGTATAAAGTAACCGCCGGACCGGATGATGCCGTTCGTTTCGAGGTGCGCGGCAAGGATTACGCCCCCGAGGAAATCTCGGCTATGGTGCTTCGCAAACTGGCGGACGACGCGTCCAAGTACCTGGGTGAAAAAGTGACCGACGCGGTGATCACCGTACCGGCTTACTTCAACGACGCCCAGCGGCAGGCCACCAAGAACGCGGGTAAAATCGCGGGTTTGAACGTACTGCGCATTATCAACGAGCCCACCGCGGCGGCGCTGGCCTACGGCATGGATAAAAAGGCCAACCAGACCGTCCTGGTATTCGACCTGGGCGGCGGCACCTTCGACGTGTCGGTGCTGGAAGTGGGCGACGGCGTATTTGAGGTGAAGTCCACCAACGGCGACACCCACCTGGGCGGCGACGATTTTGACAAGGCCGTTGTGGATTGGATGGCCGGGGAATTTAAAAAGGACTACGGGATCGACCTGCGTACCGACAAGCAGGCGCTGCAGCGTCTTACCGAAGGGGCGGAAAAGGCCAAGATAGAGCTTTCCGCCACCATGGAAACACAAATCAGCCTGCCCTTTATCACCGCGGACGCCGGCGGCCCCAAGCACCTGGAGATGAAACTGACCCGGGCCAAGTTTGACGACCTGACCCACCACCTGGTGGAACGGTGCCGCGGTCCGGTACAGGCGGCGCTGGCCGACGCCAAGCTGACGGAAAAAGATATCGATGAAGTAATTCTGGTGGGCGGCTCCACCCGGATACCGGCGGTACAGAAACTGGTGAAATCCCTTACCGGCGGCAAAGACCCGCACCAGGGCGTGAACCCCGACGAAGTGGTGGCGGTGGGCGCGGCCATCCAGGGCGGTGTGCTGGCCGGGGAAGTAAAAGACGTGCTGCTGTTGGACGTGACCCCGCTGTCCCTGGGGGTGGAAACCATGGGCGGCGTAACGGCCAAGGTGATCGAACGGAACACCACCATCCCGGTCCGCCGCAGCCAGGTATTCACCACCGCCGAGGACAGCCAGCCCGCCGTGGACATCCACGTGCTGCAGGGCGAGCGGGAAATGGCGCGGGACAACAGGTCCCTGGGGCAGTTCAAGCTGGAAGGCATTCCGGCGGCCCCCAGGGGAGTGCCTCAAATTGAAGTAACCTTTGACATTGACGCCAACGGGATCCTGAAGGTGAGCGCCAAAGACAAGGGCACCGGAAAAGAGCAAACCATTACCATCACCGGTTCCACCAGCCTGGACCAGGGGGAAATCGACCGCATGGTGAAAGAGGCCGAGGTCAATGCCGCCGAGGACAAAAAACGCCGGGAGGAAGTGGAGGTTCGCAACGAGGCCGACACCCTGGCCTACCAGGTGGAGCGGCAGCTCAAAGATTTGGGCGACAAGGTTCCCGAACACGATAAAGCGCGTCTGGAGCAGCTGGTAAGCGAGCTGCGCGCCGCGCTCAAGGAAAATGCGCCGGCGGACAAGATCCGCAGCCTGAAAGGAGACCTGGAGCAGGCGGCTTACTCACTGTCCCAGGCGGCATACGGCCAGGCGGCGGGCGGCGGCTGCGCCGGGGGCACCTGCGGCGGCGGAGCGCCCAACCCCGGAGCGGGCGGCGCCGGCAGAACTAAACCCGACGACGACGTAGTGGACGCGGAGTTTGAGGAAAGGTAGAGTCAGGAGTCAGGAGTCAGGAGTCATACCACTGTGCTACGTGGTTACAACTGTCCTGACGAGCGATTACAGAGGTCAGGGGACACACCTCTCTTTGGGGTATGTTTTACGGGTCAGAGGTATGTCCCCAATTGATACCGGTAACGGCACCCGGCGCAGCGCGGGAGCGCAACCGGGAGGCGCGCACAGGACGTGCGCGCCAGCCCCAACCCGAGATACCCGTTCCGGGCACAGGCACGACCGTCGAGTTTGGGGCGGCCCGGTTGCGCAATAAGGATAGGGGACACACCTCTTATTTGGGGTCGAAGTTTTTGGGTTTGAGGTATGTCCCCAACGTATAAGCCGTTGGTGCCGTCGGCGCGGGAGCCATGAGCGAGTCAGGACAGTGTAACCACGCTTATATGAGATGAAGTCAGGGTTCAGGGTTCAGGAATTCGATGCCTGACGACTGACGAACATGTCCCCGGGTAGGTGAACGATATGGGAGTAGCATTCCAGGACTATTACAAAACACTGGGCGTCGAACGCGGCGCCACGGAAAAAGAAATCAAAACCGCTTACCGCAAACTGGCCCGCAAGTGGCACCCGGACCTCCATTCCGGCGACGACAAACAGCAGGCCGAAGAAAAATTCAAGCAGATTAACGAGGCTTACGAAGTCTTAAGCGACCAGGAGAAACGGGCCAAGTACGACCGCATGGGCGCGAACTGGCGCGACGGCCAGGATTTCCAGCCCCCGCCGGATATGGGTGACTACACGTTTTACACCAACATGGGCGGCGGCGGTATGGGCGGGGCCGGGGGCTTCAGCGATTTCTTTGAAATGCTCTTCGGCGGCGGCGCCGGAACCCGCTTCAGCAGAGCGGGCCGCGGCGCCCGTCCGGGCGGCCCGGTCCAGGGCCAGGACGTGGAAGCTGAAATCGAGCTGACTTTGGAGGAAGCCTACCGGGGCGGAGAAAAACACCTGCAGTTTTCCACCCGGGAAACCTGTCCGTCCTGCGGCGGCGCAGGCGTCGATGGAGAAGCCTTTTGCGCCCGCTGCGGCGGCACCGGCTCCACCGCGGGGGTAAAAACGCTGACGGTGAAAATTCCCGCCGGCGTGCACGAGGGCAGCCGCATCCGGCTGAAAGGCCAGGGCGGAGAAGGTTATGCCGGCGGAAGTAAGGGCGACCTGTATATGAAAGTGCATCTGCTGCCCCATCCGCAGTTCAAGGTGCAGGGCGACGACCTGGAAACCGAAGTGGTGCTGCGGCCAGAGCAAGCGGTGCTGGGCGACCGGGTGACGGTGCCCACCCTGGACGGGCCGGTTAGAATGAAGGTGCCGCCCGGGATCAAAGCGGGCCGGCGCCTGCGGCTGCGGGGGAAAGGGATGCCCCGGAAGGACGGCCGGGGCGACGAGTTCGTCCGGATCGTCATCGACATCCCCGACACCCTGACCGAAGAAGAGGAAAACCTGTACCGGCAGCTGGCCGCGCTGAAGAAAGGGGTGTAAACAGGTGACTAAATTTTACCTGCGGTTTTATTGTCACACTCCGTCCGCCGAGGAAGACGACTGGGTGGACGTAGCCGACCTGGGCGTACACCCCGATTTGGCCCAGCGGCTGGGTGAACTGGGTATCATCGATTACCGCCGCGGATTTGTCCCGGTCCGGCAGGCGGCCCGCCTGCGCCGGGTGATGCGCCTGCGCCGGAACCTGGGCGTCAACCTGCCGGGGGCCGCGATTATCGTGGATTTATTGGAGCGGATTGAAGAACTGCAAGACGAACTGGGCCGGCTGAAAGGCAGACGGCCAAGGTGATTCCCTGAACAAGGAGGTGGATACCCGGCTGGGGACCGGGTTTAACATATGGATATCAACCGTTATACGCAAAAGTCGCGGGAAGCTCTTTCCGCGGCCCAACAATTGGCCGCGGAAAGAAACCACCAGGAAGTAACGGGCAAGCACATGCTGGCGGCTCTGCTGGCTCAGGAAGGGGGTATGGCGCCCCGCATCATTGAACATGCCGGGTTGAACCCGGTTAACCTTACCGCGGCGGTGGACGATCTGCTGCGCCGGATACCGTCGGTCACCGGCTATGAAGGCTCGCTGCGTATGGGCACCGGACTGGCCCGGGTGCTGGGCCGCGCCGAAAAAGAAGCCAAAGGCATGAAAGACGATTATGTAAGTGTGGAACACATTCTGTTGGCCTTGCTGGAAGACGGCGAGCCCGAGACGGTGGAGGCTTTGCGCCGGGCCGGCCTGACCAGGGACGCCCTGTTGAATTCATTGCGGATGGTGCGGGGCAGTCAACGGGTGACCGGTGAAAATCCCGAAGATACCTACGAGGCTCTGGAACGCTATGGCCGCGACCTTACCAGGCAGGCCGCCGACGCCAAACTGGACCCGGTGATCGGCCGGGATAATGAAATCCGCCGGGTGATGGAAATTCTGTCCCGGCGCACTAAAAACAACCCTGTACTTATCGGGGAGCCGGGGGTGGGCAAGACAGCCATTGTGGAAGGCCTGGCCCGGCGCATTGTGGCCGGAGACGTGCCCGAAGGACTGAAGAACAAAAGACTAATCGAACTGGACATGGGCGCCCTGGTGGCCGGAGCCAAGTACCGGGGCGAATTTGAAGAACGACTGAAAGCCGTGTTAAAGGAAGTGCAACAATCCGACGGTAAAATTATATTGTTCATTGACGAACTGCATACCGTGGTGGGCGCCGGGGCGGCGGAAGGGTCCGTTGACGCCGGCAACCTTTTAAAGCCCATGCTGGCCCGGGGCGAACTGCGCACCATCGGCGCCACCACCCTGGATGAATACCGCAAACACGTGGAAAAAGACGCCGCCCTGGAACGGCGTTTCCAACCGGTGGTGGTAAACCAGCCGTCGGTGGAAGACACCATTTCCATCCTCAGGGGCTTGAAAGAACGCTATGAAGTACACCACGGGGTGCGCATTCAGGACAGCGCTCTGGTGGCGGCGGCGACCCTTTCCGACCGTTATATTTCCGACCGCTTTCTGCCCGATAAAGCCATCGACCTGATGGACGAGTCGGCGGCCCGGCTGCGCACCGAGATCGACAGTATGCCCGCGGCGCTGGACGAAATTACCCGCCGGATTATGCAGCTGGAAATTGAAGAAGCGGCTTTAAGCAAGGAAAAAGACCAGGCTTCCCGGGACCGGCTGGAAAAAATCAAAAAGCAGTTGGCCGAACTGCGCAGCGAATCCGATGCCATGTCCACCCAATGGCAGGTGGAAAAGCAGGCTATTGCCCGGGTGCGCCAGTTGAAAAAGGAAATTGAGGAAACCCGCCAGGAAATTGAACGGGCCGAACGGGAATACGATTTAAACCGCCTGGCCGAGTTGAAGTACGGCAAACTAAACGAACTGGAGCGTCGCCTGAAGGTCGAGGAAGAAACCCTGGCCGGTAAGCAGCAGCATGGTATGCTGCTGAAGGAGGAAGTGGACGAGGAAGATATCGCCCGGGTGGTGAGCCGGTGGACCGGCATCCCGGTGAGCAAACTGATGGAGGGAGAACGGGAAAAGCTTATCCACATGGATGAAGAACTGCACAAGCGGGTGGTGGGGCAGGACGAAGCGGTAAAGGCGGTGGCCGACGCCGTGCTGCGCGCCAGGGCCGGGATCAAGGATCCCAACCGGCCCATCGGCAGCTTTATCTTTCTTGGTCCCACCGGAGTGGGCAAGACCGAACTGGCCCGGGCCCTGGCTCAGGCGCTGTTTGACGACGAGCGGAACATGACCCGGCTGGACATGTCCGAATACATGGAAAAACACGCCGTATCCCGCCTGGTGGGCGCGCCTCCCGGTTACGTTGGTTACGACGAGGGCGGCCAGCTTACCGAAGCGGTGCGACGCAAACCGTATTCAGTGCTCCTGCTGGACGAAATTGAAAAGGCGCATCCCGACGTATTCAACATCCTGCTGCAGCTTCTGGACGACGGCCGGCTCACCGACAGCCACGGCCGCACCGTCAACTTTCAGAACACCGTGGTGATCATGACCTCCAACCTGGGCAGCCACGAGATCCTGGCCCAGCAGGAGCGGGGCGGCAGTTTTGAGTCCATCAAGTCCAGTGTTATGGCTATCCTGCGCCGGCACTTCCGGCCCGAGTTTTTAAACCGGGTGGACGAAATTGTGGTCTTCCACTCACTGAACCAGGCCCAGGTGCGGGAAATCGCCGTGCTGCTGCTGGAGCGGCTGGCCAAACGGGTGGAATCCGGCATCGGCATCCGGGTGGAGTGGGACGACTCCGCGCTCAACTATCTGGCCACCCGGGGTTATGAACCGGCCTTCGGCGCCCGGCCGCTGAAACGGTTGATTCAGCAGGCGGCCGAGACAGCCATCAGCCGGATGATTGTCAAGGGCGATGTTAACGCGGGAGAAACCATCACCCTGCGGGGCGGGGCGGACGGCCTGACGGTGGGGAAAAAATGATCAGGGGGATACTTGGGGCTTTTTTATAAATAAGTCTCACAGGCGTTTTTTGTTTCCTTGGCGAACGACATTGAATTGGAGTGAGCAAAGGAAACAAATACGCCCTTTTTAACGAATTGGTAGGCCGGGCTTTTATAAGCCCCCTTTTTGTTGCTCCCGGTAACATTTTTTGTTAGAATTCCCAGTAGGATGTCAACTTTTTTTTTGTTAGGTAAAATTCGACATACTTCCCGAAGGAAACTCGCTGACACTTGTCGAAAAAAGCTCACCGGGAAGCTTAAACACTAGCCTGATGTAAATTATTAAAGAATAATCGGGGCGTGAAAAGCGGGATAACGCTCCTTTTTATATGTATATTGCCTATTACCGGGGAAGTGATTAAATGAGCGCCGAAGGGCAAAAACCGGAATCTTCGCGTGATGAACTGGAGCGGCTGCGCAAACAAAACGCCGAACTCATGTTTTACAAACATGTGCTGGATCAACATCCGGTCGGTACAATTGTTTATGATAACGAAGGGAAAGTAGTTTACAGGAACCGGGCCGCAAAAAACGTCGACGGTTACGGAGTCGAGGAACTGATTGGCCTGACCAGGGAGGCGTTCCTGCAACGGCTCCAGGTTAAGCCCGGCACCGTACCGAAAATGAATTTGCCTGCATACGGCGGTTGTGCCGGGAAGGATACTTACAGACTTACCGAAACCACCCTGAAGACAAAAGACGAGCACATCAAAAATGTGCTGCTCACCGGAAGTTTTATTTACGACCGGCAGGATTACCTTTTGGGGGCCTGTGAATGCGCTTTGGATGTTTCCGGGCGTGCCCGCAATGAGATGATGCTGCGCTTACTGGCTGAAAACGCCCGGGACATGATTTTTAGATACCATAACCCTTCCAGTCCCGATTTTGATTATGTGAGTCCGGCCTGTCTGGAGATAACCGGCCATACGCCGGAAGATTTTTACCTGCACCCGGAATTATTTCATGCTTTAATCCACCCCGACGACCTGTATTTGCTTACCACCAGCAGGCAGCGGCCGGTGACGCTGCGGGTGATGCATAAAAACGGTGATTTGAAATGGGTGGAAATGAGCGATGTGTTGATTTACGACCAGGCCGGCAATTGCCAGGCCGTCGAGGGAATACTGCGTGACGTTACCGAGCGCAAAAAACTGGAACAGGAAATGGCCAACCGGCTGCAGTTCAGCCAGCAGTTGATTGACACCATTCCCAGCCCTGTTTACTATAAAGATGTCAACGGATTGTATATGGGCTGTAACGTGGCTTTTGAAGAGCAGCTGGGGCTGACCAGGGAAGCAATCACCGGCAGGACTGTACGCGAGCTGTTTACGGGCGCGGCGGGCGACAAAATTTTCGAAAAGGATCATAAGCTTTTTGAAAACCCCGGCACCCAGGTCTATGAATCAACTTTCAGGCATGCCGACGGTACATTGCGCAACGCTATCACCCATAAAGCCACGTATTATAATCGTGACGGCGCGGTGGCCGGCCTGGTCGGCGTGATCACCGATATAACCGAGCGCAAAAAAACGGAAAAGGAACTCCGGATATCCAACGAGAGTTTTACCAGTATTTTTGACGCCGGGCCCATGCCGATAGCCATTTTGTCGGCGGCCGGCGAGCTGGTGACCGTTAACGCCGGCTTTGTTGCCGCCACGGGCTACCCCAGCCGGGAGATTATCGGCAAAACACTGGAAGAATTAAACCTGCTGGATAACAAGGCGGACGCTATAGACATCATTAATGAAGTGGCCGCCAAAGGAGCGGTAAAAAACAGGGAAATAAAATTTCGCAGCAAGGACGGCGAAATCAGGGTCGGTTTACTGTCGTCAAAATTAATCGAGCTGGCCGGCGAACAACGTATTTTGGCAGCCTTATTGGATTACACCGACCGGAAACGGATGGAAGAGGATATGGCCCGGCTGGACCGGATGAGCCTGATCGGCCAGATAGCCGCGGGCATCGGCCACGAAGTGAGGAATCCCATCACATCAGTCAGGGGATTTATGCAACTGCTGGAAAGCAAGGAAGAATGTAAGCTTTTCGTGGATTATTTTAGAATCTGTATCAATGAGCTGGACAGGGCCAACGCCATTATCACCGATTTCCTGTCATTGGCCAGGGTTAAGCCGGTCGGTTTTACCAAGCATAACATCAACACGGTAATCAGCGACATATTACCGTTAATCCGGGCTGACGCCGCCGTTTCAGACAAACATATAGTTGTTGAATTAAAAGAAACCCTTGATATTTCCCTGAATGAAAAAGACATTCACCAGTTGGTCATTAACCTGGTCCGCAACGGGGTGGAAGCCATGCCTGGAAAAGGCAGCGTGACCATCAAAACCTATTTTGAAGACGGCAAGGTGGTTTTAGCCGTGCAGGATGAGGGACCGGGCATCGGGCCGGAAGTGATGCGCAAGCTGGGTACGCCTTTTTTCACCACCAAAGACACCGGCACCGGCTTGGGGCTGGCGGTGTGCTACAGTATAGCCCAGCGGCACGGCGCGACCATCGATGTCGACTCCACGCCCGCCGGCACCACATTTTATGTGCGGTTTTCAACGGATTAACTTTCAAAGGCATAAATCATTTGCATTGCAGGCATTATTTAATCAGGACGTGATGATGAAATGAAAAAAGCAGTGGTATTGAATAAAGTAAACTTACCGGGCGTGTTTTTCCGTACTGTGATACCGCTGGTAATCAGCGGCGTCGCAGTGGGTTTGCTGCTGGGCATGTATGCGACCAGGGGTGACGCCGCCGGTTTAAACCGGCTTGTCACAATGCTGAAAATCGGCCTGGCGGTCGGTCTTCAGGGCCTGGCCCTGTCGATTTTGATTACTTTATTGGCGGGTATCTATAATATGATTATCGGGTTTACCGGAGGGATCAGACTGACAAGCGACGATACCGATAACCAATAGCTTTTAGCCTATCTGCGACAGCCGCCCTTGCCGTTGGCGTCTTCGCCCCATTCGTCGGTCATTTGCCGTTTGCTGACGAATTCATCGCAGGGCCTGCTGTTGGTTTCCACTAATTTGCGCGTTTTTTCACACACTGCGGCTTCAATTTGTTTCCACTGCTTGAAATGAAGACAATCTTTGCAAAGCATGTTCACACCTACTCCCGTTTTGCATGATTATCTCTTTCCAGGTGATTAATCCTTATACATTATAAACAATAACAGCCATCAATTCCAGTAAAAGTTTTGTATACATGTAAAATAACCACCGGAAAAAAACTAGCTTCTTTTCTGCAGCAGCACCCCGGTGACAATCAAAATTCCGCCCAGTATCTGGCGTCCGTCCAGGGCCTCCTGCAGCAGCCAGATACCCAGCAGGGCGGTGGAAAGGGGTTCAAATGTGCTGATGATGGCGGCCCGGGAGGCGCCGATTCGCTTGACCCCCCTGAAAAGGGCAATTACCGGAACGACAGTGCAGACTATGGCCAGAAACGCAATCATTTCCCAGGCCTTTACGCCGACGGCCAGTGCCAAGCCGCCCCCGCCCGCCCCCAAAACCATAAACAGGACGGCGGAAAACCCGGTGACATAACCCGAGTAAAGCACCACCGGAATGTCTGAAATGAGGCGCGCGCTGCCCACCAGGTATACCGCGTTGATTACGGCGGCGGTGAGGGCAAGCAATACACCCCGCATGTCCGTACCGGTTTCCGGCTGTCCCAGCACAATTACGCAGCCGGCCATGGTCAGCCCCAGCGCCAGCAATTTGCGCCAGGTAATCTGCTCTTTTAAAAAGAAATAAGCCAGCAGGGTAACCACCGAGGGATAGATATACAAAAGCAGGATGGCCGTGGCCGCCGGTATGTACTTGAAGGCATAAAAAAGGCTGAGCACGGCCAGGGCGTGACCGCCCGCGGCCAACGCCGCCACCGCGGGCAGCCGGCGCCGCTCCAGTTTCCAAGGCTGCCGGGAAATAAAAAGCCATATCCAGATGACCAGCGCCGCGATGACGTAGCGCATGGCCAGGGTTGTGATTACACCGGCTCCTTCCCGGTAGGCAATCTTGGCCGCTATGGCCTCGGTGCTGAGACAGACGGTAGCCGTCAACACCATGATTAAACCTGTGGTTTCGGGGCTTAGTACAGAATTTTGAGCCTTGCTTTTTTCCGCTTGCTGCAATATAATCACCGACAACAATTATATCACGTATGAATAAGATGTTTACTAAAGCTTATAAGGGAGGCTTTGCAGGTGAAAAGTTTTTCATCCGAACAAAATCAAATGGGCAGCATCAGGTACAATGAGGATGTATTGAAAACAATGGTGGGAATGGCCCTGCAGGAGCTGGAAGGAGTCGCCGGCCTCGAAGGGAAAGGGACCGCCGGGATCCTGGGCCGGAAAAATTTTTCCCATATCAACAAGATCTCCGTGGAGGACAATAAACTGATTTTGGATTTGTCCCTGGTGGTTTCCTATGGCCTGGATTTAAGGGCCAAAGCCCGGGAAGCACAGCAAAAAATATGCGCGGCCATCGAGAAAATGACAGACCTGCGCATTGGCGCGATTAACGTGACGGTGGCCAACCTGGAGTTTAACGAATAGGTTACGGCATCACCACTATATTGGTGGGGACGGAGCGTTCCCGGCCGTCGGAAGGCCGGTTCAGTATTTTATCCCGGTAAACAAAGGAGCTTGAACCGCCGCCGTCCAGGTTATAAGCCTCAACAACACCAAACTCAATCAGCTTGATCTGCAGGTCCTCCAAGGTTACCCCGCTGCTCCAATCGGCCTGGCGTCCGTCCACAACGATCAGGATCAAATCGTCATTGCCGTATTCACCAATGATCGTGCGCGGTTGTTTTTGGTGCCGCCATTGTTCGGGTATGGGCAGGGGTTTGCGGTTTTTAATCAGTGCCGGAACGAAAGTGACGCCGGCCACGGGTTTATGTTTGAGCAGACTTTTTTCGTCGAAGAAAATACCGCCCAGCAGTTCCCCGTCACCGTCCACGCCGGCAAAGAATAAATCCTTGTGGGACGGCTGGAATTCTCCGATTATTTTTCCGTCTACAATGGTGTTGCCCATGGGCAGGACGTAGGTTTTCCCTGCCTGAGTTACATTGTAAAACCCGCCGCCGTTAATCCCCAGCAGCGCGCCGGTCCGTTTGACCGCGGCGCTGGTGGTCTCGCCGGCGCCCAGTTCGTCTCTGCCCAGTACAACCTTGAAGGCGGTGGGGTCGTGAAGTTTGATTTTAGCTATGTAGCCCCGGTAACCGATCCCCTGTAAAGGGAATACCTTTACATCCACCCGCCGGGAATTATGCTGGTAAATCGGCTGACCCAGCCGGTCAAGAATAATTTTCTCGTAAGCTTCGTCGGACAGTTTCTGCTGCGAGCCGCTTTTTTCCGCCAGCTCGGCAAGGATACGATCCTGCTCCCGGTACAATTTTTGTTGCTGCTCGGCGGTTTCCCTGATGAACCCGACACTGCTCTGGAGGCTGACGGTTTCTTCCCGTACCGCCTGCATGGCGGGATCAAGTTTTTCCAGGGGTACGGAAAGCGAACCGCCGCTGCCCATGGCGTGATAAACTCCGGCTATCATCCCGATAAAGGGAGCCAGCAGCGTGATCATAAAGATATTAATAATCCTCATTGCCGCTCTCCATCATGATGTTAAGACTTTGCTCCAGCTTTTTAAGCTGTTCGTCCAGCAGCGTAATACGTTCGTTAACCGCCTCGCCGGCTGATCCGGCGCTGGAAATGGTTTCGTCGGTTTGAGCCAGCGCTTCCCGGACGGCAATCAGTTCCTGGTGCAGGGATTGAATATCCTCTTCGAGCATTTTCACATTCATGGCGTTGGTTTCCTGAATTACCCGCATTGAACGCTGCGCGTAATCCTTGGCGTACCAGAAACCCCCGTAAGTCAAGCCCGCCCATAAAATGAGCATGGCGATTATACCAAGTATTCCCGGCCCGGGGCGTGTTTGTTTGCGTCTTTCCTTTCTTGATGCGGGTTCGGTTGTTTCTAACATTATCTATCCCTCCCGGAGTTTTTCTGCATTGTCCCGGCTGTTGAACCCGTTAAAATTAATCAGGTCCTCTGCTGTATAACCAAGGACCGTGATGGTGTTTTTAGACTAAATTTGCAGTTATGTAAATAAATTCTCCGCCGGGATTAAATATCCCTGCCCAAAAGCGTCAGAAAAGAAATGAATATGGCGGAAGATGTCAAACCACGGCGTGGCCGCCATAAAAAATTTTGTTTTAAAAAAGAATTATGTTAATGGCCGCCGAAGTACAATAATGTTCTTATGCAACTCGGCCCCCTGACGTTGAAAAAAGAAGGGTGCCTGGACCTGCTGCGGATAGCGGTAAAATTCTTTGCCATCCTGACCATGGGCGTAATTCTGTTCGGCACCATGCCCTTTCTCACCGCCGTCAAGGCCATGCGCGGGCTGGGCCTGCCCGTCATCCTGGCCGACATGACCATGTTTGCCTACCGGTACCTGTTTGAAATCGGCGACGACCTCAAAACCATGCAAACCGCCATGCGGCTGCGGGGCTTTTGCAACACCAAACTAGGCGTCGTCGGCAGCCTGGCGGCGCTGGCCGGCACCATCACTGTCCTTATACATTCGATAACATGAATAGTACCCAACGGTATTACTTTACCCTACGGATATGCGCGGTTTCAAGCTGTAACACGTCTACCTTCGCTTCAATCCGATCAAGAGTAGAGATTATCCGCTGGTTAGTATCCTGCTGTACTTCCCTGGCATCGAATAAAGCACGGATTTTTTCAATAACTTCATTTTCAATGCGGGTTTCCAGTTTAACTGCGCTAGTTTTAAGCTCGCCTATATCTTCCTTTAAGCCTTGAACGTCTTGCTTAAGCACGCCCACATCTTGCTTTAAGCCTTGAACGTCTTGCTGAAGTCCGCCCACATCTTGCTTTAAACCTTGAACGTCTTGCTGAAGTCCGCCTACATCCTGTTTTAAGCCCTGTACATCTTGCCTTAATCCTTTAACCTCGCCTACATCTTGCTTTAAATCTTTAACCTCGCTTAATATTTGTTTTAGTATTTCTTCCATGTACTAAACCCCCGTTTCTTTGGGTCGGTAAATATTATTATAACATGTTTTTAACTACCAAAATATAACTAACTTTGTTAATCAAACATATGTTCTGTTAAAGACCATACCCTGTCCCGGCGGGCTGTTAAAATCATTGACAAAACCACAACCCGAGGGAGGTAGAAAGCATGCAAGAATTTGGTAAACTGCTGTCCAAAGCCCGGCGGCGCAGGAAATGGAGCCAGCAAAAATTGGCCCTGACAGCCGGACTTTCCCGGTCGTATATCAACGATATCGAGCACGGGCGCAGTGTCGGGACTCTGTCGACCTGGATTACCCTGGCCCGGGCACTGGGATTGTCCCTGGACGGCTTGTTTCTGGAAGCAGCACAATATCCAGCCGGCATAACGGCCTGTCGCGAGCCGGGGTGCCGGTACTGCGCAAAGCCTGCGGCAGAAGGGTCAAAGCGGCATCGCGACAAGAAACCGACGTAATTACCGTATTTTAGGATATTAGTTATTGACCAAACATATGTTCGGTAGTAAAATGTGATTGACCGGCAAAACGAACTCCCGGCGCGCCGAACCGCGCGGACCGCAACCGGTCCGGTCCGGGCTACGAGGCGTACCGGGACATGAAAGGAGGAGACAGGGATGGCCGTAGAAAGCATCGCCACCGGTTCCGTGCTGCGGATGCAGATGCAAACCGGGGTTGACGGCAATGGCGACCCCGTGTTCCGCAGCAAGAGCCTGAATAACATCAAGCCCGAAGCGGCGGATCAGGATCTGTTTGATGTGGCCCAGGCCCTGGCCGGGCTGCAGGAGCATACCCTGGCCGGTGTGCTGCGGGTGGACAACGCCAGGCTGGAAGAAGTCGTTTAAAAAACTGCCCCGGCAAGCAAGCCGAATCCAATGAAAGGAGGTAACGGGCAATGGCTGAAATCACCAAGTCCCTGCGCCTGGTTTTTAAAAACCAGGCCGGCACCAACTATACGCTCACCCTGGACAATCCCAGGGACGACATAACCGGCGCCGAGATTGAGGCTGTAATGGACCGGATCATCGCCGCCAACGTCATATTCACATCCGGAGGCGACCTGGTCAGCAAAAACGATGTGAAAATCATTGACCGGACCGTCAATGACCTGTACGATCCGGCTCAGTAACGGTAAAGGTACGGGGGAGGCTTTAAAGCAGCCTCCTCCCTCCGCCGGAGTTTAAAGGGAGGTCGGAACTTATGCAAGAGATATTGGCCATGGCGGCCAATGTGGGTTTTCCCATACTTACATAATTGATAATATGATTAGCTATAAAAATCTATATGCACCTGTCCGTTTTTAAAGACTATCCGCTTAATGTGTTCCTGCACCCAGGCTTTCTGTGCCATTATCTCATCATTGCTAAATACTTCCCAATAAGATGCCATCTTAACTTTTTTCAACTGCTCCTCGTTTACTTCTTTCAGGGCTGCTTGTATGGAATCAACCCTATCCTGCAGTTCTTGTTGCTGTTTATTTAGCCTTTCCCGGGCCGCCCTGAATTCCTCAAATGTAATCTCCCCGAGCTCATAGGCTTCCATTTGCTTGTCTTTTCTTTCCGGAATTTTGAGAAGCAATTTTTTTAAGTTTTTTAACTCTCCTTGCCTATCTTCAGCGGTTATTATACTGTTTTTATATTTATTGACCAGCTTAAATACCTCGTCTTTTGAACCGAGGAAGCATTCTATCGCCGATTTTGTCAGGTCCTCAACCATATCAGCTCTGATATTCTTTATACTGCAGGTTCCGGATTTGTGGTATGTGCTGCACTGGTAGTATGTTAGCATCTTTATATTCAGCACCCCAGACTTACAGAGGCGCCCGTACATTTTAGTCTTGCATTCCCCGCAATACAATACCCCCGATAGTAGATACTGGCTTTTCTGCACCCGGCCGCCCAGGCCCTTTTTAGTTGCAATTCTCAGCTGAATTGCTTTGAAGGTTTGCCGATCGATGATCGGTTCATGTGTATTCTCTGTAATAATCCATTCACTTTCGGGATTTGTCTGGGAGCATTTTCCCAGTTTGGCCATGTTCCAAACTGTGTCACCAACATATGTTCTTTTTGATAGCATTTTTCTTATATGCACCGACGTCCAATTTCCACCGTAAAGAGTTTTGATCCCGCTGGTGTTCAGGTGTTTAGCAATTTCCCGCATACCGTAATTTTTGTTCAAGTACATATCAAAAACGGATTTGACTACCGCGGCTTCATCCTCTTTGATAATAAGTCGCTTGTTTTCTACCCGGTAACCGAACGGGGCCCGGCCGTTCCATTCCCCGGTCCTGGCGCTTTCGGACATGCCGCCATGTACTTTCCGGGCCAGTTGCTTTCGGAAGTAATGAGCAAAGACTGCCAGGATGTGCATTTGTAGTTCGCCCTGGTCGTTACTGCTGTCTATATTATCATGGATAGATACAAATTTTTTACCCTGTTTGTGGAGCTGGTCGGCGATCATCAAGGTATCAATAAGGTTTCGTGACAGCCTGTCTATTTCGTGCACGACTAATACGTCCGCACTTTTCATGGTCTTCATGGCTTCCTTGAAACCTTTCCGCTTATCTGTTGATTTTCCAGATTCCATGTCTTCGAAGTAAGCGATCAGTTTCCACCCACGTGCGGCACATTCCTGGCGGATGTGCTCTTGTTGGTGCGGAAGTGAGAAATGCTCTTCCTGGCCTTGTTCGACCAAGGATACCCGGCCGTAACCGACTGCGTGAAGCATCGATAATACACCTCTTGGCGAAAGATAAAAACCCCGGCCCGTAGACTGGGTATTTCATGTGGAATAATTATTAGTAAGAACTTTTTCATAAAGAAGCCGAATATATTAGTAATACGACTTGACTTTTACCGGGTAATAGTGTTAAATTATTTACACCATTAAATCCCTATTCTTGCATGACAAGAGTAGGTGTATCAACCCCCTGTGGTTGCACTGCAACTGCAGGCATGTATGACACCCAAGAGGTTGAGGATTGACTCAACCTCTTGTTTTTATTTGTACCAGCAATCTTTCATAAATTCTTCGTTCAATAATATGGTTCTATCAGAGCACTGCCTTAAGTGATAACATTGCTGACTTGGAAACACGGCCAGTTCCACGTGTTTAGCTTGGTCTTTAACTTCCTGGACGACTTCAACAAAATCTGCATCGCCGCTAACTAATATGGCAACATCATAGTGATTTTTAAAAGCTTTTGTAATCATATCAACAGATATTTTAACGTCGACACCTTTTTCCACTTTTGTCCCGTCGTTTTTACGTTGCAACCGGCCTAATCTGACTTCCAAATCCGGAGTTTTATAAAGACTATTAAGAAATTTTTGCTGGGCCTTATATGCTTTAGGATCTTTATCTTGGTCAAGTGGACAATTATAATAATATGTTCTTATTAATTCCCTATCTGGACCAGTCAGTTGTAAAGCAAATTTATGATAAATTAAAGATGCCTTCCCAAAGGTGTCCATTAAATTATGGTACAGGTTGCTTCCGTCAATAAAAATCATAACGCGCTTTGGCATTGAGTCCTTGATACCTCCAATTCCGTACAGATTTTCCCCTTACTTTCATGGTTTATGTTTCAACATTATCTCCTCCCCTAGACTCTCCTAATCAAGTCCCGCCACTTGACACGCCGCCCCAGATTCCACTGCTTGCGCCGGTAATAACCAATCTTATGTTCAATTAACCAGCGTTCAACGTCAAATATTTCTTCTATTTCCCAAAGGGTGTAATTTCCATTCTCCATAATTCGACCGAATTCGACATCCGGCAATAAAATACCAGTTGCCCAGTCGAGCGCCTTCCTCTCGTCCTGGGCAACGATACGTTTGATATTGCTGCTTTCATCATATGCTGTCTCATAAAACCCTATCGAATGATACCGGATGTGCCCGAACCTGGGTGGGGAGATTATGTGGCCAAGTTCCTCAGAAAAGACGGAACGAAGTTTGCGCTCACTGTCAAGCAGGGACTTGTCCAGCTTGATTGCCTTCCGTGTCGCGTCGGCTTTGCCAAGGCAGCCCGACGGCAGGTTTGTATATACAATCTTTACGCCTATCCTTGCAGCCCAATGGAACAGTATGTCGGTGCTTACCCTCAATCTTTATCATTCCCATTATCGTTTTCGTCCAAGGCGCCGGTCCCGGGTATATTATACTCCAGGTGGGCGGCCTCATCTGTGTCAATGGGTTGGGGTATCCCAAACTTTTCAAAGGCAAGATCGGATACACGCATGGCTTCCTGGTTGTCTATTTTGTATTCTGCTATTGCATTTGCCACCCTGATTAACGCTTCGCCCAGGTCTGGGGCCGCCAGGACGTATTTAACGTATGGAGGTTCTTTTTTCTCTTTTGGCTTTGCCGGTGGGGTGGGGTCGTCGGTTCGGCCCAAAAGATAATCGGTGGTACAATCTAGAATATCTGCTATTTTAAATAGAGTATCATATCCAGGGTGTCTCTTCCCAGATTCATACAATGAGATAGTTGATTTATCCAGAGACAGAAACTTGCCTAATTCTTCTTGCGACAAGTCTTTTTCTTTTCTCCTCTTTTTTAACCTTGCGTGGAAGCTACTATTCACTCTAAACACCTCATTAAAATTATAAAGTTTACTATACGTAAACGCAAGGTTGACAGCAAAAAGTTTACATAGCGTCAAAAATTTTAATAATATCGGGTTGACAGTTTGCGTTCTGTCAACTATAATTTTGTTAAGCAAGTTGACAAAACGCAAACATGCAAATTCAAAGGCGGTGACAAAAATGACTCTTGAAAAATTGCGGGGTGATATGCCTCAGTTTAAAGCTGCCGAAAGTCTTAGAATATCAAAAAGCTATTTATCCCTTTTGGAGAGCGGGAAAAGACGTATATCGTTAGATTTAGCAGGCAAGATGGCAGAGCTTTACGGGGTTACCTTAGAAGATGTTTTGTATGCCTATAAGGTTTGCAAAATGTCAACATTGTTTCCTACCGGCACCGACAACTGATTAGCCAGTTAGCCAACGAGGGGGGGGTGAGATGGTATGTCAGATGAAAGCAAAGCGACCACAATTACGACCGCAATTAAAAAAGAACGGCCTTTGGCTGATGTTCTGTGGGGGCAGTTAAACATGCTTGAGTCTTGGAATAAGAAAAATGTGGAGGCCGAACCTGAACAAGTACGCAAAAACATTGAAACTATGGTTGATGTGGCTTACGCATTGATGGAATAGGGTGGTACCTAAACCATCCCAGGTTTACCAGATGAAGCTTTTCTGTGGTTTACATCTGGCATGTTCTGAAGAATGATTGTGTACGCTTTTGCCACTTCCGAAGCAAGGCTGGCGTTCCGTGCTTCATTAGTGGATGTGTCAACCGCAAGTATCTTGCCGATTATGGCAAGGGTTAATTCCTTGGCAACTTCTTCTTTACTCATTTTATTCTCCTTTGGTGCGCAAATGAACAAGTTCGGCCAAGCAAAAACTTCGACATATAGAAGGAAAATCCTACCTAAGGATGCGCCCAAAGTGCAACTAAGATGGACACTAACCAGTTGACCAACTGAAGGGAGGGGAAAAACATGAAGTGGGGAGATTTCCTAAACCAAATTTTAGAGGAAAACCAAGTAAAGGTCTTGCGGTGCGCCCTTAAGCTTCAAGTTTCCGTAAAACATTCGCTAGTAACATGCTCGTTTCCATTTACGAATTTACTGGTGAATTGTTGCTTCAAACCATAAGCAGAGTGTCTATGGTTAATGTTTTTCGCAACAGCGAAATTATCTGTGATGTAGTCTAACAAATCTTGCTGTCTATCTGGGCTTAGCTCTTTAAAATGATCAATATTTTTACACATTGTGTCCACCCCCATCGACTACTTAATCCTGCGGATATGAGCGGTTTCCATTTGCAAGACATCAACCTTGGCTTCAAGCCGGTCCAAAGTTGAAATTATTTGCCGGTTGGTGTCTAGTTGGACTTCGCGGAAATCATAGAGGCCACGGACTTTTTCAATGACTTCGTTCTCCATGCGGAGTTCGAGCTTGTCCAGTTTGGTATCAAGCCTATGTTGGCCTTCTTCAACATTGCCAACTCTTTGATTGAGGTTTTTTAGTTCCGTTAGAATTTGGTTTAAAACTTTTTCCATAGTAGCTTTCTCCTTTAATCAGATTCAACCCAGGTATCAAGCACGGATTCAAGGATCTTCAGTTTTTCCGGTGATAGTTTTTCCAGCTTGTCGCATAACCGCCGAACTTCCGGCGGCAACTCCGGAGCCTGACCATCTGGTGCAAAAAAATCATGGAGGGTGATACCCAGGGCAGTGCAAAGTTTTTGAAGGGTGGGGATTGATGGAGTTGCTTGCCTGGAAAACATGGATGACAAAGTTGACTGAGTTATTCCTGATTCATTTGCAAGGCGATTAACGCTCCAACCTTTACGTTCCATAAATTCAGTTAAGCGAGCAAGTACGTCCATAATTATCCACCCTATAACGATATTGCGGTTAAAGTCATTATAAGCCAAAATTTTTTAGAAAAGAATAACGCAAATGCGTTGACATATAAACGATAATGCGTTAAAATAATTAACGAAAGGGCGGTGATAACAAAAATGACATTTGGCAGAACTTTAAGGGCATTAAGAAAGAACCGCAGCCTAACGCAAAGTGAACTTTCAAAATCGGCTGAAATTCCACAGACAACCATTAGCGACCTTGAGAAAGACAAGTATTTACCCAATATACTGCAGGTTAAAAAGCTCGCCGCCGCCCTGGGCGTGAAGGTGACGGACCTCTTGGAAGAGCAGGCCAGCTAACCAGCGAAGGGAGGAAAACCATGGGGGATAACTGCAAATGCGGCGGCCTGGAAGAGCGGGTCGCGCAGCTTGAAAGGGAAGTGGCCGAACTGAAGAGGCAAGTTTCGGCTCAGCCGGAAGACCCAAGGGTTGAAAACATTAAGTACCAATTAGCGCTTTTATCCTGCTATGAATTCTGGTTGCCTAAGATAATTCACGATCCGGAAGAACTCCAAGCAGCTTTAGTTGATATAAAAGAGCAGCGTTATTATTTTGAATCATCTCTGCGACAGCTCGAATTAACGCTTCCCTGACCTGAACCTCTTTTGCAGCATCATTAGTGCCAAAAAGGCTTTGTGCTTTGAAATGCAGTTCTTCATCAAATGCTTCCGCGAAAGCATTTTGATATTTGACCGTACCAATTTTAATTAAAAGGTGATAGCATGCAAAAATTCACCGTCAACGGAATTGAAGTTACCATTGGTTTCTATGACCGCCAGACAGACCAGTATGTAGATGAATTGCCGCCGGAACGTCTCCGGGAGCTCAAGGCTCGCATGTGGGCGGGGCTTGAAAAGATGCTTGAAGATAAGATTAAGCGGCAATCGGCAAGTTAATTTAACCGGAAAGTGAGGTGGGTCTATGAAGTGCCAAATCTGCGGCGCGGAATCAGGCGACCGGGATATGTGCAAGGTTTGTGAAGCGGCTGTCACTATGCAGGCTATGCTGGACGAATACCGGCAGTATGCCGAAACGCGAAAGGCGGGTTGATATGTGGTCGTTTTTGCGAATGTTCCTCCGTGGGAAAAGAATCGGCAGGCTGGAAAAGTACCTGCTGGCCGGAGGCGGGGTCAAGTAGCTTTCAGGCGGTGGCGGTGGTATAATTGTCGGCCTTTGATATTTCTCGGCTGGCTTTGGGGCGCACTGGTTGCGGCTATACCTTGGCTGGTGGTTTTGAGAATGTAAGGAGGTTGTAACGATGCCTTCTATTATTACTGAAAATATTACTGAAAATGCAGATATGGCCTATAAAACTCTAATGAACATTGTTAAAAGTCATGTTAAATATGATTGGTCCTATTGCCAAGGTCTTATTGCGGGCACGTATAACGGATTATCTTTGCTTAAGTTTATAACAAACAAAAAAAGTGACCGTGAATACATCAATGAAATGACAGAGGAACTATTCGTTATGGCGTTTGGCGCGCCGCAAAAATAAAGGCTGGGGCGGTGCCCCGGAAACCTTGGCCCTGGTCACCGGGGCGGGGGTGGAAAAAGTTGGGGTGGTTTATAGTTCAAGTTTACTACTAAGAGGAGGGTCAAACAATGCCAACTTTTGCCCGGCAGATGTTTAAAAGGGCAAGAAATCGCGCCGATAAGGGTCTGGAAAGTGCATCATTCGAACTACACGTCAGCCGGCGGGCGCTGATTAACTACGAAAACGGGACATCCGAAGTGCCGCCTGAGGTCGCGTTAAAAATGGCCCAGGCTTACGGTGACCCCAGATTGACGGCAAAATATTGTTCCGACTACTGCCCGATAGGCCAAAAATACGCCCACCGGGTGGAGCAAAGGTCAATAGCCGAGGCGGTTCTGGGTCTGCTTAAAGAACATCAGGACGTGAAGGTTATGCGGGAACGGTTGATTGCTATCACGGCAGACGGCGTAATAGACGAAGCAGAAGAGCCGGAAGTCCGGAGGATGGTGCGGGAGTTGCTGGAGCTCGAAAGGGCCATAGATACCGTAAAGTTGGCTTTAGCGGATTTAATACCGGTGGACAACCTGGTCCTGGAAATGAAAAAAGAAAAAGCCGCTTGCGTGGCGGCCAGATAAATTACCTAAGCCCATAATACCACGCCTTTGGGGCGCGGTCAAGAAAGGAGAATACGCATGGAAGGCTATTTGCAGCTAAAAAAAGATTCCGGCGGATACCGGCACTATTGTTCTCTGGTATCAGAGTCAGAAAGCCACGGAGCGTATGAATGAGTAAGATTGCGGTTGTCATCATGGCCACCGTCCTACTTCTACTCCGCCCGACACTGGTCGAAGCCCCTATGCTGGCGCCAATGCAGCGGGAGACCCGGCCACTCCCCCGGGAGATACACGACCCTCGGGTCGAGATACTGGCTGGCGTCATAGAGTCCGAGGCCCGGGGGGAATCATATACCGGCATGGTAGCGGTGGGGGCGGTAATCGTCAACCGCGTGGCCGACCCGCGATTCCCCGACACGGTGGAAGCGGTCGTAAGCCAGCCCCGGCAGTTTGCGCCGGTAGCCCGCAGCGCCGGAGCCCCAGCCAGGAGGGCGGCAAGGGCAGCATTGGCGGGGGTTGACCCTACTTCAGGCGCTTTATATTTCTATAACCCCGACGCTGCCTCTTCGGAGTGGGTCAGAACGCGGGAGACTGTTTGCAATATAGGCGGCCATCGGTTTGCTCGGTGAAAGGGGATGTGCTTAAACATGGCTGTTGATTGGGATCTAGTTATACGTGAGGAATGGTTTAAAGATCACGTTGCAACATACACCAACCATGGCGACCTGAAAATACTGGAGTGGAAAAAACCCGGGACCATAATTTACATGGTCAGGTATGTATTTGACGGTAATAAAATGTACGTTTCTGGCGACTTAGGGGAAGCCGTGTTCTGCTTCACTGAAAAAGCAGACCTCGGCAGGCAAAGTAAATACGACCTGCATTATTTCGAGGGAAAACTTATGGCATTCTCAGACGACCGCCGCGATTTCGATTCAGACCAAGCGGTTAAAAGGCTGAGGGAATGGCTAAAAGACCTAAAAGAATCAAGCACTAATTACGACAACTATTTAATGCGATTACTATTTAGTGATGTCCGGTCGTGTGGCAGTGTATCAGAATGGCATCACCATGTTGATAATTACAGTCAGCTTATTTCTAAGCTGGACCATAACTACTGGGAATGGATGTACGATATTGGCAACGTGATACCGACACGTATTCGCAGTTACCTGATTGGCCTGGAAATGGCCGCTGAACAGTATATGGCCACCGCTATTCAAGCAGCTAAAGCGTCTCTGGCCCAGCCCAATGAGTGTTAACCCGCAGCTGCCCGACCAGATCCGGGCCAGGGAGGCGGAAGCCCTGGCCGCCGGGTGGACTGCTGAACAACTCTGGGAGGACCGGTTCTGGGTTATCAGAAACGGCCGAAACCGGCCAGGATTGGCGGCATTAATGAAACCTGGCGACGACCTGGAAGAAATCACCGGGCTATATATCGACATCCGGAGACGTTCCGGGGTGGTGCATCGGCTGTACCATCCGGACCGGGACAAACCTTGGGAAAAGAAAATTTCAGCGGGACGGTGGGAGTCGGATATACTTCGAACCTCGGAAGGTTGGTGATCTTATGAAAACGATTAGCCTGCTCCAGCCCTGGGCCATACTCGCGGCCCTCGGGCTAAAAGGAATAGAGACCCGTTCCAGACCCTCGAAGCATCGCGGCCCTCGGGCCATCCATGCCAGCAAGGGGTTTCCGAAGTGGGCGCGAGAGCTTTGCGCGCTGGAACCTTTCAGCGAAGCGCTCTTTGGCCAAAATGGTCGGTTTACTTCCAACCTTGACTTGCCCCTAGGAGTTGTTATAGCCACCTGCCAGATGACAGAGTGTTGCTTGATAAAAGAGGATGGACTGTACAAGCTTTTCCCGGGCCAAATACACCGGAAACCTGAGTATTACGGGCCACTGCCCGGGGAGCCTCAACGCAGTTTTGGAGACTACAGACCGGGGCGGTTCGCCTATATCTGGGAAGATCAACAGCTGCTACCGGAGCCGATACCTGCCCGCGGGCAGCTGGGGGTGTGGGAGTGGGAACCGCCGGAGGGGGTGCTATTATTCCGTGAGTAAATCAAAGATTGAATGGACAGACCGTGTTTGGAACCCGGTCACCGGCTGCACCAAAATAAGCCCAGGATGCCAAAACTGTTACGCCGAACGCATGGCCAAACGGCTGGCTGGCCGGTGCGGGTACCCAGCGGATGGTCCTTTTAAGGTGACCCTGCATCCAGAGAGATTGGAGCAGCCTTTTAGATGGCGTGAGCCAAGCAAGATATTTGTTTGTAGTATGGGTGATTTGTTCCATGAGGATGTGCCATTTGATTATATCGACCGAGTATTTTCAGTCATGTATGTAAGTCCAGAACATACTTTCATGGTGCTGACTAAAAGGCCCGAGCGCATGAAAGAATACTTCAACACCAGGCCAAGGGATTCAATGAAACAGGAACGGGTATTAGTCATTGATGAGATGGGGGCAAGTAACTATTCTGTGTCTCTACCATTACGCAATGTTTGGCTGGGTGTGACCGCCGAGAACCAGGAGCAGGCGGATAAACGCATACCGGTACTACTGCAGATACCGGCGGCGGTGAGGTTTGTTTCAGTGGAACCGATGCTGGGGCCGGTGGATTTGACTGAACTTCCTATACCGTATGAAATTTGCAATCGAGGTTTTAATTTTAACGCCCTTACCGACCAAGATGACGAGCATTTTTACAATGATCATCCTAAGATTGATTGGGTTATTTGCGGCGGCGAATCCGGTCCCGGCGCCCGGCCCATGCATCCGGATTGGACGCGGAGCCTACGAGATCATTGTCAGGCGGCGGGGGTGCCGTTCTTCTTTAAACAGTGGGGTGAGTGGGAAACATTTTACGACCGCGATAATGACGACCCCGATTGGTGCAATGTGCCGGAGGATGGACCAGGGATTAAGCGCATCAACCTTGCTGGGGGGTATGGCTTCCACGGTGACCGTGTTATTTATCTCCGCCGTGTCGGCAAAAAGAAGGCTGGCCGGCTCCTGGATGGGATTGAACACAACGGCATGCCGGGGGTGGCCATATGAGACTCTACCACTTCGCCCCGGCGCACCTATTGGGGCCAATCATGACGGACGGCCTGACGTTGGGCAAACTGCCCATCATGAACGATGACGGCGAGTTGCAATCCTTCATTTGGCCGTGCCAGTGGCTCACCAGCAACGGCGACTGGGACAAACAAAGCTGGGCAACCAGCCAACTGATTGACTACGACCGGACGGCTTACAGACTGACCGTGGCCATACCGAAGGCGCAAAGAGATAACCTGTTTGAGGCGTGGGATTACTGCATGCGGCTGCCATCACCGGGACACAGACTAGTCGAAGATTGGCCCGGCAGTGAACACTGGTACCTGTTTTTAGGCCAGATCCCGCCGGGGTGGATTCGCAAGGTGGAGAAAAAGCCGGAGAGATGCCCATACAGCAATACCTGCAATGATTGCGAAGCAGCAGACGGTTGCGCTGGATATAAGACGGGGGTGGGGTAATGTTCATCAGCTTCAAGGACCTGGTCAAAGAGCAAGCCCAGGACCTGGACCACAAAATATCCACCGCGGTAGGCGCCATTAAATCAGCATTCGCCGTATGCAAGCACCGCCCGGCCCTGGCCTTTTCCGGCGGTAAGGACAGTACGATTCTATGGCACTTAATACGAACCCACTTCCCGGAGCAATCGCGGCGCCTGGTTGTGATATACGGCAACACTGGGGTGGAGTACCCGGAATGCGCCCGGTTTGCTCGGCAGTTTGGTAAGGAGTGGGGCGGGGGTAACTTTTACGAGGCCACCCCGGGCCGCACGGAAACCGAGGGACTGAAATACCAGGCCCAACAAGAGGTACTTCAATACCTCATAACCTATGGCATGGAGGGCCATGTTCTAAAGGACGATGGGAAACTGAAAAGCACCGCCGCGCTGGAAGCGGCTTGCCCGGCCATCTTGCGGGAGAAATTCGAGCGTGAGCGGATGGTCTGGCCGGCAGGCACCCGCAAGTCATATCTGTGGTGCGTGGACCAGTACGGTTGGCCGTTGTTCGGTAAGGCAGCATCAAAGCTCAAAGCGCGGCGGATTAATATTGATTGCTTCCTGCGGTTCTCTCAAAGTGTCAGCGAGGACCCGAAGCTACTTGAGTATTATGATCTGCTGCGCAAGGTGAAGTTTTCTCAAGCCTGCTGCGACATCCTAAAAAAAGAGCCCAGCGAGCGCCTGCAGGTTGAGTTAGATGTGGATGTGATATTCAAAGGCTTGATGGCCGCCGAGAGCCGCCAGAGGAAAATAAACTTCTCCACCCGTGGTTACCTATTTGAGTCACACCGGGATCATCTGGGGAGCGATCCGTTCTGGCATTGCAACCCGCTGTCAATCTGGACAGACGACGATATCTGGGCATACATCAGGCGGTTTAATGTGCCCTATGCTCCGCTGTATGACATGGGCTGGACTGATAAAAACGGGGTTTACCACAAAATCAAGCGTAATGGCTGCATGGCCTGCGGAACGGACCTACTATATCCAAACAACCACATGGCCATGCTCAGGCACACGCACCCGAAACAGTGGATGTTTTATATGCGGCACGGAATGGCGGCGGAGATTCGGAAAATCCAGCTGGCCAGGCGGAAAAGCGGGTGGTCCCTGTTTGACATGTACGATGCCGAGGACCTGTTGGAGATACGTCCCTGCATCTTTGACCGCGTGGACCAGCAGGAGCAGCAGTTTGAATTGGACTTCGGGGAGGCTGGCTAAATGGCTGACCAACAAACATACGGAGTCTTACACCTCTTCTGCGGCATCGGTGGCGCGGCCATCGGAATGCAGGCAGCCGAATCAGAATACCGCGGCGCGCGCGGCAGTTTCGTCACCCTAGCCGGCATCGACTGTGACCCGGAAGCCTGTGCCGACTTTGAAAACCTGACCGGTGCGCCGGCCGTACAGACGGACCTGTTTTCACGGAAAGATTATATTGCCTTTCACGGGTGCGAGCCACCGGAGGGGTGGCGGGAAGTAACACCGGCAGACCTTCGGGCGGCTATCCTGCGGGCCACCGGGGGCGTAATTCCGGACGTGGTATTTCTTTCGCCGCCATGTAAGGGGTTTTCGGGGTTGCTGCCGGCCAAGAGCGCCAATAGCCAGAAGTACCAGGCCCTGAACCGGCTGACTGTGCGCGGGCTGTGGTTGGTATTGGAAGCCTTCGCCGACGACCTGCCCGGAATCATCCTGCTGGAGAACGTCCCCCGGATTACTTCCAGGGGTGCGGACTTGCTGGGTGAAATCAAGTCCTTGCTGGGCGCCCATGGGTACCTGTTCCACGAAGGTAGCCACGACTGCGGGACCATTGGCGGTTTGGGTCAGCACCGGAAGCGGTATCTGCTTATGTGCCGGCTGCCGGCAAAAGTGGGTAGCTTTGTGTATCAACCACCCGAACTTCGGGTGCGTTCCATCGGGGAGATTATCGGCCCGCTACCGATGCCAGATGACCCGGCCGGCGGCATAATGCACAGACTGCCACGTCTACAGTGGAAAACATGGGTACGCCTAGCGCTTATCCCGGCCGGCGGGGACTGGCGGGACCTGGAGAAGATAGCGCCGGAGCAATACAGGCTTGAATATATTCCCCGGGGCGGTGGTCCGTTCGGGGTGCAAGATTGGGAAGAACCAGGGGCCACGGTGATTGGTAACGCGAGTATCAAAGGAAGCAATGCGGCCGCGATAGCTGACCCAAGGCGGCGCGTAGACCTGGGCAAAAATTTCAAAGGCAGTCCCGGGCTAATGGGTGTTTTAGATTGGGAAAAACCCTCTCAATCAATAACCGGCAGTGCGTCAGTTACCAGTAGTAATTGCCCTGCCGCAGTATCTGACCCAAGGATGGAGCATTACAAACACTCATACCGGGTAACCGGATGGGATAAAGCGGCCGGAACCATAACCAGCGGACATTCGCCAAGCAACGGCGCGGCATGCGTGTCCGACCCACGCCTGGGCCATGAGCCCCGGGAAGGCGTCTATAAGGTCCAGAAGTTTGACGAACCTAGTAACACGGTGACTGGTAAGGCCAAAGTGGGGACATCAAACGGGGCAACCTGTATTGCCG